>JAABUP010000079.1_pt1 | contig 211658 bp, 117 predicted proteins | sample 5559201 | NCBI WGS metagenome assembly JAABUP01 (sample SAMN10711887, study PRJNA513373) | rock metagenome | isolation source: Antarctica rocks | place: Antarctica
TAGCCCGAATAGGAAATATTATAAGTATTACGTCATATATTACTAATAAAATAGTAAACTAGGCTAACTTTAAAGTTTAAGCTAAAACGGACTAGTACTCGCTAAGATACTAGCTCCTAAAGTTAGAAATTTTTTTTTCTTCGTTTTAAAAACCTCTAACTTTAGGAGCTAGTATCTTAGCGAGTACTAGTCCGTTTTAGCTTAAGCTTTAAAGTTAGCCTAGTTTACTATTTTATTAGTAATATATGACGTAATACTTATAATATTTCCTATTCGGGCTAGCACGATAACTCCTAAGCACAAGTCCTCCCGTACGGGCTGGTTGAGCTGCCTGAGCTTCCAGGGCCGGGTTCCCGAATTGCCGATGTACTACTACTAATATAGTATTAATATTAACTAGGCCGGACGCGCGTACTAAAACCTTTTATAAGGTAGTAATAATATTATTTAATAGTTAGTAATAGAGTATATTAATAAATTATTTAGATAGTATATATATACTTCTAAACTATTTATATCCTTTAATTATATTAAGATAATATATTATATAATTTATAATTATTCTAAATACTTTTAATACGTAGTTAGCTACTTAGCTTATTAATATTTAAGTATTAATATATATAATATCTCCGTGTAATTAATATTACTATATACTAGCGGGGAATAACTTATTAGGTATAGGTGTTAATAGTATATATTAGTAATAATATAAAATAAGAAGGCGACGTTAACTAGTAGGCGCGTGTACTTTATTATTAATAATAGACTAAATATCTATAAATATAAGATGTAATAAGTAACGCGTTACTCTAATATATTAATTATAGAATTAGATAGAACCTTTATTATTAATATTATTATTTAAATAGCTTTAAAGGAAACTACGCTATAATAGCGTTATAGGATATTAATAAAGTTTTTATCCTAATATTTAAAACTTCTTATAACTCCCTTAGCCTCTCTTATAAGTACTTACTTTAACTTAATAATATTATAAAATATATTTACTAATATATATAGTATTCTCGTTATATATTATATATAATATTTCTCTTATAAGTACTTATAACGTCTTATTAATATCGCGTTATATTTATTAATATACTAATATTATATATAGATATTAACTTATTTTAAGTATATTTACTTACATATATTATATAACGGCTTACTAACTTACGTAGTATATCTCTTCCCTATAGGACTTGTTTTATAAAGGGTTTAGATAATTATAAATAAGGTAATACTCCCCCTTATTATTAGTATACTAATAGTTGTTATAATATTAATTATTATATAGAGGTAAGTATATTAACCCTTTAGCTCTATAATAATATAAGTACTTATTATAATAGATTCTAGCTCCCCTTTAAAGGAAGGCGAGGAAATCTATACGCGCTATTACTAGGACTAGCTAGGTAGACGTATATTTAATAAAGAGAAAGAAACTTAATAAGAAGATAACCTAATAATAGAAAGCCTATAAGTAGATAGTTATAATAGTTAGATTAGTACCTAATATTATTACTAACTTATAAGCTTTAATTAATATACTAAATATACGGAATAATAAGTTAGAGAGTTAGGTAGAACTCCTCTAAACTAAACTTAATAGTATTTAATAGTATAAGGATATACTAGATAATCCTAACCCTATAAAGCCTTTAGACTTTAAAGGGTTTAATAATTAAAGGTTAGTTCGCGGCTATACTTTAGTGTAGATAAGTTATTTATATATCTTATTTACTTAAGTTATTTATTAGGTATAAGATACCTAGGCTTATCTTTTATTAATATATCCCTAGTATCCTTATTAAATTATACTAAGATTAAAAGTATTCTTCTAATATAATATATTACTAACGGCTTAACTCCTTAGATAATATTAATAAAGGATATTTTTAAATTATATTATTATACTTATAAGTATACTTATATATAAGAGATTAATTATTATATAATATATATAAAGATAATAGTCTTAACCTATATTATAACTTATTACGTCGTCGCCGCTTATTTAATATAGGAATATATTTAATATTTCGTTTACGTTTTAATTACGCTAATATGTTATAGGCTCTTATTAACTTATAAGACCTATTAAGGTCTTTATCTAGTACCTATTAATAATATTTACTACCCTAACTAGTCTATTTAACTTTATACTAGATACCTTATTTATTATTAACCTTACTAATAATTTCTTCTACCTCCTATTATTCCTTATTATTAATAAGTTCGGGTACTTATATAAAGATATCTATTATAGGAGAGTAGTCTCTTTAGTAGTAAGGTCTAATTAGTAATATATAGAATATATTATAAATCCTATATAATAGTAGTAATAATAGATAATACGTCTATAAACTAACTTTATTAATAACCTAGAATAGTCCTACGTACTTATAGGCTAACTTCTTACTTAGGCGTTATTACTTTAGGTTCTTTATAATTAATATTACTAAATCGCTAATATTATATATCCATAGCTTATAATTGTAATTATAATACTTTACTTAAGACGCTTAGGCGGCCTAAAGGTATTTTATAGCTTTATCCCTTACTACTTATAATATTCTAACTCTATTATTTATAGCGGGTATTCTCCCTTCTAGGGACTTATCCTTAAGTTCCTAATAAACTTCTAGGTAATAACCGTATATAAGAAAAAATGGTATTATTCTAATAGAGGAATAAATACTATTTATATATATAAATTTAGTTATAAGTAGTTATCTAGCCTAATTAGTTTACTTATTATTAGTAAATATATATAAGTAGTATTCTAATACCTAATTCTAACGCTTAGTCTACCTATTAGTTTATAAGTAAAAGGCTATACTTATACGGCGTTTTATCTTAGAGTAAAAATAGACTACTAACTAAAAGGCGCTTATAAAGATAGAACCCCTATTACTTATAATACTATTAGGTATATTATAGTAGTAAATAATTTTATTATAAAATATATCTACTAGCTTAGCGGTATTAATTATTATTATAATAGGTATATACCTAACTATTTTAGTAAAATAATTAATAATTATAAGGATAGAATTATAGATAATTCCCTTAGCCTTACTTAGGGGTAACTCTATAATAAAACCTATAGATATTTCTTTCTATAGTTAAGTAGTAATAGGTAATAAACTTAATTCGCTATAGGTATAATAGCGCGGTAACTTAATTCTTTCATAGATATTATAAGTTTAATAATACTTAATAACCTATTTTATACTACTATTCTAGTAGTATTTATATATAAGAAGATTATATATCTTCTTAGTACTAAAATATCCTAATAAGGGATTACTATAATAGTAATTAATAAGTTTACTACGTAGGGCTTTATCCCTTAAAATATAGGGACGACCTTTAAAGGTTAATAGCCTATTAGAGTCTAAACTCTAGGCCTTAAAACGTCTATAGTAATATTATTTAGTAGGCGCTTCTAAAAAGGACTTTATCTAATTATTATACTTTTATAAGTTATAAATTAAAGTCTTTATAAGCCTTTAAGTATCTTTATAAGCTAAGTCTAGAATATTTATAATATCCCTTCTAGGGATAATAACCTAGATACCTATAATTCTAAATATAGGTATTATAGCCGCGATAATTACTTAAGTTTCTTCGGAACTATTATTCTTTTATAAGGTAAGCTTATTCTATAATATTAGTAAGAGCTTTATATTTAGGGGTAATTTACCCTTATAATTAAGTTAATAAGATAGTATATTAGTAGGATTTAACTTTCCTAGGTAATAGAATATCTTAAATTTATAGATAGTAAGCTTAAGCGCCTATTTAGCTTACTTGGGGTTTAATTCCTTTTACTTTATAAAGCCTTTTAGGTTATTATAATTAATTTATACCTTAACTATAAAAGTACTTCCTTCTAGGTAGTATTACTACTATTTTATTACCGCTATAATAGCGAGTAGCTCCTAATTATAGGTTTTATAATTTTATTCTAAGTTAGTTATCTTCTAAGACTAAAATATAACGGGTCGCTAGTTACTATCCTTATTTAATTAGGATAGGATAGTACTTATAATAAAATTTAAGGTATCTATTTCTATCTTTAAGGCCTTTATAAGGTTATAGTAGCGTAGAAACGGCGCTAATATAAAGGTATCCCGTAGTAATTAGAATACTCTATTAGTAGTAATAGTCTAATCTAAAGGAATTATTTTCTTACTATCCTTACTACCCTTAAGTAGGCTAGTAAGTAGCTTAGCTATATAAGAGTAGTTATAAATAAACTAATAGTAGAAATTTATAAAGCTTAAAAAGACTTATATATCTTAATAGGTCTTAGGCTTAAGCTAATCTCTAATTATTATTATACGCTTTAAATCTATCTTAACGCTATTAATTAAGATAATAAACCCTAAAAATTTAACCCTTTTAATACTAAATTAGCACTTTTTTAAATTAGTATATAGAGAAAACTAACGTAACTATTTTAGTACTTACTAAATATATTATTAGTAATCCGCTAGGTTAGAGCTATAAATAAGGATATTATCTAGGTATATTATATAAGTTATATTAACTAAACTTACTAAGGCTCTATTAATATAGGTTTAAAATATAGTTAATATATTAGCGAGCTTAAAAGGTATAACTAAATATTTAAAGTAGTTATAATAAGTTTGGAAAGTAGTTTTCTATTTATTACCTTCCTTAATATAGATCTAATAATAGGTATCCTTTAAGTCTAACTTTATAAAAATCTTAGAACTATATAAGCGGTCTAATATCTTAGTAATAAGAGGTAATAGGTATCTATTCTTTAGAGTTATAATATTTAACCCCTTATAATCTATATATAAACGTAGCCTACTATCCTTCTTTAGTATAAAGAGAATAGGTACTCCGGCTAATAAGATAGAGTAGTAAATAATCCCCCTTTAAAGCGAATCCTTAAGGTAGCGCCGTAGCTCCGCTAGCTTAATTTAAGATAAATTATAAAGCGGCTTATAAGGTAGTTCTTTACCTTTTATAAGATTTATAGCGTAGTTACCTTCCTTAAAAATAGGTAAGGTACCCGCCTTCTTACTAAAAAAGATATTAGTAAAGGCCTCTAATTCCTTAGGAACTTAGAGGGCTTCCCGTTTATTAGACGCTATACCGGCGTATATAATAGTAAATATATTTAGCTCTTTCCTAATATTTTAGGTAAACGCTTAGGGCTTATTAACTTATAATATACTAGAATTGACTTTAAAGCGCTAGTAATCTACCTCTAGATCTAATAGTATACGCTATTATTTTAATCCTAATATACCTAAAATAATATTAGGGCCCTTTTAGTCTATTATATAGAAAAGAGTAGTATACTCCTTTTTATAGCCCTAGCTATCTATTAACTAATAATATAATTAGTAGGCTTTATAGATATATATACTACTTTTACTAAGTGCTTATACCTATAATAAGATAGCTTTATAAGGCTTTAGATCCTATTAAATTATAAACTTTTATAAAATTAAGTTTAAGTATAACTTAGAGTCTAAAAATACTATAACTTAATACTAGTTACCTTATAACTCCGCCTAATCTTTTATAAGGATTAATAATATTACCTCTATTAGTTAATCTTCTTACCCCTCTTTTAAGGCGGTTAAGGGGCTAGTTCTTTTTTTACTAATATTATACTAATATTAAAATAAGCCTAAGGTTTATTAAGATTAATATAATTTAGTTAGATATAGCCTTCTTTATTATAATAAAAATAAATTATAAAATCCGTCCTAATATTAGGCCTAGCCTTCCTTTTTAAGGTGTTATCCTTAAAGTACGACTATTTACTACTACTACTATTAGAACCCTTAGGCTTTATAATATAATCTTCTAAGGACTTATTACCGCCTTTTAATTTTAGCTAAGACCTATCCTAGGTTTTTCTTTAAGAACCTAAGCCGCTTATATAATACTTATATTCTAAAATATTCTCTAGTATAATAGCGTAAGTAAATATCTCTTTACGCTACTTAATAATATTACTAATATTAAGAATTTTATTCTTTAACTTACTACGGAGCTTTATAAGGAAAATATAAGCCTTATACTCCTTATTAAAAGGTAGTAAATAAGACTTTAACTCCTTTAAATAAGCCTTAAAATTTAAGACCTTTTAATTATTATATTAGCGTACCTACTCCTACTTTTTATAAGTAAGGAGACGGCGGCTCGCCGGATCCGCGACTAAGTTAAGTAGAAACCTCTTAAAAAATTTAAATATAATATTAGCTAAATTATAACTCCTAAAATAGGTATACTATTAAGCTTTAAAGTCCCCTTCTAGGGAGTTTATATAATAGGTTATATAGGACTTATTTATAATAAAATACTCTAGACTTATAATAAATTTAACGTCGACTTTATAAAACTAATATAAGTACTCCCCTTTAAAGGATCCTTTATAGGGTCTTATCCTTTTAAGGCGAAGTACGTATATATAAGTATATTAAGACGGCGCTAAGCTAGTAGTAGTCTAAACTTCTAAGTTAATACTAATTTAAGGATTATAAAGTACTTTATTATAGGCTAGTAATATTACTAATTAATTTTATTATTTAAGATAATAATTTTCATTCTAAGCCTCCTCTAGTAGCTATTTTAGCTTATCTAGAGTAGAAGGAGTAAAAAGTCCTCCTTTTAATAAAGTATTATAACGGCGTTCTAATAATATTTCGCGTAGTAGTAGTTCTACTTAATTATTACCTTTAGCCTATTAATTATTATAAGGTAAACTTAATATAATAACGACTCTAGGCCTTTTCCTTTAAAAAGGGAGAGGGATTAGAACTATAAGGCTTATACCCGCTAGCTCTATAGCGGCGTATTAGGTAATAAAAGATATAGAGTTATATTATAAGGTTTAATAATAAGTATAAGTCTATTAATAGATTAAGTAGTAGGCCTATTATAGTAGTAGAACTAATCTCTAAGGAATTTAAAAGAAGAACGGGGGATAGCTAGGTAGATATATATCTACTAAGTATAGGCGTAGCCTAGGCCTCCCGTTACTAGGATATTACCCCGTATTTCTAAGGAAGGTTACCTAAAGCAGGCTATAAGGTAGCGTATAAAGCGTATATATACCTAAGCCTAATACTTAATAACCTTTATTATAAATATTAAATTAATAGTACTTTTTACTTTCCTTATCCTTTAAGTTATTATATCCTTTAGTAGGATAAGCTTTATTCCCCTTTCTTTTATAATATCTATTAATATATCTACTACTTTATAATATATATATCTACCCCTATTATTTTAATTTAAGTAATAGAGGTTAAAGTCTTTTATTAATATATATTCCCTAAGCTAACTTAGCTACTCCTTTACCCCTAGTAGTATAAAGGGGCTATCTATTAAGGTCCTAGACTCTAGGCTAGAGTTATATATATTATATATCTAGAGGCGTACTAGTACTCCCCCTTCCTTCCTTATAACTTATATCTCTAGGGAGTATAAATCCCTTAATATAAATTTAACTCCTTATTTATTAATATTCTAGTACTTATTTATAAAGAAATATATCCTTATATCCCTCCCTACCTTATATACTAAGTAGAGTACTTCTTTATCCAAATTATATATTAAACCTATCCTCTTTATATATAATAGCTCCTAGATAGCTAGAATATCTATTTATTATACCTCTTTATCTTCTAATAGTACTATTATTATTATAATCTACTCCCTTTATATATTATATTATAATAGTTTTATTATCTTTTATACCCTTATAAGGATCTTTATTAGATATCCCTTATAACCTCTATTCTCTTAATAATTAGGGCCTCTTATATTAGTATTTCTTTTAATATCTATTAGCCTATCTCTATTACTTAGAGAATAATTAGCCTTCCTAGCCTATTCTATAATATTACTATTAGTAGTAGTATAATTCCCCTTTCCCTTATATCCCCTTAAGAACCTATTTATATTTTAACCTTATTAAGGTCCTTAAATCTTAATATAAGCTTCCTTTTCTTCTTTATTACTATTATTATTTACTTCCCTTAAGGCTACTTTTAAGTATCTTATTACCTATTTCCTCTTATAAAGCCTTTATATAACTTCTTCTTATTTTCTACTATCTTCTAGTAGAGCTTATTTAGCTCCCTTACCTTAATTATATATCCTTACTCCTAGGTTATATAACTATTCTTCTTATAATTATTATATCTCTTAATCTCCCCTTCTTTTACTTTATATTCCCTTAAGTTATATTTACTAATATAGATTTTATATTATATTAGGCTCTTATAATATCTTATTATATATTTATATTATTAGTAGTTAAAGTATTATATTATAACCTTATTCCTTTCCTACCTCTTATATTTTAAGAGGTTATACTCCTTTATTAAGCCCTTCTTAATTACTTTATCTACTATCTCTAGCGTAGGGAGCTTTAGTAGTAGTAAGGCTCTCTCTTTTTCTACCTCTCCCTCTCTCCTCTCTTATATAACTACTTATAGCTAGGCTACCTTTATAATTTTTAACCTTAAGAGGTTCTTCTTATTCTATTAAATAATTACTTCCTTTACCTCCTTTTATTTTAATATATCTACTACCTTCTTTAATACTTTATATATTATAATTAGGAAGGTCTATCTTAATACCCTTATTAACTTATATACCTTCTTTACTTAATTATTATTCTCTTCTAACTCCTCCCTTACCTCTATCTCTATTATAAATAGTATTAGATTACTTTTAATTAGGTACTTTACTATTATAATCTCTTATATCCTTAAGAATATAATTATCTTAAACCTCTTAATTAGCTACTCCTTAATAAGCGCCCTTACTATTTCTCTTTTAATCCTATTTTTAATTTAAACTATTAAGGTCCTAGCCTTCCTATTATTTATTACTTTAAATCCCTTCCTTATAATATTACCTATTATTATTATAATAAATATCCCCTTAGGGCTTATATTATTTATTCTTATACCTATTAGGCTCTAGCTAGTTATCTACGCCTAGCTCCTTCTACCCCCTTATATCTTTCCTTTCTAGGATTACTCTTCTATTATTTTTTTAAACTTATATACCTCCTTAAGCTATTAATTTACCTTTATAATAAACTCCTTTATATATTTAAGCCTTACCCCTACTATTTATCCTACCTTATATATTATTCCTCCCTTTAATATATCTTATATAACTATTATAACTTCTAAGGCCTTTACTAATATTCTCTTAACGCGTATTTCCTTATCTTTAAATTCCTTCCCTCCCGTTAGGCTTCTTAGCCCCTACGCGGGTATCCCTCTTCTACTCCCTAGCCTACTACCTCTACTACTACTACTACTTATAATTCCTCCCCTTATACTATATCCTAATATCAAGACTCGTCTTACTATATATTAAAGTAAATTTAGATTAAGTATTAATCTTCCTTTAACCTTAGTAATTTATAAGGAGGAGGTAAGGGCTTTATTCCCGCTAGGTATTATATATTCTAGTAAAGGATTAATTATTATAGTAGATAAGGTAGTACCCTAGCTACTAATTTTAAGAATTATAAATAAGCCTTATAACCGCGTAGTTATACCTATTATTACTATTATAACTACTATAGCGGTAATACCTTATATAATTTTAGACTTCTATAATTACCTTAGCTTTTATATTAACTAACTACTAGTAGTAAGTAGTATATCTTTAGGACTAATTAGATATATACCTACCTAATTATATTTAATAATATTACTAAGGCGGGTATATTAAAAGATATAAGTAGGTTAATCCGTAGTATTATATAACTATATAAATAATAAAGAGGAATTGATAATATAGGTAAATACGCTACTATTATATCCTAGGTTACCCTTATACTAGGGCTTAAATAAGAAGTTATAATTATTAGATAGTTCTTTACCCTAGTAAGATATAGGTACTAAGGTATAAATTATCTAATAGACTAGAGGTATTAACTTAATAATAGTATTAATTTCTATAATTATATCTTAGTAGGTACTAATAGTTATCTATTAGCTAGCGGGGTTAAGATATATTTTTTAAGGTACTATTATATTATTACTAACTAGAAAATACCTGTAAAAATTCAAGATTTTTACGTCAGAAAATCACCCCTACTACCTGGCGTTTAGTAGGGAAGGTGAATAGTAGGGAGTATGTTAGATGTATATACCCATTCTGATAGCGTTCTATACCTGGTAATAAGACCGATATTACCCCCTATTCAGACTAATATTAGACGCGTTAGTAGGTGATGTGAATAGTAGGGAGCACGTTAGTAGGTAGCCGGCCTGTAAATACGATAGTATTAGCCTATAGACCTATATAGTAATATGGATCATTCTAATAGCGTTGTATACCTGGTAATAAGACGGATATTACCCCTTATTTAGACCGATATTAGATACGTTAGTAGGTAGCCGGCCTATAAGCATTAGCTATATTATATATATATACTAATAGACTAATATAGATTATTCTAATAGCGTTCTATACCTAGTAATAAGACGGATATTTCCCCCTATTTAGACTGATATTAGACACGTTAGTAGGTGATATAAATAGTAGGGAGCACGTTAGTAGGTAGCCGGCCTATAAATACGATAGTATTAGCCTATAGAATAATATAGTAATATAGATCATTCTAACAGCGTTATATACCTAGTAATAAGACGGATATTCCCCCTTATTCAGACCGAAATTAGACACGTTAGTAGGTGAGGCGAATAGTAGGGAGTATATTAGATACGTTAGTAGGTAGCCTATATATACGATAGTATTAGCTATATTATATGCATGCACCCATTCTAATAGCGTTCTATACCTAGTAATAAGACGGATATTTCCCCCTATTTAGGCCGATATCAGACACGTTAGTAGGTGAGGTGAATAGTAGGGAGTATATTAGACACGTTAATAGGTAGCCGGCCTATATACGTAATAGTATTAGCCATATTATATATATATACTAATAGACCGATATAGATTATTCTAATAGCGTTTTATACCTAGTAATAAGACGGATATTTCCCCCTATTTAGGCTAATATCAGATACGTTAGTAGGTGGATATTAGATACGTTAGTAGGTGAAGTAAATAGTAGGGTTTTTAGCCTATAAATACGATAGTATTAGCTAATATAGTAATATACTAATTTAGATTATACTAATAGCATTACCTACCTAGTAATAAGATGGATATTTCCCCCTATTTAGACTAATAGTAGACACGTTAGTAGGTAATGTAGTAGAATAGGTAATTTATAAATAATATCAGGATTTTTATTATTCGTAATCTATATTCTAGCCGTTAGCGTATAGACTTTAGTAGGTGAATCTACTTATTCTAATATATCTTTTAAACTACTACACTAATTTTCGTTATTTTTAAGGTATTAAGTAGGCTGAAAGAAGTTATATAACTTTATTTAAATAGAAAATATTATAAAGGGTAGGTATATACGTAGGTAGAATGCGAAGAAATATTAGAGTTTTAATATTCGCGCTAGTCCTAGAGAGGTAATTAGGGTACTTATTAACTAACTAATAAGCTACGATAAGCTTAGGGTCCTAAATTAGCTATATTCTATTATAGTAAGAAGATAAGTATATTAGCTTAGAGACTATTAATAATATATACCTTAATAATTATCTTAGTTATAACTAGTTTACTAAGTAAGGTACCTTTAATAGAAATAGGTATCTTTATATATTTACTTATTTTATATATTATATTACCTAATCCCCTAACTAAGATTAGAGAAGATAACTTAGAAAGCTTTAAATTAGGTATAATCTAAAGTAATAAGGCGCGGTTAATTAATATTATTAAGTAGCCTATATTTATATATACCTTAAGTATTTCTAATATAATTCTAATACCTAGAGTTATATAGTAAAACCCCTAAAATATATAACCTAGTCTTTTTAAGGGAGGTGTAATATTTAATTTAATTAGGATCCTCTTATCTACCTTAATATAATTAATAACTAGTAATATATCCGCCTTATTAAATAATCTTCTACTAGGGTATACTTTTCTAGGTTTACCTACTTAGTATAAAGGTAGTAGAAAAGCTTATTCTTAAAGGTAAAGGCCTCTAAGTACTATTAATAAGATTAAAGGTTAATAGGGTTTATAAAGTAGATATTAAGGTCTTAGCTTTTATTAGATAAGTATATCCTATTAGCTTCTTTATACTCTTAATTATAATTAGTATCCTCTTAGTCTTTATAACTATTATAATAGGTATTATAACTCCTATTATAATCTTCTTTAATAGTATCTTTTATATTCTTATCTACCTCGCTATAATAGACCTTTAATTATAGTAGTAGTAGATTATAGCTTTATTATTATTACTTTAACTAATTTTACCTAGGAGGTAAACCTAATAAAGCTAGATTTATATAGCTAACTATTATTTAATAGTAATCTAGTAAAGGTATTAGACGCAGGGCGTTTAAGGTTTAATTTCCTACCTACTAGGGTTAACCCTAATATTACCTAGGCCTTTTATACTAATTAGAGTAAGTATTATTCTAGTAATTATTTAGATAATTAGAGAATTACTACTATTAAAAATTTAGCTAATATCCTTAATAAGATATATACTAATTATTCCTAGTAGATTATTTATTTTTTAAATAGTTACCTAATAAGATTTCCTTTCTAGCTATTATTATACTTTAATAGTTTTAGCTTATATATATCTATTAATTCTATTTAAATTTATTAAGGTTATTTAAGAATTCTTCTAGCTTTATAATTACCTTAGGATAGTAGATATTATAATAGAGGTTATAACTAAGTCTATTATATATTATATTAAGCTAATTACTAGTAGTAGTAAAGTTAGTATCTTTAGTAGCTTATAAAATCTTTTAAGCGTATTTATATAACTCCTAGTAGTTAGAGGTATTATAAAGAGTATATTTCTCGCGTAAAGTATAATTAATAATTATATTAGTAGGCTACTTAAATCTATTAATAAGTATTTATTCTTATTTATTAATCTTAATACCTATCTTTATAAGCCTTTTATTATTCTTAGATAGCTTACTTAGCTACTAAGATAAGGTAGTACCTTTAAAGTAAGTCTAAAGGTAAGTATAAACTAGGTTATTACCTTTAATACTTATTATATTATAAGTATACTTAAGAAATAAGTAGATATTATAAAAATATATCTCTTTAAGCGTATATTCTATTACTAGGGTACTAGAGGTAGCGGATTTCCTATTATAAAGTAGATTAAAGAAATTAATATTACTAGGATTCTAGTATATACTTCTATTTATACTATTACTATTAAGTCTAGTAGATCCTTAAGGGCCTTAAGGCCTAGGAGGTCTAAAAGGTCTAGCTCCTACTAGATTAGCTATTTAATAAGCCTAAATTATAGTAATTATAGCTTCCTAGATAATCTATTAGATTACTAGGTTATTAACGCCGGCTATATCCTTAATAGATTAAGAGTTACTTTTAGACGCTACTAGGGTTATATTAGTAGTATACTAGGGTTTAATAGGCTTATTATAAATTACCTCTTTAGTAGATTAGAAGGTACCTTAGGAAGTTTCTAAAATTATCTTAGGGCTTAGAGTACTTAATCTTATTAGTATTTTTAGGTGAGATATTAGGGGCAAGGCGGCTATAATAGGGGGTTCTTTAAGAGATTACTAAATAATTATAATATCTTACTTAAATCTAACTACTACCTTTTATATAATTAATTAATTAATTATATTAGTAATCTAGGGGAGCCTGTATATCGTAGAAATATATGTATTATATATATATAACTAATGCGCTTATATATTAGCCCTAGAGCTTATTATAATACCTCTAACTATAATAAGCTACTATTTATACCTCTATAATACTAAAAGCGCGCTTAGTTTTTTAATTATATATTTAAGCGTATAAATTAGATATTATAATTTATATAATATTTATATAAAAGGTTTACTAAATATTATAGCTAATAACTACGCTACCTACTCGTATATATTTAATAAATATGCCTTTCTTAGAATTAGCGCTATTATTATTATAATTATATTAGGTAGTATTATTACTATATCTACCTATCCTATATATTCCTTAGATAGTGCCGTCTATACTATCGTTATAAGTAGTATTATTATTAGGAATTACTACTTATCTACCTATTTTAATTATAATAGTCTATCCGCGCTACCCTAATTTATCGCTAATATTAATACCGGTACTATTATTAATAATATATAAAATTGCGCTTATAATACTTAATACGTATTTATTATACTATTTACTTAGTATTTATAAACTACCTTCTAATAAAACTATTCCTACTTACTTAGCCTCCCTATATTATAGACTCTCTTCTTAAATCTTACTACTTTCTAGTTAAATTTCTATATATAGCTTTTTTATAACCTACTTCTTAAACCCTATATATTTATCCTTATCGCCGTTTAATATAATTATATTACTACCCTTTACTATCTTATACTATATCTAATCTAGTTATATTAGCCTAAACGTACCCTAAAAATCCTCTATTAACTAGGATTTATAGGCGCTTTAGTTTATAAGTAGATTTTCTCCTTCTATTATATATAATGTATAGTATCTTATAAGTTACTACTTACTATCCGTCTTTAGTAAACTTAGCGACTTATATCCGCGGTCTAAGGTAGAATAAGGGTAGGGAGGGAGGTCGTTATCCTATCTAATTTAAGAGGTTAGCTATATATAGATAGATAGAGTAAGTAAAATTATACTATTAGCTATTTCCTCTTAAGCCTTACTAGTATATAAGGATAGCGGTATTAAGGTTTAATACTCGTACTCTAAAGAGCTATTTAGTAATATTTAGTTAATACTAGAATTATTACTTAATATAATTTTTAAGTTAGCTATTACGTCTCTCTTTATATTAGTTAGTTAGAAATACCTATCCTAAATACTTAAAGAACTAGAGTATTTATTATTATCTAGATTATTTAATAGCGGTAGGTTATCTAGTTAACTACTATTAATATCCCTTCTATTTACCTTATTATCATTTTTATTTATAACTATAATATTATAAAGTATATCCCTTACCCCTTTTAGATAAAGCTTATAGATATATCTCTTATATAGGTTATTATCTAGGTTATCCTACGTATATTAGGTTATTTATTAGCGCCTTATAATAGTATATAATTAGCTCTCTATTACGTATCTATATATAACGGTAAGATAGCCGGCTATATACCCTAGGCCTTTTTACCCTTAAATTTCTTAATATAGTAATTACTACGTAGGTATTTAGATATATAATATCCTACTATTATCGCGGTAAAAATTAATAGGATATTAGGTAGGAGGTTAAAAAACTTCTTTATACTTTCCTTATTAGTAAAACTAGTCTTTATTAATTTAAATACTATATTTATAAGTACTTTTATTAGGATAGGATTCGCCTATTTAGCTTTTCTATTAGGAACCTAATATTTAATTAGGATTAATATTAGATAGAGAGGTAACTTATATTATAATATATAAAAGTTAGGTAGTCTAATAATATTATAACTTATATTATTACCTCCGCTTATAAGCTATCCTATTTATAAGCGGATATTACTATAACTTATATAAAGTTCAAAGAGTACGAGCGCTATTCTTTATATAAGTTAATAAACTAGTACTTAGGTTAATTATAATAGGAGGTAATTATAGATATTATACTAACCTTTTAGGCTTTAAGTTTAATAGGTAGATTATCTACCCTAGTTAACTTACTTCTAATCTTAAACCCTAACCTTTTAGTTACCTCGTCCTACGCGACTTTCATTTAACTACTTAATTATATAGGGTTATCTTCTAGCTATATCTCTCTTCCCTTCCCTAGGCTCTTAGTAGTACTAGAAAGAATTATTACCTTTAGATACTTTATATAATTAGGAATAATAATAGTATACGTTTTATAAGAGAGTACTTTAAAATAGCGAGGGGTACCTTCCTAGAGAGATAGTCCCGTTCTATTACTACTATAATAATCCTTATTAGTATTAGAGCTTAATAGGATATTACTTATCTTACTACTCGCTCCCCCTACTAGACTTCTTATAATAGGACTTATTAATAGTTAATTTCTCCTTAAACTATATTAGCGGATCGTTATAATATAGTATAAAATAGGTACCCCTATCTCTATATATTTATTATTAATAGAGGGCGTTACGCGTTTTTACTTCTCTTTAACTTAAGGTCGCTTATTCTCTTTATTACTTAATCGCTTATAGTTATTATTATTATTAGATACTAATAACTTAGTAGGCTACCTATTATTCTACCTATAATAATCGCGTCCTTTATCTATCCTATAGTTCTAGAGTTAGGTTATATTAGTAACTTAGTAATACGCGTCTTAAGATAGTAGTCTTACCCTCTTATATACTATATTAGTATAGTATAGAGAATAGATATAGTATAGAGAATAGGTATAGTATAGAGAATAGGTATCGTATAGAGAATAGGTATTATATTCTTATAGGTAGATAGAAGGATAAAGTAGTAGATTATATTATTAATAAATTTAAAAATAACGCGGTTAGGGGAAAGGGAAATCCCCTAAATTATTAGGAAATTAACCTATTTTACGTGGCGTTAGGGGGCTAAGCTAAGTTAATTAAACTAGATAGAGTTTAATAAACTAACTAATATTACTTTAGTTTATATTAAGTATATTAGTACTAGTAACTTATACTACTTATTTATAGGGAATACTATTACTAGTAACATCTATTATTACTCTTAAATATAATATCTTTATTATACTTAGGCGTAGGGCGCCTTATTATAGATACTATTTAGACTCTAGTTAGTTAAAACCGCTTATTAATACTATATATTAGACTTATTCTAATATATATTATACGTTTTCTAGTAGCTACTAAACCCTATATATTAAAAGTAAAGTACTTAGTACCTTAAGTATATATTTCTATTAGCGCTACCCTCTATTCCCTTTTATTAGTAATAATAATGCTTAGTAACCTAAGGTAGGCGTAAATAATAGCGTCCTTTATCTTATTATAACCTAGGTTAGACCTAATTAGGGCCTTAAACTTTCTAAAGTTAAGGTTATCTATATCTAGTAGTTTTATATATATATTACTCTTCTAAATATCCTAAGTTATATATATTATACTTTAGTCCGTGTTATTACTAATATATAATATAATATAGCGAATAGAACCCGTATATTAATTAAGTTCCCTAACTAAGTATATAGATTATAGTATTTTATCTAAATCCCTAGATAATTTAGTGCTTAATATTTTATAATCTTCTCTACTATCTTTATAGCGTTATTTAGCCCTCGTTTATCTCCTCTAATTATAATTATTTTATTAGGCGAGGAAGAGGAGGCATTAATCCTTCTACTATTTAGGGATATTACTAAATATATAAGTAAACTCTTTATATATATTAATAAACCTAGATTATAAGTAGTCTCTTACTTTCTTTATATTTAATCTTTAACCTAGTAGTCCTATAAATTCTAATTACTTTTATAGTTAGGCGAGAAGAAGCGTATAAGTAGTTTTATTAATTTCTAGTATATCCTTTATAATCTTAGCGGACTATCCTATATTATTAAAATCCCTAGGGTTTATTCCTATTAAGTCTAGTCTAGGTAGCTATCTTTTATAGGCTTAATAAATAGCCGTATATATATTAATATTATAGTATTATTTATTAGTAAGCCTACGTAGTATACGCGGTAATATATACGCTATAGAAAGTCTATTACTCGTATTTTATCCCTACCTCTAGGTAGACTATAAATATAAATATTAAATCTATTATTATTTAAGTATTATTATACTACTTCCCTATTATAATATTTAAAGTATCTACTATATTACTTTATAGCTAGGGCTACTCTAGTATTATAATATAGAATACTATATTCTATATCCTTAATAAAGAAGAATAAAAGGTAGGATATTATTATATTATAGTTATTATATTATTTATTAAGCCTTATTATATCTAGTAGTTAAGAAAAGAGAAATACTTAGATTATATTTTTATCTATCTAATAAATAATCCGCCGTCTTTAATTAGCTTAAAGAGAATAGCCTTTTATTTATTACCCGTCTAGTCTATTAGAGAGATTTCTCGTTATATATTATATTATATAAGTCCTAATTAGTATAATTATTAATATAAGTTATATTATTATTTCTTATACCCTTTCCCGTATACGCCGATATAATATATATACTCCTTATAATTCCTATTAAGGGGATAAGTTAACGTGCCCTAAGTATCCTTAGATTAGTAGTTATACTAATTAGTTATAATTCTACTTCTACTATTCTATAGATTTTATATAGAGCCCCCCCTTTATAAATTTTTAGGAAATCTATAAGGGCTCTACTATACTTTAATAGTTAACCCTTAGTAGTTAGACGCCTTATATCTAATACTATTATAAGAAGCTAAAGCTTAATAGGCCTTTAATTATAAAGTAATACTATATAAGTCTAAGGCCTTAATTCTTATATTAGGACGTAGTTATATCTCTACTTTCTCTAATTCTATTAATTTACCGTATATATTATATTATTAATAATAAGATTCTCTATATTTATTAGATCTTTCCTATCTAGTTTCTAGTATTTTATTAATAGATATAGATAGATAAAGTATATATCTACTTAATTAGGATTATATTCCCTTCTATTTATATTTCTATTAAGTATAGTCCTCCTATCTATCTCTTCTTAGTATTAGTATATAAAGACGGCTAGTATCTTAATAAGGCCCTCTACTTATAAACTCTATTATATTATAGATAGTATATACTAGAACGTAGTATTTAGTCTAGTAGCTAAAACTATTTATATTTACTACTTATTAGGTTTATACTAAAAACGCGATAATTTAATTCTATAATTAAGTATTAGTACTTTAGTTATAAGGTCTACTATTTTTAAAGTAGATAGCCTTATCTTAGACTAAAATAGGTTATCCTCTATAACTAGTATTTATAGGTAGCGGGTAGCGTGGCGTATAAGTTATTCTTAAAAGTTTTCTTACTTATTAGTTAGATTAAAGAAAGCCTTAATTAGGTAGTAATATACTACTTCTTTATATTTACTATTATAGTTATCTATAATACTAAATTACTAAATCTACTCCGCGTAATATATTATAGCGTGGAGCTTTAATATATTAAAATAGCTACCTAAGTTTACCTTATTAAATAGCTTATACTAGCTAAAATAGGTCTTAAATTTATTAAATTAGTATAGCGCGTCTTTAAGATATCCTAGTATTTTATTATTATATAAATAGTATTAAGTAATTAGGATAAAGTCTACTAGTACCTAGGTATATTTAATTTCTAAACTACGTGAGTTTATAAATAGTAGAGTAATTACTAGTATAAGTTATTATATAATAGCTTATTAGTCCTTACCCGTCTACTATATAACGGCGTTATAGTACTTAAAAGTCTTTAGGTTATAAAAGGGAGGAATATTATAGAATCTTTTATCTAATTATACCTTCCCTAGTACCTCCTTTAATATCCCCTTAGACCCCTTTAGTTTCCTAGTACTAGGTACGCTAGCCTTAATAGCGAGACTAACCTATTTAAGTAAATAGTTAACCGCGCTCTTTAAGAGTTAGTATAATACGTTAATAAGTATTCCTATATATATATCTACTATTACGTGTAACTAGGCGAAGTTTTATATTAGATATACCTATATATTATTAATTTCTAGTATATCCTCGTCCCTTTAGCGCTAGATTTAGGAACGGGTAGAAGAGTAGGTTTAAGGGGGCTACTTAGCCCTAAGGTTTTATTATTAATTTAATAGTATTATATAAATTATATACTATTAGCCCTTCTTAATATTAGTAATTAATACTTATTCTTTATAATCTATTATAAAGCCTATAATAATTAGATAGTAGTATTATATTATTTAATCCGCGTATAAAATCTTAACACTTATAATTATAGTATCTTAAATTATTAAGAAAATATTAATATTATAGGCTTATACTAGATATACTACTTATATACTTACGTTCTAAGATAATTAATATAGACTTATACTATATATTAGATTTAATATAGTCGCCGTTATTAAGTATAATAGGTAGAAATACTAGGAGTATTAAACCTAGACACTTTTAAGCTTAGTATACTTATACCTTTAGATTTCCTATAATAAGGTAGACTAGCTATATAGCTAGATTACCCTTATACTATATAAGTACTATTTTATCTAAGGAAATTAATAGTAATATTATAAATATTATATTCTCTTAATTTTATACTATTAATATTAGATATAACCTTAAAGGTTTACTTATTCTATTTATCTCTATTAATACTTAGTATAATCTTATCTTATAACTTTATTATATTATTAGTATTCTTATAACTTAAGAGGTTATATATATATTTAAATTAAGTATTATAAAAAAACCTATTAATCCTACCTTTAGTTATTTTTTCCTTATATAACTATTATATAAATATATAGTTATATATACTTAAGAATAGGTAATACTCTCCTCTTTCTTTATTAATATAATTTAAGTCTTTACTAAGCCTAGTAGGATCTTTATCTACTTTTATAGGCTTATAGCCTATACTTATATAATAACTAATAGCCTTTATAAATATTTTAACTTAAATATATAAGGATATTAACTACTAGCTTAAACGCGTAAGGTTAGGTAATAAGTATATTAACTCCTCTTCCTCCCCGCTCCTAGTAATATTAATATTAGGCGGGCTTTATAATAAGATCTTTATATTAGTATTAGCGTCTCCTAGTATAAGAGTAAATAGGTCTTTACTAGTTTCCTTTATAATATTAATATTTATATCCTAGATATCCTCCTAACTCTTTATAACTAGTTATAATAGTCGCTATCTTTAGGAGGAGGAAGGGGGTAAAGGTAAGCTTTATAAAATTTTCTATAAATAATCGCGAATAAAAACCTTATAGTATAGGATATATCTATTAAATCTACTACTATTCTTAAACCCTTCCCTATAATATTTATATATATATAGCTCTATTACCCCTTTTTATTATAATAAATTAATTACGGTTTAGCTTTAATATATATTATATTAGTAGGGAGATTTAAATAAATATCCTATTTTAAGCTTACTATTTATAATTATTTACTTAGGGAATAAAGGTTAAGTATAATAGGGCTTAATAAATATTAAAAGTATTTATTAAACGCTAGTATATAGTTAGATTATAAATTATATTAGGTATATTTAATTTAATTAGATAAGCTAGCCTTTATAAAGTAGGATAATTTAAGTATTAAGTCTTAATAAGTTAGCTTCCGCGCGGGATAAGAACTATTTATATAAAAGTTACCTACTCCCCTAGTAAAAAACCGCCCTAAATAGATATAAAACTATATTACTCTAAGAGACTATATTCCTATCCTATACCTAGCCTAAATAGGTAATAGTAAGGCTATAAATTAGTACGCCTAGAGCTAACTTAGGAGTATATATACGTAGAGTTAGTACTTAAACGCCGAATTCCCTCTCTAATAATACCCTACTAATATAAAAGAACCTCTCGCCCCCCTAGGGCCTACTCTAAAGTCTACTCTAAAGATAAGTAGAAAGACGCCTACCTATTATAAAAGTCCTATTAGGAATATAACCCTAAAGGCGACGGCTCCTAATAAAATTACTAAGCGAGCTTCTTCTAAGGGTAAAATACCTATCATTAATATAGGGGAGACTTTTTCTAAGGGTACGCCGGTTATTAATATAAAGGAGTAGGAAGAGCTACTACTTATTAAGGCTTAAAAATACTTATAGCCTTACTATCTAAATCCTACTAACTAGTATCTTATTATTTATAGTTACTATTATAAGCTAGATAGTAAAGATATTACTTTATAAAATTGAGTTATAAAGGTAGGCGTAACTACGCCTTTATAACTACCTATTAATTTTAGGAAGATAATAAGGTTAAGGCCTATAGAATACCTAGTAGGAAAGAAAAATTACTTAATAGAAGTATTAATATTACCTCCGCCTATAACGCTATTATAAGGGGGTAATAATATAGAATATATTAGTAAGTTATAGGTAGAAACCTAATATAATATTATATAATATCTTCTCTCCCTCTACTCTTAAATCTATTATAATATTTATATAGTATTACGCTTATATCTACGTTTATAGGCGAGGAATATTTAATATTATTAAGTAGTAGGAAGTTTAAACTATTCTATTCTTAAAAAGAAATATTAAACTTCTTTAGAAGGATTAACCTTAATACCTACTAACTATAATATCTATACTTTTAATATTTTATAGGGAGGATATAATAGTATTCTTATAATAATAAGGGGGTTCAATTTTTAAATTAATTAAACATTACTCTTATAATAGGTTACTATTAATATCTACTATTTAATATCCCTTTTAAATTTTTCGCTCCTAAACTCCTAATTACCCGTATAAGTAGATATTAAGACTTTAAAATATTAAAAATAAGTAAGAGAAACTCCTATCCTAGTATTATATTAATAGATAACTAGGCCTCTATATTCTATATATTTAATTTAATATATTTATATATAAATTAGATATTTTTTATTAAGGTATATAGTTATTATTAGTATAGGTATATACGTAGGATACGTATATACTACTTTAGAGCTAGATACTTTATATAATATTATCCTCTTATATAGCGAAATTAGGAATTAAATAGGAATTAAACTTATATACCTAGATTAATTATAATAGGATAAGTACTTAATAGTAGAGCTAGTATTCCTTTTATATAATTTAAAGTACTATTCTTTTATATATATTACATTACCGTTAAGAAGATATTTTCCTCTTATTATAATATTATTCTATATAACTTAGAGATAGAGGTACGTAAGATATAGGGATAAATACTATTAATCGCGTTAGTATAATAGTTACTATAATTTAATTATTATCCTATAGTATATATACGCGTCGTCGATATATTATCTATATATCTAAGCCCGCGCTAAGTCCTAGATACTTATACCTAATAGTAGTAGATATTTATATTACTATTATTAGTCGCTTAAATCCTCTTTTATAAGTATTCTAATAGAGAACTAGAGAATATTTATAAATATATTTTAAATTCTATATAGTATTATAGTTTATTCTACCTAATAGTTATAAAAATTAGGTACTTATAATAGTATTAATATTATTTTATACCTAATATATAAGAGTTAATTATATAATCCTAGCTATCTTCTCTTATAAAGCTACTTTCTATTTATCTAGTACTAAAATTAGTATATATACTTTATAATAATATATTCCTATTATTTTATTATATAAACCCTTATTTATTAATATCTTCTATCCCTTCTATTCCTTCTATCCCTTCTACTACTTCTATTCCTCTTAATCCTTCTAAGCCTCCGGCTTATTTAGACTGACCGTTTTTCTAGTACTTAGGGGTCATTTTTAGTATTGTCTCGAATTACTAAACTACTTACGGCTAGCTTATACCCTATATAGGTTTAGCGTTATATAACTTTATAAATTCGATTCTAAATTCGATTCCTCGCGGTTAGTCTACGCTTATTCTATCCCTTTCTTATCTTCCTATTCTTTATTATCCCTCCCCTTATTCCTTTCCTTATTATAGAAAAGTCTGAAACCCCCTAGTAAGATAATACTAATAAGGACGGACTTAGCGCGTTACGTAGAGGACTAGCGCTTACTAGTAAAATTACTAAATATCTCGTTATTACCTAAAGTATAGAGGATAGAGATATAGAGCTTACTATCTAGTAGATATTTAAATAGTAGACTAGGTAATTAACCTAAAAAGTAGATAGTAAGTAGTCTTAATAATTAATAAATAGTCTATATTTATAGAAAGGTATATATAGTAGAATTTAAAGTATATATCTTAAAATAGCGACGTGGTTAATAATTATAGGGGTAGATAGCTTAGTAGTATATTTTACTATTCTAAACTTCTTAATCTAGACTAACTTTTATAAGTAGGTAGTTTAAGCCGGTAATATCTAATAATTTCGTTATAAGGGCCTAATAGACGCGTAGCTTTAATAGAATAGAGCTAAATAGGGAGGCTATACCTACTACTCGCCGGACTAACCTTATAACTAAATATTAGATAGACCCCGCTCGTTCCTCTTATAAGCCGCCTCTTTTTTAGTAGTAGAATTCGCTATTACTTACCTATTACTATTACTATTACTATCGCCGTCGCTATTACTATTACTTACCTATTACTTACCTATTACTTATATATATATTACTACTACTATTATATTACTACTACTTAATATCTATAATAGAGAAACCTTTAGAAATTTAAAGGGGCGCTAAAAACTAACTATTAATAGCGAGGTATTATAGCGAGGAACCTCTACTATTTATAAAATTAAAGATACTTATTATTTAAAAAATACTTTCTAATCCTCCTTATAAAACCTCGAGACTATATATACTATAGTTAGTATAGATTAGTATTAGTTTATACTTATAATTTAAGTATATCTTAGTACTTTAAGCTTAGAAGATTTTATATTAGCCCTTAATAGAGAAGGTTATTATTCTTTATTTTATAAACTCTTACCTATTATAGCCTATTAATTAAGTATATTATCTCTCGCTATTTAATTAGGTTTAGTTAAGTAGCTTATAATCCTAGGTTCTACCTTTATTACTTAAATTAAATTAAAGGTACTAGAATTAGCTATATTATAGGTTATAATAAGTATAAGAAGATTAATATAGTTTAAAGCTTTAATATCCTCCTTAACTAGGTTCTAGATAAAATCTATGAGATAGGCTTTATTTAGAACTTTAGATATATTAATAATATCTAGTAGATTATAAAAGGATAAGTTTAAGAGGCTAGGACTAAAGATATTAAGATATATAATATTTAGTAAGAATTTAACCTAGTATAGATAATCTAGTAGAGGATTTCCTAGCTTATATTTTTTATAAGATATACTTAGATTAAGTATCACTACTTAAGCGCGCTCTAGGGCGTCTACTATATTATCCTTTAATATAATATAGATAAATAGATAATCCTCGCCCTCTAAGTCTATCTAAGGACTTAAAGGCTAGGCTTTTATTATATACCCTTTTAAGCTACTTTAATAGGTATACTTATTATAGATAAAGACTTTATAACTCTATTAACCTTTTAAATTAGTATCCTCTATTAGATTAAACTCTAATAGGTATTAAGTATATATACCTATACTTTATAGAACTTTAATTTTACTTATTCCCTTAATAAGAGAACTCTTCCCCGTACTTTAATTACTAACTATAACTATCTTCGGGAGTAGTAGATCTAAATCTTTTATACCTAGGTAATATAACGCTTAGATAGCTTAAATAAGCTCCTTTACTCCTTAACTTAAAATAGATAACGGCGAATCCGTATACTTTAAGCTAAGGATAGTATATATAATAGTATTAATATAGGTAGGAGGTATATATTTATAAAAATAACCTATCTAAGTAGTAGTATATAATAGGTAGTAGAAGGGCTAAGTATTTTATCTTCTATATCTAATAGCGTTACTATCTCTTTTTTATAGCCTCTTATCTATTAAATAGTATCCTAATACTTTATATTAACCTCTCCTATATTACTAGTAAGTAGTTTAACCTTCAGGACTCGCTTTATAATTATATAGTAGTAGGAATAGTCGCTCTTATTACTACTATCTAGATAGTATCCCTTATAACTATTTTTAAGTATAGCTTTAAGGAAGATAAAAAATCTATTAGTATTAGCGGAGAGTTACTCTCTAGTAAGTATAACTATTAAATCTTAAGTCTACCGCGTAAATAGGGCGGCGATAGGATAGATATACTAATAAATCTATAGCCTTATATTTACTTAAGTAGGCTTAGTAGTTTATATAAGTATAATATCTAGTACTATTATAGTTATTATATAAAAGATATATTAATATAGTATAACTTTTAGTTAGGGGGCGGGTATCTCTTATTTACTAAGGCCTAATCTAAAGCGCGTAGTAGAATATAAGCGCTAGGCTATACTTCCTAATTTCTATAAATATATTATAACTAGTAGTAAGTTAAATACTTTAGCGGATCTATTACTATAAAGCGCGTTCTTTTACTAATTAATTATATAATATACCTAAGTAGTTATTATTATCTATCCCTTACTAGACCTACTACTATTATACTTACTATAAACCCCTAGGAAACTTAAAAGCCTCTAATAATAGTAATATAAATAGTAAACTTTAAAAGAGATTTATATATCTATTATCCTAGTAGTAGAGGTTAGTTTAGAGCTTAAACTTAGGCTTAAGTTATATTAGGGTAAGGTTTACTAAACCCGTTTTAGTTAGAGGTTTCTAGAAGTATAATATTAATATATAATAACTAGGTAAATATAGTTATTCTACTTATATACTTATATCTATTCTATAATATATATAAGGAAAGACTAACTAATAGAAGATTATAAAAGTAAAACCTATTTAAGGCCTTTAGATATAATAGTAATAGATTAAATAAGCGCCGTTTTAGTATTATTAATACTTTACTCCTAATACTACGTTAATATAGCTAGTATCTACCCTATATTTACTTATATTAGGGATTATAAACTACTTACTACTTATAGAAACTTAATAATTTATCCTTTATATTAGAATTTCTACTAATCGCCTACCCTTACCTAGTAAGAGCTTATCTAATACTAATACTTAAACTTAATAATAAAAGATAGCCTTTATACCTTTAAAATATCCTTAAGTAAACTTACTATTATTTAGAACTTAGTAATAAAAGCCTTAGTAAAATAAGTTATGCTAATAATAAACAGTCTTATTATTTTCCTTTACTTAATTAGCGTATAACGCGGTTACGCGAATATTACCTAGATTTAACCTATATAATACTAACCTCTTATTAATAATATATTACTTATTATTTCTCCTCGATCCTTAGGAACTAGAGTAGTAGTAAGTAAGTATTTATAGTTTATATATATAAATACCCCTTACTATAAAATAATATTACTTATTAATAAATAGACTTATAGCCTTACTATAAACCTCTTACTTTAAATATTTAGCCTTAGGGTATCCGTTTCTAGTTATTCTAATATTAAGATAATACTAGGTTTTAAGTTATAAATAGTAGCGGGTAAACTTACTTTATTTATAAGTTTATCCTTACTTATATAATATACCTTGTCTAATATTCCTATAGGCTTTTACTCTAGACCTAAGATACCTTCTTACTAAAATACTATAGCCGCTCGTATATAGGATAAGGACCTAGGTTTAGCTAGTAGCGAGGTCTATATAGATCCTAATACTCGTTAGTACTATAAGGATAACCGCTTTAAGGGCGATTATAAGCCTACTAAAGATATAGTAGGTAATAAGGCTATAGTAAAAACTAAAAAGTTACCTATATATAAAGTAAAGCTCCTCTTTTTAGGCTAGAAGTCCCCTATTAGCTAATTTAAAGATAATAGTAATTAGGTAATATCTAGGATCTTTATAATTAAATATAAAAATTAGTTATTAAGCGTAAAGATTAAAATTAAGGCCTTAATAAGTAAGGATATACCTACTCTAGAATATACTCGCGTAGAGGAATTACTTTATACTTAGGTAATCTAACTTAACGCTATATATAATATCTTAAATTAGCTAGTTATTTATATATATCCTACGGCTTATATAGGATTTATAGTAGGTAATATAAATAGAAATTATATTAAGAAAGTATTTAAAGACTTCTATATTATAATACGCGATTAAGAAGTAATTACCTATTATTAAAAGGGTAGGTTAGGTTTCCTATCCCTAATATTCTACCCCGTAAAGGTATATACTAAAGGAATCCTCTAAGAAGCTAGAACTCTAGGTAATTATTAATATATTTAATCCTAACTACTCGAGATATTTAATATATTTAATAATATAATAGTTAAGCTATCTATACTATTTATTACTTTAGAGCCTAATTTATTTCTTATATCTTATAATAGAATTATAAGGGTATTTATATTTAAGAAAGCCTTTCTACCTTATACTTACTAGTTTAATAGACTAGCTAATACGAAATATAAAGTCTAAAAGGGTTAGACTACGCTATATATAAACTATCTACCTATTAAAATACTAATATCCTATATATATAGGAATAGTAATAAGTACTAGACTATAGAAGGTATATTAATTATCTACTAGGAAGAAAATAATATTAAAGATATTATATAATATTAGATCTAGGAATACTAATTATATATCTTAAAAGTTATACCTAGGAGTAATTATATCTATATAGGCCTTCTTTAATTACCTTTTAAGTTTAAATATTAGTTCTTAGCTAAAGACTCCTTCCTTATTAAATTTTAAGATAAGGAGTAGTTAGTATATATTCTTTTAAAGCTATTTCCTTTTACTAGTTCTATTAATTATATTATTATACTTTATTATCCCGTTAATAAAGGGGTTTAAAGTAACTTATAATTAGGGTTAGTCTTTAATCTAATAAATACTACTAAGATACTATTAGCCGCGTTTTAATACTACTATTTCTATAAATAGGCGATTATAGTTAATATTAGATTAGTCCTATCTAATACACTATATAAGTTCTAGTTAGTAGCTATTAAGACCCTAAATCCTATATATAAAGGGGATAGAAAGTACGTTTATAACCCTAGATAGTAATAACTTATCCTTAGATAAGATATCTAGGTATATATTATAAGTAACCTCTTTTATAGAATTAATTATAAGGAGAAGCTTATAGCCTAGGGTATTAAGCTAGATTATTCCTAGATAGGTATATTAGAGTACTTAATATACTCGCCTAATAACCTTAGACTTATTAAGGGATTATAGGGAATAGAAAAAATAAAAGTTAATATAGTTATTACGTTACTACTTATATTAGCCGGTAAAAAGGTAAAGGTACTAAGCCCTATAAATAGAGTAATAGACTCTTTTATTATAAAACTAAATACTAAGCTTACTTAGCTTAAGGAGGCTAGAATTATAATTATTAATAAGAATATAATCCGCTTTTATTTACTTATAATAGAACAAGCGGTTATTTAAGTAGATAGCTAGTATAATATAACTTATAATATTAATAACTTATAATAGGACTCTATCTCTTTAATTCCTATTTCTATCTACGACGTACTTATAATAGATATTATTAAGAAATCTCGCGAGCGCCTATATAATATCTTAGATTACTAATATTAACTTTATAATATAAGTTTTAGTATACTATTACTCTAAGTTATAGGCGTTATTAATTAGCTTAAGCTAAGCGCTAATCTAACTCTAATATAAAATATCGCTAATACTAGCGACATATTAAATACTAACGCTATATTAAATACTAACGCTATACTAAATATTAACGCTATACTAAACCCTAACGCTATACTAAATACTAATACTATACTAAATACTAACGCTATTAATATTAGTAGACTAGAAAATAATAATATTTAGATAATACTAAATAACAATAAAAGTACCTAAGATTATAAATCTATATAAGCCGTACCCTTTAAAGATAATAATAAAGACTATAAACGCGAGGTTAGGCCTAAGTAGAATAATATAGATACTCTAGTAGCTATAAAGCTATAGAAGGCGGTATAAGAGATAACTAATTATAAATTAAGCGAAGCTAATAGTATATCCTAACGCGAGAGGCTTTATATATACTTTTATAAGATATTCCTTTAGGCTTCACTTAGTATCCCCTTTAAAATAAAGGAAGAGTATAAGGTATTTAGATTATTTATATATTTACTATCTAAGGATATCCTTTAGAATAATATCACCGTACTTACTATAATCCTTATAAATACGGGTTATATAATTATTAAAACTTCCTTTAAAGGGGACTATATAATTATTTAGGAGGCTAGTAAGGTAGAGAATAGGGATCTTTTTATTACCCTAGTAGAATATAAGAATAGTATATATCTTTCTAGTAATAATTAGTAGCTACCGCCCTAGAAATAGGATATATAATATAATCTATTTACCTAACTAATAAATAAGAGTATATATAAGCGCTAGGTAACCTTAAGCTACCCTAAATATAAACTTATTAAGTAATACTAAACTATTCTAGTTATTAGTAATACTATTTTAAAAATCTAGTATAAGGGTTCTATTATCTTTATAGTAGATCTAGCGAACCGCCCTAATTATAGTAAAGGTATATAATTATATAAAGATATATTTAATTAGAATATTATACTTATATAGATTAAGACTAATAGCGAAGTAATTAAGATAAGGTTCTCCTAATCTAGTTAAAATAAATATAAGTTATAAGTTATTATAAAGCTCTATTAATATTATATTAGATAAGGAATTAAAAGTAAGGATATTATTATCCTTATAAGGTACTTTATATAAGTTAACCTTACTAAATAAATATTAAAATTAGAGGATAGATTATATAATATAGAGTCTACGACTATTAATAGCTATTAAGGAGAGGAGAAGCTTATAGTAATCCTTTATATAGTAGTATTATATATGCTAGGCTTTATAGCCCTCTCTTCCCGCCTCCTCTCTAGGGTCTCTCGTATAAGCGACGTCTTAGTAATTATTATAAACTATATAGGATTCTAAATAGGTAATTAGCCTTACGCGCGAGCCTAATATAAATTACTTTAATATTTAATTAGAGTAGGTAACTACGTTATATATAACGCTAAACTACTATTACTAAAGCTTAATATATATAACCGCGATATAGAGTCAGATAATAAAGGAGCGGATTTAAATATAGGCTAATAGGAAGAGGTAGGGGATTAGGGTAAAGCTAGGGCTAATAATCTAATCCTAACTAAGCTAGTAAAGGGAGAGGGATATAATAAAAATATAGCTACTAGCGCTAATAACTTAACCCTAGCTAAAGTACCCGCTAATAGGTAGTAGGGGCCTAGAGGGTATTAAAATTAATTATAAGTAGTAGAGTAGGTTAGATAAACCTAGTATAATATAATAAACTAATAAGTACGTGGCTATATAAGACTAGGTTATAAGTTAGTATTTTATATAATAAGCTTTAATTATAAGTTAGTAGATTATATACTAAATTAAATCCTTTTCTTAGGCCCCCTTTTATAGGAGTAAGTACGACTTATAGACCGACTATTATATTACCTACCCTTACCTAGTACGAGCTATTTACTTAAAAAGAAATATATACCTATATCTAAATTAAGGTAAGTAGCTTAAGTAATTACTAAGGTATATTTAACTATAGAAAGTAATATATTATATTCTACTTTACTTAATATCTAAATAAGTTTTTATCTTATTATCTTTACCTGAATAAGTTTTTACCTTATTACCTTTATATACTTTGTTAACTATAGGAAATATTCCTATATATTAGACTTAGGATATACTAAGTAGTAGCTCCTTATAATAATATATAAATAATTATTTGTTATATTAATAATTATTTATATATACTAAGTACGGTAGCTATTAGTCTAAACTAGTAAGGTTAGACTTAGTAAGGTTAGACTTAGTAAGGTTATACTTAGTAAGGTAAGTAAAGGTACGCGGCCCTATTAATAAACCTTATTTATAACGAGTATTATTAACTAATTATAAATAGAACTTACGTTTAAGATTATTACCTCTATATAGGTTATAATTACTATTAAGCTAAAGAAAATATTACCTTAATAGTAAGGGATAAGATCTATATTACCTATTTAAATTTAATAATATAATACTACTAATAAAATATAATAAGTCTTATAGCGAGACGGAGGACTCTCCCTATATAAATATAACTAAAGTATATAATAAGACTACTATAATAGACGCGGATTAGAAGCTATATCGGTAAACTGGGAACCCGCGTAAAATAAATAAAACTGCTAATTCCGCTAAAAGCGCATTTTTCAGGTAAAATGCAGGTAATAAATAGGAAAATTTTAGGGTTTTTTTTATTCTAGCCTAAAAACCCTAAATATAGAAAATCCGGATTTAAGGCCTTAAATCCGTGATTTTCCTCTAGCGCCGGGAAGAAACGGGAAGCTCGCTAGAGTTATAGCGGCTACGTTATTAACGCTAGCGTAATATAGGTTTTAAATACAGTCGATTCACGTAATTTATATACGCGTAAAGTACTCCCCCTAGCCTAGCCCCGTTTCCTATACCTATATTACGTCTGCGATTAATTCTCCTACTAAGTATTAGTACTACTATTAGTTATTAATAAGACTTAATACCTTATTATAATTACCTAGTTAGTACTAGCCTAATATAGTTATATTATAACTAATTAGTAGGACTTATCCCCTATTAGTCCTATTACCTAGTATTTCTAAAAGTTACTAAATCCAGCTAAATACGCATTTTACAACTCACGGTGTTATTTCGAGCTCCAGGGCTGACATATAAGTGTATTAGTCATGTGCGTATAATGCGTATATTTTTATATCTTACAGGTTTCCCAGTTTGCCGATGTAGTAAAAGAGGATATTAAAAAATAGTATAAAAAGGTAGGTATTAAAGACTTTAAAGGCCTTAACGCCTAGGTATAATAGTATAATTTTATTATAGAGCTAGGCTGAAAGTATAAGTATAATAAGCTATACCTACTAGGTAGTCTAAATAAAAATAGTAAATTTACTATACTCTTTATAGTAGTATAACGGGTTTACTTAAATATTAGATAACGGGACTATAAGATTATAGAAAGAAGGAAGAATAAGAAGGAAGAATATAAGAAATAATAACTATTACCCCTCTAAGATATAAGATTAAACTACTTAATAATAAAAGATAGTATAGTAGTATTATTAGCCTTAAAGTAATAAATAGAATAAGAGGCCGCGCTAGATTAAGATATAAGGGATATTAATTTAAAGGTAATATATAATAGGAAAATTGCTAGGCTTCTCCTATTAGATATTATCTAGTTACTTAATCCTTTATTAGATATAAGAAGCCTACTAATATACTTAACCTTAAACTAGTTTATTTAATATTATAATAAAGACTTAGAGTTAAAGCCCTTAGAAGTAATATTATAATTTAAGTATAAAGGAGCTTAGTTTCTAACTAAATAAACTAATAATTACTAACTTTATAAGGCTATAAAGGAGGTTATTAATGTTATAGGTACTAACCCTATATTTAAGTTTATAATAGGATAGGATAATTCCGCTTAATAAGCCTCTATTCTATTAATTACTCTATTAGAGACTCTAGGTAAGTAACTATCTTCTCTATCTACTATAATAATAAATATTATATAATTAATATCCGTTATTATAACTAAGGCCTAAATTTAAATAGGATATCCTTAGCCTAATACTAAGAGGCGCGAAACGGAGATAAAGTATAATAGAAGGATATAATTATAGTAGGTTAAAGGCGTAGTAAAGGCTATAATAATAGCTGATTAAATATTAGGGATTTAAATAGGATATAGTATATTACCTACTTAGAAGTAATTAAAAACTACTATTATAGGTTAATTATACTTTAGCTAATTATCTAAGAATAAGAGTATTAAGTTATATAGTAAAGATAAAGATAATATAATACTAAATATTATAATACTAATAGATTACAGCTAAGAGGTAGAGTTAGATTAAAAGGGGGAGGTACCTAATAGAATACTAATAAAGGATAGAAGTATTTATCTAATATAAATAGGGTTATTAGTTATCCTCTTATTATATAAATCTTCTAACCTAATTACCCTTACTAAATTAATTAAAGAAGTTAAAGCTAATAGTCTAGCTAATAACCTAGTTATATCTATTAAACTAGTTAAAGCCTATACTTCAGCTAATAATATAATTACGTCTATTAAACTAACTAAAGAAGCTAAAGCCTATAATCTAGCTAATAACCTAGTTACGTCTACTAAACTAGTTAAAGCCTATACTCTAGCTAATAATATAGTTATATCTATTAAACTAATTAAAGAAGTTAAAGCCTATACTCTAACTAATAACCTAGTTATATCTATTAGACTAGCTAAAGCCTATACTTTAGCTAATAATATAGTTATATCTATTAAATTAATTAAAGAAGTTAAAGCTTATACTCTAGCTAATAACCTAATTACGTCTATTAAACTAGCTAAAGCCTATACTTTAGCTAATAACCTAGTTACGTCTATTAAAATAGCTAAAGCTTATACTCTAGCTAATAATATAGTTACGTCTATTAAACTAGCTAAAGCCTATACTTTAGCTAACTACCTAATTATATTTATTAAATTAGTTAAAGCCTATAGTCCGGCTAATAACCTAGTTACGTCTATTAAGTTAGTTAAAGCCTATACTCTAGCTAATAACCTAGTTATATCTATTAAACTAGCTAAAGCCTATACTCTAGCTAATAATATAGTTATATCTACTAAATTAATTAGAAAGGCTAAAGTTAATACTCCTAATATTATAGTACTATTTAATAGATTAATTAAAAAGGCTAAAGTCTATACTTAGCCTAGTACCTTACTAGAGAAGAATAATTCTCTACCTACTATTAAATTAAATAAAGTAATTAATTTACCGTAGGAATCTAAATCTAAAGATTAAGTTATAGCGGATAACTAGTAATTATTATAAAGTATTAGAGTATTAAACGGACGGGAGTTATAAGTTATACTAAGGTAGGGATTTAATAATACTTAAGTAATATATAAATAAAAAGTTATTAAGTAAGGCCTAGCTATTAGTCCTATTATAAAGCTAGATATTAAGGACGTAGAATTACGCGAGATAATAGATATTATAGAAGAAGGAGAGGAAGATATAATAATAAAACTAGCTAATAACTATCTAACTATAATAACTAAATAGCTTCATTAATAGGATAAGAGGTAGGAGGACTATACTTATCTATTTTACTTTAATCCTAATATATATTATTAACCTAATAAGACTATTAGGTTACTTAGATTATTATTAGATCTTAACCTATTTTAGTTATTTAGGGTATTTATCTACTTTAAGATAGAGGTATTCTAGAACGGCGGATACCTTATAAATATAATAGGACTTAGGAAGGTAATAAACTAAGGTACTTTACTTAAGACTATTAACTAATAAGGGTTATAGACTATTAAGGCTATTAGGGTAATTATCTTAAACTAAACCCTTATATTAATTATTAATAGCGTTAAAGAAGCTAGGACTAAAGGGAGATATAACTTATACCTCTTAAAAGGAATATTAAAGAACCCTAAGCCGCTTAATATTAAATACCTATCTAATAACCCCTTTAATATTTAATATATATATATTAACGCTAGAATATCTTAAAAGCTAAAGCTAAGTTATAGCCTAACCCTTATACTTATACCTCCGGCTTTACTATCCTATTAGTTAGGATAGATAAAGCGTTTCCTAAATATAAAGGCCTAGAAGTATAAGTAGACTTTATAATATATATATAATAATATTAAATTAAAAGTATATATACTAAAACTAGATAAAGAGGACTACTAATTTATAAAACCCTCTAGAGATATCCCCTACTTTAATAACTTAAATAATAAGTTATATATACTTTACTTTACTACTATAGTATTATATAATAGATAGGTAAAGAAGAAGCTATTAGATTATACTCTAGAGGTCCTAAAGTTAGGTAAGAAGCCTTATAGCCCGCCTTAATAGTAATAGTAGGTAATAGGATAGGGCCGTATTATAGTTAATAAAGTATATACTAAATCTAATAAGTATACTAGGATAATTAATAGAGTTTAGGTACTTAATATAATTATAAAGGATTAGATACCTTAGAAGCTCTTCCTTACTAAAACTCTATTTAAAGTATTACCCGTATATATAATAGGCTAGGTAGGTACGCTCTAGGATAGTAATATAGCGTAGGCGCTATATCTTATAATACTAAACTACCCTTAGATAAATAACTATTACTAAAACTTATAGCGCTATATAAAGATAGAGCTTAATAAATTTAGTAAGATATATAATATCCTTATTAAGTAATATAGGACTAGAAATATAACGGCGGAGGCGTATTATAAGTATAGGAATATAATAACTATTATTATCTAAATATTATAGCTACGTTATACTAGTAATTTAAAGTTTCTAGGGTATCTATTAGTAGACCTCTAACCTAACTACTATTATAAATACCGCTTAATATACCTAGAATAATATAAGGACGTACTAGACTAGGGGTTTAAAGGGGTAATTAAGGAAGTTAAGAAGATATATTTAAACTAAGTTAAACTCTATAAATAATATAAGATAGTTATTATATTAATAGTAAAAGTAAAAATATAGCTAATAGCCGCGCGTTACCTTAGGATTATATTATTATTCCCTAAATTATTATTCTAAGAAGAGATTAAGGGGCTAGCTTTTATATTAAGAGAACTAATAACTAAAAAGTAGCTTAAAACTATACCTAGGAAACTATATAAGCTAGAATAATAAGGCTTACCCTACGAGTAGTTAATATATTAGATCGCTAGGGTTTTAAATTACCTAAAGATACTAGTACTAAGGGTTACCTTAAATAGTATATAGGGATAGAAAGAAAAGTTCCTTATCTTTATAATAGGGCCTATATTAGCCCTTATTATTTACTAGGTATATATTCCTAATAGGCTATTACTCTATATTAATAATTAACTTAGGACTAAAGCGCTAATTAGTATATAGGTAATCCGTAATATATAGAAGAAACCCGTCGCCCTAATCTACTTAGGTATAATTAAGTATAAGGTTACTAAAATTATTAAACTCTTCTAGGAAGGTAAAGATAGTAAGAAGAGTTTATATATTAATAATATCCTATAGATCCTTATTAGGTCTTATAGACTTCTATTTATAGGATATATATATATAGTAGCGAGATACGTCGCTATCTTTAACCCTAAGTAGTTATAAAGGAATAAAACGTAGGGTATTATACGGGTTAACTAAATTAGGTAAGATAAAGAAATAATATTACTTAAACTTATAAATAACTCTTTAGAATTTAAAAAGGCTATATTTAATATAAAAACTACTCGACCTAAGATATATAAATTAGTAGAAGCTATAATAGATCTAATAGATAGTAGTTATAAGGTATTAAAGGAGGATATAATTATAGATAAGAATATTAATAATAAAGGTAATCTACTTAATAAGGAAGGTTAGATTATTAGCTAATAATATAGAGATAGTATACGCGTATAGAACCCTTCTAGAGAGATATATAATAGCGAGCTAAGTAGGAATAAATTTAATAGAAATAGAATATAATAATATTATAATATAATAAGATTATTCTAAGATATCTTTATATACTATAAGTTAATACTACGTATATTAAACGCGATAAGTCTATAGTAGCTATATAAAACATATACTTTATAAAATAATTTAACTATATAACTAAATAAAATAGAATAAACTAATAGGAAGGGTTTACTACTACCTAATATTCTCGCTTAGATATATATAGTAACCTATACGCGAGTATTAGCTAGATAATCCGTAAAGGTTAAGGGTTCTTTGAATATACTAAATACGTAATAACTACTCTAGCTATATATAAAGGTTTAATAAACCTATATAAGGTATAGAAAAGGCGGAAAATACGGGTAGTATAGATCCTAATATTCTATACGGCTTCCTAGTTTACCGATGTAATTACCTACTTAGGAGGCTAGGATAGCTTAAATTCTTTAACTCCTAGTAAACTAACTAGTTCAAAGGAAGTAGAATAAGACTATTATCTATTCTCTCTTACTAAGGTTAAATATAATTACTTAAGAGGTCTAAACTTCTTTAAGATAATATATAAGATTATAAAATAATTAGTTTTATTAATAAGATTAGAGTATTAGTATCCTATCTTAATTAAATATAAAGTTAGAAGGCTAATATAACTATCTCTTACCTAATAAGTAATATTATAATAACTAGTAAAGTAGGTCCTTTACTATATCCTTATAATATTCTTAGAGTACTTAAATTATAAATAGATAAATAGTATTAGAGGAGGTAGATTTTTTATTATTAGGAGTAGGGTTATTACTACCTTCTTAGTAGTAGTAAATTCTTAGACCCCGCTTTTATTAGGAATACCTTAAGATAATAGCGAGGTAGAACTTAATATTATAAAATAGTATCTTAAGGTATCTTAGTAAGAGGAGTTTTATCTATCCTAGTAGGTAGGTATACCTTATAACTTCTAGGTTTTAGCCTTATAAGCGCTTTACTAGAGGCTAGTAGAGTTAGTATTAATTTTAGTAGGCTCTAGATCTTACCTAATAAGTAATTAATTAGTACTTATTAAGGTTAATATAGTATTACTACTATTAATACGGATATATAGGTTTTCTATAGGATAATTAATTATCTAGCTATTTATACAGCGAGAAGTAAATATAACAGATGCGCCAAGGCGCTAAGACCGATCCGTCGCTATTGAGCCATCAATAGCCATATCACGTATCAAGAACGGGATGGGACTAAAATCGCTAATCCCATACCATACCACGGGATGGCTGGCGAGACAAATATCCCATACCATCCCATATCTTTCCGGCCAGTAGACTCGTACTAATGTGCCTCAGACTTAATGATAATTTGCCCCTGTAGGATTTAAACCCACGCAGTAGCTATATCTAGTACAGGTCTACTGTACCAGTAGCAGTGTGTGTCAAACACCGCCGTTGGGCTACTCCTCTCTGTACACCATAGTCTCGCTCACCTGACGCTTGTCTTTTCCAGATTCGAAGTATACAAATTAAGACTACGTTCATATATACATAATTAACCCTGCTTTTGATAAAGTACGCGGGAAAGCTCTCTTGGCATCGAGGATAAGGAGTTGGTGATGGGGAAGATGCTTTTGGGGGGAGGTTAATTGTAGTGAGGGGAGGAGGTAGGGATGTTGGATTCTGGGATTTTGGGAATTGGGATTTGGGGGTGGGGGGTGTTTGTGAGGGTTGTTTTTGTGGTTGTGTTTGGTGCCGAAGGGTAGGGGGTTGGGACTGTTGTTATCTTTGGTATCTGGATGGGGGTTTTATGAAGGTAGGGTAGGGTAAGGTGGGTATGGTAAGGAAGGGAGGGTGAGTAGCGGACGTGGGTGGGGAAACGTCGTTAGCTCAGATATCATTCTCAAAGGTTCCGTCTTGGATGATACTGCTACCTCTTTATACGTAGATATTTGGCGTTACGGACCCTCAGGTGGGGAGACGCTCTGCTTTACCATCATCAGCTTTCCGCTCGCTCGGCTGGTGGAAGGTTTGAGTCTGTCGGTACCATAGTATTGACTGTGTGGTTTACATGGATCGGATGCGTTGATATGTAGATGTTTAGATAGGTATACGTGATGTTTTCTATGCTATGATAGATCTTTTCTTATTTGTTATCATGTGTCCCATTGTTGGTTTGTGGAGTTCAGATGCCAGACTCTCATTCCGCTCCCACGCAGTGATGTAATGCTAGTCCTGCAGTAAACGTCATAGGAATTCAATGGGGGGCATCGTCTAGTTGCTGAAGGATCTGCACCCCGTACGCTGGGATCGGCGAAGGACGAATCACATCCGGAGCGTGGCGAAGGCGACGCGACTGCCGGGGTGAAAGATGCGGCCGTTGTGTCTGTAGGGTCGGGACTTTAGTCGGAGAGCAGTGCGAGTAGGGAATATTAGAACAGAAGCGGGAGAAGAAGATCACGAACCTTATACGCTGACGCATTCATTGATAGCGGCGTCGCAGACTACTGGCAGACACCAAAAGGTCACTGGCGGAGCAATTCACGCCAAGGGTGCTGGTATAGATGCATTGGGTTGTGGGAGCTGGTGGTGCTGGAGCGATCGGGGCGTCTAATATGCGAGATTGGGGTGTGATAGATATGGGTTTCCCAACGGTTGTGGGAGGCTGGGGTTGGAAGTCGCTGGTTAAGGGCCCTGGACGAGGGTCCTGTGGAGGAGCTATTACTGGGTCGATATGCTTCACTGGATCTGGCGGGATTGAGGCGCGTTTGGGGAGCAGGCTGGTGATGAAGACGGCGTGCTGGGCGTGGTATTGTTTGAGGGGAGGATCGCTTGTTGGGGTTGTTGTTGTTGTGATAGGGGGGAGTGTGCTGGCGGCTTGGGAGAGGAGTGGAGATGCGAGGATGAAGAGGGTGGTGAGGGATAACATTTTTGGTGGTGGGGGGTGGAGGGCTGGAAGATGAGAGGAGAGGAAGGCGGTGGTATTGATGGTGACCGTGATGGGATTTATGTTATTCCTTTGAATCAGAGTGGGGCAATAAGATTTGCAGGAGGAAATGAAGGAAATTCTGAAAGTGTGCTGCACAAGGTTGTAGATGGGTCGTTCCCCACAATCAGGACCTGGTACACACACCGATATGATCGCAATCACGGAGAAGCAGCATTGCGTCATAGGGTATGGAGGGCTCGAAGTAAACATTTCAAGTCGTCGCCATCGTTGCCGATCTTTCTGCCTGCGGGCGATTTGTTGTATTACCATTCGTATAGCTGATCCAGCTTGTGTTGCGTCTTCTCATCGACTTTACCCTAGGGGGCCCATCTGAACTCTTGACGGCCAACATTACCAGCTTTATTGATGATTCCCACCACCGAATAATGATCATGGATGGCGAGGAAACAAGGGGGGGGTGTCTGATTAGATGAGTGTATTGAAGTGAGCAAGGTTGAGTCCGAGGAGATTTCAATCGTCAATAATTGCCTCTTGCGGATTAGGATGGTGCCAAGGAAAGATCATCAAAACACACCAGTCATGCAAATCTCATGCATGGGATCCAGGCACCCAGGGCTGCATCCACATATTACGGCACACGTGAAAAAGCTTAGGGATCCGCCCCGCGCGGTACGTAATATAGGGTGTGGACCCGTGCAGAGGCGAATTTCCTAGGCAAGAGGAGAGGAAGCATGTAGCAGGTTGAAGTCGTAGCTTTTGATATTTCTACTTCAATATCCCGGCACTTCATCGACGATATCGACAGAAGGTTGATGTCAATTCCCTGGAAACTTTGGCACTCGTCTGATCGTCTCGGAGGAATCCTGGTAGAAAACTCTGAACCGAGTGCCTTGCCAGGACATGGGATGGGATATGGATCGGCTTTAGATCTTGGCCCCCAAAAACGGCCGGGCCGGTACGTCAAATTGCACATGCCAAATGCTTCTCACCTTCAATACACATGGAATCACTAACCGCACATCTAGGAGTCTCTGGACTTTCAGCGGGAATATCCAGCAGGCGCATTTTTGTGGCTGTTTAATTTATTGGACACTTTCACGAAAAATGTGTAGCCTCAAGGCCACCCCAAGTTCTCTGATGTATCACCAGGTCATGGCCTAGTCTGCAGATATGGTCCCCACTACACATTGGTCAGGGTCATTCGCAACTTGTCACAAATGTGTAGCTCTCCTGCTATTCTTGATGGGCTCAGGGCGCCAGCAAAAGAGATGCATTTGGCCCCGGCATATCTACCTTTGTATGAGTCGATCGATTACTGAGCCAGTCAATGGTCATGTGTCGTACCAGGGAGTCAGCCCATAGAGCCACTCCGCATCGTTCCAGCAGGGTTGACACTCGAAGATCATAACGTCCTCGTAATGTACCGGAGCTCGCCAATCCTTTCCATTAATTAAGGTGGAGGCAAAGGACGAAAGGGTTTTTTGTACTGAACAGGAGGAAGGGAAAAATTCTTCGCTCTCTACAGATCCAAGTACGGTCTTCCTAAGGTGGCCCTCCTTCAACGAAGGGTGAACAAGGTGTCTATATCAGAAGCCTGAGGCTCGCTCGCAGCAGCCCTGGGCTAGATGCACAGCCAGGTGAAATGCAGAGCCTCACAAGCACAATAACAGTTGAAATGGAATAAGAGGAGATTGGCACACATGGCCGCAATACCTGAGGTCAATAGTATTTTCTTTGTTCCACAAGAATTAGCACGCGATGAAATAGAGAGTGTGCCAAGCTTCCTATCCTGACGGCCCGCTCCGTAATCATTCATGCCGCTAGTACTAATCGGGCAAACATCAAAGGCTTTACTCCTCTCATCAGCTACCCACCCACGACAACTTGAAAATGTCTACCCCTCGCCTCCCGTTTCTCTATCCACACCTGTTCAAACAAATCCTCCCCCACCAAAACACCCTCGGCCCTCTCCGCGTCAGACACGCCCGTTTGCAAAGCGCAGGCATCAGCACCAGCAAACCCCTCAAACAGGAAACCTACGCCCAACGGTATGGCACAGCAGCCGAGCCCCCACCCCCGCCAATTGGAGCATCAATGCCTTCGAAGCCGCAAGACGAGAAATCGTTGGCAGACGCAATTGAGAAGAAGGTAGCAGAGCCCTCGAAGCCCGAAGAACAGAGAAAAACGGTCGCCCTGTCACCCGCAAGCAAAGAATCCACCAAAGCCTCGTCATCGATAGAACAAGACAAAGCAAACAGCAGTCGCGACGATAACATCCCCACCACTCCCTCCGACCCTTCCACCCGCTCCACCGAAACCACCAGGTCGGAACCCCAATCTACAGCATCTGCCGGCACAGCCCAAGCGGTAGGGATTGGCGAGACTGCGCGGAATCCGAATCCGTTAGAGACAATCAAACAGATGGGCGCACCGACAGTGGAAAAGGTCGAAGAGCATGAGGCGCCGCATTTGCAGGCGCGGCCTTATGTACATCATTTCGACACATTCACACTGGTGAAAAATCTACAGGGCGGTGGATTCACAGAGGATCAAAGCGTGACGATCATGAAAGCCATAAGGGGGTTATTAGCCATCAATCTAGACGTGGCAAAGGAGGGTCTAGTGAGCAAGTCCGATGTGGAAAACGTATGCCCCCCCTTTCACAACTCAGAAAACCCCACATTCCTGCACCACCACTAATGCAACAATACAGGAAACCTACCTCTTCCGCGCCGCCTGCTCCGAACTCCGCACCGAAATCCTCAACACCCGCAAATCCACCAGCACAAAAACCCACACCCAACTCTCCCACCTCCAACACACCCACGACATCCTCTCCCAACGCACCGCGCAGGAGACCCTCGCCCTCAAAGACGACCTGCGCGGCATGCTCAACGACCGCCGCATGGCCACGCGCATGCAGACGCAGTCGCGGGACAGCGAGATCAGCGAGTTGAATTACAAGATCAGCGTGCGGCTTGGGTCGGATACGAAGTCTGAAGTTGAGGGCTTAAGGTGGGTGTTGACGCGCCGGGCGGCGATGGCGATTGGCGTCATGGCGTTGTTGATTTTGGGGAGTTTGAGGTATAGTAGTTATAAGTTGCATGAGAGGGAGATGCAGGCGATGAAGGCGCAGCGTGAGGCGTCGGGTGGGTCGGGGACGGGTGGTGGTGGAGGAGGAGGGGGAGGGCATACGGTGTCGAGTAGGGAGATGGGGACGCAGACGGATGACAGAGGTGGTGGAATTGAAAAGGCGGAGAATGTGGGATATGTGTCGTTAGGCTAGGGATGGGGAACGGCCTTTGGATAATGTCTATGAGTTGCTCGTGGAAACGATTCTTACATTTCTATAGATACCCCAGTTTTTGGAAGTTTATCCGCATCAGAACTATATAGCCGACTGACAAGCAGAATGTATAAAAGGTGTTAAGACAATGCTTGAAACGCTGCAAGTCGCTGCTCCTACGCTATGCCAACAACGAATAACCCATCATTCATTTCCCGCCAAAAGTCATCTTCAGCGCAATACTCGGCTCCTCCTTCTCCGCACCACTCAACCCCCTACCCCTACCACTACCCTTCCCATCACTACCACCTTCTCGAATCACGGTCTCCATAAAGGCTCGCTGTTCAGTACTCATGTTGGCAACCACACCCCTAAAGATGGGCATCAGTGCTCCACCCGCCAACTCGAGTAACCTCACTGAAGTTTCCTGATAGACGACTTTGCCCTCCGCAGAAGCTCGAGTGAGCAGCATAGGTATCACGATACACATCGCTGCCGAACTCGCAGGACCGGAGGTAGTGGTCACGAAGGAAGTAAGGGCATGGGCGGTAAGAGAGCGCGCGCTCTCAGGGTCAGGTAGACTTGTGTCGACCGTGAAGTGCAGGAGGCGTGGAATCAGATAGCGCGCGATCGCTTCGTCGGTCTCGTTCTTGGGACTGATCAGGAGTAGAGAGCGGAGGCAGCTAGCTGCAACTTTGGCCAGGCCAAGATCGGAGAGGCAATCCAGCATTTCGTCCAAGGCCTGTGTGATAAGTGGGTCGTTGGGTGCGAGAGAGCGAGACGCGGATGTGAGCAGGATGGTGCTTGCCAAAAGCGTGTTTTTGGCGCAGGGTAATGAGGTCTCCGCCTCGCGGCGCTGGGCCTGGGAAAGTATGGCGAGGAAGCGGTGGAGACACCCACGCACTAAGTCGCAAGATACGGTGGCTGATGAATCTAAGCTCTGGAGGAATCGTTTGAAAATTGGGAAGGCCTGGGGAACGACACGAGCCTGGCAAGCACCCGTGCTGAGGATGGTGGCGAAGACATGCAGTATACTGGCATGAAGGTCCGTCTTGATGATTGATGGAAAGATATCTGCGGCATCTACCAGAGCTTCCAATGATGTTTGTATTGTTGTGACTGCTTCGTCAGGAAGTTGCGGACGGGAGGAGGGGGTGTGCTCTGCAAGATTTGGGAGAATGCCAGCCAGCACGAGGACTATTATTCTAGTGAGCTCGAATAGTTGCTCCGTATCGTCGGAGATATGGTCTCCCTGTTCATCTTCGCCCTTCGCAGCCGGGTGGGTAAGACATAGATTTCTCGCAATGTTCACGATGACGAGCTGGACACTAAGGCTTTCGGTGAGGGCTAGCCGAGCAAAAAGCTCCAGGGTCTCCGAAAAAACTTTACTTTCGAAGACAGCGGGGCCTGCGACTGAAGGTCGAAGTATCCTCTTCAAAGCTGACAAAGCACCAAGAGTCTGCGAATCTGTATCGGGAGTGTCGTTGCTCGGTTGAGTAGTCAGCGACTCGACCACAATACCAAAAAGCACGAAGAAAAAGGCAGTCGGCTCCTCACGGTAATCGATACCGCGATGCCGATCTGCACCAAAGTCACTCAATTCTGGCGGAGCGTTTGTTTTATTATCCAGCGCGTCAAAGACAAAGTCGCTGTCTTGATCGATGAGGCTGGCAATAGCATCGACAAGTTTGAGCCACGAGTCCTGATAGAACTACGTGTACGTTCAGCGTGTGTCTCGAATGAGATGGTAGATGGGACGGTATACCTTCAGTAATGTTTGCCGATTCAAAGCAGCATACACTACGTCCAAGCCCTCCTCTGGTCTGGCCGGCCCCGTATGGTTCGAGATGTCAGGTTCAAATCTTAAGCGTGCGAACTCTTGCAGTGATGAGAGCCACAAAGGAGTAAGCTTAGCAACGTGGGGTTTCATGACTTTAACCAGATAGGCTTGATCGATACTGGCAACCTGTAGCTCCGCCCACGCAGACAGGACTGCCATTCGAACCATGGTCTGGGCGTTGGGGCTCAGACCACGTAAGTCGCCGATCGCAGCATCTTGGGCATCGTCTGGCTATCGCATTAGCATAGCCGGAGTTGATCGATTGGTGCTTTACCAGTGAATGTTTCCAGGGCTGTCACTAGCAGCTTTAAGATCCTTCCCAAGCGATCGACATCAGTGACCAGGCCAGCAGCGATAAAGGTCGCGCAGACATCTACCGCAGCAGCAGCGAGATCTGGGGATGAGTCGGCACCAAAGGCCGGTGTCAATGCAGAGCTGACCTGGGCTTGATACTGTTCGAGTAGCAAAGCTTCCGAAAAGTCGGGATCAGGCATAGAACCAAATATCTAAGACCGTCAGCAGAGATCTGACTCGGTTTTGGATTCACTGTACTCTTAAAATCTGGTCGATGAGTCGCAAGCCCAAGACTTGCAGCTCGACGACCGCTGCGGTGGATGCTAGGAACGCTAGTCGAATCACATCTGCAATCCTGTTTTGCAATGCATGACCAGCCGCTGACTCCGGGTTCAACTCAATGTCTCTTCCAATGATAGCAATGAGATCGCCCAAGCACTTTAGAGCAAATTCTCGAGTTTGCCATCTCAGCAACTCTTGCGTGGCTTCGGGTACTGCAGCAGAATGTTGATCCTTTCCATCTCCAATAGTGAATCCTGCTACCTCTTCATCCTGCAAGTCGGGTGGAGCTGAGGCTTTCGCATCTGGCGCAATCTGAGGTTCTGCTTGTGTCGTAGCTGTCTTGGTAAGGACGTGTTGGCAACGCGAAACCCATTTGTCGACCTCAAACAGGCTTGATTGGCCAAGCCAAGACTGAACTAGGTTACGAGCGCCTTCTTTGTCGGTATTCTCGTTCAGAGTCAGCCAAATATAGTCTTCGAGCCCCTCATAGCCAAGCGCAAGGATCCCTTCCGCATCCCTTCGCATGAGGTTGTAGAGGCCATCCACTGCGACGTCCCGAACCAGCCCACTAGAACGAAGATTGTCCTGTAATCGATGTACATAGGTAGCGAGATCGACGTGACCAGAGTCGTAGAGATATATGTGCTCCCAGATGCGGAGACACTCTACCTGAACCATGACCTCATCGTCGAGCGCGAATTGCTTCATAAGGTCAAGCATCATTTCTCTGCTTTTCCTCATATCCTGCAGATCTGGGCCTAAAACATTGACTAGCGAGTCGATGCTATGCGCGATTACAGCAGCAGTCGGCCACTCAATCTCGATATTGGAGGTGATGGAAAGAGAAGACTCCTCATTGTGGCTGTCGCATGTCCACAACTGCGCGAGCAGTCCAAGGGTACTGGAAACGTGTCCGGAGAACGTCAAACCTGCCGAGTCCGCAACTTGAGACAAAGCCTCGATGGCACAGAAGTGAACAACAGGGCTAGGGTCGCCACACAGAGACAATAGGATTCCATGGATCTTCTTCATGTGAAAGCCTGCAGCCATACCGCCAACCTGAACATGTATCGATCCTAGAGCCATTGCACAGCCAGCACGTGCGCAAGGGTCCCTGTTAGAAACGATGGTTTCAATCAGTGAGTTGACTTCGTTTGTCGTGAAAGTATTGCCAGAGCTATTGCAGAGCCTTCCAATCCCCTCATAGGCAATCGATCGAATATAACGGTCTTGGTCGAGCAGTAAGCCCTATTACACCATCAGTGCCAACACCAGAGGAGTGTATTTGCTTCCTTACCCTTAGAATCTCTTCCACAATTTTTTCGATAGTTGGGTGCTTGACGTCCCCATGTTCCGCAATTGTTTCCCCGCCGGCGACTTTTAGCATACTCAGTAGAGCCATTGCCGTATTCACTGTGACAGCAGCTTTTCTCCCAGGGTCTCTTTGTAGACTAGTCGAAGACAGGAAGGTTGCAAGCTGCTCGAGCACGCCTTCCTGAATCCTTGAGCTCTGAAGAGGAAGTGCAGTGGCGAATAAGACAATGGCAGCATTGACCAATTCCGTTGCTGGAGGGTCTGGAAGATTCTCAGCATTGTCCTGGTGACCCGTGTAAAGGCATACAGAATCATGCTCTTGTGCTCCGCATATCGGACTCGAAAGCTTCGCTGGTCAGTAAGAACGCCTTGTTGGAACTTTCCAAACCTACCGCTTCATCAATACCGGAATCCTCGATCCCGTTGTGTATTCGACTTCTAGGTTGAGCTACACTCTGTTCACCCGGTAAGGATCTGAGAGTTGGCCCACGGACTAACCCAGTCACTCCAAAGCCGGAATTGTCTGCAATATCCCAGATGCTCTCGAAAGTGCCTACTGCGTTAGCAATCGAAGAGCCTATTGATCCTGGCGTATAGCTATCAGGATCTGCAAACAAGGTCACAGCCCAGGTAAGCAGATTGGACTGCGAGAGGATCTCGCCACTCGAATGCGGACTGAAGCTGATGAGCTTTGAGTAGCATTGCAAAACTCTCCGCCGGACCATGAGGATCAGGTCTTGTATTTGCAGGGATGAAAATAGCTTTTGTGAGACATCCTCGCTAAGCTTTTTCCTAGGTAGATTATCTAGATACTCAACAGTATATTGTAACATCACTGCAATGCGTTTTGCAACATCCGTGGTTACCAATCTGCCATTGAATTCGAGGAATGACAGGATAGATCCAAGTGTACACTCCCGGACATGTGTGAGATACGACAGCTCTGACGACAGGCTGAGCGCGGCACTTTCTCTCGTCAGCGGCTTTGGTAGGGCATTGCGCCACAAGAGAAGAAACTGCGTCAAATGTATCTTTACAAAGCTTGGTCCTAAGGCCATGAGACCGCCAATCAAGATCCAAGCAACCTGCACTTGAGTTCCTGCCACACGCAGCTCTTCGTTGCTGCTTGATTTGAGCAAATCGGTAGCTGTGGCTAAGACACGCGAACAGATCTCAAGAGAGCTATAGAGGGGTTGTGAGGTCGACATACTAAGAACGGCGGCCAGACCGTTGGCAGATCCAATGCAGCGACGGGGTGATTGGCGACCGGTTGCCAAGACACCAAGCTCTCTTGTAACGCTGTTCATACATATAGAGGCACACGAAAGTAGCTGCTGTGGGCAGGCCAACACAAAAGCACGAAGACAGTGAGAAGCATGTATCTGCACTGTGTAGCTCGGATGCTGTAATATCTGTACAAGAGCCTCGCGGCAACTGTCACCAAGTAGATGGAAGGCCGACCCCAGCGACTTGATGATGGATGCTAACGCGTCTAATGCGCCGATCAAGGAATGCTTTGATGGTTCTGGCACTTCTTTCAGTACCTGCGGATAATTCTTCAATACGTCGTTGATCAATGTTCTCGCTGCGTGCATGCGTCCTGTTTCACTGAGAATTGCCGAAGCAATACAGCCGGCCAAGATTTTTTGGACAAACCTTCTAGTCAGTAGCAGCCGGTAGCGGTCGTGAGTAACCGATTGGTGGCTCAGAAGCTCCCCAAGAAGGTGATTCGCAATCGTGCCATAATTTGACTCGACTATCGAGGTTTTGAGACCTCTCAGAACCCTAATGTAGCAATGTGTGACCGCGGCTCGGACTTTGTTGCTCGTGCTTGGCTTATGGTACTGCGAGGATAGCTGTCTGAGTATGTCTGGCAACGAAAATTCGAGCCTGGTGAATGTTCGTTTCGCTGTGGGCGAAGCTGGTCTTGAGTGCGCCTCATCATCTTCCTCAAGGATCGTCGCCTGATTCTTGTTTATCTTCTTTGGCTTTTTTGCTTTCGGGGTCGATCTCGAGGAAACGTTGTCCGAGTACGACTTGACAAGCGCTGCAGCTAGACATGAGGCCGCCGCGTACCGAGGGGCTGAAATAGAGCTTTCGCAGGTCTTCCAGATGGCCGTCTTCAAGTTCTCAAAGTCGGTCGTGGTATCAAAGTATTTAGTATCCCTGATCAACTGCTCCATGCAACCGCATGCTCTTGCCTGTACCAGAGCCGCCTTGTCTCCTGAAGCCGCCGATCTTCCATGTTTCCATATGTTACGGGCTATCGTCTCCTCAATAGAACCCTGGACCATGCCAATAATTTTCGCGAGCGCCCTGAATATAGCTGCACGCAGACCCGCATGATTCTGGGCCGGCTTCAAGAGACGTAGAAGGCTTGAGGAGGCAAGACTGGACAGGCTGATTGCACTATCTCCTGCAGCCTTGTAAATTTCTCCCAAGCAATGCACAGCCGCGTGCTTGAAATGTAGCTCCTTGTCTCCTTTCGCTTTGCCTCCATTGATTATGCTGCACAAGGTATTGACGGACTCGAAGAGTATCTTTCTATTCCCTTCTCCCAGTATGCAAGCATAGCTTCGACCAAGGCTATTCCGGACAGCTTTCGATGGTGTAGGTGATGCTAGCCCAATCACTGCTAATAATTGTTTGACTACATCTTCCTGCTGAGCACACAATTGGTCGAAGTCTAGCGAAATCAGATAAGCTTCGAGGTCTACTGAGAACTTGAAGAGCTGAAGATCTTGCTGTTCAGAGGGCAAGGAGTGTAGTTTTTGGATGTCCAGTTGGGGATGTGATGCCTTAAGTGGTTGTGACTCGGGTAGGTTGTTGCGCAGTTCTTCGTGAGGGCCATTGCCGTTCGTAACTACACCGTTCAGAGCTTTTGACATCAGACAGGCGGGCTGCAATTGTTTCAATAGTTGTTAGGTTTTACAGAAGCTCGAATCCGCACTTGAGCATCCAGATAAGTTTTGATAGAATACGGACACGACGAGCCATCTTTGAAGTTTGCCACGTGTTTGCCTAATGTAAGTCACTCCAAATAGCTATCCCTTACTTGATCAATCTCCGTGATCGCCCCACGTCAGGGCATGATCGTAATTCGAGCATGCAGTACATTCCAGCTATGTGGAAGTCGTCGGTGCTTCTCGGTGGCCGCGAAGCTTGGTTCAGGGCACAACCGGTGGTCCAAGATCAAACATGACAAGGCCAAAGAAGATGTACGTACCAAAACAGGGCTGGAACTTGGGAAATTGCCCTTGACAGTGGTCCTCTCATTCCCTCAAACCTTGAAGTGGGAGACCGTGCTTTGGCTTGCATCACGAATGCCAAAGCTGTACTATTGAATTGTTTAACATTGGCCATAGGCATCTGTGACCAGGCAGCGGACCGCCATAGCAGAAGAGCTAAGGCACGCTTCAAAGGAGAATGGACCTGATCCCCAAATCAATTCACGTCTTGCCGACACCGTGACCCGAGCGAAAAAGATGGGGTTTCCCAAGGCCTCAATAGAAAATGCTATAGCACGGGGCCAAGGCGTATCGTCGAGCGGAGTTGCTTTGGAAAGCCTCAGCATCGAAGCAATGATTCCTCCTTCGGTCTCCGTCATTGTTGAGTGCCAGACGGATTCCAAATTACGGACATTAACGGATTTGCGGACCGCGGTGAAGGACTTTAAAGGCACAGTGACCCCTACCAACCATATGTTCGAACGGAAAGGCAAAATCGTGTTTGAAAACGTTCGTCATGTTGATGAGGCGGAGATCTTTGACCGCACAATAGAAGCAGGGGCTACGGATGTTGAGGTCCAGGAAGAGGGCAACGTTGTGATTCTGACGGATCCAAGCCAGACTACAGCGGTTGCAAGTACATTGGCTCGAACACTGGGATTCAAAATCAAGGCTTCAGAGATTATCTGGGATCCCAAAGAAGATATGATGGTTGATGTGTCTTCTCCAGAAGACCTTGAGAGCTTCCTAGGTAAATGCAGCCATCTATCGTTTTCCCCGGCTCATGCTGATAGCATGGATAGATCGGATAAATAATAATTCAAACGTACAAGACGTGTATACAAACGCCCGATCTATAATCCTCTAGTTAAGCGCCGTCAAGACACGCTTAACCCGGTGGCTCCGTCATAGGGTTTATCTGACCCAACTGCAACTCAAAGTGGTTTATCGTCAATGGGGATTGGAGTGTATTGGCATGCCTGTGCCTTCTGACTGTAATTTCTACCTCGCCGGCCGATCAACGCCGTTAGAAGTACATGATATGCCTCACTGGTAATAATTCCCATGCCATATACATCGTTAAACGGATCCTTTACCTCCCTCTAGCCCACTTCTCAATAGCCCCTACTCCAGACGTCACATCCGAAGCCGGCGCCTCCCCTGTCTGCTCCACCTTCCCAAGCCTTTCTTCAATCTGCGACGTCTCCTCCACCCCAGTCTCCCTCATCTCCATCCTGGCCTGTTCCAACCTCCTCCTTCTCCTCTCTAATCTATCCGCTTTCAATCGCTCCCCCATCGCCTTAAGATCCTCCTTCTCGAAGGGGATCGTATGTGTAGTTCCGGGCTCAGGCCAAAAGTCTGGTACGGTAAAACGGGTCTCGAGGTTGGTGCCGAAGTACCACATCCAGCCTATGGGAAACATGATGTACATGCCAAACTAGAAGGAACGGTCAGTGGAGGGGGCGGCGGGAGGGGCATGATGGAGTATACTTTGAAGACCTCCAGATTGGGACCAGCTGATCTGTGGGTCGCGAGCCTCGGAGGCAGGCCGTAGGGTAAGGCCCTGGCAGTACGCCAGAGCTGTGTTATGGGTCTTGAGGCCATATGTTGATTATGATGACGGTCGCAAGTTTCTTCACGTCTACCTCATGAGAAACGGCTAGTAACGCCACTGCTGTGTGGACGGAGAGACGGACCTCGGCCCAAAAGCTTCCCCAGCTTTCAACGCTTCGTGCTTACCCCCTCTCATGCAGCCAACACGGGAAGTCGATGGAAGGATGAATATGAGGTATACTTGATCTGTTGTGCCATGGCTCCTTCATTTACCATCCCCGATTGATTTCTTTCCTTGTGAATTCTCCTCGAAATAGTACATTTGGGCATCAACCATGTCCGCAGCCAATGAGCAGATCACCCTTTCCACCCAAGGCAAAGTCGCCATCGTCACCCTCAACATCCCCAAGAAGCTCAACGCGCTCACCCAAGACTTATACTACCGCCTCGCATGCCTGTTGCGGGAAATCGCCAGGCGGGATGACATCTACATCACAATCCTCACAGGCACAGGCCGCTACTTCTCTGCGTGAGTGATACTAGAATATGACCCCTCTCACTACTTCTGCTAACGATACGATCCACAGCGGCGCCGACGTCACCATCTCCAAATCCCTCCCAACCACCGCCGACGTCCGCCGCGAAACACTCAAGACCTTCGTAGCGAACAACCTCGACATCACAAACGCCTTCTACACCCACCCCAAGATCCTCATCACCGCCCTCAACGGCCCCGCCATCGGTCTCTCCGCCGCCCTCATCTCCTTCAGCGACTTCATCTACGCAGCCCCGCACGCCTTCCTCCTCACACCATTCACATCCCTCGGCCTCGTCGCCGAAGGCGGATCTAGCCGTGGCTTCGTACAGCGGCTTGGGATCAGCAAGGCCAACGAAGCGCTCATCATGAGCAAGCGCATTACAGCGGAGGAGATGCTGCAGGTTGGATTCGTCAACAAGATCTTCGATACTGGCAAGGATGAGCAAGGGAGGTTCATGGCCGAGGTGCTGAGGGAGGTGAATGATCGCCTTGGGGATCATCTCAATTTGGACAGCTTGATCCAGGTTAAAGCGCTAATTAGGAAGCCGGAGCGAGATGTGCTGGACGCGCAGAATGTGGCCGAGGTGTTTGGAGGGCTGGAGCGATTTGCGCAGGGCGTGCCGCAAGAGGAATTCAGGAAGTTGGCTAGTGGTGAGAAACGGCATAAGCTTTAGGATTTTTGTCTTGATGATGATGATTTTGGGAAATCCTGAGTGCTTTTTCGTTCTATGTAAGATGCCAACGATGAAATTTATGAAGCCCACTTGGGAAATACGGGTGACCAATGCACGACATGCTCAGGACTACATCGCTGAATCATCTATGATGATGCAAAAGATTCAGACTACACTTGGGAGTCGCCGGCTCTTACGTGCTTCTGGTAGGTGACAAGATAACGCGATGTGCTGTTCCATCAGCAATTGATATTCTGTAGGGAGGGTCTTGCCGTAATTCTCCCATACCTGATCTCTTCTGGCCGAGTTCGTGGCAGTCAATTACTTACTATCAAACATGATCGTTAGTCACTTACTAAGAATCCTTGCTACTCTTCATTCTCTATCTGGGTGTGTATTGCACAACGCAATATCCCATAGCTAAGACATATCACCTATGAAACTAAAGCATCATTTTCAAAAAGACTACTTGAAATCCTTTGACAGATCACTTATATGCGGTCAAAAAGGGTTAATGACTGGAAGTCGTTACAAACCATATGCCGGAGAATGATTGAATGATATAGTAGTGGACAGACTATCATTTGATCTGCTATGGACATTGTTGTTGCGACATATCTTTGCACCTATCATGCTCGTCTTCCTTGCCATCGTGACCTGTCCGAGGCGTGATAGGAGCGGCATTACACAGCATAGACCATCATGAAGGAGATGTAAGTATTCCGATCACTCTTTACCTTTTTTTTGCTTAACCGACTGTGCAGCTTGAGCTAGCATCTACTCTCGATCTGCTCTCTTAGTCGACATTAATCATGTCTAGATTATTGATCATGGACGACGGTGCCAGGGATTCTGGTTCCGAGGGGTTTCCTAAGATACTCGAGTTGCCTGGGACGGGCAGTTTTGCCGCACAAGTATCTTTTTCCTGATTCGGAAGATGGCTTGCGGGAGTTGGGAAGATGATTCGATTTGCTGGTAGATGCGTTGAAGGCGTGAACTGAAGGGCTGAAGAAGAGATCAACAGTTGAAGATCTTGAGACAGTGGTTGCTGCTGACCAAGCTCTGATAGTTGACTGAGTGAGGAAAAAAATGTTCGTTTCGGAGAGGAAACAGCGAACAACGTGTCGAATATATAATTGACGCCTTGAGAGTGAAGTCTATAGCTCTCTAGATGGTCAACATTCGGTATAGTGTTGGGAATGTTGCACATACTGGGGCACCGGATGCTTTTAGTTTTTTAATGTCATGGCAGAATCGAGCCCTCGTTGATACCAGCACCTACAGCCTTAAAGTTCTGTGCAGGCTAGTATAATCCATAGAGTTCAGCGCTTCGAATCCACACCGTCTCTTAGTCTCTCTTCCTGCTTGTTCCAATGGCTGCCCTCTTCATAGTCCTTGCTTATACCCAAAGCCTTCCGCAGCTTTTCACTCTCTTCAATCTTCGCCGCAGCTAGCTCGTGTACTTGATGCGGTTTAAGTTGTCCTTTTTTATCTGATAATGGAGTACTGCCACTGCCGGAGGTGAGTTTCTTCCGGAGAGCGTCAGTCTGCTGTTCGATTTCCTCTTCTTCGACACTGTAGAAACAATCATCAGCCAAGCCCAAACTATGGAACTAGTGGGCAGGATGCGTGGACAGCACACACCCCTCGTCCTCGAGTTTATCCCTCAAATCGAAAACCTTCACTTCTATCTCCCGCAGACGATCGTGATCCAGAATTCCCTTGTCTGGCTTCCGTTGCCGGTGCTTCAAACTATCGTAGTCTTTGGGATATGGAGCGAAATCATCGCGGGGCTTGAAGTGGGATAGATTACGCTGGACGTAGCCTGAAGTTCCTGAGCCACGAGGAGTGGTCAAGCCAACATTGGAGGACATCTTGAGGATAGACAGTAGCAGAGATGACGAAAAGTGACGATCAGGTCTCTCGCAAGGATGACGTTAAGTGTCTCCCGAGGTTCACTCCTCAAACTGAAAGCCTTGGCGCTGTGATGCGGGAAGATAAGATAAGCTGCTCTATATTATTGCTCTCGAATCTTATAGAGACTTTTATTCCTTACTGATTCCTCTTTTGTCAGTAGAGGGCAAAGAAAATAATGCCGACTGCTGATGTAGACCTTGTTGGGAGAGACTCGTCTCCAGTACCGCCAACAGAGCTTCCATTCCCATCAGTAACCAAGTCACATATCCTCCACTGCTCCTACCATTCTTGGTATCCTAGGTATGCCGTCTCTAACATCTACTTGGATATCGTGTCTGACATGGATCTCAGATACCGGTCTCTGACTCCCAAAGCTCGTTTAATTCGTCTCTCCCAACCTTTCCTCTCTTACCTCCGCGCCGATGGCATTCGCCTCCCACCAGAAGACGTTAACCCTAGAGACCCCTCAGATATCGACTCTGAAGACGAAGACGAGGGCGAAGAAGCTGAAGACCCATCTCAAGCCTGGCTCGACATCCACCAAAGGATCAAATCCACAATCGCCGAGCTGAACGGCTCCGTAGTACCCAAGCTCAACTGGTCCGCGCCCAAGGACGCAACCTGGATAGCAGCCACCAATAGTATGGAATGTCGAACTGCCAACGACATTTACCTCCTTTTGAAGAGCTCAGACTTCGTAACGCATGATCTGGAGCAAGTCCTCGATGACTGTGAGAGTGATGACGAAGACTCCAGCGCCAGCGAAGAAGAACTAGACGAATCGGCATACAAAGCGAAGTCTCTCTTAAAAATACCATATCACCTCGTCCTTCGAAAGACCGTCCCGAACTTCAACCCCGCCCTCGAATTTAGATGTTTCGTACGCTCACGCCACCTCCTCTGCATCTGTCAGCGTGATCTCAACCATTTCTCCTTCCTCTCACCTCTAGTGTCACATCTCCGAACCCAGATCCAATCCTTCTTCGACAAGAACCTCCAGCGCAGTTTCCCCGATGAAAAATTCGCTTTCGACGTTTATATCCCACCACCCCACCAGCGCGTCTGGCTCATCGACATAAACCCATGGGCACCGCGCACCGATCCCCTCCTCTTCTCATGGCTGGAAATACTGAAAATGCGAGGAGGAGAGCATGGCAATCCAACCACCGACACCCATACCAGTTTCCTTCGACTTTCTCTCAATGATAGCCGTACCTTGAGCAGCGACCAGAATGGACATATCACACCACCCACAAGCTTGAGCAGTGACGAAGATGATGATGAGAGCATAGTCGACGATGAACTCGATGCCGTCTTCACGCCTGAATTCCGCCTGGTCAACAGCGATGATCCGGAGGCTTATAGCTTCAATACACCACAGTATAGTGCGCACAAGATGCCGAAAGATGTTGTGGATGCGAGTGCGAATAGAGAAGCAGGGCTGAGAGAGTTCATGGGCACGTGGAGGGAGATTGTTGCAAGACAAGAGAGGGAGGACCGGGTCGGGGGAGATATCTAGATTACGATATAGATCACGCAATGATGAACACTTTGACAGTCAGAACTTGACTACAAAATGAGAAATAGAGAGACGATGGCCATCACATATGCAATATATTCGCACCTGCCAACTCATCCAACAAGCTTCACACCTATCACCTCATCCAATAACCCTCTCAACCACCCACTCCCCCCTCGCATCCCTCCTCTGCACCACCTTCTGCACCGGCAACGGCCACCCCATCCCCCCCTTCTCCCCCACCAACGCCGGTTTCACCCAGCATATCCTCGCCTTGCTATCCCCCTTCACCGCTTCGATCTTGTCAATCGGCTTGCCCTGCACAGAATATCTATACATCAGAATTGTGCCATACAATGTGACTCGCAGAAGGATCGGGGATGTGGTTTCAACTCGGAGACGGAAGAAGGGGTTGAGGGGGATGTGAGGGGTGGGACTTACGTAGGTTAGCAGGGGGGTTCCTTTTGCCAAGGGTGCGATTTGCGTTTCGGGGACGGAGACGAGGGCGTGCATTCGCGTTCGGGGGGTTTTGGGGGTCTGGACGGCGTGGGGAGTTAGCGGTGCTGGGTTTTTGGGATAGGGTGGGGGTGGGTGAAGGGGTGTTTGGGAGTTATGCTGAGCGTGGATGTCTTGGAATGAGTGGACAGTGGACTTTGACATGAGCGTATGATGGAGTAGTATACAGGCATTGGAGGTTCCGAGACGTAGACTTTGCTTTAGAAGATGAGAAGGAAGAAGGATACGTACCTCAATAGTGGATGGTGTTCCGCGTTGAAGGTGGCTGTAGATGATATATCTTGGTAGATCTTGGACGGGAAGATGCGCAAGGATGGACGAAGGGTGGATAAACACTGCGGTGTCGGTAATGTCCATATCACTTGTCTTGCTTGCGATGGGGAAGAGAGGAAAGTACGGTACGTCGATTGCACGGGTTGGCTTTCGATGGAGCTCCGGCGGCGATGGGGAAGCGGAGTGCAGAATGGCGATCTGGTCTATGAATGCCGCGGTGGTCATTTGCTGGAGGGCTGAGAGTTGTGTTTTTGATGGTGGATTGAGTTTTGCATCCGTATTCGAGAGGAGTAGGGTGGGATTGTTGTTGCGGACGATAGATGTTAGTTGCGAGCGCAGGTTACTAGCTTCTGCTACGCCTTTGGGCGAGAGGAACATCTCCTTGCACAAGTCTTCTTTGGAAGGTGCGTGGGCATAGGCGCAGATGGCCGTGAGAGCCTTGAGTGCGTCAGATGTGGAGGAGTGCCTGCTGAGGATATGGTGAGCATGGTTGTAGGCGCTACGGAGCTTCGTGCGTGCTTCGTTTGCTTGATGGTCTCTGTTTGTATACAATTCTGACTGCGCAGGTGTAGAGAGATTCAGCTGGTTCTCGGGAATGAAGAGGTTAGGTGTTGCAAGGGCTGCGACAAGAGCGATGGTGTACGGCATACAGCCGTGTTGGTGGCCAATCGTAAGCATTTTCGCAAAGCGAGGGGAGAGCGGATACTTGGACAACTCGCGGCCAATAGTTGTAATTCTACCTTCAGGAGAAACGGCGCCCAGGTAGATGAGCAGCTTCTCGGCTTTTGCAAGACTTTGGGGGTCAGGTGGCGTTGGGAATGGGAAATTGACGACGTGCTGTAAGTCCATACTTTTCAGTTGCAGCACAACACCTTCGACTGGCATCTTCAAGATCTCGGGCTCTGCATGCTCTTTGAAGTATTTCTCATACACGGCTGATGAGTACAGTTTGTAGCAATGGCCTGGTCTTGTTCGCCCGGCACGTCCTTCTCGTTGCTTGGCGCTTGCTTTGCTGATGAACCCGATTTCGAAGATCTGAACACCTGTTACACGGTCGTACGTCTTTTCTTTGGCTCGGCCAGCATCAAAGACGTAGCGGATGCCTGGAATGGTAAGACTAGTTTCTGCAACGTTGGTCGCAAGAACAATCAATCGGGTATTCTCTGGAGGAGCCTCGAAAACGCGCAATTGCTCTTTTGTTTGGAGTTGTGAATAGAGTGGTAGTACATGTACTTTTGATGAAGCGGGTGTCTCATCCTCGTCCTCAAAATCGTCCTCTTCTTCGTGATTAGAAAAGTCGTCTTCAATTCCTTCATCATATTGAGAATCAATCGCTTGGTATTGCTCATTGCCCAGCTCCATGTCTTCGGTCTCCAGTGGAGCTTGGCCTGGAGCTAATCGAACTTTATGACCTGAGGCGACTGGACCTTGCGTATTTGCAAGAGCCTCCCTCAGCCGCTTAGCCAACGCAGTAATCTCATTTTGACCAGTCAGGAATACAAGCATGCCACCAGGTGGAAGCTTTTTATGGCCTCGACAGACCTTGGTGAACACTTCCTCAACGTAATCTCGCTCAGTCCGCCGCGCGAAATGGGTGGTGACTTCAAATTGGCGTCCTTCAGCTTCTATCAAAGGTGGGGGACCATTGCGGAATAGGTTGGGGTTGTCTAGGAAATCATTAACTCTCAAAGTCGCCGACATGATAATTAGCTTCAAGGGCTTGATATCCTTATTCTCCTTGCTTATGTTGGCTCGTAGATCTACAATCCTGCTGAGCATGCCGATCAGTATGTCAGTATTCGCGCTTCGCTCGTGTGCCTCATCGATGACAATCACAGAGTACTTAAGCAAGGCGAAATCTTTCGCTATTTCCCTGATCAAGATACCATCAGTCATGAATTTGATGGCTGTATCCTTGCTCACGGAGGTGTCGAATCGAATTTGAAAGGACACCTTATTCGATGCTTGGCCAAGCTCATCGCCTACGCGTTTTGCCATGCTGACCGCCGCAACTCTTCGCGGTTGTGTAACCCCTATCATTCCTGGAGTGGTGCTCTCTGGATTGCCATAACCTGCTTCGAACAGGAACTGGGGCACTTGAGTGGTCTTTCCGCTTCCAGTAGCACCCCAGATCACTACAGTGGGATTATTGTAGATCGCCTCCATGATCTTTTGCTCTTCAGCAACGACTGGCAAAGCTAGGCGAGCCTCTTCGAACTCTGCTGGTCGCGCTACATTGACATGAAAGGCCTTGCGTTCGGGGATAGTGCTATTTTCGCAAAGTTCGGGTGGGAGAGGCTCACGTTCTATCGGTCGTGGTCTAAATTTCATGAGACTCGAGTCTGGCTTTTTCGAATCCGCAAGGTGATGTGGCGAGTCTGAACGAGTAGGGGTGATGCCCAAGGCCTCGTTGACCTGGTGCGTTGCCCATGCCTTGAAGGCAGATGATCGCTCCTTACGGTCTTCCTTTCCCAATTCGTCCTCGCTCATTGACTCGCTAAAATGGTCGGTTCCTTCCGAGACGCCAATGTTTTCAAAGGAGTCTTCATCAGAGCTAGTCTGCGTTCCTATTGAGACGGTATCGGACAGTGAGGCAGAAGGGAGGAGGTCGCATTCATCGTCTGAACCAAAGCCTTCCCAAGGGACCTCTGCTATTTGTCGAACCGGCCTGACTTGATTGAAACGTTGACGCTTTTGGATTATAGGATTCCCACGAATATCGGAGTCCAATGACCGCTTGAGTCCACTGCCAGGCGCAATTGCTTGGGATTTTTCCATACCATAGACCGTAGAGATGGAACATGGTCGCTCGGACAGGTCAGAATCGGTACTTTCGTCATCTTGTTCTTGGTACACTATCTGGCGGTTGTGGTCCGTATTGAGACCAGCCCTTGTCTCATTGAAAGCCTGCTTTAGCAGCTCACGCCTGGGTCTGTTACCGCCTAAACTTCGAGAACTGCTGAAGAGGGTAGTGTCGACTTTGGCGTTTGCTAGCTTTTTGATGAGATCGAGATTTTCTTCTTTTTGCAATTTCTTATCCTAATAGATACGTTGGTTTACAAAATAAACACCAACATACAAAACGAACATACTATATATTTGTCCAATCTCTTCTGCTTTTTCGCAGAGGGTTTTGACTGTTGAGCTCGCAGAGTGAGTCTCATCTCTTGTCTTCTTTGCTCCTTTTCCGTGGTTCTGGATAGAAGCTCAACAGCGTTGGAGTCCCCCGCAAAGGAGGATTCCTTTCCATGACCATCATTGCTCTCAATTTTATGTCTTGAAAGAACCTTGTGCTTACGCTCTCGGGGAACAAATTTGGGCATTGAGTTGGGCATCGAGTATCACCGTGAGATGACAGACTTTGAAATCTTGGCGTGCTCATATACTATTCTATGCCAAACATCAAAGAATACTTGCACAATTAGTCCCCATCTCATCCCCATTAATTTGTTGTATATGTTGGGTGGGTGACCATATGCCAATTGTACAATATGCCAACGAGAGACATTGCTAGAATTTTCGGGTGAGCCATGAGATAAATTGCACACGCTAGAATATAATGAGGCAGTTGTAGTTATTTTGCATGGTCTAGTTCTGTTGTTCAAGCGCAACCGCAACATCCTTTGCATGTCACTCAACCCAGCGTCCCCGCAGGACTGAAGCTCACGGCAATCGCCATGCCTATTCCGATGGCGTTGCATTCCCCCCAGCCGTCCAGTACTCTACCCACATACCCTGTCATCACCAAGCAGAAAGCCGGGACTGTGGACGGTATACCTACAGATGTAATCTCAACACAGTTCTCCGACAAGATCATGATTACAATAACACAAGAGGGACGCCTAGCGCAATGGGTACTACTGCTGGACAGACCATACATTCACTGATCACTAAGCTGTTTTCTAGATCCACGTACCACTGGATGCACCCAACCCAAGCTTTGCGGAACAATACCTGCCACCAGGTACCGATGACGACAGCTTGCTGCCAATGGCACACCTCTCACCCAAGACTCTACTGGGAGGATCTGCATCGGAGCGGGAGACTATGGGACAGCTGTACGCTACACAAATTGCGAGCTCCATTGTCACGAGAAATCCAGAAGAGAAGAGAACGGTATTGACAGGGTTCGGGCTTCGCGATGTCAAGGTCGACCGGGAGGTCTTCTTTGATATAATTGATCTGGTGATGGGGTGCTTGTAGTGTACAGTTACTGGGTAACACGCATACTACTAGGCAAGGATGGCAAACCCTGTTTTGCGCACCTCAGGGGCATTGGTCACGCGAATACCACGCACTGTGGGCAGTCGTTGAAATATGCTGCCATGCCTCGGAGTGAGAACGATGTTTTTCAGTGGCTTGACCAGGCTTGACGAGTTCTCCGTTTGCGCTATTGGTCCAGAGGTGGTTCCAATATCTCGAAGGCGACCTGGTAGAGCTCGGAGCGTGCGTACCGGCTGAATGTACATGTTCGATACCTCCGCCCCGCCGACAGCGATAAAACGAAAAGCTTGCACGGCTATGAAAGTGAAAGCTTAATACCCCAATCATCATCAACATCAGCACCCTCAATCTTGCTAGTCTCAATGAACAGCCCAAAGCACCTCGCCAGATATCTCATCAAGACCACGATCATTCAAGCTAACAAGATGAGGATCATCAGATCAACAGCCTCCAACGCAACCTCGCTACAAGCCTGAACGAAATTCAGTCTCCGAAACAATAGCTTCGAACGACAACGGCTCGGCGAACTTTCCTCGGTTGGGAACGACGGAGCGAGCGTCTGATATCGATCTATTGAAGGCAGTGCTCCAGTGCACAGAAACTTTGGGATGTGTCAATGGCAGCGAGCTTTGCATATAATGTGTGTTGTACGTGGGGGGATGAAGCGGCCATTGCGGCGCCCCTAATCATGGAGCTTATCAATTGCAGCCAAGAGGAAAATTTCGAGGCATGCTTCATGGACCGATATCGGTGGTGCTAAAAGGGGCCAGTGGCCCTGACGCCCACACGTAACGTGTTTCTTGGGCCTTTTGTCAGTATTTAGAGGAAGGGCATGGGATACGCAATGAATAAATATTCCAACCGTGACGGTGTTGCTTCGTTCGCTGATAGAAGCAGTCTGTCTATCCTTGAAACGCCTGGTACGCCAACGTACAAAAGCAACAAAGAAAACCTAATCACAGCTACAAACCTTCATGACTCATCCCCCTCATGATCGCCATCGTCACGAACATTCACCTCACCCACCTCACCCTCATTATCACCCTCATCATCATCATCCCTAGCAATAACAACACACCCCTCTTCCGCAACCCACATCCTCCTCCCCACCTCCCCCAACCCCTCCATCTCACCAGTTGCAGCTCTCCCCCTCCCTCCTCCCCTCCTCCCATCTCCTTCCCCCCTTACAACAACCTCCTCAACACTAGCCCTCCACTCATAAACCCCCCGACACAGTACCAGAAACCCCGTCTCAACGCTCATCCTCTCTCCCGGCCCAAGACACGGCAACGCGCGTTGCAAGAGGCCGTTGACTAGAAGTCTCTTGCTCAGATCGAGAGCGATGGCTTGTGGCTGGTGCGCGAGTGTGGGTTGGAGGCGTAGGAAGGGGTGGATGGGGTGGGGGGAGCGGTTGTGGAGGTGGGAGGTGAGGGTTAGGAATGTTGTTGTTGGGACGGTGTAGGTTGTGGCTGCTGTTTGCTTCACTGTCATTGCGGAATTTGGGGTGGAAGAGGGTAATGGTGGTGGTGGTTCGGCGCTTGTGACGGACATGGTTATGTCTAGATCTGGGAGACGGAGGGAGGAAAGCATTCGTGGCGTCAGCTGTAGTTTTCGCAACTCGATCGCGCCTGTTCTACCTGTTGCGCTTTCTTCCTTCCAGGTGGCTTTGAGGCGCGCGAGGAGGGCTTCGCGGTACCAGAATGTTTCGCGCGTTGTGCGTTCGGTTTCTAAGGAGTTGGGGGCTGATGATGAGACGATGAATTGGCGCTTGGTTGCTGTGTTTAGAGAGGGGATTGGGGCGTGCGGGTTTGGGAGGTAGATACGGGGTAAGGGGAGAGGTAGGCGCTCTGTGGCTCCTGGTTGGAGGGTTTGGGTGTGGGTGGTTGGTTGGGAGGTCGAGGAGGGGTCTGAAATTTCGAAGGTTACGATGAGGAGCTTGGACCAGGCGTTGTGGAGATCGAGGAGGAGGAAGCAGTTGGATGTGGAGATGGTGGAGAGGTTGAGGTTACTGAATTGTGTAGCGGAATCGTTGAGATTGGTGGGATTTTGGTGATGCTGCTGCTGCTTTGAGGGGGTGGTTTCCTTTGCGAGAGCTATGATGTCGCAGTGTATAATTTCGATGCCTCTGTTGATTGTGACAGTAAGCGGTATGCTAAGCTGACGAGTGTAGAAATGATCTTTCATGTCATCCTTGGGCACCCCGAGATGGCCGTAGTCAACCTGAATAGTGCAATGGGAAAGATCAAGCTTGCCTAGTAGCTCAATCTGTAGAAAGATGTCGCCCTCGGGCTCTATCCTGAGATCTCCATCTTCAATCTTCCGAAGCCATCGGAAAGGCTGTTTGTAAGCTGATGAGATCTCGAGCTCGTATATTTCTACCGCTGAGAGCTCTCTGTTCGACAGGAGTGACTGTCGTTGGGATGACGTGGAATCTTCAAAAGATAGGAGCAGCAGATCTACACAAGCAGTCCTAGACGTATTTCGTAGAGTAATTGTGAATAATTTCGTCTCTCCTTCAACAAGCATAATGGCTGATTGTGATAGCGAGCTAGACTTCATGACAACGTTTGGCTGGGTTCCCAGAACAGTCAGAGCTAGCACCGATGTTGAAGGGCCTTCCGGCATGAATCGTAACTTTTCCTTGCCAACTGGAGACGCTATAGGAGGAAAATCTTTCTTCGCACGTATCCCTACATGTCTCCCTTTGACGTCAGATTTCAGAGACCATGGCTTGGTGAATATGGGAAAGTCCCGCTCTCGACAGCCTCTTATCTTGACTGCGCATCCATATATTGTCAATGTCCCCGATGATTGAGGTATGCCGCTTAGAAGGAGTGTCTGGGTTCTGTAGGGGCCGATCATTGTAGACTGAGCCTTACACATGAATGGGACACCATCGGAGACGAGCAAGATCCGCTCGACCACTACGTCGAAGTCAAACAGATTTTGCAAAGTAACCTGGAACGAAGCTTCTTCCTGTGCGACCAGCAATGGCTCTATAGCGACGGCCGGTGTCGACTTCAGGAAAGGATTGTAGATGAACGGATTCTTTTCTTTCTTTGCATCTATAGCCTCAACCACCTCCAGCTCGGATTTTTTGTGTAGGTGCAAGCTTCGTGATACATTAGTGTCGACGACCTCGACGCCTCTAATCAAGAAGTCATCCCAATACTCAGGTCCCAGTTGTTCAAGTCCTAATTGGCGGGCAGCACTGAGGGTTCGAGATATATTGTTCACCAGACGTACCTGTTCGTCAATTGCTATGTCAGGGGAGCCGTTACTGCTGTCTGAATCCGGCGCAATACCGCTTCCTCCTAATCGCAACAGTTCAGCGGAATACTGAAGAGCGCCACCAAGATCCGGCAAAGCTTCACATACATTGATACATGATCTCAAAACGTCTAATCTTAGATCCTGAGAACCCGATGATCTTGCAGATGCATGCTGAAGGATTTTAAGTGCTGATCTTTGGGTGAAGTACGTGTAGTCCAAGTTGGTAGAGGCCATCAATGTTCCCTCGCTCTGTATTGGAGACATCTCGTCCAGGGTGATGTCCGCAGATTCATTGAGTACGATGCCGTAGGCCTGACAAACTAGTGATAGAAAGTTTCTCATCCCTTGCTCGGCATCGTCGCGACCACTAGTAGCACTGTCCTTTGGGATAGCTTTAATAGTTGCGTTCAGAGAAGCAAGACTTGCGGCAGGGTGAACGCCCATTTCCGCAGCTCCTTCTTTCCTGGCTTGCACAAGTGCAGGAAGGAGGCTTAACATAAGCTCCCTTAGGACGAGGGCCTTCTTGCGATGGTATCCTAGCTCACCGAGTACAGACGCAATACCTGCAAGAATTGTCGTATGGTCCGCGATATGGATCGACGAATCTGATGGAGGTCTTGGATACGCTCTAAACAATATATCGAGGATCTCTCCACTTGATGGGAAGGTTTGTACTTCTGGGGATGGTGGTATCTTCGAAGAAATCTTGGTGTTCAAGACTAGATGACCCAGGAGAGCGTCGTCCAGAATAGCTTTATTGAGATGGATGGCTGATAGGAGCTTCGCATAACGTACTGCGGACTGGGAGAATGCCAAAGACGGGATTTTGTCGTCGCTGAACGTCCAAGCACGGGCGTAGAGGTTTAGAATGGTATTTATTGCATCAGGCAGTAGACTAATGAAACTTTGAAGAGATGCAGCACGATTTGCAGGATCAGAAGACTTGGATTCGTCAAAGTCTGGCAAGCTGTTAGATGTCGAACGCTTGGTGGACTTGGAAGTGCTTGAGCCTGGCCTTTCGGTGCCTGGGAAGAAATTCTCCGGTATCTGGACGTCTCAGCTTCACTTCGATGGTATAGTTCTATTGCATCGGATGATTTCGTCTCTAACGTGGAGGCTTACACGAAAATCCATGCCCGCCCACGCATACATCAAAAGACAGACTAGCATAAGGTCCATAGCTTTAGCATGCCAAAGGTAGTCACTGCTGTTCCTGGCAATGGTCGCGCTTTGTACTAATTCCTTTACAGCATCAGGCCACCTTCCAGCTAGGAGATATATGGCTCCAATGACGACACCAATGCGTCCTTTCCCTTTGTTTCTCTCCCTTTCTCCAAGACTGCCGCCGCCGACTCCTCCCGTGGAATCTCTACCACGACTATCAGTCCGCTCACGATTCGAGGCATTCAGAGGCGAATGAACCGTAGAAGATCTAGTGATGTCGCCAGATGTCGTTGGTGGGGTGTGCACGCGATTTGGGGGGGACGTTGGGCGACTGTCCGGCGTTGAACTGCCTGACGCATGGCCTGAAGCCAGATTTACCGGCAATGACATCCGATGATCGACATTTGGGCGGTCACTGGCAGGTGGGAACAATCTCGGACTTCCGGCTCTTGATATGTCGGCCATGTGAGGAGGCAATGCGGACGCGGTCCCATTAAGCGTAGGGGCGCCCGAGAAAACTTTGGGGGATTCAAGAAAAGAGAGAGCTTGCAAGGACTTTGCGTAAGTCGCCATTTCGGCAAGTAGACGAGAAGTCAAATCACACATGACTGTCTTGATGGTTGTGGTCTTCGACTTCGCTGGCGGTGGAACTGGGTAGATTCGTTCCGGCATAGCTGTGTCCTCGAGATCGAAGACAAGGATCTGATGCACCAATGCCTTGGGAAACTCGTCAATCAAATCCTCTAGTGTGCGTACAATTGATCGGAGTCCGTCGACTTTTGAGACACTCCCCCTGTTACCAGCATTCGCGTCTCCATTCGCTCCAACCCTAGTAGGTCCCAAGCCCGAGTCGACTCCGTCTGCAATACCTACCACTACCAGGGGCTCTCTGTACAATTCGAATGGTGAGAGTCCTGAATGGGAGGCTGGAGGAAGTGAGACTGATAAGTCGTAAAGCACAAGGCCTTCTGGGAATGCGAGAGGAGAGAACATAGCTGTCGATTCCGATCATTAGCCCTGAGGCTGAAATGCGCAGATGGCAAGGGTCTCACTTCTGTTTGGTCTGCCGTCAGGACTGACATCTCCCAAGCGCACAACGTTGACCCGTTGCAGTCGCTCCACGAAACTCGTGAATTTTGACTGCCTGACATTGCCGACAGGGAGAAGAAGTACTTTGATACGCGCTGGTGTAACGATAGACAGTGGATCAAGGTCCATGGCATTGGTGTAGATATCGATGTAGATACTGTGGCTTTCGTGCTCTCTGGCAGCACGAGGGATATTGCCCTATTAGTCGAGAGTCCATGACCTCTTTGTCGAGAACAGAGATTCGACAAAGTTTTCTAACATTGGCCTTCCTCCCGAATCTCGTAGATCTTTCAAGGGGAGAAAACGAAGGTGGTCATTGATCCTACAAAAGGTGGCTCTGAACTGGAATGCTCGAGTGGAAAACGAGGGTTGGTACACGCCAGCCAGGGACGGAAACATTCCGCTCGCTAGTTCTATTCTACGGCAAAGCGACCAGTACTCCGTACAACACTCATTGTTTTGCATACTTAGTAATTCTTGCTTGATCTCTGACTGCTTTTCTTTGGCGTTCGGGGAGTTCCAGTCCAATGTACACTTACCATCATAGAGCACCAAAAAGTTCAAAGCATCGCGTGATGCAAACATCAGCCCAACATTGTTCGTGATCTTGGATAGTATTGGCACGACCACGTTCAGGATCTAGGATGGCGTCAAGTATCGACTACGATGCCTTGAGGGCACGGACAAGTGAGTCACTACTATGTCAAGGCATCGCTCTATGCACCGCATGAGAATTTTATAATTTCTGCCTCTCATCATGGTCACGCTTAGCTCTCATATTACTCCTCAGCCCTCCATTCTGCTCTATGAACGGATGCTGACAAGATCTCGTCATAGTGGGGGCAGGAGACGATGAAGCTGTTACGGTCAATACCCGCGCTTTGATCGACAAGGTCCTGGCAAGATACTCTGGAGAATGGACGACGCTGCGAGAGCTTCTACAGAACGCTGCGGATGCCTCTGCTTCAAGGGTCTCCATCAATTTTCAGACCTCCCCTTCACCTACCGTCCCTGTTCCCCAGACATTGGAGGCTTCTGCTAGACTTAAACACGTCTTGATCCACCACACACTCAAATCGATGGTCGTCGAGAACGACGGAGATGCTTTTCAAGAAACGGATTGGTCACGGCTGAAGAAGATAGCGGAGGGCAACCCGGATGAGACCAAAATTGGTGCATTTGGAGTGGGCTTCTACAGCGTCTTTGCGGACTGTGAAGAGCCATTTGTCTCATCCGGAAGGGAAGCTTTGGCTTTCTACTGGCAAAAAGATGCACTCTTCACTAAGAGATTGACTCTACCGAACGCTCAAAGCAACAATACTACCTTCGTACTCCCTATGCGGAATCAGAATTCGGCTGTTCCGCCGCTACTATCTCTTTGCCAGTTCCTCGCTAGCAGTCTCACCTTTGTAGGACTGGAGGAGATCGAAGTGAAACTGGACGAGTGGAGGATAACTACACTAAAGAAAAAAGTTGCTCCAAGTATGGAGCTACGGATACCAAAAGAGGTCGTTCGTAGAACACGTGAAGGATTGATGAACGTGACAAATGTTACTAGAGAAGCCGCTCAACTTGACGCAAGTTGGCTCAAGGTTGTGGAATGGAAGCCCAAAGCTCTTCCAAACAATGCCAAAGATACCGGATCAGGCTCGACCATCCGAGGAGCCCAATCAGGCTCGTCTCTCCGGGGGTTCCTCTCGAGGCTAGCCCCTGGTGCCTCGAATCATATAGCCTTTGAAAAGGCAGCAAAGGAGGAGAGACAAATTCAAGAGAGCTTGGAGGAAGACCTTATGGGAGAGTTCACAGCGACGGTCTTTATACACATCGACAAGGCTAATGTGAAAACCGTTGTCAGCCAAGGCTTCAGCTCTGAGCTGGAGCGAGCAACAAAAAAGCCACCACCCAAGTACACAACAGTTTCACTTCTCAGCACATCATATGATGAACAGGCTGCATCAGCTTCGAGTCCCGGTAAAATGTCTGAGGCTCCAAAAGTGTTTGCCACCTTCACGCCTGCCAATGGCAAAGGAAGAATCTTCATCGGCTTCACTACCAACCAAACTACAGGCCTCAACGTACATATCAGTACACCCTCGGTCATACCTACCGTTGAGAGGGAATCCATTGACTTGAACAATCGATTTATTAGAGTATGGAATGTCGAAATTCTCCGCGTTGCCGGAATTGTCGCAAGGGTTTCTTGGGGTCATGAGACAGCCGAACTGTCAGTTAAGCTTGCTCGAGCTGTTCAACAAGCTAGAAGATCTTGCATCGTGAAAGAGGACATTGTCGCAGTTCTTCCTGAAACGTTGTTTCTTCATAATAACTATTCTTGGACGGAATCGACTCCATCCAACGAAGTAGGGACTTTGATGGAAGAAGCGTTCTGGACCTGCAATGAGAAAACATCGATGGCGACATTGTCAACGCGAGGCATAATGCCATCATCGGACGTTAGGCTTGCTCCAGAAAACCTAGCATTCGTCGAAGATATCCCCATCTTGCCTGAAGCTCTGGTGGAAGTTGGTCTTGTGAGAAGGCTGATTGACTATGGCTTCATCTCCGAGGTTACAATATCAGACATCAATCAAAGCTTGGAGAATAAAGCATTGTCAAGCGCACAACTCCAACAGTTTCTAGGATGGCTCGGCCACAAGGCACGCATCAACGAAGTTGATGGGGTGGTAATCCGTTCATTGCTCGATGTAGCTGTAGCAAATGACGATGATGATGGCGCTGGAGGAATCATAGTCCTGAGAGAAATGAAACACTTCTTGAATGTGTCCAGGATACCACCCGAGATGCCTCTACCACCCTCCACACTACCGTTCAAATACACCAAGAAAATCCCGAAAGCTGATCTTGAGCTACTTGGTTTTGAGGATCTACATTTAGTCCCATGGCTTCGGTGGCTTGTGGGAAACATTGGTGGGCGCGGAGAGCTGTCGGCAGACTTGGACATAACAACATCTGCGGCATTTGCCAGCACCGTCTTGCCTGTAGTCTCCAAGCAGTGGGAGGGACTGAGTCAGTCCTCCAAAGCCACTGTGATCGAGCTCTTCGCCCCTCGGACGGTGATTCCTACAAAGATGGGCATGAGAAAACCAGGAGATTCCTACTTTCCTTTTGTGAAACTTTTTGACGATCTCCCTGTGATCACAGGCGTACAGTCCGTAAAGGACAAATTTCTAGTTGCCTTGGGCGTCCGTAAGACCGTGGATATAGGCGTTGTCTTTGAGCGCTTGGTCGATATTTCAGCCGCCCCCAAGACGCAAATCCCAGCATCTTCAGCCAAATGGAGCCACGTTGATCTTATCAAATACTTAGCCTCGGTGCGAAACGACATTCCCTCTGCTGACATCAATCGACTAAAGACCATGAAGATATGTCCCGCAGAAAATGAAGCTCTGCAAGCTACAAGCGAGCGCTACCTCATCTCTGAACTCTTTGAGCCGGATCAAGCATTGAGGCGATTGAAATTGCAGACAATGCAATGGCCGGGCATCTATCGTCCCGAAAGTGCAGAGGGTCGCTTTCTAACTTCCTTGGGTTTGCGCGCAGCGCCGAATTACATTGATCTCGTAAAGATCATGTCGAGCGCAGCGGCTGGCCATGATATAGTCCTGCGGGACAACGCCCTAAGGTACTTCATCGATCATCACCAGACCAAGGGCTACGCCCAATTTGACCATACAAGCGTCACATTACCGTATCTCCCCCTCCAGGACTCTGACAAGAAATTCGCAACCCCGAACAATTGCTTCTCGAACGAGCGAGCAGCCATCTTGGGCTTCGACATCCTGCGCCGAGATCTACATCTTCATGCTACAAAATTCGGGGTTAGGCCTGATCCGCCTGTACTGGATTGCATTAAACGGTTGGTCAATGCTCCTCCGACAGCGAAGCGCAATGCTCGTGAAATCTTTTCTTATCTTGCCAGCCGAATGTCGGATATGAACGATCAGCAAGCCGAAATGCTAAGTGGTGCACTCATAGTACCGGTAATCTCGAGAACAAACAGCCTAGCAACACCTCAATCGGCGAAATCTGACCGGATCTCGCACATACCTCCTCGTATATGTTTTCTTGGCGACGGCGAGAAGTATGCCGATATCTTCGACTATGTGGACTTTGGTCACGAAGCCAATACGTTCCTAATAAGAGTTGGCTCCAAACATGAGCCTACCACCACAGAGCTGACTAGACTACTGATCCGTGAGCCCGCAAGGATCTTCTCGGTCCTCGGTGACACGAGGTATCTGGAGTTGCTACGGAGTGTCGCTACTTCATGGCGTACCTTGAAGAAAGATAAAGCCATTGTCAAGGACATGAAAACTTCGAAATGCCTGCTAGCATATAGAGAGATTAGCTCCAAGTCATTGAAAGGCGAAGACGAAGATGACGATGACTCAGCAATCAAAACCTGGGAACTCGCGAATGCTGGTCAGGTTGTCGTCGTTGACGACATTATCACCTACAACATGTTCAAGGCCAACCTCCTGGCGGCACCAATGGAAGAGACGCTTGAGGACTTCTATTACAGTCTAGGTGCTCCAGAGGTTTCCACTCTGCTCGAAGAGACTCAGTCCATCGGGATGGTATCGAAAGATGAAACAATGGCAGTGAAGTTGCAACAGCTGATACAAGAACGAGCGCGGTTGTTCTTGCACGATCATTCTAAAGAGTCAATCAAACATGATGCGAAATGGATAGAACAGAATCTGAAGGTCAAGTGTGCGCGGTCCATCTCCTTGCGAAAGTCTTTGCGTGGATACAGCATTTACCGTAATGAATCAAGAAGTGCTGTCATCAACTCTGATAAGGCAATCCTCTACGTCGTCTCTGATGGGTACGACATGCTTGAAGTTAGTCAGGCTTTGGTACCCGTGTTACTGCAGCGTTCGAAACCTCAATATATCTTCATGCTCGAAATGATTCTGGAGTCCAGTCTCCCAAAGCTTCGCTCAAGGGGCTATAATGTGGCTCGACTACTCAATCAGAAGGCCACTGAAGCACGCATAGCCGAAGACGCTCGCAAGCAACAGCTTGATCAAGAACAGCGCGAGATGAAGGAGCGCGAGGCTGCTTGGCGGGAGACGCAAGCCCAAAACCTAGCGAGGCAAAATTCGATGCCAGGCCTTTTCCCAGACTCGCCGGATGGCAAGCGTCCCAAGGATACCAGACAGACACGAGCAGTTGAGGAGGAACCAAATGCGCCGAGGCCTCGAGGCTTCCTAGATGGCATTGGTAAGCGGTTCGGGTTCGACAAGCGGCAAGCGTCTCAACTAGGCCACGCCAGTGATAGCAATACGGTAGACATCAGGACTCCGGAGGAGGCTGCGCTACCGCCATACCAACAGATTGAGGAGAAGCCACGGACTCGAACGCCTCAGCCTGAGGCTGTGACAGCTCCGCATGACTTGCAGCGAAACCTCGTCAATGCCATCCAAGCTTCTCGAGCTCACAATTCCACCAGCGTCGCAAGTCAGCCAGAAGTAAACAATGTCAAAGAGACCTCGACATATTGTGATGCCAAGCCAGGCCACAACATCTCTTATATTGGAGAAACGTCTGATGTTCGCGTCTTTCTCGACAACACTGTAGCTGCAAACGGCACGCCCGCAGCTAAGTTCCTTGCAGCCAATGCTTCGGCGCTGACGTTGTTCGCATCAGTCTTACTTGACTGTGCGGACACATTCTCGCTTAAGCGTAATACAATACACATCTTCTATGACGACTCTGGTAGCACGATTGCCTTCAATCAAAACAAGTCTCTGTTCTTCAACTACCGATACTTTGAGAATCTGCATCTGCCTCTTGTGCAACAAGGCAATAGGAGGGACGCGATTTCCTACTGGTGTGTGGTTATGGCGCACGAGCTCGCCCACAACCTTGTTACGGATCATTCGGCACAGCACAGCTACTATACCGAGTCGATGATTATCCAGTACTTCGGCAAGATAGCGTCCAAGATTGCCGGACAGCAGTCGGCTTCCACATTGCTTCCACATCCACCACAACCTGGCCAGCACTCGAATACATCACTGCTGGACTAATGCGAACTACTGTCCGGACTTAGTCTCCGCAGGAGAGACTGTGGACGCTAGGTCCGGTCACTGCGAGCTAGCTTACCTAGACCTTGGCCCCTGTAATATAGAGATGTGAATTACGATCATGATTGCGTTTAACATGGTGAGCAGGGAATGACGAGGATATTAATTGGACTGAATCAGTGGTTGCATAGCGTGGAGGAACAAGCATGCACAGGGTAGGCGTTTTGGGTCATCAAGACGATAGACTGGGTACCCATCCCTGGATAGAAGTTTCTCTGTTGGCGCGTTATCCTTCTTGACTCCTGTTCCCTTGAGCATAACCGCCCCGGAAATTTTTACCCATGCCTTTGACTTTCCTCATCGCTCTCGATCTGAAATTTGACAGACGCCACTATCTTGTCCTTCAGGCTACAAGGCATAGCTTTACAATTCGACAGCGGCTTTGAGTGAGAATCGTCCGCCCAAATCACGTGAATTCTACAGCAAATAGCGGTCTAACGCAAGCAGCTTGGCTATTGTTGTAGAGCAATATGGACCATAGCTTTTTGTTGCACGACTACAACGCCTCAATGAGGCTGGAATTCCTAACCCTCGTCCCTGCTCGTTTGCGTTCTACATCACTGCCTGCTGACCTTCAACAGAATAGCATACTAAGTTCTGCTGCTTAGGGACATCCCTTCCGAGTGCCGTTACTAATCAATCGGCCGACAATTCGGAGATCTGTGGAGCACGATCGAGCGCAACCATTCTTCGAAGATTTGGACATGGGTCACGAAGCACAGTGTCAGTATTGATACTACATAGGCTTTACCAACAGATATAAGACATGTTGGCGAGACTGCAACATATGATAGCCCGGGTGAGCAACCGAAGCTATGATAGTCAACATGCAGTCAGGAAAGGAACAGGTCAGGCAGGTAAGGATTGAATCCAAGGCTCATGACGAACATCCCACCCCAGCTGAACAGCGAAGAGAGTTGCCTTACCTACCTAATTACCGAACATTTCAGCCTTACAATAACAATCTTTATTCGGGCACTTTATCAAATCTATTAATAATTATTTTCGATATATACAGGCAAGATCTCCACCCACCACATCATCACAATTCGAAATATTATAATACGGATATTCCCGTTTGTTTGACAAATGCACCAACAGTCTCACCGTCATAGCGCCGTGGTACCTGACGATCAGGGTCGGATCAAAGGGCCCATGAAGGTCTTCGAGGGCCCATTCCCCCCCAACCCCGCGCTCGTCTCAGTCGTCAGCAACCTCATCGCTTCGGCGGGTCGGCGGTTCCGACACCACGCTCGTGTAAGCGTACATATGAGCGATGGGATTGTCTTTATTTCCAGCTGCGGGGATAACTCATTGTGTCATTATCCGAGTTATCCGAGACATCCTCTAGGACGATCTCACATCTCACTCAGCACAATCCTCTTTCCTTAATCCTCAATCCACAACTCTACATAAACACCGAAACCACCCCACCTCTACCCAATTTACATCTGCAATCCAGACCTCCAGCCTCCCAACCCCCACATTTCTCCTTGAATATGTCGACAAAAGGATCCTGCCTCTGCGGCGCCGTCGAATACAGCTACACCGGCTCCCCCATGACCACCGCACTCTGCCACTGCACCGACTGTCAGAAATGGTCGGGGAGCGCCTACACCTCCAACGTCGTCGTGCCCCGGAAGGAGTTCAAGGTGACGAAGGGCAGTCCGAAACATTACAACGTCAAGGGCGATAGTGGGAAAATGAACGATCATTGGTTCTGTGGTGGTTCGTCATCTTTTTCTAATTTACCTTTTCCTTATCTTTCATTGTGTTGTATTGGATAGAGGACGTCGCGGTTCTCGGTGGGAAGGGAATAAGTGCTAACCATGACCTTCTCTCCTTGGAATTTAGACTGCGGAAGCAGCTTATACACAGAGCTGGAAGTCATGCCGGACGCGGTGTGTGTCAAGGCGGGCAGCATCGACGACAAGTCCGTGAGGGATTTCAAGAGTACAGGGGTGGAGTTTTACACCAAGGATCGGATGGGGTTTTCGAAGCCGGTGGAGGGGGCGGAGCAGAAGCCTGTTTTTGGGTAGGTACTAGATTGGATTAGGGGGAATGGGGTGGGTAGGGGGTGGGAGGGATGATGGTGAGGGTTGTCCCGAGCGCGCGCTTTGGATGTTGTGCCTTCCATGTTGCGAGGGGTGGTGCGTAGGGTAAGGTACCTTTTGGGATCGCGGTTGTGGATGTTTGCATGAGTATGGTGACATTGCTACAAATCTGCGGGAAAGATCCCAATTTACTTTTCTCTGGATGTGACATTTAAGCCTTCGTTTCTTTTCCCCCTTTTTACTTCACATGACAGTGTTAAGAGGCAACTGTACTTTACGATAATGATTTCATCTGTCCTATTATGGTAGTAAGATTACGAGCTAATTTGTAATAATTCACTCTGGCGTATATTATACAGATCTCCGTGTCTTACACCCCCTTCAATGCTTCCTTTCTATTCTTACTCGACACCACCTTTTCCCTCTCCCTCTCTGACATTAAATACCGCCCTCGCTCCTCTCCTCTTGAAGCCCCCTACTCTATCTCCCTTACCTTATACAATCCCACCGCTACTAGCGCTGCGGAGAGACTTCTAATCTAGATTCTCATTTCTAGTATTAGTAGTAGTGGTAGTACTAGTACCTTGAATGGCGGTATTATACCGTTTGACGTGCGTACGAATATGCATGGTTGTGGAGAGGGGGAGAGGGGATTAGAGGGGTGGGATGAGAAAGCTAGGTTGTAGGGCGTGTATTTAGAGGGATATTGGTTGGGAGGGGTTGGGGGAGGGAGGGGAGGGAGGGGAGTAGAGGTATAGGAGGGGGGGTGGATAGGGAAGGGGGAGGAAAGAGAGGGTGTTTATACAGGTCTTAGTATATAGTAATACCCTACTATCCTACATATAGATAATAATTATATAGCGGAAGAGAAGGGAAGAGAGGTCTACGGCTTGAATTAGTAAGGTTTATAAGGGTAAAGGAATAAGTTCTATAGAAAATAGATAGTATTAGAATTTAATCTATATTACTCTTAGTAATTATAATTTATATCTTACTAGATACTAGAAAAGATTTCCCTTTTATACTATCCTCTTTCTTATATAATTATATATATCTATTAGCTACTAAAATACTAATTATCTTAAATTAATACTTTAAACTTAACTTAGATATCTACTTTAAGTCTTTAGTAATTTAATACTAAAATTATAATCTAAGTATTAATTTATAGTTTTTAACTTAAAGTATTAAGACTTTTATTTTAGTAATATTTTCTAATTATAATAGTATTTCTTATTATTTTTCTATTTTCTATTTTCTATTTTCTATTATCTTTATTCTTATTCTTATTATTACTTAGATAATCTTCTAGAACTAAGTATAATATAAAGGAAATATAAAGGTAATAAAGATAATAAAGGTAATAAATATACTATATTCTATTTATAATAATATCCTTTAAGACCTTAATAGATAGCCCCTCTATATTACTAGGGGTAAAGGAGTAGTTAAATCGACCTAGGGAGTATATACTAATAGGGGACTTTAACCTTTATTACTTAAACTAGAATAATAGGGGTAGGTATATATATTATAAAGTAGTAGATACGCTAATAGATATTATAAGGGAAAGGGGAATAAAGCTTACCCTATTAAAGGATATAATAACTTAAAGGATAAGGAAAGTAAAAAGTACTATTAATTTAATATTTATAATAAAGGCTATTAAATAAATATTATTAAGATATTATATTAAGCTAGACCTTTATTATAAATCTAATTATATTCTAATATATATTAAGGTTAACTTTAAAGTAGAAGTAGTAATCTTATACTTATAAAGAGTATAAAAGATAGTAGACTTAAAGGAAGTAGAGAGGTAAGTAGGTACCTTTTAATATTTACTCCTAGAAGGGGAGCTAATAATTAGGGAGTAGATAGATAGCTACTTAGCTAAGATACTCTAAAGCCTAATAGGAATTATAGAGAAGGTAGTATTATAAGTAAAACCCTCTTTAAAAGTAAAGTCCTTCTAGAACTTTAACTATATAAAAGTTATAAAGGCGGCGTTAAAGCTTAGGGTAGAATATAATTATAAGAGAAGCCTAGGGAGTCTAATAATATAATAAAAGGCTTAAAAGATTAAAGGAAGGGTATTAAAAAAAGTAAAAGCGCTTTATTTTAAGAAGGAAATATATAAGGTATCCTAGTTACTTAATAGACTCTAGAAGCTAGTTAAATAGAGCTAAGAAAGAAATATACTACCTTAAGAACTCCTAAGGTTCCTAATTTTTAAGAAGGGTAGGGAAGACCTTAAGGTAAAGTTATTTTAAGAGAAGGTAAAAGTCTTTTAAGAGACCTTCTTCCCCCTACCTTTAAAGGTAGATTTAAGTAATATTTAAGGGTTTTAATATAATATACCCCTAATAATAGATATAAAGGTTATTAAGGAGGATATTTATAAGATAATTAATAGGCTAAAATAGAATAAAGTATTAAGGGTAGATAGGATCTTAAATAAATTCTTAAAAGTAGTAGAGAGGGAGCTATTACCTAGCTTTATATATTTATTCTAGGCTTACTTAAGGGTTAGATATTATTTAATAGAGTTTAAAAAGGCTAATATAATTATCTTAAAAAAGTTAAAGAAAGAGGACTACTTTAAATTAAAATTATACTACTTAGTTACTCTATTTAATACCCTAGAGAAGGTACTAGAAGTAGTTATTATAAAGAAGTTAAGTAACCTTATAAAGGAATATAAATTACTACCCTTATAATAGATAGAGGTAAGGAAGGGAAGGTTAATAATAATATCCCTTAAAATAATAATAAAGGTAGTATATATAATATAAAATTATAATAAGTTTAATATAATAAATATATTATTATTAGATATTATAAGAGCTTTTAATAATATCTCTTATAAGAGGTTATTATATAACTTAAAGAAGAAAAGGGTCTTAATCCTTATTATAAGGTAGGTATAAAGCTTTTTAATAAAAAGGGCTATAATAATTATATTAAGCTAGGAGATAAATAAAATAAAGATAATAAAAACTAGGATCCTTTAAGGGTCTTTAATATTACTTATTTTATTTTTATTTTTTAACTCCCCGCTAATAGAGGAATATATAAAGATAAAACTTTAAGTATAAATTAAAGGCTTTATTAATAATATCTACTTAATAATATATAATAAAAGTATTAAGGAGAATTATAAGATCTTAATAGAGTATATAAGATATACCTTTATTAAGTAAATATATATAAGGTAACCTTTACCCCTTATAAATATAAGTTAGTCTACCTATTAAAGAGCTTAAAAAGGTTTAATATAAAAGTAATAATAGACTTTAAAGTAGTAGTAGTATACTTAGAGGTATTAATAAGAGTCCTTAAACTCTATATTAATAGTAAATTAAGGTAGGGCTTATATATTAATAGGGTAAAATTAAAGATAAAGATATAATAGCTAGCCCTATTAATTATTACTAGCTTAATATAAGGTATTATATTTAATAAGATAAGATAGGTTTATAATATAATAATCTAGCTAATAATAACTTATATAATAGAGATATAATATAACTTAATAAGGATATTAGAGGTAAAGAAGATAAATATTATAATATTAAAGATTATATAAAATAGGTACTTAAGGATAATATTTAAGGCCTTTAAGATAATTAATATATAAGTATTAAAAGTAGAATTAAGGGTCTTATTAATAAAGATAAGCCTTAATTAGTTAATATTATATATATTAATAAAATAGGGGATCTACCTATTAATTAAGGAAGGGAACGCGAGGATCTGCTATAAGTTAAAAGGGAAAAGGGGAAGGGAGAAAAGGGTTATAAAGACTCTAATAAAAGAGAAGTAGTCCTAAGTAAAGGGAACCCTCTAAGTAGTAATAGGGGGAGGGGATATAAGGATAGTAGCCTAAGGTCTTAAAGGTAAGGGAATTATAAAGGGAGATAGCCTTACCTTTAAAGGAATTAAGAGGTAGATAAAAGAGAAGTAGAAAGAGAGGTAGTAAAGATATTAAAAAGATATCTCTAATTATATAAAGATAGTAATATAAAGGGGAGGAATTTAAGAGATAAGAATTAATCTTTATATAAGGCTTTTTAAGGCTAAGAGCTTTATAAGTATTTAGTTATATATAAAGAAGATAGGATTATACGCCTTCTTATATAAAAAGAGAGTATTAGGGGTTAATAATATTAATTATAAATATAAATAAAAATATTAAGATATTAAGTATATACTTATATTTAACTTTAATTATATAAAAGGGAGGAGGCTAATACTTTAAAAAGTAGAGTTAAGTAACTTCTATTAAATAATATTAACCTTAAAGGGGTTAAAAGTAGTAATTAAATAGGTTATTTAATAGGGTATATTTAGCTAGTTTATATTAATAAAGGAATAACTCTTTAAGGTTATATAAGAGTAAAAAGGCTCTAATTAGAGGATAAGGGGGTAAAGGACCTTAATAAAAACAGGGAATAAGTTAATATAAAGAATTTAAGATAAGATAATATATAATATTTAAAGATTTAGAAATATAATAATAAATAGGGTAGGAGATAAGGTTTTCTTTTATAAATTGTAGTTTCCTCTAGTAAGCTAGATATAAACTACCCTTATTAGCTCTAGGTAGCTAGATAAGTAGTAGAGTATAAAATATAAATATAAATATAAATATAATAATATTCTTTATTATATAAATATAAATATAAATATAATAATACTCTTTATTATATAAAGAACTAAATATTATAAGCTAGATAATTCTTTTAAGTTATATAAAAAGGTAATATATATTCTTATAAATATAAAGGAGCTATTTAAATTCTAATTAGAACCTATTCTAATTTTAAAGTAGAAGTAAATCTAGAAAGATTTTAGTATCTCTTACTTAAGTTAATTAAACTTAGACTACTAAGAGATTAAGGTCTTATTAAGTTAATACTAGCTAGTACTTAGTATTTAGTTTAATACTAATAGTCTAACTTATAAGTATTTATTTAATATAATAGAGTTTCTAATAAATTTATCTAATACTAAGAATTTAGTAGTAGTCTTACTAAAAAGATATAATTTATATATAATTTATATAATATCTAGATATAATACTATCTCTAATCTTTTCTATAAAAGCTAAGAAGATATATAGTTCTTATTTAATTAAATTTATAGAACTAGTAAGATATACTATTAAGATATACTAATTTCTATAATTTTTTATATTAGTTTTATAAAGATATTCTACTTATTATAATTTTAGATAGAAGAGTATAAGTAATAGATATATTAATTTAAAAAAGATTTAATATATATATTACTAATAAGTACGCTGTAAGTATAGGGCGACTTTAGTAAGATCGCTGCTAAATTCTTGGCGTCGGATAACTTTATTAGAAACTCTGTTGTACTAAAAGTTGGTCTTACCTAGAGCTCGCGCAGGCATTACCGCTTTAGTTGGTGCTCTAGGTGTTACAACTAGAAGGGCGTTCATTAAAATCGACAGCTGCCAAAACCAGGGATTGAAAGGAGGTCCATCCGCGATTTCATAAACAGCAAGCAATCTATGGTATCTAGAGGTTATTCGCAGACAAGATCCTAGTGCCCTTCCAAGTTCAGTTTTTTACAGATCTGTGATAGACCGCGTCAGGCAGCCTTCAATCTCAGCTTCTCCTGCTCAGATGCCCGGCTTCTAAGGGTGTGGTCTCACCATTAACCGACCAGATTACCGTGCCTCGCTGAATATACGCAGATGTGTGACAAGAAGATGATACACTGGGCACAATGCGGTCACCAAACGTCTGCTGACTTTCTACGATGCGCCGCTGCTCGCCAACGTCCCGGCCAGGCGATCTGCGTACCGCCATCAGGCCATTCACGAGACTTACCCCAAGTTCTGGATATTCAAGACCGCAACACCCCTGGCCTTTGTCCTGAGTGTCGCCGCTTCACTCCTCCCAGCTCGGCAGGATCGCAACACTAGGACTCTTGAGAAGGAGTTCTTGTGTCAATGCTAGTAGCATGAATTTAAGGCTAAGGAGGTGCTTTGCATAGACGAGGTACGCTTGGGTTACTGAAGGCTTCGAGATCACTTTAAAGCGAGTGCGAAGCTGTGGCGTTGGTATTTCATTGGGGGAAGAGGAGACTGCGCCCATATAGAATGTAAGCAACGTGAACGGTATCTGTAGGCTCTCGGCGCTGGTCATATAAGCCTAATGAAGATCTCCACTTTCTCCCCACAAAGTGCGCTTCTTCAACATCTCCCTCGTGTACTTCCGGATCAGCTGTAGACCTGCAAGCCATTTGACCAGACCGCTCAACGTATCCAAGAAGGCTATCATTGCTTCCCCCAACGATAAATCCCGGTGTACTCCAAAGCCAGCCGTGATGCCTGCGGGCCCTCAATACGTCTAAAGGACCTACTCGAGGCTTTAGTCGTAATATTTACAAGGCGGTTGGTGGAAGAGGAAGTGGAAGCACTAACGGCTCAGTATCGTGATCATTGAAGCAAATCCGATACACTTCATGTACAAGCTCCTTAACGTTCGCGTCCGGATCCTGCCTGTAGTTCATATCGAGAATGATATGAAAATGTTCATAATCTCGCGGCTGGTTGTGGACGAAATGCTGGGTGTGCTGACCGGTATCATCTTTGTCGGAGCCAGCTTTAGTGAGGAAGAGGTCGACTAACTCGTGGTCTTGCAATCCTGCTTGATCGGCGCTACTCGTGCGGGCTCGAAGGAAAATGCGCTTCGCATCTGCGACAGGGGTAGACATGGTAGAGGCTATTCATCAAGTATTAACACTCGAAGAACGGATAAGGTATTTTCTCTCGGATGAGGGAGAAGGCATGCTAAGACGCGTTGTTACTCTCCCCTAATTGTAAAGCGGCGCTTATCCTACGCTAGGAGAGAGGTAAGGCTAGGATACATTTCCTATAGCTTAGTAATATCTACTATAATAGCAGCTATTAGAAAAAGATCTATCTAGATACTTAAGTAAAGAGGTAATAAGTAGTTATAATAAGATTTTATATATAATTAGCCTTTTATTTATAGTTTATAAGTAAGCTTTATTATAAGTCTTTTTATTCTTAACTTAATAAGTACTTATCTTATTATATCTACTATATCTACTCTACCTATTATAACCTCTACTATTATAACTAGTACTAGTTATACTTATAATAACTTAATCTACCTCCTTCTTAGTAATATAAGTTACTTATAAGATATTCTTATATACGCGAGTAGTTAGATAAAAGAGAGTAGTAGAAAAGGAAATAAATAGAGAATTAGCTAGTCTTATAAAGTAAGTCTAGTATAAAGTTAAAAATATAAATATAAAAATTAATATAAATTTAATTATAAATTACTAAGGATATTAAAATTAGTATAATTATAATAACTAATTATCCTATAATCTTATATATAATATAAGAGGAACTTATATCTTTAGACTTTAAGTACTAAGGATTCTTAATAGTTCTTGTAGGAGAAGTAGGACTATATTAGATAGCAAGTACAAAAAAAATACTAGTTTAGGGGGTTGACTTGTTGTATATTCCTATCGTTAACCTATTCCAGATCACAAAACCAAAGATCCGCCTACTAAGACGAGGTGTGAATGTGTCTAAGACGAACATCTTTCCGTGAGACGACATATCCTATTCCAAACGCCAAAGAGATACGTAATAAGACCGCGCTAGGAGATATTCAACTAACAATCAGAAAATTGCTAACCCTCTCACTAGAACTATTCCAATCACAGAAGCAGTACAACATAGATATGAATCTGAAAAGAAATCCGATAGTTCTGGAAGTAGAAGGTTAGCAAGCTGGTTTTCCACTCCACTCCAACCGCCTCAGAATATCCGGTTGACAGTAGAGAAATATCGGAAAGCGTTGGACCTGGGTTCAATTCCGGACAGTCACCCTCCCACAGGCTTGCTGCCACTCTTCCACATCGACTACTCTTGCCGGACGTCTGTCGGTGTTTCGCGGAGCGGATCGGCAGCATGCGGACCTTGATAATGCCTTGCGGATCTGAGAAAGATGTTTAGCGGCTTCAAGGGTCCTCGCAGGTCACCTCGCTGGAAGATCGCGGCGAGCTGTGACTCGAATCATCTTCATTCTCAGATGTATCTTCCTCCTTGGATTCTGTTGCTCCGTGGGCTAGTAGTAGTTGCACCACTTCGTTGTGGTAATGAAATGATGCCGCTAGTAGTGCACTTCCATATTCTCCACCTTTAGCATTGATGTCCGCCCCTCTGTCTGGTAGTAGTTGCACCACTTCCTTGCGGTCTATATAAGCTGATGCCGCCGCTTGTAGTGCATTACCATAAAATCCACCTTGAGCGTTGACGTCCACCCCCTGGTCCAGTAGTAGTTGCACCACTTCCTTGTAGCCACCAGCTGATGCCGCTTGTAGTGCATTTCCATATCGTCCACCTTGAGCGTTGACGTCCGCCCCTCTATCTAGTAGCAGTTGCACCACTTCCTTGCGGTCTGTATAAGCTAATGCCGCCGCTTGTAGTGCATTACCATAAAATCCACCTTGAGCGTTGACGTCCGCCCCTCTATCTAATAGGAGCTGTACTGTTTTCTCATCGGCTTTGGATGATGCCGTTTGCAGTGCATTGCCATCATATCCAACTTGAGCATTAAGGTCTGCCCCTCTGTCTAATAGGAGCTGTACTGTTTTCTCATGGCCTTGATATGATGCCATTTGTAGTGCATTGCCATCATGTCCAACTTGAGCATTAAGGTCCGCCCCTCTGTCTAATAGGAGCTGTACTGTTTTCTCATGGCCTTCGGATGATGCCATATGTAGTGCATTGCCATCATATCGACCTTGAGCGTTAAGGTCCGCCCCTCTGTCTAATAGGAGCTGTACTGTTTTCTCATGGCCTTGGGATGATGCAATCTTTAATGCAGTGCTATCCCATTCAGACTGAGCGTTAACGTCCGCCCCTTTGTCGAGCAGAAGCTGTACTATTTTATCGTGACCGCGCTCTGATGCCAAGTTTAATGCATTTTGAGCATGTCCATCTAGAGCATGGAGGTCGGCTCCACTGTCCAATAGGAGCTGTACCGTTTTCTCGTGGGCTCCACATGATGCCGCACGCAATGCATCGCCATAAAATCCGCCTTGAGCATTAATTAATTTGGATAACTCTAAGGCAGACGTAGATGATACTGCTGATATCTCACTGCTTTCTAGTTGCTGAATACTGATGAGTTCATATAAAGCCTTGTCGAGTCCAAGTAGAGATAAATAGTAGACTGGGCCTGCGATACCGGCTGATGGACGGTCGAAATTAACGGATTTTTCCTCATCTCCATCCATGTCGTGTAGCTTGACCCAAGTCACAAACGACCCCTTCTGTTGGAACAGCCTCAAGATTAAGTGGTCCACTTCGGAAGCGAGATCTACCGTGCGTTGATAATGATGATACCAATACATGGCCGCGAAGTGGGCTAGTGGGTATTTCTCGAGAAGGCTCTGATCTAGCTCCGGTGTGGCAAGATCATGCTCAAGCAAATATACTAGACAAATCTGTGTAATTTCGGCATGCGCCGTAACGCTGGACAAGCTGAATATTGCAGCCTTCTGGTGTCGGATACGATCTGATTCCAAGTATTCTTGGACGGAGAAGTGAGCAATCTGTACGGTTGGCGATAAGTCGTCTTCAGCGAGATTGATGTTAATGAAACCTGGACAAAGATCGTGGATATCATTGCAACCTTCCAATCGACAGTCCTTGTTCAGGCCTATAGGTTCGTTGATTTCGACGGCAATTCCATCGATAAGCTCTCGTAAAGTTAACGGTCTGGAAGCAAAGCATAGCAAAGTTAAGATTCGTCGAGCATCTTTGATAAAATTCTGGTCAATGTTGCACAGCATACGCTCATACGTCTCATCCAACGATTGAGGCAACGAATTCAGCAAGCGATCGAGATGAGACTGACTGCAAGGGCATGATTGTAAAGACCTTAGTTGACATTCAACCCATCGAAACCTGTAACAGTTTTAGCCGATATTCTTTTGACGCTGCCGCCACGTTACAGAGGTTATCTACATACACTCCCTCAGCACGGCTGGCTAACGATCCTTGAATCCTGTCGCGGTATTTTCTCCACTTTTGGAGACGTCGGTCTGTATCAAGACGACCCGATATGAAGTCGGTAATATCTTTTTCTATCCCTGGGTTCTGCATTGCGAGCTGTTGATTGGCAGAGAGATCGAAAGATTCGTTGATGTCCCGCTCATCCCGGCTCGTAACAAAAAGGTGTAAACCTTGGAAGCCCCATTTTCGCATCACCTCTAATGCATCAAGCACTTGCACTCGTGGTCCATCTCGAGGACTTTCGTCCAAAGCATCCAAGATAATAAAGACCTCCCGGAACCTCTCAATCAAGCGCCGGAGATACATGATCAACGACTGCGACGGAACTGTGCCAGTCTTATATGAATCATACAGCCCAGTAAGATCCACATATCCGTCTTGGAGCTGGGTCGATAATTGTAGCAGCAGGGCTCGTAACATAGCCGATTCATCTCGTTTCGACTCATCGTTGAACGTGAAATAGAAGAATGCGATGCCGATTCTGGGGTCCGAGTTCCGGTGGCGGAGGACAGATTGTATAGCTGTCGAGCACAACACTGACTTCCCAGACCCGGCAAATCCGTTCAACCAGAGAACGGAGTTCCCTTCTGTCAACCAATTTGTGAAACAGGGATCTTTGAAAAGCCACGATCCCGTACCAGGGAATTTCTTCAAGCACGCGTTGTTGTGGTCAATAGTGGCGTCCGGTGCCTTTAGCCAGTCACGGAGGTTTGATGCTGTTTGATTGGTTTTGATCAAATCCAAGAGGGCTTTGATTTCCGTAATATCATCTTCATTTCTTTTGCTGTCTTTAAGCTGTAATATTCCCAGGGTAAATGATAAGTTGCTATGGATTTCGTCGATGTCTTCTTCTATCTTCTGCAGGGTGCTTTTCCGGAAAGGATACGCGGCTCGGCGTCCAGCGTTTCTAACCGCAGCTTTGACTCCATTCGAAGAAGTCTTGATGAATTTCTTGCATTCATCTTGCAGTTCTTCGACCAGGGCGGCGCATTCTTTGATAGATGTTTCGATATTCTCGATCAAGCCTCGTTCGTCCTCTCGAAAATTGCGATCCGAAATCGCCTTTCGAAGAGGGTAGAAGATCTCCAAGAGGCAATCCAATTTCCGCGTCATACCGACTATGTCCGAATCGAGGTCTTTATACGAATTGTAGAAAGCGACCAGCGATTCCGTGACTCGAATTCCCAAGGAAATTAAACCCACTGCGCTTCCCGCGACGGAAAGTGGGTCAGTCATCGAGTAAGTCAATCTCTATCTAGGCGTCCTTCCGTGCTCGTTGGCTTTTCAGTGACTGGTTTGTAGGTATGGGGAAGCAATCCACCGTTTTCGTTCTACGCGGTTGATAAAGAACTGCTGTGGCCTTGCGCCCCTTAGCTGAAAGGTTTCCGGTAGACGACAGCCAATCAATACTAGGTACCTTGGGGTATATTTATATATTGTAGGTGTATTAGCCCTAGGAGCTCTTAGATATCTCATAAAGCCAAACCATCCATCCTGTCCTCTAGGCCTGCGCCTCACATGCCTGTGCTTGAACCTGATTGGCATTACACTGTTCTTCGCAGAACCTGCATTGTGTATTGCAACGCTTGCATTCTCCGTGCGACCTTCATGTCCATCAAGGATCTGTATCAGAGGCTATTCGCCAACATTGGTAAAGAGAACAAGAACTCCAACTCCCAAGATAAGGTAAACGAATAATCGGAAAACCCACCTTTCCTATCCCAGCCTAGTCGATCTGTCAGATTCGAATCTCACGCCAAGAGGCGCTAAGATCTCGGAAGTCGATCTTCCCGTGTCCTTGCATCATCACATCTGCTTTCAGCCAGTCAGGGCATCGAACAATCAGCCCCAAGAGATCAGTCACTGCAGTCCGAGTCAATATGACAAAAGCTAAGACAAAGGCTAAGCGCTTTTTCCATCTTGATATATCCATGATCGAACGTTGTATATGTTCTTCAGCTCTTCTGACAGACGTCTCGCCACCATCTTATACCCTCTTCCTCCATCCAAGCGATCTACAAACCCAATTCCTTACGGATCGTAAGGATTGTTACCTTTACAGACTCCCACAATGTCGTCCGAAGAACTTGTCAAGAATGGCCGGAAGAATGTGGTCATTATTGGCGGCGGCGCCGCAGGAATGGTCAGGACAAGGACTTCCATATCACAACGCTCCAGCTGACTCTCCAACAGTCTTGTGCAGACACTCTCTCAAAGCACCCCGACAAATACAAAGTCACCATCATCGAGCGCATGTCCGTCGTGGGCGGTCAAGCCACCTCCATCCCCCTCGACGAAGACAAGTACGGCACCTCATGGATGAACGACGGCGTTCAGGGTGGATCTCCAGCTTTCAAACATACCTTCAATTTCTTCCATAGATATGGGCATGAGGAGAAGGAGGTCAAACTACAGGTGGGCTTCGGCAAGGGCAAAGATAGCTTCTGGACGAATTGTTTTCCCAGTAATCTGGTCGATCGGTTTTCGGCCGACATCAAGAAGTTCGGCAAGGTACTGAAAATCATCAAGTGGACGATGCCGATACTAGGCCTTGTGCCAATCAGGATTATGCTGCGCATGTTCTTTTTCGACAAGGAATTTGGCGAGAAGATGGTCTTCCCTCTGATCGCACTCTTTCTCGGCACTGGTACGGCCTCCGAATCCTTGATCATAGACTGCGCTAACATAGGTTAGGCAATCAAACAGCCAATGTTTCCTGCGCCATCCTGGAACGTTTGTTTGATGATCCTAATATGAAGCTTTGGGACTACGATGAGGAAACTCTCTTACCTAATCTCCCGCTGATGGTCACCTTCCCACATCTAGAAAAGTTCTATGGGGACTGGTACAATGACCTCAAAGCCAAAGGTGTGGACATCCGGACAAATACCGATGTCACTGCCATCAAGTCCCGCGGCAAAAAAGGCATTGTCCTCGAAACCGCCCCCTTTGATCCCGAAAAAGGCAAGACGGACTCCGGACAGCGTGCGGGTGGTCATACTGGCCCTGCCTCGACTACGGAAAAATTCGACGAAATGGTAATGTGCGTCCTTGCTGATGACGCCCTTAAGCTCCTTGGCAAGACTGCCACCTGGAAAGAGAGGTTCGTTCTGGGCGGCGCTCGCTTCTTCAACGACATAACCATCACACACTCCGACAGCAAGTACTTTTCCAAAAACTACGAAACCCACTTCAATCCCGAACTCTGTGCTAAGGCAAAGAACAAGCAACAGGAGGAGCAGATTGCATTTGCTAAGAACGAACAAAAGGGTCCAGGTGGCGAGCCGAGCGGATACAGACCAATGTACTACACCCATTCATACCCCGAAGATATGACAAAGATAGAAATGGCCTTTGACTGCACTAACTACCAGCACCAATTCCGCATGGACCATGACGCGGACAAAGCGCCCATGCCCCACGAGCAGCACGTCTTCCAGTCCATCTTCCTCGATGAAACTCACAAAGACCTTTGGACCATCGACCAGATCGACGAATCGAAAATCATCGAACGCAAGTGGTGGCATCAGCTCGGCCATCGCTGGCAGCATTACGTCCGCGTCGTGCCTGGGATGATGTTCATCAACGGCAAGAACAGCACCTGGTTCGCCGGGAGCTGGACGCTGGTCAACATGCACGAGATGGCGTGTGTGAGTGGCATTGCGGCTGCGTATCGGTTGGGGGCCGAGTATGAGGTCTTCGACGACTTTGCGGAGGATTTGTTCAAGAAGTATCTGCTGATTAGCCATGGGGTGCGGTATAAGGGTGGGAAGAAGCAGCAGTGATTGGAAATGCCGTTTGTCATTCATCGTTTATTGGTATCGCACTGCTACGCGTTTCGACCGGGCATATGAAGTCTGACCTGTAACGGTGTTGGAGAGATTTGTTACGCATGGGGAGTCTAGCGGATACCTTTTTGAGATGCTGATATTTTGGTCTTTTGGGTCTGACATCGTCCTCCGAAACTATAATCTACATGCACTGTGCTGTCAAATAGCATATCATAGGTATACACTTACCTATATTGCAAGACGTTACCCTAATACATACGCCTCATCCTCAGACGAAAACGTAATTCTGATATCTCGAATCCAATTATCATCCGTACTATCCTATCGATCATCTCGTTGTGTTGTAGCCGCGGTAAATCTGGTGAGGTGCGAACGCGGATGTATGAGGTGTATACCGTATTTTATTAATATAGATATATACTAAAGGGAAAGTTAAGCTATTAGATAAGTATAAAGGTTAAGACTAATAAGGATATAAAGATAGAGATATATAATATATTATATATTTCTCTTCTTTTATAAGTTATATATATATATAGTCTTTATTTATATAAAGTAAAGTATATATATTTATTACTACTACTAAGAATTATAAAGATTATATTACACTATATCTTTTATATAATTAAATATTATATTTATAACTTTATCTTTTCTTATAAATATATTTCCTTTTATCTTATAAATTAGCCTTACTAATAATTTAAGATATATTAAGATATAATCTTTAAAGTATAATATAATACTAATTATAAATATTTAAAGAAGTTAAGGAATATTAGACCTTATAATAAAGACTTTATCTAAGTAAGACCCTTAAATTAAGACTTAGCTACTTAATTAATATAATAAAATCTATATACTAAATTACTAGATAAGATTATAAGGCTTAGTAAGGATGTAGTCTAATCTTGTAAAGGCTAGCTTGCCTAGCCGTTAAACCTCTTCTAAGACTTATGTCCTAGATATATCTATTACTTATTAATACCTATCAGCACATACACCCACATACCATTCAACGTCCGCATAGGCCGAGGGCAACATCTTCGTCGCCGTGACTCTACGCTGCAACAGCTCATACCACCACGGCAGATAGGATGGAGAAGTATGACGACAATAGATCGGGTCATCGTATTGTTTAGCCCTTCTAAGACGAGGTGAGGCTTCCTGCGAAAGGAACGTTATCTATGTGCCACATGCACCTGATTCAAGAAAAGACTCGTGCTCGTGATTCTTGCGACCGCATACATTACGGTCACCCTCTCCTGATTAGCGCCCTCAGAATGATAGATAAGTTTGCGCAGATGCGGCACGACATGCAGAGGGATCTTTTCCGAGATCCCCGCTCGCGCAGGCAATACTATACTAGTTCTGGCTCGAGGGCGAAATGCTCATGCAGTCCTTTGAGTCGTCGCCCTATGTGGACTAGTTGAGCAACCTTTATGTAGTCGTGCGCTGCCGTTGCGTCTCAAACTAGTTCAGGTGTGATGCCTCCGCGGCACGTTGATGGTGGGGTGGTGCCCATCGTTCAATGGGGCTGTGCGTGGAACAGACAGTAGACTATTGTCGACTGCTCCATTCTTCCTTTTGCAAGATGTTTCTTTGTATCTGATTCACCTCCTCAATATCTACTGCGTCTCTTCAACAACGAAGCACCGGTCTTTTTGTTATTCATCATGCTCAAGTTAGAAGCCCCTCAGGAGCCCGATGCCACAGGCAGATCCGAAGTGGACCGATCATCGCCCTCACACTCTGATTTAGATGGGCGTGTGGCCATGACTCCAAGCACTGACATTCAATCCCACGAGAAGCCTGCTTCCGACAAATTTGTCTTTTGGAGGGAAGGCTTTGAGGTATCTTGGTCGAGCAATAGGACAATGCCATTGAGAGCGACCATCAATGCGCCAGGTAAAATGTTCCCTTCAGATCCCGACTGCGTCCTGCTGACACTCGGCTCTGAGATTGCTTTGACGATCATCTATACCGTGCCGTTAGGTTTGGGCACCGCCGCTCACGGAGCTGTGACAGTTACATCCAAGCATCCGACAATATCTCCTTGAAATCCGGCCCTCCCGTACGCTCATTTAAAGCTACCTTTGAGATCCGCAGACGATCGTACACTACTGTACCGGCTTCGAACTCTTCGTCAGGGTTGGTATTTGACGAGTACCGAATTTGCAGGCCTGAGAGCCGCGCGTTATCCCGAATACCTCCTACGGATCAGAGGGATATCAACACGTTCGCTCCCTGCTCTACATCTCCGATTGTTCACTGCCCGAGCGAAATCGGTGTCGAAGATACACAACGCCCTTGGGCCTCTCCAAGAAGCAGTGAAGATATCGATGGAAAAGACTGTAATATATCGGGCTGTATAGTGGGTCCTCCAGGAGACTGCACTCGCAAACCCAAAGTAATCTTGAATGAAATCTCGAAAACAGGGTCTGTATCTGACGAAGCTGATTCTGGAACCAAGGACGAGACAAGATCAAGAGAAGCTATCCAGAACCCTGGAAGTCCCTGCAAATCCGACCTCATTCCAGAACATGAAGCACCTGATAATACCCGAATCGACAAGCCGGCGGACGAGGTAACTCCAGCACTCCAAAGGTTTGAAGAGATATTCGACGGGTGTGACGCGGAGAAAAGGTTCAATTCAGATCCAAAGAAATGCCTTTTGAACACAAAAAAAGGCCAGAGATGTGGCGGGCGGATTCCCGGGAAGCATAAGGATATGATCCGAGAAGTCCTTGCGAGCCTGGCAAGACTGTACTTCAAAGATGACGCGCAAGAATGCATACACCAGGTAATAAGACTTGCAGATCTTGCAATTTGTAAACGAAGCCACAGGGGAAAAGCAAGAATACTCATCGACAATTTACTTCATGGTCATGGAGCATCGATAGTTGAGAGTGTGATGGATGGGACAGGTAGTTTGGAAGCAGGTGCTTCACGGTGGGGCGGCAGCAGCACTGCGGAAACGACTGACAAGTCTTCTAGAACATCATTCAAGAAGCAAGAGGTAATACCAGATGACATAAGGAAGGAGATTCAAAGTAACGCGAAAGGAGGTCAGGACGATGGAAGAATGAGATACGATTTTCGGACGACTCGATCAACGACGCTAAAAAAACGAATGTCTTACTTGCCGAAATTTCTTCCATACAGTACACGTGAGGCAACAAAATCGAGTACGACCGATTGGTTAAAGAAGCAAATAAGCAAGCCCCTCCTTCCATCAGACCTCGCCAGCGGATGGCTATACGTATATTGGAATCGTGCCAGCTTCGGGGTCGTAAAAATCGGTTACACGACTAAAGGTGTCGATCAACGCCTCAAGGGCTGGATCTCAAAATGCAAGCACGAAGCTGAATTACACTATCGTTCAGAGCAAAAGATTCCCCATGCCCGTCGGCTGGAGCAAATCCTCCACGCCGAATTTGCGAGTTCCAGATACTGCGAAGTGAACTGCGGGTGTCATGGGAGACATAAAGAATGGTTCCAGCTCCCTCACGATCTAAATTTTCAAGAGGCAATCGAGAGACGGACTCAATGGATGCTGACGGAGCCGTACGAAGAGATCCAAGGTGTGTGGCAGCTGAAATCTCACCACGCAAGGAACTTGAACGAGTTGGGCAATATAATGCAAGTGCCAGAGACGCAGGAAGTGAGCAAACAGCTGAAGACGGCTGTCGTAGCTAAGCAGAAGAAAATCAGGACCCAGGCGCCCTCTCGCGGAAAGGATGGGAGATTCAGGGCAAAAAGAATAAAGGAAAACGAATAGAGTCTTGAACTGAGCGCGCGCCTGAGACAAGCAACTCGGAAATCAGCCCTGTGAGCACCGCGTAACATCCCTCCGGGTCGACGAACAAGATCTCCGAAGGTGTAGCATTCCTTTTCATACAACTAATTATTCACTCTTGCTGCAGGGGATTACGCTTCGTCTCGAAGGGCGTGAACCATCATCAATGCAGCTACGCTTGCTGTTGTTGTTCATAGGTTCTGGGATGAGCCGGTACTAGAGGTAGAAGCATAGCTGTTTATAGCTCTTGACTTCCCACTTGTAACTACCGGACTCTTCGAGGTGTTCCAGCTGGCCTTTTGGAAGAGCCTAGCAAGGAATCGCTATCGAGGATACCGAAGCGTCATGCTCGCTATCACTTTGATGATGCTGATCCTGGTATAGACTTTGCAGGTTGATGTCCGTCTCGTGTGAGTCGATCAGGGTAAGCTGTCGTATGCGTTTCGCGTCTGTCATGAAGGCCGTGTGTAGGGAGCCTAGTAGGTTCTCGGGCGCTTGCTGTCGCAGTCTTTGATGCTAGACTCACCGAAGTACAGAACACTCCTGGAAATATATTTATAGGAAGACGAGGAATTTTTAGTATATATAGAGAAAATTTCTACCGTACTAGAATAAATAAAATAGAGGATTTTAAAGCTTTAGAATATAATAGTTAAATTAGTTTTTATAACTTTATAAATATAATAGATATAATAAATATTTTAAGTATAAATATTTTAAGTATTTAATATAATATAATATAAGAAACTAATATTAATAGATAGAAAAAGATATATTATAATTCTTCTAACTTAAAAGTTTATATAAGATAGTAAAATCTATTATATACTTATAACTTCTAGTAGCTTAGTATTATATAGTAATTATAGATTTAGTTTTAAATAGAGTTAATATAATTAATTTTACTAGAATAGACTCTTTTTATAATACTTTCTATTTCTTCTTATTCTCTACTAGGAAGTATATTTATAAATCTATATTATAACTATTTTTACCTTTATATCCTAGTACTTATTAGACTAAATACTTTAAGTTAGTAGTTTAAATATAAGTTAGATATCTTACTTAAGTCTTAGTAATTAGATATTAAATTTCTAATTTAAGTATTTAAATTAATATTTAACTATAAGAGTATATACTTTAGTACTAACTTTTAGAATTAATTTACTCTAATCTAGTTAAATATTATAGTATAGTCTTATAACTTTATATATTACTATAACCTCTTTTAGAGAAAGTCTATTATAAAGGTTAAAAAGCTATTAAATAGAGATTTAAAGTTTATAATAATAGTAAAATACTTATTAGTTTATAAAAGAGATATTATAATATTATAATTAAAAATTTATATAAGAAAATATATCTCCTCTTATCTAGTTAGTATTCTATTATATCTAATCTAGATAGATATATATATACTAGAGGAAGGTATATATCTACTAGAATTAAGGTATATATATAAGTATATATATACTTAATTAGGGTATATATAAGCTAGGATAGTATATATATATATAATTACCTTATTATAAATACTATACCTAGTACTACCTTATTTATATTACGAGATACCTATTCTAGTAAGAATATCCTGAAAGCTCGCTATAAGTAAATAAGGCCGTGGCTGAACGTAGTATTCTGAACGTGGTATTAATATCTGGTACTAAGGTCATAAAGCGATCGGGTGTGGTATCAAGGGCGGAGAGCTGGAATAGTGCATGCTGAAGCAGAACTAGTGTAGCCCCCTCTCCGATGATCTGATTCGCTGACGCCGCAGCTGAACACATCGTCCATCATACTATATCAATGATAATGGTAATCGTGAGATATAGCAGATTCTTATCTAGTCATGCCAAAAACATATCATAATTTATGTATTGGCAATCTTGATTGAATCTGCTGTTGGTCTCTCCATGTCTCACAAATATATTGTAGATTAGCAGGCAACACTGCCTTCGTTGCTGCCTACTCAGAGGATGGGAGCTAACCTCATTACAGTATCTCATTATTCCCCAACACTCTCCGACCTCCCCATCTTCGGATTGAGTAAAGCTATAAGAGCGCTCAATTCGGTCGAGACGCTGTCATGTCTATCAGCAACGAGTCGCAGCAGAAAGAAGAGATAGATAATAGTGTAGATATAGCACAGGACGACCAAGACGGGGAAATAAGCGACGAGCACCCAGGCTTTGTGTTTGATGAAAAGGAAACACATCACCCTGTCTTCTATCTCACAGATATTCCTGCCGGCGTGAGGCTTTTCCTTAGAGCAAAAGTACTCTTGCTGTGAATGCTAATTCGCAGCGACAGTATACCGCCGAGATGCATAGCAGCATCGTCCACTATGTTTCGCCGTGGGTCGCTATATCTTCTAACTCACCAACGAACGTTATACAAGATATACAAGCCCATACAGCTGCTAAAGAAGATACACCCATGCCATTCCTCAACAGCACCGTGGAGGAGGTATATGAGTTCTTCAAAAACCACCTCCGGCCAGTGGATGACGACCCTCGCGGCATTTATCACACTTTCAGCTACTTTACTTTCCTGGTCGTCGATGCAGACTGTATCAAGTCCGAGCCGTGGCAATGTGTGAGCGATCCTGCCTGTCGCATCCACACGCAATGATTAGTTACCTCAAAGCATTGAATCAGCTGCCTGTCAATCCCCCACCTCTACCAATGAATTACTGATGGACTGTAGATCCTCTGTTGCGACGCGCCTGACTACGGCGAGGCCCACCCAGAGACTCGACTGAAACAGCTACGCCTGCCAATTGCACGAGCCATGGAAGGGCTAACTCTCCTCGAAACCCTATGCCAAACACCAAGCGAGTTCGTCGGCAGGCCTGATTTTGTGCTCGGTATAGAACCCCCAAGTTGGTTCGTTGAGGTCCACAACGATCAGGGTGAGAGAACAGGACATGGAGTGATAGCGTCGCCGGGCAGGGCAAGGGCGAAGAAGGGCTACAGTATCTGGAAGCTGGAGCAGGATGCTTGGCAGCAGAGGGCGGAGGAGGAATCTGCAGAGAGGGGTGAGCTTTAGGAAGTTGACGTAGAGTATAAAATGGATCTACGAGAGGAAGCAAGCCTGTGTATAGAGCGATTCTTGTGATGCTATGGATGCAATACTAATAATCATACGGGCATGATTATGACATTTCAATCTAGTGGAGTTGGCGCTACGTAGGATACAGATATATATATATATAATCCATGAATCAAAAGTAGCACGTGATGAATAGCTGATCAAGGCTGACGCTTTTGCTCTCGCCCTAACGCTCGCTTCGTTCATTTGCTCCCTTTCTGCTCCCCCATGCTCCCTCATGCTCCCTTGTGCTTCCTCACTACTTCCTCATGCTCCCTCACTGCTCCCTTATGCTCGCCCTTAGCCATTTCTCACAGCCTCACTATTCGCTCTGTCAGTTGCGTCCTTGCAAGTTTAAACAACGGCAAATTACAAAAATACCATACTTTTCTGGAATATTTTCAAAAATGCCACCCCCATATTTCAAAAATACCACACCTCCACCCCGGAAGCAGGGCGCATCAGTCCCAGGGCCGCCTTTCAGGCCTGAGACTCCGGGCAGAAGACCCCGTAGCAGCCCCCGTAGCAGCCACTATAGTCTAGCTACCTTAGTAGGGCTCCTAACGTAATTACCTAGCCTGAGAAAAGAGCGCTGAGTACCCTAAGCTCTAGGGATAAGTCCCTGAAGAAGTTATATTTTACCCCTAGAATTTTTATTCCCTATAAGGTCTATATAGGAGGTCTCTAGGCCTGCCTATGCCCTAGGGACAGACTTGCCGGAAACTAACTTACGGGGGCTGCTACGGGGTGTTCCGCGCTGTAAGGGGGCTGATGCGCCCAGCGTCCGGGGTGCGCAAGTCCCCGGTGTGGTATTTTTGAAATATGGGGGTGGCATTTTTGAAAATATTCCAGAAAAGTGTGGTATTTTTGTAATTTGCCGAACAAACAAGAACGACCCCACCAGCTCGGACTAGGGGCTGATCAAAGGCTCCAAATAAGGCTCTACTTGCGACCAACTGCTTATCGTAGGCGACAAAGGATTCGCATTTCCAAATTGTGACTTGGTATGTTGGCGATGAGGGACGCGCAATCTCGCTTCAGTCCTCCAGGGTACTTTGACAGGATTGTGGTGCTGCCTGTGACGCCAGTATGTCAACTGTGAGGGGTTGTCGCGCAGAGTCTTTTCAAAAAGATAGAATGCAGCAGTCTTTTCAGCGGCGACGTTGGAACCCTGGGAGGAACAGCATTGCATCGTATCAGATCCCAGCGTTTCAACCGGTCAATGCGTTGTAGTACGAGATCCCTTGCTTCGAGGCGCCTATCGCAATGTTCCAAAAGTTGGCTGATGCACCGCACCGTCCCTGCCACCTCACCATCTGCTCTCTCAGCTTCGTGGTATTTGAGGCTGTGCAGATTCTGTGTATCTTTGCCTCCCTAAATAGCTCTTCCGCCTATTCGTAACACGCGAGCCTTGTATATTGACCTGCAGTGTTCATGCTTTGTAAGAGCTCTGGATAGGGCTTTTCTCAATATTTCTCGCGAAAACGTGTCAGCAAGTCGAAATCAAGTTCTAAAGCTCTCTTTACGTTGCCCAAGCGATTTTCAAAACTGCGGATGTAGATGCCAAACCCTGGACTCCAGCGGATCAAAGAAAGGATCAAGTAGTTTTTAAATTTCTTCGCTATACTCATGTTTCCGCTTAGCACTGAATTCCTCGTCGAATTGGACTCGCTTTTATAGACAATCTGCGAAGAACAATATCATTAAAAGATCATCTTCCTCATCCCTATTTGGAAAGCCCTCGAGATAGACAATTTGTTGGCCTGTAAGTTCTGTTCCATTCTCCATCTAATACTTGAGTAGACTGACCGCGTCGGTTCCATTTGGAACCGAATTCATAATTATTATGCAACGCTAAACCTATACAGGGCATAAGCTAGCCGTAAGTAGTTTAGCGAGTCGAGTCAATACCAAAATCTGGTACCGAGTACCGAAAAAACGGTCAGTCTATACTTGAGATTATCTATATCTGGTTTTCCTTTGAGTCGTCGTACAATTTTTATGTGGCGGTCTTGGCATTCCTAGAGAAAATCGCATAATTAGCCTAGCCCACACACTAAAATATCCTACGAATCCCTACCCTTATATTCTAACTATATCGGTCTTAATTAAGTAATCCTAAAGCCTAGATACGTTTATTCTTTGGTGTTTTAGACTTCGTGATAATATCTAGCTATCACGTAATAGTTGTACGTAAAAAGGTACCTAAGCGGCCTGCCTCTAATAGTATATCTACAGCAGCAGAGCCTCCTAACTATTAACCCTATGTGCCTAGTCAACGTGCTATCAAGGCAGCGGAGGCTGAATTTCCTCTTTAAATAGCTGTTCTTTAGCTCATCGCCGCCGAGAGATATCAGCCCGGAGGTCTAGGAGCCACCGCAGCAGTAGCAGCAGCAGTAGTAAAAGCATAAGTCTCCCATGCCTTCACCCACGTAATCATCTTTATTATAGTAGCCGACAGTATTTCTTCGTTGCTATATCTAAGGACCAGATAACCCGTAGCCTCCTCTTGTAAAAGTGAGCCAATTTGGCGGGGCATAGGGCGAGAGGAAGGATAGGAAGGCGGCGACAGCGATATAAGTAGTAGGCGACAGCGGTAGTAGATTATATAATCGTGTATAGCCTTAATTAGTAACGTATTTAGACTACTTAGACGTCTATTAGGTACTTTAGAGACATGTTGGTTTGTATAGTATAAATTACATGAGAATTTTGTTTTTTTCTCGGGTAGTGCTAAGACCGCCACATAAAAGTATTGGAACGGTATCTAGATCCGGCAATTGAGCTTTCAAGTCGTATTCCATGTCGCGGTTGACTGGACCGATTTCTGCGCACTGAGGTCTGATGCGATTAACCCATTTTCGTATTGAGGCTTTATCGAGATCAGGCAGCTATTCAGAACAAGATCGTCATGGAGTCCACCTATCATATCTTGGAGTAGATTCTTTGGACCTCCATTGAAAGGTTTCGACTTTATTTTCTCATATTTGGAGTGCAAAAGCCCAAGCTTCCCTTTCAAGAAATAGCATATACAAGTAGTTATCGTCGGATAGCAAATCTGCGAATTGACCTTGCTGATAATGGTGCTTCAACTATGCAAGCGTCGAAGCGTAGAATTCCAAATAAGTTTCGACCTAATTTCTACTTAGACAAAAATATACGTAGTCCAAAGGGAATAGATCTGTAACAGTCCTTATAATAAGTTAAAAAGTATATAATTTAGGTTTTCCTAAGAGTCTTGAAAAATATATTTATATATTTTAGGATATAATAAAGGGAAAAGAATAAGAAGGCTAAATTATTTATATATTTAGATCTTTTAAGATATTTAGTTAATAAAGAGATTAAAGATAAAATTAATTTCTATATATATATAATACTAAAGTAGAAGTAGTAGACTTTAATTATATTTAGCTAAATAAGTATTAAAATAGTATAAAGGTAATAAGTATTATAATATATATAATTTAAATATTATTAGTATATTATAAGACTCTAACTATAATTCTATAAATTATAGTAAAATTACTAATTTTATTATACTTATATAATTATACTTCTTAATATTTAATACTTTAAAAATTATAGAGATCTATTAATATATATAGAAGATATAACTAATATAATAAGTTTACTTACTAAATTTATATATCTTATTAGTACTTTACTTATTATACTTATACTTATACTTATACTAATATATTCTACTAGTAATATTAACTTATAATAAATACTTAAGTAAGTTAAAAGATATATATTTATTTAAAGTATCTAATACTTTAGATTTTTAAGAAATCTATTAATAAATATAGAAGATATAATTTATTTAATAGATATATTAACCTAAAATATTACTATAACTTACAGAGTTATAATTAGAATCTTATAATATACTATTAAAATTAAAATTATATATATTACTTTATTAATAGTATATAAGTATATTAACTAGAATATAAAAGTTAAAGAGTTAGAAGGTCTCTTAAGTAATTATACCTTCTAATAAAATCCTTTTAAAGTCTTAAAAATACTTTAAAGTACTAGTATATTATCTTTATTACTACTACTTTTAAATAAAATACTAAAACCTTATATACTATCCTATTAAATTAATTATAGTTAATCTATATTTTACTTAAGTAGAGTATATTCTAAGACTATATATAAATACCTTCTTTATTAATCTATATTAAAGATAACTTAAGGTATAAGATAACTATAAAATATAATCTAATAATAGGTAGACTTATACTATATATTATAAGTAGTACTATTAGTACTATTATTAATAGCCTTACTTAAGCTATTAATATAAGTATTCTAGTAGTCTATTATACTAGACTAGGAGATTCTACTAAGATTCTTATAGTAGAGAGAACTTGTAATAGCTTTATAATTAGAAATAAAGAGTTAAAGAGAAGGTAGTAGAAAGAGGTAGAAGTAAGAGTAGGAGGGAAATTAGGAATAGATACTAATTTAGATTCCTATAAAACTTCTAGTTTTTAGAACTATACTATTTCCTATCTCTTAGTACTATTAAATAATCTTATATAATACCTTTATTAATTAGAATACTATTAGTACTAGTAGTTTTATTACTAGTAACTTAAGAGTAGTCCTACTAATCCTATCTAGTAGTATAAAGCGCGAGTTAGTATAATTAATTCAAGGTTAGATTATATATTTAGTACTACTAATATCTAACTTACTACTATATCTAAAATTAAGAGGATTCTATAAATTATTCTAGAGTAATTATTAGCATCTAAATTTCTAATAAGAAAGAATATATTAAAACTAATAGATAGGTTTTATAGTTCTAATTTTAAGCGATTATTTAATATTATTTAATAGTTAATAGCTATATTAGGCTATAGTATTTACTAATTATATAGATTATTAAGTTAGTAATTTAATATAAATAATAGCTTAATTAAGCTATTATTCTAATATCCTTTATAGTTAATCTATTACTTACCTATATTTATATCTATTCTATCCCTCTTATAACCTTCCTCTACTATTATTAATAGTTATTTTATACCTCCTAGGCGTACTCTAAAGTCTTCTAAGGATATCTTAAGTACTAGTACCTTTACTATTACTATTACTAGTACGCCGGATCCTCCTTTTATATCTTTATAGTTAAAGATCTTAATATAGCGTAATAAATATATAATTACTATATATTTATATAATTAGTAGGAAGATATTATTACTAGCCTCTATATAAATATGCCTCTTATACCCTAGGAACCTCTTAATAATAATAATATCCTTCCCTTATATTCCTCTTAATCTACCCCGCGGAAGTCCCCTTATAAAGAGAAAGGTTATAGGAAAGCTAGGCTATATAATATAGAGCTATTATAGTATTTAAGGAGGTATAAGAGAAGGGGGACTAGGAGCTTAGATATCTTATAATTAAATAATTATAATAAGAAGTATAAGAGAGGTAGGTAGAAGGGATAAAGTATATATAAAGGAATACTTCTTAATACTAAGGAGATAATAATATTTATTAATTATATACTTATTAAAGCGGGTATATATAGACTCTCTAGTATAAATTTATAATAGAAGGATATATAATAGGACTTTAAGATATATACCTACTATTCCTACTCTTAAAATAGTTATTAATAAAAGGTAGTAGTACTACTTAAATAGTATAAGTATAAAAAGGAATATAGTAGGAGATCTAGGTATATAATAACTAATAATAACCTTATATAAGTATTAGATTAGTAGTAATTAATAGCTAATAAAGTTTAGGCTAGAAAATATAAAAAGAAGTAAGATATAAAAGATAAAAAGGAGAAAATATAAGATTATAATACTAGATAAGATATACTCTCTACTTACTAGGGTAAAAAGGTTATAAGGGAAATAGAGAATACTAGTTCTAATAAAATTCCTTCCTATAAAGAAAATAATAAATAAGACTCCTCTTTAGAAGGCTTATATATCTTACTCTTATTTATAATAATATTACTATTACCCTTTATATTACGACCCGTAACTCTTAGAGGTTATTAGGGATTAGTTAGTTAATCTTATAGAGAGGAGTATTAAAGAGAAGGCAAGTAGGCTTTATACTAAACTAGTCTAGTATAGAATTATATTTAGTATCTAGGAGATTAGTCTAGTAGATAATATAAGTTTAGTATAAAGCTCCTATCTAGAGGGAAAGTAACGCTATCTATATAGATATAAGAAAGCCTATACTTATACTAATCGCTTCTAATCGACCTATATTAATTATAACGACCCGCTAAGCGATTACTATACTCGTTATAGTCGTCCTACGTTAACTAGAGCGATTATAGTAAGTAATCGCCCTATTTATTATATTAAGGCATATTTAACTTTAGTAAGCGCCTATAATATCTGCTAAGGCTCGCGTACTAAGGGCGTAATATTACCCCTCCTTCTTTAAACCTTTATCTTAAAGGTTAAATAAGTTTTTATATTATCTCGTTTATAATAACGTCGTACTAAGTTATTAGATTGAGTTACTTATAAGGGAGTGATTATAATAGTATCGTGTCTATGATATATAAGGTCTTAAAAAGAGTATTAGGTGTCTTCTCTTTCGCGGAGGTACGCGGAATATATTCGTCTAGGGAAGTAATATAAACCGGCCGTACCTGTTATTTATTTCTCTAGTATCGACAAGGTTATAAAGAAGCTTAAGCGCGAAGAGGTAGAGATAGAGGCGGCTTAGGAAGCTGCTAACGAAATCGCTTATTAGAAATAAATGAAATTAAAACGTCTTCGTTAATAGAAGCGTTTCTTAAAAGAGCGGGAATAACGGATATTTAATAAAGGTCTTGACGATATAGAGGAGTTAGAATATTTAAAAGAACTTAAGAAAGCTAGTAAAGTTAAGAAGGTACTCGCCGAGTATCCTACTTTCTTAGAGTTTAAGGGTTCCGGGACTCTCTTACCTAGAGCTCTCGAGTAGATCGCTTAGGGTATATCTAGGTTTAATGATACTATTATAAGAGCTCTTAATAGTTTATATAATTTATAACTAGTTCCTAGGTACTTTCTAAGTCCTCGTATCCTTTCTATTTTACTAGGTAATTCTAACCTCTTTATAATAGAATCTTTTCAGCTTTAAATTTATTCTCTTCTTCTATTCTAAAATAGAAGGTCTCCTGTAAGGGTATATTAGGGTCTACCTATTCTAATATTAAGATATAAAATACTAGATAGATTTTAGCGTTAGGTAGAAGTTATAACTTATAGTTAATAGGTCCTTTTTCTCTAGTTACTAAAAATGGTCCGACTTTAACATGGTCTAATTTTTTACTTGGTCTTATACTTCTTAGATTTTTTATAAGAAGGTATACTTTATCCCCCTTCTTTAGTTAAGGGCTATTTTTCCTTTTCTTATTAGCTATTTCTTCCGTTAAAGAATTCCGCTTGCGGATTTATTATTATATTTCCTTATATAAATCTTTTATATCTAATGCTAATACTAATACTCTCTTTATATCTAGTCCTTATCTTAGGTCTAGGAATAGATTTACGTCTCGTCTATAATTCGTAAAGAATAGAGATAACTTTATAGTATTAGATCTTTTATCGTTATATGCCAATTATACTATTAGGAGTAATAAAACCTAATTATTTTACCTTTTATTAACGTAGTATCTTAGATATACTTCTATTATTTAGTTTATATATTTAGTTTATCTATCTATTTATAGATAGTATACTATTAATATTTATAGTTTTATTCTAATTAAGGTAATTAAGGTCTTCTAATAATTTAAGGTAAAGAGCTTATCTCTATCTAAAGTAATTAACTCTAGTATACTATAATCTCTAATAAGTCTATCTAATAAGATAAAACTAAGTTAACTAGTATTATAGGTTTCTTTATATAGAATTATAATAGTATACTTAGTAAGTTTATCTATAATAAATATTATTAAGTTATACCTATTATTAGTTACCGGGTTAACTAATTAAGGTAGTTTTATAATAAAGTCTATTATAATATCTTTCTATAATATATCTAGAACTTTAGTAAACTGAATTTATCTATATTTAGTATATCTTATAGACTTGTTCTACTAGTAATATATATATTCTCTAATATATTATTTAATTAATACTCGTAGGTTCGGTATAGCGTATACTCTCTAAATAAGTTCCAGGGTTTTAGATATTCCTAGATGTCCTAGTAAAGGATTATTGTAGTAATCTCTAATTACTTATTTAACCGTCTTTAGTAGTAAGTATAGCTTCTGCTTATATAATAATAGGTCTCGGTTAGGTTATTATTTCCTAAGCTTACTAGCTAAGGTATCTCTAATATATACTTCCTTAAGATCTAGAACTATATATATTATAACTTGAACAGTCGTTACTAGGTTCCTTACTAGTACTAATAATCCGTTGTCTTCTTATTTTAAGATAGGTTATATTATAACGTCTTTTATTTATATATAGTTAGACCGTCTACTTAAAGCGTCTACCCTTCTATTATCTTTGCCTAGGGTATACTAAATCTTGAATTTATATTGTCTTAGAAGCTTAGACTATCTGACTTATTATTAGTTTAGCTCCTTTATTATTATAAATCCGACTAAGTTCTTATAATTAGTAAAGATAGTAAGCTTGGAACAGCTTTTAGTATATACTCTCTAATACTATAGGGAATATATAATTACGAGAAGCTCCTTGTCGTATATATTATAGTTCTGTTCTACTACTATTATTTTCCGTAAGTAGTATACTACTAGGTGCTATTTACTATTACTTTATTAATATAAGCAGGCTCTAATTATAAGGTCCGAAGCATCCGTCTTAATATATACCGGTTCTCCGTTATAAAACGTGTAGAGTACTAGCGGATCTATATAAGCTTGCTTTAGTTCGGTAAATACTTTCTTTTAGTTAGTATCCCATCGAAATCCCGTGTCTTTCTTAGTAATTTCGGTTAGTAGCAAGGCCTTCTTAGAGTAGCCTTCTATAAAACGTCTATTAAAGTTAGTAAATCCTAAGAATCCTTATACTAATTTAACATCGTGTAGTATAGGCTATTCCTATATGGCCTGAATCTTTTCAGGACTTATATAAACGCCTTAAGTTATTATTATAAACCCTAAGAACTCGACTAAGGTCTTATAAAACTTGTACTTCTCTACCTTTAAGAGGAGTCCCGCTTATAATAGGCATGTTAATATATCCTGTATATATAAGATATACTCCTTAAGAGTTTCAGAGTAAATTAATATATTATTAAGGTATATAATTACTATCTAATCTAAATAAGCTCGTATAATATTATTAACTAGTACCTAGTAGGTTACTAGTACGTTAGTAAGGCTAAATGGTATAACTAGGTACTCGTAATATCTATATTAAGTCCTGAATACTATTTTCTACTTATTACCTTCTTTTATTCGAATCAAGTTATACGCTCCTCTAAGATCTAACTTTATAAAGATCTTTACTTTAGCTAGCCGATCCTATAGCTCGCTAATATTAGGTAGCGGATAATGATTTTTAATTATTATATTATTTAACTTTTAATAGTCTATATATAGCCGTAGTAATCCGTCTTTCTTCTTAGTAAAGAGTATTAGATATCCTACTAGTAATTTAGATTCTTAAATAAATCCCTTTTTTAGGTTCTTATCCAAGTACCCGCGTAGTACTAAGAGTTCCTTTTTAGATAACGTATAAATAGGTCTAAATATTAGTTCCTTCCCTAGTTCGAGTTTAATCTTATAATCCTAAGGTTAGTATTTAGGTAGAGCTTTCACTATTATCTCTTTTATAAAGAGGCGTTTCTATCTTTAATACTCTTATAGGATATCAGGAGTACTATTAGTTACTCTAAGAACTCTAACTTTATAGCCCTACTAACCTCCGCTAGTACCTGTTAAGTTAGATCCTTTTCTTCTAAGGCTATCCTTATTTAAAACTAAAGTAATATATACTTCGACCGTCCTTTAGTTCGATTTCTTATCTACCGTCGTCTACTATTAGCGTGTAGGGTAGAATCTAGCGATATTACTAGTTCACTTAAACTTAAGTACTTTTCTTTTCCAGTTAATTGCTAGGTTATACTTCTCTAACTAAGGTATACCTAGAATAATGTAATAAGTAGCTATCCTAACTATATTAAAGGGCATTTCCTTATAGTATTATTGAATTATAAATAGTAGCGAGGTCGTCTCCTTAGCTACGCTTCCTATTAATAGGCTTGACCCGTCGGCCATTTATAAGTCGTATAGATCCTCCTTTCTTTATATTAGTAGGCCTACTAACCGTACTAATACTTTAGAGATAAAGTTTCCAGACGCTCTAGAATCTATTATTACTATAATTCTCTGACTATCTATTTTAACCGGTATATTCACGTGTGTTATATACTCTATTAAGTATAACTATTATATTCTAGGGATTAGGACATTAATCTCCTTATACTTCCCCTTAATATAAGGGATTACTCTTTTCCTAAGTCGGGGAGGAATCCGGTAATTTTCTTTTAGCGCATATATTTTTTATAACCGTCGTAAAAATATACGTACTACTTAGTTAAGTAATACTTAGTAGTATCCTTATTATACTTAAGGTGTTTATAAAGACTACTATACTACCTTTAATCATGATTTAAGAACTATATACGTTTTCTCTTAGTTACTAGGTACTAGTTATAGCTTATATTATTATAACTAGTCTAGATTTTTCCGTATATACGTATCCTAATCACTTTTCCTAAGTTTCTCTTTACTTAATTATATATTAGGTATTATACGTCGGCGTAAGCCATCTAGTATATTACTTTATACTATAAGTATTATAAATCATTTTAGAATTCCTTCTAAAGAAGTCTATCCGAAACCTTTTCTTAGTAAAATTCTATTCTTTCCTTGAGTTTTATCTATAGATCTCTTAACGTGGAGGCACGAGATTTTTTAAGGAGCTTATCCTTACCCTTCTTAGGTTTATAACTAAGGTCCTCCTAGTCTAAATCGTTATTTTCTTAGCCTTACTCAGGATATTCCTTCTAAGCCTAACTACTATTACTATTATTATTAGAACCTAGCTCCTTTAAATATTTATAAATATACGCGAGTTTCTCCTTAATTTATTTAATATTCCTCTACCTCTTAGTAACTTCTTCGCGTAATTCCTATTATCTAGCTTCGAGTTCTCTAATATTCTTTTCTATTAGTTAGTCGACGAATACTAGTAAATTATCTATAATTACTTCTAACTCTTTATCGTCGTATTCCGCCTCTAGTTAATCCCTTAAAGGTCTAGTTATCTTAATTAGTATTCTCTCTAATATATTTAACTATAGTCGTTTTACTATATTTTTTAACCTGTAGTCTTTAGTAATATGGCCCGGTTTACTATAGCTATAGTATTTTATTACTTTTCTATCCCCTTACTACTTCTTACCCCTGAATTTACTTTTCTTCTAAGTAAACTCTAATTCTATTAGCATAGGTCTGTAAGGATTATACTATATATATCTCTTATAGTATCCTCTAGAATAGATCCCTACTCGTCTAAGTCCTGCGATACTACTATTATAGCGTAGTTCTATCGCGAGCTCGTGGAGTTAATTATTAATCCTTACTACGGCTTTAATAAGTATATCTAGCGTATTATATACCGCTCTATCTCGTATAAGTTCTTTCTTAATATTATCCTTTAATCCTCTTTAATATATTATTATAAGTATATTATTATCCTAGTTAGTTTAAGCGGAGTATTATTAAAACTAAGTTAAATACTCTAATACTAACTTCTTTTATATTAAGTACTAGATAACTCGTACTACTATACTCTCTTTATTAGATGGTTTAAATATACGCCTTATCTCTATATAGAAACGTATAAAACTTTCTATCTACTTCTTAATAGCGGCGTTATCTCGATTATCGGGACCTTCTATATATTATTTAAGATACGGGGCGGACTACCTCTAGGCCCGTCCTCGTATATAGGTTATAGTAAATAGAGGCTAGTTACTTAGGCTAATAGCGTCCTTATTAAAAGAGAAGTATAGCTATATCTATACTAGCTATTCTTCTAACTTTTTACGGTCGTTATAATATAAGTCTAGTTTAGTAATCTTAATACCTTCCTTTACTTTAGTAACTACTATCTATTATAAACCTTATTTACTTAAGGTAGGGTTCCTTTCTCTTAAGGTACTTATCTTAAGGGTACTTAAAGTATTATAACCCGTAACTCTTAGAGGTTATTAGGGATCGGTTAGTTAATCTTATAGAGAGGAGTGTTAAAGAGAAGGCAAGTAGGCTTCGTACTAAACTAGTCTAGTATAAAATTATATTTAGTATCTAGGAGATTAGTCTAGTAGATAATATAAGTTAAATATAAAGCTCCTATCTAAAGGGAAAGTAACGCTATCTATATAGATATAGGAAAGCCTATACTTGTACTAATCGCTTCTAATCGACTTATATTAATTATAACGACCCGCTAAGCGATCGCTATACTCGTCGTAGTTATCCTGCGTTAACTAGAGCGACTATAGTAAGTAATCGCCCTAATTATTATACTAAGGCATGTTCGACTTTAGTAAGCGCCTATAGTATCTGCTAAGGCTCGCGTACTAAGGGCGTAACACTCTAGTATAAGTATTATATTAAAAGGTTCCCCCTATTAATAATAAAGCCTAAGTCCTTAATACTAGAGTAATACTCGCTATTAGAGTAGTATTAATATTAGGAATAATTTTAAGGATAAAGCTAACTCTATTAATAGTATTATCTATTAGCTATAATAACTATAATAGTAGAATAAGAAAAAGAATAGGGGGATAAGGTTATAAAAGGATAGGTAAAGACCTAAATAAGTATAAAGGTCTTATCTAACTTAGGATATAACTACTATTTTAGTTAATTTTATAAAGTAAAGTTTAAAATTCTTTAAATCTTATAATATAATAACTCTAGTAATAATACTTATAAGTATTAGTAGGCTTATATTAATAAGTAGTACTTAGGCCCCTTTACTTATTAATATTAATATATCTATAATAACTAGTACTTAAGACCTAGCCTTAATTAAAAAGCTAGAACTTATTTATAAGTAATAACTTAATATTAACGCGGAACTTAAATATTTAATTAAAGGAATATAATAGACTTATAATATATTAAATATACTTTATAAGGAGTTATAAGCCTTTATAACTCTATTATAAAAGTAAATAGGAGCCTAGGAGGACCTTATTTAAATACTTAATATAAATTAAGTCTTATATTAATAGTACCTAAGTAAAGAGATAGAATAAATATAAAAAATATTAGAAAATATTACTAGTAAGATTAGTCTTACTATCCCTATAAATAATAATATACTAAGCCGTCCCTAGATATCTAATAAAAAGGTTATAAATATAGTATAATTATATATTAATAAGCTTAATAGTATTAAGGATATAGATTAAGTAAGTAATAGTAGAGACTTTAAAAGTAATAATAATAATAGTAAGTAAAGGAGAAATACTATAAAGGATTTTTATATAAAAGTTAATAAGGAGCTTAGTAAAGATAGGGTTAATAATATATAATAGGAATATTATAAGACTAGTAGATATAATACTTAGATATATTTTATAACTCTAATATATAAAATAATATAGAATAATAGAATAACTATTAATATAGACTCCTAATATTTAAGCGACTTAGAATTAGGATATTTTAGAATAAGAAGTAGAAAAACTAAATAGAATATAGAAGTAGAAACTTCGGGTGAGAATAAAGAAATAAGGCCTTATAAGATACTTACTATTTTATAGTAATTATATAAATAGGTTATATTACTTAATAAGGGCGGGTTTCTTATATTTCTTATATATATTATAGATTTAAGCTAATTTATAACTTATCTCTATAAGCTTCTTTATAACTTAAATTTAATAATAAGCTCTTAATTAGTAATATAGTCTATAAACTAATAGTATTATAATATTAGAGTTAGGTAATTATATATAGATTATAAGCCTATAATCTCTTTAGTTATATTATAAGGCTTAATATAAAGAAATATACCTAAGTAATTATTAAGCGGAGTTAATTACTAATAAATATTAGTAGATTATTAAAGGCCTTATTCTAAATTAACTAGATATTATATTTTAGCCTTATAAATAGGTAAAATAGTTTATTAATAGTACTACTACCTAATAGATATTACTAATAGGTATTAGCCCTAATTTTATTCTATATTTAAAGGTATTTATTACTTAAAGTATCTATATTATCCTAAAACTATACTTAATAGTAATCTATATACTAGCTATTCTTCTATTAAACTTTCTCTTTTATATATTTAAGTAGCCTATATATAGTAATATAATAAATTCTATATACTTATAAGCTTTATTACTAAATAGATCTAGAACTCGCTACCCCTAGAATACTTAATATAGCTAGTCTTATATATTAGAAGTTTATAATATTATTAAGTTATTTACCTTTCCCTTAAATAGGCTATATAGTATACTAATTAAACTATCTAGGTATATTACCCCTAACTATATTATACTATATACCTTTTTATATATAAAGTAGAAGAACCTCTAGTCTTCCTTTAGTTAATAAAAGTACTAAAATATTCTATTAATAAACCCTTAAATTATAGACCTCCTATATATTTTACCTATATATTTAATTACCTTTATATACCTCTAGATCCTATTATATTTAAGAATAGAATATTAATATAAGATAGGATTATAATAATTATAATAGAGATAAAGGAGGGAGACTAGTTAAATATTATTAATAACTTATATAAAGGATATAGGTATAAGAATTTTATTAGAATAAGATATAAAGTAAGCTTTAAGCTAGGCTAATAACTATATTACTAGTTAATACTTTTAAGGTTAAAATAAGTAAGTAATTAATATATCTTATCCTTAGTAAATCTAGATATCTGCCTTATTTACTTAGGTAGGAAATTATTAAGACTCTACTCCTTACTCTAATACTTAACTAGTAGGATATAGGCGTAGCGCGGGACTTAGCTAATATAATATAAATTAAGGATAAAGAGGGCTAGAGTAGCTATATATATAAGTTCTTTATTAGAATTAATATCTATAATATATTATTATTAATATTATAGATAAATAGATAACTACTAAAAGGGGTTTTATAGGTAAATCCTAGATAGGTAGGGCTAAGTGGCGACGGTTTATATTCGGGTAAATTCGGATTAGGCTTAGCGTACGGCTAGACCCGTATAAATTATTAAATAAACGTTGAATAATCTCACTGTAAAACCTGTCTAATCCTATATTCAATCACCTCCATAAGAGTGTCATGTACGCTGCGCGACCGCAGCGGCGTTTGATGACTTATGGGCGACACAATCACTTACCGTTTCACTTCCGTACGGAATATCAGCTTCTACTTGGGGGACATTTGATCACACCGCGAAGGTCTACGAAAAGGTTGGATCGGCTCGCACCCATGAGCACGTCGTCGCATTTTGAAAGAATAGATCCTTCCTACCTTGTCGAAGAAGAAACGGTGAGCGGCTATAACCCCAAGCATTACTATTTCGTCAAATTAGGGGAGGTTCTATATGAACGGTACAAAATCATCGGCAAGCTTGGGTTTGGATCAGCATCGACTGTCTGGCTGTGCCGAGATCTTCAGGAACAGCATGAGTACGTCGCGCTCAAGGTTTACATCAATAGTTCCAAATATCACCGAGAACTTCCCATCTACGAGGAAATCAACAATCTGCAGACGATTTATGAAGGGCGAAAGTATGTACGAAAGATGTACGACTCTTTTGAACTTCAGGGACCATATGGAACACACATCTGTCTCGTTCACCAACCGCTCGGTATCAGTCTTGGCGAGCTCAAAGGGTTAACTCCGGACGGGCTATTCAGCCCAGAGCTTATACGACAGACGCTGCGATGCATCTTGACTGGCCTCCAGTTTTTGCACAAGGAAGTCCGGGTCATACACACTGGTAAGTTGTCCTAAAGTCATCAGCTTTAGTATTGGCGACTCCTACTCACACCTGGAAACTTAAGATCTTCAGCCTTCGAATATACTGCTTGGGATCCACGATGACTCCGTGTTAGCCAAATTCGAACAATATGAGACCGAGAATCCATGCCCGCGAAAGGAGCTTGACGATCGCACTATCTATTTGTCGCGGCCAATGCCGCTAACAAAAGGGGAACCGTCTATAACCGATCTTAGTGAAGCAAGTTCCGGAGACTACAAACATACAGATCGGATCATGCCCAATGTTTACCGTGCACCGGAGGTCATACTTGGCCTCCCTTGGAGTTATCCAGTTGACATATGGGGATTCGGAATGGTGGTAAGTCTCCTGGTTTGAACTATCATGAGTTTGGTTACTACTTATGGTTTGATGCTGTCCGGGCGAGTCGAGGCTAATGAAGGTCATGTATACGACAGCTCTGGGATCTATTCCAGCCGAAACGCCTCTTCCGGCCCAAAGACTCGGAAGGTCGATACTCCGAGGCCCATCACCTTGCAGAAATGATTTCTCTCATGGGCCCGCCTCCTCTAGATTTCTTGCCGCAGTGTGGTGCAATAGCCGACCAGTATTGGGAGAAGAATGGTCAGTGTGGCTACACTAATACCCCTGTTCTTGGACGAGAGCTATACCCTTCTAACGTTGCAAAGCAGGCGCTTGGAAAAATTTGGCCCCGATTCCGGATACAAGCTTGGAGCTGATGGATCACAGACTGGAAGGCGAGGAGAAGCAACAATTCATTACCTTTATGAGAAAAATGTTGCAATGGAATCCCGAAGATCGACAGGATAGCGAAGGTGTCTATTGGGATAAGTGGTTGCTAGCTGACTTGATAGAAAGCGGAGAGGTTGGCTGGGAAAACGGAGCCGTACAACGTTAAGCGCTTCTTAAATAGCTGCATTCTGATCTTTGTCCCGTGGTAGGACAATCCAATTAAAGTTCAGCATTGTTTGTTTAGTCGAAGAAGATAGAGTTCCGTCGTAGATTCTGATGATGACTTCCTCCAGTAATGGAATGGCTTTAAGCTGTACGTCGATCTGGGACAGTGCTTCATGACTGAAATACGAATTGTCGTTATGCGCCTCGCTCAAGCCCTTGGAAGCTTCGCCGTAAAGGTGATTTTCTAGCATCTTCAAGTTCGTGCACCTTTGTTAAAGAAGCTTCAAATCCTACAGACTATCCCTTCTAAGCTGGAAACCTAACCCCCCCCTCTCCTCTGGTTATCCTTCAAGAACCGGGAAGTTGATGCATATATAAGAGAGTAGACTTGCGTTCGAAGGCCTAATGCAGTCCAGAAAGGCTTATAGAAGCCCAGCTGGCTCCCGCGGTATATATAGGAGAGTAAAAATGTTCATTCTATAGAGAATTACGCTGGCTTCGCTACGCACCTGTCGATTAACGTGCAGTAATGCGAGCTATTGACGTGGTCGGTCAGGCGCAAACGTCTTAACTGGACAGCCTGGATCCTGGAAAAGATAGATTGGGTGGGCTACAACCAGAACTTCTTTGTAAATGTTATTACGGATCTTGACGGGGAAGCGTAATAGGGCGCCATAAGAGACTTCAACCTTAAGCAGAGGCAGTAGGAGGCTGAGCCAGGCAACAGTGATGATCCATGTAGTTATAAATAATACGAGCAGCTATAGCCGACTACGAGGCAGGTTATTCAGGCTAGAATAGGCTCCTTCCTTGGTACCTCCCCCCCCTTGCTCCCCCAGTATTCCCTCGCCTCTCTCTAAAGCGACCTTGCTCCCTTTCCCGATCAAAAACAGCAATGTTAAGTCCTAAGTTCAGGGTGTATATAATACGTATATATACATCTACCTATACCTACATCATACATATCGATCGCGAACTCCACTTACCCTCTACTTACCCTCTCCTTACCCTCTACTTGTCCTCCACTAACCTTCCACTAATCCTCTAGCTACCCTCTTTCTTATAGTACGTTTATAACCATTAGCCAGAGCGACGAATCAGTGCCTTTAATCAAAGACGCCCTTGGAGATAGGGACGGAGGTATCTAGTATACCGCTCTATCACCATGCCGTCTATGCATATATCAAAACCCACAACTTTATTAGACAACTTAAGGAGGAAAGAGATGAGAACGGGGATGGGAGATTCAAGTCGGATGTTAAGATCAGAATTGAGATGGGAATGCAAATGAAGATAGCAAAGGGAGGGAGACATGGGGATTCTGCACCAAATTCTAGAAGATAGGGGTTTCCAAGGTGGATATGGGCTGTATGGAATATCTTATACAACGTTGTAGATAAGGAACGTTGCAAGAGCACATATCCAGCCCTTCGACCATATGAGCTTAAGCAGGTGCAGGAGAAGTAGGTTAGGATATCCGTTATATCCATACCACAAGAAATAGAGAGATTTTGATAAAGCAATCAGTAGAATAGGGTAGATAATTCATTTTGTAAGTTTTGCTCTCTTCGCGTTTCCATTGTTATTGTGGAGAAAGCGTTGTCGGGTCGCTGGATTTAAGGGTGTGGATTTTGATGATAGATGGACGACGTTGCGGATGATGGGATGGATGACGTTGCGGATGGTGGGCATGGTGATCATGGTGGTTATGTGACTTGGGTAGATGGGGTTGTGATGAACTTGATGCAGTGTGATATTCGCGTATTATGAAGGACTTTCATAGACTAGCTAGATTGTTGGTTGATTGAGGAGGAGAAATGAGAGTAGAAGAGCCTCCTGTATGTTAGATGGTCTCGCTCGTTGGTGGGGGAAATCGCACAATCGGTGGGGGAATCCGATATCAATGCCATGAATCTTCCTAATCTTAGCACCTTGCGACGGGTGCTGCTTACTGTCTTGAGGCATTTCTATATTTTTCGGAGAGAGAGCTGGTCACTAGCTCATGCTATCACTTTTTCATTCTAATTTTTTAACAAATGTCTTCGATCTAGAGCTAGCGCCATCCCGGAACAACGGATGAACCGGACATAACCCGTCTTTATGCAGTAAGTTGCAGACTGTATGATGATTACAGAAGTGATTATCTGCTCGTTCACGGCCTCAAGCGGCGAATTACCTGACAATCCCATACGTTATTACCTTCTACATCACGGGCCGTCAGGAGTTTTATGTATTCTGCGTAAAGACGGCCGACGTAGCTGAAAGCATACGGCGCCAGCCTGTGACGCTGGTAGCGTTTAGGGTTCTTGCCGATGTCGAGGAGCACCTCGTCTGATTCTCGAAGGTGGTGCGGGACATTCCTGTCGAGTTTCGGCTCTCCTCCGGCTTGTCGCTGGGCAGTCGTTGTCCTGCTCTTCCTGTTTGCTGGCTGACCACGTTCTGCAACAATCGCAGCAGCAGCAGCAGTGATAGTAGCAGTGATAGGAGGAGGAGGAGAAGGAGGTGGCGAAGGAGGTGGTGGAGGGGAACGGGGAGGTGGTGGAGAAGCAGGAGTGGGAAAGCACTCCACTGATTGTACTTGATTGCCTTGGCCGTTTGGCGTTTTGGTCAAAGTTTCTACTATTCTCTTGAACTGCTCCAGGGTTGCGTTGAATTCATGCAATAGGTTAGCAGAATCAGGAATCCTATTCTTGGCTGATGGTCGCTCGAATGCACCATGTAGTGTCTCCTCTCGGAGTAAGGGCGAGCGTGGGTGCCTCCTACGACTGGAAATGGCAGGCATGCTCCGATGACGCTCCTTCTGATTACTCAGGGGTGTTTCTGGAAAATTGATTGGTGGACTTGCAGCGGGCGTATCCAGAGTTTGGGCGTGATCTCCGTCAGAGTCGTCAGATGGGTTTCCGCGATAGACCTTGTCATCAGAACCCACCCCAGCGTCTCTCCGTGCACTTCTTAACGGAGATGAAGGCGGCGGCGTTTGTCGATTACTTGCAGTCGTCGCTGAACGAGACTCTAGAGTAGACGAAGCACTGCCTACTGAGCTGACACTGGAGACGCGGCTCATCCTCGCGTTCGGTCCAAGAGGCAAAGAGTTCGGGGCTGACAGCATGCCCTGATTCAGTTGCACCCTTGCCCGCACCCCTGGCGTGGAGCTGTAAAACGAAGTATATCTCGGCGCGCCTACAGGAGCAGCTCTTGGATTGGTAGTTTTGGCATCTGAAATGAGCTTTGGGCCTCGTGAAAGGCCCATTGAGGTCGATAATGTAGAACGATTTTGAGCGAAACTTATTGCTAGGTGAGGTCCCAACCTATCTGGGTACTTTGCATCTTCAAGAATGCGACAACAGGCGTCTCTGACCGAAGAGGGATGACCAGAACAAGAGCTGAGCTGCTTGACATGCTCCAAGAATTCTAATTCTGAGCCTCGCCAGGTGGCCAAGCTCGGTACGAAATCTGTTGCCCGAGTGAAGTAATCAGGCATCAATTGGCAGGTACATTGCTTTCTACATCCTTTAGGCATACGGAATCTTTCGTACTCGGTGACCCGTCTTGTATGGCCGTTGCGCCAGGTCTGCATCGAGACCCTATTGCAATGTGACAGGCCCTCATCAGTCCTAAGAGCTGACACTTGCTCTGGCGACTGTATGGTAAGCGTAGTCTTGCTGGGAGTTGAGAGATTATATACTCTACTGTCATGCGTCTGCTTCGGCGCGTTCCTGGGAGTCTTACGAGGTCCCATCGGTATATCACCATCATCTGCAATTCTCTTCTTCTCGTTGACAGTCGAGCACTCTGCGCGTTCACGTCGAGATCTTTCTTGCTTCTTTCCTTTTTCTTCTCTTTCTTTTGCTTGCATAACATTCCGCTGAGCTATAAGCTGCTGCAGTGTCATCTCATGTTCCACGACTTCTTTGGGGATCTCGACAATACCCTCTTGTTTGAGGATCCAGCAGCGAAGGTCCGAGTTCCATGTTGGCGGGGAAGCCCGTCTGAGTAAATCGTGCCCATCTCCATGTTCGCGCTTCACGTGTCTCATCGCTGATGTAGGACTGGATGAGGAAGATGGAGAAGTCTCCAGGTCAACAATTTCCAGATGCGTACCTTCGTGGCCTGGAACGGCAGTGGGAAGAATTGGATTGTACTGTTCAGAAACGAGCCTTGAGACAGATATGGCAGACGTAGGTAATGGTTGTGGATCCATATTGTCTTTTGACGATGGCACCCAATCGTCATCTCGATCCTTGCCCATATCTGGGTTCAGACCATGGACCGATATTGACGATGACCGACTGCTTGGAAGAACCCTTGCCGCAGTACGGGTATCGACTGCCAGATCCTCCGCCAGTCTCCCTGCACCAACCACATATTTCCTTGCAGAATACTCGATACCGGACTCGAGACACTTTTTGGGCGAGTGCTCGATAGATGGGATGACCTTCCGCGCTTGCGGTGGTTCTGATCTGCGATCCACGCTTTCTGTAATGGACTTCCCCGTCCTTCGTTGGGAGACTGGAGCGGCACGCGTTGTGATTCTGTCTGCGGCTTGCGCTGGTACTGAGCTGGCATACACCTTGACGCACTGCATGGGAGTGTCTTTGATTTCTCGGCTGTGAGGCCACGGAAATGGGTAGCCTCTATTGGGTTTGACGGTCGCTAATGGTGATCGTGTGGCGCTGGATCGCTCCGATGCCATTGGTATGCACGACTCGAGAGGTCTTCGAATGACAGCGATTAGTTAGCATACTTGAAGCTTAGGAAGAAGCATACTCAAAGAAATATGACCGTCAGAGCTCAATGCTGGCCTAATTCCTGTGGATATGCATGCACGAAATGTGAAGTGAGAAGATGCGTGAAAATTCACCCAGGGAGAAAAGGAGGTTGTGAACGAATGCTATCACGCAGGATTGTAGTACGCGATCGTCTAAACACGGCCAGCTGCATTTCGCGTCTGGGACTAAACGTCAATCATGGCAGGGTCATATTTCACAATCGTCCATGCCAATTTCCGCTTTAGTGATGAGAGACATCACAGTGGCAGTTGGTCCGCATGGCCGATATTGTTGCTCATCCAAGGACAGTAGCCAGCATCATGTAATCATCTTCCAATGCGTTAGTCTGTGGTCTACATACTGGCAGACCGTGAGCCACCTCCGAAGGAGTAGTGGTGACAGTCATTCTGCATTTTGCGCAATCCCAGAAATTTCCTTCTCTTTTCGTGGGCCTAATGCTCGGCTACACCCAGCCGAAATTGACAAGGCTCCGGGGAGCACGGTTTAGGCTGAAGATCGACAGACCATGCCGGGGAACAACTTCCATACAAGCCGGGCTAAGGAGGGTAAGGCTGTGACACACAGGAAGACCAGGATCTGAATGGTAGTCAATATGCCGCGCTAATGCGTTCTTAAACCACAGGAGGCAAACCGCGCTATACCAACACACGTAAACAATCGTCTGCGAGCTGTACGACAAAGGGGACTCCAAAAGGCTATACAGATTACGTTCCTTGGGTATTCCTGGGAAAGACCCATATGGTGATCATGACTCTTGGAATAATTGAGCAACACGACGAGATTTCTGGGGTGAGTATCTGTACACCGATAGTCTATGTTTTGCTGGCCAGAAATGTATCGAGGGTGGAAGAGGGCCTCGGGAAAGAAATGTATCTGATCGATTAGTCTCTCGTAGCCACAGCCACTAGAAGAAATGCGAAGTGCCTTCTCAATCCTGACACTTCCTTTCTGAGAGTATGTCTTCCAGTTATGTATCCCTCTCACCCTCTTGCAAGCCTCTTCCAATGGTACCTGAGCTGATGTAGAGCCCCCGAAATGACACATTGTCACACAGCCTCGTTCAAATCTGACGGGCCTAAGGAAACGCCTATGTATAGGGGATGTGATGTTGGCTTGCTGCGTGTGTAGGTTGCTTATGCTTGTGTCCGGGCGTGGTCCATATAGCATATGCCTTTGTCTTATGCCTAATATAGCCTGTGTTCTTGTTGGGGGTTGCCACCGTTTGTGAACACCGACACATGTTGGCTAGTAGGGTCCAGGGATTGGGAAAAGCTGTAATACAAGAAGATTTACTATGTAACGCGTCAGTAGTCGGGATATATGTTTATACTGAGCTCTTTGGTTATTGTCGCGAAATGCTTCGGCAGGCAGACCATCTCTGCGCATACCAGATTTATTACTCCTTCTGTGCTTAGGCTCTGGGCCTTGCAAGTGGGAGTTCAGGCTTGCTTCGAGCCTTGAGGCGTGCACGTGGCCTGTAAGTGGCGATGTCACTTGGATGTGGTCTGCTTTGCAGATTGCGTTAATAATACTGTGAGTCTTTCCAAATACCGATCCAACCATGTGCAAGTGGTGTAGCTCTGCAGCAGCTATTGTATTCACGCTTGTGCACGATGTATTAGCAGTGCCTATAGCTCTACACCGACCAATCTTTGCGAAGTGCTCCTTGCATGTGGAAACAATGGCGCTTGCTGCTCAGTAGCTAGGCGGCATGCCTTCGTGCCATCTGGCCTCGTCAGCTATCGGTATTGCTCGCAGGTCCATAGCTGAATCCAGGAGCAAAGAACAGCAGCGCCCGTAGGTCACCGTCATCAACTTTGAACCCGGTTGCATTGCGAGGCATGATCTCGAGAGGAAGCGAATTGACGATTTTCGGAGAAGGAGAAGGAATGAAGAAGTACTCTAATGACTCGGGGAAGGTTTGCCGAGCATGACTCAGCATGGTCTTGGCACTTCCTCGAGTTTGCCTCAGTCCCTCAGACGTGTTCCAAGCCGGGCGCTAAACCCCTTCGGGTTAGTGATACTAACTACGTAGCTAGGCGGTAATACGTCTAAGCGTAAATATTTATTTCTTTACTAGTAAACTCCTTATTATTAATATTACATTAATAATATTAGTATTATTTACTATAAGGTATATATAGAGTACGGTATATATATTAAGAACCCTTATTAGGCGTAAAAATAAGCTAATAGCGTTAATATAGATTAATTAAGCCCTATTACGCCCTATTACTCCGTAACTACTTCTACTAAAATAGCTATAGTACTAAGATTACCTATATTAAGTACCTTATATATTAGATATATATACTCTAATACCTTAGATACCCTATTTAACTTACTAACTATTAGAAAAATAAGCTAGCCTATTATTATTATCGCTAGCTAGCTACTAGGATTTTTAGAAATTTAGAGTTAATAGATAGTAATAGTATTATAGACAGTTTATTAGAGGCGAATTAGGTTAAAAGTAGACTAGTTAGAATTAGAAGAAGTAAGAGTATAATTAGGGTATTAATATAGCTAGTATTTATATAATAGAATCCTATACTATTACGTCGTAAAGTTAAATATTAATAAATTTTATTAATAAGCGAAAAATTTATATAACGCGTTACTAAAAAATAGGATATCTAGTAAAATTATAGAAGTTTACGCTTAGACGTGCCGCCCTCCTGCTGCGTAGTCAGCCTTGCTAACCCGAAGAGGCTTAGCGACCAGCTTGCTGGCCAATCAATGGCACGTCTGAGGTACTGAGGCAACCTCGAGTTGAAAATTGATGGGCAGTCGCGCAGTCTATATCTGGGATCAAGAGGAGGGCTCAAGTTAATCGCCAAATGCCTCTTAGTGCTATGGGTTGTTACCATCAACCAGTGGGCTTCCTGACGAGTTCATTTGACGTCAAATCAAATTAGTCGAGGACCCGGTCGATTTCATATATCAGCAAGCTCACAGTACAATATAGGCTCGGGGATAGTTGGGGGGCAATGAGAGGGTACAGCACGTCGATCTACGTTTATATTGTCTCAGGGTTGATGTGGCGCCAGCGCGATATCAAAATAAAACATCTCAAGATCCGGCTGCTGCTCTGTCGTAATCAAAACGGTAAATTACAAAAATACCACACTTTTCAGGAATATTTTCAAAAATGCCACCCCTATATTTCAAAAATACCACACCTCCACCCTGGAAGCAGGGCGTATCAGTCCCAGGGCCGCCTTTCGGGCCTGAGACTCCGGGTAGAAGACCTCGTAGCAGCCTCTATAACAGCCACCGTAGTCCGGCTACCTCTACCGACGTAATTACCTAGCCTGATAAAAGAGCGCTGAGTACCCTAAGCTCTAGGGATAAGTCCCTTAAGAAGTTATATTTTACCACTAAAAATATTATTCCTTATGATGATAGCGACGGTCGGGAGGTTTATATAGGTCTCTAGGCCTGCTTATACCCTAGGGACGGACGTGCCGGAAACTGACTTACGGGGGCTGTTACGGGGGCTGCTGCGGGTGGTTTCGTACTGTAAGGGGGCGCATCCCAGCTTCCGGGGTGCGTAATTTCCCGGGTGTGGTATTTTTGAAATATAGGGGTGGCATTTTTGAAAATATTCCTGAAAAGTGTGGTATTTTTGTAATTTGCCGTAATCAAAATCTTCCTGGTCTTCACAGTCGACTTTGATATAATGGGAGCGCATATGGTCACCAGGAAACTTTCATGATAACTGCTAATCAACACAGTCTCTCTGTCATGCTGCTTGGTCCTCCTTTCCATCGCCTACCAATAACTTCTCCATCATGGCGTAATGTTGATATGTAACCCTCGGTCATGTTTGATAGCAGATCAGTCCTTACCCACTGCAGAAGCCTAAATGTCCAGTCCCTTCAATTGTTTCAGCTGCTCTTGTCATCTCTGCTCGATCATCCGTGATTGGGTCGGACTCGCCAACGAAGCATACTTCAGAGGGTGAAATCGAATACAGCGAGACGTTGGGCACTGAGGTTCGCTCGAGCCGGCGAACGTGGATCCCGGTCCTAGGCTACAACCTAATAGCCAATCGACGTCTTTCATGCAGGCATCGAGCTCGGCTCCGAATCGGAGCGCGGAAGCATCCATCCAGTGGCATTCTTTGAAGAACCATTCGGGGCAATTCAGGCTTACTTGGACCTCTCTGAATCCGACCAGTGACTTCAAGGCCTTGAGCCATCGACAATCGGCTACGAAAGTAGGAATTGGTGTGAATGATTCGCATCTGATGTTGACGTGGCAAACTTTGCTCATGCTGTTGGTTGCGCCGATGTCGTTGATGAGCCTGATCCAGCATCTCGAGAGACGCTTAGTTGGCCTATACGTGTTCAAGCTTAGACAGATCTCGACGTGGCTCAGGTTGGCTAGCTTAATTCGACTCGATACCGTATATCGGCTGAGATATCGGCTGAGATAGTCTAGATCTAAGGAGAAGAGCAGAGGCAAGAGGAACTGCCCTTCTAAATGGAAGATCCTGGTCGCCTCCTGATTGACCTGCTTTGAGCTTTGCAGTATCGCCAAATGCTGCGTGGTGGGCTGTTGCATCTTCCTTCTCCTCCTGGATGAAAGCCCGCCAGGTGGTGGCGTGTCCAATGGCACCCAGCAATATTGAGGGATGTATTTCTTGCAGAACATGTGTTTATAGACCAAGTCACGGATCTCGCGGGGAAAATCGAGGAAGCGGATGTCTCCCATGTTTGCTGCTGTTCTACAAATAATAATTATCACAGGGTCATGAGTTTGAAGAGAGAGATGATTGATGAAAGGTGAATGGTGTATGAAAGGTGATTGATAAAAGGCGAATGGTGTCAGGAAGTTGCATGCACAACATCGACATTTATGTTTGGTTTGTGTTAAAATTGGTAATTCTTCTCACGCCCGTTACGCTAGTCTGCGGAGTCATAGTACTAAAAACGCCCACAGTATCCACAGCTACCTCATTGCGGTCATAACACGTGTATTCGCCACCTACCCCAACACTTAGTGGAGCTCTCCACCTGTGTCTTTCAGTTAAGACAATCTGCGAACTGTTTGAGAGACTTCAAAGCGTTCGTGTACAAATAAGCAGAGGTTGAAGGATATGTATAGGGGCAGATCCACTTGGTCTCTACAGCACCCTACAGTGTGCCCTACCCTGGAGACAAGTCTTTGGTAGACTTCCAGATCAGCGCGAGGAATTTCACGGCTTGGTGGGTATACCGTCAATGACGGGATATCGAGATTAACGGTCTTTCGACATTGCTGAGTAATACACTGTACCACCTGAACATATACAACTTTTCGGACAGGGCCGCAATAGCAGAAGCTCCGTTTTTCAATAAATCAGTCAGTCATCTCGAATGACCGTCAATCTCATGATTCCGTCATCTCCGTTATAGCCCCTTACGGCGCGAGAGGACGCAAATACATCATGAACTGTCCCAAATGTCTCAAAGATTTGGCCAAAGTATTGACCAAACATTGCCAAATGGAGCCCAGAGTTCTACCTTTGTCCTCTGAACCGTCCCTAAGTAGTGATGCATGAAGGTGCTCTTCTCACTCAAAGCGTTATAAAAAACCAGGACTTTGACACGAAGTATCCAACACCAAACTACTTTCATCTATTATACAGTAAATTCAGGCGCTAAAACATGTGACATAGAGACAACCTTCTTCTCTCGATCACTCAATTAGGGCCAACTCCTGGCGACAGATCAAATGGATACCCACTTTCTTCTTAGGTAATCCTTGTTGAGGGTTAGAGCGACCAGGTATCATATACAGGTCTTAGAACCCGATCTTCACTTGCTGCTTTGTATGTTAGTCCTAGCCAACATGAAATGATCGCCCCAGCGCTCTTACCGATAGAATGCTCTTACTCTTCGCTATATACGCAACATATTTCCTTCTGCATCATCTTCAAGATGAGAGCCTTGGCAACAGCATTTCCTTCGGTCCTGATTTCGGGACCAACACCGGCCTTCTACCGCCTCAATATTGATTCACAAATATGCCTCAGCCCAGAGTTGTGACAACAACACGTGTGAAACTTCGTGTTCATTAGGAGACAGCACCCCTCCCCGACTCGCCATCAGACGCCTCCTTGCTCGAACTCCGTTCCTTCTTCCACTGACTTATCTTCCCTTTTCGGAACCAGAATCTTTATAACTTGCCTGGGTTTTCTCCCCTAGCATGTCCTACTTATTCCTCACGATTGATAAAGCACCTCAACAACCGTGCCTCCTCGACCCTTGATCGGGCCCTTGGTGTTGCCCACGACGCCGGGCACGACGAGGCTCTAAGACCAGGTCAGTGTCCCGAAGAGCTGGGTGACATTGGCGCACCCAGAGAGATCGCTCGCGAGGCGGGGCAGGGGGCGGGGATTGAAGGTGCTGGTGAAGACGAAGAAGTAACGACCTACCATCTAACAACCGGAACATTCGATCTTGTGCCACAGATTGTATTCGATCGCAAGACTATAATCAGCACCCCAAGCTGTTGATAGATTTCCACAATCTTCGTAGAAAATTATACCTCGTCCGTCTCATCATCATCTCCTCCATGATTCGCTAACCAACCCCTATCAATATCACAATCGAGAAAATAGCAATCTCCACTCGCTGAAGTCTGAGAGAGGATTACCAAAAACAAGCCAGACTCCCTCAGCTTTGCTAGCTGTCATCTTCAATAGGGCTGCGAGAGGCGGTGTTTTGCTAATACTTCCTGTCGTCCATTGCGACCTTTGGAATTCTTTGTGTAGCTTCCTCATCCTGAGCTGGAGGTTCGCCTTTTTGTTTTCTACGGTTACTCGCCGTCGTACCATCGATATGGTAGACATATCCTCGCAGCGTGGCTAGCTGCTGCGTTTTCAAAGCGTCCCTGGGAAATTGGTGGACCACTTGCGAGGGCTTCTTCGTAGTATGTACAGCAGTGTTCCTGTTTGGTGGGATACGTGGGAAGCGTTGGGGGTATGATCATCAGGTTCCGTAGGTCCTGTAGACTCTGCTGAGAAATTTTGATTTCGACTCGGGGGAAGAGTCGATATCAGAGTTTGGCTCCACGATATGGTTCACACCTAGCACATTATCGGGGAGTAGTGTGCAATTTTGCTCGCAAGGGGCCGGATTCGAGTTCTAGTCGGCTGCATAGCGTGAGATTGTGAAGTGATAACTCGCTCTGACGGGCGAGAATTCATGGACGGTATCGAGGAAGAGTGATATCGTATAGGAAGACAAGCTCATCGATATTGTTTTAGTGGATCGTAAGGAGTTTTTCCATTTACTTATTCGGAGACTGTGTTGGTTTGTTAGCTGTTTCTTGCTTAGGATACCGCTTGGGACTTTCCGTTTTGAGGCTGCTTGGGCAGCGAGATATGTTTCGGTATTTGTCGGAGTTGAGTATGGGGATTTTGAACTTCTGCTAATAGGGTCTTTGCCGAGCCTTTTGCATGCTCCGACGTACCCTGCAAAATTCTTTTGGTCCATGTCATTTTCCTCCGTATTATGACGAAAAGACTCAGTAGCCTATCTTGAGTATATTCCTGCCGTTCTTTGATGCCTCGAAAATATACGTGAGTCAAGGGTCTGACTGCGTGAAGTTCGTCCTTTTCGTCATGCGTTAGCATACGTTTGCAAATCTGGAAATTTCCATTAGGCTCTGCTAGAGGTATTGAAGGTTGGACAAATGATGGTTGTAGGGTTGACATCGTAATCCAAGACGATTAAGAGTGAGCTTGGAGGCAGAGACTTTTGACTAGGATTTGAGTTGAAGAAGCAAATCTGTGCAATATATGTATATATAAACGTGGGCATGCAAATCAGTGAAGTATTAACTATAAAGAGTGGGTGAAGAAGCAGCCAGGACGCTTGTAATTGCGCACATGCTTCGCCTTTCTCTCATACCATGGGTGTGGCTGACAAATTGAGCATATATGTTTTCTTAGAGGAAGAAATGTTGGTTCACGGCGGCCATCATGTGCTGAACAGCCATACTATAGTAAAATCGTGACTGTAGGGAATGAACGAAGCTTCGATTCCTTGACACGGAATCCAAAATGGGTCGTAGGCCGCATATCCAAGTATGTTTCAACATTATGATAGAGACCCGCTCTTTATAGATGCCAAAGAAACTGAAATTTAGGAAACTGAAGGTTGGGGCGTAACGGGATGTCATTCATTCACAGGAGTGATCGTGTTGAATCCAAGGAGAAAGAAGCCTTAAGCTCCAGTGATATGCAAGTGAATCGTGAGAACATCACTGATCGCAGAGACACCTCCTTACTGCGCCCTTTTTGACAGCTTAGTGCCATCTCGCTCCGCCCTCGAGCCCAGTGCGCTCATTTACCATCTTATCGCGTCTATGAGCATGGGACTTCCCCTTGTGAAGGGTCTCTGATGTCTGCAAAGCTTTAACGAGATCATCTCCGTAGCTGAAGAATGAAAATTGCTATACGCGATTCGAAATCCCTTTTCTTACGCTGGTGCTTGCTTTGTGAGTTGATCCATCACCAAAATGATGCAAATGATGTGTGAGAAGGGTTCAAACCGATCAAATCAGTGAATAGAATCAAATGTATTGATGCGGCAGTAAATATCCAACAGCTAGTGACGTCTCAGTTTGCGAAGGTCAAAAGGAGCAGAAGCGTTAGCTAGTACAGATCAGAGTGAAACCTTGGGAACGAGATTCAGTATTAATATTTCAAGCAAAGCGTCGTATGTCTAGCCTCCGGCCAGTGCTCATTTCCGCTCGATTTGAGACACGGTAGGAATTTCTGCTTTGGGCGCGAAAGGAATGAAGAGCAGCTCCAAGCATCATTATATAGTCATTACCGCCAATATTGCTCCATACCGCCTTGGCGTTAATTGACTCAAAAGAAATTCTGAGATATACTCTAGCTCCCGTACTAACATGCGTTTCCTTTCAGATTTGGAGCTTCCAGTTGCATGGTTCTTTGCTCCATGTATGATAACAATGCCTGCAAAGGCGATTTTGTGCTTTATGGGATGGTCTCAATGCTGTCTTTCAAAAGCAAGCAGTCGACAGTATATTCGGGCTTATCTGCATTTGAGCTTCTTCGTTGCAAGGTTAACGAGGCTGACCGGAAGCCGGGTTGGAGCCAACCGTGAATCGCAGCAACGCTCAATGGTGGAGCTCATACTTATTCCTAGCCTTTTACAACGCTAAGGGGTTCTTTCCTTCATTTTCTTCATAAGGTCATCAGAAAGGGTAAATAAGCAATTACTAAGCGATCCTAATAACCCGTTCTTTCCTACAATAGCTCTTCCAGATTTTTAGATAGTACTAAATATAAGATATTTTATACTATATAGTCTAAGTATATATTAATAGGGGCTAAACTGGGATTCTATTTATTAGTAAGCCTATTTTATATAGTTAACTTTAATAAATAGAAGGACTAATAATTTTAGAAGGACTTAAAATTATTTAAGATATATATCCTTATTAATTACTATTATTTATTAATTACCCTATTATATAGGCCCCTAGTATATATCGCCTCTACTCCTAAAGCTTCTATCCTACTATAGAAGTATAGCGAGTAGCCGCGCTTATTTACTTAAGAAGCGGTATAACTAATTCTAAACCTCCTCCTTAGAAGAAGCCTAGAAGAGACCTCGCCTATAAATACCCTACTATTAATATTTTAAAGCTATATAGTAGCGTTAATAAGGGTTACTAAAGCTGCTAGTCTAGCTATTAAAGCGGATATATTAGTAATAATACCTATTAAAATTTAAGTCTTTAAAGGGCTTAGAGATAGTAAGGAAGACCTAGTAGAATTTCTTAAAGATATTAAATAGGTATATAAATAGGATTATAAGTCTAAGGAACTAGCGTCTAGAGCTTAATTAATAAGCTTAGAACCTCTTAACCTAATAGTAGTATTTTATAATAAGACCTATAAAATATTATTTAGATAGTATATTAAGGCTAACGCTTATACTTAGTATAATAAACTTAATAGTAATCTAAAAAGTAATTAGCCTCGCTTATATATAGCCTTTCTCCCTACTTTTTAAATTATAATTAAGGATGCCTAAACTAAGAAGTTTAAACTTAGGGTAAAGCTAGCTACTCTAGAGTAATTAGAAATAGAGATAATTATAGATTATATTAAGAAAGCTTTAAAATTAGTAATTTACCTTCTAGGAGATTAAATTAATATTAGTATAGTAGTATTAAAGGGTATAAGAGATATTAATAAGTAAGAAAGGGTATCCTTTAAGTATAATAAGGATATTAACTATACTTTCTCTACTATAATTTATTTTATCTAAGCCGCCTATTCTAAGATAAGTAAGACGAATCCCTTTAATCTAGGTTATAAGGACTCTATATAGCTTACTCTTACTAGGCGTTAATTAATATTAAATAAGGAATTAATAAGGTAAGTCCTTATTAATATTAACTAAGCTTTCCCTACCCTTATTTAAGGGATAAGAGCTCTATATATAGCCTAAATAAAGGGTATATCTTTTAAACCCTTAACCTAAGTCTAAGGTTATAAAGGCTAAGGTAAGTAGTATAACTAAAATCCCGACTATTAAAGGAAGCCTCTATTAGAGATTAAGTACTTTAAGTATAACTTATACAGGTATTATATAAATAATTACCCCAATAATTTCCTATATATAAGAGTACCTCCCCCTATAATAGTAGGAGCCTTTACGTAGGAATAATATAACTAGTTCTATAATTAATATTTATAGGAGTAGGAGGAATCTAAGGATAAGTAGCCTTAGGTATCTATATCTTAAGCCCTCTTCTTAGTAGAAGAGACCTATCTAGCTATAATAGCTACTTATAGTAAAGTTATTAAGAAACCTTTATAGATCCTATAAAAATTAACGGGAGTCTAAAAGACCTAACCTAAAAAGAAAGGTAGCTAGAATTTTAATCCTTTATAGCTTCTATAATTTATCCTTAACTAAATCTAAGATTTTAATAATATATAAGCGGCGAATAAAAATAAAGGGGAAGAGATAGAGGATATTAAGGATAGCCCTAAAATATAAATAGGGGATACCCTATAACCTTAGCCCCTCCCTTAAGCTCGCTAGCCTCTCTAATCTATATAGGTAAGAATTAGAGGTTAACCGCCTTAGATTTAGGTTATAAAAACTGGAAAAGTCTAATAACTAGTAGCTTAGAAGAGCCTAAAAGTCCTAGATCCTATCTAGAGTATAATATATTCTTCTTAATTTAATATCCGGAAAATATTTAATATACTAGTCTAGCTAAGTTTAGGGGAGCTTTCAAATTAATTAGATATTATAATTAAAGAGCTCGCCTTTAATATATAGTAAATAACCCCTTAATACTAGCTTAAGAAAGTTATAGAGGCTATATAAGGCGTTAATAAAGTACCTATAAATTACGCTACTATTATAGCTACTATTATAAAAGCTCCCTAAGTTACTACCTATACATATAAGGATAATAGTTAGAGTAGACTAATAATAATTACTTTATAGATCTATTCTACTAAATTAGTTAAAATATTACTAGATAAAGGATCTCTAGTAGAGCTACTAAGTTAAAAAAAGCTTAATTAAATCTATCCTCGTCCCTAAGTCTATATTAATAGGTACTTAAGAGTTTCTCTCGCTATAGGTAAGCTAGATACCCTTACTAACTATATTAAAATTCTAGTAAATATTAAAGGAGTAGAAGTAATAATAAGAGTATAAATTATTAATATAAAGATATATAACTTACTTCTTAGACTTATATAGATAAGGCGCGTATATTATAATCCCTATTATAGTTTTAGGGAAGTTACTATTACGGGGGATAATCTATAAGTAAGGTATATATTAGCCTAGATTACCCTAATAGACTCTAGTCTTCCTATTATAGAATTTAAGGAAGGTAATAAAGAGTCGGCTAATTAGGCTTACTAGGACTTACTAGATAAGTAGGAAAACGCCTAGCTCTAATCCCTAAACTAGAAGGGGGTTAGGGCTTAGGTGAACCTAGAAAATATGCCCTTAAGGTATTATAATAAGAATTACCTTTTAATATACTTCTAATTATAGTAATCTCTATATATTTAGATTAGGACACTTAGACTCCTCCTATTAACCTAAAGTTAGTAGTAAAATCTACTATAAATATAAGATACGCCCTTATAAAGGGTAGTAGCTTTCTTATAAAGTAGCGTCTCACGCTACGCTCCTTATTATAAGTACTAATAGAAGTTATTAAAGTATAGATTAGGGAAAGCGGTATTATAATTAATAATATAGTAGATATCCTATAGTATATTAAGCTTATCAAACGTATACTTTACGCGTAGAAGGATTACTTTACTTAGAGTATTTATAATATTAAAGTAATAGATCTAATTAAATACTCTATTAACCTTAAACCTAATATAAAACTACTAAAAGGTACCCTACCTAGATATATAATAGAGGAATAAGATTTTATAAATTAGATTTTTCTAGAACTAGAGGATATAAAAATTATTATTAAAAGAAGTAGCCTATAAGGTACTTATACTAAATTCCCGCCTAAGAAGAAATGATTAACCTTAAAGAGGGTAGTCTATAATTTTATACTAGTTAATAGTTAGACTGTTAAATTAGGGTACCTAATATATTACCTTAAAGAGGTTATTAATACTATTATTACTCCTAAGTTTATAGTATACTTTATATCTAATGCCTTAAATTCCTATTAGGCTATACTAATAAAGGTTATTAATATTAATAAGACGGGCTTTATTACCCTAAATAGTTAATAGGTCTATCTCTATATAAGCTAGGGCTTAAAGGGAGCTCCCTTTATATATATATAATTTAGGGATCTTATCTTTAATCCCTTACTAAAGAACTCTACTAGTATAGCGAGAATACCTACTCTTATAAGCTAATTTAAAGACTATACCTTCTAAATCTTTATAGATAATTATATTACTTTAATAATTAACTTTAACTTTATATTTTCCTTTCTCTATAAATTATACTTTCTAAGAGTTACTTTTAGCCCTATCTACCTTATAGGCCCGAAAATATATATCTTTACTAGTAACCTTAAACTTCTTAGGTTTAAAGGAAATACGGATAGTCTTTAGCCGTCTATTAAGTACTATAAGAAGGTAGTAAATTAGCTAATCCCTATAAATTAAGCTAAGCTTAATACTTTCTTATAGCTTACCCTATTCCTTTAAATATTTATTCCGGGGCGAGCCGTATATATCTTAGAGATAAAAAAGGCATATTTATAACTTATACTAGTAGAACTAAAAGTAAAGAAGGCTTATAATAATAAAGTAGAAGTATATAATAAGGACCTTATAAAAGTACCTAAATCCTATATTAAAGCTAGGAAAGCGACGATTTAACGGAAATATATAAAGAAGGAAACCTTTAACTAGGAGGATTTCTAATAATCTTCTTTTAATATAGTTAAGAAGGTAATTATAAAGAATATTATAATAGGAGCTAATCCTAAGCTTTAATATTATCTCGCTATTAATACTCGCGAATTTATAGTAGGAGGATACCTCTTCTAGCTTTATAATATTCTAGCTAGTATAGAAGTAACACTAAAGTTTCTACTAAATAAGAGAATTAATATATTTATTTCCTTTAGATTAAATAATATGGAATCTTAATATATAAATTTAGAAAGGGAATATTTAGCTATTATTAGATACCTTACTAAGGTGAGATAGTTAGTTATTAGAAGCTAATATTATATTATAGTTTATAGTAATTATAACGCGCTTAAAAAGATTATAGATAAAGGGTAAATAGAGAAAGGATAGATTTCTAATTAGATAAACTACCTTAAAGAATATAACTTTAAACTTTACTATTAAGTATCGCGGGATTAATATATTAGTATTATAGACGGCCTTAACTAAATACCTACTAAGCTCTCCTTAATCCCTAAGACTAAAGATAAAGATAGAATAGTAATAGTAGCTATTAATATTAAGCGTTATACTTTCTTAAGGGTAATTAGGGAAGGCGTTGAAGATTAAATAGCTAAGTATTAAATATCTCTAATATACTATTAACTAATTAAGTATCTAAGAGAAGGGGAAGTAGCTATAGAAGTAATAAAACTACCTAGGAATTATAGGTAGTAATTATAGAAGTTAGCTAAGCTCTTTTACCTTCCTACTTAAGGTAAACCTCAGCTACTAATATTTAAGGAGGGTATTAGGGTATAAAGTATATACCTTATTAAAGTAGAGATAGAATAGTATCTTTATATAGCCTATAAAGACTATAGCTATTATACTACTACGCCAACTTTAGATTTTCTTATAAGAAGGGTCTATTAGCCTATAAGAGTAAAGGATATTTAGGCCTAGTATATAGGCTATTACTTATACTAAATACGGGCGAAGAGGCTAATTAAAATACCTATTTAATTAATATAAGCTTTCACCCTAATAAGTATAGGTAGTATAGACTAGATTAGTCCTATAATACTAGTATAGACTAGATTAGTCCTATAATACTAGTATATACTATTACGAAAGCTACTTATATACTTCTATATATTAATTATTTCACTTAATTTATATAGGCGAAGGCGTATTAATAATATATAGGAGTAGAAGTAATTAATATATATAAGAATTATATTACACCTATCTTTAATTAGCTAAAGGGAGTATATTTAGATAATAGATCTTACTTTATTAATAAAGAAGTTTATACTATATTTTCTAAGTATAAGGTAAGCTAATTTACTAGACTAATTAGCTATCCTTTATTAATAGGGTTATTAGAAAGGGTAGTTTAGGAGATAATAATATTTATTAGTAAAAAGTATATTAATTATAAAATAACGGATAGGTAGTTACTAAGGGTACGCGAAGGCGTCCTAGAGATAAATATAAAATTAGTATATATTTATAGCTACTCCCTAGCGTAACTTATACTAGGCTATAAACCCTAACTATTTTACTTTAATACTATACCCGCGCCTATATAACTATCTAAGCTAGAAAACGATCTTCTAACTTACTAATATTAAATCTTTACCGCCCTTAGGAATAAGAATAAGCTCCTAGTAAGTAAAGCTACTTCTTATACTTATTATTAATAGAGTGGAAAGTAAAGAAGGTAATAGATTCTAAAAGCTAGTAATCTAGTTATTATAAGAAATTATCCTATAGATAAATAATATAGAAGGAAATTAAAAGGTAAGTAGATAGGACTAAGACTTTTAACCTAAGTTTTATCCTATAGCCTAAGTAGCTATATTCGCGAGCTTTATAGTATAAAAGTAGATAAAAGGTATTATTTTAATAATATACTACTATACTAGTAGTAAATACTAGTTATAATAGCTAGTATTTAATTTATAATACTACCCGTAGGAATAACTCTAGTTACTATATTAAGTACCTAGATTAACGTTATAATTCCTAGTAGACGAGCCTTACTACTTTATTTATAATATTAAATCCTATTTCTTAATCTTAGTCGTAACATAGCTTAGAAAATATATTAGAATTAATATCCTTTACTTTATATTAAACTCGTCGGCCCTAGGGATAATATTATTAATTCTAACTTACCGTTATATTACTTACTTCGCTTTTCTTTACTTCTATATTAATATTACTAATTTAGAATAGCAACTATACTAATAAAACTCACCGGACTACTACCTAATAAAGAGATATAACGTTGAGGCCTAAAGGAAGCGTAAGTAAAGAAGGATAAGAAATAGGAACTAAAGAAATAGGAACTAAGTAAATAGGAACCTAAGAAGCAGGGACTAAAGGTTATAAAAGGGCTAAAATCTCCTAATCTAACTCTTATAATTAATACCTAAGCTTAGAAATCTAATTCCCTACTAAAACTAGTAATAATTATAGGTAATAAGATAATACCTATAATAAATTATTTCCTTTTAATTATAGTACCTATATTAGCTCTTCTAGAAGTACTACTAACCTCTATATTTTCTCTTATAAGAGTACTACTAGCCTCTATATTTTCTCTTATAAAGTTACTACTACCCCCTATATTCTTATTTTTAGGAGCGCTTCTATTTATAGCACCTAGATTTTCCTTTATAGGAGTACCTCTAGCTTCTACCTTAGCTCTTATAAGAGTACTACCTACTCCTATAGAGTAGTATATTCTATTAATTATAGTACCTCTAGTCTTAATAGTAGCTACTTTATATAGGATTATAGAACCCTCCGTACCTCTTATAAGGGCGTTAAGTCACCTTATAGAAACTAGATAAATAGATAAAGATTAGAGCTTCAGGGCGTATATAAAAAATAAGAGGAAGTGATAAATTAAAGCCAAGGATTTAGAAGAAGGTTTAGGTATAAATAAGAGAATTAGGACTAGGAATAGTCTTATAAAAGATAGGGGATTAATTAAAGACTATCCTCTTTAAATTAGACTAGGGATTAATTAATAAGCCTACTAAAGCTCTTATAAGAAAATTTTAGCTAGATTTAATAAGGCTTTAGATAAGGTAAAAAATAGATTCTAGTAAGATTTCTAGAAGCGCTTATTAATAATTACTAGATAGTTATAGGATAAGGTCTTTAGCACGGCGTTTATATTAAAAGAATTAGACCTACTAGATCTTTAAGTAGCCTTAGATATCTTTCCCTTACTTATTAACGCGGCAGGAGATATTAGGACCTATATAGAGAAAGTTAAAGCTTATAAACTAGACTTAATTAAGCGGCTTAAATTAAAAGCGGATTTCTTTAAAGCTATATCTATAGCGGTATAGAAGTAAGAAGTAAAAATCTAGGCGGAACTTAGTAAGGTAAAAATAAAAGGGGGGGATAAGGATATTAATAAAGAGATACTATTAAACCTAGCTTCTATACTATAAGTAATAGTACTTATATTAACGGAAGCTAACTACTAAACCCGTATAGGTCTCCTAGGAGACTACCTTACTATACTTACTAAATAATTCCGTTGAGAGCTTATTCCGTTAGTATATTTTATCCGCTGAGAACTTCTAATCTTAGCGGATAGAGAATATAAGCTAATATAGCTATAATAATATATAATATAGGTAGTATAATAGTAAAATCCCTAAGTATATTTCTTCCCTATATATCTTATATAGCTTACTCCTAAGTCCTATCTTTATTTATATGAGTAATATTAGGGAGAAGAATATAAAGACCTAGTACGTAAGAAAGATAGTAAGGATAATAAAGATATTAAAAGTTACTAAGATTAGAAATACTTCTAGGAGATAGTAAAGGCTTTTAATAAAGCTACTGCTACTACTATAATAAGAGCTAATTATTAGAAGTAGTAAGAAGTTATATAGGAAATAAGATAGGAGTAAATTAAAAGGGAAGAAGAAAGGTAACGCTAATCTAATAAATTATTTACTTATTTAGCGAGGATATATACTAATAAGGCTTTATAATAGGGTTAAGAAAAGGATAAGGCTATAGCTCTAAAGCTTAATAAATAGGTAGTACCGCCTATAGTAGCGGCATCCTTTACCGCTACTATAATAGCTCCCTAAGCCTTACCCTTTAGTATACTTATACCTAGTATAGTAGTACCCTTTAGTATACCTATAACTACTATACTAGTACCTTTTAGTACTCCTATAACTACTATACTAGCTCTCTAAGGGTATACTCCTTTAAATCCTTCTACCCTATACTCGCTATTAGAATAGGATCTATTCTAACTATAATACCCTTACAGCCCTAGCTATTAAATATAGTATCTACTTTACTAAATTCCTACCTAATAATATTAATAATATTAGTTCCCGCTACTATTACTATACCCTTCTCCTTCTCCTACTTTTACTATAGTACTACTACTACTACCGCGTAATTAATAGGAATAGGAGTTCTACTAGCGATAATATTAATACTAATTGTTAGGGAACGAAGCTAGAGGCTACTAATATAATATATTATAGCTATAGTAGGGTCTAGTCTATATATAAGACGAAAGATAAAGAAGATAAGAAGGTAAAAGGGGGCTATAAGGAGAAGACTCTATAGCTAAGGCCCTAAGCTAGAACTAGCCTAGGTTTATTAAACCTAGGTAAGGTTTATTAAACCTTATTACTAATAACTCTAAGTCTATACTATAATAGTAGCCTCCCCTTCTAAGACTAAGCTTCTATAAAGTATAAAGGGTTATTAGGGGAGTAACTAAAATTACTTAGGCTAGGAGTAATAAGAGCTAAGTTAGACTAGAGTAGTTTACTATTATACTAGATAAAGCGAGGCGAGGCGAAGACTTAGTAATATACTAAAATATTAGATAAGACGAGACGAGGCGAGGACTTAATAATATACTAAAATATTAAACGAGGCGAGACGAGATAAGACGAGGACTTAGTAATATACTAAAATATTAAACGAGGTGAGATAAAGACTTAGTAATATACTAAAATATTAGACGAGATAAGACGAGGATAAGTAATATACTAAAATATTAGGCGAGATAAGGCCTAGATAAGGTGAGGCGGTAATAAGATTAGAACTAGGCGAGAGTTAAAATATAACTAGGTAATATACTAAAATATTAGACTAAGCGAGGATTAGACGAGACTAGATATCCTTATATTAGTAATTAAGAATCCCGTAAAGTAGAATATAAGGACCTAAAGTAGTAGGGTATAAGGCGTAGTATTTATTAAGAGCTTATTAATAATTATTAAGGAGGTAAAAGGGTTCTTATATAGGGAAATAACCTTCCTAATCTATATAATATTTAAAGAGTAGAGGGGTATAATATTAATTAGTCTTAGAGTTTATAATAGTATTAATATACTAAGCGCGTTCGCTATTCTTAATAATAATAGGTTTATAAGGTTCTAGGCGTTATCTAGGAAGGGGGTTAGTAGCTATATAGCTTAAAAGGCTAGTATAAAAGATAGGGTAAACTTTTATAGACTTAAGAAGTTTTAACTTAATAATTAAAGGGTTCCTTTTAAATACGCGTTTAACTAGGAAAGGGCTTATATTATAATTATCTAGTTTTATAATAGGCCGCGCGGTATTTAGGTTTTTAGTATTTAGCTAGACTTAATCTCTAATAAGATATCTAGGGTAGGGGTAGTAAGAATAGTTAGCGCTAGTTTTATAGATTACTTAAGTAATTAATATTTTATTATATAAGTAGTTTATAAGATCTTCTATCTTCTTAATAAAGTTCTTAATACTAATTAATTTAACGCGGGCTTAGGCTATTATATTAGTAGGTAGGGGTTTTAGTAGTTTAAATCCTAGACGAGGGTTCTAACCTAAATTAGCGAGGAACGGCGAGGTAAGGGTAGTTATAAAAGGGGCGTTATTAGTTAAGAATTTAGCGCTAGGGATCTATTTAGCCTAGTTATTTTATATATAATTTATAAATACTTAAAGATAGTATTTTATAACTATATTAAGTTGTTTAGTCTAACTATCTATCTAAGGATAATAGGTAGTAGAGAGTTTAGCGTTAATCTTTAGTATTTAATAGAGGTAATTCTAGATATTAGAGGTAAATTATATTCCTTAATTAGAAATAAAGGACTTAGGTAAGCTATAAAGCTTTTAGATATAAGTATAGAAAGTATAAATAGCTTCTTCTACTTTTATAGTAATAGTAGGTATTAGGTATCTTATTTTAGTAAGGCGGTTAATAAAGATTAGGATATATTAATATATTATACCTATAAAGGTACTTAATAGAAGGGGTCTTATATAATCTATAGAAATATTATGCTATTAATATTTAGGAATTAGAAGGGGTTTTAACTAGCCTTATAAGCGCTATTAAGAGGGCTTAGCTTAGGAGTATATATAATAGTTATATATAAAATATTAAATATGCTTATAGATATTAGACTACTAATATACTTAATTAATAAGTTTATAGTATTTAGCTCTTCTAAGGTATTTATTAGTAATACTATTATAAGTAAGCTAAATAATCTAAAGGTAAAGACTATTTAAATTAGGTACGTACTTCTAGTTATAGAAATATAATAAGTTATTTCTCTCTTTATATTTTATAAGAGGGATTTAACTATAATACTAGGCTCTATTATATAGAGCTTTAAAGATCTAGGAGGAGAATTTATCTTCAGCTTCAGCTTATTCCTATAAGGTCTAGGTAGGAACGTCGGCGGGGTTATTATTAATATTAGGAACTTTATAGTCTAATTAGGGTTTTAGGTCTTTAGGCTCTAGTTCTTTAGTTTCTATATCTATAGGGGCTAGGGTAATAGGATTTTCTAGGGGGGCTAAGGCTAGGTAGAGCTAGATAGGGTCTAGGTTAATAGTTCTATACTATTAATCTATAGTTCTAGGTTCGGGGTTAAAGGTTACTTTAATTCTAGGGTTTAAGATATTAATTTTTAGTATAGTCTAGTACTAATAAAGATAATATAGATCCTACGTATCCCCCTCTTTTAGGAGATCACCTAATTAATAAGTTAGAGTATCTAGTTTACCGCCGGCCTTATTAGGATAGTAGATAATATAGTAGTTAAAATAAGATAGGAACTTACTCTAATAAGCTTAGCGACGACTTAGTTACTTAATTAATATAAAATACTCTAGGTTCTTATAATCTATAATAATATTAATTAAATAGGTAGAACCTTTAAGCTCTAGACGCTATTCTTTAAATACTTAAATAATAGCTATAAGTTTTTTATTATAGATTTTATAATTATACTTAGTAGGACTATACTTCTTTAAGAAGTAAGTAATAGGGTAGAGTACGCCTTTAATATTATACTAGGATAGGATTCCTCTAGATATATAGTCTAAGGCGTTAATTTTAACTATAATCTTTAGATTTAGATTATAATAATAAAGGATTATATTAGAGGTAAAGGCCTACTTTAGGGCCTTAAACGCGGCTTAATATTTAGGGGATTACTTAAAGGTAATATCCTTCTTAGTTAAGTAAGTTAATGGAGCGGCTAGTTTACTATAGCTATAGATAAATCTTCTATAAAAATTAGTAAACCCTAAGAAGCTTTAAATATCCTTAAGGTTAATAAGGCTAAGCTAGTTAATAATAGTATTTACCTTAATAGGGTCTATCTTAATACCCTCTATAGTAATAATTAGTCCTAGATAGGGGACTTTAATAATATTAAACGCGTATTTAGTAATATCTACTTATAACCTAGCTTCTTAGAGCTTTTATAAGACTCTTTTAAGGTAGATCTTATACTCTACTTTATAGTTATTATAGATTAGGATATTATTAAGGTACGCGGTATAGAAATTATCTAGATATTCTTAGAGGGTGTTATTAATATAGTTCTAGAAGGCAGTAGGTCTATTATATAGACTAAAGGGTATAACTAGATATTTAAATAATCTAAATTAAGTTTAAAAGGTAGTTAAGGCTTTATTACCTTCTTAGATTCTTAGTCTATTAAAAGTAGTGATAATATCTAGCTTAGTAAAGACTTTAGCTTAGCTAAGATAATTAAGGGTTTCTATAATTAATAGTAAAAGTATTAAGGCCTCTATAATTTATATAGAAATAGAGGCCTCCCCTAGGTTTCTTAATAAATAGGACGGGGGCTACGGCTTCTAAGTAGCTAGCTTAGATAAATCCTTTACTAAAATTCTTATCTAAATATTAATAAAGTTCTAAACTTTTATTATAGCTTATTTTATATAGAGTAGTAGCTAGGGGTTTAATACCTTCTTTAAGGTAGATAGTATAATTATAGGCTTTATATTTAGGTAAGGTATTAGCTTCCTTTTTAGAAAAGACGTCTAGCTACTCTTAGTAGACTTAGGGTATAATAGTAGCGGGGTTAATATTCTTACTTTATTAATAGGCTTTAAGATCTTCTTATATAATAGAAGTAGCTAAATAAAGTTCTTTATTTATTTAATAGAGGGCGAGATAATAATCCTAATTATAGGAATAAGACGGGGTATCCTAGGGGCGAGACGGGGCTTTTTAGCCTAAGATAAGGGTTAGATTAGGATTTAGAATAAATAAGGATTAAAGTAAGGTTAAAAATAAAAAACTAAGGAAAGTATTAAGCTCTCTAATGTTAAGGTTAAAGACTTTAAAATCTTTAAGGCGTATAGCGCGATTAAAATTATAAGCTTCTAACTTAGTAATATTAAGTTATATAAGAGGTTATTATTATTCGGCTTATTAAGTACGCCTCTTAATAGAGGTATAATAAGATAAAGGACTTTAATACTTAATCTTTAATTAGTATCCTTTCTAGATAGTATAGAGGATACGGCTAAGGGTTTCTTCTTTAAGACTAGGTTAACGAGGACTAAGTTATTCCTTATAAATAGGCTAGGTAATAGGCTAAGTACTAGGTTACTTCTTATAAGCGGGTTGCTCCTTATAAGCGGACGGGGTATTAGGTTACTCCTAACGAGTAGGTTATTCCTTATAAATAGACTAGGTATAGGGTTACTTCTTATAAGCGGGTTATTCCTTATAAATAGACTAGGTACTAGGTTACTTCTTATAAGCGGGTTATTCCTTATAAATAGGCTAGGTACTAGGTTTTTAAGACGAGGTTAACTAACTAAGACTATACGGGGATTCTAGATCTTAGAGCTCCTATATATATTAGGAGTCTTTAGGGGATAGGAACTCCTCTTTTTCTTAAGTAGTACTAGAAATCTTAATAGGGGTTTAGTAATAATAAGATAGGTAGAAGGGTAAAGATATAGTAAGAGTATTAGAGCTAAAATTAGCATTAATAGTATAACGGCGTAGCTAGGGGAGGCTTATAACTATAGGGTATTAGTTAAGACCTATAATATATAAGAATAGTCTCTTAATATAGCCTCCTAAGGTTATAGTAGTTTTAGTTATATAGGTAATATTACTAGTTAATATAAATTAGCCGTTAAACCCTCTAAGTTAATATAGATAGGTTAAGAGATATATAGAAAGGTTATAAGACTACGCGAAGGATTTATTAATAAAAGTATAGGCGGAGGCTCTACTATTAATTAAAGTAAGGGTAGGGATTCTAGATTAAGCTTAGCGTAGTATATAAGAAATAACTATATAACTATCCTTAAAGGTTAGATTTAATTTAAATAACTTTAAAGCTAATCTAACTAAGAATTATTTATATAATTAAAGAAGAGGGGTAAAGGAGGATACTAAAAGATAATAGGAAATATAGAGAAGTCTCTAAGCGCGACTTTACTTAGGGACTAGGTATTTCCTAAGATAGGTATACTACTATTAATACTAGCGGTATTATTTAGGTTAATAATATAAAGTAAGGTAGTTTTCTTATTAGGGTATTTCCTAGCGGTTTTACCTAGGTATTAGAGTTTATAATAGTAGTATAATTTCTACTTATTATAAATATCTTTAACTCTAGGGGTAGCTAAATTCTTATCCTAAATAGTAGTTATAACGGAGCTTAAATCTATAGGATCTCTAGTATTTATAATAACCGTAGGAGTAATAGTAGTAAGGGGAGGAGCGGTAGTAGTTTAGGGAGTTATAGAGGTATTACTAGACGGGGTAGGGTTCCTAGGCTTAGATAAGGAAGTAGTAGTAGCTAGGGTATAAGGCTAGTAATACTTTAATTACTAAAGCTCCTTATTAGTTTTAGTAAAGGCCTAGATATATTCCTAAAAGGTAGAAGGATATCTACCTTAGGTAGTTTACTAAGTAAACGTAGCTAATTAAGTAGTATAGTTAATATTATATTTTAAGTAATTAATTAGCGAAGCGTCTTTTATACTAAAATAATCTTTCTTTTAATAGAAGAATTAATAGTACTCTATAAATATATTAGAGCCTTACTTAAGGATATCGCGAAGATATATATAAGTATCTTCAGCTTTAAAGGGGTTTTTATAATAGCGGCGAAGGGTTAATCTATATTTAATAAAGGAAGTAATAGTATAAATACTATCTTCTTAATAAAGTATTATAAGGTTAGAAGCCTTCTTCCTAATAATTAGACGGGACTCTATATAAGTAATCTTTATAGCTTTAATAGAGTATTAATTATAGTTAATATTTATATACTATATAAGAGATTACTCCTAAGTATCTAGCTTATCCTAGTCTCTATTATAGGACTCGATATTTAGGAGCTTTTTAGATAAGTAAGGGAGAGGGGAGGCTAATATTAATATAATAGGTAGATTAATTATAAGGGCTAGGGCCGCTAGAAGAGGGTAATTCTATATAATTTAAGCTATAATTAAAGCTATTATAGATAGAGTCTAGGAGTCGAGGGTTATATAACCTAGCGTAGATAAGGGAGGAGGAGGTATTAGCGCGTCTAATAAAGTAGATAGGATTTTATTAACTACTTATAGAGTATTATTCTAAGCCTATAGCTTATTAAATTATTATAAGGCGGTAGCTAGATTATTAACTACCTACTAGGTAAAGTTATTAGCTTCTAATAAAGCTTTTAGAGTAAATTTAGGATACTCTATTAAGCTAAGGTAAGGATTATATCTAGGTAAGAAGGTAACGGGACTAGGTCTTAACGCGATAGAAGTATTATAAGAGTTATAAGTCTTTTATAATATTAGGGAATAAGGCTAGAGGCTACTAATATAATATATTATAGCTATAATAGGGTCTAGTCTATATATAAGATAAAAGATAAAGAAGATAAGAAGGTAAAAGGGGGCTATAAGGAGAAGACTCTATAGCTAAGGCCCTAAGCTAGAACTAGCCTAGGTTTATTAAACCTAGGTAAGGTTTATTAAACCTTATTACTAACGACTCTAAGTCTATACTATAATACTAATAGTAGTAGTAATAGCTATCTTAATAACTACCTAGTAGCGGATTATAACTTTATATAGATATAAAGTCTTTTTAAATAGGGGGGTATTAAGGGGTTCTTTCCTTCGTTTTCTTTATAAGGTTATTAGAAAGGGTAAATAAGCGATTACTAAGTAATCCTAATAACCCGTTCTTTCCTACGACAGCTCTTCCAGATTTTTAGATAGTACTAAATACAAGACATTTTGCACTATGCAGTCTGAGTATACATCAACGCTAGCAGGGCTTGTTCTCGGAGCGGCTCTTCCCGCGCGCCTAGCTTTGTGGATCTGGAGCTAGCGCCCAGCGCACCAATCAAAACTAAAGTGTTGGATAAGACTTGCCGAGTTCAAAATCGACTCTATACGGCTTTTACATCTAGTGCCGCTCATGAAAACCAAGACTGCTTTGCTAACGTCAGACAATGCTTTGATACACAAGGTCAAAGTTCAGCCTGACCCGTGTTGTATGATACGCTGAATCATCAGATAGATACTGCAATGTCGTCGTCCGAAGACGAGGATTTGAGGCTGGCCATTGCTCTTTCGATGCGAGACAAAGATAAACATGAAGTCATCAATCTTGACAGTGACGAAGACGAAGCCGTGTCAGAGGCTTCGAGGATACGAAGGCATCAGCCTGCGCCTACATCAAACCTCAGCTTTCTAGGTATTGACCGCAAGAAAATGGAACAAGAGCGACTTGCTCGCAAGCGAAAGGCGTCAGTATCGCCTCCGCCCGCTCGCAAGATTCAGAAGACCGATGACTCTTTCGTATCGTGCACAAAGGCTACGCAACCGGTCATTAAAACAGAACTCCGACCCTCAGCCACTGCTAATACTCCTAAGGGACCGCTAATGTTCCCCAAAGGTATAGTCAAGAAAACCTGGGCTTTTGGACATCCGCGCACCGCGGATGATATCAAAATTGAAGAAGTGCTTCAATCGAATGACCTCAGCTTGGCGGTGCTGAGCTCCTTTCAATGGGACGTGGCGTGGTTGCTTGCCAAAGTGAACACCAACAGTATGGACGAACACCTACGTCAGGACACAAGAATCTGATCACTGACGGGGCGATCTGATAGAGACTCAGACAATCTTCGTCATGCAAGCCAAAGACGAGGGAACCAAGCAGCAATACAGACGCGAGACAGCGGACATGTGGAATTTACGGCTTTGTTTCCCATCAATGGAAGGCCAAATCAATTGCATGCACTCTAAACTCATGCTGTTGTCTCATCCTAGCCACCTCCGGATCGTGGTACCAACCGCAAACCTAGTCCCATACGACTGGGGCGAATCGGGTGACATGGAGAACATGGTGTTCATCATCGATCTTCCTCGCCTTCCCGAAGGGCAACGCACTGCGCCTGATACCTTCTTTGGGCGAGAGCTAATCTACTTCTTGAACGCTATGGGTCTTGAACAAAGCATTGTGGACAGCGTCTCCAATTTCGACTTTGGTGCATCTGTACATTTGGCATTCGTACACACCATCGGCGGGGCTCACACAGGCGAGTCTTGGCGTCGTACTGGCTACTGTGGATTAGGGCGTGCGGTAAAGGAGCTAGGTCTCACAACCGATTCAGCCCTCCATACCGACTTCGTCACCTCATCTGTTGGGTCACTGAATGTCGATTTCTTAGCAATGCTCTACTTGGCTGCACGGGGCGACGACGGATCCACAGAGTACGGCTGGCGAAATCCTGAAACAGGAAGAGGGAAATCTAAGGCGTCAAAGCTTGAGCTGGCGGAAGCTGAGGCCGCTCAAGAAGAGATCCGTAATGAGATCCGTGACAATTTTCACATTTACTTTCCGACCCACGACACGGTGAAGGCTTCAACGGCTGGGTTTGCAGGTACTATATGTTTCCAATCGAAATGGTACAATTCTATGACGTTTCCGCGCAACGCCTTGCGTGATTGTAAAAGCACCAGGACAGGGCTAATGATGCATAATAAGGTTCGCGAACTCACATCTTTGCTCCTCTCAATAGCTCGACCAGTAGGAATGTGGAGTTGTGGTATTCGGGCCAAACGCGCCCTGTTCTGCATCATATTTGTTCCCAACTGAAAGTCATTTCACAACAGTATGCCTGAAGCTGACCATCCCCACACCTAGATTCTCTACGTCCGCCCTACGGGCCCTGGTATACCCTGGGCCTACGTTGGCTCGGCCAATTGCTCGGAGAGTGCATGGGGGAAATTGACTAAAGACCGGGCGACCAAGGAACCGAAACTCAACTGCCGTAACTGGGAGTGTGGAGTTCTCATTCCCGTTGATGAGTACGGAGGTGAGCAGAGAGGATTGTCGGTGTTCGAGGGGAAAGTACCCGTGCCGATGCAATATCCTGGCGAAGCGTATGGGAGTAAAAGCCCATGGTACTACACGGAGCAGTAGAGGGATTGGTGTACCCTTATCTATCGTCGGATGAGGCAAATATCTGGCAGTAGGCTGGTTAACGCAGGGTAAGACGCGTCATATTTTTTGAACCTGTTGTCGAGCTATATATCGACGACTGCAAGCATGGACAACAGGCTCTAAATATTTACACCTGTACCCTCCCACATCACCAATGTTCACCTACACCTATTTGTATTGTAGTCGATAAGCCTACTACAAACAGTAACACACTGAATGCGATCAGCAACCTTTGGGGGTTAACATTCTCGCATGACGGCAACTTTAACTATTGCTTTACTTGTCAACCCTGTAAGGCCAGCCGTATCCAAAGTCCGCAGGTCCGTCATGATATCAATGAGTCGAGAGATAATGAATGGCGACCTGGGAGGTTTTGAGGCCGCATGAGGTTCGCCTCGACTATAATGCAAAGGCATGCACTCACGTCGAGTAGCAAGCTAACCATATCCAGCTAGTATAGAATAGACGATATTGAGATCGACGCAGACAGACTCGAGTCCATTGCGACTTCTTCCCCAGCCATGAAGCATTTCTTATTCTTAGTATCACTCTTGTCTACAGACCATAGATGGCCGAGCAGACGCGGATAATTTGTGTGCAGGTGAGAACGCGCCCGATTCGCGATGGTCTCGACGCCGTTTTACGAAGCCTTCCCACTGTTTATTATTACATATTCTCGAGATTTTCGCATAGAATAGAAGCCAGCGAGATCATCGTTTTTGGGGTTTTAATTAAGGCTGATTATCACACCGCTGTTCTAGAGACCACGATGTTAACGTCCCCTCTGATTGGATGAATAGGTCTCACGACCCGCCTCTGCAGTCTACATGAAAGACCTTAGATCTCCGTTGTGGCTTCGATGTGTCAACAACAAGCTGGCAAAGATCGCTTCCGGCTCGCAGTCATTTTTACAATGCATCCATCTTGCCTTTATCTTCGATCAAGAGTATCACTTGGCGAAGAAGGCGGTGCGTTCCACATCAAGACCATTTTATATCTTGGGCTACTATGAAGTGAACGACAGACGCTTGAGATATGCCTCAGCAAATTCTCAGAGGACTTTTCTCCGCCAACCTAATACAAGTGTCTCACACATCACTGCAGAACGCACCGCATCCGATACGCAGAATGCCCCTCATGTTCCATTAAGCACTCCATTGCCCTCTCCCTCCATCGGAGTCCTCGGTACCACCTTTTTAATACCTCTTACATCCGCTTTCGGCTCCGACAGTGGCTTCGACAGCGCTACACGGTCAAGTGTGCTGTAGCTGCCTATCCCGCCATCGGTATCGGCGTGCGTGATCAGCTCTTTGCGTCTCGTATCCACAAGTAGACGGATCAGATCCGCCCGCATGTAGTGCCCGCCGAAGTCCGCGAGGGCTTTCGGGAGATGAGACTCGTTGAGATCAATCTAGGCAGTGTCAGACCAATCTTCGGGAGTAGAGAGAGGGTGGGATATGAGGGAGGGAGGATAAGGGGAAGGGAGTTGAAGACGTACATCCACAAACACCAGCCCTTCGAAGTCCTTGCCGGGCTTGGCGAGCAAGGAGCCATCGGGGCCGTAGATGCGAGTATGCCCGTTATATCGCTCTGGTGTCTCGACATCGACACCAGGCGGCGTGTTCTTTGCAACGCCCTCCTGGGAAAGGCGCTGGAAAGGCGCAAGGACGTATGTGCAGGTTTCGATGGCGTAGGCCGCGCTCACGATATCCGAGTTTGGATCGCTGACGTTCGTGTACGGGTCCGGATACTTTAGACTGGTTTTGTCGGGGTAGATGGGCCACGCAGCAACGTGAACCTGGGAGTCCGCATCAATGATAAGCCCGTGGTGCAACACAGTGATGCTGATGTACATACCTGTTCTCCAAGGCTGCAAGCATAAGCCTTCAAGAAAGGGTTCATATTCTCCCAACAATTTAGTTGGCCTACACGTCCAATGTCGGTGTCGACGACAGACTCGAAAGTGTCTCCGGCGCCGTCGCCGAAAACCAGTTTCTCCACATGCGTGGGCTTGATCTTCCGGCGGTGGTTCATGACATCGCCGTTCGGGCCAATAAGCACCTGCGCGAGATAGCAAGTCGCCATATCAATTTCACTGTAGCCTAGCGAGACGTATATGCCGTTCTCCCTCGCCGCAGCACGGATCCGCCGCATCTCGTCCGAATCAGAGGGCAAGCTGTTTTCGCGGTATGCCTTGAGGAAGGGCAGCGATTGCTGATAATTGATCTTCCACATCCAGTAGGGATACCCGGGGATCCAAACTTCAGGGAAGGCGACGAGGCGGCAACCTGCTGCGCCAGCTTCGTTGATCCATTTGATGGTCTTTTGGACGGAGAGCTCGAGGTCGAACCAGCCGGGTTCAGCAGTCACGGCCGCGGCCTTGTACTTTTTAATTTGGGCGGGCATGGTAGATATTAGTTGACTGACTGCAAGAGACTTGGATTGAGCTGCCTTGGTCCTGAGAAAGACTTATTTGGGTTGCTCTAGTATGTTTATATACGCTTGAGCTCCGCTCAAGCGATGGAGGCTTCCGGAGAATGGCGCCGTGGAGATAAAGAGAATACATCCTACCCTGCTCGGAAATGGAAAGGCGATAGAAGATCGCTCGGCGTAGAAATCGGGCGATGTAGATAGCGATTGTCTTGACCAATCTCGATTAAGAGACTGCACCGAGGAGTGCTTTCAAACACTCTCATTCTGTACATTGACGTGTCTTGCTAGCCGCTTTCATCAGCATGCAGAAGCTCCGCTTCCCGAACCGTATATCCTCAAAGCCTTCGCTAGTGGGTAATACGATCCATCGAGATCGAGTGACTACGAAGGGGCCCTCATGCCACTGGATCATGCCACTTAGTGTAAAGAGCTGCAGAAATGTAGATCCCAGATTAGGCTGCCGGGCCCAGATATCTGTACGCATCCCCATAGGAGTTGTGGAAATAAGACTAGGTCTGCCTTTGAATTCTGGTTGGAGACAGATAAGGGGGAGGGGGTCGGTATCAAAAGCCTTTTGATACCGACCCTCGGGAATAAGCAATAGAATGCGGGGACCCGCTAGAGCTGTCAGAGACGGAGCCTATTCTGATGATCTCTGGTTCTGAGAGTCGCAGCATAAGATAACTCACGAATCATGGTTGTGGATGTTATCTGGTGCGGGGAAACCTTCTCCACATGCTCGTTTCGGTGCCATCTTCTTTCGTGCAGACTTTGCGCCGTCACCAGGGAATGCTAGAATTCACCGTCGCAGGGCCCCATGAACATCCCCTTTTTTCAAGGCCTCGCATGCATGTTGCTTTTAACCACAAGTTGTAAATTAGACAAATCGCTTAAGCTTATACACGGCAGAAGACTTCAATTATAAGAAAGTGGATCCGGTTTAATACTAGAATACTAAAGGAAGGGAACCTCTTTCCCTTCCAAATCCAATCTGTAAGAAATACCCATAGCTGGGGAAAAGACGTGTTGTGACCCTTCTAACTTAGCCCTCATTATCCTCTCCACGTTCACTTCTCTTTTCTTACTAGTATTCTATCGTGGTTTATAGCATCGCCTCGTTTAATAGAAACACAATTAAGATCCGGTAAGAATAGAAAGATTGCGAAAAGTATGAGAAAGCCAGGATACGGAAGTATATTTATACTGACGGGGAGGGGAGTACGGAGGTTAACACCCAAAGTCTTGTGCAGGCGCTAACGGAAGTGGCACCAATCCCTCCGGGACTTGGGGGGACAGGTCACCCCGGGAACCGCACCTCTGGTACTTGGACCTCAAAGGATTGGGCCTAAACTCTTAGGCGTCCCAGTACCGTAAATCTGGCGCTTGCTCAAGACTTTTGGTGTCAACCTCCGTAAGCGTCCAAATATTGTGACAGCAGCCTAAAGGCGAAGGGAAGGCAGCATCATCGGCACACGGCGATTAGTGCCAGGCAATTTCCCTCTCCCGTCATGCTATCCTAGCACGGACAGCTGCGCCGCTACTCCCGAGACTCGGGATGATTGGCTGTATGCCTTCAGCTCATGCAGGGCAGAATCTCGAAAGCGCTCTAATCCGGGGCCCCCCAGTCGCCAAAGTTCCTATAGCGCCACGATGCCCCTCTGCGGTTCCTATGCCTTTGCCTGCGGAAGCTCCCCTCAACGACTGCGCCCCTACGTCCGCCCGACCCTGAATTGTTGATTTCCCAAACGATTTCTACATGAGCGCAATCGGTAGCAGTCTTGCTCGACGTCACATCCCTCCGGCTTTACGATTTCTGTCTCTTCGCTATCAAACACCATTTGTGGCAGCGCAACAGACATTGGAGGTACGATCCTAGCGACACCAGCACAACAAATATGTCATATGACACGGTTTCCTCCTCCTCCGGCGGTCTGTCCCTAGTCGCAATCGACGCCATCGCTATAACCATCAGCATCACTAGCGTTGCCGTATTCGGGCTCATTGTGTTCTGCTGCGTGCGTCAGCGTAAGCGGAAGAGGCTCGCAAGATCGAAAGCATCATTCCCAAATTCATATCTGCAGAACCCGTCAGGATCTATGCAGCAGCAACAGCAGGGTGTTCCGTTGAAGGCATTTGGTGGATATCAAACAGTCCCGCAGCAGGAGCAACAGCCGCCATACACAGTCCACCCTTTCCCACCCCAGCAGCAAGCATCAACAGGTTATTTTTCTTCACCGGGCGCGCTGTCAACATCCGCCATCTCACCCATGCAACCAGGAACAAGCCAAATCAGCCCAACAGTGACAGAAGTGGACGGTACGATGGGGAATCCTGGCATACCAGTCAATGGAGGATATGGCCGACCGATTGAGATTGATGGCACTATGGGAAATCCTGGCATCCCCACAGGAGGTCACGGGATTACACAGCAGATGCAACCGGGAGGCAGTCCAAGCGCGGCTGAGATTGATGGGAGCATGAAGGTGGGCGGGCAGGACCTCGGTCATGCAAGAAATCTCTAAGGGATACCGCAGACCATGGAGGGATGAGGGCGAGCATGGATCAACATAAATCGGAGGGGCTGTACCAGATGGGTCAAAGGGGAGCGGTAGCAGGAATGCTTGGGTAGAGGTCTGATGTGTGGGGATGTATAACAACCCGCATTCTGTACTACTCTGGCGTTCTGGCTTACAACGCCTTTGTTGCTTACATGGACTATGCCTATCAACCACTGGTTTCTCACATTCTGCTCAATGCTCCTGCTATCAACCTACACATTAGGAGTTAACACTCAATAGGTAATATAAGTATATTGCCCAATGTGCCAATATAGAGCGTCGGATCGTCCCGCTCAGAATCTGCCGACTGCCGCCAAGCCTTTAAGCGGCTACTTTATCGAGAACATAAAAAGTATCCGCCGTTAACCGCTAGGGTTCCGAGATCTCGATATTATAATGTACATTATCTTAGTTTGTGGGAAGGGCCTCCTTCGTAATATAATTTAGAGACCAATTGTAAGCTACCCCGGAGTCCCGGGAAGCGCTCAAAATTGGCCTACTATCTGACGTGGAACATGTACTCGTCATAATATACTATCACCTCAAGCTGCACCACGAAAGAGATATTGTACTTCAATGTCGGATGGCCAAAATGCTACCGAAGTATCTATCAGGTATCAACCCGAAACGCACATATAGCCATTGGCGCAAATCCCCAAGTGCTTTGACATATGGAGCACAGTATCGACACTTCCACACCACCATCTCTATGGATTCAACGCTTTCCACTCCACATCTACTTCGTTATTAGCATTTATTTATCCTTTTAATTGTGTCTATAGGTTTCAGGTGACTTCGTCCTCACCTCTGTAACAAGATCTCGCCATTTCCACAGTGTATCAAGTTTGTCATAATTGACGAAAAGACACCAATTCGAAAATTCGCCTTCTATATATAATTCTTGTAAATACCACTTCATCCAATCGTCACCACCTCTGAAGGACCGAAGGACTCCAGGTGACGATGCCTCACGCCACCTCCTCTCAAGGAGTCTCAGTCCCCCGTATCCTATTCATCGACGCCTACGATTCCTTTACAAACAATGTCGTATCCCTCCTCGAGACGCAGCTCGGTGTCGAAGTCACAGTCATCCACATCGACGATGAGATTGCGGATTTCCCAATCTTTCTGAAGCCATTCGCGGCCGTGGTCGCTGGTCCCGGTCCCGGCGACCCTAGAAATCCAGAAGATGTTGGTCTGATCGGAGATGTGTGGAAGCTGGATGCATCCACCACGTTGCTGCCAGTTCTGGGGATATGCCTCGGATTCCAGAGCTTGGTGTTGCATTTCGGAGGGTCTATCGGACGTTTGCCAGAAGCTAGGCATGGCATTGTTCGAAGGATCAGGTCGAAGTGTAAATCGATCTTTCGCGATCATGAAATCGTCGACACTGTCGTATACCATTCATTGCAAGCATCTTTACATCCTTCAACTCTCCTTGCAACTGATGATAAAATCTGGACACCGTCGTCAAATTGCCCAGACCTTCGACCATTGGCCTACGATTATGAAATCGACCAACGAAAACCAGACACATCGGCTGCTGGCGAGGCGTACTGTCTAGGAGCAGAAGGCCGCGGGTGTAACGCTTATGGCTGCGCAACATGTAATGCAAGGATACCGATAGGGGAGGCTTCCTCATCATCGTTACCCAATCCTGGTGATCAGTGTTCTCCGCCGCCAACACTGATGGCTGTGGAACACCTTTCAAAACCTTTCGTTGGCCTTCAGTTCCATCCAGAATCCATCTGCTCGAGTAAAAATGCTCGTGCAATTATCGCCTCATGGTGGAATGATGCAATGCATTGGAATACAAGATATCGTCACCGTTTTATGATTCCCGCGTCTCCACCATTGGGCAAACCAGCGAAGCATCTCACCATGTGGAACGAGATGGACCGATGCGGCGACTTTCACCAAGTCCCACCATTGCGCAACGAAACCCCTTCATCTTACCACGGCCGCCCGAAGCTTCAAGTCCACGCCCGAGTAATAGATACAGAAGCTCTATCCGTCTCTTCCATTTGCGAAGTCTTGGACCTCACTAAAGGTAATGCCATCATCCTGGACTCCGAGATGCACCAAATGCACGATGTGGGACAGTACAGCATCATCGGCATCACCACACCAGATACCGTCCGGATCGAGTATAGGGTAGGAGTACCTAGAGTTCAGTTGACCTCTGACAGAAAGGACTCGGACGAAGTCATCAGTCTCGAGGACTCTGGGTTTCGGGGTAGCGTCTTCTCATATCTCAAGGCCTTCATGAGTCTTCGAAAAGCCGAGACTGATCATGCAAAAGTGCCATTCTCGGGTGGTCTGATAGGTTATGTCAGCTACGAAGCATGCATCGAGACAATTGGCATCCACAAGTCTTCGACAGGTTCTTTTCCCAATACTTCCTCAGAGAGACCCGATCTAAGCTTTGCCTTCGTTGAGCGGAGCATTGTAATTGATCACTTCCAAAAAACGCTTCATATTCAGAGCATCAAAGCGAACGATGGCGAATGGGTGAACGACACGGCCACACGATTACAACACAGTGGGTGTAGCATGCAGGCTAGACATCAACCCAATCTACCACACTTTGAAGCACACATTATCTTGCCCGACGAAGAAATCTACAAATCGCAGGTTCGCACCTGCCAATCCTCCATAAGAGCCGGTGACTCCTACGAGCTGTGCCTCACCACTGAAGCGACTATCAGAACTTCGACTCCACTCCCATCATGGCCACTCTATCAGCGTCTTCGAACAATGAATCCTTCTCCATTCTCTGCGTACATGCGCCTTGGCAAATTGACGTTGCTATGCAGCTCACCGGAGCGTTTTCTCCGCTGGTCGCGGCCGGCAAGTCATAAGAAAGATAGTAACAGCAACGGCTTTGTCAGTGGCCAAAAGACCTTGATTTGCCAACTTCGACCCATCAAAGGCACAGTGAGGCGCCAACCAAATCCCAACTTCCCACCACTAAACCTTGCCGAAGCAACAGCCTTGCTCTCGACACCCAAAGAACGCGCTGAAAACCTCATGATCGTTGATCTAATCCGCCACGATCTCCATGGCGCCGTCGGTTCGGGTCGTGTCAACGTACCTAAGCTGATGGTGGTGGAGGAATACGCCACACTGTTTCAGCTCGTGAGCGTGGTCGAAGGGAGTCTACTAATCGAGGACGAGCACAATAACACCTCGGCAAACTATTTCAGTCAAGATCGTGCATTAGATAAAGTAGTAGCCATACAAGAAGGAGCGTATAAAGGGCGAAGGGGACCTGTCAAGGACACCACAAGTCCAGAAGCACGAGTCGATTCACATACCATCAAAAAGATCATCACCGCACCCAAAGACGAGCTCAAATGCCCCAGGCAGACTCCCATAAAGCGCCATCACCCACCCCAAATCTCCATCCCCAAAACCGGCATCGACGTCCTCGCCTCCTCCCTCCCACCCGGAAGCATGACCGGCGCCCCCAAACTCCGCTCCTGCCAAATCCTCGATTCAATCGAGCACCGAAAACGAGGCATCTATTCCGGAATAACCGGCTATCTCGACGTCGGCGGCGGTGGCGATTTCAACGTCGTGATCCGGAGTGCGTTCCGATGGGACGACGACCGTGATTCTACTGATGCGGATGATGAAAAAGATGTAGATATAGATATAGATGATGCGGAAATGAAAGATGGGAAGGGTTGTGGGGAGGGGAAGGAAGGGGAGAAGGGAAGGGGGGATATGTGGACTATAGGTGCTGGTGGCGCTGTGACGATTTTGAGCACGGAGGAGGGCGAGTGGGAGGAGATGAGTGCGAAGTTGAGGAGTACGCTTAGGTTGTTTGAGTCTGGCACTGGGACTGAGGCTGGAGATAAGGGGATTGGCGCGACGGTATCTACGTAGGAGGGGGATGTCTGCGAGTTGAGTGTTATGATGGACATGACATGACTTGGGTGCATGCGCATTGCTTTGGTTTATCTTGCGGCGTAAAGGGAAGGGGAAGGATATGATACCATATAGATGGATGGCATTTTGGGTTCAACACCCCTGGATTGATATGATAGTTTGTGTATAAAAGGGTTCAAGCCGAATCACATAATTCAACAACTTCTCACAAGAGTCTATTTCCTTCCAACTGCGTATCTCATGCACGGGACTCTTCGCCAATGCTCTCATAGTCTCCATGCCTACCATCCTCAATCCTGAAGATCGCCTATTGATGATGATGATGATGATTCTCCCACATAGCTAAGCGTCACCACTGTCATGAGGTACGCATATGGTGTTCGACGACGTGAGTAGATTGCAGATGGCATACCCAAAATCCAAGTCCAACCCCCCTCTCCCTCCATCCCCATCCCCATCCCCCCTCACAACCCCCCTCCCCCCCTCCCCCACCCCCTCCTCAAAAAAGCCCGCATACTAAACTTCCCCTCCCCCTCCCCATCAAGCGCCCTCACAGCCCCAAACTCCACCCTCCCCATATCCTCCCATCCCAGCTCTCGATAAAGAACCGCATGCTCGTTCTTCGTGATGGCGAGGGCGGGATACTGCGTGTCCATGTGGTCGATGCGGGAGAGGAGCTCTCGGGCTGCGGTGTAGCCGGAGGGGTTGGGGGCGAAGTGGAGGGTTTTGATTACTTGGGGGGTGGGGGGTTAGGATTTGATTATCTTGGGGGGATGGGGGTTGGGGAGGAGGTGGGGAAAGGAGAGGGAGGGGGGGTTGGTGAGGGATAGGGGGAGGGACGGAGGGACTTACAGTAATGACCGGCTCCGTTTATTAGTTTTTTCCGAATCGAGTGTCGAACGTCCTCTACGTACAACCATGTTATGTAGTCAATACAATCTGGTATCTCGGATATATCTTCCATGACGTCCTCTGTATCATGATACCATTGTACCCACGCACAAGCTTGCATTTCTTGCGTTGGACCTCGCGTGTTGATCGCTTTGATGACCTTTGTCGTTGAGGCGGGGGCATCTTGAGCTTGGAGCGCTTGGAGGTAGATGTGGTGGGCAAGCGTGTGGCGAGTGTGGACGGTGTTGGAGCGGTGGCTGCCTGGAGGGTTGGTGAGGAGTGCGTTTGTGATTGGGGAGTTGCGGAGGGCGTTGGCGCTGAGGGATTGGAGGTCGTCCATGTCGGACCAGGTGCAGGTTTTGATTAGGTAGTCTGCCATGATCGTTGTTGGAAGTTGCGATTTGAAGTTGTGGTTGGAATAAAGGTTTGGTTGTTTTTGGTATGGAAGTTATTATCTTGTTGGGTGTTGTGTAACCGGGTCGGGTGACACATGAAAAGTGAAGATTGGTGTTATATATATAATATCCGGCCATTTTGTTGAAAGAGAATGTATCCACCAGTGTCAAGTGATTAGGCTCGTTGATCGGAAATATATATATTACGGGCAGCGACCAGAGCATTTAGCTCTTACCAGAGACCTTTAGCTGTACGATAACAAGCCGAAATGTTTTCTTATACCGCAAAAGAGTCCACACGGAAGACGGACCTTCGGTCTCCCTTACAATGAAGATATAGTGTTGAAGATTCCGATCTCGGAAGGAGGGATCCAGGGAACGCTCAAGTCTAAAGTCCACTTCTGGAGAAGGCGTCAGTAACAAGATGAAGAATCCGGTAAAAACAGCTCTTGATTGTGACTCTGTGCCGACAGCAGGCAAGATACCAAGCCGAGGGTCATCTTGTGCTATATCGAGGAATGGTATTACTGCTGATGCAATGAATAGCGAAAGATTTAGCTGTCGATAACGATTAGCACGGCGAGAGAGGAACCAAATGTATGCAAGAAAGGCCGTCCACATACATGTATGGAAGGCTCTTGGTAATCAACCGCGCAACGAAATTTTGTATTCATAGAACACGAAAGCAGCCTAAAAGAACCTCCACCATACGAGTACAATGATCAAAAATCCAACCCCCACGAATGGTCCATACTGCTTCAGCAGTAGTTCCCAATTTATTCTTACCGCCGCTCTCTTATACTTCCTACTATCCTCCCTCAGTCGCGAACTCATGTCACCCATCTTCTCAAGACTATCCCCTCTGTAGAGCAAGTCCTCGATGTTCTTCGTCATAACCTTTGTCACATCTTTGAGCTCATCATTCAGTTTATCTAGATTCACGCTAGCTCTTGAGTCTTGATAGGTCTTCTTCGTGCGTTGCATGAATGTATCGAATTCAACAAAGGCGTAAGGACGACAGTTTGGCGAGAGGTATTGGGAGGAGGAGTAGGTGGTTGTGAATTCGGTGGCGAGATCAGACAGGTAAGTGAAGGCGAGTTTTCGAGGGTAGGACTTGTCGCAGATAGTGAGAAAGCAGAGCTGGTCCTGTATGAGGTAGCTGCAGGTTGGCAATGTCAGAGACTCGGGTGGAACAACTGATCTATAACATGTCATACTGTAAGGTGTATTTGTCGGCCTCTATGCTGGCTTGAGGCTCTGAGTTGCGATTCAGGCGCCGTATGATCATTTTGGCGTTGGTCTTAGGTTCTGCGAGCTCTGCTTCCGCCTGCCAGTAAAGTCCACCCATCAGCATCAACCATGAACCTTTAGCCAGAAGGTAGGGCAGTTATACCTGCTCATCGTCCACTGATGCCGCCAACATCAGGCCTGAATCCACTTTAGCATTTCCCATCATGTCTTTGCCGGAATATATCACCGTCAATCCGTGCTATCTGTGTAGATTTGACCATCTTGCTTCAGTCAACAGCTTCCGCGGTTTTTCAATTTGGGCCACAGTGCACACATATGATCTGTTCAAGGATGATGGGACGGCAACTCCAAGTTCCGAGGTACGCAAGAGGTGACTGTCAAGTCCATATTGACTCTGTATGCAGATGGCAGATAGGCAGCTATGGAATGACCGGAGGAGCTACCCCTGCAATGAACGCGGCTCGCGGTTGAGGTGCGCTTGGAACAATACCCGCGATGTGAAGAAGATCCGAGTGAGGACTTCAAGTAACTTTACTTCATAGTCACACATTCCTTGCTGATTGAGAGCCTATCATGTAGCTCAGTTGAGCTGAAGTATTACTCCACAAACAAGGAGCATCTGTCTCTCGAAAGTCTTACCAACAGAAGCGCAACATGTCCACCCGGAAGCGTAAAGCAAACCCAAAATACGAAGATGAAGATGATAAACCCCCTAGGAAATGCGCCAAATCTACGCGGAAACCACCTGCGCAACGTAAGCCAGCGCCCCCAAAGCGCGAGGTTAATCGTAAACACGCCGTTGAAGAGGATGACCTCACTTATAAACGTGGTAGTATCAAAAGCATGACACCTACCAAGCGCATGCCTGCGCCCCGTACTGTGAAAGCCAAGAGAGGCGACCCGGACTGGCTGGTTACCAACGAGAAATCATCACTTGCACATGAAGATCTCCATGTAAGTCCCGTCGAAGCGCCCTGTCCCGAACAGTGATGCCAATGTATCGGAGGTTTTCGAGCAACAGGGTTAATCTGTGTACATGGTCCTTGGACCAACATCCTGTCATGATGTACTAACGTATGCAGGCAGAGCTATCTGACCCTCGAACATATGACGGTTTCACTAGAGAAGACTGGGAGGACATCCGCTCGACACTTCCAGAGAACGTGCCTTTGAATGCTGACGGCTATTCCATTTCCTGGGACTTCCTCAAATACGATGCCGATTTCCGCCGTGGCATACGCGAGTTCCAAGAAGACTTGTCTACAGGACGTCTGGACCCAGCATGGCAGGCAGCAGCGGCAGAAGCAATGGAGGAGCGAGCAAGAGGGGATTACGATGCCTACAAGGAGAATAATTACGAGGAGTTTTGGGGCCAGAAACAAAAGCTGGCATATGATGTACTTGCTGGGGAGTCTACGAAGTTGAAGTTGGAGACCATGGTTGAGAACGGAGTGTTCAGGGTTGGGGATGAATTTGTGTTCATAAGGGTTATTGGTCGGGGGGAAAACCGGGTGCTAATAGAAAAGGAATTGAAGGTGAAGGATTATACTTTAATGAGACGCAATTGCTGATACGATGCAGATCACCGCTGTGGGCGATGGGACGCTGACTTTTGCCATTCCGCCCGGACAGCTCAAGTTTTGTCCTCCAGTACCAGCACCACGAAGATCCGCTCACGAGAAGTCGGATGGGAGTGAACCTCTGATAGACGACGCAAGGCGGATGACCGCAAGCACGGACACTGGAATGGATGAGGGTCATATCACTGTGGACTATCATACGGACAACGACGCAATCAGGAACAGCGCACATGAACACAGAGTTCTGGACGATGGTGGACTCCTTGCGCAAGGAGTTCAGTCGTCTAATGGAAACATAAACACAAGAACGGAAGGAAATGAGGCAGCTGGGAAGGATGAGACTGATGGCGATGGATCCAAATATGGCGCGCAGGAACCTGATACGTCAGGTGAGGGTGTGCCGTTAGCTGATGAAGTGCAATCTGCAGATGCAGGCGCGATTACTAGTGTGGAGACTGATGAGGTCCCTTTGAACGGAAAGAGTCACGACAGTGGTCCCGAAAGCGACACACAGGAAACGATCGTCACTAACGCGGATTTCAAGACTGGTGGGCTAAACGCTCTTCCTAACGGACACACCAACAACAAGACTTCCTCAAGACCTACTGAGGGCACTGCCGATGATCCTCGAACTCCAGATTCAGAGGCGCCAGAATCCTCCGAAGGTGCTATAAGTTACGAAATCACGAGTCTGAAGCAGCTCATGGACAAAGCCATTGAGATCGACGGTCGCCTGGACCCAAAGAACAGAAAGGCAGTGTGCGCAGCCAGCCCATGGAAGTTCATGCGCGTAAAGCGCAACAACCAGGACCTTGGGACCTTATTCGAGATGCGAGAAGAATTTTACGCCTACAAGCTGCCTAAGATTACTAAAAGAACGAAGAAATGATACGGTAAACTTATAACTTAATTAAAGAGCTAAGTCTAGTGCCTTTGCCAGTATATACGGCTTTGAGCCATGACGCACGAGATGGAGTTCATAAGATACCCCTGGGAGCGAGCTATGATCTATCGCTTAGTCGATATAATGAAGGTTTTGATTGATCCAAAGCGATTTCTATCTTCACACACGTTTCTTGCAATTAAGGTTTAATGCTTCATTGCATGCACGCTCGTCCCTTCTCACCCGTATCTCCGTTCCATACGCGCTGCCCAGAACCTCGTATCATTCGTGCGCGTTACGCCACAGCTTCCTGACAATGCAGACCTCGAAAGATCCTACGCACATAAAAAAGCCTCGAAATATACTCTGCTCGCCGACCTCTCAATAGTATGGCATTGCAGCTAGGCAATATCAGCAAGATATGAATTGGCTGTTCCTCACCGTCCTCTTTGCGCTGTATCGCAACAATCCGGTGCGAGGAGCGCCAACTCATCATGATTCGTACTCAGCAATAAGCCGAAGCCATTCCGACATGGACCTCTATTCCAATGTGTCAACAGCAGAGCAAGTGCTGTCTTCGTACATCTAAACCACACATGACTTACGTTATCACCACACAGCATTTCCAACTCGCCTACTCCCTCCAATAGCTCTATCCTGAGTCAATCTGGTGGAAGGCGAGTCCCAGGCACCAGCACTTTTCTCGTCCTCGCCATTCTCAATCAACCCATACCCAGATTCAAACTTGGCCGGACCATCCTGCAAACACAGGCTGAGGTCCGGGCCTTTATCAATACACACGATGCCAATGACACTTCGCTCGCAGTAGCAGACGACCCCTACGAGAGTAACCTCTACTGGGAAGGATGCTACTTCGGCGTTGCTGAATTCCCTCATGGGACACATCTGATGACGTATGGAATTGTATATAATGTGCTGGAAGGGTTACGGTTGTGGTTATATATGGATAGGATCGACAGGGCGGCGGTCTTTGAGGTACGGGATGAATCATTTGGGGGTATTGGAATTGGTAGAATATCGCCAGACCCAACGCCGCCGGAGTCAATGGGGGTGGGTGATGGACTTGCTGCTAGTTGAGAGGGTAGTGTTGTCATTGCAATGGGAGCATGGCTCACCGGAGACCCCTTGTGGACTCAATCATAGGGTCTTGAAATCAAAGCAGCTAGAGCATGATACATTCTCTCAGCATTAGTGTAAATGATATGTGTACTTCACGAGATCACATCTGTGGTTTTGCGAGCTAGTATCGATAAATCACGTAGCAGTGTTTACTGCGTTGACGCTAGGCGAGAAATGTGAGAGATCTTATCGAGCCGCTAGAATAGTAAATACCTTGCACGAGACATCCACTTTATCATGGGTTGTCTTTAGACCTTACACATCAATGTATGCAGCAAAGCCACGGTCAACATGGGTGACCCCCAGACGACGCCCTTGGACGAGATCGTGTGGAACGACCCTATCGGCGCCCAAGAGATGGGGGGCATCCATACCAATACAGGCGAGTAAACAACTCATCCCTAGACTGCATCTCTGACCTCTTACTACAGTACTGCCCTACTTTGCCCGATCTTCCTTCTTCGATCAGACATCGAACAATGCCATCATAACCATCCAAGCTCTGAATCAAGCGGGGATGTATCACCTCATCCAGACGCGCCAGGCCTTCGAGGGAAGGTTGAGGGAGATGCAGGGACTGGAATACATGGTCACGCACGATCCGTCGGACAATGGGACCAAGGTTGAGAACAGCGGTGTCTGGGTCATTCGGAAGCAGACTAGGCGCAAGAGACCGGGTATGCAGGATGAGGTGACGCCGATGAGCTGCTATTACTTGAATGGGATCGATGTCTATATGGCGCCTTCCGTGGGAAACATTGTCGGCAGCAGGATGGTATGTGCTCGCCTGTGTAGCACAAATCTAACAGTCTAGCATTACTGACGAAGCAAGCCAGCTCTCTGTAGTCACATCCCTCACGAAGCTTCTCTCCACGGCATCTACCCTCCCAAGCTTCACTCCAGCAACCGGCCACACCTATCTTCCTCCAGCCCCCAAGACCCCCGCCCCCGGCTCAAGCTTCCAACTCGCAAACCAAAGTAAAGAGGGTTCTCCACTACCAGGATCATCGACCCCTCAACCCGCAACACAGGACACATCAACAAGCTCAAAAGCGCAATCAGCCTCCCACTCGAAATCAGACGTCGACTACCACGGCATCCACATGCTCGGCGAATCCTACAACCTATCCTTACGCTACGGCAACGAATACATGGACGAGAACCCCATCGTGGGCGAACCCGGCTCTTTCCGTTTGACAAAGTCGCACGACGCCACATTGACGTCTTCGATGACGACCAACAAATCATCGCAATCACTTAGCGTTAGCGTTGCTACGCCGGTGAAGGAGATAGAGGTGCCGGTTCCCCCACCACCACCGTTGAAGACGGAGGATCTACCGGCTCCGGTTCGGAAGGCGACGAAGGGGGGGGAGAAGAGTCCGAGTACGCCGAATGCGAAGGAGAAGAAGGAGAGGAAGGAGAGGCGGAAGAGTAAGGTGGCTGGGGCGGGGACTACCAGTACGCCTACGGCTACGTCTAGCACTGGGACGCCGAAGTAGAGCAAGATAGGGAGGCTGCACAATTTGTTCATAGCGCTCAGAGTGAAGGGAGCGGTGGCATGTTGCATCGTTGGACATGGCAGAGATGACGGATTGGTATGTTACCGTGCGGTAAGAGCCTTCTAGCTAATTGTACAATGAAGTCTGCTAACCAACAATCCAGGGGGTAGTAATGTTCCAACTAAGAATACCCAACAAGTAGGAAGATCTATACTTTTCCAGAATCCCAGCCTACGCAACCACTTAACCGCCTCAATCCCTATTCCACAGCGCTAACATTGGCATCCTCACCGCCCTCCCCATCCTCATTGATATCCACAGCGCAGCTCACCTCAATGAAATCCTCCAACTCCTCACTGACCGTCTTCAACTTCTCTTTCACGCTCGCCACGCCCTCATGGCCTACAATATGCCTCGCTGGAGGATTCTCATGCCCCCCAATGGCAATAATAGCATGCACCGTCTCAGCCAGCAACGACGCCTTCATCTCCGCCGGAAGTCTAGGGTACAACGAGACAACTTCGTCCGTCGCCAGCGTCTTCCGGTCCCCATCCTGCCGAGATCCCTGGATGCGATCCAGAAGGGGTCCGATAATGCCTCGAAACAAGGGCGCCGGATTATTCTCCTGCGCATACTGCGGCAGCGACGGCGCAGACACGATCTTGTTGGCCAGAACCCCAATCTCCATCGTCGGCTGCACAATAGTCATCTTAATACCGAACGGCGCAACCTCGTACGCAAGACTGTCGCAGAAGCCTTCCAGTGCCCATCCAGCAGCGCAATACATGCCCAGACCAGGCGTGCCCAGATGTCCCGCTGCGATGTGTTCCTCGTATCAGTATATAAAGAGTTACCGTGATGGAAGTAAAGTAAGTGAGCAAAATCAAGATGACTGACTTGTCCCCGTCACCACTATGATGTGCCCGCCATTCCTCCTCCGCATCGCCGGCAACGCAGCTTTAATCACATTGACCGGTCCGAAGAAATTGCTCTCGAATTGCTCCCGTCCCAGCGTCCGTGTGCGTGCCGAGATGCCCAGCTCCTCAACCGTACCGATTAAAGCTTCACTCGATCACATCCTGTTAGCACACTTCCATTTCTCCTTCAACCCAAACTTATTCATTTATAGAACATATTGGTAGTGAGGCAAGGTTCTCATACCTTGACTCGTGCAACATAACAAAATATCCAACCTCCCAAAGACGGCCACAGCTTCCGCGACGGCGGCTTGACACTGTGCCACGTTCCTGGTTTCATATCAGTATCCCGTTTCCCACTGATCATGCGCTACCACGTCTGTAAAAGAGAAGAGAGATCCTCACACCTCCCACAAAGCCCCACCCCCCTACACCTCTCCCTCCACTCCCTCCTCCCCACCACCTCGGCCCAAAATTCTCGAAAAGCCTCTCTGTGCTCCCTCCTTCCTCCTTCTTCCTCCTCCTCTTCCTCCCCCTCTCCCTCCCCATCCCGATCCCCCTCTCCCTCTTCCCCCTCTTCCCCCTCTTCTCCCTCTGTCTCCCCATCCCGCTCCCCCACCTCTCCTCCCCTCTCCCCATCGTTCACCCTCTGCGATACACTAGAATTCTCATGCAGCATCTCCACATCTTCAACCCCAGCGATCAAACAGTCGCCCGATGCGAGGATGTGCCGAGCGACAGCTGTGCCGAGGGGGGTGGTGGTTGCTGTTATGAGCCAGGTGCGGGGTCCGAGGTGGGAAGGGGTGGTGTTGGAGGTCATGTTTGGGACGGAAGTTTGGTGTCATTGTCGGGCGTGGGGGTGGGTGAGGAGGGATAGGGAAATGTAGGTTGTGGGGTGGGATGGGGGCATGCTGTTGTTTGGAAATAGTGGCGGGGAGGATGGGGAAGGAGAGGGTGGAGCGGGGAGAGGCGGGACGGTGGAAATGGGGAGCTTGGCGCGGGCCGTGGGAGATGCCGTTGGGGGTTTGTCAAGTATCTAGATGGATGGTCTTGATGCTTTACTTATCTGCTTGTAAGGGTGTTACAAAGGTATGAGGAATGGGAATTATCATGTGGAATAGTAGTGGGGATGTTGCTGACATGAGCTTTACTCTAAATCAAATGCATTAATTGACATTGTAATGGTTGGATGCAGTTCAGAGCATCCGTTTCTCAGTCAATCATGAAGATATTAATGGAGCGGTAAGGGGATGTAGAGAGAGATACAGAATGACCGTCGCTGCTTGACGTTCCAGAAAGAATGCCTCTCCAATATGTATCTGGATTATAAACGCCGTCTCCCTGCCTAAACTATATTCCTACAGCCCCGGTATCATGATCTCTAGAAATCCTGCTCCTCTTGAAAGAACATCGTAAAGCTTATGATAGTCCCGTAGATCAACAGACCCCCGATGATCGACATCGCCATGGCTGGAACGGCGATGAGGCCGCAATGGGCTAGTAGTGCTGGAAGAGCTATAGATGGAACACCACATTAGCACATATTCGTAGCCAGACCCCATAGTCCCCAAGAATCCCAACATAACAGATATCGCAGTCACATCTCTAACCGAGTAAGAAAAGCCCAAAACGTACCAACACCCATCACGACCAAAAACCCCGTACAGAACCGCCCAAAATCCACAATCGCACTCCCCGCACTCTCCATAAAATCATCCGGGTTCGCACATCGCTGGCATATGAAGTTCGGCAGCGGTGCGAGCACGTAGGTGGCTACGACGAGCAGGGTCAGGTAGCTGTGGAAGAGGGCGGAGGAAAGGATGACGAGGAGGAAGCCGATTGCGAGGACCTGTGGGCGTGCGGGGTGGTTAGTGTTGGGGGTCTGGGTGGGGGGTGGAGTGGGGCGTACGAAGGAGAGGGCGATGATAGTCTTGAGGCCTGCTGCCATGATGGGGTGATGTCGTGTGCGCTGGGGGAGGGCGAGAAGTTTAGGCTGCAGAAGCGGACATACGCTGGATCAAAGCTTCGTGAAGGGGGGGATGGGTCGTAGAATGCTATGGACAATGGGTGGCTCTACTGGCAGGGGTCAGAGCTCCATTCGGTGTATGCGAAGACTTATATCGATGTCGCTGACAATGGTTGACGATTTGGGGTGAGGCTGGAGTCGTGGCGTTCCGCTTCTGCGCTTGCAGGGGTGCAAGGATGTATTTGGCGCTAGTTTCATGGGTCTTGGCATACGGCTTCTCTGTTTACTTACTTCAGTTGGCTGCACGGATATCGCTATTATTGGACCAGAATTTTGACCCACTCGACGTGGTATAATAGCAGGCTTGGACAATTACTAAATTGCAAGTTATTGCAAGCTTCCTCCACGACCAGGCCGCCTCGCATGCTAAGGTATCTGCTGTACTAATCCATGCCCGAGCTTCCAGCCAAGCTACGCTCTTGTCCATAGGCACATCTGCTGAGCTCTCAATCTTGCAGCCTACATAATACATGATTTTCGTGCCTTGCGGTCTTGCCGTCAACGGTGGCTAACAAAGATATTCTCTGAAAGAAACATTCGTAAGCAGTCGCGTAATCGAGAGACTGAGCTACCTACAGTTTACCCTCAATCGGTACGCCTAACCAATACGCCTCATGATTAGTATCCAATCCCTGGATGGCGAAACACACTCTCCAAAACGTACGAAAACCGTCCAACTCTATAGTAACGGTCCGGTTGCACTCCATCGTTTTCGACGTCCCGAAGATTAATTCGGCTGACCATGAAGCTGCGTCCCAATCTTTGAGGCGCAGCACAATTCGCAACCTTTCACAACACGTGCGATTTGTTTCAGCGAGCATTTCGACGACAGCCACACATATCTGCGCTATATCCTCCTCAACGCCACTCCGAAATTCCAATTTGATTTTGTTCATCAGTTTGACCGCTGGTAAGAGTCGGGGTAAGGGAGACTGAATCCCCACCGCCAAGTCAATCAAGTACCGAAATTGGCATTCTGCGTAGAGTACGGTCATCGCTTCCTCCCTGGTGGCTTTCGAGGTTCGAAGAAGGGCTAGATCCGCAGCATTACCTGGTGGGAATGAGTTGGTGGGGCTCATCATTGGCCACACCTGCAAGCAGTCTTTCGAATCGAACAGATGGTGGTAGATTTGATTTCGAACTTCTCCAGGAAAAGGGAGGAGCCCGGGTCGTTTTAAAGTCGGAGCCATGATTCTGGATGGTATATGCTCTCCTGCATCAAGCTGTAGCTTTGATCATCCCTCCGAAGGTTCTTCTCGTGCATTTCGCGAAATATCAACTGAGAAATCTGAAGCAAATGAGGACGCCGCTATGACCTGAGCTTCTTTCTAGCGCGCTTAGAATTTAGCGTACTTACTTTTAGGGCGCCTGGGGGTCGAACAAATCATACGGGGTAGACATCTGTAGACATTCTTGACTAATAGATTTCCTTAAATAAAACACCCCGGGGTATATATAAAATATCCGGGCTATAAGATTAATTTTTAAAAATCTATTTAAATACTTTTCTTACTAAAAATCTCGTATAAAGGAAATCTCGTTATAAATCTTACTATATTTATAATAGTACTAATAATACTACGCTACTAACTAGGCTTACTCTACTAGAGTACGCTATACCTTTCTTATAGTAGGTACTAAATACTACTACTATATATATAGTATCTAGGAGGTTACTTCTATATTAGAAACTAGACTAGAAGACTAGTTCTTAAGGGCTAGAATAGATAGTATAAACTACTAGTAAGTAGGTAGTATTATAATAGTAGACTTAATACTCTAGTAACTCTATACTTATAAAAGAACTAATCTCTACCTCTTAAAGAGGTAGAATAGACTAACCGCGTTAGGTTAGTACTTTAAACTCGAGTTAGATTCTTAACTTAACTCTTAGTAAGTTAATACTAAATTCCTAGCCTAAGTATTTAAGTTAGTATTAATAGTTAGTACTAAGTATTTAAGTTAATACTATAAGGTAGTACTAAGTATTAGTACTAAAGTATTAACCTAACTTACTAAGACTTTAGTTTTAATAAGGGTATTTTACTAGATTATAATATTAGGAATACTTTATAGTAATATAAAAAGGTAATATAATTATTTAATAGTTATTAGTAGATAGCCTATCTATCTATTTAATTAGATATCTCTATAATCTTATACTTATAATCCTTCTATTTATTACTATCCTCCTTACTATTATTATATTTACTATTATTATCCTTACTATTACTACTAGTCTTACTAGTATCTTCTAGCTTATATTCCCTATCCTCTTCTTTGTCTTCTTTAGTAGTATACTTAATTTCTTTCCTATTAGTACTAACTTTAATTAAGATACCCTCCTTATCTTAATTCCTCTTTATAAGGTTAGATATAATATAATCCTTTATATTAAACGCGTTAGTATACTCTTATATAATCTTAATATAAGTATTTATAATATTAGGGTCTTATATATCTTTTAACTCCTCTAGACCCTTATAATATATAATCCTTTACTTAATAATCTATATAATTAATAGATTAAATCTAATAAATTCTAGTATAATATTTATATCTTCCTTAGAAGTATTCTAAAAATTAAGTTAATTAAAAGATAGGATTAAAGATAGATTATATATTTACCTCTTTTATAGAACTAGTTATACTATTTATACTATTTATATTATTTACTAATTTATCTAGCTTAGTTTATTCCTTAGTAGCCTCTTTATTATCTTTAAGGCGTAGCTCTATCTTAAAATATTCTATTATATAATATTAGCTATTTAGGAAGTATTATATTACTTAATTATATTATTATAAATCCCTCTTTTATATCTTTCCTCCTTTATAATATCCTTTATCCTAATTACTAGCTTTATATAATCCTCTTTAGTAGCTATCTTTTATATATCTAATTCCTTTAACTTCTTAATCCTCTTTAATACTATTATATAGTTATTAGATACTTTTATATATAGTAGCTTCTTATTATTATCCTAGTCTTTTACTCGTTCTCTACTTATAATTAATTTAGGATTCTAGTTATAAGGACTTAATATTATTATAATTTTATATTAGCTTATCTATCTAGTAATATATTTAAGTAATATAATTAATTAGAAATATTTATTATATATTAATAACCTATCTTACTATAATATCTTAAGTATATAAAGGTAGGAGGAGTTATAAAGAAGATTTTAAGACGTAATTCTACTTATAATTACACCTATAATTACGCGGAATATTCCGCCTAATATTACTTTACCTTATATTAAAACTTTTAAACCTTATATTCCTTCTTTTATCTACTATTATATATATTTAACGACTTTAATAATAGCTTATACTAAGTAGACTAGTAATATTATTTTACAATATATTTCTTACTCTATATACTAATAGGTAGATAGTATAATTAGGTAATAAAATACTAAAATTACTAGCTAGAGGGGGTAAACCCTTATAAGGTAGGGGAGTAAATAAGCTATTATATAAGAAGGGAAAGGTAATATAAATAGGTAATATATTAAAATATAATTAGCTAATCCTTTATAATTAGTAGTACTAAAACTAATATTATAAAGATAAAAGTATAAGATTAACTTAGATCTTAAAGCTCTAAGGGAGATAAGATAATACTAAAAGTCTATTAATAACCTTATCTTAAAGCTACTATTTAATTATATTATAAGGGAGATTATAATAGATATTATAGGAGTTAGTATAAACTTATATTAAATCTAAAGTTTAGCTTTAGAAGTATTATAAGATATTATAAAAGTATTTATAATATCTTTTCTCTTAAGTAAATATATTATTATTTTATATTACTATTTTATCCTTATAATAATTACTTACTAATTTATCTTATAATATATATTTAAATCTACTTTATATCTATATTAAATATATTACTATTATATAGAGGGATTTATAACTTATAAGAGAATTAATAAAGAGCTTTAATATTATACTATTTAATACTTAAGGGTAGTAATAGTTTTATAGTATTAGGAGTAGAGGGTAGGTCTAGGATAATATAGCGCTCCTAGTATTATAGTACTCCTAGTATTATAGTACTCCTAGTATTATAACGCTCCTAGTATTACAGCGTTCTTAGTAAGATAAAGAATTATATTACCTTCTTATATTACCTTTATATCTATATATAGAAATTAAACCTACTTTATAAATATACTACCTAATTATTAACTAACTTTAAAATTATAACTATTAATCTATTTATCTTAAGATATCTATTAACTTTAACTTAAAAGGATCTTTACCTTTATTAATACTTTAATTAGTATCTTCTTCTCTTTAAAGAATATCCTAGGGCTTAGTAAGAGCTTCTTTAGGGTTTAAACCTATAATATAATTATAATACTTTAGTAGTATTACTTATCCTATAAACTCTAGTTCTAATTATATATAATCCTATAAATATACTCTTTAAGTAAGATTAAAGACTCTCTTAATACTTATAAATAATATTAATATATAAAAGGATATCCTTAGCTATTTATATTAGATTTAGATAAGTTAAAGTATTATCCTTCTAGTACTCTTATATAAGAATATCCTCTAATAGACTTTTAGAATAAAAGTATTAAATAGCTTTACTTTATAATAAAGACCTATAATTTAGATATTAAAATAGACTTCTCTTTACTCTTATTAAAGGCTATTACTAGTTAATATAAATTTAAATATATTACTATATTATATTACCTTATTAATATTTTATATATCTTATATATTAATCCTTCTAATAACTAGTAATATCTTATAATACTTATAAAAGTAGTTAATAAATTATTATTATACCTCTCTTTATAAGAGGTTAAAGTATTATTATTATTAAACTCCTCTTATTTATCCTAAGTTTTATATAGACTTAGTTTTATAAAAGGGTCTAGAATATTAGTAAAGTTATATATTAATCTACCTTTACCTTCTATTCTAGAATAATACTTAGTAAGTTTTATTAAGGCTACTTTATAAATATAAATAATACTTACTTTACTAATAATCCTACTATTGTATTATTATTATTTATATATTATTATTTTAGTACTATTAAAATATTTAAAAAGAGTATTATATAATTAGAATCCTAAATATATACCTATATTTATTATCTAAGAAACTATTATAGTAAGTTAATAGATAGGATTTAATATATTACTAAGTAGTAATATAATAAACTATTTATATTTACTAAGGCTAATTATACTAATTTTTAGATTAGTTATATTTTTATCTACTTAAGTATTAATAAAGTTATATAACTAATATATATAATAAAGTATTAAGTATATAGAATTCTAATAAATATAGATATCTTATATAAGTTTTTAAGGTCTTCTACTAAAGTTTTCTTATAACTATAAAAAATAAAGCTTTTATTAAGGAGATAAGTTAATTACTACTATAAGAGCGCGGATCTATTTAAAATATTAGTAAGTATATCACCTATTTATATTACCCTTATAATACTATACCTTCTTAATAATAGTTAATAGACTTATACTTACTTAGATATCTTTAACTTAAGTATCCTCTAGTAATACTATAATATTATCTAAAGCTTCTAAGTCTAGGGCTTTAATAAAGTCTTATATTATAAGGTTAAAGATATAAGCTATATAAGGAATAGAGTTTTATAGTTTATCCTATTAGATATCTTATTAAGCTAGAGATTTCTCTAGTTTATCTTTTAAGGTTCTATTATTACTAGTATTATTAGTAATAACCCTAAAAAGCTTATCTTTAATTCTATAAAGAGTTAATATCTTTATTATTTCTATTATAAGTAAATACCTAAAATACTAGATATTAAATAGTATAAAAGTAATAAGATATTCCTAATATTAAAAATTAGTATTAACCTAGTAGACTAGTACTCTAAGGTAGGCGACCTTTTAGGGACTAGACTAGGTATCTAATATAAGAGAAATATATTAAGGATATTCTAGATCTACTTTAATTTTTATATATATTCCTTTAAAATCTAAAAAGATTATACTTTATAATTTAGTATAATAGATTAGGGTTAAATCTAGATAAGCTATTAATAGTAATTACTAAAACTCTAGTTAGTTAATAGTCTAGAAAGACTAGTTTAAGGTAAGAAAGTATTTATATAGCTATTTATTCCACTTCTCTTAATAAAAGTTAGTAGAAAACCTAATATTACTTTTCCTCTAAAATTATCTCTAAATAATTAATTTAATATTATTAATTTATATTACTATAAATAATATACTTAACTTAAAGAAAGTTCTATTTATAATAATAGATTAAGCCGCTTATAAAGAAAGTATTTATTAATTTTAAGATATTTCCTTATATTAGATATACTTAAATTACTAGTAGCTATTAAGTAGTCTAGAATTCTATTATACTTCTTATAAGTAATCTTTAATAATCCCTTAACTATTAAAGTAATTTAGATGAAGTTATCTTAAATATTAGCCTATTTACCTAATATAATCTTCTTAATCTAGAGTAGATCCTTAATTTTAGTACTAGACTTTATTTTAATACTTTAACTAATAGTAGTTTACTACTATTATACTTTAAACTAGACTTTAGTATACTAACTCTATTTAATAAATTTACTATTCTTTACTAGAATTAAGTCTAGGAAATCTTCTTTAATAATTTTAATTTATCTAATATACTCTATCTAATCTAACTTATAAACTGGCTAGGATAAAGACTACTAGATATAAAATTATTTATATTAAGATTATTAAATTCTAATTAAATACCTTTATTACTAAGGCCTATAAAACTTAATACTTCTAAAGGACTTAAAGGGACTAATATATTCTAGGCGCTAATAGCGAGAGAACTAAGAGTAATATAAAATAGTAATATAGACTATTATATTATATAGAATAATAAGTAATAAATATTAGATATAAGATAAATCCTAATAATATTAAAGTATTTAAATTTATCTTATAAAGAAACTATATTAGTCCTTTATTAATTTATTAGTAGCTTAGCTTCTTAGTAATATCTTAGTAAGTTAGATTAATCTAACCTAACTTACTAAGGTACTAAGGGCTTTTCAGGTTAGTACTAGAAGTAGGTACTAATTATTTAAGTTAGTACCTAAATAGGTACTAAGTATTCGGGTCGGTACTAATTTATAGTACTAAAACCCGACTTGACAGTTAGTCTAAGATAGAAGGAGGACTATCTAAATACTTTTAAAGAAGCTACCTAGCCTCTTAGATATCTAGATAAAAGGATATCTATTAGATAATAAGAAGTTAAACTAGTATTACTAAGATATTATTAATGAGTTATAGTTATATTAACTAGATATATTAAGATATCCTAATAGTTACCTCCTCTTTAAGAGTATTTATCCTTAAATACTAATTATTACTATTTATAATAGGACTTATTAAAAACCTTTAAAACCCTAGTAAAGAAAATAAGAGAAAGAGTTTTAAAGATAGTAATAATATAGTAATAGTAATATACTACTAACTTTATATACTACTAATATATAAAAGCTAAGAACTACCTAGTTAGTAATAATAATAATACTTCGTAATATATTAGTAAGTCTTATATATAGTACGAAATATTTTATAAATAATAAAGATTCCTGATATTATACTCTTAGCAAAATAATAAAGGTTAAATTAGAGTCTTAGCGAGTCGGGTCAATACTTCGGTACCAATTCTCGATCTGGCTCCGGAGGCGAGCTGGAAGAGTCGAAGGGGACCACATCCTGGTGACGGAGTAGGAGATGAAAGACTGGGTCAAAGAGGTATATTGCTTGTTCTTGTGCCTCAACGGTATCTGATAGTCAGCTGGGTAAATGTCAGCAGCAGAGGGAAAGAGTTGCCTGGTAATTACAACCATGTTCTTATATCTGATCTGTTCCTTATCCAAGCAAGCAAGTGGAAAACTATTGCAGGCGACCACCTAGAGACGTATTCTGATGCGATCGAGGGATTTGGTACAGGCCGTAACTAGCCATGTCACGCAAGAGAGCCAAATTAGGAGCAAACTGTGGGATCGATAGAAGCTTTCCCTTTGGGAAGATAAAAAAGCAGCAGAAGGGGAACTCTAGAGGCTCTATGAGAATGGGAAGCAGAAGCCTATCACTTATAATTACTAAGACTCCATTAATGTACAGAAAGCTCATTAAGGAGACCGTGTACGAGGCTTCGGCCGAGGATTGGAATGGAAAGCTCCATGTGAATGGTTGCCGGAAACGCATAAGGCAGTGCAAGGTCTTCAAGGTCGCAGATGAAAGGAGCGAACCTAGCTGCCGCCACTTCTCCATGGGTGTTGAAAGCCTCACAGCAATTGCTGGCGTCTGGATTCTTTTGAAAGAATTCGTCGTCAAATAGATCAATGCAGCAGGGGTACGCTACATATCGTTCTTCAATTGCAACAGCCTGGCTATGGTGGGGTACTCTCGCTTGCCACGTGCACATATTCTCCCCATAGGCATAGAGAACCCATTGAAACTTTAGCGCTTGTGCTCACCAAGTTTACTTGATGTCCGCATGAAAGTGCACGAAGGCTTTCTAATGCAGTTGATGAATAAGGGTTGACCTAGTAGATTAGGTCGTTCAAGATGCTGGTGATACTGATTTCATTAGCCCAGCTAGGGATTAGCATTAACATAAGTCGTTTCCTTGGAACGATACTACACCATCATTAAGACAATCAAAGTAGTCAATGTTCTCCCAATGGACTCCTATGCTTTCCGAAATGCTGCTTCAGCATGCATATACTGATACCTTCTCTTGTGCTCTCGCTTCTGCTCCACCGATTCGGGGATCGGTAAGCCGGGCACATAATACTGAATCGTCGATGTTGTTCTCCAGTATTTGAACGTGGCTTACGCCTCAAAAACAAGGAGCCGATTGAGACTCTGGTCATATGGTCCACACAACATCAAACTTCTGGTGCGCGCAGATGATAACTCGTCAGTTCAGCATGCGAAGGGTGATATTTGTTCGAGAATCCGAGAGCATCTAAGATTAAATGCGACCGCGAGGAGCCAGCCTCGGATTGAAATCACAAATTTAGCTTTGATACAACCTGACAAGTAAAATAGCATCCTCCTAATATTACCAATATTGGAAAGAGTGTACCGATATTTGATAGGCGTAGCGACCTTCCTTTGAAGTAATTCTATGTAGATAGGAGTACGCAAACTTCGCAAATGGCGATTTGTACCGGGCAACTCCACTACAATTCCACAAGATCTTTTAGTAGATTCTATTTCTAGGCATCTTGCCTATTGGCTGCATCGCATAAAGCTGTCGTCTTATAGAAACATCGCCCTATCACAACATTCTCCGTCGGAGTTAGAGCCTTGTTTGCTAGATCAGGGTGCTAGAATGTCCGATTTTTCCTGTATGGAGGAAGAGGGCGTTTTCGATACTATGTTGGGCCGCTAAATGCTGATATGTCGAAAGGCCTAGAGCTAACCTGGTCGGGACTCCGGACGAAAATGCTAATTGATTAAGAGGGTAACAAGAGATCAAAGAAACTTCGTAGCGAGTGACTGGACGAGGACGCTGGACTTCACGGTCCCATAATCATGAGCGAGTTCAGAAACTTAACAGCCTGAGAAGCAAGCCGTGCGGTGATGAACGTTTGCCTTTCCTCTTATCACATGGCACCTTTCGCTATCTTCTTATACTCAACGGCCGGCACACCATTGTCATGAACCCAGAAGACCTTCTCGATCTGACCGCCATTGTTCACCTCGAATCTCAACTTCCAAAAGTCCGCCCCTTGATCAACCCAGCGACCGCGCCTTGCAAGGTCGTTGCGAGGTTGCAGCCAGGTGAAAGTGTCATGCTCGTAATGCTCAAGGCTAAATTTTTCCGAACGTAGTCCCTGCAAGGCCCAATACAGGTTCCCATCTTCCAAAGAGACTTCAATCTTCACGACATGGATAGCATCCCAGTAAGTCCCAGTATAGTCCTCTAGCTTCTTCGGCGACGTATCAGTCTTACGGTTTCTCGAAAGCTCATCGCTTATATTTGCATACCACTTAGCATTTTCAGCGACACTGGTCCTAGCAGCTGCCACGTAATCATTCTTGTCCGGCACTTCGAGCATCTCTTCGAGAACAAGCTGAGCGACCCAGTTTGGTGTGTCGTTGAGGCTCAACGTATTTGTCAAGACTACGATGGCACTCTCTATGTTGGGAAGCAGTAGCACTACAGGCAGAGCACCAGGCAGACTGCCCTAGTGATAGATCACTAGCTGCGGTGGAGCGCCCTTCCTAACGATTAGCATACCGTTTGGCAAAAGACCAGGGTTGCATCCTATGTCGCCCATGTTACCAGGAAGTTAAACTCGAGCCCAGCCGAACGCATACGAAGTTTCAGAGGGCGTCGGCTGACTCATAGGTATCTTGGCGGACATGAGATGATTCACCTGCTTCAATGGCGAATTTTCGGTCGACGTTCGTTCATTGGTAGACTGGTCGTTAGCAGATGCGAGGAAGACACCATAGAGCCGAAGGAGGTCTACGACGCAAGTGCGAATACCGCCACTCGAAGCACCAAGTCCATCATCGCCAGCCTTTACGCAGGGAATGGGTGTTGGAGTACCGTCGTCCAGAACGTTGTAGCATGTTGCAACGTTGTCGGTGCCCGCTTACGGAGATTTAAAAGAAGTCCGTGGCATGCCAATTGGGTGCGTGAGTCGTAAAGTCACAAAATCTGAGTACGTCACTCCACTGAGCTTCTCGATAACGTAGCCAGCTAGCTCATAAGGAAGATTGTTGTATTAAAACTATCCCCGGAATGGCAGCAAGGGCTCTTGGCTACTGAGGTACTTCATCCCAGCCTTACCAGGTATGATGATGTTGTTCTCAGTACTGACATAGTAATTATCGCCCCAGGACATACATGTACGGTGACAGAGCAGATCTGCAACGGTTATGTGATTACGCAAGATATCGTCCTGGATTCCGAAGTCCGGGAGTATGTCCTTGACTCGTGTGTCCCAAGCGAGCCTGTTTTCTTCGACAAGTAAGGCGACACTCGCCGTAGTCATTGCCTTGGCTACTGAGCACCCGGGAGTAATAGTCTCTTCCGTCATCGGTAGCTTCCTCTGCACATTGCGGAATCCATAGTTGGCATAGTAGATGGGCTTACCATGTTGCAGAATGCCTAGGGATAGGCCTACGGTACCTCCAATGCTCATGAGCTTCTCAATCGTCAGAGTCAGGACTTACTAGGCTCCGCTCCTCCTCTGTGTGGTGGGGACCACAGCCACCCTAGACCTCGTGGCAACAGAATGGCGGTGATGAGGAAGAACACAAGTAGAGCAGAGCCGAGGAATAGAATCGTTCTTATACGACACATACAAATAATTCTATCTATCGGGTGAGCAAACTGAGAAGTCGAGGGATCTAAAGTATTCGCGCGCAATGCCCGCTGTCAAGTCTATTCTACTGCTGCCAGGAAGCATCGTACCGGGGTAGCGTGTAAAGCTCGTTTTCTATTGTATCTGGTAACGGAAGCGCTGATGCTGTCTACATGTAGCAAAGGATGCTTAAGCGAAGTCCCATTGTTATTTCTACGTCGCACCCTAGAACTACTATTCTAGTACTCAACAAGGTACGTCTTGTCAGGGTAGGAAGGATAGATTCTCCAGGTTCTCTAGTAGGAGCTGCTAATATCTACTGAATGCTTACTAAGTATACGCTAATCACTTCTAGGAAGTACCTTCCTTCTACTTTATAAGTAAAGGAAATAGGAGCCCTAGTAATACCTCTTAAAGTATAAATAACTACTAATAATATTATCTATAATTATACTTTAAGGTAATTATAAAAATATTACCTTATAACTTATTAAGTAAATAACTATAATAAGTAAAAGTAAGAGGTAGATAAATAACTAAAGTAAGTAATTACTTCCTTATTCTTAAATACCTTATATTAGAATAATAAAAATAAGTAAAAAGCCTAGGATTATATTACTTTTCTATCTTATTATAATAGTTCTATATTATTAGCTCGTCTAGGGTATATTATATTAGGTTATATTATTATTAATTCTTATAGACTAAGATATATATATTAGGGCTAATATAAGTAGTTAGAGCTATTAGCTACTCCTTCTATTTATAATCCCCCCCTTATACCTTATAACCCTTATAAAGCTTAATACCCTACTATTAGCCTCTAAGTCCCCTATTAATATCCTACTTTAAGTCCTAATCTTTAAGCCCTAAGTCTTCTAGCTTTATAGGAGTAGGTTATTCTTTAGTAAACTATATAAGTAGATTAGCTATAATATAGCCTAATTTAATATATTATAGGAGTATATCTAGGGTATTATAATAAGGCGGGCCTTTATAGTTTATAATATAACTAATATCTAGATAATATGTTATAATAGGAGTAATTAGCTATTTAACCTTATTATAGATTTATTTTACTTTAACTTATAAAGTCTTTAAGACCTTATTACCCTAATAAAGTATTTAATATATCCTAGGGGTAATATTACTCTTAGCTATATTAAAGGCTTTTTTATCCTTTATAATAATAGCTTTAATTAAGGGTATAATATCCTTAATAGCTTTCCTAGTAAATACTATTATATCTACTTAAATAAATAGAGTACTATCTAGACGCTTTATAATAGTAATTATATAAATATATTACTTAATTAGATTAGTAAAGGCCCTTTAAAGATTCTTAATACTAGGTATTAGGGGAGGCGTAGCCTCTATTTCTATTATATTATAGTAATAAGGTTAGATAGGACTAGTAGTACTACTTATATAAATATCTCTAGACTTACTAGCTCTTATATCTAATAATTAGTAAGGTATATAAGTAAATTTATTTAAGAGGTTAAAGAAAATTTTTAAGTTTAAAGGTACTAATAGAGGTACTTATAATTAATATAAGATAGGTATATTAATACTTTATAAAGGCCTAGGAGAGGACTTAGGCTTATAAGAGTTAACTCTAGTAGTTAATTCTTTAGCCTAGGCTTTAATAGCCTTTAAGTTTAGTTATTATAATATAGTAGTATAATATATTTTTAGGTTATAATCTTCTTAATTATAAAGAATAGATATATAATATTTATCTTTATTAAATTAGTTAAATATATTATACCTATTATTAAACTTAATATTAGATATATTACTTTAATAGATCTTAAGAGGCTCTAAGATAATAAATCTTATAATATTAAAATCTAGAAGCTACTAGGCCTTAATACTAGTAATAGGAATACCTTTAAGAATAATAAGACTTATAATAGAGTCTAATAGCTTTATAAATTAAAGTAATATATTCCTATTAAATCTACTTATAATATTATTAAGAGTAAGGACCTCTAATAAATTATTAATATCTTCTATTATAGGGTTAAAAAATAGGTACTTGAAATATAATTTATCTTCTAATTTATAATTATAATACGCCTCTTAAAGTACTTAATTTATAATATTAATAGCCTTATTAAGTATCTAATAATTAGAATTCTATAATATAATAATAGTATTAATAAGACCCTCTTTAATTTTATAAGCCTAATATAAGTTTAAATTATATAGGGTTATATTAAGTTTATTATCTTAAGTAGTAATATAAAGCTAATAGACTATTAAGCTAAAAGAGGATATAATTAAGTTAGAGATTTATAAGAGTATAAAGTAGTAAATCTTATAGAGTATAAAGTACTAATCTAATTCTACTTAATAGGCTTATTATTATAATTATAAACTTAATAGCTAAGGCTAAATAGTTTATTTTCTATAAGATAGCTTTATACCCTAAAATTATATAATTATAATAGCTTTATATTATAAATATATAAGAAATAGCTTTATACTCTAAAACTATATATTATAATAGCTCTATACTTCTTAAATATATAAGAAATAGCTCTATACTTATACCTATTCTAAAATAACTTAAAAGATCTAATTAATAGCTTTTTACCTTAAGGCTTTATACCTCTAAGGCTTTATACTTATACTATTATAATAATACTTTAAAAGGATACTTTTAATAGAATTATTAAACTAGGTTTAATATATTTTATATATCCTTTATTAACTCTTATAAATTTTCCTTTAATTTATATCCCTTTTAGGTTATAAGATATTATAGTTTATAATAATAGAGTCTAGAGTCTAGGATCTTATTTACCTTATACTCTCTCTTATTATTATACTTTATAATTTTATTAATTAGAGGTAGTAGTAGTATAATATAGCCTTTAATTATATTAATATTATAGGGTTTTATTAGATATATATAAAATACTAGGTATACCTTTATTTATAAAGGTAACTTAATCTTATAAGTATTAAGTATAATAGCTTCTACTACTAAAAAGGAGCTAACTTTTTTATAATCTAGCTTTTTATAAGGTCTTTATAATAAGATATTAATATTATATAATATAATATAGTCTCCTAGTTAGAGGGTTAAGGGCTTTCTCCTCTTATTATAATATTAAGCCTAGGTATTTTAAGCTATAATAAGCTCTTTCTTAAGGATTATATTAAGGTATTCTAGTTCTTTTACTATTTTCTAGGTAGTTATACTAGGGCTAATATAACTAGGAGTATCTACTAACTAGAATAGTTTAGGCTCTCTACTACTAGAAATAAAGAATAGGCTTTAATCTTCTTACTACAATAGAATATATGTAATTTCAAACCCTAAAGATCTCCTAGACCCCTTATCTAATAGATTTATCGCTTTATATACCTATTTAACCGCTTTTAATTTAACTTACTTTTACGAAGAATATTAAAGTTGTAATATTCTTCGTATTCTACCTACGTATATACTAACGTATTATAAAATTTTCTATATAAATTATATTATTCGCTCTATTTCATACTACTTAGTTATATTAAAATTAAAAAAATTAGTATAGTAGTTTAAAAGATATATTAGAATAAGTAGATTTACCTACTAAATTCTATATACTAACAGCTAGAATAATTAGATTAATAATAAAAATCCTATTATTATTTATAAATTACTTATTCTACTATATTACCTACTAATATATCTAATATTAGCCTGAATAGGGGGTAATATCCGTCTTATTACTAGGTAGGTAATACTATTAGAATGGTCTAAATTAGTGTATTAGTATATTAGCTAATACTATCGCATTTACAGGCTAAAAACCCTACTATTTACGTCAGCTACTAATATATCTAATATCAGCCTGAATAGGAGGAAATATCCGTCTTATTACTAGGTATAAAATACTATTAGAATAGGTACATATATATAATATAGCTAAGGCTATCGTATATACAGGCTACCTACTAATATATCTAATATACTCCCTACTATTTATATTATCTACTAACGTATCTAAGATTAGTCTAAATAGGGGGAAATATCCGTCTTATTACTAGGTATATAATACTATTAGAATAATCTATATTAGTCTATTAGTATATTAGCTAATAGTATCGTATTTATAAGTAAAATATCTAATAGCTAAAACGTCTAATATACTCCCCGCTATTTATATCACCTACTAAACGCTAGGTAGTAGGGGTGAAATTTAATATATAAAAATCTTGAATTTTTATAGGTATTTTCTAGTATATAATATTATAGATACTATTATTATAAGTATATTCTCTAAGGCTAAGTAGAGTAACCTAGTTATCTTACTAGTAATTTATAAAGACTTATAAGTATTATTTAATAACTTAATTTTATAACTCTATTAAGCTATCTATTTATTAATATTATACTATTAAAAGCTTATAATTTATACTAAGAGCTTTTATAAGAGTTTACTAAAAGTATAAGGTAAAGAGGATATCCTAGTTACTAATAATTATATTAGATATCTTATATTACTAAAATATATCTTATAAGAATAATACTATAAACTATTTAAAGGTTATAGATTTATAATATATAATATAGTAGTATATCTTACTAAAATAGTCTATTATTATTATAATATAGTTATAAGTAATATTATTAATAGGGCTTTTACTATTTAAGAGATTTATAATAAAGTCTATTATAATAGATCTTTATAGTATATTAGGAATTAGAATAGGTACTAATTCCTTATATAATAGGTATTTTAAAGCTTTAGTTCCTTAGTAGGTATTATATATTTTTATATAATTACCTATATTATTACTTAGTAATAGCTAGTAGAATTAATAGTAGATAGTTAAAATAGTCTAATTATAACTAAGGTAGCCTACTATTAGGGAATTATAGAAATTTTATATAATATAAACCTTTAGATCTATATCCTTAGGTACGTAGAAATAATTACCTTAGAAATATAAAAGGCTTAAAAGCTATTTATAGCTTAATCCTTTAGCCCTAATAGCTTTAATATTAGTCTTAAGTTTTTCTAAGATTTCTTTAAGAATAGTTTATAAGAGCTTCTATTATAACTAATTTATAATATAGAAAGAAGATGTATTCTCTATATAGTAGGAAACCTACCTAAGTATATAGAGTATAGAAGCCTTTTATAAGGAAGGCGCGCTAGGTAAATAGTACTATTAATAATAGTAATAATAAGTAAATACCTATAATAAATACCTATAATAAATAAAGCTATTGTCCTAATAGTATATATATTAAGTAAAAGAAAGAGATAACTAGTAAGGCGAGAAATTATCCTTTAACTTCTACCTTAAGGCTATTTACCTCCTTATATACCTAGATAAGCTCCGGAGTATTTAATAGGCGATAATCTAGTATCTATTAGTTATCTTCTAGTCTATAACCTAGCTATCTAGCTAGGTACTAGGTGGATTAACCGCGGCTATAATAAATACGGCGTTTTTATAAGAGTTATTTAATTTCGTATTTAACGTCTCTATTAACGATAATAGGCGGGGTAGGTAGGTAGCGGCGTTAATATAAGTTATCTACTAGATTAGTAGTAGGTTTAAGATAGGCTATTAAGATAACGTCGTAAATATATATTACATCTAGTAACTCTAACTTATAAGTAAGATAGCCTACTCTATTAAGGACCTTAAAGGGGCTAATATACTATTAGCTAAGCTTCTTTAATATAATACTAGGAACCTTATAACCCTTATATAAGTATAGGTTTATAAGGTTACTAATATTAAAGAATTTTACCGTATACTTTAAGTTATAATAGTCCTTTATCCTAAGTAAGGTAAAAGCGATAGCGTCTTTTATATTAATATAAGAAGGTTAATATTCTATTATAAAGACGGGTACTTAGGGTACTTTTATAGTCGCTAGCATTACTTTTATAATAGGTAATAAGGGCCTTATTAGTAAGGTAGTTATAATCTCTAGTAGTATATAATCTACCTTAAGCTTTAGTAGATCTAATACCTCCCTAGTTTAAAATCTATAGAGTACTTTAGTAGGTATCTTATTCGTAGATATATATTTTATAGAATTATTAAGCGTAGCTATTATTCTTAAAAGAATAGATAGCTATAAGAAAGTGTATTTAATAGTAGTAATATAGTATTAAAGGGCTATTTTAGTAGTTTAGTTTAATTATTCTAACTAACTATTAGTCTAAGGGTACTAGGTAGCTAAGTAAAGTAAATTAACCTTTAAGTAATAGAAGATACTCTACTAAAGCTATATAACGAATTTCTAATTATAATCTAAAATTATTACTTAAGGGTAAACCCTAATTAATTTCTACTAATCTATTAAGTAACCTTACTACCTAACCCTTTACTATCTAGGTTACCTTACCTAGAATAAGGGTAATTACCTTAAAGAACTTATATATAACTATTAATATATAATTAAAGCCTTTTATAGTTAAGGGAAGTACTAGGATAAAGTTAATAGTAATTATATAGAATAGACGCGAAGGTATTAGGATAGGTTATATTAATTTATATAATATATAGCGCGGCGTCTAGTTATACTAGTATTAAGGGTAATAGTAGATAAATTTATAAAGCTTTTTAGATAAGTTATAAATATATAAACCCTCCGTTAGCCTTTTATAAGTACGGGCGTAGCCTAGGTATCCTAATTTATTATATATAAGCTTAAATACTTCTACTTTTATAGTAGAAGGAATATATAGACGTAGCCCTTATTTATTATCTTTAAAATATAAAAACTAACTAATAAGCTCGTATACTAAAGTTATAGTATTATTACTAAGGTCCTTATTTTACTTAACTATTTAAATAACCCTTACCTACTAAGGCTCCTAATAGCTAGTAATAAGTTAATTATAAAAGGGTTTACTTATTTCTACTAAGCTAACTAGGAAGTATTTTATAAATAAGGTATCTAACTCGCCTTCTATATCTTATTATAAATAATATTTATAACTTACTAGCCTTAATAAGGTATTAGGTATTATATTTACTTTATCTAGTTTATAATAAATATTTAAGTAAAACTATTAGAGATATTCTAATACTCTAATAAGGCGGAGATTAAGTTTTTTAATTAATACTATATTTAGACTTATCTACCTTACTATTAATACCGTAGCTAAGTAATTTATATAAATAATTATAGTAGGCTTTTACATCGCTTTAATTATATAATAGACCTTCTTAATAACTTATACTAACCTTATAACTTTAAGTTTAGTAGGCTAATACCTAGTCTTAGTATTAGTAAGTAAATAACTAAGAAATAAGATAGGTTACTAAGATTTTTACTTAAGGAACTTAGGTAAATCTACTATTATAGTTATAGAAGAAGGGCCTTATTTATAAGTATCCTTAATAGTATAGTAGATAATAGCTCTAAAACTAAATTTCTTACTTATATCTAGGCTAATAAATAGTTAATACTACTTATTAAAGTAGTAAAGGATACTTAGGGAGGTAAAAAGCTTTTATAGATAGTAAAAGGTATTTAATTCCTTAGGAGTAGGGACTAGGACCTTTAGTCTACTAGCTATCTTTTTATATATATTACCTCTAACGCTAATTAACTTTATAAGTAAAGTCTTATACTATAGTAAAGGCTTTATAATAGTAGTATAAAATATTATATACTACCTATTATAACCTATTATATTAAGGTATTTCTTAAGTTAATCTAGGGTATCTAGGAATATAAGTATAATAATTATTATAAGTTTCTTAGTTACTATTAATAAACTAAGCGTATTAACCCTTTACTTAAGTAATTAGATAGAGGAGTATCTAAGAAATAACCTTTTAGGAGATAGGTATATATTATACTTATCTAGTTTATTAAAGACTTTATAAAGGTACTTAAGATATTTATCTAATAATATAAAGAAAATTACTATATTATCTATATATATATAGTAGAAATATTAAAACTCCTAAAGTATTATATCTATTATATATTAGATATATACTAGAGAGTTTCTAAAACCTATTATAAGTATATTAAATATTTCCTAGCCTCTATAAGAGGCTATTATAAGATAATACCTATAGTCTTACTTTACCTACTATTAGTAGATAAAGCTTACTATATTAATAGTTAAAATATATAAAGCGTTTTATAGTAAGGTAAGAATTTCTAATTAAAGAGGAATAAGGTAAGTATCTAGTATTATAATTTTATTTAATACCCTAATATTAATAACGACTTAGCCTTTAAGGCTATTAGGCGTGTTTTTCTAAATAATAAAGTAGGGGAAGGAGAATAGTATAGATATATTTATCTACTCTAGCTGTCCCTAAGAATAAAGCTTATTAAATTCTATATTAATTACTTCCTTATCCCTCTAATTAAGAGGGTATACGCGTACTTAACCTAGCTTATATAAGTCTTCTTAATTATTAAGTAAGGGGATTTCTATATACTATAACTTAGGAATACTACTAATATTACTAGTATCTTTTTATAAGTTAGGAAATTTATTAAGTACGGTAGTAATTAAGGTAGCTACCTAGGGTATAATACTATAAATTATAATACTAGTAGGATAGTATATCTTAACTAGGGGTAATATATTAAGGGCCTTATTTACTTAAGCCTTTATAGCTACTTAAGGACTTACTATAATTACTTAGGGGGATAGTACTACTATAAAGGCTATTATAGTAGTAAGTAAACTTTATATACTAAACCTTATCTATCTAGTTATCTTAGTAGGAGGTTTACTTATAAGGGCCTTATTATTAGAGTTAATAGGAAAATAACCCGCTAATTTATATTCTATAACCTTACTAAGGGCCTAGTTATATATAAGTATAATAGGGTTATTAGTATTATTATAAATAAATATATAAGATATTAACGCGTTAATAATATAAGTATATAATAATAGCTTATTTAAAGAGTTAGATTTAAAAATAAAATCCTAGTTCTAAGGTAATTTTAATAAATATTATTAGGAACTAGAAATTAATATTATAAAATTATTATAAGGTGGAATTATAATATATACCTTAGTAAATACAGAGGTACTAATTTAAGGACCTTAACTAATAATTATAATAGGTATTCTTATATTCTAATAGGATCTAATTTTTATTAAGTTATCCTTAAAGTTAATAACTATTCGCTTTAGTTTTAAAATATCTATTATAATAAGTACTTTAGCTAATAAGTCGTCTATAATATAGAATTTATATTCTATTAAAGTAACTACTCCGTTAAGGCTTTTAAAGAATATTAGGATTTTAGTAAATTTACTAGTATTATATTTCTTATTACTAATACCCCTTATAGTTATAAGAGTAGGTATCTTTTCTATTAACGCCGTAGGAAATATTATAAGTAAGAAGTCTTAGTTAATAAGACTTACTTAAGTACTAGTATCTACGTATATATAGTATTTATCTCCCCTAGTAGAAAATATAATAGGGACTATAATATAGTAATACCTCTAGAAGCTATAGCCTTTAATAGTAATATCCTTAGAATTAGAGTAGATAACTATAGATAATATACCTAATTTATCTACCTTATTAGAGAAGGTAGGGGTTATAGAAGGCTTCGCCTTTAAGGTATAACTAGATTAGATATACCTATATAAGGTATTATTTAATTTAAATATTAAGGTATAAGTATAATATATTAGTTTAGGTAACTTTAGATTTATAAAGTAGTTTTCTATTATATTATTAATACTTAATTTATTAATAGTAGTAGAGCTTAAAGGCTCTAGTAGAGATTAGTCTTAGTCTACTTATTAATCTACCTAAGACTAATTAATACCTTAATAGTACCCCTTCTTATAAGTATTATATTATACTTAATTATTAAGGACCTTATTATTATTATTATCCTCCTCTTTATCTTTAGTACTTACCTAGTAGGCCTAGTTATTATAAGGACGTAGAGCGTTTACTTAGAAAGGCTTATTCTAAAAAGGTAGCTTATAGTAGGGATTCTTATTATTAATATTATTCTATTATATCCTAGCTATTATATTTATATTTCCGCTAGTAATTTATAACTATTAGTAACCTCTAAGTAAAATCCTTACTTAGATATTTTATAGTTACTATTATTTATTATTACTATAGTTCTATAAGTTATAGAAAGGATTATTAAATAGCCTATTTCTATAAGGATTTAATAGGTTACTATAAGGTCTAAAATTATTACTATACTAGCTATTCTACTAATATAGATTTAAATTAAAAGGAGGATAATTAAAATTAGAATTCTACTAACCTTATTTACTAGTTTATAGCTATTTTACTTATAATAAGAACCTTATTATATCTATAGAAGGCTTCTTATATATATTAAACTAGATATCTTTCTTATAATAAAGCTTTATAAGAAGGCTACTAATAGTAGACTTCTTAGTTAGATAAGGTAAAGTCTATTATAATTCTCTATTTATATATTTATATACTAACCTAACTTATACCTCCGTTATAGAGGTAAAGCTAGCGTTTTTACTATTAAGAATAAATATATTAATATAGTTAGCTAGATTATAATAATTTCTTATATCTTTAATTATATATTAGATAGATTTAAGTAAAGCTAGTAACTTACCTAGGGAGTTATAGAATCTTACTTTAAGACTCTTATACTATTAATTAATACCGTTAGGATTATTATATAAGCTAGAGTAGCTAAGTTTATTAAGCTAGTTAGTATACTACTTATTAGTAGTACTAAGTAAATAGGAATTTATATTCTACTTTAAGATAGTAGGATCTATATTAGCTACCTTAACTTAGAGGTAGTTAGTAAAATTAAAGATATTATAATAAATATTATAATTATCTTTTACTTTAATAGGTATTACCTATAAGTTAGGATTAAAGTATCCTATATCCTAGAGCTTAAAGGTAGAGGCGGAATAAGGTCCTTATTAAGGTCTTATTATAGTATATTATAGATTACCTAGTTATATCTAATTAAATATATATATAGCTTAGGTAATAATACTAGCTATTTTAGTTCGCTAGGCCTCTAAGAAGGTAGTAGTAGTTATATTTAGTACTAGCGTTAGCGTCTTAGATAGTAGGGGTATTAGGGTAGGTTTAAAGCTTACTAGGATAATATTTACCCTCTTAAGCTTAATACGCTAGACTTATATATTAATATTAAATCTATATTTATTAACTACCTACTTAGATAGGAAGCGTACTATAATAGTAGGTAATAATACTTACCTAGTACGTTATAAAGTAGTAGATATAGTAGATAATTCTAGGGTATTATTATTTTTAGGGTTAGGAGGTAAGTCTTCTAGCTATAGGTAATATATAATAAAGAACTTAAGTACTCTCTAAGACTTTACTATAAGCTTATTAGTAGTAGGGCTACTACTCTTAAGGAATAAATTAATCTTATATAATTAATAGATTACTTAATTAAGGAGTACTAGATTAGAAGCTAGCTTATTAATTATATACTACTAGAGAGGTAGAGGTAATAGTAAGTAGAGACGTTACCTTTTACTTTAGAGTAGTAGTAAAGGTAATAGTAAGGGATTATAAAGGTAAGGAATAAGTAAATATACCTAGATATAGTATTTCTAGTAATAAGGGCCTTAATACCTCGTTATTTACTTTAATAGCTAATAGACTTAGCTTGGGAGCTAATAGACTAGTAGCCTTTATCTAATAGCGGGGATATAATAGTAGGAAGTAGAAGGCTATTAAGGACTAGTACTATAAGGCTAGTACTACTAAAGCTAGTAGTTCTTATTAATATAATTATAGTACTTAGTAATATTAGAATAAGATCTATAGTATTACTACTATATATTATAACTAATTTATAATATAGAAAGAAGATATATTCTCTATATAGTAAGAAACCTACCTAAGTATATAGAGTATAGAAGCCTTTTATAAGGAAGGCGTATTAGGTAAATAGTACTATTAATAATAGTAATAATAAGTAAATACTTATAATAGCTTCTTAGCCTAGTTTACTAGCCGGAAAGATATGGGATGGTATAGGATATTAGTCTCGCCTACTATACCGTACTATAGTATAGGATTAGCTATTTTAGTCCTATCCCGTTCTAGGATAGTATAGGTTTTCGTGGGATAATCCTATAGGATAGGATTTTCGTAGGACTACTTTATAGGATAGGATATTTATAGGATATCCTATAATTAGTAAGTATATAACGTAGTATTTTTTAAAAAAATATTTTTAAAATCTTCTCTATCTAGAAAGTTATAACTAGAAAGATAACTAGAAAGCTAATATTTACCTTTCTAGTTAGCTTTCTAGTTATAGCATTCTATATAATAATAATTCTAGAATATTTTTAAAAAATATTATATTATATACTTACTAATAGTAGGACTTCTTAAAAATACTCTAGGATTATTATTATATAGAATGCTATAACTAGAAAGCTAACTAGAAAGGTAAATATTAGCTTTCTAGTTATCTTTCTAGTTATAACTTTCTAGATAGAGAAGATTTTAAAAATATTTTTTTAAAAAATACTACGTTATATACTTACTAATTATAGGATATCTTATAAATATCCTATCCTATAAAGTAGTCCCACGAAAATCCTATCCCGCTAAAAAATCCCATCCTATTCCCGTCCTATACCGTTATAAAGATATAGTATTAAGACCTAATTTACCTATCCTATCCTACAGTCCTATACTATCCTATATAGGATATCCCGTAGGATATCCTATATCTTTCCAGCTAGTAGCCTAGTTATCTTCCTATTTTATTAATTTTAGGTCTATTATTACCTAGTAAGCTATATCCCACCCTTCTTTAATAATTATAAGCGCTAACTTAAAGAAAGGGATTATAATATAAGTAGTATTAGGCTTATTATAATTAGCCCTCTAGGAGGGTATATTAGCGGGGTTCCTCTTCCTAGGCTAGTATTAGATTTTAAAGTTAAATACTAAAAGAAACTCCGCCTAATAGGCCTAGTATTAACTTAGCGTCTTAGTAGTAAAGAATAGTTTAAGGTTATAATAGTTTATAATAATTATAATATAATATTAGACTCCTTTAAAGTATTTCTATTATACTTAAAAGGATATAATAATAGCTAATAATTCCTAATCTAGGGTATTATAATTTATTTCAACTAGGTTAAATTTATAGTTATAAGATATAATTAGATAGATATAAGTATTATCCTTTCTTTAAGAATATACCCCTAATAGTATATATATACTTATATCTATTTCTATTTATAAAGGTAGATTAAGATTATAATATACTAATAGTAGTACCTTAGTAAATACCTCTTTAAGCTCTTTAAATACTAATTTAACCTACTATAACTATTAAAAAGTAACTATTAGCTTTATTAACTCTATTAGATCTCTTATAATTTAATTATATTTCTTAATAAATTAATAATAGAAGTTATAAAATTCTAAGAAGGATTAGACTTATTTTATAGTTATAAGAGTAGGCTAATCTATAATAGTTAAGACTTATATTAGGTCTATTATAATACCTTTAAGGCTAATAGTAAACCCTAGGAATTCTATAATATTAATACTAAATTTATATTCTTCTAGCTTAATAAATAGACCGTACTTTCTTAATACTATTAAAACCTCCTTAATATAATAGTTATAATTAGTAGGGTTATTAGAGTAGATAAGGATATTACTAAGATATATAATAACTATAATATCTATAAGGTATAATAGTACCTTATTAATATATAATTAGAATATTAAAGGGGTATTAGCTAGCTTAAAAGGTATAAAATAGTATTTAAATAGCTTATAATAAGTATAGAAAGCTATTTTCTATTTATTACCTTCTTTTACTTAAATTAGATTATAAGCCCCTTATAAGTCGATTTATATATATATATTAGCTCTTCTTAATTAGTCTAGAATATTTAAGATTAAAGGGATTAGATATTAATCTCTTACTATTATTATATTAAGGCCTTAGTAATCTATATAAAGATATAAGCCTCCGTCCTTTTTCTTTATAAATAGGATTAATACCCTAGCTATTAATTTTAAGCGCCTAATAAAACCTAATTTAAGATTCTATTTAATATATACCTTTAAAACATCTAACTTAGTCTCTAATAGATTATAAAGTAGGTTAAAAGGTAGTATAATTCCTAGTTAAAGGTTAATAGTATAATTAAGTTTATTATAATAGGGTAGTAACTTACTTCCTACCTCCTTATTAAAAATATCTAAGTATTCTAAGTACTTTACTAGTAAGACCCTTAGGGGTAATTAGTTAGCTTCCTTAATTATAAAGTAATAAGTATAAATAATCTCCCCCTCTACCTTATTATTAAAGTCTATTTAATCTAATACCTTAATATTATTAAGTATACTAACCTTTCCCTTAGTCTAATCTATAATAGGATTAATTTATTAAAGTTATAATAGGCTTAAAACTATCTAATAACCTTATATAGGTATAGCTCTAAAAGTATAATAAGAGTAGTAACTACTTAAAGCGCTAATTTTAATATAAAATAGTACTTATAATAAGGTAGGACTAATTATCCTTCTATTTATATTAACTACCCTTACTACCTTAGTATTTAAAGGTATAAGGCCTAATATTTAGACCTAGTCTTAATTAATAAAATTCGCCGTGACTTTATAATTAATTAAAGCTTATAGGATTAATTTTATATATTAATAGTATAAGTTAGAATAGTTTTTTTATATTTATATAAGTATTAAGATATAGTCCTTATTATAGACCTTATTAAATATATCTAATAAAATAAGGCGTAGGAACTCCTTTTTAAGGGTATATTATAGCTTTTATAACTAATACTCTAAGTTATACCTTACCTACCTTAAAGGGGCTAATTCCTAGGTTATAAGGCCCTTCTCTAAGACTAGTATAACTTATAATACTATCTTAGGTATTATAAGTAATTATTTTTTAGATAGGGGTAATTAATAGGTCTATTAGTATAGTCTTTAACCTAATATTTCTTCTACTTATAATATATATATACCCCTTAATTCCTTTAAGCCTTCTAATAGTTATTATAAATATTAGCCCTCTTCTTACTATTTAACTCTAATAGTTTAAAGTTTATATTATTTAATTTATTATATAAGGGAGAGCGTCCTCTACCTTCCTTATTAAGATAGTTATTAGTAAATTATACCCTTTTTTATTAACCCTATTCTACCTCCTTATAATCTTCTAGGGTCTACTTCTTAAATCTAATATAATTTTTAGCTTATTATATTATAGTCTTAAATCCTATAAATATATCTAATAGTTACTATTATAACTAGTAGATATAATCTAGGATTTTAGCTAATAGCTTTTTCTTAAAGGTATAATAAATTACTAAATTATTTTATAATAAATCTATTACTAGGGTCTTAAATCTATTAATAAGTTTTATATTAACTCTCTATTTCCTATATATATATAGTCTATTTTTAACTCTATATTTAATCTAATATCCCTAATAGAGTAATTCTTTAATAGTTATACTTATAACTTATCTTAGTCTTTAAAGGTTTCTTAGAGGCCTAATAGTCTTATAAGTTATATCCTTATTCTAATTTTAAGTCTAAGGTAGGTATATACTATAAACGCTTAAGTATTAAAGCCCTTAATAATTTATAAGTTAAAGAAGTTATTATAATTAATAATCTATAAATAAATATCTATTAGAGGGCTAGTAAATATTAGGGGTTTATTATATTTTACTCTTTTATAGTCCTAATTTATTATTATTACTACTATTATAGCTCCTATTAGAGGTATATATATAGAAGAGGCTATACTACGCCTTATAATAAGCTCTAATAGATCTATTAAGCCTCTTCCCCTTTATAAGGCCGTATTAATAGTATTATATTAGGACTCTACTACTTTAGCCTTAAAGATAGCTATTTAATTAAATAGTTATTAAGCTATCTTAGGGTTAATAGTATCTAGATCTTTAGAGTTATAATATCCTTAGTATATAGGTAATAAAGATAGTATACTAGCTATTTCTTAAGTAGGTTTATATTATACTATATCTTAGGTATTATAAGTCCTTAGGCCCTAATTAATAAGATTATAAGCTAGGCTCCTATTAAGAAGAATTAATATAACGGTTCTATATTATTAGCTCGCCTAGAGTATATTATATTAGATTATATTATTATTAATTCTTATAAACTAAGATATATATATTAGGGCTAATATAAGTAGTTAGAGCTATTAGCTACTCCTTCTATTTATACTTATCTTTTTAAAGTAAATGAATTAGATAGTACTTAAATTAAAATTAGACTAACCTTATTATTATCTAGGATAATAAATAGTTTATTACTATAGCTATAATATTATAGATTAATTAAATATTCGTATAAAGTAGTTATAATAAGATATATATATCTTAAGATAATTATTATAAAAAGTACCTTAGATCTTTCTTATATTTTACTATTATATCTTAAAAGACTTCTTATATAATCTACTATATCTAATTATTTTAAATAGTTTATATAAATAAGATTCTAGCTTCTTTATATTCTTTTAATAGACTATAATAAGGTCCTTAATATAATAGGGTATTAGTTATACTCCCTTATTATACTTAATAGCCTCTACCTTATATACTTTATATATTATTTCCCTTACTATATTATATAACTCTACTTTATACCTTAAATAAGTTTAAATAGTAGATATATATATTAATAGATTTATAAGGTTATTATACTAACTAATAATATTATATCTAGGTAATCTAAGTAAAGTAGTAGTAGTAGCTATTATCTCTTAGGCGGGGTTAAAGACTATAATAGTAGGTAATAATTTAAGGTAGTTAATAATATAAGAATTAACTAATCTAGCTACTTATAAAATCTAAATATCTTAGTCTAAATCTAAATAATCTTTATATAAGACTTCTTCTACTAGCTTATTTAATATCTTAATTATACTTATACTATTTAAGGTACTTAAAGGACTATACTTAATAGTAATACTTTAAGTATATAAAAACTTATAAAGCTTTATATTATTAAAGTATTAACCTCTATTATAATAGAATACTTAAGGCGGATAATATATAGTAAAGGCTAGATATAAATACTATATTATATCTTTTATATTCGCGGAGTAGTAAGTAAATAGAATAATAAACCTATTAAAGTAGTAAATTAGATTAAGAATATATTTATATCTTACTTTTATAATTTCTAAAGGACTTATAAAATCTATCTCTATTAATTAAAATAGATATATAATAAGGACTAGGTTTAATAGTTATTATTAAGTAGCTAGGCTATACCTTATATAGTCTAAGTAACTAGTAATATATTTATTAATATCTTAAGATTAACTAGGCTAATAGTATTTACTTTAAATATAAGCTATTATTCCTATTCTTACCTAATAACTAGACTAATTATATACTTTTATAAGAGCTAATAAGACTTTTTACTTAAGAATATAAGGTAAATAATAATTACTTTAGTAGATCTATAAGATATTACCTACTACTTAGTAATTAAAAGCCTTTTATAATAACCTAGGTAAAGGTACTTTTATACTATTACTTAATAAGTATTTATAGATCTTACTAAATTATATAGAGCTCTTATAAGTAACTTTTTATAAAGTAATATTAGTACTATTTATAATTACCTTAAGGTAGAATATAGATAGGCTATTAATAGTATTATACTTATATACTTTAGACTAATATAAAGGATCTAATAAGGTAAGGAGTACTTTAAACCCCCCTTTACTATTCTTCTATACCTATAAAGGGCCCTAATTATTAAGTTCTTCCTATATAAGACTAATCTATTTACTTAAGAAGTAATTATTAGTATTAAATAAAGTCCTTAATAATCTATTAGTATCCTTATTATAATATCCTAGGATATACTTAATTTTAATATTAAGGTATTATAGCTAGTCTACTTAATAATTATAGATATCTTTATATAAATCTAAACTAAGGAAGTAGGTAAGTAGTTTATAATTTATATAAATAATAGCTAGAAGAAATAGGTATTTATATAAATAGTTATATTTCTTAATAAATATTATAATAGTATAAAGCTCCCTTTTATATATTAGATATCTTTATCTTATAAGAGGTAAAGTAAATAAATTATAAATAATAGGTACTTCTATAAGCTACTTACTTAATATATCTATAAAAGTAGGATCCTAGAATTAAGTAATAATAAAACCCGCTTTAAAGCCTAATATATTAATATAAAAATAGATAATAATAGTAAGGTTAATCCTATATATACTTAATCTTATAAATCTTTTAATTTAGATAATTTTAAATAAGAGTTACTCTAATATATCTTAATACTATTTAACTTTACCTATTAGTCTATTAAGAGGCCTAGATAACTTAGAAAAGTTTTTAATATATCTTCTAGTAATATTAATAGCTCCTAGAAAGCTATATACTCTAGACTAATCTAAGGGAATAAGCTACCTAGCTATACGCTTTATATAATCTTCTAAAATATATACTAAACTACTAATAGCATATATAATACTAAGGACCTTAATCTTAGCCTTAAATAGCTTTAACTTCTTAAATAATAGGCGAAGTCTTACCTATTTAATTTAAGGTAAGAAATAATATTATAAGAACTAGTACTACTCCTTAAAGTCCTAGAATCTACTAAAGAAATTATCTATATAAAATATTATAATAGGGAGATCTATTAGATTAGTTAAATATAATAATAAAGGCTCTTTTATTAGATAAGGTAAGGTATTAAAAGTATAATATACTAACTCTATTATTATAAAACTAGCCGATTTTAAGCCTTACTATATACGGGTAGGTTATACCTAGCTAATACCTAATATAGTAAATAAGAAGAAATACTAATTATTAGGATATAAAGGAATAGTTAAATATATATATTTAAAGTCTACTATAAATAGATATTTATACCTAGAATCTAATAGATTATTATAAACCTTTAAAGATAACTTTATATAAGTACTAAGTAAAAGCTTATCTACTTAAAAATAGTCTAGAGTTATCTATAGTTTATCTTCTAGAGTAGGATTATCTACTTTATCTACTATTACTATACAAGTATTCTATTCTAATAATTAAATATTTACTAGTTTAGTAAGCTTATAGATACCTCTCTTAAAGCTATCTTATATAATCTTTTAAAGCTACTACTTAGTATAAGCGGGCTAGCGTTTCTAGATAGTATTAGAAGAAGGTCTTATACTAGGCTTAATATAAATATAATAAGTAATTAAATCTATATAAAATAGATCTTTTAAGTTAGTACTATTAAGATATCTATAATAGTAGAATAAGTAAAGGACTTTATAATAGGCTACTTCTATAAGTATAAGAGGTCCTAGTATAAGGCTAACTAATTATACCTATTCTTCTAATATATAAGGTAAGACTTTACTATTAATTAATAGGCGTACTATATATTAATTTAGATAGACTATCCTTATACTAATCTAAAGGTAACCTAGAGTACCTAATATACTAAAAGTATTAATAGACTAACCTAGACGACTAATTATAATTAGTAAGGTATTAAGGTCTTTAATTAATAATAATTCTAATAATACACTCTTATAAATAACTCTATTAGAGCGGATGTCTTAATAGGAGGGGGGAAGTAGATATCCTAGTAGTTTTTAATCTTACTAAGAACCTATTAAAAATACTTCTTTACCTTCTTTAAAGTAAGTAAATCTTCTTTTATATCTAATAGTTTATTACCTAACTTAGAACTATTAAATATATTTAAATTATTATTATCTTTTTTTATAAGCTTATTTATAATACTTATTACTAACTTAAGATATATTAGTAAGTTATAATCTTTATAGAATATAAGTTTAAGATTAATAACTTCTTAGATAGGCTCTTTAACTAATAAATCTCCTACTATAATTTTTAACTTATAAACTAAAATTATTACGTTTACTAAATATAGTTATAAGATTCCTAGAATAAGACTTAGATATTCTATCTTACTAGAAGTATTTATTTACTTTAATTTAAGGGTAATAAAATAGTAAATATCTCTTAATATCCTTATAATAATAATCCTTAACTAAATCTAATAGTAAAGAATTATCTTATAGTAGTTAATAGTTCTTATTAATAAGCCTTTAAAGCTAACTTCTAATAATAAGTAGAGCTTAAGAGATAAATAGTATACTAGGCTAGTAGATATAATATTTATATTAGTGCTTTAATATTACAACCCGTAACTTATAGAGGTTATTAGGGATCGGTAGGTAGATCTCGTAGAGAGGAGTATTAAAGAGAAGGTAAGTAGGCTTTATACTAAACTAGTCTAGTATAGAATTATATTTAGTATCTAGGAGATTAGTCTAGTAGATAATATAAGTTAAGTATAAAGCTCCTACTTAGAGGGAAAGTAACGCCATTTATATAGATATAGGAAATCTATACTCGTATTAATCGCTTGTAATTAACTAGTATTAACTAGAGTAATCCCGTTAAGCGATCGCTCGACTCGTTATACTAAGGTATATTCGACTTTAGTAAGCGCTTATAACGTCTACTAAGGCTCGCGTACTAAGGGCGTAATATTACCCCTCCTTCCCTAAACCTTTGTCTTAAAGGTCTAATAAGTCTTTATATTATCTCGTCTATAGTAACGCCGTATTAAACTATTAGATCAAGTGGCTTATAAGGGAGTAATTATAATAGTATCGTGTCTACGATACGTAAGGTCTTAAAAGGAGTATTATATATCTTCTCTCTCTTAGAGGTACGCGGAATATATTCGGCTCGGAAAATAATACGAGCCGGCGGTACCTATTATCTACTTCTCTGGTATTAATAAGGCTATAGAGAAGCTGGAGTATAAGGAGGTAGAGATAGAGGTAGCGTAGGAAGCCGCTAATAAAGCTACCCGCTAGAGTAATAAAGTTACTCGTTAAAAATAAACGAAATTAAAACATCTTCGTTAGTAGAAGCGTTTCCTAAAGGAGCGGGAATAACGGATATTTAATAAGGGTCTTAATGATATTAAGGAGTTAGAACGTTTAGAAGAACTTAAGAAGGTTAGTAAAGTTGAAAAGGCACTTACTAAGTGTCCTACTTTCTTAGAGTTTAAAGGTTCTGGAACTCTCTCGCCTAGAGCTCTCGAGTGGATCGCTTAGGGTGTTTCTGGGTTTGATAATACCGTTAGAGGAGTTCTTGACAGTTCGTGAGGTTCGTAACTAGTTCCCAGGTATTTTCAGAATCCTCGTATCCTTTCCACTTGACGAGATAGGTCTAATCCTTTTATACTAGGATTTTCTCGGCCTTAAACTCGTCTTCTTCTTCTACTTTAAAGTAAAAGGTTTCTTATAAGGGGGTATTAGGGTCCGCTTACTCTAGTATTAAGATATAAAATACTAGGTAGATTTTCACGTTAGGTAGGAGCTATAACTTATAATTAATAGGTCCTTTTTCTCTAGTTACTAAAAATGGTCCGACTTTAACGTGGTCTAGTTTCTTGCTTAGTCTTATACTCTTTAGATTCTTTATAAGGAGGTATACTCTATCCCCCTTCTTTAGCTAAGGGCTATTTTTCCTTTTCTTATTAGCCGTTTTTTCTATAAAGGTATTTCGTCTACGGATTTCGCCTTATATATCCTTATAAAGGTCTTTTATATTAGATGCTAGTACTAATACTTTTTCGGCATCTAGTCCTTACCTTAGATCTAGGAATAAGTTCGCATATCTTTTATAGTTCGTAAAGAATAGTAAAAGCTTTATAATATCCGACCTTTTATTATTATATACTAATTATACTATTAGGAGTAGTAAAACCTAATTATTTTACCTTTTATTAATATAGTATCTAAGGTACACTTCTATTATTTAATTTATACGTTCTATCTATCTATCTATCTATAAATAATACGCTATTAATATTCGTAGTTTAGTTTTAATTAAGGCGATTAAGGTCTTCTAATAGCTTGAGGTAAAGAGCTTATCTCTATCTAATATAATTAATTCCGGTACGCTATAATCTCTAACGAGTCTATCTAATAAAATGAAACCGAGCTAAGTAGCGTTATAAGTTTCTTTATATAGAATTATAATAGTATACTTAGTAAGTTTATTTATAATAACTATTATTAAATTATACTTATTATTAGTTACTAAGTTAACTAACCGAGGTAGTTTCACGATAAAGTCTATTATAACATCTTTTTATAGTATATCTAGAACTTCGGTAAACTATATTTATCCGTATTTAATATGTCTTATAAACTTATTCTACTAGTAATATATATATTCCTTAATATACTACTCGACTAATACTCGCAGATTTGGCGTAGTATAAAGCCTTTAGATAAGTTCTAATGTTTTAGAAACTCCTAGATATCCTAATAAAGGATTATCGTAGTAATTTCTAATTACTCCTTTAACCGCCTTAGGTAGTAAGTATAACTTTTACTTATATAATAATAGGTCTCGGTTAGGCTATTATTTCCTAAGCTTACTAGCTAAGGTGTCTCTAATATATACTTCCTTAAGATCTAGAACTATATATATTATAACGCGTATAGTTATTACTAAATATCTAGTTAGTATTAATAATCCATCGCCTTTTTATTTTAAGATAGGTTATATTATAACGTCTTTCGTTTATATATAGTTAGATTATCTACTTAAAGCGTCTACTCTTCTATTATCTTTTCCTAGGGTATACTAAATTTTAAATTTATATTATCTAAGTAGCTTAGCCTATCTAACCTATCGTCGATTTAATTCTTTTATTATTATAAATCCGACTAAGTTCTTATAATTAGTAAAGATAGTAAGTTTAGAATAACTTTTAGTATATACTCTCTAATACTATAAAGTATAGATAATTACTAAAAGTTCCTTATCGTGTATATTATAGTTCTATTCTACTACTATTATTTTTCTCGAGTAGTAAGCTACTAGATACTACTTACTATTACTCTATTAATATAAGTAGGCTCTAATTATAAGGTCCGAAGCATCCGTTTTAATACGTACTAGCTCTCCGTTACGAAACGTATAGAGTACTAGTAGATCTATATAAGCTTACTTTAGTTCGGTAAATACTTTCTTTTAGTTAGTATCCTATTAAAATCCTGTGTCTTTCCTAGTAATTTCGGTTAGTAGCAAGGCCTTCTTAGAGTAGCCTTCTATAAAACATCTATTAAAGTTAGCGAATCCTAAGAATCCTTATACTAATTTAATATCGTGTAGTATAGGCTAGTCCTATATAGCCTAAATCTTTTTAGGACTTATACGAACTCCTTTAGTTATTACTATAAACCCTAAGAACTTAACTAAGGTCTTATAAAACTCGTACTTCTCTAGCTTTAAGAGGAGTCCCGCTTATAATAGATATATTAATATATCCTATATATAAGGGATATATTCCTTAAGAGTTTCTAAGTAGATTAATATATTATTAAGGTATACGATTACTATCTAATCTAAATAGGCCTGTATAATATTATTAACTAGTACTTAGCAGGTTACTAGTACGTTAGTAAGGCTAAACGGTATAACTAGGTACTCGTAATATCTATATCGAGTCCTAAATACTATTTTCTACTCGTCTCCTTCTTTTATTTAAATTAAGTTATACGCTCCTCTAAGATCTAACTTTATAAAGATCTTTACCTTAGCTAGCCGGTCCTATAACTCGCTAATATTAGGTAGCGGATAACGATTTTTAATTATTATATTATTTAACTTCTAATAGTCTACGTATAGCCGTAGTAATCCGTCTTTCTTTTTTATAAAGAGTATTAGATACCCTACTAGTAATTTAGATTCTCGAATAAATCCCTTTTTTAGGTTCTTATCTAAGTACCTACGTAGTACTAAGAGTTCCTTTTTAGATAACGTATAAATTAGTCTAAATATTAGTTCCTTCCCTAGTTCGAGTTCGATCTTATAATCCTAAGGTTAGTATTTAGGTAGAGCTTTTACTATTATCTCTTTTATAAAGAGGCGTTTCTATCCTTAATACTCTTATAAGATGTTAGGAGTACTATTAGTTACTCTAAGAACTCTAACTTTATAGCCCTACTAACCTTCGCTAGTACCCGTTAAGTCGGATCCTTTTCTTTTAAGGCTATCCTTATTTAAAACTAAAGTAATATATACTTCAACCGTCCTTCGGTTCGGTTTCTTATCTACCGTCGTCTACTATCGGCGTGTAGGGTAGAATCTAGCGATATTACTAGTTCGCTTAAACTTAAGTACTTTTATTCTCTAGTTAATTACTAGATTATACTTCTTTAACTAAGGTATTCCTAAAATAATATAATAAGTAGCTATCCTAATTATATCGAAGGAAATCTCCTCGTAGTAGCGCTGAATTATAAACGGTAATGAGGTTATCTCCTTAATTATATTTCCTATTAATAGTTCTAACCCGTCGGCTATTTATAAACTATATAGATCCTTCTTCTTCTATATTAGTAGGCCTACTAACCGTACTAACGCTTTAGAGATAAAATTCCTAGATACTCTAGAATCTATTATTACTATAGTTCTCTAACTATCTATTCTAACCGGTATATTTACGTGTGTTATATAGTCCGTTAGACCTAACTATCGTATTTTAGGGATTAGGATATTAATCTCCTTATACTTCCCTTTAGTACAAGGGATTACTCTTTTTCTAAGTCGGGGAGGAATCCGGTAATTTTCTTTTATCGTATATATTTCTCATACTCGTCGTGAAAACATACGTACTATTCTATTAAGTAGCACTCTATAGTATCCTTATCATACTTCAGGTGTCTATAGAGACTACTATACTATCTTTAGTCATGATTCGGGAACCACATGCGTTTCCTTTTAGTTACTAGGTGCTAGTTATAGCTCTTATTATGGTAACTAGTCTAAATCTTTCCACATGTACGTATCCTAATTACTTTTCCCAAGTTTCTCTTTACTTAGTTATATATTAGGCATTATACGTCGGCGTAAGCCGTCTAGTATATTACTTTATACTATAGGTGTTATAAATCGTTTCGGAATTCCTTCTAAAGGAGTCCGTCCGAAACCTTTTCTTGGTAAAATTCCATTCTTTCCTCGAGTTTTATCTATAGATTTCTTGACGTGAAGGCACGAGATTCTTTAAGGAGCTTGTCCTTGCCCTTCTTAGGTTTATAACTAAGGTCTTCCTAATCTAAATCATTATTTTCTCGGCCTTACTTAGGATGTTCCTTCTAAGCCTAACCACCGTTACTATTATTATTAGAACCTAATTCCTTGAGTTACTTATAAATTCGCTTGAGTCGGCCTTTAATTCTTCCGATATTTCTTTATTTTACTGCGATTTCTTTATATAGCTCTTGTTCTCTAATCTAAAGTTCTTTAATATTCTTGTCTATTAGATAATCGACGAGTACTAGTAAATCTTCTATAATTATATCTAGCTCTTCGTCACCATATTTATCCTCTAGTTAATCCCTTAGAGGTCCAGTCGTCTTAATTAGTATTCTCTCTAATATATTTAACTGTAGTCGTTTCACTATATTTTTTAACCTGTAGTCTTTAGCGATATAGCCCGGTTTACTACAGCTATAGCATTTCATTACTTTTCTATCCCCTTACTACTTCTTACCCCTAAATTTGCCTTTCTTCTAAGTGAAGTCTAATTCTATTAGTATAGGTCCGTAAGGATTATATTATATATGTCTCTTGTAATATCCTCCGGAATAGATCCCTGCTTGTCTAAGTCCTATAATGCTACCATCGTGGCGTAACTCTATTACAAGCTCGTGGAGTTAATTGTTAATTCTTACTACTACTCTAATAAGTGTGTCTAGCGTGTCGTATATAACTCCATCTCGCATGAGTTCTTTCTTAACATTATCCTTTAATCCTCGTCGATATATTATTATAAGTACGTTATCATCCTAGTTAGTTCGTGTCGTATACTATTAAAACTAAATTAAATACTCTAATACTAACTTCTTCTAAGATAAGTACTAGATGACTCGTACTACTATACTTTCTTTATTAGATGGTCCGAATATACGCCTTATCTCTATACGGAAACGTGTAAAGCTCTCTATCTACTTCTTAATAGCAGCGTTATCTCGATTATTAAGACCTTCTATATATCGTTTAAGATACGGGGCGGACTACCTCTAGGCCCGTCCTCGTATATAGGTTATAGCGAATAGAGGCTAATTAACTAAACTAATAGCGTCTTTATTAAAAGAGAAGTATAGCTATATCTATACTAACTATTCTTCTAACTTTTCGCGATCGCTATAATATAAGTCTAGTTTAGTAATCTTAATACCTTCCTTTACTTTAGTAACTACTATCTATCGTGAACCTTATTTACTTAGGGTGGGGTTTCTTTCTCTTAAGGTACTTATCTTGAGGGTACTTAAAGTATTACGACCTGTAACTTATAGAGGTCGTCAGGGATCGGTAGGTAGATCTCGTAGAGAGGAGTATTAGAGAGAAGGCAAGTAGGCTTTATACTAAACTAGTCTAGTATAGAATTATATTTAGTATCTAGGAGATTAGTCTAGTAGATAATATAAGTTAAGTACGAAGCTCCTACTTAGAGGGAAAGTAACGCTATTTATATAGATATAGGAAATCTATACTCGTATTAATCGCTCGTAATTAACTAGTATTAACTAGAGTAATCCTATCGAGCGATCGCTTAACTCGTTATACTAAGGTATATTCGACTTTAATAAGCGCCTATAATATCTATTAAGGCTCGCGTATTAAGGGCGTAACATTTAATTAGCTTAAGTATACTTCTTATTAAGCTCTACCTAAGTACCGCTAGGCCTAAGGATTATACTAGGTAAGTAGAAGGCCTTATCTAAGCCTATTATTATACTAAGAAAGTAAGTATATTACTTAGTATTTACTATAGTAGTACTAAGAACTTTACTAGTAGTACTATTATCTTATTATATTAGTATAAGTAGAGGTAATAAATTAAGTCCTTAATTTAGAGCGATCTAAGAGGATTATAAACTACTTAATATTATTAGAATATTATTTATAACTTAATTAGGCACGGTAGGCTAGTATACTACTAGCTAGAATATTAGTAGTATTAGAGGGGGAGCTTAGCTAGTAGGTATTAGTTAAGGTAGATTACGTAGCTAAAATTATAAAGTAAATAAAGGATTAAATTAGGTAAATACTATAAAAGTAAATTAAGGAGCTTATTAGCTTATATCTAGTTAAGGGGGTTAAGGAGGTTTTATCTTAGTTACCTTCTTCTTTAATACCCTTATATAAAGACGCTTAAGCTCTTAATAAATTATAAGAGACTAAGTAATAAGATCTATCTAGGTAATATTAACCTTATTATTTTATAAGACCTAATAAATTAAAATAGGATTATTATATCTATTTACTAAATTATTATATATACCTACTAGTAGCTAAGGTTTAACCTATTTATTAACTTACTTCTAGCCTTTCTTCTTTTACCTATTACTAGTTATTATAGTAGTAGGAGGGGTTACCTTATTATTAGTAGATCCCGAAGTATTATTATTTTCTACGCGAGGTTATTTACTTAAACTATTAATAAGATTTATATTAATAGTAAGGATAGTAGGGGCTCTAACTACTAGACTTATAAAGTTAAAGGTAAGAGAGTTAGAAGGGCTTAATATACTTTCTAATAAGGACCTTATTAAGTCCGGCGTATACTAAGATTAAGACTAAGAGGGGGTTAAAAGAGAATAGCTATTATATAGTTTAATATTATAATTATTAGCTCTAAAACTTACCTTTATAAAATTTACTTAGGCTAGTAAACTAAATATAATCTCCTTTAAATATAACTACTCTTAAGTAGGTAAGATATTATCTTAATATTCCTTTATAATATAACCTAGGTATTTATACTTAATATATAAATAACTATCTTAACTTATATTATAAGGCCTACTTCTATTAATCTAAGAGTTCTTAGAATTAGTATAAGGGGGTAGATCTTTTAGTAGAGGGTATATAAAAGGCTTTAGCCTTAAACCTAGACCTAGATATAAAGGTCTATTAGATATATTTACTTAAAGAGGAGGAGGAGGAGGAGGATTATAATTTACTCTATTACAATTAGAAGTAAGTATACGCCTCTCTTTAAATTAATATAAAGGCGGGGTACTTTAGTAATTCTATTAACTACTATTATAAGCTAGAGTATTTACTTAAGAAGGAGGTAGATTATAATAAGGTAGATTAATATAAGGTACCTAATAAAGACCTTAATTATAATATTATAACCTCTTAATATAATAAGAGGTAAATATAACTTTAATCTAACTAGTTAACATATTCTTTTAAATTAATAACTTATAAAAATAGAGCTTATCTATTTTTACCTCTTTATTAAATAGTTTCTAAAGCTCTAGGTTAGTATATTAAGCTTCTTTTACTAGTTAGTAGATATTATAAAGTAATTAATTAGAAGAGGCTATACTTTAAATTACTTTTATATAAATCTTATTATTATTAAGGCCTTTAATAAAGGTATAAAGGATAGTATCTAATATAACTACCTTAAGTAATATAAGGGTAGAGGTACTAGGAGTTAAAGTAGGCTAATCCTTAGCCCCTACTTATTATATAAAATTAAGAACCTATTTATAATATAAATTAAGAGGTTTATTAAGTTTCTAATAAAGCTTAACTACCTTAATATTAAAAGGGATTAGAGTAACCTTTATAACTTTACTTAAAAAGTATTTATAAAGAAGAGAATAGAAGTAGGTAATAATCTTAGTAGAAGGGTTCTTATTAATAAGTAAATAAATTACTTTAAGGTAAGACTTTAACTATTCTACTATATTATCTATTAGAAGTATACTAAGAGAATCTAAGTATTTAATAGGTAGTATAACTCTATTAGGTAATTTATATCCTAATATTTTATAATTAAACTTTTTAAGCTATCTTATAATAGATAGTAAGATACTTAAAAAGGTATTATAAAATATAAAGGTTAGACTAGTCTATTAATAGGCTATAATAGTAGGGCTTATTAAAGTAAGAGTAGAGTTACTTAATAGTAATAATAGGGTATTCTTAAATAATAATAACTCTAGATTAGGGCTATTAAGCTTAAGGAAGAGACTAAGCTCTTATAATAGGTTTACTAGCTTTAGAAGCTAATTCTTATAAAGTAAAAGAGATAGTAGGAGTAGTAAAGAGAATAATAAGTATAATTTTAATAATAAGGACCTAGCTATATAAATAATAAATAAATAATGATTATAATATAATTATTAATCTCTTCTAGGGCCTTAATATATTATACTAATAGTTACTACTTAATAAGGTACGTCTTATTAGGGTAGGAAGGATAGATTCTCCAGGTTCTCTAGTAGGAGCTACTAATATCTACCGAACGCTTACTAAGCACACGCTAACCGCTTCTGGGAAGCACCTTCCTTCTCTAGTGCGCTGACATGGGTGCTCAGCCCTATAGAATAACGTCGTATCGTCTGCCTCGACCGTCCATAAACTCAAGGTCTCTGATCCATGACTGCATCCCATTTGAGACCGTAAAGTCTTCGAGATGTTCAGGAATAATTACGACAACGATGCGGTTACATTGTGAGATCTTCATAGTCCCTAATCCATGTAGCAACACCAGCTTACACGCTCTCCAGCTCACCACAAGGCCGCATCTTTCAAGTCGAATACGCATCAGAAGCAGTCAAGCAGGGCTCGGTAGTCGTGGGAATAGCGAGTAAAACACATACAGTGCTCGTAGCATTAAAGGTACCCCCTCTACGATGCCCATCATCAACTTTGACACCTCAATACTGACAGCAAGCCATAGCGAAACGCAGAAGAACTCTCCTCCTACCAGAAAAAGATCATCATGACAGACGACCACTTCGGCATCGCCCTCGCCGGCCTCGCCTCCGACGCCCGCGTCCTCTCAAACTTCATGAAACAACAAGCCCTCGCCTCAAAAATGACCTACAACCGCCCCATCCCCCTCGAACGCATCGTCGCCCAGATCGGCGACAAAGCCCAAACCAGCACACAGGTCTACGGCAAGCGCCCGTACGGCGTCGGACTGCTGATCGCTGGCGTGGACGAGACGGGTCCCCACCTCTTCGAATTCCAACCGAGTGGTATGACGCAAGAGATGGTGGCGTGTGCGATTGGGGCGAGGAGTCAGATGGCTAGGACGTATCTGGAGCGGCATCTGGACAAGTTTGCGGATGCGAGTCGGGAGGAGTTGATCAAGCATGGACTTTTGGCGCTCAAGGAGAGTCTTTCGCAGGATAAAGAGTTGACGGTTGAGAATGCGAGTATTGGGGTGACGGGGGTTAAGATGGGGGGGAAGAGGAATATTGAGAATTTTCATCTGTATGATGGGCCGGAGGTTGGACCGTTGCTGGAGGCGGCGCTGGAAGGTACGGAGCCTGCGGCGGAGACTGCTCCAGGGGCAGGGGGAGAGTCTATGGAGGTGGATACATAGGATTAGATGCGGGCTCGATTATCTATAAACTCGGATTGAATCCAGCTTCTATCTTTATGACCATGGCCCTGCGCCTCGCTATGCTTAGTATTCGTGAGTCGTGCACTCGTACCCATTTGTTCGCCCAGATCCATAGAAGCCTTGGACATAGTCTACCATCACTTCTGGCTCCAATCCAGATTGAACCTCTGCTTGCTCACCCGGTATTCGCGCAGCTGTCGAATCACCTCTTCAGCATCCAACGCTTCCACCAAAATCCCCCCATTCCCTGGCGCAATGAATCCCGAGCCCACAGCCGTTCTCACCCACTGTATGAGTCCATCATAATATCCTTCAACATTGAACACCACCACTCCACACCCATGAATCCCCAACTGGTTCCACGTCGTCATCTCCATTAATTCCTCCATGGTCCCATATCCCCCACTCAGCGCCACGAACCCGCTCCCAGGACCTCCCTGCATGACCTCCTTTGCCATCATCTGCTTTCGCGTATGCATATCCGGCACCACAGTCGTCCGACCGTAAATCTTTTGGTTGATCAACAATGAAGGAGGCTTAGGGTTCGAAGCGCCAGCTGTGCCTGGTCGACCTTCTTGCTCGAATTGTATGAGTGCGTCGGGAATAATACCGTGTACGGACTCAGGTCCAGAGAGTGAGACGAGCGTGCGAGCTATTTCGCCCATGAGGCCCACGGTGCCGCCGCCGTAGACGAGGGAGATGTTTTGGGCGGCGAAGACGTGGGCGAGGGCTTTGGCGGCTGCTACATGCGAAGGAGAGGTACCGGCGGATGAACCACAGCTGGGGGGAACTTAGTGGTGTTGATAGATTGGGTGAGGGTAGAAAGCGTACAACACGCAAACGACAGCGCCTTTTGAGGCATTGCTAGCTGAAATCAAGGGTACCCCATCTGTTTTAGTCTGGGAAGACGAGTCTATGGCTGCCGATGCCATGCTGAGGATTGCCAATTATCCGAGAGCGTATATACAAGATTTAAAGGAAACGAATATTATAGTATGAAGATGATGTAGTGTTTGGGTGAAGAGTTGTAAACGACTGAAAGATTGCAAGAGCTGGCTCGGCTAATGAATGAATGAATGCATTCAAGATAACATCACTACTCTGAACATTATATATGAATATACGATGTCACTCCGCAACATCCAACCATTGGAGGAATGTTAATACCAGCAGGGCATCACTCTAATCGATAGTGGTAATTGCCGTATGACAGTGTCCTACTCGTATCGAGAAGTATCATCGTCCAAGCTCTCTCCGCAAAGACAACGTTTCTCATCTTCGTCTACCTTGCCAGAATATTGGCTTTATCGGCACAAATTCCCAGAATGCCTACTCAAGCTGTCCAGCCGGGGGATGCTGGTGACCAGCAAGGTGGTCTAAGTGTGAGAGCTGGTCATTCGGCCTTCCTTGCTTTGCATTCAATGCTGACGAACAGACAGAGCACTGTGAAGTCCGCCCTTCAAGGCATCGCCGTCTTCATGGCGGTGCAATTCGCAATATCACAATTCTTCGGCAACAAAGGCGCAACGAACACTGGTACCCCTGGCTCGCCAGCGGTGCCCATTGCCAATGGACCGATACCAGCATGGGATGACAGACCCCATGATGCGATAGCGAACTACAACCCGATTCCGCAAAATATTGCTCCAATATGGCCTTTGAATAGTAGCTTGGATATCTCCATATATGTCTCTCCTTCGGTAGTGATGCCTGCGTTGAGTCGTGTAGATCCAGCCACATTGGTTCTGAAAGAGGAGGGGTTTGGGCTCGGGAATTGGAAAGACACTCGCCAGATCGACACGACCTTCAAGGTTCCGAACGAAGTGCAGAATAATGGGACTTTGTACGGGCACTTCTACATTGGTTTGCATGGCTCTGTACTTGATCCGACAGCAAAGTCGTACAGCTCCGAGAAAGCGTATTATTACGCTCGCCCTCTTAGTCTGCTGATGCCCAAGAAGAAGATCAAAAAGACAAAAAATCTGTTGTCAGGATCAAATGACACGGAGCCGGCAATAGAGGCGCCAAAAGGTCCACAATACGGACTCTACTACCATCCCAATTTCACCATGGCGTTCGTTCCCGACTCTGGAGCTCAAACTTACGTTGGCATGCACCCAGCAGTCCGGCAGCATGTGCAGCTCGAGAAGACGGGAGCCCGTGATGTCTCGGGACAGAATGGCTGGTACTATCCCATACTATTCGTAAACACCTTCTGGCAGCTCAGAGATCACATGACTGAACTGAATACCACCGTGCAAGAGTTGCCACTTCACGTCACGTTGACAAACATGAACAACTGGAAGATGACTCTATATGCTAGTATTGACGAAGGCATGAAGCAAAATCAAAGACAGGCCGCCAGTGGTGGGCCAATGCCAGCTGGCGGCGACGGGAGCGAATTCGAAGAGTTCAAGAGAGTCCTTGTCGATACCAACATCTACCTTCTTTCGACTACGGCTATCGTCAGTGTTTTGCATATGATCTTCGAGATGCTGGCATTCAAGAGTGACATCTCTCATTGGCGCAACAAGAAGGACAACGTGGGAATTTCAGTCCGCACTATCCTTGCCAACGTTTTCATGCAGACGATCATCTTCTTGTATCTCATGGACAACAGCGAAGGCACGTCGTGGATGATCCTTTTTGGCCAAGGAATGGGCATCTTGCTCGAAGCGTGGAAGATCACCAAGACGGTAGACGTACGGGTTCGGGCTGCAGATGAGGGCTCCATGCTCCCTTACAAGATCACCTTCGAAGACAAACATAAGCTCTCCGAGACCGAGGAGAAGACGAAAGAGTATGATGAGATCGCTTTTCGATATCTTTACCTCGTCGCCATACCGCTGCTAGGAGCGTACGCAGTATACAGCTTGGTTTACGACACCCACAAGAGCTGGTACAGCTTTGTCATTACTACTCTTGTGGGTAGCGTCTATGCTTATGGCTTCTTGATGATGGTGCCGAGTCTCTACATCAACTACCGCCTAAAGGTAGATATCCCCGCTCCCACCAATTCAATGTCCTTTGCTAACCCCGTACCAGAGCGTTGCACACATGCCTGGCCGGACAATGATGTACAAGACGCTGAATACCTTCATTGACGACCTGTTCGCCTTCACTATCAAGATGCCGACTCTCCATCGATTAGCCACCCTCAGGGATGACTTTATCTTCTTCATCTATTTGTATCAAAGTTATGCTTACAAGGTAGATTACACAAGAGTCAACGAATTTGGGCAGGGTGGCGATGACGAGGAGCTCGAAGAGAAGGTTGCCAACAAGCCGTTGGCAGCGGCCCCAGAGGCAGATGCAAAGGTGGCGAAAAAAGTCACTGGAGCAGAGAAAGGGTCTGCGAAGAAACGGAGATGATGGGTGACGGCTGTTTGACGAAATATCTACCAAGACATAGGAGTTATTCCAATTACATCGCAAACATGCTCCTGTCTGTATTGGACCTTGGCGTGCACTGATTGAAAGTAGCCTGAATTGAAACGTATGTCATATCCATAATATTAATCGCGTTCCTAGAATCCATGCCAAGCCATCCATTTCTCGACTCATCGTTGGATCTCTCAGTCATAGAATCAACGTAATCCGCAGAACATGGCAGAACCTCCAGCCAAGCGCGCAAAGCGTACTGACAGCTCAGCGATGTGGGAGCGCAATCACTCCCTGCGGCACGATGACGAAGGTCCCCCACATCCTCCAAATGGTACTAGCAACGGACGAGACAGGCGTAAAGACCGAGACAGACGCCATGATCGGGAAGATCGGAAACATAAATCAAGATCGAGGGACAGGCGGCGAGATAGGAGCAGATCAACAACGAGGCTGAGCAAGAAGAGGGAGAGGAGTCACTCGCCGGAGAAGGATCACAGACGGCATAGGGATGGAGGCAGAGACGGTGCGAGGGAGCGACGGCATGAGGAGCGGAGTAGGAGCACAGACAGGCACAGATCGCGAAGAGGTTCGTAAAGTTTCTCAGATCCCGATGAGCTGTGGAATAGTTAGTAATCCACTGCAAGACGAACCTCCATCACGGCGCCCGGACCGCCCACGAACTCGCTCAGCTTCACCGCGCAAAGATCGCCCACCAGCTAGCACACGCACCCGCACACCCCCCCGCCCCTCAAGACGAACACGATCGCGGAGTCCACCCCCCAAGCCCGCCTCAGACCGACCACGACCAAGCATCCCTCCCACCGGCCCTCGCAGCTCAGCCAAACCACCTCCACCCCCCACCCCCTCTCTCCCTCCAGACAAAAATGGCACCTCAAAACCCACCAACGGCGCTGCTTCTTCCGTCACCCCGGACCCGAAAGCCTCCGCGGACGATGATAACATGGAGGTGGACTCCGATCCTGAGATCGCGGCGATGAGGCGAGCGATGGGGTTTGCGGGGTTCGCGTCGACGAAGAATACGAAGGTGAAGGGGAATGATGTTTCTGGTGTGAGGAAGGAGAAGAAGACGGAGTATAGGCAGTATATGAATCGGGTGGGAGGGTTCAATAGGCCGCTGAGTCCGAGCCGGTGAATGAAGGGATCGGAGAGCTGTAAGAATTGATTTTTGGGGAACGTTGGGGTGCCGTTGTGCGAAGGTATCCAGAGCAGAGCAGGCGTGGGACTGCTGTCATGGTCTGGCAGCTGTGTATTGCTTTTGAAGAAGGGGTTGCGATGGGACGACGCGAGAAGAAAGGCGTCGGCACGAAAGTGGATTCCTGATGGAGGGATTACGGCATGTACTTTCTGATCATACAGAGGAACATCTAGTGCACACATGTCGTATTCAAAGACGCATGTAACAATCCAAGCAAGACCACCAACCCCATCTCCATAGCAAGCGACACTCCTAAACACCCACCTAATGACCATCTTCTCCCCAAGCCTCCACTCGAAACCTCCATACGTCCCCCCCTTCCTCGCTCCCTCATCCTCACAAACCTCAAACCTCAAACCTCATCCTCCTCCTCATCAAAGTCATCCTCAACACCCATATCATACAGAATCCTCCCCCCCTCCCCCACCCCCTCCTTCCCCCGCGCCTGCGCATCAAAATACGGCAACACAACCCCCTCCCTATCCCTCCACTGCCTCTCCGTCAATCCCAGTTCAAACGTCTGCCCCTCCCCACCTTCTTCCCTTCCCCCATGCCCATCCCCACCCCCATCACCCCCACCCCTCCACCCA
>JAABUP010000080.1_pt1 | contig 210530 bp, 198 predicted proteins | sample 5559201 | NCBI WGS metagenome assembly JAABUP01 (sample SAMN10711887, study PRJNA513373) | rock metagenome | isolation source: Antarctica rocks | place: Antarctica
ATGGTGAGGGGGAGGTTGGAGATGGAGGGGGCGGTGGTGGTGGTAGGTTTGGCGGCTTTGGCGGCTTGAGGTGTTTTGGCGCGCGTTGTTTTGGGCTTGGGGGGGTTGGGGATGGTGGGTTTGGGGGGTTGAGGTGTTTTGGAGCGGGTCGTTTGGGGCTTTGGAGGGGCGGAAGCGGTGGGTTTTGGTGGTTGAGGTGTTTTGGAGCGGGTCGTTTTGGGCTTGGGGGGGTTGGAAGCGGTGACTTTTGGGGGTTGAGGTGCCTTGGATGTTGTCGCTTTGGGCTTGGGGGTTCTGGGGATTGGCTGTTTGGCGGGCTGAGGGTAGCTGGCATTGGCTGTTTTGGTGAGCTTGCGTCCCCTAGATGATGTCTCGTGGGTTTTCATGGCGTCGTCATCGGCTTTGTTCCGGCTGCGTTCGTATTCTTCGGGGTCTTGCAGCTGGAGGGCTCTGGGTTCGTCGATTTTGTTGAAGAGGCCGGTGGTGGCGCGGCGGATGTCGCGGTCGTTTTCGAAGTATTCGGTTTGCCATTTGGAGAGAGCGCTGTGAGCGTTCAGGGTGCGTTTGAGGAGTTCGTCGTCGGAGAGGTTCTCGGGATGTTGCAGTGAGGCGATCAGGTCTGCGGCGGTTGGTGTGGGGGGTGGAGTGCCGGCCGGAGGAATTGGGGGAATGCATAGGTGATTGTGCGCTGCGGTGGATGGATAGTATGCCTGCATACCGACCGGGATGATTGGATTGTACGCAGGAGTGGAAGACTTGCATGCCTGCATACTGGTCGTAGGTACAGTAGAGAAGACGAGGTGGCTGTGAGCAGCGCTGGAGGGATGGTATGCCTGCATACTGAGGAGGATTACGAGTGGTGAAAGGGGGTGTATGCTATGAATGCAATTGAAGATCGCAAGGAGCAAGGATGTTCTAGGCCAGCTAGAGATAAGGACAACGAACAGGGTAGTATCCAAGATGAGAAGTAGATGCAGTGACGAAGGTCAGAGTTGTATGTTGTTGAAGGAAAGTTGAAAGATGTTGAAGGGATGGAAACAGAAGAGAGCTCAGGGACCTACTATACGCATTGTGAGAAAAGGGGAGGCTGGTAATTGACCTACATTGTTCAATAGCCTGCTGTTGTGTTGAAAGTGAAGGCATTGAGCCATACTCATCTTGGCCGAGGTTGGTGGTGTTGATTCACTCAATAATCCTATTATCGATTCTCGGCTAACCTGCCACGCTCGGTAAGCTAGTCAGAATATGTGTTAGATCACCCGCTTTTGGTGATAGTTCCAGACAACCCTCGAACAGTCGTCTCGAGACGCAGGGGCCTTGAATACGATCAGCGATTGAAGTCATACTAGCTCTGGAATATTGCCCATTGAATGTAGCCCAGATTCGCATCTCGTCTAACTCAAAGCGAACTCTAGCAATGTCCAAGAAAGAGCGTCTCACCGATGAGGAGCTCTTCGCCCAACTCGAGGGCCTCGGAGAAGATGCTGGAAGCAAGGACGGAGTCCCTTCAAATGGAGGAGATCAGAAATCGGAGGCAGACTTGTTAGCAGAACTTGAATTGCCTGAGAGACCGAAGTCTTCGGGTAGACCACACACGCCTCGAACTTCGACTCCTGGACTTGCGTCAAAAGGAACTCCCAAGCGGACTGGAACAGCCACACCCACATCGAACGATAGTGCGCGGTCCAGCGAGGAGAGAGCGCAACAACGAAAGTCTGGAGACAGCTCACGGTCATTCCACAACAGTTTCACACCAGCAAGTAGCGGAGAGGGAGACAATGAGCCGGAAAGGTCTACTACCACTGTACCTGAGGCGGTTCAGGAACAAAGTTCGGGAGGAGGATGGTGGGGCAGCGTCTTTTCGACTGCCAGTGCAGCAGTGAAGCAAGCCGAAGCTCTGGCCAAGGAGATCAGGCAGAATGAGGAAGCTCAGCGGTGGGCAGAGCAAGTCAGGGGGAATGTGGGAGCTTTACGCGGCTTAGGTATGGTTTTCAACTCTGTTCTCTATCGATATAGTAGTTCTGATCTGTTACATAGGCGGCGAACTTCGCTCACGCGCACTCCCAACCTTTACCGGTATCCTCCACACCCTAGCTCCACCGATATCCTCTCACGAACGTCTTCAAATCCACATCACGCATGACATTGTTGGCTACCCCTCCCTAGATCCTCTCATCTACTCCACATTCTCTCGCGTCATGGCTCAAGTCGAAGGCGGTGATCTCATGGTCATTCAGCGCGGCCAAGAATCGACACAAAAGCGCGGCTCAGATGAAGGCTATACAGGTGCAAGCAGTAGCGGGTGGAGTGACGGGCCGTGGTGGAGACAACATACAGAAGCTAGGAACCTTGGAGCTGTAAAGGGCCTTGTTGAGGGCACCAAGCTCTCGAAAGTCAGCGCAGAATCATACTCAAATGATTACTTTGCGACTCATGGCGGCCTGGAGGAAGCAGCCAAACAAGCCACCGAAGTTCTGAGCGAGACCAACCCCGTCCGCAGCAGCGATATCTTCCTAGCCATCCAAGCGATTAGCCAGACCGAGCCGAAAGATCTCTTTGGCGATTCAGCTTCCGAGCAGCAGAAGAGTGAGGGCGTCGTTGATCCAGAAGAAAACGACGAATTGATCTGCTTCGCGATATATCTGCACGACCCTATCCACGGCATCACTTTCCACACAGTCACGCAATCCCTTCCTGAAAAGTGGATCCAATGGCTCGACGCATCAGCAACGTCCGGCTCCGCGGACTCGAGCTTACCGGACGAAATCGCTGAGATCGTGGATACTGGCGGTGTGGATCCGAGAGAGTGGGTGGCTGAATGGGTAGAAGAGTTGCTCTCACTTGGTGTGGGTGTTGTGGCGCAACGGTATGTAGCGAGGCGAATGGGTGTGGGCCAAGGAGGTATGGGTCGCGGGAAAGCGAGGCAAGAGGCTCTAGAATCGGGTGGCGGAGAGGCTGCGAGGGCGGTGTGAGCGTGTCAGCAGCCATCGAGGTTTTCAGTGGCGTTTGGAGCAGAGGCGTGATGGATCTCCTTAGGGAGCAGTATTGCAGGTTATGATCGTTTTATGTACCAGTACTTGTACACCGCAGGGGTATCATATCAAGCACATCGCTTCCCATTTTCCGAACCAAATCCACAGCCATGCAGTACGTAGTCATCATATTCATCATTCGCAGCATTTGTCCTAACCCCATCACCACCCCATCCACCTCATTTCCCACCCTTCCCCTTTCCCTTTCCCCTCTCCTTCTTTCCTTCCCCCTCCCCCTCCCCACCCCTCTTCTTCCCCCCCTCCAACATCTCCAAATGTCCCACCCTCTCCGCCAACGTCCGCTCCGTCTTGCCCGTCAAACCGGCCGTATATTTCTGCTCACACGCATGCATGTCAGTCAATTTACCCCTCCCACCACATTTCCATCACATAATAAATCATATCATGACAGCATATAGCAAAGAAGGGGGTATAAGAAGCATAGAGCAGGCATACTTTCGTAGTTCCATTCTGCTTCACGAGCGTTTTCTTCTTGGGCGCTATTGTTCTTTGGCCCTTTTTGGGGTTTGTGGTGCGGCGTGATGATGGGGCGGTGGGTTTGCGGGGTTTAAGAGTGCCTTGTGCCATTGTTTGGGGGTGGGTGGAGGTGGAGATGGAGATGGAGGGGAGAGGTGGAGGTGTGGATTGCCCTACTAGTAGAATAATACTCGATGTGGCCACTAACCCCAAAGGGCTAAACCACTATTCGAACTCATTCGCGCCAAGAGTTGAATATATGTACGGATTATATCCTATCAATCATCATGCCTCATCGAGAATTTCTTGGTGTATAGAAGCAGTCGGTTTGAATGCCCAGCTGAGAAAGCTGCCGATGTGAGCAAAATTGACAGGATCATGCCACAACCTTGTGAGGCTCTGAACAATGACATCTTCTTAAAGTTGTTTGACATAGTAGGAAACACTTAGGCTCATCGAGTCTCTAATCTACCCCAAAGCTAACAAATTTGTGTCAGCTACAGAAAACATCGCCAAGGTCTTTACTCAATGTTGCGTTGACTTGCAAGACCTTGTATAGCTTGTCACTGCGGTTTATCTACCGCAGTATCAGCTTCACCTTCAATCGCAACCGACGTGATATCAACGGAGTTTTAATCAAGCGGTTACTGACCGACAGCGATTTGTGTGCCAAGGTCCGGGAAGTTGAGGTCCTGTGGGCTCCTAATGCTAAGCTCCAGCCGGGAGAAGGTAGCAAAGCGGACCTTAAGCGCCTTGGGCAAGCGCTTCCTAGGATGGTTTGGCTGAATGCATTCGTCTGGGACGCGCAGTACTCTATTATTCCATACCTTCTGGATATCCTCCGACTCCATCTTCCACAGTGCAAGTTGTACGCTTTTCACCCACCAAGTCAGGATTCCGCACATACGCTGCCCCGCCTACGTGGCTTTCCCGGTCTTTTCTCTCTAGATGTGGCCCTTGTGGCCGGGCAATACGCAGCTTGTCATGAAATTGGAGAGCTACTGAACTCCACTCCATTGACAGACCTTGCTATTGACACATCTGACCACTTCTTCAATCGGACGGAACCAATGCTCGCACCTCTCCGACTGAGATCTCTAGAGATGTATAGCCTCCAACACTCGTGGTGTCCTAATATTTCGTGGTCAATGCTAGAAAGGCTATCAATGGACAACATCTTTTGGCTTCCAAGAATTGCTTCGCAGCTCACAAACCTCAAATCACTTCATCTTGACATTGGTAGACATTACGAATATGATTTCTTGATCAGCTTTTTGCGCACTTGTGGGAGACTCGAGGTCCTTGATCTGACCGGGTACACGCAGCATGTAGAAATCGAAGAGTCACTGTGGCGACACCTTGGAAAGACACTCGTGAAGCTTCGATTCCGCGAGAAGAGGACGTTCGTGGATCGACATCAAACACCGAACGCGATGAAGGGGTTGTTAACGATAGCAAGGGAATGTCCCAAATTACGTAGCTTGGGACTTGAGATTGAAGACAACAGGGCTTGGGCAAGGATTCTCTGTGTATTACGTTCTCCAATTGCAAGCTAACAGACCTTACAGCCGAAGGAGGTGATTGATATCATTGCAAGCGCCTTTTGGTATGTCGTTCACTTGGAGTTCAAGGTTTCAGCACTGATCACACTCAACAATGTCGCGGACTTATGGACACAAATGTGGCACAGTGTTCAGACTTCGAGAATAAGAATGTCACATGATGTTACTCTCCCTCGTTTGCGCTCGCTGGATGTGATGGGAGACGATCAGCCCAGCTTCACTGCCGACCTGGCTGAGCGCGACGATGAGGCGTGTAAAGGTGCCGTCATTGTTAGGTGTGTAGAACTGGAAGCGCTTAAATCTAGATTGTCATCCTCTGGACCATTGTGGAACGCGGAGCAAGAGAAGATCCTTGCGGCTATGACCGAAAGAGCGGAGACTGGGACGCAGACCAGACCAGCCGCGACCATGGATACGGAGATGATGCGACCCCTGGCTTTTTGGGATCGGCAGGATGTGAATCGGTTCTACCGGAAACGGTAGCCAGGCTTGCAGGATGCTTTGTCGCCGTTGGATGCAGACATGTTCTATAATCGTTCACATGGCGAAAAGAACGACCGATACGCTCTATCATGGTGATAGGTCATGTTCGCGGTACGCCTTCCGACCGTCATGGCTGGAAGAACAAATCGCCATAGCTGTCCAGTGGATCTAAACAGACTGGCGAAGCCCCGTAGTGGTAGGGAGCCATAACATTGTGGATCTGTGCTGGGAGCGTGTGTTCGCCCAAATGAGCAGGCTTCTGACGCGATGCCGGTATCTTGATCAAGCCTATGAAACCCACTTGCTGTGGGCTTTAGCCTGCACAAGGCGGTTATACCATCGATAACGGAATTCGAAACATCGCTGCCGACGAATCACGACCATGTGCGCATAATGCGCCAAAGGACGACCTCCTCGCCAGTCGGAAACCACCCATGGGGGCGTAGGAGAACATCCCAGTGGCCAGTATTGCCATCAGAGCACTGTCCTTCAGAGTATGGGAGATGAATCGAGTTGATTTGTCTACACAAACAGTATGCATTCTTCCATCATCCTATCGTCACTATCAATCTGTTCAATTTTGTTCCTCACAACCACTTGCTTTCCGAAGACGCAGTCACATCCATCAAGAAACCACAATGCCGCTCCCATTCTTGAAGCGACCAATGAAGTCAACAGCATCGAAGTTCCTCCAACATCCTACGACCAACCCCCAAACACACCCAACCCACCAACAAACCCCCTCTCCATCCGCTCCGCCAACACCACCAACCCCACCCTCCAGGGCCGAAGAACCCACATAGCCTACCTCGACTTCTCCTTCCTCATCTGGTCCGACGCCCACACCCACCTGCTCAAAACCATGACCGCCTCCTTCCGCGCCGCCGCCACCAGCGCCGCCAACGACTTCGCGCTCGGCGTCAAAACCGGCGCCGAAGCCGGAGTGCTGTTCTTCAGCTACGGCGCCTTCGTCCTGATGATCTACTACGTCAACAAGAACTACCTGATCGATGCGATCTTGGAGGCCTTTGCATCTGTGCTGGAGGCGATGTATCCGGTGACGTACTCGTTGGTGTGGTGTGGGTTGGTGACGTTCATCTGTTACCTTGATGGGAATTTTGATGGGAAACACAGGGTGCAGGGTTTGCCGGAGATGGAATGGTAGTAGGTTTTTTTTCTCTTATTTGGTAATTATAACTGATTCTCTGGTAAACCGAAAATGTGGGCATTCGTTCAGAGACTTTCTCCTTCCTCAACGAGGCAGTATATGAGTCCCCGTCCATCTTGAGCGAACGTGGACGACGACCGCGGTATGGGTACGGTATGAAATCTATAGTATATCGACCACAAGTAGTCTGGACCACCCGTCGACTTGCTACCTACCTTACCCAGCTGTACTCCCCCGATAGTACATACTGCAATATTGCCACTAAAACCACCACGACAGCCCGTACGATCCAAATCCCGGATATGAGCAGCTACACCATTGACAACAGAATCCCGTCAGAAGAGGCGGCGGTCTACTCAACATCTTCGGAGGAGCCCTCAGAGTTCTGTAGAAGTAGAAAAAAGAACGATCATATTCCTCCTAGCATAGTTCTCAAGTACCAAACCCGCTTTCAGCACGTGTCTATCTGTCTGTCTGTCTGTCTGTCTATCAAAAATACAGTAATGTACTAGATAGAGAGAGGCTTTCTACACCTGGAACCTGATACATATGTACAAGACTACGAGGCATGGGAACGGATATGGATACCTCAATCACAGAAAAGAGACACACGCATATGCCAGGAATCATAGATATCTCTCAACCATCACCCATACTGTACGGAAACTCCACCAGCCCATCCAACATCCAATTCAGCGGGTCGAAAACCTCATAGTTCGATTCGCTAAAACCATCATGCGTGATGACGTCGCCGAGGATATGAGAGGGAGCGACGCTATGGTCTGCCACGGACGTCGCGGAGCTTTCGATGGCCGCGTCCGGATTCGTCGGGTTCTTGACGGCGGCTGTTGAGTTTCATAGCATTAGCATAGAGTCTTGAGAATGAGAGTGCTGGACGGGAGGTATATACTGTCAAGATTCCCTCGGCCCTGAGCCTGAAACTCCTCTCTCCATCGCCATACAGAGTCGAAGACGAGACTCATACTCATCCGACACTTGACCTTCAATTGCAACGAGCTGTCCGTGTGCTCGCTCCCATCATGAGGCTTCCGGGAGCCAGCGCCGCTGCTGCGCCACAACTGGGCCAACACCTCGGCGAGTCGGCTGGGAAGATCGTTCGTTTGTACGCTGATGAGTCTGATCGCGCTGATGGCATCGGTGAACAATCTTCTGCCGTATTCGAAATCGATGTCGTTTGAGAAGAAGCTGTTGAGGAGTTTGAGGAGGGCGAAGCCGGCGGCTATGATCATTTGTAGGATGTAGTTTGTGGTGTAGATGAGGATTTTGCCGACGGCGGTATCGAGGTTGAGTGCCGTTTCTAGGAAGGAGGTTGTTGCTAGCCAGAGGCGGAGGAGGTTGTCGGTGTAGTCCTTGGAGGTGGGGGAGTCGAAGAAGGCGGAGAGACGGAAGTGGAGACCGGCTGCGCGGAGGTACAATGTTGAGATGGCTGCGACGCTGGTCAGTCTACCTATCATTCCAGACTCGATGCGTCAAATGGGAGGGCCATGAGTGGAAAATTAATGGCAGATCAAATCATAGGCGTGGGGTGAACATGTACAGGGTACGTACGTGACGTGTCGTAATGCTCGATTGTTTGTTCGAGCTCCTCGTATTCCCTCGAGAGAAACCTGATCAGGACGGACCGCTCATTGCCCTTCACCAAGCCTACTGGATCGGAGTGGTTGCTAAACAAAGTCTTCGTCACTCTGTTACTGAATTTCTCGATCAGTAATCTCCTTTCGGTTTCGGGAGGAAGCCTGAAGCCGCTATCGTTGGTAGCCGTTTGAGAAAGGGTCCAGTCATAGAACGTCGACGACGGTTGGCCATAGCCTGTGGCGACTCTACTAACGATCAGTATGTGGCCGGGTTATTTAGGTGGACTACGTACCGTTGAGCCGTAGCATTGGCCGCAGCCCAGGTTCTAACCCGATCCTTCAACTCCTCCTCCATCAGCTCTACCTTAAATTTGGTGAAGTCCTGGGTATGTGAGGGCCTGTGCAGCCCAAGCTGCAATGCGATCTGCATCATCAACCCCGACAACATGAAAGTTGGGTCTGATGAAGTACTGTCGATAGGAAGTGGCCACGTGCAAAGGATGCATAAGGACTTCACGACGATGTAGTTCTGCGGTATCTCTGCCATAGTCTTCCACAGTAGCTCGGACAGTGGGCCTGCAAGATCTTTCAAAAGGGAAGGCTGAAGGCGTCGTGCTGCTACACTGACCATGATCCAGAAGCGAAGAGGTGACATGTCATAGTAGTAGTCCGGAGACTTTTCTGGGTCGAGCAACGGAAGGAAGGGATGGTAGAAGGTGAAGTAGCTGGCACGCATTGTCAATGATGTCCAATCTGTAGCAGAGCATGCTCACATACTGTTGGAATAAATCTTGGACTTGGTCATGAGTCAGAGCAACGTTCCCGATCTGTCGACTAGGTCCAGGCTGTCCATTTGGGCTTCGCCTGTATGGTCCGCCTTCTGAGCCATATCGCATGTCCATGAGCCCGGCTATAGCTTCTTCTGACCCCATGAACTGGTCCATGTGCGGAGGTAGGTGTTGTGGAAGGTTGGAGAGCGTAGGACTCGTCGATGCACTCGACGATGGCTTTATCAGAGGAGCCGCGGTCGTGGTTGGCGACGACTGTTGACTGGCTAGCTGCCTCCGAAGGTCAACGATCTCTCTTTCCATCTCGGCATTCTTGCTACGTTTTCCCACTCTTTTGAAGTTGGACTCGATCTTGCAGTTGAGTCTGAGGCGCTGACATCGCTCGCATGGTACGTATGTAGGCTCTGTCACAACATCACACCGAAGCTGAGAACATTCCAATCAGCATGACATTTCAGCGAGAGAAGTGCTGCGGATGGCCCGACTTTCTGTTGCCGACATTCGTTGCACGCCCGCTTCACACCCGGCTGCCTTCTCTTGTCTTTGTTGGTATCGCGTCCATCATCGGCGCTACCAGCCGAGGAGTCTGCATTGCGAACTCTTCGCTTCCTGCCCTTGGTACTCGTGGGACTGGTCAAGGCGGTACTCGTGGAAGTGTCGCCCACGCTTCCACCACTGCTGAGAGTGCGACCCAGGGAAGCAGTGGGGAGCGCACTCATTGGTACCTTCCTGAACCTTAGTGCTCCATGCGAAGTCGCTCCGAAGTCGGGGAAAGGGGGGTCGCAGACTTTGAGGGGCATGAGGGGCACACGGTGGGGACGAGCATGACTCAGTACCTTAACTTAATTCCGAAACTACGGTAAAGTACTTTACTTGGAGCTAGAATAGTTATGGGCTAGAATAGAGGTCTTGGCGTAGACCTCACTTTCTCTTGTCACCATGTTCATTTACACCATTTGCACGGTATCAAGACCGCCCGATTGAAAGTTCACTCGCCCGAAGTTGAGAAGCTGTCATCGATCAATTGGACAAGTAGTATGAGTCTCTTTCAGTCCCATCATGTGGGAGGCCGTTCAGGTTGTACCGATGGATGGCTGAAAAAGGGGGTTGAGCATGTGGACGGCGTTTGGAAGCTCACTCAGAAGCTCACTCAGCTATCGAGAGCATACGCTACTCACAAGAAATTGTCTCCCGCATGCCTCATATCCTTGATCATTCGTCAGGGCAACGATACAATACCATTGAGATAAAGATGAATACGTACTAGCTCCGCGAGTGAATGCCAAGGCAATACTAAATCGTAACTAATCCTGAATGGAGCTATTCTAGTCAGCGAGCCACCCTGAGTTCGAGCTGCTGCTTTGGCATCGAACAACACGATCAGTCAACCCACTCGTTTGCCTCAGCGGACTAGCAATGGAATCAGATCGTCCTGAGTCGCAGAGGAAGCTATTCAAAGGATGCTTGACCCCGTCACGGCAGAACGGCAACTCTCGGCCGTCATACTCGTCAACAACAAGCCCCTCCACATGTCTTTTGAGGAAGAGAGAAAGCTCTACGACTCCGCCGCAAGGTAACGGGCTCTTGTACCACCTTCCTCAGAAATCTACGTCTGATTGCTGTCAAGTACAAGTCTTCTCGTCGAGCAAAGCCCCACAGCCATTCCTCAACCCAGCTGTCCTGGACCGGAAGCGCAAGGAATACGATGCCCGCAAGAAGGTTGAGAACCATAGTAGACGAGCTCAGACATAATTTTCGATAGGTTAATCGAACCCGACGTGACAATCTTTGAAGGCGTATGCCCGAACACATGTCTATGTTACCACGCAACTCATACGGTAGATAACGTCGGATCTATTGAACGGAACCACACTGCCCAGATAGATGTGATTGTCTCTTCCAGACCACAGCATCGATAATTAGTGGTCATCTTGTGGTATTGTTGATGATGTAGAGTCACATATTCCTGGGATTCATGCAAGGCGCAAAATCAAGGGCAACGAGGTCTCAGGCAATAGCCATCAAAAGTTGGATAGATACCCAATTAGACTTAGGGTTGTAGCATTATATGGTCAGAATTATAGGAATGTTAATTGTTCATGACTTACCTTAGGCACTACCGCGATGTTAGCGGTTGATTGACTACCTAACATATAATATATTCAAGTATTGTATCTTTGAAATGCGAGCGTCTTTCCGGCGATAAGCGCGTTAATTGTTACACGCGTTTTCAGGACCATTGAGATGAAGCCTCATCATGTACACTGCCTCAATTTCCTTTGATCCTTCAGCCTTGTCCCAAGCGCTCTTTCATTTTAAAATTTCTTTATCTCTCAGAATGTCTCACTGTCTCCAAAGTAACCGAAGCCCATTCCATCAGCAGCATGTGAGAGGAGACTTTGTTTGGACATTGGCAGAATCACTTTCATTGAGTACAATAATCTCGCAACGATGATCCCGACTGTCCTTTCCATCTTGTCGGTCGTCGCCCTCGGCGCAGCCCAGTCTTCCACCGTTTCTCTGTTTCCATTCATCGATCGGCAAAGCCTTGTTGCGTCAATCGCTGGATCGGTAAGATATGTTCCAATATACGCATATCACTCGAGGCATGGGACTGATTACAGATCGCCAGGACTCTACAGCAACTTCCTACGTAATCACTTGTGCCAGCCCATCAGCCTCCTCAACGGCAGCAGCTGCTAGCACTAGTTCAATAAGCTTGGATAACTTTCCGTACACTGTTGATTCAAGCGACTGCGGCCTCAGCAGTGCCGTTACAATCGTTCAAGGACCATCGACTGTGCACTTCGCAATGGCAATCGGAGATGTGTAAGCTCCCCAATTTTGGGACTTTTGACAAAGCAGAATTTGACACCATCACAGTGGCACAGAGTCCCTCAACTGCCAGCTCATGGGAACTACCCAAGCTATTTGCATCGCAGCAGCATCAGGCTCTGCCCTAACCGCAGGCAGCGACTCGGTCCCCGCATTGGCTACAGAAACACTGTCGGCTTCGGAGTATTCATTCATACCGGTTGTGATCACTGCAGGCTTTACAAACGTACAGCAAACCAGCAGCAGCAGCATGCTCCCAACTGGCAGTGTCACTGCGTCGAGAACTTCATCGGCGGGTCCTAGCCCTACGTCAGGCACACAGACAAGATCTACTACGTCTGGGGCAACAACTGGGACATCCAGTACTGCGAAGACACAAAGCACCAATGTGGCAATGCAGAGAGCTCCGTTCTTTGGGGTCGGTGTTGTGGGTGCCTTTGGTGTGGCTGTAGCAGGAGCAATGCTGTAAGAGCTGAGGCCAGGAGGAAGGGATCCAATCATGATGAGACCACTGCATTAGCGATGGCGCACCCTTTTCTTTCAACATAGTTCCATCACGTTTAGGCCATATTGAGAGAATGTAATGGCATCGAACGTCCGTCTCATGCACACATCGCAAAGTGACTCGGTAACCCTGCTTGTAAATGCAGCAGGTATCGTTATGTACAGGAGGAAAATTAATGAGGCGCTAGAACTATGTTCTGCACTGTCTGCTCTTTGACTGCTCTAATTCGCTGATGCGATACAGCGGCACACTTCGCCACCCTCTTAGGCGGTTGTAAGACATCATCGACACCCAGTCGTTTCGACCTCGACTGCCTGCATTCTTCGCGACTCCGCCTCGTTGCATCTCGGGTTATTTCAATGTAATAGATATTCTGTCTGACTAAAGTCTGAATAGAATATCTGCAGATCAGCAAGGGTAGCGGTAGATAGCAGGGCTAAAGGGGCTAGAACTAGTAGTATTCTAGTAGAGCGGGAAAGCGTCGCAATCATTGGAGCTTCTCTAATCTTTACATAGGTAATTCGTTATCCCAAGACAGACGTCAACGCTCATCTTCTCACCATTCACAGGACGCGCAAGTACGGTCAAATCACGCACCTCAATCCTCACAGCAGGTGGTCAGCAGCGCGCTCATCAATCTGCAACGTCCCGAAGGCCACAGCTTTTGGCGCAAGGCATCTGCGCTCGATCAGTGCGACCCACCCCAGCTAAGGACTGGAGGACGGGGCTAGTGCATGAATGAATGTACCCAAACAGCCTATCAACTGAACTTTGGAAGAAGCCCGACCGAGCGTTGCCTTTCGAGCTCGCCTAGACATCATCCCATTCCACACTCTCGGTCACAACGGATCGTGGTCATTCATCATTCTGCCCATCAGTCTACGAATTATCCACAAAATATTTGGGCGCTCTCCGGTCTTCTGCTGGATTTAATACTACACATCGCGCCGAATTATGAATCTAGACCGCATGGCACGATGCCGCTCTTCAGCAATGCTTTGAGAGATCAAGAGTAGTCTTTTCAATGCTGGGATACATCAGATTGAGACAGGATGCCTGGTAGATCGTTGGAACCACCCATGGATGAGACTTCCACAGTCCTCTTCGGGTCGCTTAAGGGCCATAAGGCTCTTCCACGAAGAAAACATGTGGTAGTCGAACCAACGCCCACGCGACAGGGCGTAAAGGAACACGTTCGCAGTAGAAGCGACCGAATTACATACAGCTCAGCTGATCGTATCAAGTCATGGATTCCAGATCCATCACCCATCCATGTCATTCCAGTCGTTGGCGTTCCCTTGCCCACCCCGATCAATTTTAGGGATGATTTCCAGAGCTGGATTGATGACGCAGCTTTAAGACGGGGCAAGTTCGCAAAGGGTAAGGCATGCGATAGCTCGGGCACCATATTCAGGGTTCAGCAAAGCCTGCCAACGCCAGAAACCACCCCGCCGAGAAAGATACATCGAGCTCAAGCCGTCGCTTCGTTTTCTTCATATCGTACGTTAAGCGAGAGTCGGACGGAGTCCTTCAAGACCGCTCGAGAAAATCAATTGTCGGACGACGACGACAAGCCGTCACGTTCACCCGTATTACAATCATCACGGCCGAAGCGGTTGCCGACAGCTGAACATGATACGCATAAGGATGTGGGACTCGGTTTAGGATTGGAGTCCGAGGACGAGGAGGCTACGCCAGGACAGACTACACCTAGGCGCTCGCCGCCAACACAACACTTCTCCGCTTTTGATGGGGCGTGGGATGCCGATATGGAGGATTCGAAGAAGGATGAGGTTCTGACAGACCCTGTGAAGCCTGCCCCCTTCGCGACAGGCCACAGGCCCCTACGAAGAACATCAGAGCCGGTATCAGACTCTCCCACTTTGGGAAAAGAGCTAGAGGCATCAATAAAGAAGAGTCTTAGCCTAAGACAGAGGGTGGAACAGAGCCGGCACAGCCCACGTAAAGCGTCAACGGAAAAGTTCGCCGAGCAGATGAAGTGGCCTCTCAAAGACAATGACTTCAGTTTGGATAGCGAGGTTCGGGACCTTGATACCAAGCGATTATCCCAGGTCTCTACTACGTCTACTATAGTATCGGCGATGGTCATCAACTCACCACCTCAACGACGACAGACCTTACGCCGAACGAGCAAGATGCTGGATCTAGCCACTCCGCCTTCTAATCGTAACTCCCTTATTTCAAACGATCATTCGCTTCGACGGCGATTGCGCAGAAGCGGAAGCCCAGATCAAGAACTGCGGAAAAGCTTTGCGTCTGATAGTTTAGACAGCTTTGTACCCAGCGAAGCCAGATCACGGCAAGACCTTGCTCCGATCATCCCTCAACGCAGATCCTCCCTTCAATCTTCCGCATCAGGCAGCAAACCCCTTTCGAATTCATTCTCACTTGCTTCGCGACAGCTGTCATCAAGACCAACGACGGCTCCAGAAGATACTGTTGGTTACTTTGACATACCACGTCCTCGCGATCGCCGAACAATGTCCGTTGTGGTCCATGCAGCAACACCGGTAAACTATGTCGGGAATGGTACGGAGACGAAGCCAATATCAAATATCGGCGATTCGTCGCCGCCGTCTGTACCGACGAGTACAGAGGAGCCGTCCACCACCACTTCTGCGACAACGGCAGGCCTCGACGCTTTCTATGCTCCAGCCACCCCTATCACTCGGCCTGATCCCCCGCATCATTCCAGCGATGGCCAGGAAGCTCGGACCCCAAGCATAGATCGTTTACGCACAGGTGACTGGTCGGCGATGCGCCCACGGTCCACCATGGTGACTCCATTTTCGCTTCGCTCCGCTCATTCATCAACTCCAGGAACGTTAGAAGTGAGCGAAGCAACAGCTATTAGTATATATCCCCACACTAATAAGTCCATCCTCGTTATCCAGCAGATGGCGAGCGGAAGGGGCTCCGTGCCCGAGGAACGCTCAGCCATCATCACTGGAGAAGCCAACATCGCGCTCCCAGGGCCCTTGAGCTATCATGAGTCGCCCCTTGAACCACCAAGGGAGACCCTAATTTCTCCGCTCCAAAATCCACGAGATCCACCGCAGCCACCAGACTTGAGAATAATCGCACCCACCCCGGCAAATGGTCCTCCGTCTCCAGAGAAGTCAAGTACCACAACTAGAATACCGGCCAGAAAGAGCCGCTTCAGTGCTCCGGTATCAAGTCTCAAACGTACATTCTCCGCTCGTCGACCTCGGTCACAATCGCTAGTTGCACCTTTCACTCGTACATTTTCCCTCCGTGGCACGGCTGGTACACCACGGCGAAAGAGTCCAATTGCGGACGGACCGGATGTGAAATTGCATCCCTTCTGGCGCCCTCGAGCATACGATGATGGGAGCGACAGTGACAGCGAATTTGGGAATACAGGCTACCTCAACGGCAGTCGAGTGCAACCGCAAGCTCGTGTGGAAGCACCGCCAGGCAGGACCATGTCCTTGACGCGCAGACTAAGCAACTCTCTACGTTATCCACACCATGCTCGAAGGCAGCGACCTTCATCCGTGACTATGGCATCGGATTCTGATCATCCTTATGAGCTCGGTCGTCCTCATGTCTGGGAGGAAGGCGGGAGGAGGAACGAAGAGATGGGCGCACACGGCTATCAAGTACAGTTTGTTGGCTTTCGAGGCGTGGCACGTTTATTGGAGAAAAGAAGGAAAGCAAAGGAGGAGGGTGAGAGGGAGAAGAGAAGGCAGTGGCTGCGAGAGAAGATCGGTCCAGTAGGGAATGGAAGTGCTGGGCAGGACTAGGTGTTGGTGACGACGGATAACGAGGTCCAAGGAAGGAGTCACAAGGATGGCACAATGATATGACAGCGTTAGAGACGCAAAGACATTGACGAATCTTATGCGATACGGCAGGGACGAAACGATCAGGACGGAGGCAGGTACTGGATATGGCACTTTGTATTGAATTGGGATTTCGTTTGATTATGTGGTATATACTGGATATAATATTCACCTCCCTTTGAGATTCGAGGTCCGCTCCATACAGTATCTAGAATTGCGAGCGAGTATCTCGATCAGATCGCTTACACAATCCATGGCGTGTAGATTGTGTGTTTGATGTGTCCAATTGGATTGATGATAGACAGGACAAGGATGGGGTTGGGGATGGGGATTGCCGTGGAAGGGTTCATCATTATGATGCTGTCTGCGTCATCGCGCATCAAGCACAAGCCGTGTGGGACAAAGACCCTGGCAAACGCCGCGCTGCAGCCTTCTCGAAGAATCTTTGGACCGTACTACGACCAAGATCTCACGTCAATCGTCTGTGGATTGGATTGGATTTGAAATCCCGTAGTTGAACATCAGGAGCCAAATATAAAGAAGACCTCGTTCCTGCCTTGTGTCACCAAATTACAAGTGATAAGGTAGAATATATTCTATTGCCAAGCGGCAAGTCCAACCGAACCCTGGCCCTGTTCCTTTCAAAGGCAGATCCCTCGTCATTTCTCAATCCACCATCTAGAAACATCAACGATCACCTTCATGAGCGTCCATCTCTCCTTTGGCATGCGAAGATTACTGCATCCAACCCACCAGGCAGAGGAGACGACTTGATATATTAGACAGCTTCTGCCCTTGTCGCCGTGGGCCTCAGATCCACGTCGGAAGTGCCCCCCCCCCAACCCACCCCACCAGTCTAGGAGCACCGTCAACCCTCTTACACCTGGCATATCCTACTTTCAATCATGTCTACAATACAGAACCTCAAGAATTTCATCCGACATGGCAAGCAAGCTCGACAAGCTGCCGACCCCACTACAAGTACATCACCAGTGCATGCCCAACAACAGCGATATGCCCCTCCTCCACCCAACGCACAATACGCCCTGAGCGATCCCAATGTGCTGGATCATAAACCACTACCACAAGCCCATATTGCCGGAGGTGACTACTCGGCTGCAAATGTTGGTCATCGCAATGTGGCTGCTCAAGCAGGCAACGCTGCGGCCAAGGCTGCTGGGGACAAGCAGAGAATGGACGGTGGTGGATCAGTCGAGCGCGGTAACGACATGGACCCATCTGTCATTGAGAGAATTGTCGCAGAAGAGAGGGAGAGCCAAGGCAAGCTGCCGAAATATCCCGGACTGGAGAGATGGAGTCTGTTAGAGAAGATGGGCGACGGTGCATTCAGCAATGTTTACCGTGCTAGAGAAGCCAATGGCTCTGGACCTGAAGTTGCTATTAAGGTTGTCCGCAAATTCGAAATGAACTCCACACAGGTATGTTCACGCTAAGCGAACGGAGCGAGACCCTTTCATTATCATACACTGCACTATCATGGAATGTATCCCAAGTCGTGCCACCCCTTGGTGGTTTTCGACGCCTGGCCAACATTAGTGGGTGCAATAGGGCGACAACCACCTTCATCCGGATTTCAAGAAACAGCCCAAGGTTGTGGAGGTGCGCAAGACTTCCTTCCAGGCCATGTGCTGCCATGCCCTTCCGTATCCGTGACTTGATCCTGTCCCGCGACTGACCGCTGACTTGCCTATTCTCTTTGCAGAGAGCCAACATCCTTAAAGAAGTTCAAATCATGCGGCAGTTAGACCATCCCAATATTGTCAAGCTTATCGACTTCTCCGAATCTCGCCAATACTACTATATCGTCCTCGAGCTTTGCCCTGGGGGCGAGCTCTTCCATCAGATTGTTAGATTGACATATTTTAGCGAAGACTTGAGTCGCCACGTCATCGTGCAGGTCGCGGAAGCTTTAGAATATTTACACGAGACTGCTGGAGTGGTTCATCGGTACATCGACAGTCAAGCCTACTACGAAAGTCCTGCTAACTTCGACCAGTGATATCAAGCCAGAGAACCTACTTTTTTACCCATCAACATTCATTCCAACGAGACACCCAAAGCCCCGATCAGCCGAGGACGAAGATAAGGAAGACGAAGGAGAGTTCATCAAAGGAGCTGGAGCTGGAGGTATCGGAACGATCAAGATCGCTGATTTCGGGCTGTCGAAGGTCATCTGGGACTCCCAAACGATGACGCCTTGCGGTACAGTCGGATACACAGCACCGGAGATTGTTAAGGACGAGCGATACTCCAAGAGCGTCGATATGTGGGCACTGGGTTGCGTGCTATATACCTTGCTATGTGGTTTCCCGCCCTTTTATGACGAGAGCATTCAAGTTCTCACGGAGAAAGTGGCGCGCGGACAATATACCTTCCTCTCGCCGTGGTGGGATGACATATCAAAGCCCGCGCAGGATCTTGTGTCACATCTGCTCACGGTGGATCCCGAAAGACGCTACACTATACAACAATTTCTCAACCACCCTTGGATTCAGGAAAGCAGAGAAGAGACATATGCTGCAGCCGATGCGCCACCTCTTGCGACGCCTTTGTACACTCGTCAGAAAGAGTACGGATTCGGCAATCAGAAGCACCTCGGCCCAAGCGCCTCTGAACCTCTTTCGGCTCAATATCTTGAAACGCCAGGCGGAAATCAGCGTCGTGTGGACTTCCGCTCACCTGGTGCTGTCAATTTACGTGAAGTATTTGACGTTTCATACGCCGTCCACCGCCAGGAAGAAGAGGGGAAACGACGTAAGAACTTCCCTCAAGGTTATCGTGGTGCAGCTGGTATGAATGGGCTCAATCCCCTCAACGAAGACGATGACGATTACGATGACCTAGAGGACGAGCTTCCTCCCAATGCTCTAGGTAACAATCCACCGTCCAAGCTGCCTAAACCACAAGGTGGCGCCGCGGATGTAAGTGGTGTGGAACAGAAAATGCGGCAGACGAATCTTGGCAACCCGAGCGCGGCTGCACAAGCCAGACAGGCGGCGGCACCTAAACAGGCAGGGTACGGTCAGCATAGTCCCGCCGTTGCCGCCGCAGCGAAGCAGCAGGTCAGGAAGAACAGAGGGGCGTTCGAGCTGACGCTGGACAATTCGACGCTGTTGGGAAGGAGGAACAAAGCGCAAGATCCGAGTAAATTGCGAGAGCAGATTGTGCAATAGAGCTTGGCCCGTTGGGGGCGTTCAGGCCCGTTTAGAGATAACTAAAAAGCCCAAGGTATGTTGGTTGGACATTGATTGGGGGTGCGTGCATGGATAATGTTGCACTTTATGGCATGTGGATGAATAGCTGGCATTGTCGTTGGCTTTGCGTTTTGGGTGGTGACGTTGGTAGGTAGGTAGATATTTAGCCTATGGAAGAAAGATTACATCGATGCGTTTTCGGTTGTTGTGATTGTCATGGTGTCGGTGAGAGACAAGGTATGGGTGGACTTGGTTCCGCTTTGGCCATTGCTAAAAGGAAAACACCCTATAAGAGGATTCATTTCCTCTACAATAAACGTTCATAGGACTACTACTATTATCGTCGGATAATTTTCACGTAGCAGTCTTAGTATTCCTAGAGAAAATTAGAAAATCCTTATATAATTAGTACTATAGCTATTAATATATCTCTAGACCCTATAATAAGTACTTAGTAGATATCTAAGTGTTACGACCTTGGTACTAGAGTCTTGGCATACGCCATAGACGCTCACTAAAGTTGAATATGTCTTGGCATGGCGAGTCGAGCGATCGCTCGACCTGATCGCTCTGGTCGACGTGGGTCGATTACTGTCGACCAGTGCGAGCATGGACTTTCCTATATCTATATAGAGAGCGTGATCTTTCCCTTAGATAGGAGCTTCGTGCTTAACTCATGTTATTAACCTAGATATCTCCTAGATATTAAATATAATACTCTACCTGTATTAGACTAGTTTAGTACGAAGCCTGTTTACCTTAGTCCTTAATACTCCTCTCTACGAGATCTACCTAGACTCCGGAGCCTTCTAGTTAGAAGACGACGGGTCGTAACACTTTAAGCACCCTTAAGATGAGTACCTCAGGATAAAGGGACCTTACCCCGAGTGAACGCGGTCTATAATAGTTAGTAATAGCGGAGGTTAAAGAAGGTATTAAAGTTACTAAACCAGATTTATACTATAGTAACCGAGATAAACTTAAAGAGTAGTTAGTATAAATATAGCTATACTTCTCTTTTAATAAAGATGCTATTAGACTAAAGAAATAACCGTTATTTATAATAACTTATATAAGAGGACGGGCCTAGAGGTAGTCCGCCCCATTTCTTAAACGATATATAGAAGATCCTGACGACGATAATAATATCTCTATTAAGTTATAAATAGAAAGCCTGATACTCTTTCGTGGAGAGATAAGGCGAATGTTCGGACCTTCTAACGAAGCAAGCGTGGTAATAAGAGTCATCTAGTACCTGATATAGAAGAAATTAGTATTAGAGTACGTAACACAGTTTTAATAGTACTTTATAAGAACCGACTAGGATAATAACGCGCTAATAGTAATGTATCGAAGAGGATTAAAGCCTTAGGTAAAGAAGGAACTTATGCGAGACGGAGCTGTTTATAATAACTTAGACTTATTAATAAGAGCCTTAACACGAGTCGATAACTAGATCCACGAGTTAGTAATGGAACTACGCCATAATAGTGGAGTTTCCGGACTCGGTTATACAGGACTCTATTCTAGAGGAAGTTATGGAAAGAAACGATTCTCACGCGATCCTTACGGTCTAATGCTAATAGAGTTAGACTTCACCGAAAAAAGGAAACCGTTTAGAGGTAAGAAATAGTAAGGGGGTAAGAAAGCAATGAATTGCTATAACTGTAGTAAACCGGGCTATATTACCAAAGACTACAGGTTAAAAAACATAGTAAAACGACCTCAGTTAAATATATTAGAAAGAGTTCCAGTCGGGAAGACTAAACCTCTAAAGGATTAATAAGAAACGGAGTACGACGATACTAAGCTAGATATAATTATAGATAATTTACTAGCCCTCGTTAATCCACCTATTAATAGAGAACTATAATCTAGAGAAGAAGAATTACGCGAGGAAATAGCTAAGAAGTAGAGGAATATCGTAAAGATTAAATAAAGGCTAGCGGATATTCACGAATAACTCTAGGAATTAGACTCTAATAACGAATATAATAGTAGTTATATTCGGAAGGGAAAACCTGAATAAAGCCGAGAAAGCGAGGACGATTCCGGCTAGGAAGACCTCAGCCATACTTCTAAGAAAGAAGGTGATAGAGTAGTATCTCGAGCTTCTATATTAAAAGATCTATAGATAAAACTCGAGGAACGGGTAGAGTTCTACCAAGAAAAAGTAGTAGGAGGACTTCTATAAAAGGAGTTTAGAAACGACTTAGTATATCTATAGCACGGGGTAATATACTAGTTAGCCTGCGCCGATAAAACATATATAATTTACTACTAAGCGAAGATAAACTTAGGAAAATCTATTAGAATCTAAACGTGTAGAAAGATTTAGTTAAGTTATAATAATATAAGTTATCATTAGTATTTAGTAACTAAAAGATCAAGGAAGTGGTTTCTAAACTATAACTAAAGATAGTATAGTAGTCTTTATAAGTACCTTAAGCATGACGAGTACACGTTAGAGTACCACTTAAATGATTAGTATACCTGTTTCTATAATAACTATAGAAAGCATATGTATATAAAAAGAACTACCGGATTCCTATCCTTTTCGGGAAAAGAGTAATCCCTTGTACTAAGGGGAAGTATAAGGAGATTAATATCCTTACCCTAGAAATATATCAGCTATATTCGACGAACTACGTAATATATATAAACGTACCGGTTAAAATAGATAGTTAGCGGACTATAGTAATAATAGATTCCGGGGTATCTAGAAACTTTATCTCCGAAGCACTAGTACGGTTAGTGGGCCTACTAACGCGGAGGAAGAAGGATCTATATAACTTACGAATAGCCGACGGGTCAACGCTATTAAAAGGAAGCGTAGACGAGGAGATAACCTCGCTACTATTTATAATTCAATGATACTATAAGGAAATGTCCTTTAATATTATAAGGATGGCTACCTATTATATTATATTAGGCATACCTTAGTTAGAAAAGCATAACCTAGTAATTAACTAGAGAAGAAAAGTACTTAAGTTTAAGCGAACTGGCGATATTACTAGATTCTAACCTATATATTAATAGTAGACGACGGTAGATAAGAAATTAAACCGGAAAACGGTTAAGGTATATATTACCTTAATTTCGAATAAGGATGACCTTAAAATACAAGGATCCGACTTAATAGATACTGGCAGCGGTCCGCTAGGTTAATAAGTTAGAGTTCTTAAAGTAACTAATAGTACTCCTAATATCTTATAAGAGTATTAAAGATAGAAACGCCTTTTTATAAAAGAGATAATAGTAAAAGCTCTACCTAAACACTAACCTTAGGATTATAAGATCGAACTTGAACTAGGGAAGGAACTAACGTTTAGACCTATTTATGCGTTATTTAAAAAGGAACTTATAATACTACGCGGGTACCTTAATAAGAACCTAAAGAAGGGATTTATTCGAGAATCTAAATTACTAGCAGGATACCCGATACTCTTCGCGAAGAAGCAAGACGGATTACTACAGCTATATATAGACTATTAAAAGTTAAACGATGTAACGATTAAGAATTATTACCCGCTATTAAATATTAGCGAGCTATAGGATCGGCTAGCTAAAGTAAAGATCTTTATAAAGTTAGATCTTTAAGGAGCGTATAACTTAATTTAAATAAAAGAAGGTAATAAATAGAAAATAGTATTCAGGACTCGATATAGATATTACGAGTACCTAGTTATACCGTTTAGTCTTACTAATATACTAGTAACCTGCTAGGTATTAGTTAATAATATTATACGAGCTTATTTAGATCTTATAATAATTATATACCTTGATAATATATTAATATACTCTAAGACTCTCAAGGAACATATCCCTTATATATAAGATGTATTAACATGCTTATCGCAAGCTAGACTCCTCTTAAAACTAGAGAAATACGAGTTTTATAAGACCTTAGTTAAGTTCTTAGGGTTTATAGTAATAACTAAAGGCGTTCGTATAAGTCCTAAGAAGATTCAGGCTATATAGGAATAGCCTACACTACACGATGTTAAATTAGTATAAGGATTCTTAGGATTCGCTAACTTTAATAGACGTTTCATAGAAGGCTACTCTAAGAAGGCCTTGCTACTAATAGAAATCACTAAAAAAGATACGGGATTTCAATAGGATACTAATTAGAAGAAAGTATTTAATAAACTTAAGTAAGCTTATATAGATCCTCTAGTACTTTATACGTTTTAAAATAGAGAACTAGTACGCATTAAGATAGATACTTCGGATCTTATAATCGGAGTATACCTCTATTAGTAGAAAGATAGCAAGTGGTACCTAGTAGTATACTACTTACGTAAGATGTCTCTAGTAGAACAGAACTATAATATATATAACAAGGAGCTTTTAGTAGTCATCTATTCTCTACAGTATTAGAGAGTATATGCTAAAAGCTATTCGGAACTTACTATCTTTACTAATTATAAAAACTTAGTAGGTTTTATAACTATAAAAGAATTAAATTAACGGCAAGTTTAATAGTCTAAACTCCTTAGGCAATACAAGTTTAAAATTTAGTACACCCTAGGAAAAGATAATAGACGAGCAGACGCTTTAAGTAGATAATCTAACTATATATAAGTAAAAGATATTACGACTTAACCTATCTTGAAATAAGAGGACGATGGATCGTTAGTACTAGTAAGGAATCTAGCCACGACTATGCGAGTTATAATATATATAATTCCCGATTTAAAGGAAGTATATAAGAATAATAAACTAGCCGGATAACTTAGGAAGGAATAGCCTAACCGGGACCTGTTACTATATAAGTAGAAGCTATACTTACCACTAAAAGTAATAGAAGAAGTGATTAGAGATTACCATGATAATCCTTTACTAGGACATCTAGGAGTATCTAAAACGTTAGAACTCATTTAGAGAGTATACGCCGCACCGAACCTGCGAGCGTTAGTCGAGTAATATATCAAGGAATGTATATGCTGCCAGCAGAACAAATCTATAAGACATGCCAAGTACAGATAAATTCAGTTTACCGAAGTTCTAGATATACCGTGGAAGGATGTTACGATGGACTTTATTATAAAACTACCTCGGTTAGTTAACCCGGTAACTAACGATAAGTACGATTCGATAATAGTTATTATAGATAAACTTACTAAGTACGCCATTATAATCCTATATAAAGAATCCTATAACGCTAGTTAGCTTGGATTCATTCTATTAGATAGACTGATAAGAGACCATGGTATACTAGAATCGATTACTTTAGACAGGGATAAACTCTTTATATCGAACTATTAGAAGACTTTAATCGCGTTAATTAGAACTAAACTACGAATATTAATAGCCTATTACCCTTAGACGGATAGATAGACTAAACGTACTAACTAGATAATAGAAGTATACCTTAGATACTACGTTAATAAGAGATAAAATAATTAGGTTACGTTACTCCTAATAGTATAATTAGTATATAACGATAAACGATTAGATATTATAAGGCTATTACCATTTTTTATAAACTACGGGCGACATGTAAATTTATTTCTAGATCCTCGACAAGGACTAGATACCGAGAAAGCCTTAGTATTAATATCTGACATGAAAAGCCTGTATAAAGACATGTAGTACAGAATTAGCGAGACTAATACTACTACAGAAAGATTAGTAAATAAGAAAAGAAAATTAGGTCCTTAGCTAAAGAAGGGGGATAAAGTATACCTCCTTACAAAAAATTTAAAAGGTATAAGACCAAGTAGGAAACTGGACTATATTAAAGTCGGACCATTTTTAGTTATTAGAAATAAAGGGCCTGTCAACTATAAATTACAGCTTCCACCCGACGCTAAAATCTACCTAGTATTCCATATCTCGATATTAGAACTAGTAGACCCTAATATACCTTTATAAGAAACCTTCTACTTCTAGATAGAAGAAGAGAATGAATTCGAGGCCGAAAGGATTCTATTATAAAGAGGTTAGAGTTACCTAGTAAAATGGAAAGGATATAAGGACTTAGAGAATACCTGGGAACTAGTTACGAATCTCACGAACTGTTAAGAGCTCCTCTAGTAGTATTATTAAACCTAGACACACCCTAAGCGATCTACTCGAGAGCTCCAGGTAAAAGAGTTCCGGAACCCTTAAACTCTAAGAAAGTAGGACACTTAGTAAGTACCCTTTTAACTTTACTAGCCTTCTTAAGTTCTTCTAGGCGTTCTAACTCCTTAATATCGTTAAGACCCTTATTAAATATCTATTATTCCCGTTCTTTTAGGAAACGCTTTTATTAATAAAGGCGTTTCAGCTTTATCTATTTTTAATAAGCGATTTTATTAGCGGCCTCTTATACTACCTCTATCTCTACCTCCTCTCGTTTAAGCTTCTTTATAGCCTTATTAATACCAGAGAAGTGGATAATAAATACGGCCGGTTCGTATTATTTTCCGAGTCGAATATATTCCGCGTACCTCCGAGAAAGAGAAGACACCTAATACTCCTTTTAAGACCTTGCGTATCGCAGATATAATACTATTATAATCACTCCCTTATAAGCTACTCGGTCCGATAGCTTAGTACGGCGTTATTATAGACGAGATGATATAAATATTTATCTAACCTTTAAGATAAAGGTTTAGGGGGATAAGGGGTAATATTACGACCTTAGTACTAGAGTCTTAGTATACGCTATAAACGCTTACTAAAGTCGAATATATCTTAGTATAACGAGTCGAGCGATCGCTTAACCTAATCGCTCTAGTTAACGTAGGTCGATTACTATTAACTAGTACGAGCATAGACTTTCCTATATCTATATAAAGAGCGTGATCTTTCCCTTAGATAGGAGCTTTATACTTAACTTATATTATTAACCTAGATATCTCCTAGATATTAAATATAATACTCTACCTGTATTAGACTAGTTTAATACGAAGCCTATTTACCTTAGTCCTTAACACTCCTCTCTACGAGATCCACCTAGACTCCGGAGCCTTCTAGTTAGAAGACGACGGGTCGTAATACTAAGCTATCTAAATATATTATAATTAAAGCTATATATAATTATATAATTATATTAATTACCTAATACCTTTATTACTATTACTACCTCTACTACCTCCTTCTACCTATAATATACCCTAGGCTAATAGCTCTTATTTATAAGAGGAGGTTACTAGCTATCTACTTCTTAGATATAGTAATAAGGATATACTATTATCTACCCTAGTAAAGAGGAGGACGCTTAAGTAATAAAGGAGTAATTAAGTAAAGTATAAATTAGTTTAATAGCTAAGAGATATACTTAGGTAAGGTAGTTACTATCTTATATTATTAATATATTATATAAAGGAGCTTCTTAACTTCCTAGTATATTAACTAATAGCTTTTTAAGATAAGATATAAGATTTTCTCTAAGATAAGTTTAGTATTATTATAATATAATAAGCTATTAGTATAATAATTAAACGACTTAACTAGAGTAGGAAGTAGGTAAAAAAGATTATATATTAATATAATTAGTTCCTAAGGACTAACTAGATACTTTATCTTATAAGTTAGTAAGTAGAATAACTTATTTTCCTAGATAAGAGTATTATAAATAAGTAGTTTAGCTTTAAGAAATATAAATATATACTAAATAGGGTAAAGGTAATATAAAAAGAATTCCTTATTTATAATAAGAGATAGAGTATTTTACTTATAATTACTATTAATAGATATATTACCTAGGATATTTATTATAGTACTATAATATTAAATATCTTTAATAACTTTATTTAGATAAGAATCCTCTTATAAATAACTTAATTTCCTAGTTTATATTCTATTCTAATTATAGATAATATATTAATTTATAACTTTAAAGAGCTAGAAGTTATATATTATACTATAAGTATTATTCTAGCTAAGCTCCCTCCTTATTTACTAAACCTAAATTCTATTAAGATATTATTAGCGAAGTTAAAGAGATAGATTAAGTAGAATAATTATAAGATAAAGGTATATATAAAAAATAATAACTTTAAGGGCTTTATATAATTCTTATAAAATATTATATATTATTTAAGAGTTATAAGGGTAGGAAAAGGGGGGGTAAGAGGTCTATTTAAAGTATTAGGTATATAATATTAAATTACTTATTTATATCTAGAGTATCTAGAGAATATATCTAAGAAATAGGAAAATAATTAATAAATTAATACTTTTTAAGAGGTCTTCTCTATTAAAGCTATACTTCCTATCCTAAAAGGCTACTACTAAATTAATAGTAAATTATCTACTTAGACTTAAGCTAGAAATACTTATAAAGCTAGTATTAAACCTATTAAAAGATAAGTATTTCTAGCTTAGAGTAGAGCTCTTCTTTTAAGTAACTTATATATTTAAATCTTAAGTATTAATATTATTCTTATTATTCTTATCCTTATCTACCCTATTAATAATATTATCCTTATTAATACTTATAACCTTATAGATCTTATAATTATAAAGACTACCTTTATTATACTTCTACTTAATATACTTACTTATATCCCTTATTAAGGCCTTACTAATATTAATAGTAATATTATACTTATAATATTAATACTCTAGATCTATCTTCTTTAATTAAAGGCTTCTAAGGTTATATTACTTCTTTTATATTAGGTCTAATATATACTCCTATTACGGCTTATTAGTATCTAGATAGCTTATTAGATACTACTTAATATATCCTCTTAAATTATTACCTTCTACTACTTTACTCTAAGGATATAAGGTAATAGGAGGGATAATATTAATATTTTTATATCTTAATAATAGGAGGATTAGCTTTAATACCCTTACTCTTATAACCTTAATAATATCCTTCTTATCTATTTACCTTTACTCCTATTATATAATTTATAATAAGAAGATATTAGTAACTAATATACTAGTTAGTATAAATATAAGTATAGCTAAAGGTAGTTATAAAGTAGGTATCTAAGGTATAGAAGAACTAGCTAATAAGCTTACTAAGGGGGTAGCTAGTAGGACTATTATATAATTCCTCCCCTTCTTCTAAATATAATTCTTATTTAAGTCCTAGATTATATACTTTAGTAGCCTTAATAGACTAATTAAATTATTCTTAAGATCTATAACTACTTACTATTATATAAAATTCTTATAATCTAGAGGGTAATACTTACTTATTTTAGTATAAACCTAATAATAATATAAGTAGTTAGGATAAGAATTAACCTCTTTATATTTATAGTTTATTATAAGTAGGGCTATTTACTACTTAGTAAGAGTTTATAAAGCTTATTACTTAGTCGCCTTATAAATAAGTCTTACTATTATAATAGTAGCTTTTTAACTAGCTTAAGTAAGAGGAGGAGTACTATTTAATAGTATTTAAGTAAATACTATTAATAAGATAAACCCTTTTATAATATATATATACTAGAAATTAATATATAACTTAATATCCTTAAACTTTATAATCTATTTATATAATATTACCTACTTAGTATTATACTAGCTAATACTAATATTAATAGTATATTTCTTATCCTTCTTCTAACCTTTTTATATAAGGGTTACCTTAATATTAATAAGAAAGTAGGCTAATCCTTTTTAAGAGGTATTTACTATTACCTTCTTTTTAGTATTAAATTTAAGATTATATATACTAATATTTCTAGCTATCTTAAATCTATTAATAGTATAGATATAATTATATAAGTTATATTCCTCCCCCTTAAAGAATACCCTCCTAAATTATATATATTCTATTATTAGTTCTACCTCCTCTTTCTTACTATTATAATTGTAAATTATAGGGGTTATATAGTAATATAAAATCAGTCCATTTTTATAGTAAGACTAATTCTTAAGAAATCTAAGAATTATTCTATAGGGGATCTAATAAACCCCTTAAAGAGACTAGTAAGCCTTATATATTATTTTCCCTTACGGGTTAATATAAGGGTGTAATATATACTAAGCGTATGCGAAGTATAGCCTATTTAATAGGTTATAATAATTACCTCCTTTTTTAAAGAAACTCGTCCTCAAGTTTAATATAAATAGCCTATTTAATTAAGTTTAATAAAAACCTTTAAACCTAGTATAAGATATAAAGAAAAGAACTTAATAAAGTAAGATTATAGCCTATATAGTAGTTATAATATATAGTAGTTATAATATATAGTATTTATAACTCTATATTATAATATAACTATTTATTACGCGTAGATATTATAATCTAAAGTATACGCGTTATATATAATAACTTTTTATATATAATAATAATAGCTATACTAATATAGTCTTAGCGCCTTAATATTATTATTATAATACCTAAAATTTTCTTTAATACTTTATCTTTTATAACTATTAATAATATCTTTTCTAGGTACTTAACGCCCTCTCTTTTTATATATATATAATAATAGTTAATTTTATAATATAATATCTAATATCTTAATATCTTAAGTATTACTTATAAGTTAGTTTATTAACTCTTCACGTAAATATAGCTAATGTAATATAGCTTAATCTAATATAAAACATACGTAGTACACCTAGCTTTTATAATAGAAGTAGAAGTAGATCCTAATACCTAATTAGATAATCTAATTATTAAGGATCCTATAAAAACTCCTATTATAAATCCTATAAAGATTCCTATTAAAGATCCTATTAAGGAGCCACTCCTCCTACGCGTAAGCCTATCCCTAAGCCTACTTCTTACCTTAGCTCCGCCGTAGGTATTAATAACCCGTTTAACCTAGATAATAATCTAGTTATACCTACTTATTATCCCTCTTTTATAAAGGTAAGTACTTAGGTATATTTAGACTACGTAGCTAATATAAAGTAGTATATTATTCTTACCCCTACTTCCCTAGCTATATATTCTTAGGGAGCTCCCCGTCTTAAATAAAATATATATAAGAGATATATCTATTATATTAATAAAGGACTTATAGAGTATAAGTACTTATAATAATATTATACTTAGCGTATATATTAATAGTATAAGTAATACTATATTTATAATTACTAATAAAAAGAAAATAATACTTAAGTAGTATAACTATTATTTAGAAGTCTATTATAACTATAAACTAGTAGGTTTTCCTTATATTCTTAGATTATTTTTATAATTATAATATATACTAATTACTTAACTTCTAGATTCCTAATAATATAATCCTAGTTTATAATAAGGTAATTAAGCTTTATTAATTAATTAATAACGTGGATTATTTAGATACTTTAAAGGATAAATTAAAGCTTTAAGTAGTAGGCGTTACCCTTATAAATACTATAATTACTATCTACTCTAAGCTAGCTTCTTATAACTATATCGCGGCACGTCTTAGTAGTAAAAAGAAACTAATAAGTATATTAGAAGTATAAATTATAATTCTTTAAATAATAGAATATATTAGTAAAACCCTTATAAGTATTTATAATATTAAGTAAGCTAAGGTATACTCCCCTACGCTTTTACTATATTTATTACTTATTATAACTATTACTTATATATCTTTAAATAGGCCTTAAGCCCTTAGCCTCTAGCCTAGAGGATAAGATAGATATAGATAATAAGGAGTAGGTGCCTAGTATATTAATATTATATTACTTATACTTATATAGGTAGTTAAGTAAGCTTTAACTACTTAGCGCTAGGTTCCCTTCTCCTAATTTAATTAGATAGTTTTTTATTTTTTTCCTAAGTTATTCCTATATACTAGCGCCCCTAAGGCGTTTTACCTACTCCTAGTAGATAAGATAAAAGAGATTAATACTCTTTATACTTACTTTTAAGTAACTAATTAAATATCCTTTATTATATTCTCTAATTCTATTTTAATATTTATAACTCCTATTTATAATAATAGTGCTTTTACTTTTTATTAAAGTCTTCGCGTATTTCTTATATATCTTCTAGATTTTCTTCTAGAACCTATTGATTATATTAGGGAGGATATCCCTTCTACTTAATAAGATACTAGAGTTTACCCTTCTTTATCTTCTTATTTAAAATCTTTTCTAACTCCTACTACTTATTATTATTAATAAGTTCTAGAGGTAGTAGCTTAGATATAGAGGTATCGCCTTACCTACGCGTATATAGCTCTAAAAGTAAAATATAGAAAATAGGGTAAATTATATATATTAATAGTAATACTAAGTAATACGCCTACTTATTAATAGGTCTAAGGACACGGAACGGGCTAATAAGCTTATAAGATAGCTTCCTACTTAGTCGCTTTTACTTTAAGTTCTTTATATTTAATATAACTAAGTCTCCTTAATTAAAAGATATTAACTTATACTTCTTATTATAAAACTTTACCTATATTTCTAATACGTCTTACTATTAACTTAATAGGTCTTTATATAATTTATAAAGTTTTTAGATATATTATCTTATATCTAGTACCTCCTCTTAATAAGTTCTATCCCTAGAATATATAAGAATCTTAGGTTAATAGTTATAATAAAGCTTAAAAGGATTATAGCCTATTATTATATTCTTTATACTATAATATATAAATTCTACTAGGGGTAATAACCCTACCTAATTATCTTATCTATTATTATAGTAAGTTCTTAAATAATATTTTAACGTCTAATTCTAATATTCTATTTAGCTATTAATCTATAAATAGAAGGCTATACTTAGCCTATAATTTAACTTTAAATAGTAGTATAAGTTAGACTAATAAGCGCTTATAAATAGACTCCCTTAATCTAATATAATATTATTAGGTATATTATACTTTAGGAAGACTTCTTTAAATAAGATATTTATAAGATTAGTTACCTTAAAGTCCTTTTATATAAGAAGATAGTAAAGTATCTTCGTATACCTATTAATAACTATAAGGATAGTATTATAAATACCTCTACGCTATTTATATAGGGGAAGATTTATAATAAAATCTATTATAATTAACCTCTATAACCTAGTTAGCTTAGGAAGTATAGTTAAGTCGCTATATAGTTACTATCATTTTACCTTAACTCTTTAATAAATATTATAAGAATTAATATATTCTTTAATATCTACCTTTATACCTATCTAGGTATATTTTTAGTAAAGGAGACTAAGTGTCTTATTAAGCCTAAAATGCCCTACTAAGAGGTCGTTATAATAGTACTTTAATAGCTCTTTATAGATTATAAGTCTTTAAGAATATATAATTTCTTATTATACTTAAGTAAACCTTAACTATTAAATATCTATTACCTAGCTCTCCTAACTTATCTATCTATTATTTTACCTACGCGTTACTAGCTAATAAAAATATCTTCTTATTAAAGTACTTTAATTAACTTAATTATAGACTTTAAAGTTATATTATATATTATTTTATTCTCCGCTATTATACTAGCTAGAAAATATAGAATAAGTTATTTATAACTAATAGTTCTAGTAATAGGGTTAAGCTATTTCTTAGCTATGTTATAGGTATATTAAAGTAGTATCTTATTTATACTCCCTATATTACTAGGTTAAGGGTCCCTATACCTTAATAGATATATTCTATCTAAAACTATTATTCTAATAGTTATATTAATAATTCCTAGTATTATTAATCTTATAACTAGTACTAGTATCTATAACTACCTTATATATATACTATATATCGCAGTAAGTTCACCTTTATTATTAGAGGGTAGTAAGCCCTATCCTAGAATAGGAAATATATAGGCCTCTATTATAATACGGAAAATAGGGTTTAATAAACCTACTACTATTAATAGCTTTTATTATAATATAAGGATAAGTTTATTTATTACCTTACCCTCGCTTTTATAATTAGGGCGCCTTAACGGCGTATTAGCTAGATTAGTCTTACCTAGTCTATACTTAATAATAAAGTTATAAGTTAAGAGTCTTATTACCTATCTTACCTATTAACTATTTAAGGCCTTTATATTTATAAAACCCCTTAGGTTATTATAATTAGTAAGTACTTTAACTAGATAGAAACTACCTTCTAGGTAGTATCTCTACTACTTAAAGACTACGACTATCGCGAGTAACTCCTTATTATAAGTTTTATAGTATTCTTTAGCTAAGTTTATTTTCTTACTTTAAAAGGCTATAAGATACTACTAACTTAATTCCTAGAGTTATAATAGAATACTAGCTAGTCTAAAATCTAATATATTAATCTTAACTCGCGTAGGTAATATAGGACTAAAATATCTTAGTATTAATATATTAAGAAATACTTATTAGAGTATATTAAATATATACTCCACTTTATTAGGCTAATTAAAAGGACCTATCTTAACGCCTTTTATACTACTCTTTAATAGCCCTATTAAGGGTAATATAATTTATAAATACTAATAAATAAAATAATAATAAAAATTTATAAATCTAAGAAAAATCTATACTTTATAAAAGCTCTTTAGCCTAGGCTATAATTAGATAGTATCTACCCTACGCTAATCTATTATAACGCCTTTAATTAAGATAATAAATCCTAGGAACTCTACTTTAGTTATAAAGAACTAATATTTCTTTAGGTTAGTAAATAATTTATACTATTAAAGCCGCTTAAGTACTTTATATATATAATCCCTATACTTTATATGTAATTCTAAATAGATAAGAATATTATTAAGATAAATAATATAGAATTTATCTAGTAACCCTATTAAGGACTTATTAATATAAGCTTAAAAGGTTACTAAAGTATTTATAAGACTAAATAGTATTATTAAATACTTAAAATAATTATATTATATATAAAATGTAGTCTTCTACTTATCTCCTTTTTAGATATAAATATAATAATATATATCCTTAAGATTAAGTTTTATAAAGACCTTTACTCTATTTAGGCGATCTAATATTTTACTAATTAGGGGTAAAGGATATCTATTCTTAATAGTTACCTTATTTAACCTACGGTAGTTAATATATAGATATAAGCCTCTATCCTTCTTTAAGATAAATAGGATAGGTAATCTTATAAGACTCTTAGAGTACCTAATCTATCCTTTTATTAAGGCTTTATCTAGATAGCGTCTTAATTCCGCTAACTCTATATTTAATAAGTTATATAAGGGTTTATAAGGCGGGCTACTAGTTATATTAATAGCGTAATTACTTCCTTAATAGGATAGTAGACGTCCGGCTTCTTTAACTAAGAATACGTCTAAGAACTTATTAAACTCTAAAGGTAATATATATAAATTAACTATGTATTCCTTATCTAGATTACTTATATCTACTACTCTAAGTCTTAATTATATAAGTTCTAGATTAATAATATTAGGAATAAGAAGTATATAAATAGCCGGCTATTTCTTTAAGAATTTTATAAACTATTATAGATTATTTAATTAGAATAATAACTTATTAATTCTAAAACGCTACTTCCTTATACCCGTATTAACCTTAATACCTGTTATATACTATATAAGTCTACTAATAACTAGTAGTAGTCCTACCTTATTAATTAAATAGAAAATATAGGTATATTAATAGAAAGAACCCTAACTATTAGTAGTTTAATATATTATATTATATGTATTATAATAGAAGATAGGCTTACTATTTATAAAGCCTAGATATAGTAATTTAGCGTTTTTAATACATTTTAAACCCGCTTTTATAGTATAAGCTTATAAGATAATATTTAGCTAGGAACTATAATTAAGATATCCCTTATACTTAAGAGGCTTATACTTTAGTATTATCTTAACCTTATATTAATATAATATTAGAGCTTTAACCTCTACTCCTTATAACCCCTCCCCTAATAATTTAGAGTCCTTAATAGGGTCTAGCCTTTTCCCTACTCCTCGCTTACGTATCGGCCCTATTTACTTATAATACTAAGGTTTAAGCGTCTTCCTTTTATTTAAAATCTACCTTATTTTAGTAGATTAGGGTAACTAGTAGTATAATAGCCCTTTTTATTATAATTCTAATAAATAATATCTAATAAGTCGCGTAATTTAAGCTTATTATAACTACTCTTACTATTATAACCGCCTATTCCTCGTCCTCTTATAATATTATCCCTATTTATTTATAGTTTTTTACCTTTATTATAATCCGCGTACTTATATAGTATATTTCGCTAGCCTTTCTTACCTAGGCTTTTTATCTTATTAATATTAGCCTTAAGGCGTATTACTAATAATAGGAGTTTATCTCTCGTATTAGGTAGGGACCCCTAATTTATAAGAGCGATCTAAAGCTCTTTAATAAGCTTAATATATAAATTTATTACCCGCTTACTTTTAACTTTTTTAGGAAGTTAGGCTTCTAATAATATTAAGTATATTTTAAACTTATAAATTACCTGTATTAGGCGTTAATATATATTAGTATACTATTAATATACGCTTAACCCCCTATTTATAAGATCCTTAATATAATTTAATAAAAAGTCTATAAAATCCTTCTAACTTAATATTTCTAATAGATAAGAATATATATAAATAGCCTAAAGTTATTCTAGGTTACTCTTAAGCGCTAGTATTATAAATAGAATATGTAATATCTATATAATAAAGTTAAATAGAGTCTATAGAAAAGATATATTATATTATTATATCTAGTCTTAATATTTACCGATATTCTTATTATAATAGTTAAGAATAGGGGTTAGCTTTAATATACTTTAGAAGGGACTTAAGTACTCCTTAGCTTCGCTATATATACGCTTCTAACTTATACTACTATTACTATAAAGAGAATTCTATTCCCCTAATTCTAGGGCGGTAATATCTACTTTAACTTCTTTAAGTTATTAAATTTATAGTAACTCTTCTTACTTACGCCTTACCTGCGTAAGGCGTTCTATTATAAGGGGAATACTTCCTTTATAATTCTCTAAATCTCCCTTAGGGGTATTTTTTAGCGTTATTAGGTTTATTTATATCCCTTATATAACTTTCCTATTCCCTTTCCTATTAGCTAGGATTATTATTAAAAGTATTTAATAAACTACTTTTATCTTAACTCTATTATAACGGCGTATTACTTATAATACTACTAGAGCGAGTTATATTTATTATAACTAATAACGGATTACTACCCTTAAATAGGTAAAGAATTAGAATTATTAGAATTATAAATTATAGGGGTTATATAGTAATATAAAATTAGTCTATTTTTATAGTAAGACTAATTCTTAAGAAATCTAAGAATTATTCTACGGGGGATTTAATAAACCCCCTAAAGAGACTAGTAAGCCTTATATATTATTTCCCCTTACGGGTTAATATAAGGGCGTGATTTATACTAAGTACATGCGAAGTATAGCCTATTTAGTAGGTTATAATACTTACTAGATATAAAGGGAGTCTATACTTAAGTACCTTATAATATAAATAGAGGAGGTATTAGTAAGGATAATTAGGTAGGTAAAGGTATATAAGACTCCTACTATAACTCCTACTATAACTCCTAGACCTTAGGGCTTACCTCCCTTAGTAGTAATAAGGTAAGAGTAGCTATTTAATAAGGAAGTTTAACCTCTACTACCTTAATAGTATATTAACTAGGTACATAGGGTTATTAATTAGGAAGCTCTACTATTATAAATATACTATTAGAGGTAGGCTACTTAGGCGCCTTTTTATATATAACTATTACGTAATAGCTAGATATTATTAAAAAGTCTAAAATACTAAAGAATAAAGGTATCTAGGCTTTAGAATTACTTAATTAAGACTAATATAGTTAGAATATAAGGGTAGGGATTTATAGGATATTTTAGTATAAGGACTAGGCTAATTATACGATTTTCTCTAGGAATACCAAGACCGCTACGTGAAAATTATCTGATGGTATTAGACTAGTCTTTCAAATAAGTATACGCGGCTTAATAAGCCTACTCCCCCAGCTACATCTTAAATAGGTACTTTATTCTAGCTTTCTAGCGCGCTACAACGCTTTATATTAAAAGTAATAAAACCGTTTCTAATAGCTACGATAAGTCTGGAAATCAACGACACGTCCTATACTACTCCTTTAGTCTATAAATAAATAAGTCCTAATCGCTCTAATAGTAGGGGGGGGGGGGAGGAAGAAAGCTACTAATCTATTATTTAAGGATCTATAATATATATTCTTTATTATCCGTAGGACTTTACTTATAAACTAAAATAAATAAGTAAGTTAGAGTTAGTATTAATTAAAGGCGAGCGATATAGTAGTCTAACTTATAGAGATAGAGATAGAGATATAAGTTAGAGATATAAGTTAAATTAGTATATATAATAGGTATTTCTAAGTATAAGAATAAAGTACTAAAGACTTTAGGTAGTAGGATAGTCTAGGATAAGGTAGATAAGGTAGAGTTTTGAGGGGTACGAGGGTCGGTTAAAAAAGTCGTTGCCGGTCTTAGCCGCAATTTTGGAGAGGACACCGGCAACGACTTTTTTAACCGACCCTTAGTAGTATAATTAATAGTAAATAGATAAAAGAGGGGGGTATTTATAATTATTTAGTAGTAGGGTTTTAGAGATAGATAGTCTATATATAGGTATAATAGATAGTCTCGAAGTGCGACCTGCTTTTTAACCATTCTAGCGCGATCCTGCTTTTATAATTTTCAATTCTTCTTCATACGGACTAAGTACGAATACGTCAACGTCGTTTCCGATACCTTGTTTCGTTTAGTCCGTGATTTGAGAGAGAGGGTGAGGTGTATAGGTTCAGGGGTAGGGGTAGGGGATTATTTATGTTGTACTGGGTTATAAGGTATGGTGATGGAGTGGATTTTTAGGGGAAATATGCAGTGTAGGGGTGGTATCATAGGTGGCTATAAGGGGATCTGTGAGCGTCGTCGCCTTTGGGGATTTTAGGGGGGGAAGAGGGTTAATTAGTTAGTAGAGGTGAAGGCCTGTTGTTGTTTTGGAGTAATCGTTTGTGGAGGAATGCATATGTTGTGTTGAGATGATTTGTGAGGTCTCGCGCTGAGAGCGGGAAATTCTTATGTTTTGTGGGGGTTTTTCTTGAATGGGGAGGGTATGTAGGTGTGTGTGTGGGAGGATGAGGGCGTGGATGTTGTAGCTTAGATGTTTTCGGAATGGTTTCGCGAAATGCATGTATAATGAATTCTTGGGCTTGGAAGGAATGAGGAGATTTGTGCAGGTTCTCTCAGATCCTAGGTGTCGTTCGTGCTAATTGGGTGGTAAAGGCAACAATAGGATATCGATTTGTACGAAACCGTCGCCGTCAATCCTTCCTGAATAAGGAAGGCCTGCAAACTGTGAGAGCTGTATGTCGTAATCTCATTGTTCGGTGGAAGTGGACTTGGAGAAGACGGAGAGATCGGGGTATGGGGCGGCGGCTGAAGATTGAATCTTGTGTGCCATTTTTCCCTTGCATTTGATGGTTTCAAACACGGGTGATGAATTGTACCGATGATGGGAGATTGACTTGGCAATGCATCTATCTGGTGTACAGTAGGTCTACCCTTCTTGAAGAACGCATACCTAAGGTCGGGAATTCTTCCTGGAAGCTTATCACATTAATCTCGGAGGTGGTTTCGAAAAGTCAAGGAATGTACATTGGGACAGGCTCATATTGGTCTTGACTGTGCGCCCGATCCCTGGGTCTACTGTATTCTCCTTAGCTGGTATCGTAGAACTCCATCCCTGGTACTTCTTCCCCAAAGAGACTCATGGGGTGCTGGATCGTCTCTTAGGGAGGCAGGTGCTGTGAGCCTGTCGTAAATGAGGGATCGAGCGGTGATGGTGGTATCATGCCATCGAAATGAATATGATGGTCATAATTCGCCAGCTGTTGGGGTCCATTCTCATTCTCTGTTGGCAAACGAAGTAGGTGTTGGTCTTCTTATAGAGAGCTTGCCACACGGAGGCCAGGGCCATAACTATCTGGGCTGTTGTGGGACATGCCTATGTGATATATCGGCAAAGTTGTGTTTTGGCAGCCCTCGTAGCTGTAGTCGGCTTGGTAACTTCCGAGTGCTTCTGCTGGCAGAACAGGGAAGACAGTCTTGTCACAAGAGACAATTTGGTTGTTGGCATTCCCTGGGTGAGGAAGCTGTGGTGGATAAATATACATCCAGGGATTTGATATTGTGTACAGCGATGATGGAGTTCGAGCATCGTCGGTCTCGGGATCTTGCGAATATGAGCATATCGACAGAGGCTGATCAGATAAGGCGACGGTACTTCTGCTCGACCCAAAACATAACGAGGGTACGCGAGATGCTCTACTCTCACTGCTGTTATTGCTGATTTATGTGATCAGCTGCAATTCTTGTAACAAAGGTTATATACCCATACAGTCCCCAATCATGGCCTTCTTGCGCCTCCCAATAGCCTGGATTCAATATGGGAGACTCGTTTGGACTGCAACCCACACCAGATACTGCTCTGGATGGCGTTCGCGATCTGAACTTGTTGGATTAGTAATTGTGCCTCGGAACGAGTCGACTTACGTATTGAGCAGATTGTGCTTGCTCGGCTCACTGTACTTCCATTTTGCCCAGTCTCCAATATCAACGTCCCATGCACGCCAGTACGGTACATCGACGATATCCGTTGGAATGGGTACATCAGGTCCTCGTTGGCGCTTCTTGATATTCCATCGTTCAGGAGACCGCCTATTCCAGTAGCTAATACGGCCTTCCCAAGCGCTTTCGCTGCGACGTGAAAGGATGAGAGAGTCCTGATATATCAAAAGCCGAGATGACGACTCACGAAGCGATGAAACTTTGCCCAGTGATCTTGAATAATTCCAGTGACAGCTGATCCATTTTTTGTTTGAGGATTCGCAGAGGGATGTCCTCCCGAATGTGCCATTGAAAGACCTGGCGTCTAGCTGGGTGGAGTCGGATGGTCTCGGGCTTCCGTGGACCAGGCATGATGTTCAGGTGGTAGCAGTATGGATGTTTCAACAGGACTGTGTGTCATTGCCTGGAGCAGTTGATATATGCTTCAAGGATCGAGGGACGCGTGAATATATCCAACAAGGCCTTAAAGAACGATCAGGATCAAAGACCTCAAGCATAAACGTGATTGTGGAGCCAAGTTTTGGAAAACCAAGAAGGTATGGGCGATGTAAAGGACGTGGGTATTGCGGAATGCTCCTGGCCAAACAATAGCAACAAAACATGTTTGACAAGGCGGCAGGTTGATGTTGTTCAGACTTGAAGGGCCTGTATAGCCGACCTTGAGATCTCGCGACCGAAGTGACAAGGCTGGATTTCGTCTGTGTATGTTGCGTATCATGCTTCCTCACCGCCTCATGAAAATCAATATTGAAAAACGTTCCCCCTGGATCTGCATTGCAACAGTATTCGCATGATTTAAAAGGGTCGACGGAACGCCGCATATGATGGTAGAGGAGGTCAGGCGATCATGGGCTTAGGCGGGTGATCCATGCCACCTTCACTATTGAGCCGTTTCTTTAGAGCTTGGTGGAGAACCATCGGATATGACCAGTTCTCCAGAACCCCTGTCATTTCTAAGACAGGGGGCATACCATCGTTCGTTCCGCTTGAATAGCTTATCGAGGCGTTTTAATTATTTTTTCCAGCCTTGATGATCACCGCCTGTCGCGGACATTGAGGAGCGTTCCACCTCAGCTGCACCAGATAATTGTGGGCCGAAAAAGATCATTGGCCACGAAGTGCTCCTCTCGCGAATTTGGATTTCGCGTTAATTTGAATTGTGGTGTAAATCCTTGCCATTGGCCCCCACGTATGCCATTGGCTGTGCCTCAAATCCGTGTTTCTCCCAGATTCCATGAGGCCTCGAAAGATGCGCCTATGCAGGTCACTACTAGTAGCCTAGTCTGACGCACAAAGTACCATATCAGACCACGGGAGGATAAAGTCCGGAGCTTGCAATACTCTCTAACACCTATGCTGACGCTATGTCGGACAGATTCGCATAATTTGCCCTTGCAACAAGCGACCGATGATTGCAGTGTCTCCATGATGGATTATCGAATCGCTTTCAAAGTTTCAGATTCGTCGATTCGCTATTGAGCGCATTGCTATCTTGGGCTGACGGCTCGGCCCTCCAATAGTCGACCTCTTGATCTGCAAGGAGACGCACTCGAGAATGGTTCATCGGGGAGTACCTTCCGGAAACCACTCAAGTAACTTCGGGACCTAAGCTTGTAGCTCATCTCGGTCCTGCTCTCACGCTATGTTCAGCGTCTCAAAGTGTGTCTCCACATGCGGTGTCAGTCAACGCCCCGATTGTTTGGAGATCCTGGCTTAGTGCACAGTTCTTTATCTTTCGCTCCACCTTAGTGCAGTACTTCTTTCGACTCTTTGACACTCCATTGTTAAGCTTCGCAAATCAGTCGAGTAGTAGATCCGCTTGACTCACGACTGACCAATTAGTGATATTGTTGCATGATCCTTCCGTTTCAGTATTGTGGAATCATGTGGCCTCTATTCGCCAGTAACGAATCAGAGATAGAGTGGAATTTACTTTCTCAACCGGAATCGGAAAACGTAGCGACGGGGACTCATCTAGCTCGTGGCTAGAGCTTGTGATACAAAGAGGAACATCTATGCTTTGCGATAGTATCAGTGGTGTCTTTGCCCATGAATTTAAAGATTGAACACAGTGGATATTGTGTTCTTTGCTGTAGCCTTGCAGAAATTTCTCCAATTTTGCTCGATGTTTGACCCCGTCCGCTGAATATTTTCAATGATCAATCAACAAGACCTCTTTGAAAAAGCCATGCAGCTGCGCGATGTCATTGGGTAAGGGGGCGATAGCAATACGGGGAACCCGTCGAGGTGATTCATGAAGTATTGCAGCAACTTCAGACATTGGTCCTCGAAGGTCGATGGATGTGAAACTGCCATGAAGGTACCTAGGTATCAAAACCATGAAGTATGTGTGGAACTCCCCCTTAGTGGACGGGGAGTCAGAATGCAACGTTTAAACCTGAAGTCCGCACCCAATTATTTGCATAGGAAGTTGCATGTGAAGTTGCATATAGAGGTAGGTGACGTGTTCGGGGGTGCTCAACGTACCTTAAGCCGGTCAGTGGATCGGCCAGTGAGCAGCCAGTGTGGCACGTCGCTGATAAAAGTCGTGCGGCGGTACAATACACTGAATTTCCTTGCTCGACGAGACCTATACCAAAGCCTATCTTGATCATAAAGACCATCGATCCAATCTTCTCCACTTTGCCAACAAAGAGATCATAATTTCATCCAGATAAAACTTACGAGCAACGAAGCAAACTAACTCTCGCGATCAAAATGGACAATCAGGCTGTTGATGTTGGCCCTAATCGGTGAATACCAACCCTCTTCACGGTCCTCCATGGTGGACTATAAGTTGATTGCCCAACAGGAAAAGATGTTCGCACTCATCGCAGAGCCAGCCTTTGAAGCGTTGGTTCGCCAAACCCACTTCCGACGACCCTTTTAGCCCCTACTTTGCCAACAAGAATGCTACGAACAATGCCAAACTGGTTGAAAAAGGCTCAAGACGCGAAGATGAGACTGGTCAAGCAGAGCGAGCTCCCAAGCTTGTTGGAAAGAGTGGTCTAGTGTCAGCTATATCTTTCAAGACTGTCGTCCATCTCAACTAACCGCATACAGTACTTCAATTGAAGATCATCCAGGAGGAGCTACAAAGAAAACTGATTGACTTGGATAGCCCCGGAAAGCATGAGAGGAAACGCGCGCCTCTCGCCTTTCGCGGACATAGGGATTACATGGTGGAGGAGTCAGAGCGCTGATGGTCGACATGGATTGACATATATGCTTCCGATTTAGAAACTATTGTGTCAGCTCTGCTATTCTGATCAGTCCCAAATGGTGTTTGATGAATGTTCTTCTCCACCTCCCGTGCCTTCTGCAGAGCACACTGCCACGATTTTACACACAGTCTCTTGATCGTGAAGCCAAGTACAATAAAGGTGGTCTTCGTATTCTTTCTTCAGTGTTGCCGTATGGTATAGATAAGCTCATAGATTGAGCCAGCTTTCCAACGTTTCGACTTCGATGAATTGATGGAGTCGGAACAGTCGTGCAAATGCCTACAACAGTATCACCGCCGTCGTCATCCACGTACTCGCACAGACACTCAATAGCATTCAATAGGACGTTCTTATGGAAAAGCCCCCCCTGTATGAGCCACTCGACAATTGACGAGGATGTCAAGATGAGTAGCAAATGGCCACTCAAAGTTTCTTGGCGCGGAACCATCGTTCTTCGGGATCGTTTCATGAACGGGTTAATGTGGATCAAACACCAACTTATCGGCGTACGGGGTCTGACAGTATCATTATACCAGGATAGCATTCTATTATACACCCCCGTTCTCTTTCCTTCATCGTCTACAAGCCCGTACCGCTATCCCCTCTCCGCTTCATACCTACGATCACAGAGCCAAGTATAGACCACCCAGTCCTTATCTACTTTGCAAAGCCAGCCAGTGTAGCCTACATGTCTCTATCGTACGCACTCCGGTTCATTATAGCCTCGATATCATTCGGCATCTGTACCTGAAAATCACCGCCGCCGTTGGAGGCTAGATCGAAGACCTGTCTCCATATTCCCGGGAACTCATCAGTCGCAAGTCAAGTGGTATCCAGAACACAGAAGCATGAGAAAGTCGGCCCGTAATTGTGTGTTGATGAAGCTCTACTTGAGTTGAAAGTCGGAGGCGATGATGCAATATTGTCTATACCATTGCAGTCAACTTGAGGAGAATAAGTTGTTGAAGTAGTATAGCGCAAGGTAAGGAGGTAGCAACGAGACATACGCTCATATGTGTGATCTACGATTTGTTCACAAGTTGCGAGAAAAATATGATAATAGTGCCGTGTTGGATTCAGACAGCTTGGCACCAACCTCGGAAATTCTCTTCGTAGTACTATAGAGCAGAAGAGCGGTAAGGAATGATTTCCCTGTGTCCAAGGTCATGGATGGGAGAGAACATTTCCTTGTAAGTCTCAACGCTTTGTCGATTATCTGCAGCCTCGAAATCTTGATCTGGTGGCTTTGAAGGATATTGTGGATAACAGTCAACTTTTCCACAGGCTGTTTGTCACGGAAGGACGAGTGCCACAACATTTGATCATTAATTCTGTGTGGTGGTTCGTAACCGAAGGATAAAGATTTTATATATCTTCAAGTTTACGTGAGAAGAATGTTACATGCTATCGCTAGCCAAAGATAGATATCTAATTTTGATCTCTCCACCTCCTTACCAGATATTGATTGCTGCTTTTCAAGCGACCTTTACTAGTCGTGTCCTGTTGAGACTAGGTTTGATCAACCTGCTACCTGACATGTTGACAGTAGGGAGCCCGTTGAACTCGGAAACCGTGAGGTTCAGGTTAGGTAGTATATCCAGGTTATCGCGAGGGAGGGTGCCGGATAGGGAGAATTTGAGTGTGTCTGGTTTTCCTAAAGTGTATATATGTTATCATATATAGCCTTGGGTGATCTCATTGGAGATGTGAAGGAATTGGAGCGTAGAGGAGGGATATATACAGGCGTAGAAGGAAATCGTTGCAAGCGAGATTGGAAGACGTCTGACGCACCTGATGATAGTGGCGAGCTGCCTTGTTTCCCATGTTTCACACATAATTCGTTGACGGCAATGATGTCGGCCCAGATGCCGGCCCACGTGGCTGTCTCTAGACACGGGGAGGCGCCATGAATAAGAATGTTACAGCGTCCGTCATCTGTAACAGATTGTTAATTTTATCCAAACCATCAAGCATAACGATACTGTGCTTACTCGATTTTAGTGTTTCAGGGACGATTACTTCAACCCCAGGCTGGCCGGCCGTGCCAAATAAGGTCTTCGTAGGGGACCATGGCATCTTGTCAATGATCTCTTTGCAGGAGTCGTAGGATGGAGCTGGTTGTTGACCAACGTCTTGGCAGGTAACAAGCGGTTCGTATTTTTCCACACCAACTACCAGAGCTTCACCGAAACCTAAGCATAGGAAACAATGGCAGGTCAGTAACCAACCCAATGTGCCATGGTACGAAACACGTCTTGTGATGGAGCGCGGGGCGGACGCTTGAGATTGTAATGGAAATGAATAGTCTTCGTAACTTGTAATCATGAGCCTAGGACGTACCGAGACCTTCTACAAAACCACCTATATTGAATACTCGACCACTAACGCACTGGTCGATAATAGCTGTGGCCGCAATGGACAGTTGTCCATACGTCGTTACGTCTGCATCATCCAACGATTCCTCGTCGATGCTGATGTCTATAGCACATTTGCCATTATCTGTTGGGCGGACCGCAGATCTTGTAGTCAGCTAATGAATCAACGTTGAGCATCACGTGTGGGTCTTGTAATAGAGAGACGCCCTGAAGTGTTCAAAGGCCAGAGAAGCATACCGCTAAGAAAACGAATGGGGAGGGTCTTTTCCCAAGCGCCTGTATCTCTCTCTCCGAAGGTGAAGGGGCCTGGTTTTTCAGGTATCTTCCTGAGAGCATTTCTGCAGCTCGCAGGATCCAGATGATCTCCTAAGCCACCATCGCAGAGAGGTATAACAGCCGATAAGGGCTTTCTGACATCCCGAAATGTGGTGTTGGTCGATAGTGGCGAAAGTGAATGGATATTTGGACTTCCAGGAACGGATTGGAGTGTAGCGGAATTCACTGAGGGAGCTGAGATGATAACGCTAGCCAGAGATATTAAGGAGGCTAACATAATAGATACCAGCAGCAGATAGGATTCTCAGTTAGGTCTCTATAAAGTTATCAGGTGTGTCATGATAGATCATAAGGAAAAAGATAGTTGTGCGTAGACAAATCTCCAATCATACGTTGCGTCTATCTGTCCATCGCAAGTCGTCAATACTCAATATAAGAGGATGTTGTCGATACCCTCGCGTGAAATCTTGAAACAGAGATGCGCTTGAGGTCACTCTAGCAATTAGGCTGGAACATTCTGCCGCGAAGGAGCCATATGCGCGACGTAACATAGCTTCGGATGTTAAGTTATTCATTCGCTTACTACCTGTGGAGGCATGATCTTCGATTCAATTTTGTAGGCCTTCAGCCCTTTCAGACCGTCGTATAACATGGCTTTCATGCACCAGATACAAATACATATGCTCATGCTTCGAAATTTGACCGATACTCCACAGTTGCTGTCCAGACCATGAAAAGACGGACCGACATGACTCCATCCCTGGACGTTCGGTGAGCTATAGTGATATCAAGGTGGACAGGGATGGGGAATAAGTAGCCGCCGCATAGTAGACATTTCAACCTGTACATATGACAAGTGACCTATAGATGTGGCGCGAAGTGTTAATGACCGTATCTCATAGTGGACGTGGAGCTCGCAATGAGTGAATTCCATAATGGATGAGGCTCCACACTGTGCAGTTGCGTGACCATCCTGTTCAAAGGTTTCAAGTACTGCGTCAATTCAGTGACAAAAACCATGGTACATTAGCGACTTGGCGGAGCTCCCACCAAAGTAAAGTACTTTAGTGTACCATGATTCTTGTCACGAACTTGTGCCTGTGCGCGTGCGGTAATACGAGTCAGAAAGGATGATGTCGTTGATACTAGCGCCATGAAGCCTTGGCACGTCAGCCCAAATTTCCCCGAGAATAGGGCTGGAACCGCGCTAAAAAGATAAAGTATGTTTCACCTGCGTTTTTGCGACCCGCGTGCTTCTTTGCCTGGCGCGAATCCTGGCTATAAGCAATTACAGTCTACTGTGAAATATATATCGAGCTAGGGTAGTGTGTATGTAAAAGCTACATACAAGCCCCCTGCGATGTACTACGTAGTAGTCTGTAGCCCAGTACGCCTTTCACTGCATGAGCTTTTCTTGCAATACGCCTCTTGTACTAGAACTCGTCACCGAGACGACGCTTGCTGAGGTCGATGTATACTCACCTCGTAGTCGTCGCTGGTACATGTCGTAATCGCACCAAGGGCAACTGGGAGACCTGGGATGATTCTTCCAACATAGGTATATATCACCACGACTAGGCTTCAACATTTAGAAGAAGAATTATCATCTTACTAAAATTTGCCGGTAGTCGCTATCGCTGGTGCCCATATGCTCTGTCTTAATTGACGACGGATTCACGTTATTCAAGGGAGTATAAATCTTGACGAAATTTCGTTACTAGGTTCAAGCGTTGACACTACCATAGAGTTTCACATGCAATCATCTTCCACTTTCACCCGAGAACATTGGATATTCCTACGCTCACTTGGTACAGCCTTTTCAAATGTACAAGACTTCGTTGGGTCAAGGATCACCTGCAATTGAGATGGAACTTGGTACAACATACAGATTTCACATCAAGATATCGTGTCAGAGTTCGTGTCAATGCCCACTAGGCTCCAGACGCCGTGCACAAGGACTCTGCCTTCAGTGATCAAATGTAATCACCAATTCATAGCCTTCTATGCTGCGAAAAATCCATGGGCCATTATCAACTCTAGCAGGATGAGAAAACGACCTTATGGCATTAGGTCATTTATGTACCCAGATCCCTGTGGACGTCGTTCACCTGGTTGGAAGAGGCAGAGAATGATGTGCTTGTCGCAGAGGCTGGGGCTATACCAGAGAACAGGCCTAGTTCCTCAAAACCTTTGACCACATCCGCATCCACATTTTGAACCCAGTCCCTCTGGAATGCGTCCATCCCACCACATCCTTCGATTGCAATAGCTAACTTCTCTCGAATGAAGACCCTCAAATCGATGCGATGAACGGGATCTTGGAAGGTCAGAAGACGTCGTCGTTCGTCAGCCGGCGCTTCGAATCCTTCTCCTTTCAACGCGTCCGGGTCAGTGTATACAAGGGCATCGCGGTAGTCGATAGTGTCTCCGTCAAGACTCTTGTCGATGACAAGTTCCGTTACACAGCTGGTCCACTCACTCATCAGGTTTTGGAGTCGGCTCAAGATCCATGGCTGACCTGTCTCGAGCAGCGATGTCAGCGCTAGACAGTTGAGCTTTTTGTGCGTAAGAGCACTGATAGTATCCATGTGTGCAAACCACTCGGAGAGGAGCCAATCCATTTTGCATTCAATAGGCTCATTGCTTTCTCTTTGACCCTCGTATGACGTAATCTCAATTGCCGATATCAGTAACGTAGGGCTTGTTATGCTTAGACGGGCCAATACGTTCAGATAGTCTGTCTCCACTATGCCATCAATCTTACTGTGCTCGCGCTTGGGACCGGTCGTTTGAGAGACGTGGTATGCGTCGAAGAGGCCAGACATCATTGTAAATAACCAATTGGTCGAGAGTAAAGCTTGAGTTAGTTCCCCAACAGCCGGTAAGGCACCGAGGCTATTAGCCGATCGTATCAACAATTCCACTAGGAAGGTAACCATACCACTGGCTTCGCGCTTAACTTTACCGAGCATCGAAGCCAAGGGTCCGAGAATAGCACGCGCATTGGAAAGCATGTCTGATGGTATTAAATAGACGTAAGACTCTGTAATCTCCAGCGCTTTGCGCAGATTATCGGAAGCGACATCGAACAAAGGAAAAAGGTACTGAACAAGCGAAACGACTTCAGCTAATACTGCAGTAGAAGATGTCTGGGTTAGAATGGTAGCCCAGAGATCAAGAGCGTCTTCCAACAGATAGACTCTTGTTTCCGAGCTCGGTCCGATAGATGACTGGATTAATGGAAGTATAACGGGGTGGTATCTGCGGGACTCAGCCTGCATCGATATGCACAAAGACGACAGAATGCCTAGGAGTGTCTGCTTCATTAGGTAATTTTCGCCAGCTTGATCCCATAGTGGTGGTAGAAGGGAGATGAGTTGATCGGCAAACGGGATGATCTGTCACGACTTCTTAGTAAATAGGCACATCTAAGCCAAAGGAAGAAGCACCTCTCGCTCCATCTTTGTTACGATAACACCAATCGTACCCAAAAGCGCTATCCTTGTCTCTGGAAGCGCAACTTCTTGGATCAATGACATTATACTGCCGAGAATTGCGGGTGCGAAAGGCCTGAACTTCTCTGCAGTGAACTCGAATGGGTCGATAATGTTCTTAAGTTGCCTACCAGTAGTGACGCGAACAATGTGATCGTTCGACTGATTACGACCATCAAGCAGATGTTGGAATACCTCGTAGACCAGCGTACGATTGAGCCCTTCTTTGACTGGTAACCATTGACCAAGTATTATTGCGGTTCGTCGGCGCAAAATATCATACCCAGGAAGTTGGATTTGGATCTCTTGCACCAGAACATGTTCTAAGAACCTGCCAAAATCGAAGTCGGTATAACGGTAGAGTACCGGCGCTGCAAGGCCAATGGCGGCGTAGATAGAGTCTTTCTCCAAAACATTTGTATTCTGCACGTCTATTCGTGTCAGCACAAGAGATTGTGGTCCAGAAATTTGAGGGGCGTACTGGCAACATTCTCGAAGACCGACAACAATGGCTTTACAAGAAGATCCTTGTAATTGATCATCAGGTCAAGGAAGAGCTTCTCGGAACAGGTTCTTATGGAGAACTCCCAATCATCGCCCCCATCCTCTTGTTCCTTCTCCCATTCGTCTGGTTCTTCCTCCCACTCTCTCAGATCGCGTGGCGTGAAACGGAAGAAGCGCGTTACCAGCGTTTCCATCGCTTTGCGGGCGAATTCATCGGTCAGTAAGTAGGCTCTCATCAGCTCCTTGGAGAGCTTTTTCTCTTCCTTATCTTCAGCTCTGTGGAACTTGAAGGTCTGTGATGGATTGAATATCATCTTGCCACAAGCTCTGATGATAAGCAGCCCTTTCAGACTCAGCTTTTCCATAAGAGGAGGACCCGCATCCTCCGCATCACCATCTGTCCCGATCTTTGCGAGGATGAATATTAGCACTCAACAGCGAATTATATAGCGTTAATAAACTGTTACCTTCAAAGTTGAGGATGTCAAAGCATACGACCCATAGGTTTCCCCATATTGCTGGACAAGGTTCCAATATGCCCCCCCTAAAGCAGTAGAATCTGGCAACAGCGCAAACCCAGCGGCGTGATTTTTGGCCATCTCCAAATGCAGCTTAGATATTTGTATGAGATGTTTCTCAAGGACATACCGGGGCTGGGGAGATAATGTGGCTTCGGCCATTTGAGCTAGGGCTAGCATTTCCGCAAATTGAGAAGTGAAAGAGCTCCATATGTCTCTGACTTCCTGCTGCCGATTGGGGGAATCATACCCCGCGATTATGAGCCTGCGAAGTATTCGCAGAGCTACGAGACTTTGTTCCATACTCTCCAATGCCCCACCTCCGTCACTACCACCGCTTTTCAGAAACGACAGCCAATTACCCAGATGTTCGATGTAGACAGTAGCCAATGTTCGAACGATCCCAGGAGTTACAGACTGCAGCTTTGTTCGAGAGCGCTGCATTCTCGCTGTTGAAAGCTCTTTAACGATATAAAGTAATACTAGTAACGCACGTGAGAGATGGATAGCATTGCCTGAAGGCTGGGAATTGGTTTTCAGGCTTTCCGTGACCGAGTCTATGGCATCCGGCCAATCTTGAGGAAATTCATATCGAACGATTTTGGCCACAAGAATACTAATCTGTAAAGCAAGGCGATTATCTGGCTCGTGAACACCACTTTGGAGGCATCTCGATCGAATCAGATGTTTCTCCTCCGCTTTGATGGCGTTACTGGCCGTTTTTCTCCAGTACTTGTCGATGCCATTCTTCAATTGAATGATGGCAAGATACCGAAGCTCCACTGGCAATGAGTAGTCTATGTGAAGAGACTGTAACAAGCCGTAGTAGCCAGGTGACCGCTCCCAGTTCTGTAACTGTTGTGTCCCTGTTCTAACCTGCTGTTGGTCGTTAGACGAAGCTGATTGCAGCACATGATAAAGTGTTTGTGTAGTCAGTGGATTCGCCTCGGCAGCCACCTCGATCATAAAACTCATATTGCTAATATTCCGAGAGTAAATCTCTCCATAGCCTGTGATCAGATCGAAGGGCCAGTCGATTCAATTTGATCTGGTAAAGTACTTTATTTACAACAATAATCTACCGCGTTTGCCGACTCAAGCGCCCACCTCGGCCTGTTGTTCGTCCAATGAAGCCAATCTCTTGAAATAGATTGCCAATTGGATTCATTCCTGGCCCACATTGAGCCAGAATGTCCATGACTTCGTCTCGACTATGACTTCTGTTGACTTTGCTGCAGCTCAGCAGCGAATAGAGAAACACCGTCAGCAGAGAGCAGCCGTAACGCGCGCGCATCGCGAATCGCAACGAAGTACACGAGCCTCGAATGTGTTGAGTCGATTACCTTTGCCATTACAAGATATTGGGCAACACGCAATAGCCGTATGGGATACTATCAAGGGTAGAGACGGTACGAGGCCAGCTTTCCGTGTTGGCCAGGTCGACGCGGAACTGCTTGATGAAGAGCTTCTAGAGCTCCTAAGAGTTCAGGTTGGGGAAGGTCTCAAGTACTTTGGAGTAGGGTCCCTTTTTCCTCCGCGTCGAGCGTTTGTCTGATATCGGGCAGCAACACATCCGGGATGACTGGTCTCCCGAGATCCTGCTTGGGCTTCGAGCTGCGCTATTCAAACTATCCATCTGGGACCAAAACGCATCTTACGGCGCTGTGCTTCAAAATCTTCGTTACACCGATGCTCGAGTCAAGGGACATCTCCCTGCCAGTCCTACCAAAGGGCAAAAGGCCCTCTACGGTTTAATCACCGTGGGTGGCGGATACGGATGGACCAAATGGGAGGACTGGCTCGCGGGCCAAGAAGGGAGCTATGAAGAGGTGCTACATCGCATTGCATGGAACCGTCTCCCCATCTAACTAATTTTAACAGCCAAGTCCCAACATTCGATTCCTTTCGCGACTCTCGGACTTCGTCTCGACTACGCATTCAATCGCTGCCTTCGTATCCTTCCTAGTCTTCCTAAGTAACGGTCGCTACCGAACTCTCCTCGACCGTGTTTTGCGACTCAGGCTTGCTCCTCCAAGTAGCCAAGTTAGTCGCGAAGTCAGCTTTGAATACCTCAATCGACAGCTTGTCTGGCATGCTTTTACGGAATTTCTGCTCTTTCTGCTCCCGTTATTTGGCATCAGCAGATGGCGGAGGTGGCTATCAAGAGCATGGCGCAGAGTGAAAAGTCTTGTCAAACCCGACTTCCAAGAAGAGGAGGAGACATCTTTGAAAGGGGAACTCGCATATCTACCCGCAAGAACCTGCGCCATATGCTATCAAGATCAGAATCCTACGTCGGCTACTGAGAACGAGATCATAGCCTTTTCTGCCGCATCTGGCGGAGTTGTCGGCTCGGCGCACACAGATATCACCAATCCATACGAAACAGTCCCGTGTGGCTGCATATACTGCTTCACCTGCCTCGCTAAGAGGCTTGAGGCTGAAGAGGGTGAAGGATGTATCTGTCTCCGCTGTGGAGAATTGTTCAAAGAATGTAAGCCATGGGCAGGAGACGTCTTGGAAACAACACTGGCCTCAACACACAAAAAGACAGTGAGCTTTCTCCACGAGGAAAAGTCACAAGATGGAGACGAGAAAACGATCAGCTACAATGCCATGAACAAGCAGGACAACAGCGATAACATGGACTCAAGATTATCAGGTGTGCTTATGGAAGCTGAAGGAGCGTGGGAAGGACACGATCCCAGTATCGACGTTTCGCACGGATGAAAGCTAGCTCAATCTCCTTATCACTCACTACCCGCGTCATGCTACTTGGTGTCGACCCATACAGATAAGTACCCGACGTCACTTCATATGCGCGTTTAGCGGCAAGCCTCATAGCACGCGAGCAATACCGGCCAGCGTTTATCGGGAGGAATAACACGGAGACGGACATCCAGTTTCAAATATGGTATTTGGAGATTGGCATCCAGCTTATGTGTACACTCGAAACCCCAGACCACGAAAGTGGAGCGTCATCAGGAATACTGAACGTTCAACAAACCTGTGTCATGCGTTTAGTTCATGTAGTGGCTAATGACACTACATGAAATGATACGAATAATGGTAAAGCAGACCATAACGCTCGCCACCTATCTGCTTGCACACTACGCTCATCCAACAATCGGGTTACCCGTCTCCTCCAACGCGTCTTCAGGAGTCGACTTCGGTCCCCCTACTTACCACTGCACTACATTTCCCCAATGGGGTTCGCCCAGCTTTCGCCCAGATGACTGCCGTCAAGTAGTGTCAGACTTCGTCCACGATGAGATCGTACACTGGGGTGAACAAACTTTCGAATTCGTCTCTCTCGGTGCCAAGCCGGTCACGGGCCTGCAGCCACAATATATTCCACACAGGTATATACATGGTGAGCAGTCCCGCATTACCGAGCCATATGATTCTGGCTGACGTTCCAATCGGCAAGGCACATGCACCATGGCAATAATACCGCTTTGGTTATTTGGTGAGGGCGAACTACCCGGTGTTACGCAACCGAGGCTATATCCACCGTCTGACATAACGTCGTACTGGAGGATCCTGAGGAGTGTCAGCAGTGTTGCCGATCATTGTATCTCACGCTTCGTTGCAGCGAATAGGCCCTTGGCAAGGCCACGCTTGAGGTATGTCAGCGAGACGGGTTGGCATCCAGTCGGTAAGCAAATATCGATGGGCTTCGTTTCCGGCTCCCCGCGACCTGCCACTGACATCTCTGCAATGAATAGGGCAACAAGAGGCCATCGGCGTCTTCCTATGGGCTACCGCTTCCCCAGTTGACAGAAAGATACCCAACCTCCTTCAGCAAAACAATATCACACTGGGCACGCTACCGCCCCATTTCGATAGAGCCAACGCTTCAGACATTGGCTTGGAAAGTTTGTTGTCGGAGAGCCTATAAATATCATCGATCCTTATCTCATTCCACAACAGTGCCTCTTCCACCGCTTGTCTTGACAAATAAATCTCCAAACTTTTATTTTCCGGTGGGGTCAGTGGAGGCTGCGCATATGCGATTGACCTCATCGGGGATTGAAACGAAAAAAAGAGACATGCATATGCTAGGTAAGCATAGGTGTCCCATAGAAAAGAACTCGGGGAATTAAAAGACCCTAGAAGGCTAAGACTCTAACCCCTAAGTATACATCCCTACCTACCTACAGCACGGATACTTACCTTATGCTTCATATACGTACTACCTCACGTATTGAATAAGGTACCTCCTAAACCTTATCTGGGTCCAAGTGCCTATGCGCGGACCTTATATGGGGGGTATACAACAATACGGTGACCTGACCCCACCGGAAAAGACAATCACCTCTTCCGAGCTGGGAGCCGCCACCTCCACCTCCGCCTCCACCTCCACTGAACCACGCCGTCCAACCTCACTCCCATCTTATCTTATCTAATCCTCTCCCCTCCACCCCCTTCATCGTCTCCCAAGCCCTCCCATCTATTCCTCTCCCCCATCACCCCCCACCTTCATCCCTCTCCCCCTCTCCCCTTCTCCCCCCACCTTCTCCCGCTCCTCCTCCCCTAGAAACAGACAACCAAACAATCCCATTTCCAGCCTATACCTCCATATCCACGCCTCCACACCTCCACAACCCCATACACCATACGTCTTGTATCTCCCAATTCCAGCTCACAAACACTGTGCAGAATTCACAAATCGCACGAATCGCACAAATACACACAGTAGGCTGTCACTTTCATTCACGGACTCCTACGTGATTATGACCTACGCAGCCTACGCAGCCTACGGCACCTATTGAAGGGTATATATATGAATGGTATAGATTACATTCAAGAGGATCGTGTTGGAGAGAGATTATGTTGTACAAAGCGTGATGATGGTCTTTTTGGGGAGGATATGCTATTGGAATTTTGAGGTGTCTATAGCGACATGTGCTGTGCTTTCTATATGTTGTACAATACATGAGGTTTGTTGGTAGGTGTGCATGCATGCATGGTGGGTATATGTGAATAAATATTCGAAAAAACTCACTCGAACCAGATAGCAAAGCACGATGGAAGTCTTATTTGAAGATGTGGTATCGAGATATATTGGTGTACAGCGAAGGTCCTGTGCTTTCTATATGTTGTACAATACACTATATCTGTTCGTTGTAGTCGTAGATGCATGCATGCATGCATGCTGGGTATATGTGAACGAGTGTCCGAGACTCCATCAAGATGCTGTTCGAGATCCTATGCACGCTCTGCATGCTGTATATATACAAGCTAAACGATCAAAATGCAAATACTGAGATGCCCAAGTGGGCGGGTATCGTAGCGAATGTGAGTCGGAGTATATAGATAAATCATAGTGGCTTGCGTGAAATTTCGTAAAATCATAAGGTGAAACCATAAGGTGAAACCCTGATCGTGATATGTGGTAAAGATGCGGCAAAAATCGGTCGAAGCGAAGGTAATCGTGGTATCAATAGCGAAAGTCCAGCTTGTCGTGTCAATGACGCATGCGTCCAGCATGCTCGCCTGTCGAAAACAAAATGTTCCTTCAAGCGCACTGTCCAGGATGTTTCCTACTCGTCAACGGCTGCGGAAAGATGCCCGCAGCCAACAGATCCTTCATATGCCACTCAGGCGCACTCTCCGTCTTCCACGTCCAGAAGAACCAGCCCGTATGCCTCTCATAAGCATCGAGCTGGGCATCGATGAAAGTGGAAAGATTGTCTTTATCGTCCTGACTCAATCCCGCCACCGTACCGGTGTATTTCCCATTGCAGCTCCCTACGGTGCTGCTGCCAGGAAAGGTGCCGTCGTAGCGGGCGCCTTTGCCGAGGCCGTTGAGCCATTTCGCACAGTCGGTTTGGGCTCCGGTCCATTCACCGACGACGGTCCATTTGTCAGTACCTGCGAGCTGGGGTCCGAGTGCGCAAGCGGCCTTGACGTGGTCGGAGGGTGACATGGCGACTTGAGAGGGGGAGAAGATTTGGTACTGATGCGTGTCTAGCATTACGTTTTGGTCGCCTGATGAGGCTGGAGTCATGACTCCGTTCCAGAAGGTCTGGAAGTTCTGGAAGGCGTCATGGATCGTGGTCACGTAATTGTTACTTGCGGAATAGACGGTCTGGTAACCTGACTGATAAAAGGACTTGAGGCCATCAAGGTTGAGAGAGCTGCCAAGGGGTTCATTGAGAAGCTCGATTGTGGTAACGACGTCTGTGTCTCCGGCGTAGCGGAGTGCGAGGTTTTGGAGAGCCGTAATCGTCTGGGCAATTGTATTGCCTTGTTGCCAAGTGATAGGGCCATAGCGGCCGGAGTTGTCGAACCCATTTTGGGAACCAGGGGCTGGAAAATGTTAGTCACTATTTACCGCTCATATGGACGTGTTTGCATACCTCCATGTAAGTCAAGCATGACCTTGAGGCCAGCGCTTCTAGCCCAGGTGATAGCCTTGTCCAAAATTGGAAGCTGTCCTTGAACGTATGGGTCACCATCCAGTGGTGAAATCGCCCAGTAACCGATCGGTATGCGGACATGATTCAAGCCAGCTGCAGCAATTTGGTTGAAGTCATCTTGAGTGATCCAGGTATTCCAATGGTTTGTTAGGAGCGATCCTGCCGCGTCTTTACCAAGGGTTCGAGTGTAAGTATACTCGTCCACTACGGTTTGTTCGTTGGCCCAATTACTAAAGATCGATGGTGTGATCCATGGCTCGAGGACAAACCAGCCCCCAAGATTCACACCACGAACTTTGTTATTGTTGTAATCGAACGAGATGCCGCGCTCGCTGAGGCGGCTACAATGTAGGTCAATAGAGGATACATGAATGGAAGAGGAGATGGTACATACAGAGTAAGTGGGGCTGAATGTACGCTGCCCAGCAGTGATACTATGATGGCAACTGAGGGAAGTAACTTAGTACCCAACATCCTTCAATATCCCAAACGTCGGATTCGTAGAGTTTGTATTGATGGTTCGACGATAGGATCAGTATGAATAGATAGTCAATGTAGCCTGAAGAATTCCATACACCAGGCTTGTGGAAGGTAGTCAAATTTGGGGAATGAAACGTGCGTGCGGCGTGTAGTACTTCAGAAACACGAGAGGTGGTCGCGTATATGGTCTCACCTTTATAGCGTTTGGCATTGCTCCGAAGATGTCATCCACTCCCGAACAATACCTGCCCCGCCTTGAGCATTGTGACTTTGTCATCAGTCCTTTATTACATCCAATTGTCTTCTCGTGTGACTGATCTGCCGACAAAGGACGTTGTGGCGACCCCGTTCAAGTAATAAAGGATCCAATGGGCGTCTACGTCGACAATGGTCAGGTGTCCGAGTTCAAGCGCTGGCAATGAAGAAAGGGGTTACACCAAAAGGCGTATACCGGCACGCTGCTTCCATGACCCATCTCTAGAAGAAGAGCCATTCACAGCGCGGTTTGCCTTGTGATGTGGGCGTGCGGGTGGCTCCACTGGCCTCGGGTGCTGCCGTTAGAGCCCAAGAAAAGAGCTCACGTTGAGCTATGTGTGATGATGTAGAAAGATCTGCATGCCAGTGCTTGTGGTCAGGAGCCGAGCAAGACCATTCATTGAATCTTCAACTGTCTTGCAGGCCCGCGGTTCCTCGGTCCCCCATGAGACGCTAAGGTACCCCGCAAAACGCTAACCGCGCCACATCCGATCCCGATGAGATCACGCTTTACCTTATCTATCTCCATAAGATACTCTCAGACTCCGTTTTGATGCGTGGAGTGAGAGGGTCGCCTTTAGCTGTCATGACGAGAGATTGCGTAGCAAAGGAACGTAAGAGGAGGTGCACGGGTGAGAAGAAGATGAACCCGCAGCAATCGCTGGATTGCGGATAGACCCCCATATGGAAAAAGAGAGTTTGGTGGGTACTTCATCGTCACTTCCCAGTCTCATTGGTGCCCACATAAATTAGATCATACTCCTTTCTCCCACCACCGAGGGTAGCCGTACCCCGATGAAAGCACAAAATGTGAGTGAAACTCTCTTGGCCTGTGAGCTGGGGCAAGACCCAACAGCATCTGATGATTGGATACTAAGTTTGGTGCTACCCTAGATGCCATAGTATGCGTGGTCATAAGAAACGCGGTGACGCGCTGGGGATTGCATGGTGCAGTCACACTCATTCGCCGCACGTATTTGGTTCGCTGCGCATTCTCTGTGAAGGCAGGTGACCATCGGTTTGTGGAGGACCCCTGGATCAATACATCATCGCGAACATTTGTCTGACCAATCTGACATGAGCTGTCAAGGTTAGTACCATTTGCTTATTTTCTGACTCGATAATAATCCATCGGGGTAATATGCGGGGCCCCATCATGCTGCTAGGCTGTTTGACAAAGGGCAACCCCAGAACCAGAGAAGCAGCCAACGAGGACGGGACCAGAGGGAGGAACTGCTGCACATTAGTAGCATCGAGTCGGATGTCTAGTCCTAGCATGAGTAAGAGGGTGTAAATCCTAGGGTAAGTAGGGAACAAAGGCAAGATAGGGGCACAGGGGGTAATTGTCGAAGGAAGCTAGTCCTCGGAGCCGCTGCCGCTCGCCGCAGCCGGTGCCAAGCCTTCTCCACACCACCTCGTCTGGTTGTACCTTCCATCACGTACCCTGATATCGCCATTGTGCATCTACTGTGGCTTGCCTTATGCAGAAGTCGTAAAGCTGGTTCTGGCATAATCATCGCATGCTGATGACCTGGTCTGCTGAATGACTGCATAATCTCAGTTGCACCCCCATCGGACCTGCTAGCTTCCTGTACTATCTAACCTACTGTGGTGAGTATCCTTCCAGCCTCTCGGGACAATCACTATGGCGAGCAACGGTGCCAAGAGCCACATCTCCAATGATGCTTTTGGTCACGTGGTTCCTCTCCTTATCAACGGCAAGGAGATCACCACCGAAACAACGTTCGACGTGACTTCACCGATCACCAATAAAGTCATCTGGAAAAGCTCTTCCGTCTCCAAAGACGATGCTATCAAAGCAGTCGAAGCAGCTCAAGCTGCTTTTCCCGCGTGGTCAAAGACCAAGCCCTCGAAGAGGCGAGATATTTTGCTGAAAGCATCTGATATTCTTGCCCAGAGGGCGGAGGAAGCTGCCGAGTATATGGAAATCGAGACTGGCGCTGTGCCAGCTTATTCCGGAGGGTTCAATGTGCCTTCTGCGATTGAGCAGCTGAGAGATGTAGCTGGCCGCATTATCACGAGTACGGGACATATACCAATCTGTGGTGAAGAAGGTAAAAGCGCTATGATAATCAAGGAACCGTATGGCGTTATCTTCGGCATTGCTCCTTGGTTTGTACTCTGCTACCTTCGTATTCTATGGAAATTTCTTACTATCGACCAGGAATGCACCGTACATTCTGGGCTTCCGCGCTGTATCCTATGCGCTCGCTGCGGGCAACACCTGCGTCCTCAAAGGCCCTGAGTTTTCACCTCGCTGCTTCTGGCTTATCGGAACAATTTTCAAGGAAGCTGGACTCCCTGATGGATGGCAAGTATCTTCCGAACTTTGCGTCCATCCAACCTGATGTCTATTTATATTCTGAGAAAATGTCCTCAAAAAAACGATTACTACAGCCTGTCTTCTAATCCCCAAGTCACCATCCAAAGCCCTGTCCTGACATCTCACCCCTTCCAGCCTCAATGTCCTCTTCCACCGCCCCCAAGACGCCGCCGAAATCACAACCGCAATAATCGAACACCCCTTCGTAAAAAAGATAAATTACACCGGCAGCACCGCCATCGGTAGCATCGTCGCCGCAACCGCCGGCAAAGCCCTCAAACCCGTGCTGATGGAACTAGGCGGCAAAGCCCCCGCCATCGTGCTACAAGACGCCGATCTCGACAAAGCGGCCCGAGGCTGCATACTCGGTGCATTCATCCACAGCGGCCAAGTTTGCATGTCCACCGAGCGAATCCTCGTGCACGAGTCCATCGTCGAAGACTTTACGGCAGCGTTGAAAATTACAATGGACGACATGTACGGCAAGGATTCCCCAGCGCCAATCCTCGTCGCACCTCCTGGGATCAAGAAGAACAAGGAACTCGTGCAGGAAGCCCTATCCCAAGGTGCCAAGATTGTCTGTGGAGACGTGAACGCGAAGGAGCATAGTGAGACGAGAATGAGGTGACAAATCCTACCCCATTCATCCTCACCCAAGTTCCCCTCCCTTATCAATCCTCGCCTGGAAACCCCCTATCACCCCCTCGCCCCAACCCCCCACCCGAACCCCGGGCTCCCATTTCCCAAGAATCCGAATATTCCATCCAAAATAAAACTAAAAACATCCCCAGACCAATAATCCTCACAAACATAACCCCCACCATGTCCATCTACGCCACCGAATCCTTCGGCCCAACGGTCTCCCTCCTCCCCTTCCCCACCGAAGCCGCCGCCATAGCAACAGCAAACGACACCGAATACGGCCTCTCCTCCGCAATCTTCACGCGCGACCTCGCCGCCGCCCTACGAATAGCCCGACAGCTCGAGACGGGCGCCGTGCACATCAACAACATGAGCGTGCACGACGAACCCAATCTGCCGCACGGAGGGTGCAAGATGAGCGGGTTTGGCAGATTCAATGGGAGTGCGGGGCTGGAGGAGTTTCAGCGGTCGAAGACGATTACGTGGGCGGATTAGAAGTTGGATTCGGCGGCTGGGTTGGATTACACAGAAATGTCACATCATTCCCACCCGCACTGTTACGAGCGTACCTTGTCTTTCGTAGACGTCGCCTAGCGTACTTCGGCGTAGCCAACGACATCTCCGTTCACTCACTTGCTTCCCGGCTTGTCATCTTCGTTCACCCTCGGATGTACCAGTTGAGACCTTACTACTTCCTGGACGATTTTCATTTCATCAACTACCACGCCTAGATCCCACCTCCCCTTACTACATACTTATAGCACTTTAGCTTGGGTCTTTCCAAAACCTACCTCCCTCGCGCGTAACATACATATATCTATTTTACGCTAGTCTCCCAACGCTCTACTCAAGTCCCTCCATGTTGGTATAGCACTCATACAGAAAAGATATAGATCTCTACTTAGACAGAGTACAAGCTATTAAGTACTCTTATAACTTTGCCGTAGACGAGTATACAACATAGTAATAGGAATCTGGATCTGGAATTTATTCGGAGAGAGTAGAGGAGGGCGGGTTATCTCCAAAAGTACCCTGGGGTAAAGGATGTGAAAGTTACAAGTATAGCGATACAATTCATATAAGCACCAAGGATTCAAGCACGGCACGGCCGAGATGAAGTCTAGCGTAAGCATGAGCTTCTGCAAGGTAAGTACACTCCACCAATTCCTATAGCTCCCTCCCCACCAGACCTGACACAACCAAACCCCCTATGCATACTCTGACAACCCCCAACCCCTAAAAACCCCTCACACTATAATTCCTATATACATAATCCCATAATCATCATCCGTGGTGATCGTATCGTATCGTACAAAGGCGAAGCGAAAGCAGAAGCGAGAAGGGACCGGCGCTAGTGGGGTATTGTGAAATCAAAAATTACCTTACTTGTAGTAGCAGAGGGTCGGAAAGCCGCCAACGCCCAAGGGGAAAATAACCACCGATGCAAATGCTTCATGGAGATGCCTGACACAATGGTCGCTTCTTCATCCTTAGCTAAGGGTTTGCGAAGTCCGCCGGGCCCAATGCCTCGGCAAAGACGATGCTTCCATAGCCCGAGTCCGTGCCAGACCTTTCATGGCTGGCTCCGGAAGGCTGAAAAGGTTCCTCGTTACGATCAGGTTGATCATGACTGTGCTGCCCCTGGCGCTGTTTTGGGAGCAAAGGTTCATTGTCGCGTGGAAGGATGTGTTCCGACAGCGTACGAGGTGGCGGGCTGGCCGCGAGGAGGGTGCCTGGACCATGCTTAACGGCCATACCAACAGCAAGGATGATCGCGAGCGAGAATTGGAACCAGAGGCGGAACGTACGGCGAGAGGATGGTTCCTCGCAGTCTTTGCAGGGGAAGAGATGATGCTGTGGTCTCGAGCTCGACGAGGGAATGATGGGCGAAACTGCTCGTCTTGAGACATGCGGAGGCGAGAGCCACGTTTCTCTGTTGCTGTGCGTACGACCATAGTCTCTGAAGTAGTGTTCAGCCGTGCGGCTCCTACTGGCTTGCGCAGAAAAGTGCTGCCAGTCGAAATTCCGCGTCGAGTCAGCCTCAACTATTCCGCTGTCAGCCCTCCGTTTCCGTTTGCGCCAACGGGTACCATAGACCAGACCTAAGAGCCACCATCCCATCCCACCCAAGCGTTTGGAGCCTTGTGACCATGCGTTGGCGAGGAGCCGCCGTGCTAGGATGTAGGGGTCCTGTTTCGTTTGAGTGATGACGTTGGTGAGGCGAGTGAACAGGCCGTGTGCATGCTCGCTTGTGAGAGCTGTTGATGAGGGTGCTTTAAGTGGAGAAGGTATTGCGCATGCGAAGGGAATGTTATGCTGAATAGTTGATGGTATTGGTTTGGGACCCGCTGCTAAGCGTCGTTGCTGGAAATGGAGAGCTGATAATGGTATCTTCGAAGGTGTGGCATCCATGCCATCAATCCTTCCGTCAGGGCCCTGGTCATCTTCAACAGGTATCAGACCATCCTCATATCCCTGAAGATAATCAGTATCAGCCGTAGCCTGTGCCTCTACGGCTTGCTCAATTTCAGCTTCTTCGAGCTCTTTCTGTAGACTTCTTGGTCGGGACCGCCTCTTGCTTTTATCCGTTGGTATTTCTCGAAAACCCATCGATTGTTCTGCTTCATCTGGAGACAGCGACAGCGTTCCTTGTCCATCATCGTTGCAGACATTGTCTATATTTTTAAACTTGCCCTCCAGCGCTTTCAGGGTCTGCTCTTGAGCCCAAGAGGCAGAACGTTCATACCCGGTTTGGTCGGGAGTAAACTGCGCCGAGTCATCATCCAAGGTCGATAGGAAGGCTGAAGTTGGATCACAGGAGACGGTAGAGCAATCTCGTCGCGCCGTGGTCTCGATTGATTGGCCGCTTGATGCAGGCCCTGGTGTTGATGGTCCGACACTCGCCGAGGGTAAGATCAGAGGTTTCAACGAGTTGGAGCCCGAGGGAAACCGACGCATTCTACGCTGCCTGGTGGTAGATCCGGGCTCCTGTTCGGCTAAATCCCATGATACTGGTCTGAACGAACCACTCGATCGCATCGACATAGACCTCGAGGTGGACGATGTGGCCGAGCGAAACGAAGCCGAGGCTCTTGATCTTCCGTCGAATGACCCAGACTGCCTCGTATAGCGCGGTAACGACGTATCTTGGTTACAAATAGGTGACTGAAGATTTGCTTCATTAATGTCTCCCCCTGGTGAATCTTCCGGACTCTCAACAATGCTGGATGGCGACCCCAGACTCTTAGATCGTCCGATAGCCGACTCCGACACTGTAGTTAACGACAACCGTATTCCCCGTGACGGCGCTGGGACCCTAGGAAGCATTGATCTAGGCCTTGGTATCCGCTTGGAAGGATCAACTCTGACGGGGGAGGTAGACGCTGAGGAGACATCGAATTTTGCTGGCGACTGAACAAGGAGATTTGTCAACGCCTCAATCCTCCTTTCTAGACTAAGGTTGATAACTTCGAGCCCCTCCAAATCCCTTATCCTCACTCGCATACTCTCGACCTCCCATTCAAGCTCCGCCGTCCGCGCATCCTTCATCTCCAACTCGTCTTCCAAAATTTGCATGCGGCTCCTCATCTCGAGATCTGCTTCTAAGCGCCTGTCCCTCTCTTCGTGAATCCTAGCGTCGAATCTTTTTTCCCATTCGGCATTGTCGTGCTTTAGGCTGCGATTCTCCGTGGTTAGTGTCCTAAGCTTCGCGCTGCGAAGCTTGCTCGTCTTGGGTGAAGGCTGCGACTCGAGCTTAGCATGAGCTGAGGCCAGTTCGGATTCGAGGTGTTCGATGTACGTGGCTACTTCCGTGCTTGCTGACCGGTTCTTGGGGCGTATGGGATTGCGGCCCTTTACGTGCTTGACCAACGGAGAACCTAGGGGCGAGGGGGTCCTCTGATTCAGGGAGACTTCGCGTAATTGATTCATTCTCGCGGGGGTCATGGCCAACGTAGCCGGAGAGCAGTGGTTACTTCCCTCGTTGTACCAAGACGTCTCGCTAGCGTCGTCCTTTCCTGTGATCGTGTTATCCTCAAAGATCGCTCCAGATCCCGTTTTTGGTGACATCCGCTTCTTCCGTGTGGATATAATGTGAATCTCTTGTAGAATATTGACGGGGCTTTGTGGGAGATCCTCGCCGTACAATATCCGCTTCTCGACGCTGGAGGGACTGTTCTCGTTGTTCACAGGCCGTGTAAAGAGCTCAATGCCATTCGTTGAAGCACCTAAGAGAGGGCTGATGCGTCGAAAAGGAAGGACTGGGCCTCTAAAGCCGGTATTGCGCAATTGTAGCCGTCTGGTCTGTTGACTGAGACCCTCCTTCTGCTGTTGCGACGCCAGCGTTGGCGATGATATCACGGCGCATTCTGCGTAGGAACCCTCTGGTTGCTCAATTGATGACGCACGTCGTCCATCAGGCAACGGATGGGCATGCAAGGAATTCTCCATGCTCTGCGACGCATTCCTCAAGCTCGAGAGCTAATCCGATGATTGGAGGAGGCTCCGGAGGGGAAGTCCGTGCCTCGAGTCCACTCATACAGTGTATATTCCCAATCTGAACTTCATCATGTGCTAATTGATGCAAGCAATGTTTGGCGAAGATATGTTGTGCGAAATAGCAATTGACTTCTGTTGAACGCACTGGAAGGTCCGATATAGAATACAGCCGGTTTGTTTGTTTCGGAGTCAGGGGAAATTTCCTTGGTGGGGTAGCGTTGCCGTTCGGCAAAACCTGCCTCGCAAAAGTGTAGGTCCAACAACAAGAAGTCCAACATAGAATTACTGTTAAGGAACCATGTTGACTTTACACTGATCACTTTCCCTTCGACTTTCCTATTCCATCCTCATGTGAGAGGAATTCCGGGTTATCGCCGGTTGTCGCCGTCGTCACATGTCGTGTACAATTGATAAGGACCAGCAATAGGGACACTGACATGGCCTCCTGAAGATTCTCCTTTATGTTGTCCATAGTCATCGGAGAACACCATTCTCGTCATCAAACTATCAATGCTGAGCATGTATTGACTTTCTGCACTGTACACATTCGTGCCTGCTGTTTTCCCTCTTTTCTTCAACATCTTTCTCATATGTTGTATTGAGTGAGAAAAGAGATGGTCTTCATCGACGAGAGACTCGGGTCATGAATTCTGTCAGCAAGGAGCCTTCGGCCTAGGGCGAAAATATGATGACCTTGCCACCTTTCTTCAATACTAAGAGCAGCTAATCCAAATTACCCAATGATGCTCGAGGTAGCGTTCTTCAGGCGGAGCTGAGAAGGTGAAACGCTAGTCGCTGACTCCCGAAATGAGATATCAAATCCTTCAATCCCTTCAACTTCGGCCTGTCAGGGATATACCTATATACAAGATTGCGCCATCCAACATGTCTTTCCGTCAATACCTCCCTCCACAATCGTTGCGCGGTAAAGCTTGGGGGGTGTTGGTAGCCGCAATATCAACAGGATGGGCCTGCATGCGAAGAGGATCATCGCCCTGCTGTGGCTGATGAACAATAATGCTACGAAAGTGTTTGCAGACTTCAGTCCGACAGGTGGAGTCACTATGACTCAAATCTTCACGTCTGGTCAGGATGGCGCCGCATCAGCAGTTACCTTCTACCCTATAATATACCCGGAAGCCAACGACATGAATATCATGACCCGCAGTAACTATAGTGCATACACTACCACAGCACCAGCGTATGTGTATGGTCCAGGCGATTTGATAGACTGCGATCGTTGTGAGTCCTCGATATTGAGACGTAAATATGCGTTGCTGATGCTTCTGCTACGGACTATAAAACGCGCTCTCATCCAACACCTGTGACGAGTCTCTCTGCATCCGGTACAGCACCAACATACAGAAATGGATCAACGCTTAATGGGACCATTACCGTACCAACGTCCAGGACAGGACCAATCACCATAGCGCCACACGTAACCCTGACTCCGCCAGTACCCTTCGAGGAGTACTGGTGCTCTTCGTATGCCTCTGTAGTCCAATCCAGTGCGCAACTGAGTTTTCAGAACAATGGAACCAACAAGCCTCAATTTCACGGTCTGAACCCCAGCGCAAAAACCGTTTGTATGTCTGTCGAGGCAGAAAATTACAGCCAATGGGCTACCACTCACGCGCCTTCTACGTCTGTAGGAGGCTTCTGGAGTGCAATCAGACCTGTTGTGTGGACACCGACTCTCACGCCACCGTGTTGTAACACGTTCTGTAATCTCGTCGTTCCAAGCGCCCAGATGCAATACGTGAGTTCTGCTGTTATGTTTATCATCTCCCATCATTAATGGTATCCTGCGGATTTCGGACACGATCCAGCATCATCCACTCTCTATAAGTGTTACGAGAAAGATCCTGCACTGATGAAGCCACGCTGACTTTGAAATACTCTCAGTGGCCGACTCCCGCACCAGCTGCCATGAAGAACCGAACTACTTACGTTGGGCCTGACGGATTCACATAGTAAGCCCCATATGCTAATTTCGAACCTGTAAACCCGTAATGCTAACCTCTCCAGTACCTCCCCTTCCGTCTATGTGGTCTATAGGGGTATATCCGCCACCAATGATTGTGGTCAGACCCTAGGCAGTACCACCGTCGACTTGACACTATCTTATGCACCGTCTGACTTGATCACGTTCAGCAACAGAGTGGATGGCTACACATATAAGACCATCGATTTTGCCACCATTTGGTCCAATTGCACCGACAGATACACATACTCAAGTGTAGCTACTCCTCTTTGTGTCGCAACTGTAACCACTGAGGAAGCCGATTGCCGTGCCCAGATATCCAGTGTTGGTGCACACGCACTTTTTTGGCAAGAGCATTGCTACCCTCAGCTTTCTTTTCCGCCCACCACTCGCCTCCAGGGATTGAACACAGCGTGGAAATCATGTGATATGGGGAACGTGGACACTTCCATCCTCGGCGTCTTTGATCCCCCACGTGCATTAAAGCCCGGTACTGCTATGAAGGCCCCTGCTCCAACGGAGACCGCAGGCCCTCCAGTACCCTCAATGGCCCAACCTGCTTCTCAAGCCGTGCCATCGCAGCCTGAGAAAACTGCTTCGCCAAGTACCGCACACATCGGCAACGATCCGTCTGGTAATGTCAACGTTAATTCACATCCACCAGTATGGGCTGGGTCAAATAATCCAGGAGGAAACGTCGACTCTTCTAGCGAGGCTCCCCCAACTCAAACCTCAAAGGCACAGGATCCACAACAGGTAGGAGGGTCGAATCCGACGGTACCGGCACCCATCAACCCACCCAATGCTGATTCACTGACCGCGAACTTGCCTGTTGCCCACGCACCTGCTACTAAAGATCAGCCCACTACCAATAACCAGCCTGCCGCTGCCAATCGACCTGGCGCATATCAAAGTGCAGTTGATCCCAATAACGAATCTGCGGCCCAGATGTCTGCTTTGCATCAAGCGCTTGGACCAGCTCCTGCTGCCAGTCCGCAATCTCACTCACAGCCAGATGGAACACCTCAGCAAGGGTCAGGCTCTCCGGCGAAGCTTCCAGCTTCGGCCAATTCTCCTGCTACCGATGGAGGCGCTCAGCCGGCTATCCCTATTTCACCCCAGGATCAAGCCGCGAACCCCCCCTCAAGTGGATTAGCCAGTAAAGAGTCACCGACTAACGGAGGCTCTCTGCATGGTGGCACTCAACCAGCGAGTGCAGGCTCCCAGCCAGCGAACGAGGTTCCTCAGTCAGCCAATGGGGCCTCCCAGCCAGTGAATGTCGACACTCAACCAGCGAGTGGAGACCCCCTCACTGCGAGCGGAAACTCTCGAAATGGGGCTTCTCAGCCGATCAGTGGGGTCTCTCCACCCATCGTCCCTGCCCAGAACCAAGGCTTGAGTCCGCCCTCGAATGAGGTGGCAAGCAGCGGAAGCTCCCTAGCAGGACAAGACGCTCAAAATCATGGTCCTCGTCCGGTAACTCCAGTACCGGCAGCCTCGCCACCACCTCAGTTCGTCATCCCTGTTGCAAATGGAGAAACCCTATCAGGCGCAGTCATCAATCCAAACTCGGTAATTATAGCAGGCTCGTCGGGTGGAGCAACAGTGCAAGCGGGTGCGCCAGCTACGCAAGTTCTTGGCCATGCGATATCCATAGATCCTGCAGGATCAGCTATCATTGACGGACAAGTACATACTTTGACCATGCAAATCCCTACTCCCATGAGTAATAACAACCAAGCTGCAGTACCGCAAGGAAGTAGCCCGGACATCTCGGTATCTGCTGGATCTCCGCAAAATCAGCCTATGGCAGGATCAAATTTACAGGTTTCGCCGCAGATCGCTGGCGCCCAAGATTTTGCTGCGACTACCGTCGCCAATCACAATGTCGCTGCTATTCCTTCTTCCCCAGGCGTTATCATTGTCGACGGCCAAACAATCGCACATGGTGCCGCCCCTGTGCTCATATCAAATGCTCCCGTCGCATATAATTCTGACGGTAATCTCGTTATTGGGACACAGACTTTCACCAATGTGGTTCCATCAATGGCGCCTTTACAGTCACCACCAATAGCGACGACCATAGCCAACCATGTCATTGCCGCTGTCTATCCTTCGCCTGGCGCTCTACTCGTCGATGGACAGATTATTTCACAAGGCAGTAACCCAGCAATCATATCGAATACTCCTGTTGTGTACCACTCAAATGGCGACCTCGTCCTCGGCACCCAGACCATCTCCAACATTTTCCCCTCCATTGCGTCTGTACCATCAGCTGCATCGTCGGCGGTTTTCACAGTGGCCGGTCAAGTAGCAAGTGTCTTGCACAACGGTGTGGGTATCGCTATCGCCGGAGCTATACTGCTACCGAACGTACCTGCTATTGCGATTTCAGGAACTGTGAGCGCCTCATACGGCTCTGCTGGTCTCATTGTCGGTTCATCAACGATAGCGTTGCCTTCATCGTCACCAGCGATAGGGTCGCCGATAGTCTTGACAGTAGGCGGTCAAGTGGCCACGGTCCTCCCGAACAATGCAGGTATTGCAATTGCTGGGACCACGCTGCAAGTCAATGGAGCTGCGATTCCTATTTCGGGAACTGTACGCGCTTCTTACGGTCCTGCTGGTCTAATCGTTGGTACTTCTACAGCAGCAATACCGTCTATTCGGGCACCCCAGGAATCTATGACATCGATTACCCTCGCTGGCCAAGTTTTCACCTACGCGGTATCACCGAGTGTGGGTGCATCGGCTAGTTTCAATAGTGTCATCATCGGAACGTCCACGATACCCTACGCGAGTACGGGGACGAACGGGACGATAAGTACTGGAACTTCCACCTTGTTGTACACCAGCGCGCTGATCGGGACGTCCGATGTGCCCTACACCAATACGGAGCCCAATGGAGCCACCATCACCAGCACGTCTACGGCTCTGTACACGAGTCCGATAGCAGCCACTGCCACTTCGGGAGTAGGGAGCCTGGTACTTGGGGGACTCAATCCTAGTGGGCCTAGATCTGAAGCTGCGAATGGAACGCAGACAGGAGCGTCGAGCACGAGTGGTGTGGGCGCACCGACGGGGCTGGCGGGAACGAGTGCAGCCGGTGGGAAGGGACAGGTACCCGTGAGTGGTGTATTGAGAGTGGGTATCTCTAATTGGGGCTTATGGATTGGTGCTGTAATGGTTATGATGGGTATCATTTGGGTTTGAATTTAGCGCGGCGTTGGCGGTTGGTTGGAAGCCATGATTGATGAAGGGTGAAAGAATGGTATCATTCAATTCGAGTGTACATAGACTTACTTGTAAATAAAATGACAGACATGTATATAACTCAATGTCGAAGATACGATCAGAGCACAGTATCTTCCATCGCAGGTCAGCCTACAACAGTATAGATCTCATCATTCTCTCAATCGAAGATCCAATACCGTCCTTGCCGTCTCAACTCCACCTCCACCTCCACCTCCATTTCATGCTGTATGTTCTATACAAGCCGATCAATGGCATCTGGTATGAAGGCGAAGATTCGTGATATACCTAGATGAATAGTGTGGGAGAGCTGGTATACAACATAAGATTATGGGTACGGTTATAGTTATACCTATGTTTATGTCCATGCTTATGATTATAATTATCGTTATGAATGGAAGCGAGGGAGGGGATAGGTATGTTGTATTATACGCACATTGAAGATACGTGCGTGTGGAATAGTCGCTAGCTGTATCAAGGATTTTGGGGCCGAGGGGGAGGATGAGAGAGGTGTATGGTATTGAGGTTTTGGTGGGAGAGAAGGGGGGGTTTTAGATGGTGGATTTAGATGGTAGATGGCGGATAGTAAGATTGTATCACGCGTATAAGATGGATGGTGAGATAGTGATTTCACGCTTAAGGGCAGAGTTCTGTCTCATACGATAACGACTATTGCGTGGAGAAAAGTGGGTGTGGTAGTAGCTAAGGTAGGTACCTGACTCTGTACCGCAACGCCACCGCGGCTCTAATTGATGGATATGGATATGGAGAAAGACACTCTGGCATTGGCGTATAGTGTATTGGGATCTCGCTATAAAGATGGATGATGACTTTTACGTGACAGCTGGATGTTGTCAGGAAGTCCAAAACACCAAAGAATAAAGGTATCTAGGCTTCAGAATTACTTGATTGAGACCGATGTGGTCAGAATATGAGGGTGGGGATTTATAGGATATTTTGGTGTGGGGACTAGGCTAATTATGCGATTTTCTCTAGGAATGCCAAGACCGCCACATGAAAATTGTCCGATGGTACTGTTGCTAGAGCTATTGATTTCCTATACTGTTGGTGGTGGAATTCGTAACGTGAATGGTGCTGTGAGTATGTTGTAGTTGGTGAATATAAAGCACTCTCAACACTCAGACGTGGAAACTTGGGGTCTTTGCAAAGAATGAGATGAGTATAGACTTAAGAGTACAAAGCAGCCTAGCTTCTCCTATATGGTCTGCCGCACCTATTCACGGATTAAAATCCGCAACTAAGGATGAACTATGGCAGGGCTAATCGTCACTGCTCTCCTATCCTTCCTAGCTGTGTCCTACAATCGGCAATTATTCATATCTGAAATATGTTGTGCACGCGCAATTATTTTTTTGCAGCGTCACACTGTTATGAAGTAGCGAACGGTGAAATCTCTAGGACTATTGCATCTTGGACGACAATTTGTGGGAGGAAGGGTGGAGAAGTGTTGGCTATGGGTGATGGACGGATGGCTTGGAGCTTGTTGGTCATGAAGCGTAGAATAGTAGTAGATGAGGGGGTTCGGGGGGGCTTATATTGCTCGTTGAGTTGTTTGTAGAGATGGTAATGTCTACTTCTTGCGAATGTAATGGTAAGTGCTGAATGCTGGTGGCTAGGATTTTGACTGTGTAGCCAAAACCAAAATAGAGTATCAGGTCAAAGACAGCTGGAGCTTGTTTTCGCCAGACGAAAGGATCTTGCGGGCTCCTCTTTCATCCATATCTTGACCAATAGAATTTCTCTTCTGCCTACCTTCCGAACTTCTTAAGTTCTAGCCATCTTAGAGGCGGATATACAAGAGCAGCCCAGGAGAAGCCAACGTAATTGCCCATCTAGTCAACGCGTCAGCAGATATTGCCGGCCCGGGAGTCGCAGGGAGCATGTATATCGAAAGCTCACATCAGCTCCAAATTCCCCCACCTGCTTCGCAATGGGCCCGATATACCACGCCTGAGCCATACACAGGATCGCCCCAGCCCATCCAATCAGAAAAGCTACCAATGCCGCGATCCCCAATGGCAGTTTACTCTGCGAGTTCCAACTTGTCCAGTCGTACCCCGTCCTCCGTCGAAAGATTAAATGCTCTTCCAGCGTAATTGCGATCCAGATGGCAAGCCAATACCCCATCAAAGCGAGGAAGTTGGTAAATATTGCACTCAAACTATTCCGCCCTGCGAGCGCGCAGAGGGTGTAGATGATCACACCGCATGTGTTCCAAACGAATCTTGGCACCTTCTGTGCTGCACGGCCCAAGATCTGGAAGTCGATGCCGCTGGAGTAGGTTGGGGCAATGACGTTTGGGATAAGGCCTAGAGCTATGACGACGGCTAAGAATCTACCAAAACCACCTAGTGAGGAGAACCCTTCGACGAGAAGGTTTCCTTGCCCAATTTTGTCGGCTGCAGCGTAGGCTGTGTTATTTGGGATGGCGGACGCAAGACCGATGCCCACTATGAGTGCGAAGGTGAAGGAGAATACGAGGCCGAGGAGCGAAAGGATAAAGAGCGGAAGGCGAGGTGTGCTCGGTGGGTAATACACGAAGAAGTCTGCTGCTCCGCCAGCATAGGTAATTGCGGCGCTGAAGCAGAGGGAGAAGAAAGATAGTCTGTTGCCGATAACCGTCCTGGGATCGCCAGAGGATGGAACGCTTAGGTCATACTGGGAGGAGGATACGCCGTAGAGAATACTGATTGCAATGACCTGTGGTAGCCAAGCATAACGCATATAAACGTGGAAGAGCTTGATGCCGAATGTTGTCACGACCCAGCTTATAATGGCGACGATTACTATCCCCACCACAACATTCAGGCTACCGTGACTGGACACGGCCGAGAGGATCTGACCTGCCACGACTAGGCCGATCATCGAATAGCCTAGCAAGACTATCAGATTAAGAACCACTATGAGCTTGCTCGGCCACCATCCGAACGTGTATCGTGCGAATATCATAGTGCGATTCCCGGAAAACGGACCCCATGTTGCGATGTATGCTACTGCACAACTGCCAAGGAGGGATCCGAAGACCGCGCAAAGCGCAGAGTCCTTGAAGCTGAGGGAGTATATTGTTGGCGCCAACATTCCGAGGGTGATGTTGACGGCCGCTAGATTGATTGATACCCACAGAAGGAACGCTTGCAGGTAATCTTTCCATGATTTGGGATGAGTTTCATGGGGCTCTACCCGTTGCACTCCTCGTGCTTCGACATTGTATTTCAGAAGTTGGTGCTCAAATCTTTTGAGATTTGAACCAATCGCTCCTGAAAAGCCTGTAGATGTACCTAGTGGCTGTGTCCTTTCGGCTGTATCCGGCGTGGGTTCGTCAGCCAGCCTCCCATCTCGCTCGAACCCTTTCTCTACATCCTGTAAGGTGGGAGAAGGCATCGACATTCCGCTTTATGGTAGTCAGTATTACCCCAAGAATGTAAAGGAAGAATGGGATAGCATGATTCTTTCGCTGGAATGACCCAGATCAAGTTCGACCGTATGATCTCAGTTCCACATCATCCACACTGCTGCATCTCCTTCTTTCCCATGCAACTGCTGCTAACGCATCGCATGGAAGAAGGTTGGATGGACAGTGTGACGTGACATGGAACACCGGTTGCATGCATATTATTGCACATTACCTTGATCAATGGATGGTTCTTCCCGGAGACTCGACATGATGCTCGGATTTATTCGGATATGTACCTCGATCAATATTGATAGCGCCGTAGGCTCGGATTCTTCTTCAAAAGGAGAGGTTAGCATCAATGACGACAACGGAGAGAAAGGCTGGGTAAAGGGAGATCAAGGGTAGGAACATCGATCTGATTGACGAGGAAAGAAATACACAGAGATGAAGAGATTCGCTTGATGAACGATGATAGGCGATAAAATTATAACTTTGGCGTACTTGCCTCAGGTATGCAAAGAGTAAACAGTAGCTATTCAACAGCACTGGAAAGTCAAGACTGTCTTTATTTACCTAGTCACACCAAGGAATTGTAGACGTTAATCATTGTGAAGACTGGCTGATCGAAATTTTCTGACGTTGATGACGCCATGAGATTAGCGTGTGCACAATACTCTAGAATACATAGATACTTATAGATCGGCTAGGTACAGTACGTACTAAACCACTAGTACCTTGATAGATGTTTTGACATGCACTCGATAGTATATCAAATGCGACCCTCATCAAGCCAAAACACACCTCGTGGAATACTCGTTGAGATATCAGGTGTCTAGACCATATACGGAGTACACAAGAGAAATTTGCAGCGCCAAGAATTCCAAAGTCTTGTGCACACGCTAGAATATTTCGAACGCTCACATCGACAACCACTCCCATCGCACCCAACACCATACCAACCCCCCATACCATCCTCATCCCTTCCCACCCCAACCCCAACCCCACAACCATGCCACCACCAACCCCAACCCCCCATCTCCTCCGCGCCCTCCGAGCAACAGAAACCATCAAAACCAGCACCCACCCACTCCGCCAACACCGAGCCCACCTCCCAAAACCACATACCCACCAACCACACTCCCACCAACCACGCACGCACCAACACCGCACCCTCCATACCTCCCCCACCTCATCGGCCCAAACCCTTCCCAAAACCACAGACCGAGGACCCATTTCTACAGAAACGACACAGACTGATTTCGGCGCCATGGATGTTTTTTCTAATGCTGTACGTCTCTTCATCCCCAATCCCGCATATGATCCCACACACACACCCACATACCACGACCAATTTCCACCCGCCAGGCCCCACTTCCCCTTTCTCACCCAGAACCTCCATTCCCCCATCTTCCCCCCGCGCGAAGCCTCCCCCCCCCACTCCACTAACCTTCCCCCTTTAGCCCGCCCCCGCCGCCTCAATAGACGCCTGCCTCCCCACCGGCTTCCACCTCTCCAACGGCGTAAAAATAACCAACAACGCCGGCCTCCTCCTCATCTCCGGCGAAGCGTTCGCCTGGCGACCCTGGCTCTCCCTCCCCCCACCCTCTCCCTCCAAAAACCCCCTCTCCACAAGCTCCTCAACCCGCCCCCCCACACCCACCCTCCTCAACCCCCACGGCCAATTCCACACCGGCGCCTCAGCATGGGGCATCCTAAACCTCGTATGGCCGAAGCCGGACCTGCTGATCTTGGGTGTTGGAGGCAGAATGGTGCCGTTGGCGGAGGAGACGAGGAGATATTTGGGGGAGATGGGGGTGAGGGTTGAGGTTGCGGGGACGAGGAATGCGGCTGCGCAGTTTAATCTGTTGGCGACGGAGAGGGGGGTTGGGAGTGTGGCGGCGGCGTTGGTGCCCGTGGGGTGGGGGGTGGGGGCGTGATATGCTTGGGTTTGGTTTGGTGGTGGTGGTGGTGGTGGTGTTCGATTATTGAGGATTGGGGAACAATCATAGGACATGGAAGATAGAGGGTTGAGCAGGTTCTGGGTGTTGTTTGGTTTACAACACCGGTATATTCACGACAAGAATAGGAATGTGGAATATATACATTATGACCATCCTCTGACATTACCCTTCTTTCTCTCCCCTAAATACATCCTCCTCATCAGAACCAACCAACAATTACAAGTCACAGGATGCACTCCCACCCCTCACCCACAGCTCAAAGCCACTCACAGCACCAACGCAGCAACAGCACCCAACCCAGCCACCAACCCCCCAACAACAACCCGACCCGCCGCACTCGAAGGGCTCGTCAGAACCCCCGTCCCCGTCGGCGCCACAGAAGGATTGAACGGCCCATTCGGCGTCGCAGTCGCAATCGCCACAGACGTAACCGGTAACACGCCCGTAGGTACTGCGCCGCTGACACCCGGCGTTACGGAAAGGAACTGTGTAGAATTGACCAGCGCACCGGGCGGTGCGGTGTTGGGCGCGTAGCTGAATTTGAAGCCGGAGGAGTGCGTGATGTTGGAGACTTGGCCGGTGGGGGCGGGGACGTAGTAGGGGCCTGTGCTGAGGGAGAGGGTGGGGAAGGGTTGGGTGGGGGTTGCGGGGCCGGTGGGGGCTTGGATTTGGCCGTCTGAGATTTGGGAGACAAGTGGGGTGGAGGTGTCGGGGGTGGTGGTGCTGATTGGGCTGTCGGAGCTGATGGGACTGACTGGTGCGGAGGATGATGATGATGATGAGGGGTTGGAATTGGAGATGCCGAATTGGGAGGAGTATTGGAAGTTGCCATCGTGAGTTCCCCCGATCGCAATGATCTTGATACCGTAGCCCTTGTCTTGCGAGGCTTCGAGTGTGGTGTCTGGTGTGTAGGAGTATGATCCCGTGTTCTTCGTGCTTGGAGTTATGCAGGTGGTTGGCACACAGTTGATTGCGGGACCTTTGCAGAGAACAAGAGCGACATCCGTTATGTCAGATAGGAGCTAGTAGTTGTATTAGTATCCGTAGAATGAAGTGATTCTAATGAGGAAGTACACACATGCCAGGTGATGCTGAAAGCGTTGCCAACTGGGACGTTTTTACCAAGGGCAGGGGTATCGATAGCAAGAATATTGGGAGTAGTATCGTAGCCTATACCCGTCGGGCAGGACGAGAGATCAATAGCAGAGGTGAGGCCAGCATAAGCCGAAAAGGCCACGATCGCGGTGGAAGCACGCATTGTGATATTGGAAAGATCGAATCTCCTGGATGTTTCGATCTGTGATTGATATGCCAGAGAACGAGAAATACGAGCAAAGTCGTCAAAGAGAAATGTAGATTGCTAATGAGAGTTTGAAATGAACGAGGGTAAAGAGCGTGAGACTGGACAGCGAGGCAGTGCGGGTAAAGGAATGAGGTGCGACGACGATGGCTATTTGAAGTTCATCCCCAGCCGACGGGATCATTGCACACTCAGGGGCTCGTATTTCCAGCTTGTTTAGCTGAAACCCGGGCTGAGATCTCCATTGGGTTAGCCCCGAAAGCCTTCAGGGGTAATCGGACCCTGGATGAATTGGACTATCTCAGCCGCACCACTGGTTGATGAGATTCATGAGATATCTTTCGTGCCTCTCTGCAGGAGGTGTGTAGGTATGTGGCTATTCTCTCCGCATGTTGCAGTGTCGTGGGCGCCATCATCTTGTGTTGAAGCGAGACCCGTTATTCTGTACCAATGTGAAGGCGTGGTATGCTCCGTTGAATCCTTTGCGCCTTAATTTTGGATCCTTGCTAGGCGACAGGATTGAAGCTGTGCGTTGAAGGATTTTGAAGGAAGGAGACCGTTGGCCTGCGAGGCCACCATTGTTATTGGGAAACCTCTAGATTTTAATCCCATCGGAACCTCCGACTGCGATGGGTACAGCAATAACCACAATCAAGCAAAGAACGATGCCAGTCAGAACGCAGAGTCTGCGGCGCGGAGACTGTACCTTGCTCGCAGGATATCGTTGTACCGCTTTCATTCTCCTTCTGACAGCGTCCATGTAAGTCGGTGGAGGCTATTCCATATCGTGCTCCACATAGGACGGAGGTCTGGTAGGGAACCTCGGAAGGGCCACGAAGGAGTGATCTGCTAGATGTGCTGCTTCCAAGTCTGTCAATGGAACATCATCCCTGTTTGGTGGCATTGTGGGGATTTCGAGACCTTGGACGTGATGCGACAAACTCGGGCTTGGGTGAGGTGGAAGCTGGAGTAACGTGGATTGAGGACTTGATGGGAGATAACAGAACGTTGGCTACCTTTTCTTTCATTCTCGTTCTCATGTTCGTGGAGAGTGTGGCTATCGTGTCTTTTCCTGTTTCAACCACTGTACTGGCGACTTTCGCGACCGGGAGTCGATCTGAGTGACGGCTGCGCCACGATACATTGGTTGCATCTGGTATCACCATCATCGACAACGTCCCAGTGGACTTCATGCCTATGATCTGTCATCTTAAGAGGAGAAAAAGTCTGGGATGGACCAATATATTTACGCTCGCCCACGTCCTACTCCACGTGGCCCTTGCGTCATCCCGCCCCACCATACAGATTTTCCCAGCCAACAGCGAGAGTTACGCAACAAAATGAAACGGTATCCAATGAACGCAGTGCTCCCATTTTCAAAATCGAAGTTTTCGAGAAGAGCGCCTGTTCGATCTCGTCGTTGAAATATCACGAGATCGCACAAATGGAGCTCTACGTTGTACAGCGCAGTACAATCCGGTTGAGGGATTGCCGGTCGTAAAGTTCGAACATACCAACTTCATCCAATTCATACTCGACAACATCAAGGCTCAAGTCTACTGCAAGCCACCTGTTAATACTCAGAGGCCAGCCACAATTAGGTCCACGCGAGGCTTCCTTCGCGGCAGGTTGCAGTCGTAGCTGATGGTATCTGTGATGCGCTGGTCGTGCTCTGATCTCAGAGAGGGGAGGGGAGTAAGGCGAGGTAGGGAAGCGCGCTAGCGAAAAAAGGTCAATGGTGGCTGGTGAGATTGGTTAGAACATGGATGGAGCCATATCCGGATCTAGAGATGGAGGAGACGGAAACTCTCAATGATACAATACGTACCCATTCCACAGAAAATACTGTGAGCAACGCACGGAAGGGATTTCCTCATATCTACAGTCTAGCTAGCAGCTTGTTCAGAGAGCCGTGGAAGCGTTGTGCAGGATCTGTAGCTCAGTGAACACTATGTACGAGAGTCAGGGCTTACATCGACACTGAAGATTGTTCGTCATACAGGTGTCTAGTGATGCTGTGAGAACGCATTCCAAACCCCGTCGCGCTTTGTTTACCGTCAAACGTGACTGTCCTGGCGAGCGCACTTTCATCGCATTGTGTACTCGATCCTGCACTAAGTGTTCTTGTTCCTGGAGATGCTGTATCGGATTACGTAGGCAAGGAGTCGTGCCCTCTATCCTATCTCTTGCGTTCAAATTCAAGTTTAAGCTATCATTATGAACTCCTCAACCACCAAAGAGTGATCTGAAAATTCTGTAGTGATCTTCTGCACAACTATAGTTCTGAACTTTGAGGTCCATCATGTTGATTCCCTGATGAAATCCCTTACACGAGAGAATGGCGCTACAGATGGCTTACAATTTAGGAGGTCTGATACTCCGACGTAGCTGACTATGACGAGATGGTTCTATGACCCTATCTCTAGACCTCTATCAACTATACACGTACGAAAAAAAGATAGGAGTTCTATGACTGGAGGAAAGTTGTGTTTATTTGTTGTAAAAATCACAATCTCAGTACCTACGCACTCGACACCCAAAGTTCAAGAAGTCTTACGGAAGTTCCCTCTCCTCATTCGCTCCAGCGCTGAACCAGAACAGTGTAAACAATATGCCATATGAAGATGAACTGGCGGGTAGCTCAAGTTTCAAGGAGCATTTTAGAGGACTCATAGTGGCCACCTTTACGGGGGCCTGGATTCCAGTAGATATGGAGATTACTAGGTCTTTATATAGAAGTGCGAGCATGACATTATCGGTAATAGAAAATATCGTATTTCGGAATAACTGTAGATAGCAATAAACTGGAATGGATCTATAATGGTAGGATGGTCTTTATAGCTTGCGCTAGTTTAGCCCATCATACCATTCTCGGTACTTTATTGTCGGCGCTCCGGGTGGTAAGGGAGCTTCTAGATATTCTTCTGGTCTAACAGGTTGGGATTTAGGCGTCCCGTGGCTATCAAGCCTGCCATCTGTAGCTTCTTGGTCAGGTTGCGCCATGAATAAGCGGTTCTTGTTTTGTAGCTCGAGCACCTCAAGCTGACGCTGATAGTCTGCCAATGCCCAAGTTTCGGAGATTGAACACTGTCTGTGTCAGCACAATTCCCAACGTTACGCAGAGTGCAGACTTGGGCCTATTACCTCAACGACTTGGCTGCCAGTGGAAGAAGTTGGCCCTGATGATGATGCTTCCGGATGTACCTTTGGGTGAAGTGCTGAAAGTGCCGCATCCCGAATTTGTGGCAGATTGCTATCTTCATCCGCAGAGTTGACACTCCGAGTAAGCAGCTTTAGCTCGCGTAATTTTGGCAGGCGATCAACTCTGACCGGAAAATCTCTGGAATCTGGAGTGAAATGATCTATGCCCCTGCCAGCCTGGACCCCGCCACTTTGGGGTTTGTAATTGGACTGCTGATGGGTTTCTGAAGGGTAACTGTCTTGCCACTGGGAGTAATCGGATGACGCATAATCTTCGAATTGATCCCCCATCTTTACACTGCCGGGCAACCGGCCTTGAAGAGCGTTTGCGCTGGAATTCGCAAAAGAAAATCCCTGGGCGTTGATTTCTTGGTTTGATAAATCACTCATCCGTTGTGGTAGAGTTCGCCCGCTATATGAGGAGCCTTGCTGCTTGCCTCGCTGTGAGCCAGGGCTTTCCGTCTCATCGCTTAAGCCTTCTACCCTGTCACTTGTACGGTGTCTCCCAGATGATGGGTCATTGAGCCGGAAAAGAGGGCGATCCCTCCGCGAGTGACGGGGCCAGGCTCCCAAAGATTCTGGAATGGAAATGATCTTTTCCTCCTCGTGATAACAGGAAGTATGCTTATCTAGCGCCTCCCGGTTTTTGAAGGTCCAGCCATTAAATCCACATGCAGCATCTATACATTGGAAACGGGGAGCGTGGCCATCCTCGTGATGCTTTCGGAGCTCGACCGAATCAAAACCTATGGTAGAACGAGGGCAATTTGGATAACGGCAAAAGAACGCACCCGATTCATGGCGCGCTTGGAAAGTCCTCAAATTTGCGTCATTGGGATTTTCTATTGCCAACAGATCCTCGACGATGCTTTGGTACCGAGCTCGAATATCTGTGAATAGGTTTTGATCCAAACAATTCCTGTCAGCACTGGCTACGTGTGAAGTTAGCATCAGAGGAACTCCAGTGGTGGCATTTGAAGCCACATACAAGAGGGACTGGTGACAGAGTCAATATTCGGAGACCTCTTCCTCCAATGTAGCAGTGTCTTATCCAATAAATTATAAGCAGGAGCCGAAAGCTCTAAGGGGTCCCAAGGTCTCCCTTGTGCGATGGGGGTCTCGTCTTCATCGTTACTATCCCCAAATTTCTTTATAGACATGTCATTATACCTCATAACAAGAGACTCCAAAGCCTGGTGCAGAGAGGGTATCTCATTCGCCAGTATGCAAGACTCGGCATTTGGATCGAACATGTCTATGAGATGGTCAAACCAATGATCGTTCGCATACGGCTGCAAATCATGGAGGCAGAGCGCAATCGCCGAGAGCAAGTCTTGGTTGGCGATGTCCTCATCAATCAAGTCAAAGCTTGACACCATATAGAGAACGCAAGCCAATGATACGGTCATATGGGCTCTTGGTGACTGCAAAAGGGGGAAGTGATGAGAGTGCTGTAAGTAACTAAATGCAGCGGTCAGAAAATCTAAGCGAAGACTGGAAATGTTTAAACCTACTGCAGGGCCGTAGAATGACAGAAAGTCACGTACCCACCAGGACCCTAGGCATACATCAAAGTCAGCTTTGCTTTATTAGGCCCCGAACAAAGTTACGAGACCGCGCTGTGGAGTAGAGAGGTGCTTGAAAGATAGGACTGTTCCTCAACATCAACCAGCTATGAAAAGCGGGTAAGCGAAAATTTGCTCAGAATATCCATATGCTTCCAAGACATCAGGCAAGTCGACGTACGTCGTTAGATTGAACGACTGTGAAGATGGGCAGATTCAAAACTTCACTCGGAAAGTGCCTCACCTCTTCAACGTCGATGATTGGGTTGCATAAAGTCAGCACGTCGCCCCGAATTCTAGTTGACTTCGTTATCTTCGGGACTTGGCCGTCCAAGACGATGCCACTCTCCAACTCGATCCGCCTTAGGGGACGTTTTGCGACTATCATCCATTGAAATATGCGTAAGGCCCTGCGTTGATTGGCAGTCCCTCCATCGCCACAGATTGCTGTAATGAGTTTGTGATACCTTAGTGCTCGTCAGCGTACGCTGATATCGAATCAATGATTTGGGAAGAATATTACAGAGCCTTGATCTCCTGCGGCAGAGTCTCAATTGCATCACGTATGTCCATCTCAGAGTAGAGGGATCTAAGTGCGGACATTACCAATTTGACCCAGAGAAACATCCCTAGCATATATCAGATCCATGGGAGATCGTGAAGACTCCGGGATATACTTACCGTGGGCCTTGGTCATGATTTGATCCCCCAAGTCTTCGATGAGTTCGGAGGAGAATTCGTGATGGAGGTTGCGGAGTTGTGAGTTGACATATAATGAAATAGTGTGGTTGACATTTTCCGCATAGTCGTCTAGCCGCACCGTTGGCTTCAATTGTAGAAGTTTGGATATGGACGCGATTTTCTGGCTCGCGATCAGAATCTTGCAAGCTCCTGCGGACGGCCCCTTGATCACTAAGAGATCCTCTATAACCTCCTCATAGTCGTTTCGGGAACACTCATCTAAGCCATCCACGACTATTCGCACTGCTTTATCGGCTGATGCAATCAGCTTTTCAAGTATGATCCCGAGACTTTTCTTTGTTGGCCGCAAGCCATTATTGGCAAATGTTTCCAGTATGTAAGGCGCAAGTTCCTTCTTAGCTGCGAGTAGTTGAGTAGCAAGATTCCGTAGGATCTCACTCGATAATCCCAGGGAAAGCTGCCGGTGTGAGCAAAAGTAATAAATGACAAGCGTGTCCGTTGTGTCTTGGATGTGCTCGATGATCTTCGAACATATTATACTTTTTCCTATGAAGAGGTCAGCCCCGATTTGTAATGAGACTGACAGCAGGCAACCCAAGTGACAATATGCGCTCAATACAGGTGTCACTGTGTTACAGTATCCCGATAACACCCATGGGACTAATACATCTCCTTTTGACCAGATTGTCTGGGAACAACGATAGTAGAATGATACTAGCGCCACTCTAGTGGTGTAAAGAACATAGAAAGACCAAGCACCTGGGGTCTGTGACTCTCAGGACTCTTGGCAGTCATACTCTTCCACATACCAATCTCTCTCGTAGCCAGCCTGAAATTTTAAATATATTCTGGCAAAAGGACATGCGTAACACTCACCAGCTCCGGGCTTTCCGTTGAGCCAAACGAAGGAGGGTTCGCGGCCTTTCTCAATCCATGAGAGAATCGTTGCTTCCTTGAGCGCCCAATGATCACTCGTACCATTGCATGCTTTTAATAATTTCATGAGTGTGTTTTCCTGCTCTTCCCCTGCATTTAACCATGCGACTGCTTCCCTCGTTTGGGTAGCAAGCCTCTCACGCTCAGCTTTGTCAACTTCATCCGCATGTTTCACTCGCCAGTGGTTGATTTGGCCAATATATTCACTTCTCCAGGACTTGGCTTCGGTGATGCTGATTGCGTTGGCCTCAGCATCGATCAGATCTCTATGTTTCCTGATACCCTCAAGAATTCCTTGGAAACGCAGGCTGAAAGAATTCCACAGAGAATCGAATACCATTTTCCAAGCTGTAAGGCGAATGGGATGCTTCATCAGCGGAAGGTTGGGCAAAAGATATACCTAGCTCACCGCGTTGCCGGAAGAATTTGTAGGCTCTGCCGTGGAATTCAAGTATATCAGAATAGAAGAAGCCAAGACTCTGCTGAAAGTCGTCATTATCTCTAAAAGCGACAGATAATTTGTCGAAGCGTGGCATCGCCTCTCCTATCATCGCATAAGCGTCGATTAACTTTTCGAGAGCGGAAATATGGCCCTGAGAGATCTAGGGGTGTGTTACAAGAAGTCAGTGACGTGACTCTATCATTGCAAGGACACTCGATGGCTATCCCTCCGGTCACTAAAGCTCTAGTAGAGGCTACACCAACCTGAAGTAGGAGCTTTATCGGCGCCTGCATGGGAAATTAGCTAGCTCTGGCAGTCTTTCGCCAATACTTACCCAAATGTACGGTAGATATGGCGTTCCTTGACACAAAACCTCAATGACCCCTGAATACTTTTCAATTCCTGCCAGAAAGGGTTGTATACGGTGAAATCCACGAAGCGATCTTCGTAGCTGAAGTTGGCGTTCAATGTCCCTGGTAGCGATCCATACATCCTCCATTGTTGTCAGCGTAAATGAGCGGGCATCATCCTTGCTCACCGAATCTCTGAGCCGTTCGAATGCGATACCGAAAGATGTAGGCGGGGCAACATTGGTTGCCGTGGATATGGTTGATACCATTGCAAATACAAGACTCACAGCAGCCTGGCAAAAGCAGCCTTGTGTGACGTCTGAATGGTCTCAGGCTGGCGCTCTAAGTTGCTCTAAGATTTGCAAAGGGCCGCTTGTCAGTGAGCACCACCCGCGCTGAAGACTGGTGATAAAAGTGATGAACGATACTGTGTTCATGAGTGGATTCGTGAAGACAGATGCAACGGCAAAATGATCTTCATATCTAGGATACTATTGTGAGGCTACTTGCGTTGGTACAATTGCCTGTGGAAACCGCAGGTATACAAGGCTACATCGTATGTGTGGGGGTTGTGCACTGCCTGCATAAGAGACCCGAGCGACCAATCAGAAGAATGAGGCTGAGACCATGGCTGACCGCCCACACGCACCCTGCCTGTTCCGTTGAGCCTCAATTAGAACAGTAGATGCCACCTTCAGTTGTATCAGAATGAATGAGTAGATGGGCGCCATCAGAGATTAAGGTAGCTGATAGATAGCCAGGGTTTGGAGCGTGCGCAGCGATGACCGATCGGCAACGGGATGAGAGACCGTGGAAACGGATCTGCCTAGATCATACCCTAAGCTCAGAGGTCTTCTCCAGTCAATCCGAGCATTATAAAGCTGTCAAAACGACAGCAGAGCCCTGCAGCCAGGATGTCCACATTTCGGACCAGCGACTGTCAAGTTTAGTCCGAGACGATCAGGATGAAAGGAGAGATGAGAATCATGATGAGCATTGTCAAAACCTGCGCCCACGATGTAATGGAGGTGCGTACCAAACCATGGAGCGGATATACGCCGGCTCATCCCCTTTTCACCAGCACCAGATGAAGCCGTCAATTGCGTTGTCAACGAGGGAAGTCCATTGCATCACGCACTCGATTGGTCGGCTCGAAGCCAGCAGTATGTGTGCACCGAGCAGCATATGACATACTCCATATCGCACGAGAATTCTCAACCGTTGACAAGTGACACTTCCATTACTCAGAGAATATCATTCATGGATTGCAGTAGAAGCCAGTCAAACACCACCGGTTTCATTGCCCACGAAGCATCGCTTGGTCCGTCCCATGGTCGGTGTGTCCCGGGCGAGCCTCGTGGGGTTCCGAGCGGACTCACTAAAGAACAGGTCTGCTTTGGCATGGTAGGACGATCCTTCTGATTGATATCTGTCGCTGAGTAGTAACGACTGACAGCTCAGTCCTAGCTCGAAAATATTCCTATCCTTCAACGGCAGCCTGGATTCTTTGAGCATGTCGACGGATATATTGCAGTCTCCTTAATTACAGAATTAGAGACAACGCAACTCCTCTCGGACTCGGGGCATATGATCGGAGCAGTCGATTCTCGATATTCAAGGATATTTAAAGTCTTCCAGGGCGAAGACAGCATTGAGTCTCAAGCTTTTGTCATTCCTCTAACCCTCGAGGAACACGGCACAAGTCGCGACAGAGTCAGACCAGGACGTAAACAGACGTCAAGGTTGCAGATTAGACCTCTTACGTTGTCAGTGATCTGGTACGGGCTAATGGATAAGTTTGAAGATATAGGCGAGTTCTTCTTGCAATGCTCGGAATATCTGCAAGCTCCTTCACACTGCGATCGCAATGTACCCTATCGCAACCCCCAGAGCTTGTCCGGAAGAGATGAAAATCCAGCTATGACATTTGATCTCAGAGAAAAGCTCACGTTCTCCGAGTTTGAGACACTGACACAAGGAGCTGATCTATCGGCTAGCCTTCAAACTGGTAACACATATCCGGAGACAGAACCACAAGCGGCAATTCGAACGCCACTACATAGGTAAGCCGACAAGCCGGACTCGTCTTCAATCTTATCCTGCAAAGTAGACGGCTACCGCTGATAGGTTCTAGTCATCAAAAGCAAGCTTTGACGTTCATGTTGAGGCGCGAAGAAGGTTCAAAGGAATTCTGGAGGCCAATTTCCAACGAGACCAATAATATGACACGGTATGCACGCGAATTATTGGTGGAAGATATCCATAGGCCGAGATGGGGAGCTAATTCTGTTCAAGGTACGTGAATACAAAAACTGGAGAAATTTGTCATTCCCACCCGGGTGAAGTCAAGGGAGGTATCCTTGCGGACGCTATGGGATTAGGAAAGTCATTGAGCATGATATCTCTGCTGGCGACAGACTGGTCACATCGAGCCAAGCGAATAAGACCGACGCTGCTCGTTGTTCCGCCTTCTCTCCTTCGCACATGGGAGGATGAGCTAGAGATTCACACCCACTCAGATACCCTAAGGCTCTGGAAATACCACGGGCCGAAGCGCTCAGATGACACGACTGTGATGCTTGCGCATGACATCGTGTTGACGACTTATGATGTAGTGGCCTTAGAATGGCGTAGTCTCAACAATGGGCGAAAACCTCTTTACTCGCGCAGCTGGCATCGCATCGTCTTGGACGAAGGTGAGTCAAAGCCCCAGATTGTGAACGCGCCAGCCAACGTATGTTTCTTAGCCCACGAGATCCGTAATTGCAATACCATCCGGGCTAAAGCGATCTACGCTCTGAAAGGCCACTTGCGTTGGGCCATGACGGGGACTCCAATCCAGAACCGGTGGGAAGATCTTGCCAGCTTACTCATATACCTCGAAGTTTATCCAAACAGTGATACAAGATCACTCAGGGCCATGCTGAGACCAACCCCATCCAATTCGCACATACGGAGTATGCTGACCACAATCTGCCTACGTCGGCCTAAGGACGCAATAGATTTACCTCCTCGCACAGACAAAATACGTAAAGTTCAATTTGAGGTCGACGAAGCCGCAGCTTACAAGGACATGAACGAGTTTGTAATGGCTAACATTTCTCAGGAAGCAGGGCAAAGTCACCCGAGGACAAACTCTAATATATTAACGAAGATCAACTCGCTCAGGCAAATATGTAATCTTGGGACTTCTTATCAAAGCTCTCAGCATCGATCGAATGAGTTCGAAATTGATATTGCCAACGAGCAAGAACTTTTTGACGGCATGATGTGTGCTGGGGCGGCCGTCTGCACCAGATGCAATGGGGATCTTGAGGAAGGCAACTCGGATACCATTGGCGGACCACAACTCGCCACTTGCGGTAGACTGATATGCGCTTCTTGTTTCGTTATGTCAGAAACAACTATGGATGCCGATCATGTAGCCTGCCTGGGTCGAGCACATTGCAAGCTTCTTGCAGTCGATGTGTCCGACCCAGCTCCAATCCTCACACAGCCATCGATGTTGCGATTATCGACCAAGATTAGAGCACTGCAGAATGATCTACTGAACGTGCCTGTGCTGGAGAAGAGGTAAGTATTCTCGTTAGAGCTGAGCTATCACTGCAATATGTTCTTACGTATCTAACAGCATCGTCTTTTCCTCATGGACTACAACTCTAGACCTCATCAGCACGGCTCTCAGAGAAGTCGAGATACCCTATACACGCGTTGATGGGACGATGACTCGCAGCGAACGCCAGCAATCTCTTACATCCCTTATTAGAGATCCTCAGATTCGAGTGATATTGATATCTCTTCGCTGTGGCTCGACGGGGTATACAATCCCAGATTTTTCTATCAGCCCATAATTTCTAACTTCATCAGGCTTAATTTGACTGCTGCAAGCAATGTCTTTCTCATGGAGCCACAATGGAATCCTATGCTTGAAGATCAAGCCCTTGATCGTGTGTATAGGATCGGGCAGACGAAGAAGGTCACGACCATTCGGTATATCGTGAAGGGCACTGTGGAAGAGGTGAGTTATAGTCAATCGTTGTCCATCACAATGACGCAAGTCTGAATGTGTCGAAGAGCATTCGCCATCAGCAATCAAAGAAAAGAGACATGGCTGAGCATGCATTTGCACTTGCTAAGCGGAACGATGACTGGATCGAGGTCAGTATTGGTCTTTCATATGGCTGAGCTTTCAGTTGACCTATCTAATTAGCTGCTACGGGCAATGCTTACCAAAGTACCTTCATGATTCCAGCGATTGAGGAACGGAAGCCGGATCACTGTTGGAATAGAGTACTATCATAGAACATGATATGAATCAAAGACTTGCTAACGCGTCATGACGAACCCGACCAATAGACATTAACGAGACACAAGCCGTAGACGTAGAGTGATCTTGCTGGGAGTGAAGGGCAATTTACGCCTTAAAAACCTTGGCATTCTTGGGTTCCCAAGGACTAATTTACGACAGAGAGGATCATCTGGGCCCGATGCCATTGTGCCTAATCTCGACTTGATGCAGCATTCCAGCTTCTTCAAGTAGCGTAAAAAGCTGTCACTCATCATGGTCAAAGATCAGGAGCCTTTGCTCTCAGAAGACCGCCCGTCTTCCGACCAGTCCAGCGAGCGACTCGTCGAAGAAGAAGAAGCCCTTCTCGCCGGCCAACTAAAGTCTCAACATTCCAGATACGGCTGGAGCTTCTGGCGAGAAGTCGGGCTTTTCAGCTGGGCGCTCATCGCCACCCTTCTCGTGATCACCCTGGCCGTCCTGTACCAACACAAAACTACTTCACAGCCTAGCGACTCCGGCGAATGGGACAAAGACGGAAAGCCGATGGGAAAAAGAAACCTGATATTCATGGTGTCTGATGGTATGGGGCCGACAAGTTTGTCGTTGACGAGGAGCTTCAGGCAGGCTGAGAGCAATTTGCCTATCGATCAGGTACTGGTACTGGATCAGCATCTGATCGGGTCGTCAAGGACGAGGAGTACGTCCAGTCTGATTACAGATTCGGCGGCTGGAGCTACGGCATTCTCATGTGGGAAGAAGAGTTATAATGGTGCGATATCAATGTTACCGGACCATTCGCCCTGTGGAACGGTGCTGGAGGCGGCGAAGAAGGCCGGATACATGACGGGGTTGGTGGTAACAACAAGGATCACAGATGCCACGCCGGCGTGCTTTGCAGCCCATGTGAATAGACGAGATGAGGAGGATAGAATTGCTGAACAGATGATCGGCGACTACCCGCTCGGCAGAGTAGTGGATCTAATGCTGGGAGGTGGAGAATGTCACTTTCTACCTAACAGCACCAGGGGTTCTTGCCGAAAAGACGATAAAGATGTGCTCGAGATGGCGAAGAGTAGAGGTTTCAATTACGTGGGTAACCGAGAAGAGTTCGATAGCCTTGAGGTTGGCAGAGTTGTCAAGCTACCTCTGTTGGGACTCTTCGCTTACACAGATATTCCATACGAGGTAGATCGGAGGAGCAAGAATGACATATACCCATCGCTTGACGAGATGGCGCGTACAGCATTGACTGCACTGAGCGCAGCTACAAGAGACAGCAATCAGGGGTTCTTTCTCATGATCGAGGGGAGCAGGATTGATCATGCCGGTCACGGTAACGACCCTGTAGCCCAGGTGCACGAGGTTCTTGCGTATGATAAAGCGTTTGCGAGCGTTCTCGACTTCTTGGACAAGGATGAGGTCGAGGGTGTTCTCGTCGGTACCAGTGATCATGAGACAGGTGGATTGGCTACAGCTCGCCGTAAGCAGCTTTACTTACGCTTCTACACCTTAACTAATGAAAGCAGAACTTCATGAAGCCTACCCGATATACCGCTGGTACCCTGATATGCTCATCAACGCAACCCACTCTGCCGAGAACCTCGCCTACCAACTGCACCACCACGTCTCCACCCATGTTGCAGCAGCTCGCGATGCCATATTAGCTTACATCCGACACATCCTACTCGAGCAAGGCCTCGGTGTCTACGATGCTACAGACGATGAACTGAATCGGCTGGTCGATAACTCAGACCCTTGGCCAGCATCCTACATCCTCGCAGACATCATAAGCCGGCGGGCGCAGGTGGGGTGGAGCACCCATGGCCATTCAGCTGTAGATGTGAACATATACGCCTCGAATCCTAAGCACGCGAGATCCTTGATCGGAAACCACGAGAATACTGAGATTGGAGAGTTCATACGGCACTATTTAGAAGTAGATCTAGATTCTGTGACGAAAGAGCTGAAGGAGGCGGAATCTTTTCTGTCTATGGGAAAAGCTCTTGAAGATGTTGACACAATGGTAGACTTGGATCATTATCAAGGCGACTTCAAGCGAAGTCTGGGATGTGGTTGCGGTGAGCATTAGATGAGTCTGGGCTTGTTGGGTTAGCGAAGGCGTCGATATGAATGACATTGCTGGCGTGGGCGAAGTGCTGAAAGACACCTTTTGTATAAGTAGGAGCTGATACCCATCCAAACACCTGTTGATTTCTAGGCGTCCGGCCGTCCTAACCGTGGCGAAGACCACCCTACTTCCTAAGATCAGGACCTCCGCGCCTGGTGTATGCTTATGATCTGTGACAGAGCTAGAGGCAGACTAGATTCTGCTATGCCGGCCTTATTGCCAGTTTCAAAGCATCGAGCTTGGACAATAGCCTTTGCATCTTTGGAGCTGATCAATACACGGCGGTATATTGCCGTTATAACAACGGCAAAGTGGACAATGCTACTCCTGATGAGGACTCCACGACTATTCAGATGCCATAACATCCCTATCTACTGCTCGATGCTGTATGCTATTTTCAGCATGGTACTAGGTTTCTAAACCTCCGGGACAATACAAGCGAGCCCATGGGAACCGGATATTCAAGACTTTGCTACCTAGGAAAACGTCACGACGACCCCATAGGCTCACAAAAGCTCTTTGGTCCAGAACGAGCGTGCGCTTGGACGGAACTGGCTCTAGTCCCCAGATTGAAACGTAACAGAAAGATGTTCCGACTGCCGGAGATGCTATCAATATACTTGATTCCGCCAGAAAATAATCCTGATCGAGGTCTGAAGCCCTACAGTCATCTCATTATCTTTCATGGTCTTGAATGGGTGGATCTGCTGCTTGTAGCTGCAAGTCGTTCCCAAATTCTGGAGGCCAGGGATGAATACCCAGCATCAGCCCAAGGCTTCACTATTTGGCTTCCTCCTTCCTCACATTTGAGATATCACCATTCACTATATACAGAAGCGTGAGACAGACCTCTACTCCAAGCTACATATTGCGTAGACCAGCGCTTTGCCTGGGCTAGTGCTTACGCCTACGACGAAGCGTTTCGATTCAATAAAGAGTCTATGGCAGTTCCACAAGTCTGGATAACGACGTGGCCTCGAGTAATTATAGCCTAGAAATACAGACTAGGAATCTCATCGCCACAGCTTCCAACGGCATCAACGACAAACAGGTAGTAGGTTCTGCTCTTTTGTCTAGCGTCTATGTACCCATCTTGAGAGGAAGTCCGCGCGAAGAATTCATCGCTTTTGTCTTACCAGGCGCGAAAGCACCTTTGGTGACCTTTACAATAACCATCCATACCTCTGCCCAAAGTCCTTCCCACCTCTCTTCTTGTATAAAGGACGGCGAGCTCAAGTTGCTCCACCTCTGGGTCCCGCAATCCGCCACAGCGACCCACGGCCTATGCTTCCTCGAGCAGGCAGGCTTACTGAGAAGCTGCTGCTGCTGCATTGGCCGCCATTCTGTCCGAAATCTGCTCAAGCCCGATGGCTGAGCGTGTTCTCCTCATGTCGTCACCCGCCACAGTACTGTCTTCCGATTCAGGCAAGCTGCTACTCTTGCCAATCGTGGGATTGCTCTGATCTGCGTCGGGCGCAGGTCCAGGGGGAGAGGAAGGAGGGGAAGGAGATGACGGTGCAGCAGGCGCTGAAGGCGCTAGCTGACCATGACAGGCCGGCTTAGTCCCGCGGCCACACCCACCGTCCACCGTGGTGATGACGATGTTCGGCGCTTTGTTAGATCGATTTTGATAATCGATCAGAGCGTAGTATTGGCGCTCTTGATGCGTCGGATATAGAGCATGAACTTTTGGTGGCGGAGCCGTGATGGGTCCCAAGGCCCGAATCATTAGATCATGACGGTCTTTCCAGCCGAAGCCGTTGCTCTCAAATTGGTCGATCATCCACTGATCCCAGGCTGCCTGTTCTTGCAGGACGAGAGGGGCCACGTGGCCTCCCCTCGCCCTCACTGGTGGGCAGGTCCTAGGCAGGAGAAGCGGCTCGTTCAGAGGCTTCCACGATGGTTGATCGTGGTAGAATATTAGTGCAGCACTGACTGCGTCACATCGGTCGTTCAATTGAGCTTGCACGTCTGGGATGTTGTGGCTGCACAGTCGGTAGTGGATTAGGTGAGTGACACACATCTTGATCGATCTTGTGTCGACGTTAAGCGAATGGTAGGAAGAAGCACACAGGTGATCGTGACTATTGAAGAGATATTGAGGCTTGTGATAGAACGCTGAGTCTGTTTGACGGAGTCAGTCTCTGTTCTTTGTACTGTTGAGGTTTTATCTCCATTTGGATTTGTCAAAGGAGCTTTACCTATGGTGCTGTTGTGTCGACGTCGAGCGAATGGTAGGAAGAAGCACACGGGTGATAGTGACGTCGAAGAGAGATTGGGGCTTGTAGCTGATCTTTCGCTGAGTCTGTCTGACGGCGTCAGTCTCTGTTCTTCGTACTGTTGAGGTTTTATTTCCAATTGGGTTCGCCAAAGGGGCCTTACCTATGGTACTGTATGCGAACTCCAGTGTCTTGCACCTGTACTGATCTTACTGTTCTCGTGCAGGCTTGGAAAAGTTAACACGGTAAGATGAACACGTTGCTCGCATCAATGTAACGACAAAGGGATTCTACCAGGTACGTTGTGACGTTGCGATATTCTGATGTGCTTTCCTCAATTTAGAAAATTCTCTGCGCATGCACAATAGCAATGACTCGAGTATGGTGAAAGATTAACGAGGAATGCAATGCATGCAGTGTTTTGATGTGAGTACGTTGGTGTCAGTGCTCTTATAGTGTTGATGTTGAAGGAAATGTTTTGGTCAAAATTGATTCCAATTAAATATCTCAGCCTGCCCCTTGTCCCCACTTTTAACATCACGCCAGCCCCTCACGGAAAGCAGTGCTTGTGTTGAGCACTCCTGTAATCAAGGCGAGCAATGACGTTCCTCCTGGTATCACCCGGCCAGCCAAACCTGCTCTGCAATCGGCACGACCGCTTCCAGAGAACCCCAGTGAATGAGCCTCTCGAGGATGACACATTCCCACAGACGTGAATCTATATATGTCTATATATATCTGCATAGATAAGGGAGACATGATCATGCTAGGCACGTAATGGGCGTGAATCCTTTCCTTTAAAAAGCTAACGCGTCTAGTGAAGAGCTTCTCCTTCGAGTGACACCGCATCAAAGATTGAAGCACTTATGGATGCCTTCACAAGCAGCAGCATCATGAAGTCAACAATCGATACCTCACATGCCATGCCTTTCAATTCTCAATACCGTTCGAGAAAGAGGGATTTGGTTGTCACCCTCCAGGAGTACTACAATACGGGCTAGAGAGAAGGCTACTTTACATCCGATGGCCCTTATTACATGCTTAGATCTTCATTGATATTCTCCGATGTACAATCATGACCAGATCCGGCGTGAGGCCTGAATCCGAGATCCTGTCATCAGGAAGAAGCAAGGCAGAGGTCAGGTAAGTAAACCCCATCACTCCTTTAAACACTACCCATCAAGCCTTTCTCACAATGATCGCAGACTTCACTCGCCCCCCTTCGTCTCCCACCTATCACACCGCTTTCGCCTTCCTCCATCGCCCTCCCAAGTACGCCTCTACCTCCACACCCTTCCTCCCTCCCTACGATCCCCTTGATGATCTTTCCCGTTCTCATGGATCAAATATGCCACAGTATCTTTTTCTAGTCGTGATCTGGACACTTCGCCGCTGTTGTTTAGGAGAGTGGGTTCAAGGTGACAGTCCCCCAATTGTGTGCACTACTGTTGCTGATACCTGTGAAGGGAGGCTATAGCAGAGCGCTTCAAACCGCCAAAGTGGAATCTACAATGGCTATTCCACTCACGGATCTTGCATATATCGGACTACAACGACAGTAAGTACTCAGGTATTTCTGGCTGGGAGGAGCACACTCATACCTCGCCATACAAGACTAACACCGGGATCCAGCTCTAGTAGAAGCATACGGTGTCCAAGCGCTAGAGGAACTCGCCATAGTCAAGTCAGAGACAGCTCTAGTCGAAGAATCATCAGACTCGATCTACAATCACCAAAACCTGTCACCATCTTGTCCTCCACACACACGATCGCCTTAATTCCTCCTTATACATCAGTACGCCAGGAACGCATCGTGGGATGCGCGACTACATCCATGCTCGTAGCTAAGGAATCCGAAGCTACTTCCCAGTCGTTCCACGCTCAACTTGGCAAACGTCGACCTCGCAACAGACATGACCTCGGCAACGAGTATTTTGGATGATGTTTCGCATATATGGGGGCTTGTCATCAAAACAAAGCGACGGATGAGTGGAGACTACAGCATGTAGCATGCGGTTGTCGAGAGTGCGAGGTGTAATGGGGCAAGGTCTGAGTACAAAGGGGGTGGTACATTGGATGCAGGCAACTACGGCAGATGAGGGTACGCAGAAGGATACACATTTTCCATTAAAGGAGATGGGGGTGATCAGACTCTTGCTTGTTGGAACAACAAAGTTGTACCAGCACTAGACCTGCGTGTCCATTAGCTCTCTTTGATCATGAGTGTTTGACATCCTCCTGTCATCTAGGACGAGTGCATTTCCATGTTAAGTCGAACCAAACATCCTACACAATACCCTTCTCGAGATATCTGATGGAGAAAGTCTGAGGGATCATTAGAACATCATTCTGATCCCGTATCACTAATTAGAATGAGAGAAGACATACATTTGCTGTACTGTAGTGGAGTGCCAATGCCTTTGTAAAATGAAGTTATGCTCTAGAATGAACGAAACTGAGTACAGGATGCCGTCAGCGCTCTGTTATACAACATTCCTCGCCTGAAGCTCTGTATTTCCCGACTCAAGATCTCCATCTCTTACCACAAACCGCCTGAATACCACAAACACCCTTAATCAAAAATCCTCTACCCTGCAGTCAGTTCACACTCACCACTATCCCTAATACTTCAGTAGAGCAAGCATCAAGCCATCATGGATCAACGGACCTTTGCAAGGTAAGACCTCGCAGCAATGAGTTCCATTAGATAGCTTCCCCTATCCCATGGAAACATTGACTAATGTTTTTACAGACTGTTGAGATACGAAAGTCAGAGAACCTCACGATAACGTCGTCTGCGGACTCGATATTACTGTTGCACATCGCTGGCTACCACAATTACTTTCAGGATAAGGTAGCCACGACACAGGAGATAAAGAACTAGGCTCATTTCCTATACGAGGCCACCACAACATACATCAAGACGATAGATCATAAGTTGGCTATAGCAAAGAGAACGTTGCATGTCTGCCTGCTATTGTACCATCAAGCCTCGCCGGAAAGACTCGAACAAATACCTCCACCGGGATTCGAGAATCAATATGAGTTCCAAGATATACATTCTGGCGGACGAGATGTCAAACAGAACATGCCAGGGAATGTGCAAAGCAGTACCCCCTTCGTGATTATGGATCAGTGAATAGGAGACAACAAGAAATTACAGATATCTCCAAACCACTTCCTGGCTTCCATTATCGGCATACGCTCGTAGGCCAATATATCCTACTAGACTGCACTCTCCACATCCTCCTCATCATCCACGATCAGACAAGGGGCGAAGTACCATCTACAACCTCAAATATCGATACCCTATCCCGCCGGCCCAAAACCCAACCTTCGCCATCGATATCTACAACAACATACCTCTAGTCGTAAGAGTTCCAAAACTGCTTGAGCTAGAGCTGGAAGCCTAATTGAAGGATACACGATCTCTTTTTAGAAAGGGTATGGATACTTGGGAGTATTGTAAGAGAGGTTATAGATACAGAGCAGATTCAATCGGGTGTACAGGATGGAAAGGTTCGATTGGTAGCTTTGAGGCCGCATTATGTTTTTAAAGGAAAGGCGACTGACAATGGATAGATGCAGACATCGGCAGTATCCCTTAATCCTGGTGGGCTACACATAGAAACTAAAACCGAGCGAAGTTTACACCATCACTGCTACAATCCCATCAATCTAAATACTCCTTCGACAGGCATCCAGCTCATCACATAAACGCATCGAAGTTTTTAACCCCTCTCTACTACAAATCTACAATACACCATCTCCACCCTCTCCGTATGCTGAGAACCACCACCATATCGCAGAGTCCTCAAACCTCAGATCTCGAAACTCGAAACTAAAACGCCTTCGAAAGTCATCAATACTTTACGTATCAGCCACAAAAGTCAAATAAGTGCAGAGTTATTGGATGGCCGTCTATGTTATATCTGGCAAAACGGAATAGCTGGAGGATTTTCATGAATCTGGCTACGGATGGGATGAGATGAGATGAGATGATTCTCTGGCGTGTTGCCGATACTGCTAGTCTCATGGAGGGGATGAAAAGAGGGGAGGGGTTTGGGGGGATAGCTACGATGGAGATGGTGGGAGAATTGGAGAAGGTTGCGCTTATGATGAGCGGGTCGTTGATACGGCTGTCGCCGTTGTATCCCTCCCATTTTTCTTGATAAGTACAATTAGTTTCTTGAAATACATAACTCATCCTGATCTAGCTCATCCATCACTCATACTAATCGTAGTCCGTCTCTCATGTCATCTCAGTTGCAACTCCGTCTTACCTCATCCAACTACAACTCTGCATATCTCAAGTATCTCAAATATCCAGCCACAAACGTGTCCAGTCCGCCCCATATCCCACCCAGCAACCCTTATGTCTCCCTACCATCCCATCCCATACCATTTCCCCCAAACCTAAAACAATAATCATAATCGTAGATCCTCAAACGATTATACTATCCCATCATCTATCCATTTCCTTCATCATGCACTAAAGTACATCATATCCACCCATTAATCACACACTACCCTAACAGCATCCATCATCTCCTCTCTAATAGTATCTCAAACACCTCCAGAAAAAACCCCATCCCATCCAGATATCCAGTCTATCTCCCCTAATTCCATAATCTCAGTCCCTTCTTCAGTATCCAAATCCATCTCACATCAATCACTCCATCCCTTCTTCCCAACAATAACCCAAACCCAATCACCCTCCCTATTGAGAGAGTCACCCAAATCCATCTGCCTTCCGCTCTTCTATTCCATTGACCATCTATTCCCCTATTTACCCCCCTCTTCACCCCAGACCCAGCCTAAAGAATTTCCCCTCCCCCATCCCTCCTCACCTACGGCTACTTCCTCTCACCCCATCCACAAATACCATATTTCATCGCCGCCGCATCCCCCTTCCCATTCCAGAAAAGTGCTCATTCGTCGCTGAGTGAGGATATAATATCAATGGCATGTGCTAGTCATGGCTAGACGCGAGTATTAGTGACGAATCTTAAGAAATTGAAAGGGAGGAGAGGAGAGGGGAATAAGAAGGATTAAAATGCAGAGGGAGGAGGTTAGAAGGCAGAGGAGAGGAAGTTGATGGTATGCCCAGACTGGTCAATAAGTAGTATTGGCATCAAGTAGCGCAATTCCACTTCTTTCCCCACCTCCCTTATCTCCCCTATCTCTCCTCTTGTCCTCGCCCGCTCCATAACCAACACTATTCACCTGGGTCGAAACGATAGTCATGAGCGTAGTCAAATCCCGGTCCAAGGTTGTCGAAGATTCCTAGCCAGACAGGCTAACGATTACTCATGTTAAATCATTGCTTAGGCGTAGTTTGATGATGGGGGGAGGGAAGGGGGTTGAAGTTGTTAAATTGGATGGGGTGAAGGTATGGGATGAAGGCAGGGAGGGGAGGAAGATTGGATGGAGGTGGGAGGGTATGAATTGAGTTTGAGTTTGAGTTTTGGAATTTTGTTATGGGAATGGGTTTCATGCTCTTGAGTAATGGAGCTCTCATGCTTTTGGGTACGAAAGCTTTGTATGTGTCGAGCAAAATGAATCGGTCTTCTAGGTGATGGATGTTGTTGGTTGACTATGAGATTGGATACGCATGCTGTCTACCTGATGCTAGTCGTAGGGATACCGCTAATGTATCATGATGAGTGAAAACAATCTTGGTGCAGCATGCAAAGTGTGTTTCGCAGGCCGTACTGATTGGTGAACAGTGTCGATATCCAGGTAACCAAGAGATCGAGACCTGTGTCTTCCGCTGTCCTGCCTTTGTTGTTCGTGTTGTGCCAATTTGGCATCTTTGCTCTAGCGCCCGCTGTCATGATCATAGATCCTAGTTACGCTGATTAGTATAATGCTTCATCACAGGCTGGTGCAACGGCTAACGTACCCTGACAACCAACAAATTCAATCGAGCTGCTCCCTTCGAGCATGGGCTACCCAAGAGGCGGTGACGTTCTTGGCATGGGCAGCCGCCTGGTTCATTTCCTTGCGTACCTGACAAACCTCCTTGCGTGCCTCACAGGCCTCCTTGCATTTCGCCATCAACAGGTCGTACGCAAACTCCGCATTGTCTGCCATGTCCGACTTGAAGCGAGCAAGCCTCGTGAAGCTCTCCCAAAATATGGCCACGTAAGAGATGAGATGATCACGAAGCCCGCGGTCGCTCTCAACCGTACTTTGGTACACGGTCGGGATAACGTCCAGGATCTGGTTAGACATGCTATACATGACGGGGGGAACCGGTCTGACGAGGAGAGCCTTGAATTGTTGCTCTGCCAATTTCTTGATACCATGCATCGCGAACTTCTCGCACATGGCGTACATTTCCGCATGAAATTGGATTCGGGATACGAAAGCGTGATTGGGATTGCTTGTTGGCTTCAAGGTGTAGGTCCCGTCATCGTATGTCGTAGTATAGCAGCAGCGTATCAAACGATCAACCAGAAAGGGATTGTCTTCCGGCAATTCCACCCGCTTACTTGAGCCCTCCTGTGACGGTGTCAGCTTCTATACAGATAGTAAATGCCATCCCTTCCCTCACTTTGAAAGGGCCGTTGATGGCAGCGTCGAAGAACTTGGATCGCGGACAGAGAATGAAGCTGTGCACGGGGATAGTCACGTCTCCACAAACAAGGACCATATCCGCGTTTTGGCGATTCATGTACAGCCTAAGATTCGTCAGCTACGGAATAAGGTACGTCTTGGGGTTGAGAGAGTTACGTGTGGATATTCGACATGAGATCGTCGAGTCCGTGGTCATTGATCTTGCGCTTTGTTGGGGTGAGCATAGTGTGTGCACTGGGACGACTCCTTGGCATAAGGAAACGCATTGCTCTTGAAGATCGTGGAGAGGAATCCATCACCTCAATTTACCAAGATATGTTGGAGAAAATGTTAAACCGTGTTCGGGTCACTTAGAAGTAAGTGACCGGAAGGCTGCCGCGAGCTCGAGTGTCTGTTTGTATTGTGGTGTGAATGGTGGTATTAACACACCAGGATAAGGCCTCAACACAACACGAGCACCAGAATCCCCTCTCAGTGCCCCGAGGCTGGGATTGTGATACTTTTGACACAATTAATGCATACAGGAAGGCTATGAGTTCTCACCACTGAACAAGATCATATCCAATATCTTTGCACTGCAAGAAAATAATAGCACGAACTCCATGCCCAGAATGCATACGCAATGCCAATTACCCAATGACACCTCCCAATCCTTGTTTCCTACCCAACACATACACTCTCTTAAATTATAAGCATGCCAATAAAGGCGACCATTGCAGCGAAAGCCGAGCCTTTCATAACAGCCTCATTCTTTGGTGCCTCGCTGCTGCTCTTGGATGAAGGCTGGTCACCCTGAGTGAAACCACCAATGCCTGTCGACGCTGGCCCGGCTGCACTTGATGCCTGGTTTCCGCCATTGGAGCCTCCTTGGTTGGAGCCGGAGTTCCCAGTATTACTTCCGCCACGCGATCCATCGGTTCCAGGGCCAGCACCCGTCAGACCTGGGACGGTCGCGACTTGACTTGTCGCTGCACCTTTGGTGGAGCTTTGTGTTCCGGATGGCTTGGCAGCCTTCGGGAAGTCCTTGCTCATGTCGGTACCGGTGCCAAGGAGTGATTTCAAGACCGTGGGATCATTAGTCAACGAGATGTCGCTCTGAACCCCGTTGGTGCCAGTGTATGAATATGAGGTTGAGCCCGAAACCTTGGCTCCAGGGGGTGTCTGGTAGCATTGAACGTTTACATCGCTGTACATGGCGTAATAGTAGCCGTTCGACTTGACATCTTGTGTGTTCCAATCTATCAATCCTCCCGCCCATGCAATGGTGCCCTGCCCATTCTTCGGAAGACCTGCTGGCCAGAGGGAGAGCTCCACACGCGCAGGGGTTTGTGGGTAATGGTATTGGTTGTCGGTCTTGTTGAAGGTGGCAGACTTCTCCAACTTCCGCATCACGGTACCGTCTACCGACCACGTAAGCTGGTCCGGCTGCCAATCCACCTCGTATATATGCCAGTCACTGAACGTATCACCTTTCGATACTGTAAGATTCTTTCCGTTCTCATCTGCATCCATTAGACTAAAGCTCAGGACAATGCCAGAACACTTACAATTTGTGATGCCTTGGAAATAGAAATTGGACTGCGCAATCTGCAAATCAGTACCGACGAACTCAAAATCAATCTCGTCTTTGACGTCCGATAAAAGAATGAAGGCTGAAACGACACCGACACCTCGGCTTGACTTCATCCTTGCAGATATTTTCCCGTACCAAACGTAGTGCGTGCTAGCCAAAAGAGTCCCCGATGCACTTTGGCCATCTTCTGACAAGGTCAAGATGATCGAATCGTTCCCTGGCGCTTCCAGAGGTGTTCCACTCGATACCCAATTCGCTTTCGATGCATCCCCCAGGTATTCTGTGTTTGGGGTAATACCATCCAGCGTCGTCAATTTATAATCTTGAGTACTGCATTGTGGCGCCGGCACGCATGATTTGAGTGAGTTCGAGTATTGGGGATCGCAGCCGCCTAGACAGTACGCTCCCACACCGCATTGGCCGTATTCTGGAGGCAATTTTTGATCAGCATGTCATTCAGTAGGCAAACGAGATGGCTTTGACTAACGCGAACAGCATGGCAAGCTTTCTGGGCAATTACTGCCAGCCCCACAACTTGTACCAGCGCCTCCCCCACTACCCGCTTGACTGCTGGACTGAGCGAGAACGGTCGAAGCAGAGAAGAGGACTGCCGCAGCAGAGGCCCGAAAGTGCACCATTTTATCGTGATTAATGATTAGTATTTCCAATTACATATAGTGATGCGATATAATGTTTGGTATATTAGGCTGAGTAGATTGGCGATGGAATGGGCGCAGGTGCGAAAATACCAGTCTCTCCTGCCGACTTGAATTTAACGAGAGTGAAAGAACAAGGAAAGGGTCAAAGGCGAGCGCAACGAAGGACCACCAATACCGCTCCCTTGTAGATAGATCAAACTCGCTGAACGAAAGTGGAGATTTGCAAAAGTCGCTGTTGTCGCCTCGTCGTCGTCGTCGAGAGAAGAAGCAAGAAAAAGAAGGCTGCAGGTCGTTCAAACGGGGGGGGAGGCTACAGGAATGCGCTAACGGCTTTCATGGGCTGATACGAAGAAAGCGTGGCGCTGGTGAGCTATGATTGGTGGGGAGCCTGAGGACCGGCAGGAATCTGGCGAACTGCAGCCGTTCATGGCTGATTAAGCTTTTAAGCTTTTCCTAAGAACAGGGAAATAGCGGAAGCCATACGGCTGTCTGCTAATACTCCGTATCCGCTTACTGTATTATACCTGCACCTGTAAGATACGGGTACGGAAGATACGCAGTACAAGGTGATACTTGCAAGCCTCATATGCAATGAGGAGAATAACATGAAGGGGCTGACTGCGGAAGCCGAGTCGCTGATTTGAGTGAGCACCATACAGTTACAGCTTGCTTCTCTTGCATCTCCCCGTTCAACGTGCTGATACGCGTTTCCTTTTCCGATGAACCTTCCTGCCATGCGACCCCTTGGGAGCGATATATCTCGTGAGCTGCACGTGTGATTACGTGTTGGTCCAAGTCGCATATTAAAGAGGATCTCATCAGTAGGATTCCAGGGACACAAGTAAGAGGCTCGGAGTCGCACGAATACGAAGTTGCACACGGTTCGCCTCATTCTATTAAAAGCACGCTTCCTGTAGAGGCTTGCGCAGTACCAGTGCTCAAAATTGGGCGGTTTCCGCGTCGTTCTGACGATGCTCAATCTTGCTGCCAATGTTCGAGGCCTAGCCCGAATCCAGTTCGAGTATGCAGATCTTTTTGGACAGGACTGCTGACGTTAAGATTTACCCTCCAATCCCACATATATATTTCTATTCGATGACCTTGTGAGAGGAAGTGGTTACTTTACATATATCGAACACTAATTACTAACTGCAACATGGCTGGCTTCGTGCAGCATTTGCACTATCGGCAACTGGACGCCGAAGAGGATGCTATCCGCCTCATGCCAGGAGTTGACACGTCTCTTCAATTCCCTGAGTCCTCTTTATCCATGATGTCGGAAGACGTGCTCTACGATTCCACATTGCCATATATGAAGGCATCACCTGAAAATGACATCTCGGACCAAACCTCTTTCCCTCAGATCCCAGATTCTCCTAGGACAGGAGACGTACCCGTCTTCGATCTTGCTTCGTATCATGCCGATGGAGACCAATGGTATACAGCATTGGATGAAGGTATCGGTTTATCGCCAATGCCTCCAATAGAGCAAGATCCATTTGCGAGCCTTCTGGCTCCATTCTCTTCCGATACCACATTTCCATGGGTGGACTCATATCCAGACGTCTCTGGGTTCAATATACTAGAAGTTAGCTTAGGGACCTCGAACCAGGTGAAGTCGAAACTATACCAATTCCCTTCCCAAACTCCGCCTACTCATCCAAATACCTCCCGTCCTGCAGCGGCATCCAACAACAGTCTCGATACCGACAGTCAACGCTGGTATGCAACGCAATCGAGATCCCGAGCAGCGGACCGTTGCTTTGTCTACGGCGTTTTGTCAACCAAGATATTCTGCCGTCCATCTTGCGCGGCAAGACGCCCTTCACGTAAACATGTCAGATTCTTCCCCTTCCCAGGTGCAATCGAAGCCGCTGAAGCAGTCGGTTTTCGACCATGCAAGCGTTGCATTCCCAATGCCATTGGTGCGAAAAGCACTGCCGTCCTTGGCATCTGTAAAGCCCTTCGCTTGGTCATCGCCAACGCCTTCAGTGAAAATAACGTCGAAAAGAAAGTAAACATGAAACTGGAGTCATTGGCGAAGTCCGCTGGGCTAAGCATTTTCCACTTCCACCGAACGTTCAAAGCCACGACGCGAATCACGCCGGGAGACTTCATATATGCTTGCCGTTCGCTTGCCTTGCAAGACACTCTCGGTAGAGACCACGCCCAAGGGTCGAAAAGATCTATTGACGCCGTGGCACTGGTCGAGGAATCACCCTGGTGGAGCATACGTTCGGCCCGGAAAGCACTAGGTGGTATCAGCCCAACGGAATATGCAGCTGGAGCTACAAATATAGAAATTCGATATTGCTTCATCAGCACGCCTCCTGGGCCCATATGTGTAGTCTACTCACCGGGCAATGGGGATGACGAGATGAAAGTACATGCTGTGCTACTAGGAGAAGACGCCGAAGCCCGAGCCTGCGTACGATTTCCAACAGCGGCCGCATCTCATCAACATTTCGATTGCGTAGCAGGACATATAGAAGAGCTCGAGGAGGGAGGCAAAGATCGCGATACAGAATTGCCTGCCGAGCATCTTATAGTGCTCTGGAGGGCGAGGGTTTGGCTCAGACTTATCCAATCATAAAAGGATCAGAACCAAAGAGCCAACGCTATACTGCCATACACATACCATGATTGTGACGGGAACAAAGCTTCCACAACGAGGGAAGACCTCGTCCAACTTTTCTCACTATCTCGCTCTAGCTGGACATATGCCACCCAACGTATGCTATCCTGAGCTTATTGCACAGAGGTTGAGACGTCCCCTGCGATTACTATAGCTCTCGCTACCCCATATCCTGGCAACTCGGGCACCCGTTTCAGGGGGGTTTGCCAAGGCGCTAGTCGATGCCCCTGAAACGAGTGCCCAGAAAACTCCTCTGATGTTGTCTTGCTACTATTATGGGGGTAGCTAAAGAGCATGAAGAATGCGGGCATCTGCCCCCCTATATACATTCTTTCACCGCTAGTCCATCACCCCTCATCATGCCCTGCCAGAAATATGGGATATGCTGACGGTGACAAACCTCACATCTACACAATAATGGCTAGGTATGTAGCGGATAGATACAGCTGCGGCTTAAAAATTTCTGAAACGGATACCAATGTCGAGGAATGTCGGACGCTCGTATCGACAAGAAGTGGAGCATACCTAGATCGACATTGCATTCGTGGGATTGCATCATACTTTAGACCAACTCAATACGAGAGGAGCTGCACCTAAGTTGGGGGCCTCCTTATGAGATAAACTCGATTTTGTTATCGTCGAATATAAAATCTCCCCCACAGCCAACACGTGCAAACAAAACATGAAAGCATACTTTTAGTGTTCAACCTCCTATCCGTCTTTCTCTCCAAGCCTCAGCTCCTCAGCCACAACACTGAAACCCACCAAGCACTGCCACCCTCCTACCAAAAAGCTCGCTGCGATTCCCAGCTGAGGACAACTCCTCATAAGCTGCGATCGCCTCATTTGGTCGGAAACTGCTAGTCCAGCATGGCCCCAACTATGCATAATCGGAGTGCGGTCTTCCTCAGCAACAGTTGCGATTCACCTCTTTCGTCAGTAGCTGCAGTAAATATGCCTGTACCCCCATGACCCATGTTGGTATATCTGTCAGGAGCGGAGTGGACAGATCCTACGCTCCACCACCCCCAAAGCTATGTATGCCACATGCTCCATCATGTACTACCTAAAACCACCTCAGACAACTAGGTAGCTCTAAGAAACATGAAAACCCACACAAAGTAATCCAGTATAGGAGTAGCAGATTTATCCAGAGTCCGCCGTAGAATATTCTGTACGAGTGCAATGAGTACAATTTTATGGTACAGGATCTATGCTAGGCTAGGCTAAGGGGTCTGTAAGGACCGTGGGTTGCGCGCATTAAGGGACAGAATTAGACATTAGGTTTCCCTCTTCTCTATAAAGACAGTCATTGATGGCCGTTACAGTACTTTCAATCATCCGCGTTAGAAGTATCATGAAACCCCCCATGTCGTGGAAAAGACTCGTGGCCGATAGGCGAAATTAGCGAGTCGTGAGACTTTTTCTCGTACAACATACACAACCGACCCCCAAGTAAGCCTGTTTCGCAGATCACCATATCTTACACACGTTCGTCATCAGGTTTTCATATCCTGTGGCTGCCATTCTCGATATGGGTGGGCCTCACTTCCCTATCGTCTGTGAGCAGAGACGAGACGGAAAAGGAACTGTTGCGAGCCGCTATCGGCTTGGACTTCGGGCCTTTTGCCGTGTTGATTGGCGTGAAGCTCCGGCTAGCATCGGTGAACGCGCTGACGGCACTGTATGGAGCGGCACTGCTGGGTGCGGAGGACGGAAGCCTTAACATTTCTGGACTACCCCGAGGGGTAGGAGGATATCTCGAGCCTGACAGTGCATGTGCGCGACACCACGCTTCTTCCAACGTCGCTGGCGATAAGTTACAGCCATAGCTAAGGGCAATGGTAGACCAGAATTGTAAGCGGTGTTCTTCGTAGATCCGATCAAGTCTTGCAATATCAACAGACTCCTTATCATCGCCAAGATCACCCATCTCCGTAACCAGTCGTAATCGCTGACTCTCCCTCCGATGAAGGCTGGAATTTGGCTTAGGTAGCAAGTTCTTGTGATTTTGTGGCACCCCAGAAGCCTCGCTGGGAATGAACTCGATGATTTCTGGTGGACTTGACGGAGAGGAGAAGGACGGTAGCTGCCTCTGTGGGGTAGTAATCGCACGCCTAGTCTTCTCTGAGGGAGGGGCCGATTGCCGTTCGTGTGGAGACGTTGATGGCTGGCGACGGCTCTTGCTGCCAAGGGAAAGCTGGTGGTAGTGGAGTCGGCAAGCTAGCTCTGTCTTCTTGAGTTGGGCAGCGATGTGTTTATATGGCATTTTGTGTTCCCGGGTTTCAATGAGATAGGCTTCCTATCGTTCTGTCAACCATGGTCCAGACTTCTCGAGGTTGATGGCTTACCTCTGCATCAGACCAAGCTCTACCGCCACCCGTTGAGACAGTCTTCCGATGTCGGTGCACTATTGGTACGCTGAGGGTTTGGTCCTCATCAGCAGACAAGGAGTTCGTCATCGTAGGCTTCTGCGCTGGTGCCTGCAAGTGTGCGTACTCGGACATATCGGTGCTTGCTTCCGCGTGACGTTTGGAACGTATGGTAAAGCGCAGCTGTGGGAACCTCAGCTTCGGGTAATTGCTGGCTCTTGCTGGTATGTAGTTGGGAATCACTAGAAGTGAGAGTATTACGAGAAGCCTGCGCGGATGACGGTGCGATTTGACAGCTATGGCCCAGCCAGTATAAAACAGAAGGGATTAGTGTATTGTTGATTATGAACACCGAATAGTCCAGCGTTAATGTGTCGAGGAGGGTCCGGCAGGAGGGTCCAGATTCATGTATATGTACGCTGCGGGAGACGTTTGAACGTTTCCTCGAAGGACATGGATGGAGTATATGACAAGATAGCCCTTACATTGCTACTTGACTCCCAGTGGTGGTTAAATGGGCCGCGCAGACTGTTCCTTGGAAGTTCAGGACAGTAAGGCGGTCGACCTGCTGCTGCTGACAGTGCGGAAGGCGCGGAGGAGGGCAGAAGAAAAACGAGCGTATGAGGAAGCCAGCAGGCAGGTGCATGTCAGCGCCATATCGAAGGTGAGATACTCGTATATTTGAAGTCGGTGTACGGCGTAAGGCACCGTCGATGGGGAAGCGGTCGAGCTTCCTATGAAGCCGCACAACAGAGTAGTTGACCAATGGAGTCGAAGTGAGGTTACGAAACCAGACCAAGATCCTTCAGATTGCGTACTAAGCGGACGCCGTCCCGTGTTTGAAGGAGATATCGCGTTAGCCGGATGGGAGCATACTTGCGATCCTTCCTTATTGGCCCACCGTAGTCGATAAAGATCTAGCAACAAGACACTGATATAGTGATGATGCAACCAATTGTATACACTATTGACGTTGGCACCTACATATAAATGGAACAGAGTCTGCGAACATGTACTTGACTTCCAAAGATGAACGTAGGGAACTCTAGACGAAGGCATATGCAGGATCAATCAACAGCAAAGCAAGCGCACAAAAGCGCAGTCTTCAGCGTAGGCATGTCCAAGCGCTGACCAACAAGGTCGCACGGAGGATTCGATAGGCTTGAAACAGTGACAACGATAGGGAACGTTGCAGCCTTGTTTCACCTTGTACCTGAGCTGCTCAAAGGGGTAATTCTGCACCCTTCAGAAAGTTCAAACCCCTGGCGGCGTCGTTGGCTCGTACACTACCAGACTGATACTGCGTCTATACAGCTAGCCAACGGATTCCGAGACGGAATCAAAGTCTGATGGTGCTTTGTGCCTCAACATCGTAGCCTCTAAGCGACTGATCCCGCCAGCCGTGTCTTTGAGGGGTGCGGTGGAGTAGTAGGCACGTTGGTGAGATGGTCGACGGAGACCGAAGTAACGGAGTTGCTTTTCGATGAATTTGAAACGCCTTAGTGGCCAGATCTGCGCCATCTGCCGAGGGGCCAAGGTTAAAAGGGGCTAAAAGGGGCTAAAAGGGGCCAAGTGCAAGAGCGAACGTCAGTCCATCAAAGTACCCAACATGTACCTACCACAACATCCAATCCCCTGCCTTCCACCATTCAATTCTCTTTGGAGCGTTACATTCAACGTGAGAGCAGGCACTTGGTCTTACTTGAGCTTACATGTTCATGCATCGTTCGCACCTCGTCGGACCTGCCTCGAGGAAGTATGTCTTGGCAACTCCTCTCTGCGACAGGTACATATGACTTGGCACGGACACGACTTCTCGACCCCAGCGCACCCATGCGGAGACCCCCTCTCCCCTTCTCGAACGAGTCGGGACTGACCCCGCATTCTGCTTCTGGAGAAGTACCTCCGGAAATGGCAACTCGCTGCCATTGGCGCTGGGATACATAGTTACTTGCACCGGCTTCGCTGTGGACCAATGCCCATGTATTGCCACGCCCTCGTGATGCATCTGATCTCGTCTCCAACAGGAGTACAGGCAATGAAGCCGTACACTATCAACTCGTCATCCTCATCAATGCTATCGATCCGAAGACTTCGAATCCCACACCGGTGAATACAGGCAGCTCGGCAGGATGGACTGACAGAGTCTGGAGTCCCCTGACCCCCAGATCGACACGGGCGGTCTGATCGGCTTTGACCTCAATCCTCCACACGTTGGAACTACCCGCGGTGGGGGCTTGGATGACGCCGATTGTCCAATAATTGTCAGACCTGAGGGCTTGCACTGCCGTCCTCGCTTCATACCGCCCGCCGCTACCATGTCGTGAGTGAAGCTCCTGTGGCTTTCCTCGTCCAAGCCGCTTCGAATCATGTCGCTTGCCGTGCTGCCATGTTACACTCGCCACTGTCACTTCTACACACTTTACTACACTACTAATATGGCGTTGGCGGGTGCAGTTCCAACCCCAGACGACCCGTCAGACCTCTTCCGACCACCAGCCCACCTCAGATGATACAACCTCAACCGCAACAACTATCATATCCATACGCTCAGTCGCCCTATGCGCCGCACCCGCAGCAACTCACACCAGCTTATCAACAACCTCATCAGCACCAGCAACAGCCGCTCTTAGCGCCACAACCTCCGGCCAACTCACCACCCACGAGAAAGCGCAAGGCCCCAGGAGCGTCTCCTTACGCCAGCATGTCAGCTCCATCAGCAATGTCGGCCACCGGTCTTGGAGACCCAAGTGGTTTGGGGGAGCAAGTCGACGAGCTGGGTGAGGAGTCTGCCCCAGCGCCTGCACCAAAAAAGAGCAGAACGAATACGCCATGGAGTGCTGCGGAGGAACAACGTTTGAAAGTAATGAGGGAAGCTGGAAATACCTGGGGAGAGATCGCGAAGGTGAGGTGGAGTCATTACCGTCAGGTTGCGGCACACGCTGATGAGTGGGCAGACATTCCCAAACAGAACAGAAGGAAGTGTGAAAAAGCACTGGTATAAGGTAGCTTACATCGGGACGAGGAGATGTCAAGAGGCTAATTGCAGACCAGGACATGCATTATGCCGAATTTGCGGAAGACGATGTAAGCCGCCTTAGCGTCAGGTGATTCACGAGTCGCTAATTTAGGAGGGTCAGAGCGCAGCCTTGCTCGCAGCGATCAAGGATTACGAGGCGAGCAAGTGGAAGGTCATTGGTCAAAAAGTTGGGAAGCCAGCTAAGGTTCGCTCCATCAGCAGCACTCCGAGACAGAGTCCGTTCGCTTACTTGTTGCAGGCTTGCGAGCAGTATGCAAAAGAGCATTTCGGAGGGAAAACCTGATATCTTCATGCCTCTGTACAGGTTGAGTTGTTGTCGCCGTTTCACGAGATACCCGCGGCCGTTCCTGCGGCCACCACTTTGCATAGTGAAGAATCTTCAATGAGAGATCGATGCATCGATGTTAGCATAATGAACATAACCGCATCCTTAGCGTTCAAGTCTTCACGTCAATCTCCTACTGCACATGACTTTCACCAACCGTCATCTTGTAACACAAGACCTCACCCGTTCGCAGCAAGGACTTCTCCTCTCCGCCTCATCGCCAATTATAAAGCCATCAGCCAACCCACCTTGTTTTCAGACCACATTAGTCACACTCTCGTCATCCGACATTATTCTCCTAAAGCATCTCCAAGGTAACAGAGCCCTCTTCCCTCTGAAAAGAAAGCGGCGAACATACAAACCCCTTTCATCCCAATACTAAGACTAATGATCGTATCCCTACCACAAAGCCACAGCAGCATTCTCACCCCACATGATAACGATAGCGATTATCCTTTCATTGCCAGCGATGATCATTTAATGTATTAGACATAGGTAAATCCTCAGTGTTTCTCGTTATGTAGGATATTATTAGAGCTAACCGGATATACGATAGCGTCTCTCCTAGCATTCTAGACAATAGGTTTATCATTCTACTTCATGAAACCTCTGCCATCCATGGCGCGGCGCTGCAATCTATGCTTCCAAATGAACACTATGCGCGCCTGAAATGCACACGCTCTAGTATGCATCTTCGACCGCTATCCCCACTCTTCACCCCAAGCCGTTCTGTGCTCCCCCATCCATGCCGTCTGAGTGGCATCATATTCGTCTCTCCATCTACGAAGCCGCCTTTCCAAATCGCTAAAGTCTACGAGCAGATCCTTCGAGCATTCCTCGAGGATAGCTTCGAATGCGCACTTAAGATACGTCTGAAGATGGGCATACATCGAGTTCTCGTAGAGATTGGATCGTGACCATCTGTTCAATATATCTCTCAAGACATCCACAGTATGCTCTCGCAACAAGCCAGTGGACTTTTGGGACGACCGATAGACGACTTCCAATGCTGATATCAGCTCCGCGAAGAACTCTTCCTTTGTATACTCGTCGCCACAACATGGATGGAAATTCACATTCTGGTGCAAGCTAACTACCTGGCAACCCACCAGATACGCTTTCAGCGACCGCTCGTACCGCTCGGCTGCTATTTGGGGGAGACGGTCTATACCGTATTTTTGCGCCAGGATGTACATCTGGATATGCGTGTTGAGCTCGGCTGCGAACTCGAATTTCGCATAGTCGTCTGGGAGTGTGAAATAGTCTAGGATATAGAGGTATCTTAGCATTTTGTCTACGGCCCAAGCTTCATCGTTTTGGAGGGTGATGTGGGGGGATGCTGTTGCCTATATTGGAAGTGAGCGTTGCTATATTATTGGTGAGTGGATATGGATACTCACTGAAGAATGGTCCTGACAAACTTCGGCGAAGAAAGTTGAGCGAGCACAGATTATGGCTGTGTGCACTTGCCATGATTTCTCACCGCAGGTGATGGTCAGATCTGAGTTCATGCCGAATCTGAATAATCTGGGAAGGAAAGGAAGGTTAGTATTCTTTGTCTAGATGGAGTGAGGTTTGGACTGTCTACCTACCTATCGTAGCGCTGGGATAGGTCGTCGTCGTTGACGTTATCTGGAGATGGTGGTTGATCGACTGACATGTTTTTAGCTGTGGGTGGTGTGTGGTGGGGAGGCAGATATTTGTTTTATGGAATGGTGTTGGTGTTGGATGTGTTGGATGGATGATAAAGGGATATTTTATCAACACATGAGGAGTGATGAGTTGTGAGCAGTAGGTTTATGTATGTTCTTTTAGTGGTGATGATGTTTTCGTGTAACACAGGATCATTTGAGATAACAGTGAGATGTGGACTTGGGAGGGATTGCCATCTCAAGAAGTTGTGATCGGCTCGATGCTGGGCCACTGTTGTATCAAAAGACGATACCTTTCGAATGGTATGTTTTCCATTATCTGAGTTACCTACGTTACCAACACCTACTACGAAAATACATAGCAAAACACCTCATTCAATAAGACTTCTATACACACCCCCACAACCACTCATCCCCACCTCCACCCCCCCGCCCACACCAAAACCCAAACCCTTAACAACATCTTCCTCCTCGCTACCGTCCTCGCTCCTCCACTTACTTGCTCAAAATCCAACCATGCCTCCAGCTCAGTAACGCTGCCGAGCCCAAGCTCGGACTGATCTGACGCTGATACCTCATCGTTTCGAATTCTCGCAACTCCCATTCTCATGTCCTAGCTGCTCACTAAACCCTCGCTAAATCCCTTTCTTTATATAAATATTCCGCGTTATCTTCTTGTATTGCGCATCCCCAGCAGCGCGTGCAATATCACCCTTTATAAACCCTCCACACCCACTGAGAAACTTGCATCTTTCCTCCATCCCACCCATTCAAGATTCCCATTGTGGGACATTACCCAAAATAGTATCATTCCATGTTCTATCATTCGCGATATCCTACGTGCTGTTAGCCGTCTTTCGATACGTTCGTCACTAGCACTAGCACTAGCACTATCACTGTCTTTCCTTATTCAAGTCGCTGCTCTAAATATTCTACTCTGATAACACAAGCCCGTTGTCAATCTCCCAGAGGCTTCTCCATTCTCGACTTCTGTGCCGAAGATTTTGTCCTTGAGAATTTGGCTCTTGATTGAGGGAAGGGGTTTGTTTCCGGAAAGTACCTTAGTGGCCACGCATCACACACAGAATCATTGGACTTCGCATTCGCGTTCAATAACCTGTAAGACCTAATCAATTCATCCCCAACTTTACTCTTCCAAAAATGCAAAGATGTAAAAATGTAGTCCACCCCTCTCTGTTAGATGCAAAATCCACCTATTCCCTCTTGTACAACATCATATTCTCGCTTCCCCCCAAGGCTAGCCCTTCCAATCTCAACCAACTCCTAGAACACCACAGCCATCTTCCCAGCTTATCCACTTGAGTTCTCTTGAAATCGACTATACTACAGGTCCCCCTGCTCCCTATCGAAACCAAGCTTCCTTCCTTCATCCATATCTGAAATTTTCTACCTCAGATATTCAATTCATCTCCAATCTCCTGCCGAATATTCCAAGCCCAAGAAACCCCACCCATTACGCTCCAATATCATACCTCTCCTAACTACCTCAAAGTTTTCAAGTCCGTGAGGAGTATCTTAGTAGGATCCACACACCCCGATCTCCCTTTATTTCTCCATAGAGCTTTTCCTTTCGGGTGAGGATCTTTGCTCAGAGCCTTTTTTGCGATAGAACGGCATGCGCTATATTCCCCAATATTCGCAAATATGAAGAGGCGAGGTAGAATAGGCACTGCACCTTTGTATCCCCTTATCCCCACTTCTAGTCTGTTTGTGCTTGTCCTATATAGTTGCACGAAATATCCTCTTCCATTCTCTGAATCTCTACCCCAGCGGCAGCTATGATCTCCACGCCTCAAACCTCGCTTGCGTCTTTGGAATCAGTATGACTGGGAAAGAGAGAGCCTACACTCTCTTGCAGCCTTTATACGAGGCCCGCAGGACGCTCGAGCAGACACGACGAGACGCGGCCAGAATCTCCCAATCACATCGATGCATTGAGGGCGTTTGCAGCGGCCACACCTCGTGGAACCGGCGGAGGCGAGCGTCCCGCCGATGAAGTCAGCAAGGCCTCAATTCAAGACGTTGCACTTACGGTTCTTCGCTTTGGAACAAGGCAGATAATGCGAGAAAGGGCAAGAGCGGGCTGCGAACGGTTTGGAAGGGGAGGCTGAGCGGCAGCGGGGGCAGGAGGAGCTTTGCTTCAGTTAGCAGTGACGGTGAGTCGATCGTTCAGACGATGCTTACGAAGCGGCCACCTTGACTGCGAGGCATGACGACGAGCGAGAGCACCGACGGCGTCGATGCAGAGGATCGAGAAATGAGTCCTAATTCTTTTTCTCTCCACCCCTTATTCCCCAGCCCCCAGTCCTTTCATGCTCATCATCCATATTTCCACGAAACATCGTCTTCCTTCGCTTCTCTATATCGTACCTCATCTCCCACTATCTCATCCACCTTCTCGGCTCGCTTGCTTCTTATGCATCACCACCCTTTTTTTTGAAAAACCCTCCTCCTCTTCCAGCCTCCTAACCCTCTCCCCCTCTATCCCACACTCTCCGCATCCGCACCAATATCCGCTTCATCCCCAATAGTCGCAAACGTAATTTCCATCGCTTTGACTACACAACGCCTTCTACATTCTTTCCCCCCTCATGCCAATCCCTAATCCCTTCAAACTCATCATCCAGAATTACAAAAAATATCCTCCTCTCCCAAGTCCTTAACCTCATCCCCAGCTATTCCAGCACCTCTACGCAACGAAAAACCTCATCCTCTTAAAGCCTTCTAGTCCCTCCCTCTGTCCACGAAGATTCCGCATCGACTTTCATTTTCACTTCATCTTCTTATCTAAAAACTTAACGCTCAGCTCGGCCACTTCGCCGAGTTTGGTCCAATATCTAGAATCAAACGAGGCAGATACTTTCATCTTCTTAGCTATTTACTCGGTGCCGCGAGATTGTTTTTATTTGTATATATACATATGTTAAGTAAAGTGCCAATACAGCTTCGATCTCTGCGATTAGTCTGTCGAGATATGCTCGCTTTGGGATATTAATTAGATTAATGGAAACTGATTGATGGAGGAGGTATGAGAGATAGGTTGAGCCTGTGATAGGGGATGGAGGAAACATGTGTGATCTGTAAAGATTTTTTGGTCTGCCGAGATATGTGCGACCATTCAGGCTCTTGCTCGGTGGGATGCACGGAGAACGTACGGTCTGCTTTGGGAGTTCTGGTAGGGGTAGGTATCATGGCTTGATGAGGGTTGGATGGTTGATAAGGATGATATATATATATATATGACTAATCTTGAGCTTGAGGTGATCGACAACCGTTGTAGGATAGAGTGTGGTATATTAGTAGGACAAAGCTGATAGGGTTGTAGAGACAGCTGAAGTCTGATGGACATCTAAACATCGTGTTCTTTCTCATGTTGTGCTCATGACATGAGTACACAGGTGAAAAAGTATGTTCACGATGTGGCTGAGAAATGTGTTTTTGAGTGAACTCATTTGAGTGAAAACTGCATGACCCTCAAACGAAAATATGATAGATAGTCAAGAAAGAAAGATTCATGCCTATACGGTCCGGCTATGTAATGGTTAGCGGAGTGACGTTCTGTAGATGAATGGAAATCTTGGATGCAGATGCGGGATTGAAGACAGGGTTCGTAGTAAGAGTTTAAGCGGTGAATATTGAATAATGGAAGACACGAGACCTCAGCAAAACATCACCTGACTTTGCTATATCAACTATGGGCGATACTCGACAAAGCAGATTCCAAGTCTTCCCAGGGCCCCTCAACCTCTCATACAAATCTTAGCGCCAGGTCCACTGCTTCTCTTCACTTGGAGTGCAAGATCCACCATCGTAGATTTGAGCGACTTGCGATCCAGCTCACCACGTCGCAGCCTCCGGCCAGTAAGGTTCTCAACATCCGTAATCCAGATCTCGGTCATGGGCTTCTTTGACTGTAGCAACCCAAACGGCCCAAGGAGATCTTTCGTCAACAGCGGCCTAGGTATGCTGGTGTCCGGGCCGCCGCCGGTGGGTGGTATCCTTTTGGAATTGCAAACGATCTCGATAGAGTGCAGTTGGATGAGGGAAGCTAGAGCGGAGCATAAGCCCTCGATGTTCTTTTGCATTTTGGCAGCGGCTTTTTCGATAGTGCCGCAGCTGCCCATCCGTCCGATGTAGGGATTGTATTTCCAATTGATTTCGATGCAGAGGTTCTGAATACGTCGGTGGAGTTTTCTATTTGGATGAAAAGGGTTTTTGTCGCTGCAAAAGGATTCTCCGAGAAAGTGGATCTCATTCATGCTGATGTTGATGGGGAAAGTAGTCTCAGCGTAGAAAAAGGAGGATGCTTCTGTATAGATTTCGGAATTGGTGTAAAAGAGATTCAGAGAACTTGGGTTCTCCGCAATTTCGGTGGCCTCAGTTGGGAAAATGAGACGATAGATCATTCTCCGTAGCTCTGGGGAGAGTCGAAGAAAGCCGCAGCCAGATGCCTGACCGGAGAGAGCCATTGAAGAGGCCATTGACAATGTGTTCGGTCACGTAGGTGAAGCGACTGGAATTAGAAGACCTTGCGGATGTAAGTGAAGGTGTCTGATCGTTGATGATGGCTCTGAATATCGCTGAGGATTCGGACAGTAGTGCTTGATCGTTGGTAATGTGTATTGAAGTTCGAAGACGGGTGGAAATTTCTGTGGGTCAGCTAGCATTAAGAGTCAGGGACAAGAATAAATGGGAATATATTACTGAATTGACTATGCAGGCCCACTGGCTTTCTGCACATGTCTGACTCATGTGCACAAATGTGGGATTAAGGCTCACATGAGTCTTTCACATAACATACTGATATAATGGTATCATGCTACCTTCTGTTGGGATTGTTGGTGTGAGACTGGGTTGTGACTTGATTTCAAGGAGGACCTTTTAGAGACTGATTCCATTTCTTGCCCTCAATCCTGTGTGGATTCTTTCTAGGGATTGGTAAGAGGAAATCTCCATCGTTGATTGCAAGCATCTCGATGTTCCATGCCAACTTTTTCAATGACCGCATCTCGAGTGGTTGGCGCATCAGTGCATTACCTCTGAATGCATAGGGACCTAGAAGTCCACCACCTACTCAATAAAGTTCGCTCGAGAACATCCAGAATCTTGCTGAAGCTGCACAATGCGCCAGTATTGGGTGTAGTGATCTTCGCTGACCCTCTCCCCTGCTCCGATTTAGTTGACTCAGCGTTGCTTCCTTCCTCTTTCTGAAGCATATTTGACTTTTCCGTCGGTCCCTTTTACTTTTCCCAAATCAGGAGTGGATGTGGTTGATCATCCTGATCTTGAAGATCTTCGTTATCATCTTCCTCCTCGTCTCCGATAAAGGTCTATTCTTTAGTTAAAGGACTGGGATTTTTCTGGTAGGATCTTGGAGTTGACTTTAATGGGGTGTTGCGTCCTGGCTTGGATCTCTTTTTGGTGCCGGGAGGTGTTGCTGGGTTTAGGGCCACTGCTGCCGCCCGAACTGCTGCGCTTTTCTTTCCCCTAAGATATCCAGCTCGCTGGTGATGAGTTATTACAGCGAGGTCGGCCTCTGTCTTATCCTGCATTATTATTGATGTGAGCGTTGATTAAGATTAGAACTCTGAGTTATTAGCGACGAGAACGTATGTTATAGATTAATGTCAGCGTGGTTGTGGTGATATGTAGAAGGGATGGTGGTGGTGAGGTGAAAGGTGTCTAATGCGGTCTGAGGAGTCTGCTCGATCCTTAGCAAAGACTCGGCAAGCAAATCGTGATACAATCAATCATATATGTATATAGGAACATACTATAATCACCGAAGATGTGCTCCTCGTACAAAAACAAAGACAGAAGACTATAAGAGACCGAACGCAGTCATCACCATTCACCTCAAAATAAAGCCTAAACCGTTCCCTCGGACGAAACTCATCGCACCATAGGAGAAATCTTGGAGCTTACCATGAAATATACTCGACTGTCTCTCACACCGCACGCTAGCTCGTCTCTCCAATTTACTTATTTTCATACATTAGCATTTCGAAAGATGATGAGCCGAAGTGAGAGACATTTTCTTCAAAATCATACTTTCTATCCTCATCAAAACATTATTATCTCCTCAGCTGCTCGAAAACCCACAAATCCGTAAATCGGGGGGGGAGGGGGTTTCGATAACGTATTAGCTACCTACCTTTCTGAACGTTGACGGGTCATAACATTTATCCACTCCTGTGTATCGATATCGAAACCATCGAAGCTCAAGCTCAATGACAAGTGTGGATAGCCGTAGACGAACACACACGAGATGTTGATCGAAGTATTCAATTGGATTGAATTGCAGTAACGCCGTAGATTAGCAGCTTATCGCCACTCCACTCCTCCATCATCGCCCAACGCTCGTTCCTTGATGGCAACATAGCCGATTCAGGAGCGTGCGTTACTGATGATATGGAACGAAGCACTTGAAATGAGTTCAGGACGGAATGTATTGTATGCAGATGTGAATAATGTGCCGAAGCCATAGAACGGACAGGTAAAAGTCCATAATACAACATTAATCTTCTGCGACCATAACCAGGTTTGCGCAGAGCTTTTCGGAATAGATCCAGTGTCGCATCACCTGCGTGCAAGCCATCCTACCCGCAGATGTACAACATAGTAGTTGAAACCCCACCGCGCAATGCAAGCCTGAGCTTCCCCATCTACATATCTCTATAACCAAACCATCACACTCGCCATATCGCAACCATCTCAAGCAAGTAAGTAACTATCACAGCGTAGGCGCCCGTCTCAATCCAACACAATACCTAACAAACAGCTGATCGAGGAAATGCTCATGTCTGATCCCCGGCGCTCTCCGTGTCGCAAACTCGTCGATGGCTTGCTGGACGCCATAGCCCTCTCTCTCGATCAAATAGCAACAGATGAAGAAGCCGGTGCGGTTGTAGCCGTAGTGGCAATGGACGCCGATTAGAGCTTCGGGGTTCAGAACTGCTGCCGTTGATGATGATGATGTTGTCGATGATGTGCGCAATCGATCGACAAGTCTGATGAATGCCTCCGTTTCTTTGGGCGTAGGTGGGATCTTGGAAACGGTCGGGAACTTGTGATATGCGATACCGCCCTCCTCCAGGCCTTTGGGGTCATAAACCGGACTTTCATGGCTGATGTCGATGATGGCTTTAATCTTCCCCTTCCAATTCCGGACGAAGATGTCGGGAGAATGTGTATCATCGATTGCTCGGAGGGTTTTCATGGCTCGGAAGATGCCAGCGATGGGCTCGGAGACGGGAGGCACGGCCTGCCATTTCGCGACGTTTTTCACGTCCCATTTTCCTTCTGTGGAGAGGTGTTGGAGCTGCCAGCCGAGGGAGAGGCGGGTGTCGACGTGTTTGGAGAGGAAGGTGTGGATTAGACCGGCTACTGTCCTGTAGGTTGCTGGGTCGTAGAGGAGGGCGTGGGAGGCGGGGGAGGGGAGGATGGAGGTTTTGAGGACTCGGCGTGTTTTGGAGTAGCTGGGGGTATCTGGCTGGGTGGGTAGGGTTTCCCCAATTACCGTGACCTCGGTCTTTGACGCTGCGTGTTGGCTTTCCTCGTCTTGTGATGGCTGTTCCACAGTATTGCCGATGAAGGGCGAATTCGCCAAGGTTGATTCACCCGTCTGCGGTCTATCAACCTTGCCCAATGCTCTGCCTATTTTGACAACTTGGTCTGTTTTGGTGATCTTGTCGCCGTCGCCTCCTACGAGGAACAAAGGTATCTTCAAGCTAGCCCATACATCCAAACCAGCCAATCCCCTTTCAGGGGTGGACCCTTTGCGGGATGGCAGAGCTCCCCACGCCATTCTTCGCCAAACGCCTGTTTGGCTCTGAAAGTTGAACTTTTCCTGTAGCTTCTTGACTTCGATGTCCGCCTCGGCTCCAACAAATCGTGCAACGCTCGCACTCTCTGGTCCTCCTCGCCTATCCCAGGTTCGCCACATGTTGAAGATTGGGGTTGGTATACGGAGTAACTTCTCGAACGTCAAGACCTGATCATCCGAAGGTGGCGTGGCTTGGGGGCATATGCCTATGAGAGCCAGGACGTTGACGGACTGGATCGAAGTTGCTACCGAGGCTGCCAAAGAGCATCCCATACTATGTCCAATCAAAATCACCCCTTGGTCCAGGTTACGGGAACACTGTTGCCTGATGACCACGCCGATAAGTTCTGCCAATGCCTTCGTTGTGTAAGCGTTCCATGACGCTGGTGAGAACGCCGAGCGCCCACATCCTGGCAGATCTATCCCGAGGCACGGCGCAACATTGACGAGACTGGTGAGAAGAGGATGGAACTGCGCCAAAGAACCGCCAAGGCCATGTATGAAGACGAGAAGAGGGAGCGGTGTTGGTTTCGAGGGTAGCTTATCGGCTTGAGGATGCGGTCTGTAGAAGGTTCGGATCGAAGGGTAGGTGGCGAAGGAAGTGGTGTAGGGTTTGAAGCTAGAGTGTTTTTGCAACAGGCCAGGATCTGTAGACTCTGCATCTGCGATGGAAAGATGTTAGATATCCTTTGCTACGCCTGATCGGTCCGCGTTCAAGCATACCAAGCTTTGGGCTTCCGGTAGAGCTCGAGAAGAATCTTCCCTTGGTGGGGCTGCTATCTTTTCGTTCGCCGTACCCTGCGTCGCCCATACCTTCCTCTTGCAAGGCAGATCGTCTGCGCCATACCCGGATGCCCTGAATGAAGCCACAGAATGCGACAAGCTGTACCATGTCCGATAGACCCAGTTGACCTTGTATGACGGACCCGTATTTTCGCCGTACTAAGCCCAAACAGAAAGAAAGACCGGAACGAACAGCATTCTGATTGTCATCGAGGGCAACATCTTGAACCGAGCCAAGATGTCGCACAGCCTGAGCGGAGATGGCTCCTGTCGAGGCTCCAGCAGTACCTGCAGTGAGGACGACGTAAGATACAATTCCTTGAAGGGAGTGTGGAAGAGTCATTGTGGGAAAGGGCAATGTCGCCATATAGATTCTCGAGCTCCCAGCTCTTCGTCGTCGAGGGTGCCTATCCCATTGGCGTGCATAGGCCAATGATGACGGGTTCTGCGGGCCATCTGCAGCGATCGTTGGCTGCCGATGAAGCAGTCAAGGGTAGCCGCAGGAAAGCGCCCGCTGCGAGCACGTTGTGTGATGTGTCGCTGTAGAATCCAGATAAGACATCCTGTCACGGTTTATGCTGGGTAGGTACCTTGTATCTTTGTAGTTGCAGCTGAAGGTTCCATTAGATACACGCAGATAACGCAGCCATCATCTGCGACCAATTGATGGACGAAGGGGCGATCCCAGCAGGCTGGTTCAAAAGGCCCCATTGAACGGGCAGCGGAAGGCAAGCTCGCCTCCCCCTTAGCGGCGCCAAACTAAGCCATGCCCTGAGCAGGCTGAGCTTATGCCCCAAACTAAGTAAGGTACTTAATCCCGGTCGCTTTGACGTATGCGACACTTGGGCAGACACAGTCACACAGATCAGCACCGTGCGAAGATCCTTATTCCCCAAGGCCAGCCTAGTCCTTTAGTGAGTACCTTACCAGTAGGATAATGCATGCGCTTGGCGGCGATGTTTATCCTCGGTAGAATAAAGACACTAAAAATTGAGTGAGAAAGGGGGGACTCCCGATCACGGTAGTCCTATTCCAGTACTATCTTTGAATCTTCACTATCATCACTTCCGCCCATTAGGCTCTATCTTCCAATCTTCCAATCTTCCAAGATAGAGACCTGAATTATGCGCTGTGTTCGTCTATCATCCGAACTCCGTCCTGATCGCTCCAGTCATGACATTTACCGAGTCCCATATTTGTGGAGTATGACAGAATAGACTGGCGGGGAAAGCCTCTAAGAAATCTAGTCCTTCCATCGGGTTTCCATTTTTCCCACTTGACAGATTTTTCCTGAGGGTCACAGGACGTCAAAGAAATAAACGTCTCTTCCTGCAGAACACAATTACCTTACCCTTTACCCTTTACAGTGCACACGCCACTTGCTGCCCTTTGCTTCTCCCATTTACCTTACTTTCTACCCATTACCCGTTTTCCACTACCATGTGCTAGGTAGTTGCTTCCGACCTCGGGCCACACCGCCCAACTGCCAATATCAAATCTACCCTTCTCTTGGTACTACTACCGACCACTTCACAACCTGACTTCACTCTCTTATATCCGCATCAATCACCTTGCTGAATTTGCTCTCCTTAATTCTTCTTCTAATTTTCTTATATTCCATGCGAATGGCTCCGGCAAATGCTTACGTCCAGTGCATTTCCGAAGAACGGTTTCACCCTCCATTTTACCAGTCAGAGTCGCTGTCACACCTCCTCTACCTCTCATCACTATCTTCTCTTTTAGCCTGTGACAATGGATCCTTCAAACCAAGATAAACAGTATCAGCCCGAGGAGCCCAGATTTCTCGACTTTCCTCATCTATCGGCCAACGCCACCACCGAAGATGGGAGGCCTAGACTGAACAAGTTCTCTTCGACAATCACCAAAGATCATGATTTTCCTGGCGCACAGGTATGTCTTGGGGATTGGGCTGTTGAAGTAATCGCTCATCTCCGACCAGGCAATGTTGTACGCAGCCGGCGTGCCGGACCGGGAGTCGATGAAGAACAGCCCTCACGTCGGCGTGGCTTCAGTATGGTGGGAAGGCAACCCGTGCAAGTAAGATTGAATCCTGGGTTCCCCGTGTCATCTGGCTGACCCACAAGATAGCATGCACTGTGAGTACGATTTCATAGCATGCTCGTGTTGAGTGAATGCAACGTAAGCATCCCTTGGTAGACTCTGATTTGTGATGCGATTTAGTGCTCGACCTGGGAAAGACAGTCAAGGATGCAATCCAGAAGCAAGGCATGCTAGCCTGGCAATATAACACCGTTGGAGTCTCGGATGCCATCACGATGGGCGGTGAGGGTACGTAACAGCCTGCTACTGTGGACACTGCCAGATCTGACGTTTTAGGAATGCGGTTTTCTCTTCAGACCAGAGAACTCATTGCAGACAGTATCGAGACGGTCACGTGCGCACAATCTCATGATGCCTGCATTACGCTTCCCGGCTGTGACAAGAACATGCCGGGCGTCATTATGGCCATGGCTCGACATAATAGGCCTTCTCTCATGATCTACGGCGGCACCATTGCAGTTGGCTACAGCAAGCTCTTGCGAAAACCTATAAACATCTCGACGTGCTACGAGGCATCTGGGGCTTACATTTACAACACGCTGAAACAGCCAGAAGACGGAGGAGACACGACGAAGACCAAAGACGAGATTATGGACGACATCGAGCAGAATGCATGCCCGGGAGCTGGGGCTTGCGGCGGGATGTACACGGCGAACACGATGGCAACAGCAATTGAATCAATGGGTCTTACCCTCCCCGGCTCTTCTTCCACACCGGCAACGTCTCCTGCAAAGATGCGAGAATGTGTGAAAGCTGCGGATGTCATAAAGATATGCATGGAAAAGAACATCAGACCTCGAGACCTCCTAACCAAACGCTCGTTTGAGAACGCACTTGTAATAACCATGGCACTTGGCGGAAGTACCAACGGCGTGGTTCATTTTCTAGCCATGGCAGCAACGGCGGGTGTGCCACTCACAATCGACGACATCCAACGAGTCAGCAATAAAATTCCCTTCATCGCCGATCTCGCTCCCAGCGGCAAATATTACATGGCAGATCTATACGAGGTAGGTGGTATACCGTCAGTTCATAAGTTTCTGATAGCAGCTGGTCTATTCGATGGTGACATCCCGACCGTCACCGGCAAAACCCTTGCAGAAAACGTTGCGTCATTCCCGTCCTTAGCCCAGGATCAAGTCATCATCCGGCCACTTTCGAATCCGATCAAATCCAGCGGACATCTGCATATTCTTCGTGGAAATCTTGCACCCGGCGGCGCTGTCGCCAAGATCACTGGGAAGGAGGGGACTAAGTTCACCGGTGTCGCTCGTGTCTTCAACAAAGAACGCGAACTCGACAATGCTCTCAATAGCGGTTCAATCCCACACAGTCCAAACCTGGTTTTGATCGTTCGCTACGAAGGACCCAAAGGCGGTCCAGGAATGCCTGAACAACTAAAATCATCCGCTGCGATCATGGGCGCCAAGCTCACTAATGTGGCTTTAGTGACCGATGGCAGGTACTCAGGGGCCAGTCATGGCTTCATTGTAGGTCATGTGGTTCCCGAAGCAGCCGTTGGTGGGCCTATCGCAGTTGTTCATGATGGGGACATGGTCACAATAAGTTCAGAAACAAACGAGCTGAGCATGGATGTGACGGAGGAGGAGATAAAGGAGAGGTTGAAGAAGTGGAAAAGGCCGAAACGAACAGTCACAAGGGGAGTGATGGCGAAGTACGAAGCGCTCGTTGGCGACGCCAGCCACGGAGCACTCACCGACGCCTTCTGAGACGCAATCTGCAGCGAGAGAAAGATTCTGGTAGACAACAGCTTGGGTACTTGTGATTGTAAATAATTTGGCTTGGATTTGAAGATTTAGCGTGCGTATAGCAGGTGATATCCTATATATTTTGATGTAGGTCATTATGCCTTTGATAGAACTACCCTACTGTCCGGATATCCGTGTCTATACCATGATGATCTTGGAAGAAGTGACACAGGCGGCCTAGGCCTGCGCTAGCCTCATGGAGCTTAGATAAGCGAGCAAGGCCACAACGATGTACAAATTCAAGATCTACGCGGTCACACATCGACGACGAATTACTACTCTCGACGCAAGCAACGCATTTGAGAGTCCGTCGAATACCGCAATCATGACAGGCGGTGTGTCAGTGAGAGATGTGGACGTAAGTGACTTCTGTAATCCAGAGCTTAGCCTGGGCGAAGAGTAGGAGCACAACCGACTGCAACACCACGAACTACAAACACCGATCTGTAGTGAAAGGAAGGACTTCACTGACAAGACTCTTGACGACCGCAGGCACAGGCATTCATCGGAGCCTACGGCGCCTTCTTGAAGCGTCAAGGAAAGCTACCAATTCCTGGTATGAAGCTCCTCCTACGAACGATGGAATCTGTCGCCCGATAATCTTGAAATGTACCACAAGCTGATCTATCTCGCCACCTCCAGGTTGGGTCGACACGGTCAAAACCTCCCCTTCGAAAGAACTCCCCCCACAATCAATAGACTGGTACGACCCTCCCCCTCCCCCTCCCCTCCTCCCTTCCACAAAACCCCACAAACTAACTAACCACCCCCTCTTCTCCCCAACACAGGTTCTACACCCGCGCCGCCTCCGTCGCGCGCCACATCTACCTCCGCAAAACCGTCGGCGTCGGCCGCCTGCGCAAAGTGCACGGGTCGACCAAGAACCGCGGGTCGCGGCCGTCGCACCATGTTGATGCGTCCGGGTCTGTGGATCGCAAGGTGATGCAGGCGTTGGAGGCGATTGGGGTTGTGGAGAAGGATGAGGAGAAGGGGGGGAGGCGGATTACGCAGAGTGGGCAGCGGGATTTGGATCGTGAGTTTTTTTCTTTCTTTTTGGGGATGATTTTGAGGGGGGGGGGAGGGGGAGGCGTTTGGTTTTGGGGGATGGGGGAGTGGGGAGTGTGGGATATGGGGGAGGGGCTTTTGGGGTTGAGAGATTGAGTGCTGATTCGTGTTTTATGCACCACAGGTATCGCGCAGACGACGCTCGAGGAGTCGGACGAGGAGGAAGACGAGTAAAGTAGATTGGAACTGAAGGGAACGGAACGGAACGATAGAACATGGATACAGAGTGACTTGAAATCTGGAAGTTTCTGCAGAACATGGGCGTCTCTTCTACAGAGGAGGCGGGAAATAGCAATGCATGCATCCTCATGAAAAGGGAATAGATAAGATATTTCGATTATGATACTTCTACAAATGCTGTCGTTGGATCGTTATACGTGAACTTCCATCCCATCCCATCCAGTATACCCCCGAAACCCGGCCAAAAACATCAGCATTTAAGCGTTTTCCAACCAAACCGATCATCCATATCCATATAAATATTGACAAAACCCATGTCCACCAACTAGCCTATCCTATATACCCCCATAATTGTGGCATGTAAACAAAATATTGTATGTTGGTTGCTATCATTTTCGATCACCAAAACGCCACTCCAACCCACCAAAACCATGTCCAGCTTGTCCCAATCCCAATCCCATCCCCATCCTCACGCCACCATCTCTCGCAGATCTTGCGTCGAGAGGTCAAAAATGTCGTACTCGGCCTCGGCTTCGGCGTCTTGAGAATGGGGGCGGGGTATGATTGTTTTTTCTATGCTGAGTTGTTTTTCTTTTTCTTTTCCCGAGGGCTCGGGTCAATTATGACACCAGTTCTCGCAGATCTTGCGTCGAGAGGTCGAAGATGTCGTATTCGGCCTCGGCTTCTTGAGAACAGGGATGGGGTATGAGATGATGTTTTGCTTCTGCTTTGATGGCCTTTGCCGAGTTTCCCGGCTGTGATTCTATCTTTGTGTCTGCGTCGGGGTTTGGTGTTGATAGGATAGCACTGGCGAAGGTGTTTTCGTCGAGGTTATCCCAGTAGGAGGAGGAGGAGGATGGTGGGGGTTGGGGTAGGGGTTGGTAGGTGGGTGGTGGTGAGGGGGAGGGTTTTTGCGTTTGGGGGATGTTGGGGTGGGGTTTAGCGGGTTTGTTGATTATTTGGGTTCTGATCTTGTCTTGGGTTTTGAGAGGGAGGAGGGTGGTGATGTTAGCTGAAGAGCTGGGCTTTGAGTGTTTGGATGAGAATTTTGCAGGCTGTGATGTCTCGTCTCGCGCCTCGTCCTCGGTTTCAGGATTCGTCCATTGGGGATGTGGAGTCGTCGTTATCGACTTGGCCATTGAGGATTCGCGCTCGAATTCTAGTGCTACGTCTTCTAGATCTTCTTCTGTGAGGTCTTCGTCGAAGTCGGATGACACTGGTGACGGGGCTTGTTGTACTGCTTGTGTGAGCTCTCCGGAGAAGTCGAGATCTTGGGTTGATAGTTGGGCGAGGAGGTCATTGGTATCGTCGTGGAATATGTGAGGATGTGCTTGTGTGAGGATGCCGGAGAAGTCTAGGTCTTGGGTAGATAAGAGATCGAGCAGGTCTGCTGTGTCGTCGTTTGGGGTTATTAGGGGAACTTTTCGAATTTGGGAAGGCGGGCGCGGTGGAATAGGTCGCTTTGGTATTGAGCTAATGTTCGGACTAGCTGTTTCGCTTTTTGGGACCACTGGGTGGAGTGCTGAGGCATGCGGAACGATGCATGTAACCGATGATCCGTCTGATATCGCCTTGATAATCGGTGGAGAAAGTTCTCGCGCGATTTGTGTACCGCTGACGAAGAAGTCATCCCAGCATTCATCGATTGTATTTGGCGGCTGGTTTTGAGGGGCAGTAATAGAAGGCTTCTGCGGATAATTCGTGTCGCTTGGTCTGTAGTGGGAAGCACCACGTTGTGGTGGTGGGGCCATGGATGTACCTTGACAAAGTTCGACCTTTACACTCTTATGTATCGTTGTATCAGCACTCTTGAGCTGGCGCAGCGGCTTCGGCTGGGCGAACGACTTTAGTGGTATGAGCTGAGGAGGTTTCGGTAACGGTGGCGGCGCCATCATGATAGAGTGACTATCGTTACGTCTTTCCAAATCTTTTCCTGGACTCTTGGATCCCATACTTTCGGCAATCACAGGCGGTGATCGCTGCTGGACGCGAGACGAAGGAGATCTGGCGTGGGAGCAGTTCTGCGACTGGGACGGCGATTTCGATCCAGTCAAGTCCGAGCCCTTGGCTATGGACGCACCAGCCTCTGCTGAATCCCCTGGTGGTGTCTTGCGCGTAGTCAAGTTGGCTGATATGACCTTGAGAGGATTGCGCCAAGGTGTTCGTTGTGGAGGCGTGTAACAGCACCCGTCCCCTCCCTGGTCCTTCCAATACCCTTTCGCGGCCCTGCTAGCTCCACTTATGATACGAGACCCATCGCAACCCTCTTCTTCAACTGTGTCCCTTTTTCTCTTTTCTCCTGCCCGCAGGAACCCACCAAGGCTCAGCTGGCTTGGCCCCACATGGGCGATACCCTCTTTGGCTGGCTCCGCTATACCCATGCGCGCTCTTGTCTCTCTCTCTCTTTCATTCCTCTCCTCCTTCCGCTTTATATTTGCTTTCCTCCTCGCTTCCCGCTCTTTGATCCTGTCGGCGCGCTCTTGAAGGACGCTGCGGCGCTCGATGATGGCGAGTTCCGACTCCGAGAGGCGGACTGTTGCGCCAGATTTGCGGTAGGCCTTTTTGGCTTGTTTGAGGGTTTGCGGCCGGTGAGTGGGTGGCATATTGAAGGAGGGAGATGGACAGGTAGTACAGGTAAAGAGCCCAAGCAGTGAGTGACGATGCGTGAATGCACCTGGCTCGATGTGGCTTGGCGTTCTTGGCACCGGAACACCTGTAGAATACCTATGTTTTCAACATCACAGAGGCTAGTAATTATGCAGCTTTCTTCATTAATCTCGACATTTCTCTTAGTCATTCTTACTTCATTCTGGAGCCCAGCAGCTCAACACTTGTATTGAGGAGAACCAGTTGGTGAGTTTTGTCCGTTCCTCGGAAGTGCCATCGAGTTTCGAGAAGCATCTGCCAATCTGCCAATCATCAGAGGCACCCATTCGGTAGTCCTGCATTGACGCCCCGGTACGCGTGAAAGAGCAAATGTTCAAAGTTCGATGCTCGAGATTTTAACAAAAGGCAATGACAAGATCTTTTCAGACAGGCAGCTCATTCCTCCCTTCAACGTCCACGATATCCTCACAATGCACAGGGTTGGGCATATGGTTTCTAACCACGAAGTTAATACTCGCAGATCTAGCGCTTAATAGCGGATTAAATTTGATAATCATTTGCTTTGATCTATGATCATTTGCTCGTCATCTGTCTTTGACAACGCTCACTATCGCAATTGTTACAATATGAACACTCCCTGCCGCAACATATTGCAACCCAAGTTGGCCTCTATATGTTGTATATCGCACGGCGCTCTACTCACCCTAATTTACAAGGGATTGACTGTCGGATCCCACGTGCACGGCGAATATTCGTCCGTAGACAGTGCTTCCATATCTTCGTTCGTAAGCTCGAAATCGTACACATTGGCGTTCTTTTCGATACGTGACGGTGTCACAGATTTGGGGAGGGGGACGAAACCCTAAGATAAATTCATTTCTTAGTATCCTTTTTTCTCAATCTTGTACCCTGGTATAGAGGTGTGAGATATACCATCTGCAAACTCCACCTCAACAACACCTGCGCCCCCGTCTTCCCATACTTCCTCGCCAACGCCTCCAGACTCGGTTCTCCAAACCTCTGCCCCCGGACTAGCGGACTGTACGCTTGTACCACTATTCCACTTTGTCGGCACCAATTTACGATATCAGGTCTCGTCAGCCAGGGATGCAGTTCCCACTGCCCAACGGCGATGGTTCCGCCAGCGCCTGTCCCGTGTTCTTTTTCGCAGGCGGTGATGTGGGTTTGGAGTTCGTTGAGATGGTGGAGGCCGTAATTGGAGACGCCGATAGAGTGGATCAGGCCAGCTTTTTGGGCTTCGTGGAGGGCGCGCCAGGAGCCGAGGCGGGTCGTGGGAGAGCCGTAGGGGGCGTGGATTAGGTATCTTTGTGGGTGGTGTTAGGGGTTGTTCTTTATGAGTGTGGTGTTTTTTGTTGTTGGGTGTGGATGGGGGATGGGGGGTGGAGCGGGGTTTGTATAGAATTGAAAAATGTCAAGGATGCAAGATAGCAATGGGATACGTCAATGGATTATTTTTGAGTCTGCCGCCAACGTGTAGATTCATGTTTGAGACTTTTGCCAATTCGAGAAGTTGGCACGCAAGCATTACCGAGTAGGGTTGAACTTTACACCTTGGTGTGTCTTCATGATATGCTCTCGCCAACAAAAAATGAGAATGCGGATATTACAAGCAAGATCGAACGGGGATGGTCTCACTCACAAGTCAATATAGTCCAGCCCAGTCTGAGAGAGACTCGACTTGATCGAAGCTTTCGTCTGTTCATAACCCATGTGTTGAGGGGGGACTTTAGACGTGAAGAAGACTTCGCTCCATGGGATTTCGGATTTCCTGATGGCATCCGCACACGGCTGCTCATTGCGATAGACTCGTGCTGAGTCTAGAAAGTGTTCTTTGTTATCGCAGGCTGGCAGGGGAGTCAATATGAATGCATACCTACATGGCGGTAGCCAGTCTTGAAAGCGTGTAAAACGACTTCCTCTGCTTGGCTCGCGGGTCTGATCATGTACACTTAGTAATTTTGTGGCATGTCAAGTCTAGAGATTTACGTTTGATAGACCTGAGATCAAATCAGCGACGTATTAGAGGGCAGGGCTACCAGCACCGATTCGAAACGGACGTGACCTCCAGTTCACTTACACCGAAACCTAACACAGGTATCTCATAGCCTGAGAGCATTTGGTACTTGGTATTAATGTCCATATTGTTGGTTGCTGTTGAGGCGAAAAGGCGAACTTGATGGACGGATCGAAGCTGTCGTGTCAAGATTTCCAGTCTCGGTATACTCATGCTCGTAAGAAAACTTGTGACAATATATCAGCGATGAGAATTGAGTTCCAAATATCATTGTCTCCATCATGCGTACACCAGAAGATCTAAACACCACTTACGTCCGATTAGATAGCACGCTAAGCCAGAAACGGAATATAGATTTCATCCCAGGTGCCCGAGTTGCATCAACATTCTACTGTGTCGCTGATACTGAGATGCAGCGGCATGACTCTCTCAGAGCCTCCCTTGAATATTAGAGAATGGATAGAACTTGATCTCGCACCGCTCACATCCTGAGACAAAAGCGAATGTCTACTAATCCCACTAGTACGCCATCTCGCAAACCTCCGCCGATAACCAATCATTGATCTTCCGAAGGACACATTCTTAAGGCGTGCAAAACCTCATTCGAGAAGCATATCGCCGGACCTGCTCAGTATGCGTCTCGTCAAACAAAATATAGACCGTGATGGCTCCGGTACCATAACACTGTTCCCCGAAGAGCCGGAAGACATGTGGTTCACTTACAACCTCATCCGCCCTACCGACCTCCTTCGCGCATCAGCCCTTCGACGAGTCACTACCGAATCAGCCACTGGCTCCACCTCGTCACAGCGCGTTCATATCAATCTCCTTATCTCGGTTGAGAAGCTGGATTTTGACACACAATCCGCTCAACTACACGTTTCGGGGCGGATCGTTGAGGAAACGAAGTATACGAAAGTTGGACAATTTCATACGCTAGACTTGGAACTGAATAGGAACTTCACATTGGAGAAGAAAGAAGGATGGGATAGCGTTGCGAGAAATTTGGTGAAGGAGGCTTGTGACCCCGTCAAGAGTGCGGATGTGTGGGCGGTGGTTATGCAGGAAGGGTTGGCACACTTGGCGGTCTTGACGGGTCAACGGACGGTATTGAGGCAAAAGGTGGAGATGACTGTACCGAAGAAAAGGGGCACTGGAAAGCAGGGGGATCACGATAAGGTCAGGTCGAACTGTTGTTGGCCGCTCCCACCATAACGGCTGACAATATCATATAGGCTCTCGAGAAATTCTTCCAGACCACCTTTGACACTCTGCTCCGCCAACTAGATCTCTCCGAATCCAAACCCATCCTCCTCGCATCCCCTGGCTTCGTCGCTCAAGCTTTCCTCAAATTCATCTTCGAAACGGCTACGCGCGCCGGAAACAAAGCCTTGCTCGCACAGAGGTCGAACTTCGTTGTTGCGCACGCCGCTTCTGGCTACCTCCACTCCTTGAATGAAGTTCTTCAGACGCCTGAAGTCTTAGCCCGTCTGAAAGATACAAAGTACGCGAGAGAATCAAAGCTGATGGAGGACTTCATGAATTTGCTGTACAAAGATGACGGCAAAGCCGCCTACGGCCCTAGAGAGGTAGAACAAGCCGTCGAAAAAGGCGCGGTGGGAAGAGGTGGTGGAGTTTTGTTGATCAGCGATAGTCTCTTTCGAGCGCAGGATGTCGCAATAAGAAGGAGATGGGTTGGGCTAGTAGACAAAGTTCGGGAGACAGAAGGGGGCGAGGTGAGAGTCCTGAGCAGTACGCATCAGAGTGGAACCCAGCTGGACAGTCTTGGCGGCATTGCTGCGATACTGACATTTCCGTTGGAATATCTCGATGAGGACGCGGAAGATGCAGATGCAGATGGAGGAGGGCAGAATTTACGAAATGACATGACAATTAACGGTATTACCAATGGAGTCCGAAATTAGATCTCCTCTAAGACTCGAGGTTTGCTCAAACCATCACCTTGGGAGCCATTACAGCTACTTCACCCCAGTACAAGTCCCAGAGGTAAGTTTAGGATCTGTCACCCAAAATCCTCTCACACGAGCTCACAAAGTCCTAGTCTTAGTCATTGAGCTCACCTAGCTTGGTGACACCTCTGATGATGACGGCCATCGACTTGGCCCTATAATCACAATGGCCCACAAAGTTGCAAGGCTAATGCGTACACCGCTCCGCATAATGTATTGATCGATACAGGCCAGCTCATACCAATTGATCCAGTGGTATCGCTCATGTACAGGCACTGGCATCTGTGAGCGATCTCTTGCGACATTCAGTATTTGCTAGAACACGGTTGCACGATCTCGAGGGTACAGATCATCTACAATGTAAACCTACCGACTGGAGACAAAGTGGGGAGTTGGATACATCAACTGCCTGCGCGTAGAAGCATGACATGAGCGCGTCGGAGAAATGTCATCAAGGGACACAAGAGGAAAGGTACTTTGCCCAATACGACGACGGCTTGATCCGTCTGTGATATCAATATCTACAGCGACAAGTATCGACCACGAAGAAAGTGCCTAGACATGATAGTCACTTTCCCTTCCGGTCCTCGCCTCTTCCATTCTTCATCAATCGTCGGCGATACTCAAAATTGCCTCATTTGTCACAAAATCCCTTATCCCATAGGCACTCGTTCCCAAGCGTTTGTACCGAGGTACAGCCGAGACGAGTGCCAAAGCTGTCAGAACATGGAATACCTTCATCCCAACCACCTCCATCGCAATCGCCACAGCAAATTCTAGCATCTCAATAGCCCCCTCAACAACTCCCCCCCATCGCCCATCGCCCATCGCCCATCGCCCACCCGACACAATCCATCCTTCACCAATCCGCCCAATACCACTCCCAGCCCAAAACCATACCTGCAACTCCACCAACCACAACCCCCTCTCAATACCAACCACATTTCCACCAGGTCCACGCGCTCCCAATACCTATCCAACACCTACCCTGTGCAGTCCTGCAACCGCAAAATCAACAACAATCCCAAAAATCCCAAGAATAAACCAACAAGCCGATACAAACGCCCACAAAACCCCACATCCTATTTCGGCCATATCCTCATTCGTAATTTTCCTTGAATCGCCACATCCTCTCCAACATATATTGCATAAAGCCACTAATCGAATCTAATACAAAGCCAAGCGCAAGGCGGTATAAGAATCTTACACACACTACAACAGTGTCATAAAATCGGATTATGAATTATGAATATGAATCATAAATATTACTATTTCAAACCCTTGATGAGTGAGTGCATACACCCTATCTTACCTCCTAGAACTCATACGTCCCCTCCATACCTACCTTACCCACACCCCTACATCCCATCTCGCCATCCCGCCATCTCCCCATCTCCCTACCTCCCATGCCTCCCTCCCCCCTCCTCTCCCCTCCATAACTCCCATACCTCACATACCTCCCAAACCTCACGTACCTCCGATACCTCCCATTCCTCCCCCTCCTTACCTCCCCATCCATCTCCCCATCACACCACCCCTCCCCTCCAACTCCCCTCTATAACTCCCACACCTGCCCATCCCATCCTCCCCTCGCACCACTAATGCTATACAGTAAACCGTCTAGACCTCTTCCTCTTCCTCTTCCTCTTCCCATACACCCATCTCCCCACCCATCTACCTATCCCATTCCACATCCTAGCACGGCACAGCACTCATCTCAAGCGTCTTCTACCGAGGTAAATTATTCTACAGCCCAGACGACGAGTGCCAAACTCGGCTCGGCCAGGACAGAGTACTTTGCCTTGCCAGGATATCTATGGGGATATGGGATTTAACAACAACATACAACGATATCAACTGCTCCTCCTCCTCCTCCTCTGACTCGTACTCCAACCTACTCCTACCCCTCCCAAACACAGAAAAACCGCCCAACCAATCAACCACCCACCTCCACAACCCCTCCCACTCCCACTCCCGCCCCTACTCCAACCTACTCCTACCCCTCCCAAACACAGAAAAACCGCCCAACCAATCAACCACCCACCTCCACAACCCCTCCCTCCCAGCCTATCCCTACAATCCTCATAAACTCCATCAACCAATATCAACATAGTACCTCCCAACACCTATACAATCTCCTTCCCTTCCCTTCCCTTCCATTTCAATCAAAATCACCCCAATTCCATTCTTCGAATCCGAATACAACAGTAGAATCCGAATCGAGAAAAGAATCAAATGAATTCTCAATACAACACACCCCGCAAATGAAACCTCCGAGTCAGATCGCATACATTCTACATCCCTATCCCAAGACCAAACTTACCACTCCCCCGAAAAACTCGAACATATCCAACGCAACGCCACAAAAACACCCATCACGCCCCTCCTCAGTCCAATCCAATCCAATCCAATCACACCTCCAAATCCCACATTACAACAGCCAGTACATCCAACCCCCCTAAACAAATAGCCCCCCTCACCCCCTACGAACTCACCACAACTCCCCCTCCCGCTCAACCTCCGTCCACCCCTCCCCTTCCGAACTACCACTCATCCCCTCCAAACGATCCCATTCCATATCTCCATTCCCATTTCCATCTCCGACTTGCATCGGCGGCCAGATACCATCATCTTCCACTTCGTCTTCATCTGCCGCCTTGACCTCGACTTCGATCTCAGTCTCGACATGGACGTCCATCTCATCTTCATTCTGCACCTCCGTCTTGTTTTCATCCTTGTCTTTCGAGTCTTCTTTAGTTTCCATTTTCGCCTCCGCTTTCAAATCCATTTGGGTTTTGCTCTTGATCTCGTCGTAGGTTTTCGCTCCCACCTCCATACTGTCCTTATCTTTTGATTCCTTTTTTTCACCCGCTTCCACCTCCATCTTGTCCCCGCTCTGCACCTCCATATTGACTTCATCTTTGACATCGTACCTCGCTTCCACCTCCACCACCATCTGGCTATGATGTTCCACCTCCTCTCTAGTTTCCACCTCCACCTTCACCCTAATCCCCTCCCGTACTTCAACTACCCTTCCAACGCCACCCTCCCCTTTCTTATCTCCCTCGAACTCCTTCCCATGTCCACTCCCCTCCACCATCCCAGGCATCGCCCTCGACATCTCAAAATCCCGACTCCGAATCCTCCCAATATATCGCATATCCTCCTTGGTAAAATCCTCGATACGCTTATACAAAAACTCCGGCCCCGTATTACCCGTTGGCCACAAACTCACATAGCCATCGCGATAATCCAAGAGCCGCGCTTCGACCGCCATAGCATCCCATCCCTTCCCGAACATCCCCAATCTCGCACTGTCAGGTTTGAAATGATCTAGACGCAATCCAGTGAGTTGTTCGACATATTCGATATCCGCCTCATCAAAGCACCGCAAGTGGCGAGCTAACATCGAGACGCCGGCGGCTATGTTGCGGAGGTAGATGTATCCGTGTCGGTACTGGATGAATTGTGCCCGTTCGTGAAAGGTGTACGCGCCATGTCTGTAGATCCAATTCCTCGTCTGCTGTTCGGGAATGGTGTACGTAGGCTTGGACTCGTGTCTCTTGCACTCTGCCTCATATTGAATGCGTAACTCTTCAGCTTTGTCCGCTGCCACTCTTTGGGCTTGTATGCGTAGCTTCTCTGCTTCATCCAATATATGTGGCTTGTGACTTACTTTTCCCAGCTCAACACTCTTCTCCTCGCTAATCTCGACGCTGTTGGTCTCAGCACCACATTGTTGGGTGGCAGTATGTCTAGACTCGTGAGGTAGTATCTTTCCTGAGCGTGGGAACATTGAGGTGGCAATTGGTCGCATTGGGACGGGTGCAAGTGTGGGTGCATGCTGAATCACGCTTCGGTCAGGGAGTCTGCCTGTGATCTTTGTCAGCCCTAGCTCGAGAGACCTTGAATGAGTAAGGTCATCCATAGCGTCATCGTAGCTCATTCACCAGCAGCTTCTCCCCAGTCGGACTATTGAAAGGTGTCTCACATTGTGGGACAGCACCCAAAAAGGAAAGGAGCAACATACTGTCCAAGAACTTCCTTTGCTCCCCCTGATCAGACGCCTTCTCATTATGATCCATCTTCCCCTCCTTAAGCCCACCAGCTTCAAGTCCCTCACCCGTTTTCTCCTGCCCCTCTCTAGCCAATGCTTCATCAAAGATTCTCCTCTGATGATCCCTCAGCCGATTGACAGCATCACAAAATCCAGGATACCGCACATATCGGATCAGCGCCTCTATAGACTTCAGCGTTTGGTCCTGCGCTATTCTAAAACCCGGCTCCAGCGATAAAAACAACTTCAGATGTTTCTTCTTTCGCCTTTCACGATCCTGATCGAAAGCTTTGACAGCCATACATTTATAGGCATTCACTGCTGATTCTCCGGGTCCCACCACCACTTTGTGGCATTGATAGAACTTATGCCGTTGATCTTTGGTACAATTCGATTCCCCTATCTTGCTGCTTTCGGAGATATCAAATCTGACTTTAGCGATTGGTTTGGATCGTGGCTTGGTCCAAGTGCTGTGACTCGGCAGTCCTTGATTTATTTGTTCTGGATCCTGAGCGTATGGCCCACTCTTCCTGATAAAGTCCGTTGACATCTGCTCTTCCGCCAATTCTTTGGCTCGTTGCAGACAGCCTAATCTCACTGATGGCGGAACTGCGGCCAGGTTGCCCTCATACTTCTGAGCTGCCGACGTCAGAAGGATTTGGAAGTGTTGCTGGGCTCGCTCATGGTACCATCGTGACTGCTCTTTGACGCTTAGCCGCACGGGCCGGGGCTGTCTTTGAGGGTCCGTTTGCTGACAACGCGGTGGGGTATTATGCTGGACAGAGTTGGGCTGTTGTTGAGGAGGTACCTGTTGATGATGCTGTTGAAGTATGAATGGGGCTCCCATACCAACCTCACCGTTACACTTTGTACCGATAGCATCCTGCTCTTGTCGTGCTTTAATCAATCGTTTCTTATTCTGTTGCTCCAGCTGCATCAAGTGCTTATCGTAGGATTGTATATTGTGATTTCCTCCGGCTTGACAGTCCGTCACATTCACCTCTTGCGGCTCCATACGTGTTGGTGTTGGGGTATAAACGTCGATTGAATTTTGCGGATCCATAACGCTCTCCTGATTAAAGGCGGTGAATGGGGAGATCGATGGATCGGCTGCATATATTCCACTTTGTTGTCTATGCAGAGGTCCAGATCTAGGCCGGACGCCTGCTAATCCGGAATCCTGCAAAGTCTGCTCACTGACCTCTGATGACGCTGAGCAGACAGCAGATTGCACTGGTGGTTGATCGGATTGTCTGACGTTACTCGTCAACCACTGTTCACGCATTGTATAGCCTGGAGATACCCTGTCGGTCTTAGTGAGATGTGGAGGTTGCTGAGAGCTCTCACCAGACCCAAACGAGCACGAAGCTTTGGGAAATTGGAAGGGAATACAGCTGTCTTCCAAGAGCGATAGAGGCGATCGTTCTTTATGAAAGTCGCATCCTTTGCGGGGAACGGCACTCTTGTCAAATTCGGCGGCCAGCTTGCGTGTCGCTCCAGTAAATACTTCGCTTGTAAGCTTGTCCGCCCTGTCCGTTATAGCTAACCGTGATTCGTCCTCGATTCTGAGTAATTGCATAGTGTCTTTCCCCCAGCTTTCGGAAGCCGTCGGCATTCCACGGAGCCTCAGTGGCAGCGCCACCAATCTAGGAGACTCCTCTGACACTGATTGCTCCTCATCCCCAGGCGTCTCCCTAGGTCTGAGTTCCTTGTGTTTCATACATGCTTCGGGAGGCGTCTTTTTCACAAATCTCTGCTGGTCTTGTGCATGCTTGTCCAAGTGTTGTTTTGTTTCTTGGTGTGCTCGAAGTTGCTGACTCGACAGGAAACTTTGGTTCAGCTTATCCCCCACAGCTTCATAGCCTGGAAGGGACGTGTCAAAGTTCATATTCGAAGATATTACTTATCCTTAGCCAGCTGGACTTGAGAGGGCGAGTAGTGCGAATCAAGGAAAGCTATGATTGCGCTCGTCAGCAGTAAAGCGTAGCGAGAAAGAAGACTAAGAACACCTATGTATCAAACTTTTTCTATGAGTCATTTGCATGTTGTGGAGAAATGAAAAGCCATCGTGATGCTTGGTCCAGCCCAACCATTAACCCACTTACTCTTTATCGGTTGCCACTCAACACTTTTGTGTGAATGTCATAGACGGAATATCAAACAAGGTCAACATTTGACAAATTTTCGAGCTATCGGCAAGTTATTGCCATATGGGCCTCTTGAATTCCCATTACCTTGCCATCTAAAATCCGTTTGTCTGGAAGCTTGTGACCTCCCACCCATTAGCGGTATTATACTCGCTCGTTGGTGTCACCCCAAGCAGTACTGGATAGTTGACCTCACCAGTGCAATTAGTACCCTTCGTCAAGCAATCCGCAATGAGTGTCCCCACAGCTTGCCCTTCGAACCAGGCTCCTTGTAAGAAGCCAAAGTATTCAGCGCTTGTGGCTTCTCCTGCGAAATACAAACGCCCAACATTTGCGCGAAGATTTTGGTGCATTTCGAGCGACGTTCCTGGTGGCCAATTCGAGTAGCTGCCATATGCCCAAGGCTCAAGACTCCACCGCGGATACATGAATGCGATAGGTTCTGGTACGTTTGCTTTACCAAACATATTCCTTAGCACTGCAAGTACTTGCGCTTTGGTCGTCTCGTCATCTTGCGCTTCCACTACATAGCTCTGCGACTGGACCACTGTCACGAAAATGATACCTGAACCGGGTAGGAAACCTGGACCGTCCAGCGACTGGAACACTGGGTAGTACCCACGCTCATGTAGGTCGGCGTAGAGAAAAAATTGATATGACTGGTCCCAGAAAACTTGATCTGGCGGGAATTGAAGGAATATCTTGGTGTAGGTACCCATCGAGAAAGTTTCTATCCCATCCTGCTTCCACCGAGGCAGCTCAGGAGAAAAGGTTACCGCGTCATTCTGCAGAACACCAAGCCTAGACAAAATAGGTCAGCGCAGGCATATATTTCCGGATACAGTGGCATACGAGAATGTGCAAATGGCATAGTCTGCGCTAATGCAGCTTCCATCTTGATTGAACACTGTGACTTCGTTGTTGCTGTACGCAATTTTGGTAACAACAGTGTTAAGAAGTAGTCTAGAGTCGTTCGCCATCAAGAAGGTAGATGCTTCCCCTTTGATAAAAGCATTGAATCCCCGGGAATCGAAGACATAGTTGTTCTCATTAGAGAATTGGTAGAATGTGGTATTCTAGGCTCGGTTAGTGAATCAGGCGATCCAGTCGTTGATCAACGTACGTGGTTGACTATACCAAAGAGCTCGTCGCTTTGATCCTGCACTAGGTCAACTATGGATATTCATCTCCTCGTGATTCCGCTTACTGGGCTGAATGCATACTCCCAATCCCACTCCCACCACTCCACAGCTTGGGCTGTCATGTCGTTTCTCCTTGGCTTCCATCCCGCAAGGCTCAGGCCGGACCTCGCACTGCGATCTTGCAGATCCTCGGTCAAGATGTATCCCGCATCCTGCTCTAGAATCGGAAACGCATTATTTTGGAAGTCGTTGATGACATTGGTGAAGTCAGCGGCGCCAGTCTCGTTGAAGGTCTCGATCGAAGAATAGTTGGAATATGTGTTTGTCAAGTTGTACAGCTGTGCCAGTGTCCATATCGGATTCTCTGGGCCTCCAGTGGTCACCAGGCCTTGCACCCAATTGGCTCCGAGTTCGACGGTGTAGCTCTGATTGGCGGCTCCGAAAGTGGTATGTGCAACCCTGCCACCGATGTCGTTGTTGTATTCCACAATGAGAAAGTCAGCCACTGAATTGTTGGTAAGGGCTTGCTGATGAGGTTTTAGCATTTACAAAGCAGTAAATGTGCATATATGGCACGTACAGCAGCTGTGATGCCAGCAGTTCCTGCTCCGCTACAGAAATCATGTTAGCTATCGTTGTCCTCACGTAGTACAAGAGGGGACTTCAACTTACAGGATCGCAACCTTCGTCTTCTGACAGGTCGTTGCATTACGTTTGTAGAATGGTGAGGCATTGATCAATCCGGCTGCTATTAGGGCGTAAATGATGATCAAAAACTTTGCCTGCATGATGGAGCTGTTAGTGGCATTCAAGTATTGGCGACACTGAGAGGTATTGAGGTTGCAGCTATCTGTGTACCTCAAGAAAGTTGCCTCACCCCCAACACGTGGGACTACATGCTAGCATATCCGGTCGTTCTAGCCATAAGGAGAGGTTACTGGCGACCTCTCCGGCTGGTTCCTGCACCGCGGATGCCCGGTGTGATGAACAGTCGAGAGAGGAAGGTGGCAGTGGGTATCATGGATGAAAGGTAAGCAGCATCTTTGCGGGAAACAAGCCGCGTGCCAACTGATAAGGATAAGGGGAACGAACGCCACTCCTTTGACCAATCAGCCAATCAGAAGTATGTGACCCTGAAGATCTCCCTTTGGTACCAAATTCACCCCTTTGGGCATAGTCAAGGCTACCTTATGTTGTTAGTGTTCTTTCTTCTGTTTACTTGGCTATCCGTTCGAAACGCAATAGGGGGATACTTTGTCCTATCTTTTACCAAGTACCAACTGCTCCCATCTTCGTCATGTGGCGGAGCATTCCTTCCTGCGATAGAGTGATCGGGAGCATCCTTCGCTCGTTCCTGAAAGACTAGCCTGGCCGCTCGTTGGCCATGAAATTGCAGGAGATTTGCACCGCAAGGCTGTGCGAAACTCTCCGCAAAAGTCTCTCTGGATCGACGTCTTACCACGTTGACTTTGCGGTGCAGCAACGTTGTTCGATCGGCGTATGTGTCTGTTTTCTGAGTCGTACCTGCGTCGTTAGTTCATGCAGGTGTCGTAACAGGTCGACACACAGCCTTGTTTCGGTTTGATTAGGATTGTTGATGTCCCCAGGGGGCCATGTAAGTTCCTGGATGAGGGACGGAAGGAGGATCTGATGTGAGCCTACCTGAGGCTCTGTCTAGCTGGCCTTGTGGATGGCCTAAGGGGGGAGCAAGCGATCAGCTTGGATGGCGGATGCTTGCATGGAATGACACCTGTAGGCAACCGCCCGAATGGATGAAACCAACCACACAAAGGTCACGGCATGCTGGGAATCTTGTACGAGCGGTTTGGAGATCTGTTACATCTAGTCTGAGTTGGTAATGATGGAGTACAAATACATCTGATTATCTACGCCTACCATGCAACCAGCGTCCGTGATGAGCGTGATTCCAACAGCTGTAGAGGAAACAACAGCGAGAATTGGTATCTCGTTAAAGCAAACCTTTGCAAGTACAATGCTCCAAGCCCGCTAACCGCTATGATTTATGATCGTAAAAGATGGGAAACCTAGCCCCATCTCCTAAAGTATATACTCCAGTCCTTCAATTCGTCGCAGTGCCCGACAAAGTCAGGGGCGCAACAGTCAGGCGCCGTGTCCGAGTCGCGAGGGATCCGCTGCTTTGATGCTATCATTAGACGTTGCTGAGTGGTATTTATTACGTGGGATTCATAGCGTCGCTCGCGGACTGTGGCTGTGAATGCTATGACTCAAGTGTGATTCCACTGGGGAAGTGGCTTCCCATGGATCCTGGAGGAAGTTTGACTGTGTCGAGAAAGGCCCTCGCCCTGGATGTATCTCCTCCCACTTTCGGGCGCAGTACTTGGCGGGCCATCGCTCTGATGCACCGAAGTCCAGCATCTGTGAAACCCTCCGTTAGTGTCTTTCCTCCGCCGCAGGTTTCAGAATTAGGAACAGCATGGCGAAGACTTACCTTTGCGGCGATGATGTCAAACTGGAATTTCTCCCAATAGTCGTAGGCTTGCTCGAGTGCTTGTACCTAAAGTCTCAGGGTCAGATCACAGACGAAGAGGGTGTAACAAAGGAAAGATGGTGGCGAACATCAATCTCAGTCCAGCTCCTCATACGCTCTCGCAGCCTCTTGAAACGCATTTGCAGCGCCGGTACCTGATACGACTTGCCTAGATCGGTCTGAAACCGTACTGCAATGTCTTTCCAGGGCAAATTCTCTTCCTCCTTCAATTTGAGCAACAGTTGCTCCTCCTCATTCAGTTCAACCGGCCCTACTTGCGACGCTGCCCGCTTTCGCTTCCTTTGACCATACTCGGAGTACTCCTCGTCTTCTCGCATTCGTTTCAGAGCGTTCATCTGCCGTAGTCCGACTGGATCTGGTGCAATCGGTATTGGGCCTTGATGTCGACCTGGAGAATGGCTTGCGTTTGACACGGGGTATGGTGCCTCGTAGAAGGGGCCTGGTACTTTGCTTGATGCAATCGGTTGAGGAGACATTGAGAACAGAGGCGGTCCATAGTCTTCATTCTTCAATCTAAATGGGTTTTCCGTGAAAAGGAGATCCTCCACGTTCGGCCCAAATGTGCTCGGACTGCTCTTTGGTCTCGAGAACGGCGCGACAGAAGCAGGAGGGTTAGAGACATGGATCGGAGGCGGTCTGTGAGGACTAGGGTATGGATTCTCGTAATCGTGAGGATGTAACGGAGAGGGGTTGTCATGATGAGGGTATGATCGGCCGCTGGAGTAGACAGAGCTATGGACGAGTGGCGGTGGAATCCAGTCTGGTTCTGAGAAGTGGTGGGGATTCATCGTCTGACTAGGATAGATAACCTCGACGCTTGAGCTCCCGTAGTATTGGTCCAAAGGCATCAAGACTGGACGAAAGCATGAAAATAAGGGCAGCAGTTTTTCATGGGATAGTCTTTGGCTCCTTCACTTCTTGGTGCATGTGGTACGACCACCTTTAAGGTCGACTGAGCCCAGAACGTGGTATAGAAAATAAGCGAGTGAGAGGTTGCAGTAAAGCCTAAGGTCACGCAGGTCCATATGTACCGAAGGATCCAAGTGGACCTGATGGACAGAACATAGATTAGAAGAGCAGAAGGCGTAGGCTGTGTCATCCAAGGGGAGATGAACAACGGAGTGGCCAGCGATGTATGTTGTAGTCTGTGCCAGATGCTGCGGTCATTGCCTTTGATATCATCCTGGAAGCGAGATTGTGAGTATATGACTGTAGAAGGTCTAGTAGGCTCAGCTTCATAGCTGTTTCAGAACCATTTTGAGGGAATTACTAGCGGGTACGCTGTGCCATGAGGATTAGGCCTCCCGGAGTGCCATGGCACCGGCTCCCCACGAGGCTTGGGAGCAGCTCTAAGAAGTAGCTGAGTCTGGCATAGCGCTTGCTTCTAGGAATTGACCAGGGGTTAATACTTATTTAAGTAAGTTATTTTGGATGCTAGCTTGGAGGTCAAAATACAAGTAGGTACCTTAGTCCCGCGTAGAATAGAATAAGCGCCCTTGGCCATCTGCCCTCATTGAAGGAAGTAAGTAAGTGAGTACTCTGATCATTCTTGCCTGGCAGCTATTCCGTAGAATATAAGCTAAGACTAGGTAACTCTCGCCTGTCAATTGCTCTAAATCGGTTGCCATAATGATTACTGTACCCATTTGTCCCACCACTCAGCTCAGGACGGTCGAGGAGACGGTGAAGATTGGACCGCCAATCTCGAGGGATGGTAATCAGCCGCATGACGCTATGTTTAATATCTTATGTTATACAGGTCCGGTCGACGGACTCCGCTCTTCATCCGGGTTCGACGCTCTGACTACCGAATAACGGTCTTGTATATCAGACCGTCAGGCCGAGAACAGGCACCAACCACATATCGAACTCGATTCTGCCAGCTTGTCGTTATTCACCATCAAACCGCAGCAGCGTCTAGATTACTTCCTTTCCGCTCGAATTCCCAGGAGATGGCCGCTCATGGGAGCATTTGACTCGCCAGATCTTGCCCGTAGATAGAATGGTATCAATCTTCCACTGCATGCTCCTCTCTAGGCTGCAAACCTCTGTCAACAATCTCAGGTGAGGAGCCTACTAGCCTCCCATGAATGTTGAGACCGATTGTTGCAACCTTCTAGCGTTTTCCTTCCATCGCCCCCAAGAGACCGTGGTACAAGAGGAACTCCTAGCAGCTGTGTCATGTTTCACTTTTGGTGCGAGGCCATGTGGGACGGTGGACAATTTGTTCTATCCGCCTCGTGGAAGCCTGGATGAATAAAATCTGTCAAGCTTGCAAAAGAGCACAATGCGACTTTAGATAGACCAACGATGCTGTTCTGGGTCTAGGCTGTTCATTAGGCTATGACACAGGCATTTCGGCGCCACTTTTCCTCATCTTGGGCTTATCAGTAGTCTATTCCGGGCTTATGCTGACTTTAATTTTAACATCCTATTTATACGCCAAATTGGGGAATCCTTCGCACTCACTTGCGGTACTCATAGGCGCTTTTTGGCAACGACGATCGGAGGGAAGGCCGACCAGGATGATTTCTGAAGATATACCCGCAGTGACGTTATGCATCGACAGACAGCCAGACAGCTATGCGAACGACCGTCCTTTGAAGTGCAAATGGCTAGAGGGGCAACGATCACAGTGTTTGATGATAGATCTCCACAGTCTGCCTCACGGCGGTGTTTGACACACACTGCTACTGGTGCAGTAGACCTGTACTAGATACAGCTACTGCGTGGGTTCGAATCCTACAGGGGCACATTGTCATTGAGTTCGGGGTATATCATTAAGTTCGGGGCAAACGTCAGTACGACACTCGTTAGTCTTTAAGACTACGTAGTAGGTCTGCTATACTACTTGATCTACAGAATAGAGCTGGTATAAGCGAAGTTCTTTAGATCTTACTTTAGTAGGTAAAAAGACTCTATAAAGAGCTAGGGACTGTGCTGAGCAAGCTCTTAATAGTCAGTCTCCCTTTATAGAGCAGGATACCGCGGGTGTACTCCTTTAAAAAAGACCTACGGGCCGTTAGATTCGTACTCTTAGAGTAGCTACTTATAGTTAGAATTGGTATCACAGGACTAGGATAGCTACCTTATTAGCTACCGGTATATCCATAGTAATAGATGTAAAAGACAAGGACCGGGGGTTCGACTCCCCTAAACCAACTATGACGGTTCAGGTTTACCAGTCTATAAAATGCCTAGAAATATTGTTGCATGCGAGTACAAACCCTTCAAGACGAATCTCCCATACCTCTAAGGCAGTGCTCTTAATTACGTAGTTTTAACGCTGAGGTCAATCTTAGACACTTCATCTAGTACCTTACTTAGTATTAGCTCTCGGTCAGACCGATGGCTTTCTTTGCTCGGCATTGTTGCCAATCTCGCGCCTAGTGGAACGTTTCATGTGCCGCTTGAGGCTTTGTGGGGCTGTTGAAACTTGAAACGCCACACCTTCACACCAATCAGGGGATCCGCCGGCAGGATCCTTGATCTTGTACGGAGAAGTGATAATTATTTGTAGCAACATGAAAAGCTAAGTATAATTGAGGAGTCCTGTATCCCATCGTACATGGATAAGTCACACCTAGTAGCTGCTTTACTTAGGTTCAACGCTCTGTATAGGATTTTGTGATGAGGTCTGCAATCTAGCCTCTACATGTTCAGCCACTGTGATTATCACCGAACGATGAGATACGTACTGTACCAACAACTTGACCGAGACCATCTTGGGTATCCCTGTCGCACCAATGGCATTGCTAATTGAAACAAATCTGCTTCATAATTGGCCCGCTTAGCAGACAATGTATATCCGAAGCGATAGATATCACGCCCTGACGCTGTCCTTTGGGTTCCGGGTAAACTCTTGTCTCGTGGGAGCTCCCATAATACTCGTAGACGTTGTGCTAAACAGTCCTCAATCTGATGACACTTCAGCAATTACTTGGTCCTCTGTGTGTGTGAAAGAATGATCTCTTTGAAGAAAACACCGGGAGAGGTCATAGAGGGAGCGATTGTGACGCGGTCTCTCCGAGGTCGCATTTCAAACGGCTGATACCCATTGCTTTCATCAGCACAGCAAGTTCCAGTGACTGCGCCTTGCTTGTCAGAGCCAAAGGCCATCGAAGCTAGGATCTGGACTAAGGACTATTCCTGACTCTGCCGTATCCAGCGTCCATCAGAGACGATGTAAATTCGTCTTCATTCATCATCGCCATGGATCACCACCCATGTGTCCATTTTGATCCCTTCCATCGATATCATCCTCGCTGTCGTCTTCTTCCACAAGATCAGTTAATCCATCCCCGTATGGCTTGGGGCTGGTATCTTTCCCTGGCGGATCAACCAGGACCTCATCAGCGGACACAGAAACGCCTCTTGCACCCCAATTACCTCTTTTAATCGGTGCTGGCGCTGATGGGTTGTCACTGCTCCCATCGATACCACCTCTTTCTTCGTCATCCATGCCAGAATCCACCTGACCCAGGACGCGACTGACTAGAAATCCTCGGCTGAGGTCGTCGGAGTCGACAATCCCACCGTTCCGTAACTTGACCCGTTGCCTTGTCCAGTATACCCAGGCGAAGTCGACATAAAAGGCTGTTTGAATAACGCCAAAGAGGACTGCCCGCCATTCGAAATGATGTTCGGCAGCTAGGCGTACTATCCAGTTCAGGATGTAGAACGCTCGGTATGAGCCAAGCGTTAGAAGGTAAAAGGAGTCAATCACAGTTGGCACTGTGGTTTGGCGTAACAGAAGTAGTTGCGGCACGACACAGACCGATTCTAACACGATTGAAAAGCTCCAGAACACTTCGGTGAACCTTCTTTTAAATGTATGATCTGATATCGCCGTAATAATAGGAGCCAGGATAACAGACCCGACAAAGCAATAGGCGCCCAACTTCCAGGCCTTCTCTCGTTCTCTAGTCCGTGCATAGACTCTCATCATCAAGAATATGATGTAGAAGGAGGAAAGGATGTAGAAATTCTTCAGGACAAAGTTCCAAACAGCCAATGTCGAGTCTGAAGGCGAGGTCCAGAAGATATTCAGATATCGTGTGACAAATACGAGAGCGTAAAGCATCTGCGTAATCAAAGACACACCTGGAGGCTGCAGTATCAGCTTCGTTCGTCGTATCGGCCCATCGATGAGAGTACCTACCCTCCGCGCTTCTATTGACATGGATAGCCCAGATTAAGATACATTTGGAAGCAGTATGGGAAACATCACCCAGAATTCGAAAGACGTTCATGACATGGTCCTCCGCCATTGTGATGGTTTTAGACCACACAGGGCTGGATCAGAAGAGTAGATGCGTTGCCAAAGTTGAGATTCTTGAGTGGATCGTGTGGCAGTGCTGCACGGAGACTTGCCCAGAGGCAGCTCAGAAATGAAAACAGCCAGTGCGATTGATATGTTGTAGAACTACAGTTCCTGCAAAAGCCAAAAACAATTGGGGGACACGAAAGGCGCCTTGTTTTGAATTAGGTGGATAAAGTGGGCCGAGTCCAAGCGTTTCAGACATCAAGTACAGGGGTGTTTACTGCAAGATTGGAATGTACTTGGGGGAGTCGCCCCATACACGACCAGTAGTCATTCCGCAGAATAATATCTTCAAATTCCGATGAGGGCCTATCAACCTTCAGACGCCAAAGCAACCGTACTTTCGTCAGGCTATACACCCATTATCTACCTACCAAGGAAGTTATCTCCTCTCGAAAGACAGTTCTACACATAATAATGGCACCAATGCCAGCAGTGATTCGTATCGCCCAAACGCTGGGCATTACGACCTCGGCTTTCATTGCAGGTATACATTATGCCATTCGCAATCAACGCCGCTGACCACAAGCCAGGCAGTATCTTCTCTATGTCCTTTCTCAGTGTCCCATCGCTGCTGCTTGCTCCCAATACTCTTCTGGCCAAGCAGTGGCAAACCTCCTTCGACCGCGGAAACATGATCAATCCTGCTATAGGGCTCGTTTCTGTCATCACCTATGGATTCCTATCTTATAGGCTTTATGGGGGCCTGAACCATCCTAAAGCTGAGATGTACGCGTTATCTTCAATCCTCGTATTGGGCATGGTACCATGGACCCAGTTGGTCATGAGGTCTACAAACGTGGCGCTCGTCCGGAAGTATGATGAGATGAATGACTCAGGTGTTGAGGAAAAGGCTACAGAGATTGGACTTGCGGAACGAGAATCGACGAAAGAGCTTGTGGATACCTGGGGCACATTGAACATAGCTGGGGCCCTATTCCCTCTGGCTGGTGCTGTGTTGGGAACATGGACTACACTGAGCTAGATGCACAGCCACACAGACTTCGAGTTGACAGGACAGCAGAGGAATTTCGCCACTTCTAAAACTAGGAATTCTAGCAACTCATCACACCAAGGGCTAGACATGGGTGCTCCCCGAGGAAGGAGCTTAAAGGGGCGAACGACAGAAAGACCCATACCACCCTTAATCGAACGTAAGGCCCTCCTTGAAAAGCGTTCGTATAGCTAGGCTGTATTTGTCGTCATGATTAGCTCTTCTACGTCAAAAAACAATGTGTACTATAGCTAATTCTCTTTCGGCCTTGTCAAGTGCAAATTCTCCTGGCATTGCAGGTTTAGCAAACCTCTGTTTTTCGTAAACCGTCTTTTCACTTGCTGATCTATATGACGAGATAGGTTAATGACCATTAGACGGGAGTCTTGACCTTTGCGTAACAATCATGATCATGATATCACTTTCCGAATGTCATAACATGAATAAACATCACCTAATTTGATGTAATGCATTATTCTCGTCGTCCATTCAATTTATCATCAGCGACCAGCAGTCAAGCACAGGTGGACCATTCAATCAGTCCATCGTCATCAGCTGACAGCCTACGCAGACGATGGGTGGGCCATTCATCAGATTTGCCACCATCAACCAGCAGTCGAATGCAAGGAAAGGTGACTAAATGAACGGGGAAGCCTGCAAGATTTCCTACGTAAAAGTCGCAAAGTTGATACTCTCAGATGCTCATTCCTCATCACTCCATTTTGCGCCTTCTAGCACTATCAGACTCCAAGTACCGTGAAATACGTCCCCACAGGCTTGGCCAACAGCGGAGCGTTTTCTGCACCAGGTCCGCTATCAGCGCCAAGTCGGTACTGATGCTGCAAAAGCAGTGCTTGGGACTCGAGCGCCTCTGTAGCGTCATCAATTTGATACCAAGGGGCTCTCATGGACAGCTACATTAGTGCTTGTTGGAGCCCCTACGCAAGTCTAACATGAGCCAGTAAAGGTTTTCAAACGCCACAATCGCATACTCTATATCCAACGACCAGCAGGTGATCGATTGCACGCCAACAGTCTCGTATCATCACACCGATATTCTGAACACAATGCATCTTCAGATGTCCTTCTTCGGCTTTCTCTTCACAAATCATGAAACCTTCATCTTTCCGCCAACCTCAACGAACCATTCCACAAGATCTTGGCTTGTAGAGATAACCTCTACTACGATCTTAGCTTCCGCGTCGAGAATAAACCTCCAATCCTCATTCGTGAAAGCCTTGATGATGAAAGCAGGCGAGTCGTTGACCAGTGGGACATTGTCACACCATACGCCGGGAAGTGGAACATAACGGCGAGACGCTCGCTCAGGTTGGTACTGTGGAGTTGCTTGTGGAGGTGCATCCTGAATGGTTTCGGGAACAATATTGTTGTCTTCGGACTTGTCATGATTGCTGTATGGAGAAGCCGGATCCGGATTTGATGAGACGTCGTGCACCGCTTGCAAGTCCACTCCAGTACCGAAAACGTTTGATGGAGTATTTGAATTGTCTTCAACGTTGAAATTTTCGGTGAAGATATCTCTTGATGAGGAGCTCCATGGGCATCTCTGAGCATTCATCTCTGTATATTCGCCAACGATCGTGGATGGACTCCCAGGCTCGTTTTCTGCGTAGCAGTATCCGTCGGAGGTAATGCTTGACGTATGACTATACTTTTGATCCAAGTCGTTACTGTCGCCAAGGACGGTGGAAGGACTTCTGGGTGGTGTTTCGTCAATGTACCACCCACTGGAGCTGTGCGATGAGAGAGGACTGCAAATCTCGGCTAGGTCGATTTCGTCACCGAGGAGCGTGCTGGGACTATCTGGAGCTTTATCGAGAGCGTATTTTCTGCTGTTGCTGACTTCATACTTATAGTTCAATGAAATTAGTGAGAGGTTCTTGGAGGTGACTGGGAAGGCTGTCGAGATGGTGTTGGTGTCTGCTGAAGGTGTTGTGCTGTGAAGATCGAACATAACGCTGCCATTTCCATTGGCTTTTGGGGTTTGTACTGCAGCTGATGCTTTACATGTCTGCTGTCTGGTGTCCATAAATTGCGTGGTGTTACTGGTCCCGTGCATGATTATTTTGTGTTGATGCTTATAGATGCAGTCTTTCTCGAGAGTCCGATTGGGGTCTGTCTCGGGCTTAGATACTTTGTCTTTCGACAAAAATGTTGCTGCTTGTTTTTGATGGCTGGCGCATTTGTTTTGAGAGATCAAGGAGCAATGGCAGTCTGAGCCTTGAGCCTCAGCGGGAACTTTAAGCGATACAGAGTGTGCTAATACAAAGGACACCACAGGGAAAGCCTAAGTATCAAAGAGATTAGCCTAACCAAATATACTTTGCGGAGCACCTCGAAAATTCGCCTTCATCTGACTTCAACAATCTAGCCAGACCTCTATATATATCCTAGCCCGGTCCCCAACTTCCATCGAAGCTATCGAAGAGGGTGACATCGCATAGAGACATATCATCGAAACAGCTCGGCCAGGAGTTCTTCGTTCGAGATTTCGTTCAGTGCCACAGTACGTTTGGGACAACGCTTTTATGTAGCATAGTCACAATACGTCGTCGCCGCAAGTATCTGGCTCGCACAATGCACCTTGGGCGATTTTCTATACATCAGCGTAGACAACATGGCTTTAGTGTTCAATAGATTTGACGGAATAGTAGGAAGCTGCATGTATCCAGCGCAGTGATCATGATAATCTTCCAGAACAGTATAGAGATCAGAAGTCTTTGATAGAATTCAAACATCGGAGACAGCAGGGTTGTATTCGTACCGCTGTGTTGGATTCGATACCTCTTTACATTCTCATCCTATGTCCGCGAACAGGGGTTCGAGTAAGATCTGTGACGTCCTCAAGACCTACTCGGGTCGGTATCGCGTAGTGTAGATGGTTCTAAGGTCGTTTATTAATAAAACCCATGTAAGTTGGCGATACACTGTCATTAATTCAATCATTAATGACTCTCTAGGTCAGAACACGCGGGCTTTCTTCTCATGCCTGGCGCAGATGGTCAGGACCTTGATTGTACCAATAAAAATGGTTTCGCGGCCCAAGATACTGGATCATAATCACGCATCGCCCGTCTCCTGCCAAGGGTACTCTGATCGTGACCATAGAATTGGACCATTCCTGCTGCTACTCACCCAACAGCTAAACAACAGTTGGTGGGATACCTCACTATCGAAGACAATGCAAATATAATCAAGAATAACATCCTCAAGCTTTACACTTCCCAGCTCTAATTCTTACGCAATGATCCGATGCAATTCAAAAGGTATGCTGAAGTTGGATCACTTAGTTGCGAGCGTGCAAAGGAGCAAACGAGACCTGTCTTACTGCCTTGCGAGATTGAAAAATTGGAAGGAGACCATAGGTGAAGTCATGCCTGCGATCAACTACTTTATCAGGCTCCTTATCATGATGGTTGTCAGCAGGCCGACAATTTGGGAGCATCGGAATCTTTTACCTCAGTGACAATGACTCCATGACCCTCACATGCTGTAGATGAGCTTTAGATATGTTGTAGATCGAAGGAAAATATGCATATAAGACAGCTGTCCTGTTCAAGATGCTATAGCATTCAATTCAGACGAGCGTGATCAGTGTTGGAGGAAACTGAGGGCGCTAATCGCGACTTGGACCTCGTGGAAGATGTTCTACGACTGGGGTTATTGGTCTCGATTCTATCAGACAGGGACATCTGCTCAAAGCGAATACCCTTTGAGTCCTTTAACGCCCTTCGTCGAGAACGGCCTCCTTGGAGATAATCGCACTCGGACGTTACTGGGATCAATGAAGAGGGACTTAGGCGCAGCAAGTTTGAAATTAAAAGAAGGATGGGCCAGCGAGGGGTACCGTATCGAATATGCAAGGCCGATTGATGTGTTGGTTCTACGAGTAGAAGCCGATGGAGGTTTTGAACAGCTGTATGATCGAAGGTGCACAGTTAGCTAAACGTAGTAAAGGCTGCATCAGAAATACTTATTGATACCTGTACATGTAGCAGCTGTTCATCAAGTTAGTAGCCAGTCTGTTTTTCATGTTGCTTAAATTGGCACGCGGTCGTATTCTTCCTCGTATTATCAGCTCTGTGAATGTTCATTCATTTCAGCATAAGCAGCAGCCACGTCTTCAAAGCCCGCCTCAGGTATCAGATTCTAGAAAACGGAGGGACAGCTTCAATTGATATCATATGCAATCAGCCCGTGGTGAGCCTTCGATCGACCTATAGGCCTGGTCATGCCCATCATCAAAAAGCCAATCCCCATCGAAACCGTCATCCAGACATGTGCTTTCAACGCTTCTTCGCCTGATTCTCTTTAAGCACCTTCTTCACGATTTTCTGCTCCTCAATCAAAAACGCCCTGACAACGCGATCCTTCACACAATTTGCGCATCTCGATCCACCATAGGCGCGCTGAACGGTCTTTTTGGGCCTTGAGATGTTTGCGTATTCGCGGGGTCGGAGAGCAGGGATCTGAGATTGATGACAGGATCAGTACCACATCCACATGGGCAACTAGAGTCCAATGACTCGCTGTGTGCCTGTAGGCCCAAAGAGTAGTAGAAAGGGGGTCGTACGCCTGGTAATTTAAGACCACAGTCACCGCACTTTGGCGGGGTTCCTTTCTTTTTCGTGTGCTGGTATCGTAGTTTGCCTCCGGGGGTTTTGACGATGCGGACTTTGTTCGAGCGCGTGTTGTATCTGAGGTTCCGCCATCAGCATCCAATCTCAATGAAGGTCTTCGCCCTAAGTAACGACAACATCGTGGGTGCGCCTGCGTTGGTCGATCCGTCTAGGGATATGGAGAGCTCTGAGTAGAAGATTGGGGTCATTCATGGTAGGCTTACGGATTCCTCCGTCGCTGTGACCCGAAGTTAGCAGTAGCCCAATACGATTATCATATGTAAACGTACGTATGTTAGTCGGGTACCCATATTGATGGTTTTATCTTCAACAGCGAGCTATCAAATGTCGTTGTGATTATCGACAATTCGAGTTTCGCCGTGTGTGCTAGCCGAAGCGCTAGAGTCTCACTAGCGTATGTTTCGCCCGTTTTATGTATGGCCGCCACTTTGAGCTACTACTTGTGATATCCTTCATATACAACTTATCGTAGAGATATCGAGCAGGAGAGGTGCATGGTCTTCTACAGAGGTGATTACGCGCACATACCAAGATTCCGCATGCTCGCACAAACTTCGGTGAAGGGATGGCTCTCATATCCTAACGTGCCCAACCTCGAAGCTCAATTGACGCACTAGTGCTTTATACCTCCAGCAAACCACAAACATGTCTTCTCTTCCTCCTCCACCTCCTCCAGGATGGGGTGCTGGACATCATTCGATGCCCTCGGCTCCACCACCACCAGGGTACCAACCACCTCCGGATCCTCAGGTTGCAAAGTTCGCGCAGAAAAAGAAAGAATGGCTTCGGACACAGCGCAACCGCTTTGGCGAAAAGCGAAAGGGAGGTTTCGTAGAAACACAGAAAGCAGACATGCCACCGGAGCATCTACGAAAGATCGTCAAGGATATCGGAGATGTGTCGCAAAAGAAATTCAGCAGCGACAAGCGGAGCTATCTGGGCGCTCTGAAGTTCATGCCTCACGCTGTTCTGAAGCTGTTGGAGAATATGCCTATGCCTTGGGAGTCCTCGAGAGAAGTGAAAGTGCTATATCATGTTAACGGCTGCTTAACGATGGTCAATGAAACGCCTAGGGTCATTGAGCCTATATTTCATGCGCAATGGGCTACCATGTGGGTGTGCATGAGGAGGGAGAAAAGCGATAGGCGGCATTTCAAGAGAATGAGGTTCCCACCATTCGATGACGAGGAGCCGCCCCTGTCTTGGTCGGAAAATATAGAGGATGTGGAACCGTTAGAGCCAATACAGATGGAGCTGGACGAAGCTGAGGATGGACCAGTCTTCGAGTGGTTGTATGAGCATCGACCGTTGCTTGACACGCCTCATGTCAATGGTCCAAGCTACAAGGATTGGAATTTGACGCTACCGCAGATGGCTACACTCTACCGCTTAAGCCACCAATTGTTGAGCGACCTCGTTGACAAGAACTATTTCCATATGTTCGATCTTGACAGTTTTCGGACCGCCAAGGCCTTGAATGTGGCTATACCGGGTGGTCCAAGGTTCGAGCCTCTCTACAAGGATGTTGATCCAAACGACGAAGATTTTGGAGAATTCAATGCCATCGATCGCATCATTTTCCGAGCACCAATCAGGACAGAATACCGGGTTGCCTTCCCATTCCTCTACAATTCGCTACCTCGAAGCGTCAAGCTTGCATGGTACTCTCACCCGCAGGTGGTATATGTTCGGGCCGAAGACCCAAGTCTGCCAGCATTCTATTTTGATCCTGTGATCAACCCCATATCATCTCGCTCCGTCGCACCAAAGAACATTACTAGCAGTCACGAAGATGAGATATTTGGAGAATCTGCTGAAGATGAAGAGTTCACATTGCCTGGCAATATGGAGCCTTTCATGGCTGATGAAGAGCTATATAACAGCGAGACATCATCTGCAATCGCGTTGTGGTGGGCACCATTCCCCTTCGACAGGCGGTCAGGGAAAATGGTGCGCGCTCAGGACGTGCCACTTGTTAAGCAGTGGTATCTCGAGCACTGTCCTCAAGGACAGCCAGTCAAGGTCCGGGTCTCATACCAGAAGCTGCTCAAGACATTCGTTCTAAACGAGCTACATAAGAAGAAGCCAAAAGCACAGAACAAGCAAAATCTGATGAAGTCGCTGAAATCGACAAAGTTCTTCCAGCAGACCACCATCGACTGGGTTGAAGCCGGTCTTCAAGTTTGTAGGCAGGGGTTCAACATGCTGAATCTACTCATTCATAGGAAAAATCTGACATATTTGCATCTCGACTATAACTTCAATCTGAAGCCTGTCAAGACATTGACAACTAAAGAGCGAAAGAAATCGCGATTTGGAAACGCTTTTCACTTGATGCGGGAGATACTGCGTCTCACCAAGCTGATCGTCGATGCCCAGGTCCAGTACCGACTTGGCAACATTGATGCCTTTCAATTGGCGGACGGCATACTGTATGCTTTCAATCATGTTGGGCAGCTCACAGGTATGTATCGCTATAAGTACAAGCTTATGCACCAGATCCGATCTTGTAAAGATCTGAAGCATCTTATATACTACCGTTTCAACTCTGGGCCAGTAGGCAAAGGACCTGGATGCGGGTTTTGGGCTCCAGCATGGAGAGTATGGCTGTTCTTTATGAGGGGTATCATTCCGCTACTTGAAAGGTGGCTTGGAAATCTGCTTTCTCGACAATTCGAAGGACGACACAGCAAGGGTGTAGCCAAGACTGTCACGAAACAGAGAGTGGAGTCGCACTTCGACTTGGAGCTTCGTGCGTCAGTCATGGCTGACTTGATGGATATGATGCCGGAAGGTATCAAGCAAAATAAAGTCAATACTGTGTTGCAACATCTGTCAGAAGCATGGCGATGTTGGAAGAGTAATATTCCGTGGAAAGTGCCTGGCTTGCCCGCTCCGATTGAGAACATCATTCTACGGTATGTCAAGAGCAAAGCTGACTGGTGGATCTCCGTTGCACACTACAATCGTGAGCGTATCAGGAGGGGCGCGACCGTCGACAAGACTGTTGCTAAAAAGAATCTCGGTCGACTTACTCGACTGTGGTTGAAAGCGGAGCAAGAACGACAGCACAATTATATGAAGGATGGACCATACGTTTCATCTGAGGAAGCTGTCGCAATCTACACAACGACAGTCCGTTGGCTGGAGTCCAGGAAGTACTCGCCAATACCCTTTCCGGCTGTCTCTTACAAGCATGATACCAAGATCCTTATCTTGGCTCTAGAGCGCTTGAGAGAAGCGTACTCGGTCAAGGGTCGTCTCAACCAGAACCAGAGGGAAGAGCTTGCGCTCATTGAGCAAGCATACGACTCTCCTGGAACCACACTCACACGAATCAAGCGCTTCCTGCTCACACAAAGAGCTTTCAAGGAAGTTGGTATCGATATGAATGATAACTACAGCAGTATTAACCCTGTCTACGATATAGAGCCTATCGAGAAGATTACCGATGCGTACCTTGACCAATACCTGTGGTACCAAGCCGATCAGCGACATCTTTTTCCAGCATGGATCAAGCCTTCGGACTCTGAGGTACCTCCGCTGCTCACATATAAGTGGGCTCAAGGTATCAACAACCTTGGCAGTGTCTGGGAAACTGCGGATGGCGAGTGCAATGTAATGATCGAGACCCAGCTTTCCAAGGTATATGAAAAGATTGATCTAACATTGCTGAATCGTCTCTTGCGTCTGGTCATGGACCACAATTTGGCAGATTATATCACGTCGAAGAATAACGTGCAGCTGAACTACAAAGACATGAATCATACCAATAGCTACGGTATGGTTCGAGGGCTACAATTCTCAGCTTTTGTCTTCCAATATTACGGTCTGGTCCTCGATTTGCTTCTCCTTGGCCTACAACGTGCGAGTGAGATAGCAGGACCGCCTCAGAGCCCCAACGACTTCTTGCAATTTCGAGATCGCAAAACGGAGACGAGGCATCCCATTCGATTGTACACCAGATACATTGATCGCATCTGGGTTTTCCTGAGATTCTCAGCAGACGAGTCCCGGGATCTCATCCAGCGATTCCTAACCGAACAGCCAGATCCCAACTTCGAAAATGTTATCGGCTACCGTAACAAGAAATGCTGGCCTCGCGACTCGAGAATGAGGCTAATGAGGCACGATGTCAACCTTGGTCGCGCTGTTTTCTGGGATCTAAAGAATCGACTGCCACGGTCCATTACTACCATTGAGTGGGATGATACGTTCGCTAGCGTCTACAGCAGGGATAATCCCAACTTGCTCTTCTCGATGAGTGGGTTTGAAGTGCGGATTCTGCCAAAGATCCGGAACTTGAGCGAGGAATTCCCTACCAAGGACAGCGTATGGTCTCTTGTGGACAATACCACGAAAGAACGAACCGCACATGCATTCCTGCAGGTTACTGAGGAGGATGTACAGAAATTCAACAATCGCATCCGACAAATCCTGATGTCTTCGGGCTCAACTACGTTCACGAAAATCGCGAACAAGTGGAACACCAGTCTGATTGCGCTCTTCACGTACTATCGCGAGGCTGCCGTATCCACAATCAACCTGCTTGACACTATTGTCAAATGCGAAACAAAGATTCAAACCCGCGTCAAGATTGGGCTGAACTCGAAGATGCCTTCTAGATTTCCCCCTGCAGTGTTCTATACGCCCAAAGAACTGGGTGGTCTTGGGATGATATCTGGATCTCATATTCTTATTCCTACCAGCGACAAGCGGTGGTCGAAGCAAACTGATGTAGGAGTCACGCATTATCGAGCTGGTATGAGTCATGACGAGGAGACCTTGATTCCGAACATCTTCCGATACATCATCCCGTGGGAAGCTGAATTCATTGATTCGCAGCGAGTATGGACCGAATACTCCCAAAAGCGCCAGGAAGCTAATCAGCAGAACCGACGCTTAACACTCGAGGATTTGGAAGACAGCTGGGACCGTGGTCTTCCACGTATCAATACTCTCTTCCAGAAAGATCGAAGCACTCTGAGCTTCGACAAGGGTTTCAGAGCTCGCACGGAGTTTAAGACCTACCAGCTTATGAAGAGTAACCCCTTCTGGTGGACAAGCCAAAGGCACGACGGAAAGTTGTGGAACCTCAATGCCTATCGAACAGATGTCATTCAAGCTCTTGGTGGTGTCGAGACCATATTGGAGCATACCTTGTTCAAGGCCACAGCATTCCCATCGTGGGAAGGTCTATTCTGGGAGAAAGCATGTCTTGCCGTTGGGACACAGCTGCTGCGACATAATGGCAGCAAGGTCGCAGTCGAGGACGTCAAAGAAGGTGATCTGCTCCTTGGTCCCGACGGTGGACCCCGTCGTGCTTCGAACATCGTCAAGGGCAAAGACCGGCTCTATCGCATTGAGATTGGCGGTGGAAAGGAAGACCTCGTTGTGACACCAAACCATATTCTCGCTCTTCATCGAGTGAAGACTGGCACAAAGAAGTACGAGGGACCGGCTGTCCGACAATCTGTATCGGAACTTTACGACACTATTGAGATGACAACTGCCGATTTCGCGGCTCTCAACAGACAAGAAAGGGAACAGTATCGACTCTACAGGTCTCCATGCCTCCTCTTACGCAAGCAACCAGTTGAGCGTTTCGTTCCTCAAGCACACAGTTTTGAGATCAAATGTGTCGCGCTCGAGCTCAAGGCGACGAATTGGGCCGGTTTCCGAGTTGATCGAGACCAGCTATACTTACGACATGATTATCTCGTACTGCACAACAGTGGCTTTGAGGAGAGTATGAAATTCAAAAAGTTGACCAATGCTCAACGATCCGGTCTCAATCAGATCCCAAACCGTCGCTTCACGCTTTGGTGGAGTAGCACCATTAATCGCGCAAATGTTTACGTTGGTTTCCAAGTGCAACTCGATCTAACTGGGATCTTCTTGCATGGCAAGATTCCAACGCTCAAAATCTCGTTGATCCAGATATTCCGTGCTCATCTATGGCAGAAAATCCACGAATCAGTGGTGATGGATCTATGTCAGGTGTTCGATCAGGAGCTGGACCAACTGGGCATAGAGACGGTGCAGAAGGAGACGATCCATCCGAGAAAGTCATATAAGATGAATAGCTCCTGTGCGGATATTCTACTCTTCGCGACACACAAGTGGAACGTTACGAGACCTTCGATTCTATTTGACACGAAAGACATCACTGAGCCGACTACTACAAACAAGTTCTGGATTGATGTGCAGCTTCGGTATGGTGATTACGATTCTCATGATGTTGAGCGCTATGTGCGTGCCAAGTATTTGGACTACACGACTGACAGTATGAGTATCTACCCCTCTGCCACTGGTCTGATGATTGGTATTGATCTTGCGTACAACTTGTACTCTGCATATGGTCAATACTTCCCGGGTCTGAAGACTCTAGTCCAGCAGGCTATGGCAAAAATAATGAAAGCCAATCCTGCGCTGTATGTGTTGAGAGAGCGTATTCGAAAGGGTCTACAACTATATGCATCAGAAAGCAATCAAGAGTTTCTCAACTCGCAGAACTACTCTGAGCTCTTCAGCAATCAAATCCAGCTCTTTATTGATGACACCAACGTCTACCGAGTCACGATTCACAAGACATTCGAGGGTAACTTGACCACAAAACCTATCAACGGAGCCATCTTCATTTTCAATCCTAGGACTGGCCAGCTGTTTCTCAAAATCATTCATACAAGTGTCTGGGCAGGTCAGAAACGATTGGGTCAATTGGCGAAATGGAAGACTGCCGAAGAAGTAGCTGCTCTGATTCGATCACTGCCTGTCGAGGAGCAGCCGAAACAGCTCATAGTCACGAGGAAGGGCTTGCTCGATCCGTTAGAAGTCCACTTACTGGACTTCCCCAATATCTCCATTCGAGCATCGGAGCTTCAGCTACCGTTTCAGGCGGCTATGAAGGTGGAGAAGCTCGGTGACATGATCCTCCGTGCGACAGAGCCGAAGATGATGCTCTTCAATCTATACGATGAGTGGCTCAAGACAATATCATCTTACACAGCATTCTCGCGGCTGATCCTTATCCTTCGTGCGCTGCATGTAAATCAAGATAAGACAAAGCTGCTGCTGCGGCCTGACAAGACTGTCATTACCAAAGAGCACCACATCTGGCCTACATTGTCAGATGAAGATTGGATAAAGGTTGAAGTGCAACTCCGCGACCTGATCCTCAACGACTACGGCAAGAAGAACAATGTCAACACATCCAGCTTGACTACCAGCGAGATCCGTGATATTATCCTAGGTATGGAGATCAGCGCTCCATCCATGCAAAGACAACAAGCCGCCGAAATTGAGAAGCAACAGCAAGAGCAACAACAGCTCACGGCCGTTACCACAAAAACCCAGAACGTTCTTGGCGAAGACATAATCGTTACCACCACCTCGCAATTTGAGCAGCAATCCTTTGCTAGCAAGACAGAGTGGCGCACCCGAGCAATCGCCACCTCCAACCTCCGCACCCGCGCCAACAATATCTACATTTCCTCCGACGACATTCAAGAAGAAGGCCACCACACCTACATCATGCCCAAAAACATCCTGAAGCGCTTCATCACCATCTCCGACCTCCGCGTCCAAGTAGCAGGCTACCTCTACGGCTCCTCCCCGCCCGACAACGACCAAGTGAAGGAAATCCGGACCATAGTAATGATCCCCCAAGTCGGCAACACCCGCGACGTCCAACTCCCCCACCACCTCCCCCAACACCCCCACCTCGCCGCCCTCGAACCCCTCGGCCTCATCCACACCGTCGCCGGCAACGAACCCTCCTACATGACCGCCGCGGACGTGACCCACCACTCCCGCCTCATGTCCGCCCACCCCTCCTGGGACAAAAAAACAATCACCATGACCGTCTCCTTCACCCCCGGCTCCGTCTCCCTCGCCGCCTGGGCCCTCACCCCATCTGGCTACAAGTGGGGCCTCGACAACAAAGACCTGGGCTCCGACATGCCCTCCGGCTTCGCCACGTCCGGCATGGGCGAGAAGACCCAGCTGCTGCTCAGCGACAAGATCCGAGGCTATTTCCTCGTGCCGGAGCAGGGGACGTGGAATTACTCGTTCATGGGCGCGAGCTTTGGCGGGGTGGAGAAGAGGGCTCAGGCTGTTAAGGTGGATGTGCCGTTGGGGTTCTATGCGGATGTGCATCGGCCGTTGCATTTCCAGAATTTCGCGGAGCTGGAGGATATTTGGGTGGATCGGGCGGATAATTTCGCGTAGGGATGTGGGGTGGGTATGTGAGTTGGTATGTTGAGATTGAAAACTTTGAGGATGGATGAGTGGGGATGAGAAGATTGGGTGAGGAGGGGTAGGAGATGGGCTTGTATGTACATTGATCATTGATGATTGGTATAGCCAAGGCGAGGATGAGCGGCGTGGTCGACATCTTATATCGAACCTGAGAATGGCGAAAGAACAACGGGAGAGATGAGAGCTCTAGAGCTGACATCGGTCGGCGCTTTACTTGTACAACGTGCAAGAGCGAAATTTTGTAGCAAAAGATGGATATGGAAAACCCATTCATTTTGCCAATTTTCCACTTGTCCGCTCTCTGAGCTTTCGTAGACCCATGACAGGAACTCTCAAGACCTCCATATCATACGACTACAATAATTCCCATACGACCGCTACCCCTCCTCCTCCTCCCCCTCCCCATCCCCTCCCCAACATAACATACCATAGCAAGCCCCCCCTCCCCACAAAAACCCACTTTCCCCTTCAACCAACCCCCCTCATCAATCCAACTTCTCCTCCCCATAAAACGGCTGCGGCGTCCCCAAATACTCAGGCCTCACATAATCCGCAAACGTCTTCGGCTCCTCATACTTGTTCGGATCGTGATGGGCGTGTGGGTCGTCGGGGGGGCCGATGTAATTCATGCGGTAGACGCCGCCGCATTCGGGACAGCGCTCGACGGGGCGGGGGCGGTCGAGCTGGTGGGTGTGGGATGGTGTTAGTATTTGTATGGAGGGGAGTTTGGGATGGGTGTGGGATGGGTGTGGGATGTGGAAGAAAAGGGGGGGGGGTTTGGATGTGGGAGTGGGAGGGAGAGGGGGAGGGGGAAGACGTACACGGAGCCAGCGGACGACGTGGCTGTCGGCTGGGCAGCCGGTACAGCCGGCGAATTGCTCATCGCCGATTGCGTTTATGACGATGGGGTTGTCGAGGGTTCCTGTTGGGGAGAGGGGGGGATAGGTTAGCTGTGCTGTGCTGTGCTGTGCTGTGCTGTGCCGTCCATACAGATCATGTCGTCGTCCATCCGATCCAACTCCATACACCCACATCTCCCCTTTCATTCTCATTGACCGAAAAATCCACATACCTTTCCGACTACTGTCCAACGGCCTCATATCAAAAACATCAATCCCCTGCATCTTCCCCAGAATTTCCAACCGCTCCAGACCGGTAGCTTGCTCCACATCCGTAGGCACGGTGCCAGGCTCGGCGCCCGGAGGCAGGAGGTCTTCTTCGGTCTTGATGTCTGTAGCGTTGGGAGACTGTCAGCGATAGCTATGAGATAACCGTAGAGATCATAGTCTCCAGAAATAGATTTCGGAGGACGATTGAGAGTGCTATGTACACAAAGTGCATAGTGCCGGGTGATGAAGTATTCCTGGCCAGAAAGGCATCCATACCTTCAAAAGCAACCATCCTCGGATCTGTCTCTCCAGGCTTAGGAACGACTTCTTTGTCGTCTGTTGATCCTGTCCGCGCATGTTTTGTTATTTCTCTTCAGCACTAGTACGTGGCGAGAGCTTACGGCGTGCAATTGAGGTCGTGAAAGGTCGCGCGGGTAGTGGGAAGACTGGTCTAGCTATGGCACGTCGTGATAGCGCGAGCGCTGAGCGACGGAGGAGTATTGTGGGGGCCATGATGGAGGAGAGTTGGTGTTGTAATAGTATCTGGTGGTCGGAGTCTATGAAGACCTTTGGAAGCTTCGACACTATTCTAGTAGGACCTTACGAGTAGGATCATTCAGGTATGACAGCTAAGCACGGTACGTTTGCTTGCGGGTCACTGAGCTGCGCCTGAGGATATCTACTTTGTCACATGTCCATACTTTCAATTGGTACTTGAGATTACATTGCGGATACATCGTTTTGATTGATTTTGTTACGACTGTCTTATTCCACACTACCTCGTCATACTCCATGTACAATCTGTTCTTCTGCCACCATCAACTGGATAGGCTAGGTCCGACGACCCATATCCATGATTGTCATTGAGAAAGGCCAATTCAGTATGAATTGGATCTCATCTTTCCATCCGCTCAACCTGCCAAACGGCGACATGCCTCCGCGCTGATTGCGGCGGTAAAGCTAACGACATCTGTATATCGCTGCGGTATAGGCTCGGCTGAAGCGGTCATCCAAGACCAGCCCAGATGTACAAAGAATGGAACATTAGTAGAAATAATGAATGTGCTCTAAACACTTGTCCCTCGTATTTGATGACCATATGTGAAACCGGGATCCATCCGGCATTCATCATCGGCGACGACGGGACGACGCAGTCTGTCGTGGTTTGATCTCCTGATATCGGGGCTTCGACTCCTGGTATCTCGGTCTCGACGAATCCACCTGTCGGCGTACTGACTTCTCTTCTTCGCTCTCAGAATCAGTGCTGCTGGTGCAGTCGGACGAGCTCTCGCTGTAACCGCAGACACGACCACCACAATCAAGCCTGACTTTGCTCCCCGAGCGCGTGACGCCGTAGCGATCACATCGACATCCGCTTGCGCTGGAAGGATCACTCAGCGACGATAATGAGCTGGGTGAGCTTCGGTCTGTAGATCGGCTTGACAAACTAGATCCCACACTTGATGGCGGCGAGATGTTGCGAACGTTGTAAAGTGAAGCCCGCTCGAGCTTCCCAGTCAGGTCGTCGAGGCTAGGCGAGGCGCTGTAATCTGCTTCGCGGACGTATTTGGACGCGTAGGGCTTGCTCGGTTTGGGATGGACGATTTTGGAGGGTGAGAGCGAGCGGCCCTTGGGAATTTCCATCGAATACCGGGCTGATGTGGAGCCTCGCTTGTTGAGAGTCGAAGATAGAGGTCCAGAGGAGGAGCTCGACCCTGGAACATTGAGGATGTTGAGCATCCGGCCGGTCGTGGGTTCTTTGGTCGCCGAGGTCGAGGTGTCGTGAGAGACTTGGTAGCCGTCCACGATGTACTGTATGTTATATCAGCAGGGGTGATATCAAGAAGGCAAAGAGCGGAAGTCGTACGTAGTACCAGTATCGACTTCCTGGCTTGAGCGTCGAGGTCGAGAAGCGGAACGTTCCCCTCCACCGGCCCTTATCCTTCTGAGACAAGGGAAGCTGGCCGGAGTAGTTATCCCACGAGCCGAGAAGATGAACTGTCTTAGTCTTGGAGGAGGTAGAGAGGGCGAAGCTGAGTTGAGTAGTAGACATTATCGCTGATTAAAGATAATAGTGTAATACAGGGTTGTAAAAAGAGATTAAAATGTCGTCGGGTTGTTTGAGTGACCGGGGTCTATAGGTAGTCGAGAGACCCAGATGAATTGAATGATGGCTGCGTGAACAGAAAGGCTACCAGAGCTCTTGTTCAAGAATGTTGTGCAGACCCGACGACGAGGTTGTGAAAATAGAATAATAATAAAGCTAGGAATGCCTCATGAAACAAAGTAGGCGATTCGAAGCGCGAGCGAGGCCAAGTGAGCTATGCAAAGACGTTGTCGACCGGCGACAAAGTACAATGTTGACAATAGTAATTAATGCGTGTAAATAGAGCGAGTAAACAGAGTGTCAGTTAAGGATGCTATGGAAAGAGCACAGCTCTATGAAAAGACACGACGACGCAGGAATTTCTAAGGATAGCTCACAGGAGATTGAAGGCTTGCTGAGGGAAGGAACGAATCTTGAGAGTGGGCGCTTCCACCTACTTATGCCCTTCAGACCTGGTGGCCCACCAAGGCTACGCAGAAGCTTGCAATTGGATTCCCCTCCCCACCCTCCATGCTCGGAGCAGGATGACATGCATCACTCCTCGGTTGCTGCAACCTTGCATTTCGCTCTTCTCTCCCAGAGACCACTAACAGAGTCTAGGACGAGTTCGGAATGTGTCGATGTGGTGGGCGCTTAGAGGTGCAAATTGCTTTGATTGATTTCCCGAGCTGGTGTTTTGGTAGGCGGGATAAAGATAGCAGTGCAGCTTTAGGGAGCAGCTAAGGGGAGGGTATGCAGTGTGATAGGCCTATCTCGGGTACGCTACAGGGTACGAGGCGGGGTCACCCTCCCCTAAGGTAGCTACTCATTGGCTAGATGTTCACGGGCTGATCATCTTCCCCATCACACCTCCAATAGCTTCAGCGTCTATCTGCACTCAATACCTAGCTGCCCCTTGCCCGCATTCCCTTGTCATCACTTTTCTTGAAGAATTGCTAGGCTGTCAGTGGGGCGTGCACCACCGTGCAAGGAACATCCGCATATTTGCCCGTCTTCTATCCCGAATCTTGGGGGTTCTAGCCGTACAATTACATGGTGCATTGATGCAGCGAAGACCATCTGCTTGCTGTGATTCCCTGCTTTTACGCCCGCCCGCTCCATGCGACCAGCATGCTATCCTACATGTGGAAAATTGTCCGACCTATCCGTCCAGCGCCGTCGCAATGCAGGAAATCTCCCCCAAAATATAGCTTTCGCATGGCTGAGATGCTGTTCTGAAAGGGGAACAAATAATAAGGCCGAAGTATCGTCGGTTTGACCAGGCGCATGTGGAAGACAAATGGATGTCGGTGACAATGAAGTATGACAATGACTACCGCACAGTAATCCCCGAGCGCTTCGTGTACATCCTGGCCGCAATGTTCATGGACGCTAGCTCTTGGAAAAGTAGCTTTGCGGCGTACGGTATATGGATCTGCGAAATCTTGGTCTTGTTTTTGCACGGCCGACATTCGAAAGAGTTCTTCTTGAGGTTCCTGTAATCCATGTCAGCTGCCGCGTTCCCTACGCGCCCACTCCCCTCGGATAGAGGGCGGTGCAGACTTACGCAACCGGCGTCATCAGCCCACAGATATCACAAATGTGTACTCGGAAGGCATCCGACACCTCGAATAGCCGCTCTTTCAAAAAGGCACTCGCTCCGTGCGAAATCATGCAATCGCGCTCCATCTCCCCGAACCGAAGCCCACCGTCACGTGCTCGTCCTTCCACTGGCTGCCTGGTCAGTATTTGCACTGGCCCTCGGGCTCGTGCGTGGATCTTGTCGTCCACCATGTGCCGTAAGCGCTGATAATATGTCGGCCCCAAGAACACCTGAGCTACTAGCTTTCGCCCAGTGTGTCCATTGTACATGACTTCGAAGCCACGAGAGTGGTAGCCATTCTCTCGAAGCAGTCGAGAAACCGAGTCGACAGTCACCTCCGTGAATGGCGTGGCGTCGCCCTCAAAGCCTCGAAGAGAGGACACTTTGCTCAACTGGCACTCGATCAAGTGGGCAATCGTCATTCGCGACGGAATGGCGTGCGGGTTAATGATGAGATCCGGCACCACACCCTCGCTGGTAAACGGCATATCTTCCTGGCGGTAAGTGATACCAATAGTTCCTTTCTGACCATGCCGCGATGCGAACTTATCTCCAATCTGAGGTATCTTTGTAGTACGCATTCGTACTTTGGCAAATCGCAGACCGTCCGCATTGGTTGACATTAGGACCTGGTCAACAATGCCGTTCTCCGTGCTTCGCAACGGTGTAGATATATCTCGCTTGGTGTGTGCTTTCGTGCGCTGTCCAAGTTCTTCGGCATCAGCAGTTATAGGTGCCGTCTTTCCAATAATGATGTCTTCGCCAGAGACTCGGACGCCAGGGGCCACAAGGCCGTCGTCGTCTAGCTTATCATAAGTGCCATGCTTGAGCTTCAAAGTTTCGCTTCTCATTGGCTTCTCAAATTGCTCGAGAACCGAATGCCCGATTTGCTTCTCCTGGTCGCTGTACGCGCGATAAAATAGACTTCGGAAAAGACCACGATCGATACTGCTCTGATTCATGATGACCGAATCCTCCTGGTTGTAGCCTGTGTAGCAGGCGATGGCTACGATCGCGTTCTGGCCCGCCGGAAGTTCTCTGAATTTGAGAAATTCCATCGATCTCGTCGTAGCCAAAGGTTTTTGCGGGTAGTAAAGGATATTCGCCATGGTGTCCATGCGTTGGTCAAAGTTGGTCAAAAAGACTCCCATAGCTTGTTTACCCATAGCAGACTGGTACGTATTTCGCGGAGACTGCTAGAATGTTAGCATTGCTCGTGACTCACAATCTGTCAAGATTTACCTGATTGTGGTCCGGGAATGGAATGATGCTAGCACATATCCCCAAAATCATGCTTGGATGAATCTCACAGTGCGTCCAGTTCCTTGCAGAGGTGTTGACTTTCGCGGTAACCCGTTTATTGAGCTCGTCATCTCCAGGTTCTGGCAATGTATAACCTTGCAATACCTGCCGCGACTCTTCTAATTGTTGGGGAGTCATGGTAATCATGATTGTCTCTTCTTCTTCCGCGTCAACATACTCGACCACACCCTGCTTAATCAACCGCTTCCAGCCTAGGTCAAGTCTCTCTCGCTCTTCAGGATCCATTCCAATAAGCGTATCTCGATCCTCTTCCACCTGTTGTACTATTTCTTTCGTCAAGACAAGGTTCCCACAATTGCTACTTTTGGGATCATTATCAATCACGAACAATGGCCGACACACTCTTCCAGCATCTGTGAAGATCTTGAATTCTCGGTCCCGTACATCACGGACTAAGCTGACCTCGTGAGAGATCAAGCCATTTCTCCGCAGTGCTTGGACATTACTGACGAGGTGAGCCGGCTCACGATGGACGCCAACCCATACGCCGTTGACAAAGATCTTTGTTGCGTTCGGAAAAGTGAGCGGCTCGTATTCTTCCAGAACGTCCATGTTTCTTTGTACCATGAAATCGATGATGGGATCGCTGGGTGAACCAACGGTGATGTAGCACATAAGCGCCAGGTTTTTGACAAGACCACAAGCTTGGCCTTCTGGCGTTTCCGCAGGACAGACCAAGCCCCAGTGGGTGTTGTGCAGCTGTCGTGGTTTGGCGATCTTACCGTCACGACCTATGGGCGTGTTGGTTCGCCGCAAATGAGAGAGGGTAGAAGCGAAAGTGTAGCGATTGAGAACCTGCGATACGCCAGCTTTAGAAGACGCCGCCTTCTTCTGGTCCCCCCAATTGCCAGTAGCAAGAGAGTACTTGAGGCCATTCGTCAGGGTTGAGGACTTGACGGCCAAGGTCGGGTTGAATTCTTTGCCGTTCTCGACGCATTTCTGTAGGTACTTATATACGTCTTTCGTCAATTTGTGGAAGAGCATCCTGAATAGACCTGCCAGTAATGGACCTGCAAGATCCAGACGCTTCTTGCCAAAGTGATCTCGATCATCGACCTCACGTCGACCAAGCGCGCATTGAAGCAAACGGTGTACCATATAACCAAGGAAGAAAGCCTTCCGCGTTTCGCTACCCTCGGTCTGTGAAATGTGTGGCAGGAACTCCTTCTGCATAATGTCTCGCGCATACTTGATACGCTTGTCACGCGTGATGCCTTGGGAATTACCGCGCTTTCCAATGAAGTCAAGGGCCACCTCTCGATCTTGGATCACAAAGGCTTCTTCGATACAAGGCTTTAACATCTCCAACATTTCGGTATCTTGGCGATCGTAGACGATATGGCTGAGGATGTCCTCATCCGATACCACGCCCAAAGCCCGAAATACGATTACGAGCGGTATCTCGGTCTTGATATATGGCAGGGTGCATTTGACCGTCTGGCCAAAGCCTCCTTTGGAGCCCTCGCCCTTTTCGTATAACTTGATTTGCATGCTTGAGATGAGTCGAGTGCCCTTCTCAACCGCGCTTCGAATCTCAGCTACGTACGGCGTGTTGCTTTGAGACTTTTTGAACACCTGAACGATATTGGCAGCACTCCTCTCCTGCGCGATTAGAACCTTCTCACTGCCGTTTATGACGAAATAGCCCCCTTGATCATATGGACACTCATTGTATGAGTACAGAGTATCATCGGGCAGATCCTTCAGTAGACAGTATTTAGACTTGAGCATGATCGGAAGTTTCCCAACGAATATCTGAACGGGTCTGCCAGTGTCATTCTCTCCATTTTGTTCGCTCTCCCAATGCAAATATGTGCCTCCTGTTGGCTTCTGAATGACATTTTCTAACCCTTGTTCTTGAATTTCCTCATCACTGGGCTCCATGATAGGCCTTTCTCGCGCAAGAGATTTTGTGATCGTCATGTCAAGAAACAGAGGGCTCGAATAGGTGAGATTACGATTGCGTGCTTCTTGTGGTAACAAGCCGGCGCTTGAACCATCACTTTCAGTCATTGACGGTTTTGCGAGGTAAATCGTACCAAACTTCATCTCATATCTCCTCAGGACTGGAGCCTCTGGGTCATCATCGGACTGTGGTAGGTTCTGGTCGAGGGTGAGCAGAGAGTGCTCAGCGACCAGCTCCTGCATCGTAGTTTCGACGAACTCATCGAAAGAATCGAGCTGTTGCGACACCAAACCCTTTGTGTCGAAGAAGGAGGAGACCACCGTCCAGCAATCCTCCGCTGTGATGCCCTCCTCTTCCTCCTCATCAAGGATGTGGTCATTGATATCGTAGTACGACTCCTCGTACTGAGACATGATCGCCGTCCTCCGACTTGTATATTCGCGACCTCAGCAGCAGACCCGAGGAGAGTTGCCCGTGTTTCTGGTATGTCGAAGAGACAGCAGAGGGGGCCACAGAACAGCACAGCGCGACCCAGAGGCCGTCTTCACCGCGCTCAGCAAAGAGGCAGCTTTAGCTATGGCAGCTGTTGGTATCTCTCGCGTTTGTGGTGTGATAGTGATGCTGCGCTCTGGGTGTGCTTAGTGGAGGATTGACAATAAACTCCAGTCAATGTTTGAAGACGATCTTGTCCCTTGGCGCCGATCCATTAGTGCGGCTCTTTCGGCCCTACGGCTACGACTAGCGAGGTTAAGGCTATTTCAACTAAGGTACACGACCGAGTCTTGCCATTTCAGTGCGGGTGCTGTTCACACCTCACTAGTGGTAACAGCATGGCCGTACTCGGCATCCGAAAAACTCATAGCAGACCACAGAGTATCAAGAGGGTACTCGCGGTACTCCACAGGGGCCTGCCTAATGCATCCAAGTGGGGTTCGCTGGTTACCGCCACGAGCCGTTTCCCTCTAGCCTGGGAAAAGGTGGGTTGACTTCTAAGAAAAACTTGTGATAAACCGTAATGGGGTCATCTACCTTTGCTAGCCTGATGGAGGAAGGAAGATACACACTCAGGCAGAAGAAGATACAGAAGGAAAATATACACATACCAAACACAAACTTCTTTCACTGTGGTCAAATCCAGGGTTATAAGTCGCCAAAGTACTATGACGAAGAAGACGCCAAAGACTCGCAAACTCCCTGTGCACCAGCTGCTTATACTATCCATAGCTCGCTTCGCTGAACCGATTGGTAGGTTTGAGAACCCAGTCAGAGAAGCTTGCTGACAGTGTAGCAAGCCCTCACCTCCGTCTTTCCCTACCTTCCTGAGATGATTGAAGGTTTCGACGTACCCAAAAACGCTGTCCCGAAATGGGCAGGCATCACATCTGCAGTCTTCAGCTTATCCCAGGCTGTCACTGGTGTCTGGTGGGGTCAAGCATCTGATCGATATGGGAGGAAGCCGGCCATACTCTGCGCCATGTTCTGTGCCATGAGCACAAGTCTTCTCTTTGGTTTCTCGAGATCACTGGTATGGGCTATCGTTGCTCGCTCTTTAGCAGGGGCCAGCAATGGGAACGTAGGGATCCTCCGAACAACCGTTGCCGAGATGGTACCTTACAAGGAATTACAACCAAAAGCCTTCTCAGTCATGCCATTGGTCTGGACGATTGGGAGTATCTTCGGTCCGGGATTCGGAGGTGCTTTGGCCAGTCCTGCTGCTAAGTATCCCGAGGTCTTTGGGAACAACAATTTCTTAAAGCGATATCGTTTCGCACTGCCAAATATTGCAGCATCCGTGTTCTTCCTTTTCGGTATGACTACTGCTTTCCTTTTCCTCAAGGAGACTTTGGAAACGAAAAAGCACCAACGCGATTACGGTCGAGTCATTGGAAAGCTCATCGCCCACCCTTTCAGTGCTACAAAGCCGCAGCCAAAGTGGGAGCATCACGAAGAGCAGTCGCAATTTCTTCTCAGACATTCGCGCATGTCGTCCCTCTCTTCGACCGGCAACGATTTTCAAGCCCAGGAAGATCGCAAGATAATCCCGCTGGCACCTCCAAAGTACCGAGAGGTCTTTTCTCGCCAGTCGAACATCAACCTACTTACATACAGCCTGCTTGCCCTTCACTCCGTGGCCTATGACCAAGTACTCCCGATCTTCATGCACTATCCTCCGCAAGTCGACCGTTCCTCTAATCCCGACGTACACCTACCCTTCAAATTTACTGGAGGTTTCGGCATCGACTCAGGCCGCATTGGTCTCCTCTTCACCATCTACGGCATTGTGGGAATGTTTATACAATTTTTCGCCTTTCCGCCACTCGCGTCACGTTATGGCGTCTTGCGCTGCCTCAAAACTGTCACTGCCCTGTTTCCAATCGTATACATCCTCACGCCATTTACAGCTCTGTGTCCAACGCCTTTGACACAACAGATCGCCCTGTTCTGCGTTATGATCCTCAAGTGCTGGGCGGCTATCTTTGCATTTCCCTGCACTACGATCCTACTCACCAACAGTGCCGTAAGCTTGCGCGTACTAGGAACTTTAAATGGCGTTGCGACTAGTGTCAGCGCTTTAGGACGAGCAGCGGGCCCCGCAATAGTGGGTTGGACATTCAGCGTTGGAGTTGAGAAAGGCTATGTGATCCTGCCGTGGTGGACACTCGCTGCATTCGCAGTTCTGGGTGCTATCACACCTTGGTGGCTGGTGGAGATGGAAGGGTTTGGGGGTGGGGACGACAGCGAAGACGAGGACGAAGACAGCGATGCAATCAGTGAAGACGAAGTTGAGAGGTCACATCCTACTAATGTCGGCGGTGAAACACTTGCAGAAAGCGGAGAGAGCAATGATAATGCACCGATGAAAGATGATGCACTAAGTGGATTAAGGCATCTATCGAAACCAGCGAGTCACACGAGCGAAACGACCCAATTTCCGCCTTTGAAACGGATGTCAAGTCCGCTTGGCATGAGAGACAATGTCGGGCCTGGCGGTGGCGACAAGTTAAGTAATGGCTTGGGGCAGACAAGGAGCGGATTGGGTGCTGGCGGGGCATCGTACCATTGAATAGCGGTACCGATACAACATACCCAGTAGCTCTCTGGAGATTAGCTCTGAACTATACACAGTATCTACCAACGCATTGTCACTTGATGATAGATGTCTATTGCACCGCGTCTGTCATGCCAAATTCATGACACTGTCACTTCCGCCACAATACCACACCATTAAACCATCCACACCCATATTCCCTCCAATCGCACAGCCAACATCATCAACGATCATATAGCTCCCTATACTGATTCTTCCACAACCATCATCAGCGCCTCCAGAACCCCAATGACGCTGAAGGAAGGAAAGGTATACTATATAGATTCATAAGATGCAAAACTGTTTCTAGATTCTAATTTACTAATGTAGACGCTTAGAAAGTGAATGGGTTGATGGAATCGAAGGGCTTTCTTCTATTACGATACGTAAGGTTTTTGGAGGAAGATTGGGAGGTGGAATATTCACGGATTGGACATCTTTGATGGGCTGTCAGGGGATATTAGGCGGACTTTTGTGATCAACGTCAAGGCGTTTAGGACTTGTATGGGAAACATCTTGCGCCGCCGCCGGCACTCATCTATGAATAGCCATACTGCATATTGGAGAATGTAACTCTTGCTCAAGTCAAATGGCATAGCCGCCCTACCAAAATGTGGATGATGTCAAATAATTCATCACCATAATAGAAAGTCGAGAGGACACCCTTCTCAGAACCTAGATCCTCACCCCTTCCATCCCACTCAACGCCATCGAGCTCGCCCTCCTCCCCTTGCCGCTCGTAAACTCCGGCAAGATCCCCGCACTCGCGGCCACCAGGCCAAGGAAAGGTTTACTAGGTCTCAACACCCTCGACAGGTATTCGGGGTGAAATTGCACACCGACGAAATATGGGTGGTCTTTGAGTTCGAGGACCTCCATACGCTTTCCGCTCACATCGCGTCCGACGAAGTGCAAGCCAGCTCGCTCGAATTGATCGACATAATTCGGGTTGACCTCGTAACGATGACGATGGCGCTCGTGTATAGTCAGGGGAGCAGAGTCTGATGACGATGGAGGCGTTGGCACTGCGATGGTGCCATTAGCGGTACAGGCACCATTTTGCGACGAGGATCTAGAGTCGCCGCTCGAAGGTGTCGTTGTTGTAGTGCTGCCATTTGTGGTAGGTATAGCGGAGCACAAATCTGCACCGTACAGCTGGTAGATCTTCGACCACTCAGACCCCCTCTTAAAGATGGTAGGATGGTTTCCTAGGCGCATATTTGCACCCATCGTGCTTCGGTCAATTTCATCCATGTGAACGATCACATGTACACCCGTCTTCGAACCAATCTCAGTAGGGACGGCTGCGTCCACATCGAGCTCGGTAGGAACCGCGGCCTTTGCATCGAATTCGGCGCTCACTGCTTGCGGCAAGTTACATATACTACGCGCAAATTCAATAGTGGCAAGCTGCAAGCCAAGACATACACCTAGAAAGGGTATCCTCATCTCGCGACAGGTCTTGATTGCAGCGATCATGCCCTCACATCCGCGTTCACCAAAGCCACCAGGGATGAGTATTCCTTGAGCTTGGTGAATCTGATGCCACGCGTTGTGGAATTCCTTGGGAGATGATGCTGCTGTGGCTTCCTCGAGATGTTCAGAATCCACATTGATGAGGTTCAGCTTCCTTGAACAGGCCATTGCAGCGTGCTCCAAGGATTTGACAACAGAATGATATGAGTCTGGGTGATCGGTGTATTTTCCAACCAAAGCGATAGAAATCGATTCATAGATATGGTCTTGGGACATCGTGAGCTCCTTCCAAGCATTCCATGTTTGCCCACCTCTTTTGATGAGCCATGTTGAGGGTTTGACCAGGTCAAGGCGGAGGACCTCGCTGACTAGGCTTATGAGACCTTGTGATTCCAGCAGCAGGGGCACATGATACAGCGACGCGACATCCGTTACCGAGACGACCTGGCTCCGCTCAACATCGCAATACAAAGCAATTTTGTTTATAGTCGCTTCATCCAAGGCTTTCGAACAGCGACAGGCGATGAGATCTGGACTCAAGCCTAAGCTTCGCACCTCTCGAATCGCGGCCTGAGTTGGCTTAGTTTTCATCTCCCCATGGATTACAGGAATCAAAGACACGTGTATCTGTAAGAAATTATCCTTGCCAACTCTCCTACGCAATTGCCGAAGAGCCTCCACGAAAACTGCGCTCTCCATGTCCCCGATGGTCCCACCAAGCTCTATGATGCATACATCCGGCTCTTCGTTCGTGTCGTCTACTGGCACCCGTGACACTTTCTGGACGTGTTCGATGATAGCATCGGTCAGATGAGGTACCATCTGGACTGTGCGGCCGAGATATTTGCCAGCCCTCTCGCGCTCTATGACAGTTTGGTACATCTTTCCAGTTGTGATATTGTTTTCCCGGGTATGATCTTTATGTCAGACGATGCCAAATTAATTGCACTGGAGAAGAAATACCAAGGTGACATTGAGATAACGTTCGTAGTTTCCAAGGTCAAGATCGACTTCTCCTCCATCATCTAAGACACTTTTCTTGTTAGTTTGGTACTCGAGGGCTCTTACTGGTATACATACAAGACCTCTCCATGTTCGCGAGGAGCCATTGTCCCTGCCTGAAACCGATGAGAACTGCCGTAAGTATTCTACAAGAAGTTGGACTAACATCGATGTTCAGATAGGGATCTTGATATGGATCGTCAGAATATGGCTGCAAGAAGTATTGGCAATCGAAGCTTGCCTATCTTAATCGAAGAAACCTGGCCAATGGATCAGTCAAGGGCGTTTCCTTCACAACCGTTCACCACGTTCTGATATATGATTTACCTTCCATCCCTGGGTCTTCAAGAGGAGACCGCAGCTCGAGGCTTTAGACGCGTTAGTTCTTCCTGTATGCATGCCAGTTGTGCCCCAGATGTACCTATGACTCCTTTGCCGATCCCACTTCACTGTATCAGTTTGCATTATTTTGTCGAGTTTCCAAGGTAGCTCTTACCTGATGACGCCTACACGCAGGTCAGCCTGGAGAATTCGACGGTGTTGTGACTCGATTGTTACCTCCAGACACGATAACGTACTTCATCCTGGCAATTGCAGCGCCTTCTCCGCGCTTTGATACTTGAGGAGATTTGGGAATCAGCTTAGGAGTACATGATGTTATAGCGAGTAGACGGATCGCTCCTCGCGTAGGCCAATCCTGCCCTTGCGCGGCTTCGAGCGTGGAATGGAACAAAGATTCGCGAAAATGTTAGAACTATGTTGTAGCGTCTCCGAGCGCGCCCTCATAGGGCTGTATGAAACCATTGTTGGACGAAAAAGCATGGCCATAATCTGCGATGCCCTTTGAATCCATACAGGAGTGATCTATCTTGTATTCCCGAAGACCAAGGAGTACTCGAGATGGAAGACAAAGGACGAGTAATAGTAAGGTAAGACTTCCTTGCGATATCAAACTTGCCAAGCCATGCCCCTCCAAAAACTCAAGCTCCCCGCGCTCCTCCAACAATTTTCCACTTGGTCTGTGCACGCTTGCCCTGACATCTTGTGCCACAGTCCACACACCCAACAAGAGCATACATACGGAGAATCTCGAAGAAAAGGTTGCACGCACCAACATCGTTCCGCACTCTTTCCTTCACCTTCAGACGTGTCATTTGCGAGGCCGAGAAAATATCTGCGACGGCTACATATTCCGAAACATTATCTTATCACCTTTCGTCGCATATTCGAGAATCTGTAACAACTTACCAAAGCTTCTTTGGCAGCTATTTCCGGCGGCTCTTCACGCATGACATCCTCCTTCTCGAACTCCATTGGCCTTAATTACGGCGCCGCTAGACCACTGCTCATAGCTTCTGTCTGATCTGTGCGCTTACCGCACATAAAGCGCCTCACGCGAGCCCACCTTCTCGAAGAACCATAGAAGTCGGCGGGCGGGCGATTCTGCGCCAGTCAGATACGTGTACACACAGGCTCGCCGGCGGGTGTCACTTAGTGGGGGAGGGTGGCCTTGCAGGCAAATTCGAACGGTAGTCTATCCGCCGAAACAAACACATGCCCCGGTTGGTTGAGTGTTCTAAGTTTGGAAAATAGCTGATATCCGGTATTACTGGATCGAAGATCGACTGTAACGTATCGGAGGGATTAGTTCGTTTATTGTCCTATCTACGGGATTGCAAACAGATATCCATACTCGGAATCTTGGACATTCGCACACGACATGCTGCCGGTCCCTTGGTGGTCTCCTCTCCTTCTGAGAGAAAACAGGACAATCCTCTCAATATAGATAGGGTTTCACTCTCCCAAGATGCGACGTCACAGGCCTGGTACCCCAACCTTCGCTAAGGCGAACACGGCTCCCGTTCCTGACGCCCTATCGTTGATCAGGACCTTTAATTCGGAGACTAACCCATCAAGACCAGTTCGACCGTCTCCACTCACAGCGTCGACGATCCATGGAATCCCGCTGGATATGTACGACCGCATACGGTCCTTTCCACTCTTTCTCTCCGCTCCTGTTGAATTCCTCGCAGCAATTGGGAAGCACCTACGGCCCCAATCGCATGCTCCTCACGACTATGTTCTGACAGAAGGAGACGATGCGAAAGCCATGTACTGGCTAGTCCGAGGAGTCGTGGCGGTCACTTCACGGGATGGCGAGAGCACATACGCAGAACTGAAGCCGGGGGCCTTTTTTGGCGAGATAGGAATCCTGATGTCGATACCGCGAACAGCGACCATCATTGCGCGTACTAAGTGTCTGCTCGTTGTGTTGAAGAAGGAAGACCTACAAAAAGAGCTACCAGATTTTCCGGAGGTTGAGCGAGCAATAAGAGATGAAGCGTCAGAAAGACTGTCGATCTTGAAGCGCAAGAAGCAGGAGAAGTTTGCGTCTAGTCAGAATGACAATCGCGTTACGCTAGGGCGAGGAGAGAAGAGAGCGCGCGATGGCGAGGATGCAGATGTTGTCATGTCAGAGGGAGATGGACAACGGCAGAATGGCGTACAGATCAATAAGAAGCGAAAATCACCGTCGCCGAGCCTGGTCGAAGCTGCAGCATCAAGTGCGCTCGGAGATGGTTTGGTCAATGTCAGACAGCTGCTCAAGGAACTGCCTCTGTTTTCTGGGCTACCAGCTGACATGCTCCATTTCCTCGGGTTGAATGCTCAGCCCTGTACTTATCCGCCATTTACGGACATAATACAACAAGATTCGCAAGGGCGTGAAGTATTCTTCATCGTTCGGGGTGAAGTCGAGGTGATTGATGAAAAGTCACATGGACAGAATCCACGCACGTTAGCAAATGGTGCAGGAAGAAACATCAAGCGGGGTCACCAGGTCAAGGCACGTCTTAAAGCAGGACAATATTTCGGAGAGGTCGTCAGTCTATCTTTAGCGCCTCGACGGACAGCTACTGTGCGGTCTGTTTCCTCGGTTGAATGTTTGATGATTACTGGGGACGTGCTGTCCAACTTCTGGTCCAGATGTCCTCCCGCTGTCAGACAGCAGGTCGAGAAGACCGCGAGGCAAAGGCTGAAGTCAGGGTCAGATGGTGATGTGATTATGACAGATGCAGATGCTGCCGCTCCTATCTCCAAGCTCGCAATACACGACAGGCCTAAAAACTCAAGAAAGAAATCGGTCCCCAAAGTGGTTTTCACGCAACCCGGATTCACCGATTCTAAAGTCGAAACGCCCCACAAACCGAGCCGAATAGAAGATCGTCCAATCATTGAGCCTGCTGATCCTGATCCGTTCTTGAATCTGGACCTGGATAAGCCGTTCAACAGATCAAGGCGAAGTTCTCTAGCCCCTCCACTGCCCGAAGGGCAAGAAGCGGAACAGAAGGAGAACATAAGCCAGCGAATATCGCCGCCCATTTCGCGATCTGCCACACCGTCCAAAAAGAAGCCGAAACACTCTCCTACACCACTTGACATACGTCAGAAACCTAAACGACCGAATACCTTACAGCGCAGACCAAGCGAGTTCAGCCAAGGCTTGCTCCCAGATGGCATACTGATTTCAATATTTCGACATTTCGAGTTGCATGATCTGATGCGCCTACGTCAAGTCTCGCTACATTGGTTAAAGCTGCTGAAAGAGACGCCTGAGCTGATGCGAGAGCTCAGTCTGACGCCTTACAATCGCATCATCACAGACGAGGTCCTTGTTAAGTATATCTGCCCTTTCGTTGGCATGCGACCTCGAGTCATCGACATTAGCAATTGCTTCCATATCAGTGACGAAGGATTCTCCGCACTTTCTGGCGCATGTGGTGCGAATGTGACGACGTGGAAGATGAAAAGTGTTTGGGATATCACCGCGCAAGCGGTCCTGGAGATGGCAAACAGAGCCAAAAGTCTCGAGGTGGTTGACCTGAGTAATTGTCGCAAGGTTAGCGACAATCTATTGCAACGCATCGTCGGCTGGGTTGTCCAAGGCTCGCCACAGGGCAACGCTCACGGGCGCAATGCTGCCGCGAGATCTGTCGGAGCTCCAATCCAGAACCATCCTCCACCAGGTACCGTGTTTGGTTGCCCAAAACTCAGGATACTGACGCTCTCGTACTGCAAACACGTGACCGACAGGTCCATGGCGCACATGGCTTATCACGCAGCTTCCCGGCTTGAACAAATTGACTTGACACGATGCACGACTATCACTGATCAAGGCTTTCAGCATTGGGGTCAATTCCAATTTGTGAGACTGACAAAGTTATGCTTGGCGGATTGTACATATTTGACCGATAATGCTATTGTGTACCTGACCAATGCAGCTAAAGGGCTGCGCGACCTTGACTTGGTAAGCCGATTGAAATATTTGAAATTCATCCGCTGACGGTACAATCAGTCTTTCTGCTGCGCTCTCTCTGATACTGCTACCGAGGTTCTAGCACTCGGTTGCCAGCAACTGAGGAAACTCAATTTGTCTTTTTGTGGAAGTGCAGTATCAGATTCTTCACTCCGGAGCATCGGTCTTCATCTCCTGGAGCTCCGTGAACTTTCTGTACGAGGCTGCGTCCGTGTCACTGGCGTCGGCGTCGAGGCCATTGTGGATGGCTGCCACAAGCTTGAGGCCTTCGATGTCAGCCAGTGCAAGAACCTACGCAAATGGTTAGAAAGCGGAGCAATGCAAAGGTTTACCCAAAGGGTGACATTTGTAACAGTGGCAAAGGGAAGAGCGAATGCAACTCCTCGATATTTGTTGCGGTAATTGGGATCATCATACTGAGCGGCATATTTGAAGCGGATCTATCTGACGATACCTATGTACTAGTAATCTGCATTTACTAAGTATTTTATGTAGTGTGGTACGGCCAAGGAAAACTTGGTGGAGTTCATAAGCGGCGGGACGATCATCATAAATACGTAAAGTAAGTACTGTAATTAATCCTTAGCGTATGTATCTAGCGGACCAATAGAACACCATCATTGAGAGTTTCTCGGGCTTTCTAGATGAGTATTACTAACGGCTACGCTATACCCCTTCCGTATCCGCGGTGTCTTCTTTGCCCCAGATCGCTTCTGCAACATCATCCACGACGTTTGGATTACACAACATCGAAGAGCAACACTCGACATGGCGTTTATACTGCGCAGGCCCTTCGCGGTCTCCAAAGCCCTCAAGCAGCTACCCAAGACCATCGCCTACACAGACCGAGCGTTCCACAGCACTTCAAAAGCTTCCACCTTCTGCACAAAACCCACTCCATCCATCGCCTCTCTCGCCAAATCCCGAAATGTCTTCCAATCTTCGTCCCGTCGTACATATATACAGCAGCCTGGTCAGATCGGCAACGCAAATACAGGCACCCTCGCCCAGCGTCTTCTCTACGGAGCCGCCATTGTGGGCGGCGCGGTCGTGGCTACAAATTTGCTATTCAACCGGGAGACCAGAGAAGATGGAGGTATGCCACCATTTGAGCGACAGTTCCTGAATGAGACATTCATGCATACCGGACTGGGCATTGGTATCATTGGTGTAGCGGCCAAGGCTTTGCACAACAGCGGATGGAGCTATAAGCTTATGACTACGAATCCATGGGTCGTTCTGGGTGCTGGTCTCGCCGTGAGTATTGGGACGATGTATGGCACTTTCGCAACGAGTCCGGATAAGTGCGTTTTCTGAACCTCGCTCGATCCTGGAGTCCCAGCGCTGACAAAAGCTATAGTTACGTCCAAAAGTACGCCCTATGGACCGGCTTCAATCTAGCCCAAGCTGCCATCCTGTCACCACTCATGTTCCTTCAGCCCGCGCTCCTCGCTCGTGCGGGCCTTTATACAGTCGCAATGATGGGCTCCATCGCCTTCGTCGGCGCAACAGCAAAGCAAGAGAAATACCTCTACCTCGGCGGACCGCTGCTCGCCGGACTCTGTATCGTGGTTGTATCTGGTTTCGCACCCCTTGTCCTCCCAGCGACTGCTGCACGGACACTAATGTGGAGTGAGAGAATCTGGCTGTATGGTGGCTTGGCGGTCTTCGGAGGCATCACGCTTTATGACACGCAGAAAATTTTGCATCATGCGCGGATGGCGGAGAGGGGGATCGTCAAGAAAGACGTGGTCAATGAGAGTATCAGTTTGGAGTTGGACTTTATCAACATATTCGTCCGGATGGTGCAGATACTGGGAATGCAACAGAGGAGACGCTAAGCTCTTGAGCTGGTGGACCGGTCCAGATTGAATGATATGCGTCTGCGAGGGGGTTATTATATGCGGTGTTTTTGGATTTGGTAGCACAGATAGGTGAAAGAAGGATTCCCCTCAACTACTCGGAGTACAGAGTCGCGAATGATTGGTCGAAATCCGCAGAACCTTGATATCAAAGCTGTTGCACGCACGGTAGATCAAACGAACAGCAGATGGCCGGCCGGCGTCTCTCACCTATGGCCTCTCCATTCACCCAGTCACACGCTGACTATGTGTTAGCAGTGCCATTTCCCCCCAAAGTTAATCGAAAATTGTTTTCCAACCTACACCTCTCCCTACACAAAAAAGCCCCTTCCTAAATCCTCTCCCCACACTCCTTGTCTTTATTCTGCCTCCAGGTGCGCTCTACCACAAACCATTACCTTACATTTACCTACTGCAAAATATCCACACACACACACGCCTTCCAAGTCAAAATTTACCCACAAAGCCAGCCAGCGCGCTCTGTGCGCCTTGGCAAGCAACCAACTCTTGCGACCCATCCCTTACGATGCGACCACCCGCTCGAGATAAAGTACTCAGACTCCTGTCGCCAAAATGCAATGCGCGCTCACTCGTTTCTAGTAAGCACATATCATATACTTCCCTCCCCGGAAATTTTGAGGTGTCGAAACCCAAAATCTTCTATTTTCCTTACCGAAAGAAGAAATGCACACCATCATCCTCCTCATCGCACACATCATCCCCATCCTCACAACACCACTACCTTTTTCCCCCCTTCAACCCCCCACCCTCCCCCTCTTCCTCCCAACCCCAAACCTCACCACCACCCCCCTCCCCCCTTCCCCCCACAAAACCCAACGCCGCCTCCCCCACCACAACGCCCTCCTAAACATAACCACCCACCCCTCCCTCCCCCTCCCCTCCCCCCTCTGGCGCCACGTCCTCGCCGCCGCCCACCTCCAAACCGTCACCCTCCACGGCGACCGCGAGATCGTCCAAGAACCCTACACCTACCACGAGGGCGAGTGTTATTTCCGCGCGGAGAGTATGCCTGGGTTTGAGGAGGAGAAGAGGTTGACGTATGGGACTTTGGAGGAGGGGATTGGGGTTCTGGCGGGGTTTTTGGGTGGGGTTGGGGAGGGCTTGGGGGCGGAGGGGGTGTTTGTTGAGGGGAGGGGGGGGAGGGCGATTGGGGTTATGGGAATTGGGGTGGGGAGGGGAGGGGAGGGTAGGTTTTGGTGATGTTGTTTGATTGGTTGCTGATGTTCATGTTTGTTTGTTGGTTGTTGGTTGTTGGTTGATGGAAATTCTTTTCAGTATTATTCCAAGTCATCCATCGTCGTGGTTGTTCGAAGTGTCGTTGCTCTTTCCGCCCCAGCTCAAATTCCCTTGTTCATCGAAGAATGATGTACGTTGAAAATATACTTGACGATGCATGCGAAGCTTGCATTCGATGGGTTCCTCATCCTGATGAACATCTGAAGTTGCAAAATGGATCAGCGATGCCTTCAAGAATAAAAATGAGACGGCAATGTCAGCTGTTTTCAGTTCATGAGAAGATGCTGGCTACCATAAGTATCAAGCCCGCGAATTGTTGTCAGATAGCGAGCACCTTGAGCACGTATGGGAAGCCACAGCCCAATGACAGCAGAAGGGGGCAGGTCTACTGCTCAGCTGCTTGGAGGGAAATTCACACCGTCCACATTGGTTTCTTTAGCGGGGCGATCGATCATCCCTAAGTCGATAATTTGGTGAGACACAGCCCTTTTAACATGGGGACAACAGCGCCACGGCCATTATCGAGCTTTGGAAGGGAAGCTGCCACGGTCATCTCAGATGTCAAACATCAAATCGAACGTGGCTGTCGATAGCTTACGTCCCGTTACAGTTCTTATCTGAAAGGATGTTTTTCAAACACAACAAAACTCTGTTGAATGATATGATGAGCATGAGTCATATGCACTTGATTAGGTGTATATGCTGATAGTAGCTATGTAGGAAAGGAGACATGGAAAGGAAAATCTACTCTAGTGTCTGCCAAGACCATGATTTGTCATCAGCCGAGGTTGACCCGGGCTGAATACCAACATTATGCAGTACCAGGATGTGAGGCCTCGCTATCCTAATTCGATGCTTTGAGATCTGCTCCCAGCGCATTGGGTTCCTAGATCATTGGTCATTGGCTTGCCCCGTACTCCAATAGTAAATCCGCGATCTGGTGATGGCCAGCTGAAGCTGCTAGCATAAGTGGTGTTTCCAGATCAGTGTGTTCATTAGGATCTGCTCCATGCTCGAGGAGTATTTTGACCATTTCATCATGGCTACCTGCTACTGCTAGTATGAGTGGCGTCCTTTGACTGGCCACAACTGAAGAGACTGGCATCCCAGATTTGACCAGTAACTTGACCATTCTGATATTCCGTGCTGATACGGCGTACATCAACGGAGTCTGTCCAGCAGTATCATAACCATCACTGATTACGCTCGCTCGAATGAGGAGGATTGCTATCTCATAATGACTATGTTGTACCGCAAGATGTAGAGGCGTCGATCCGTCGTGGTTGGTAACATTGAGCTCTATGCCTTGATTAACGAACACGGATACGTGTTCGACAGCGCCTCTCCTTGCAGCTTCGTGCAAGACGGAGTTTCCCATGGGGTCACGGCTCGATATGTCGATACTGTTCGTCAATAGAAGGAGTGCTCCACCGGTGTCAGGTGCATCTAGCGATTCAAACAGTACTGTTCGACCAAGGCTATCGCACGCCTCGATGTCAGCCCCATGATGTAGCAGATCGGCTACCATGTCCGCACGATCATTCCTGATAGCCTGGTGAAGGGGGATGCAGTCGCTCGGCGAACCTTCTTTGCATGAAGGCGAACCTCCAGCTTGCAAGAGCAAGCGAAGAATTGCTCGGTTCCCTCCTCTAATGGCCATGATCATTATCGGAACGCCATTTTTCTCTGCATTCGGACTGACTCGGTCCGCACCTTGCAATAGCATTTCAACCACCCCAGATTCACCAGCCTCCATTGCGTCACAAAGAGCTTCTTTGAGCTCCAAGGGCCCGCTTCGGGTTCTCAGCATCGAAACAACAGATTTGTGCCCACGCTTGGCAGCCTGTCGAACAGGCGAGCTCACACCCTCCGGATACCGACTGTTTGCGTCCTCGGGATACTCGTGTAGAATATGCGTTATCCTAGCATGATCTCCTCCGACAGCATAGCTCGGCGCCGAATCCTCTTGATCGTTTGTCAGGATGGGCTTGGCTCCAGCCTCAAGCAATATATGGACAAGGTCATCCCAGCCCGCTCTTGCAGCTTCATGCAACGCTGACATGCCGTACGAGTCTTGCTTCGATATCATTCCTGGACTCGTTCTCATCATATTCTGTACGACTCGGGTAAGTCCATATCGAGTTGCGACCTGTAGCGAGGATATGCTCTGAAACCTATCTGCACTCCAATCAAGCGCTGCTGTCCCGTACATAAGCTTTTTTTCATGCAAATCTGGATCAATTTCACACAGTTGAAGGGATGACTCGAGGTTCTTCCGTTTCTCCCTGCTCAGTAGTCGATAGATGTTGTTGAAGATGCCACCATCGATCTTCTGATGCGGTAAAAGCTCCCTGGCATGCTGGCCCCAATGACGCGAGGCATAGTCCAGAAAAGGGTATTGCTCGAGGCGCCGGCTAAAGGCTTCCGCTTCACAGCAGGGACCGGTCGAGAAAGCAGCCAGTGAGATATAAGCCATACAACATTTCGCAAGCCTCGCTGTTTCCGCGTAGCGAGGGAAGACATCGTTCCATCGCGTCCGCAAGTGCTGCTCTATGTCATATTGCGCAAGCGTTACGATTCTACTCACGGGGTCAATTGCAACAAGACCCATGCAGCACTCAAAGACAGCGGCAGGGTTCGTAATCTCTTCCTCAATAAGCTCTGACGGATCTGCGTGAGAATCGAGAACAAAAGCGATCCCCAGTGCGTGGCATAATGCTTCTGCAGTCAAAGGCGCCCGAGCAGCTGCAAGGAATGCCAAAGTCCTTTTTGCCAATTGAGTCCGAGCTATATCTTGCAAGCCCAACATATACAGGGCATTGCCTACCACTCCGGTAATGTCGTTAGGAATTGCTTGCACAGCTTTCCGGATCCCCGATAGATGGATTTGGTCAAGTATGAGTCTGGTCTGTAATATTGCCCAGAAGAACCTATCATCTATTAGCAATTGATATTACGGCTCGCAGGGCCTTATGTTTTAGCAAGAACAGAACTTACATGCCATTCGAGCGAGTAGTCAGCGTATCGATGACTTCGGTTCGGTATCTTGGATCACGGGACAATATCCCATCTACTGCCCCATTGTCTTTGAGTACACCACCTACGTAATGACGGATATCTGTCGCCACATCTTTGTCTGTAATAGAAAGATGAGAGCAACCATCACAATCGTTAGACAAGCTGTCCTGAGCGGACCGGCTAGTAACCAAAAACTTCCACGGAATTCCCTTGAGGTTACTAATCAACTTCGCAAAATCCCCTTGATCATGCATGTTAACCTCATCTAGAGCATCTAGTACAATAATAATTGGATAGTGGATATCCCTCGAAGTCTCCTCAAGGGCCTCGATCAGATCGTCCAGTGTTACCAGGTGACTCGATGCGCCGTTCGATCGGTCGTAGATATGTTTCAGACGTTTGGGTACCAGATTGCGTGGCAGACAAAGCTGTCTCAACAGACTGGCAGTCACGTCTGATGCAGAATGCAATCTGCCGCTACTCATATAGAAGTAGGCTACTACATGGCTACCACGAAGCTCGTCGATTGTTTTGGAGCTAGAATTTTGTGTCAGCGACTCGTGATCATGATTGAGCTCGGCCTGACGTACGCGAGCATGGTTTTCCCTATTCCAGCTTTTCCTTGACACCACAAGGTACTCTCATCCCCTGCATCGAACGGGTGCCGAAGCCATGACTGAAATTGTCTCGTGTCTATCAGCCATTCGCATGTTCCTGTTATCCGCTCGGCTCGACGCTGCTCATGAAAAGTACCCTGGTCTTTGGGACCTGCAAGCCACGCGAATATTTGTTCACCCTTGGTCATTGCTGACGATAACAAGGCCACATTTTCTGCTTGCGGCCAGGATACCGTGGGATCGTAGTAAGTTGCTACTCTTAGCTTCTGAGCATATGGTCTGGTATATAGATCAGTCTTACAAATTTTCGCGGAGAAGCTTTTCACTTGTCATCCTAGCCTACCTCGTGGTCTCCGAAAGCCTCTTCCAATCTTGATCTCTGGCGTTCAGGGAACCTATCATGACAGTCAAATTTTTAGCAACAAGTATGCTCGACATGGCAACCTCCACATCTTGTATTAGAGGAAATCGGCCACGCTGTCGACGAAAGAGCGTTGAAGGAGGATTTTGCATATCCTGAATACTGTCCTCTAGATCATCGAGGCGTGGACAAATTGATTGAAGTGTAACCGAAAGTTCATCCATTTGGGCATGCATCCAATTCGTCCCCCAGCGGTTCTGACCCTTTGAGAGCTCCTGGTACGAATTGCTCAGGGCAGTCGTGAGGTGTTCGATGCTTTCTCCGAAAAATTCCAAATCATACCGGGAGGCAAACTGATGAAGCACCGGTAACGTCGTTTCAAGGCTTCCCACGAGTCCAATCACCATAGGAACGGTAGAGACAGACTCCATCGAGAGGTTCTTTCTTCGGATTTCAGAGGCTAAGTGTCACTTAAAGAAATTCATATGGTATCGCAAGGTTGAAGAGGCAAGTTTAAGTATCAACAGTGCAGACATGTCCCACCTCACGAGATGTGTTGCCCAGAGCGGTAGCCCGAGTATTGTAACAATGTTATGCATCATTCGTGTTTGATAATCTAAATCTAGAAACATAATTGACATGCGGCCGTTGATTACCTCCCTCGTGCAACCATTCCGGACAAGAGATGCTATGGCTGCGAGTCGGTGGCGAGAATGATACCGAACGAGCATCAAATCCAGTCTAGATAATTACAAGCAGAAACTATTGGTTGTCGTGATAGGACAACGAAACAAAGAACTCGCCATTCGTTCCGAGCGTTACGGCGTGAAACCGTTGACAGCGACGCTTTTCCAAATATAAGACGCCCAGCCTCATGCATGAAAAATTCGCTCCCCCCCTGGATGTGTTTCAGGAGAAAGAAGAGATCACCAAACATTACTGGCTGGAAGACCGGCGGGTAAGCCACTATAAAGCTCTGATAATCGGAGACGTTTAGGGATGTGTCACAGTTACAACCCCCAAATCAGGAATTCATTCTCTTTCAACCTTCTCGCAAACCTTTCAGCTCGTCGACGAAGGTTACTGACTGTCGGGTCGGGTATCGGTACCAACTTATAGGTACCAACCCGAATACTCGTGACTCGGTACTGGCTAGTACCCGCCAAGGAATCGAAGCGTTAGACCGATTAAATCGCCAAGGCATTACTAAGGGACTAAGCTACTAATATAATAGTAAGGAGAAAAGATAGGATTTATATTATTATCTTCTAATTTATCTTACTACTATAAGAGTTATTAATAACTAGAAAGAATAAGAGTATTTCCCTCTCTAAATAAATCCTTTTAATACTAGTCTATTATAATCGTATTAAATTAAGTAGATAAATCTATTTATTCTAATATTTTTCTAAACTAATAGATTAATACTAATATTTAAAGAATATTAAATAGCTATATAACTTTATTTAAGTAGGATCTTATTAGAACTAAAATAATTATATTAGTACTATTTAAAACTAAGTTTATAATTATTATATAATACTAAACCTATATAAGTAGTAAGCTAGTTATAAGTAGTTTAATATATTAAGTTAAGATTAAAAAGAACTTCTAAGATATAATATTAAATAGGTATAATAGAACTTATAACTATTAAAGTATTACTTAGTATTAATTATACCTACTAATATAACCTTAAATTATTTTTCTATATACTAATCTAGCTTTATACTTAATATAAGTAGGATTTATATAGAAATCTAAAGGGCTAACTTAAAGAAAGTAGATTAAAAAACTAGTATATAAGTACTCTTAATTAAATTATTAATACTAAAGAGTATTATATAAATATAGATAGATTTTAGAAAATCTTAATAGAATTTCTATAAGCTTTTAACTATATTAAGCCCTTATATATATATAGACTAACTACAAGGAATTAAATTTAGAATTAAATTTATAAAGTTATATAACGCTAAACCTATATAGGGTATAAGCTAGTTATAAGTATTTTAGTAATTCGAGTTATTACTAAAAATAACCCCTAAGTACTAAATAAATAGTTAGTCTATATATATAGATATATAAGCTATTCTTTTTCCTCTTTAAAAGGATAGAATACTTCTTAGAAGGATTTAAGAGGATCTACTTAAAAAGTTATATAACTCTATTATTAAAGTATTTATTAGTACTATAATAGATATTACCCTTAAGTAGGAGTTAGAATAGATACTCCTTATATATAAAGATAGAAAAAGGTATTTTAATATACTTCTTATTAAGTCCTTAATAGCTTTTTTAGCTTAAGAATATATTATATTTAAGAATATTAGATATTTTACTTATAATACTTTAAATTTATATTATCTTAATATAAAGTCCTAATATATAACTATTCTACTAACCTCCTTAAATTTCTCTTAGTACTATTATAATTATAATTTTTATTTATTTATCTTAGACTAATAGCTAAGTTAATAGGCTTAGAGTAGTAGTATATATATATATCCTATCCTAGTACGCGTATACCTCCTCCTACTTAGCCTAGTAGTTAGCTTATAAGAGTATTCTAAATAGTTAGCTAAGCTAACTAAGACCTACTTAAAGAGTATCTAAGTAGTATAATAGAAAGCTATTAGATCTTAGTACTTTAAAGTACTACTATACTATTCTAATAGTAAAGACTTCCTAGTATATTATAATATAGATTATACTTATAGTATATATATTTCTATTAGAAGTCTAATAGTTTAATAGTCTTTAAAATCTATTTATTAGCGGGAATATTATAAGTAGTAACATGATATAAGCTGCTAGGAAGCTGTTATACTATATAGAGGGAGGCGTACGCGTACTAGGACGGGGTGCACGCGGACTAGGACAAGGTGTACGCGTACCGCCGCCCTAAGTTTAACACGTAAAGGAAGAGTTTTCTGTTGAGTTCCGCAAAAGGGCTAGCGCGACGGAACAGGCCCGATCCGAAGACTAGTTGGAGTTCTTCCTACGTGTATTCAACTTTCCTTCCTCCATAGTTCAATTCCAATTATTTACGGTTCATAACACTTGTACTGCCGTGACAAGTGCGCCTCCATCTTTCTACAGCAATATCGAATCCCACATTCACTTCTTGCTACTTGCTGTTTCTCGGTCTTGAAGTCGGGCCGACTACTGGAATCTTTTCTCCTAAAATTCTAGCGCTTCCAATCACAATCTTCACAAAGATCTCTGTCCTTTACCTAGGCGTCCACTATGGGTCAATATTGGTACATTTTCTCAATGGACAATGCCGAGATTCTGTCGTGCATCGGCAAGCTTGGGGAGTTTCTGTGGGGAAAAGAAGCCGACTGCCTAGTAGATCTTCTCTCTGTGCCAGTCAAGCCAGGTCCGGTGCAATCATCATGTGCACCAAAGCACCTGATAGAAATTTCAGGGATTAAATCTTTTCCAACTGAAAAGGACCTAGAGCCAACATGCCAGATCCAACCCTATTTGGCAACCATCCCCGACGAGCTTATTTTGGAAATCTTTCACGACTTGGATTTTCTGTCCTGTTTTCGTCTAAGCCTGGTTTCGAAACGACTTTGGAAAATAGGCTGGCTATTTTTTCAACAGAAAGCTACCGAATTCATGAGTCCTTGGGCTGGCGCGAAAATCATTTGCTTGGGCGACGAATGCAAATCTGGTGATTGGCCGGCGGGCCTTTTAACGGCAGAAGAGGAGAACGTGGTCAACAAAGGTTTGGATGAGGCCGAAGTGGATCCCGACGAAGGCTTTATTCAAGATCCAGGAAATTTGCTTACCATGGTTATGTGTCGATTTCGCGAAATCAGTTCTAAAGTTGAGCCTTTTCAAATACTATTTGATCCCGTACCTGGTCAGGCCGAAGATCTAGTTTATTCAAAGCGCTTTGGACCACGGGAGTTTCCCCGTACTGCGCTTGATGAAGCCAGGCATCTCCCTAAATCAGAACGTTCTCAAGCACGGTCGTTTGCTAATGGAAAGGAAACGGCAAACTACTATCCCGAGACCGAAAACTGGATTCTTCGCAACTTAACCACGGCCGAATTCGTTCAAGGCGACAAATTCTTCGCAGCATTTCATAGGTCAGAACGTCAACGCGGACCCCATCTTGGATATCCCGGATTTGGCGAGGCGGTCATGTGTCGAATATGCTGGTCTACAAGCGACTCTACGGTTCCATGTGCGGGATTTAATCGTGGAGTTTGGGCTGGCCACAGGTTTGAAATATGTACGGGAGAAATCCACGCTTCAAATTCGGATTGCAGCTGGAAAGATGTAACGAGCGAGATAATTGATGAATTATCAGTGGCCTTGAATCTGCCAACTCAGACGAAGACCAAGAAGATCAAAGACTAGGAACAGTGACGTAGCCCCTGAGCTATTGACGCTTTTTGGATTGCCCCCCGTTCTAGCTACATACTCCCGGTTTAACTCCTTGGTACTGTTCAGGTATTTTCTGTCTCTTGGCCAGTTGTATTAGGTCATTTCATTTAGAGAGGCAGAAGCTTTCCAGCCGCTTGACAAAGTAAAGCTCACTCGAGCTTTTCAAGTGGTCTGGCCTTCCCTCGATCAAACAACATGTTCTCGCAGATCCAAATGTGGGATAGATATCTGCGATATCATTTACTGATCGAATTGTCCTCGGAACAATGAGGTGAGTAGGGAAAACTAATGGGATTTCCATAGGCTTACTTTGAGCAGATATTAACGCCAAATTTTACTGCAATTTTGGATAGGATGAATGTTACAGACCAAGAGGCGGTTCGATTGGGCATGTTAGTGATCACTTTGCAAATAAGGCTCTTGGGCTAACGGCGCTAGAGAACACATTTGTGAGCAGTTCCCAAGCTTCCGAAAACCCGAATATCGCGATATTGTGCAGCTCCACCAATTCTACCACAGTTCCGAGGACGATGAGGTCTTTACAATGCTACAAGAATGGTTGAAGACAAGAGATGCAGAGCGTGTTAAGTTGCAACTATTTAGGATCTTTCAGACCTCCCTGGCGCCCGAAGAGCTGGCCCTGACTTTGACTGACATGCTGATCTTTTGGTGCCTCGATGGACCTGATGACGAGGATGAGTCACCGTCAGCGCCTGCAAATCTGATAGGACTAGGGCGACTCCTCTCGATGCCCAAGGCCCTTAAACAAAGCCATATCTTGCTTCTTGAGCTTTTCCAGTCATTTTGCCAGGCAGTTAAGGACTTGGAAATTCCGATAATGCACTTCTTGAACAGGGCGGCATGTGTTGACAGTTATATTCCACCAAGCGAAGATTTATATATGTACAATGTGCAGAGGCTACAGAGGAAAAGCGACAATGAGGCAATTTCCGTCAGCGATGCAGACCTCGACCAAGTCCTCCAAAAACTGTCTTTGTTGGAAGAACATTCAGAGCAAAGACGGTCTTTCCACGATCGTCAGAGGGTAACTTGCCCGTGATTCTGACGCAGAACCCGGGCGTGGCGCACCTATGGCTTTGTCTGTACAGCAGGCAAAGCCTGTCATTCAGCAGTCGTACAACTTGCATCATGACTTGATAATCGCCTCGGATTTACGTGGCCTGTCTCAGATGCTGTCGATAGCATCACTCTCGATACTTTCCGGAACAGGGCTTTCGCAATTTGTAGGCATTTGTAGGCATTTCCTGGCTCATTTGGTCTTCCCTTCATGTACAATATTGGCATAAACTTAGAGTGTATTTCCCCAACAGAAGGCAATTGGTCCTGTTGTATAGATATACGCATGAGATTCATCTTGTAGCTTCGACAATTGTACGCATCTCAAAAAGCTTCCAAGCACTATGCATGAGCTATATATCTAGATCCAATCTAGGCACGCTTTGATGAAAGCTTGGACGATGGAACGCATTCGCCTAGAATTGCTAGCTGGCTCTTATCACACCACTTTCCCTGCCGTCCTTTATGAGGTACAGCACCCAGCGTGTAGTAGGGAAAGCCTTGATTGGATCAAAGACACAGGGCATTATGCAGCTTTGTGGAGAAGCAACGTCTCGCTGCTGCCTACTAAGTCAGCTCTGGCTTTATGAACTTTCGTTTCCATCAGCTTTTTTGAATCCGTCTACTGCAAAGTGCGCTCTCATTGAAGGACGAAAGACCCCTCCTTATAAATTAATTAGATATTCTATATTAAAGTACCTATTCTAATACTAATTACCTAAGGCTAAAGGTAATTATACTATTTAGACTTTAACAGGGTAGGCGGATTTAACTTAGAGTCTTAAGGAGGTATCTTAGTCTCTAGTAGACTTAGACTATATTTAGGCTCTTAGGAGCTATTTTCTACTTAAGTAGCCTTACTAGACTTTAAGTCTATTAAGTAGCTAGGCTATTTTATTTTAGTAGACTTTAAGGTATCTTATTAAATAGTTTCTAGTAATTTTAAGATAACTTTAAGCTCCTAGAAGGTATTTTCTATTTAAGTAGCTTTATTAGACTCTAATTCTACTAAGATTAGTAAATAGCTAGGCTATTATAATACTAATAACTCCTAATTAAGGTATAAATATATCTTAAAAGGGATAGATATTAATACTTTAAAGGTAATAAAGGTTAGAGGTACCTTCTATAAAGCTTAGATAAATATAGGTAATAAGGAGTAAGGGGTAATAGGAGTATAAGTTAGTTTTAACTAAGAACTCTCTTTAATATCTTTTCTATTAATTATTATAAGTATTAGGGTAGAGTTCTTAACTAGACTAACTATTTTTTTAGTACTTAGGCTAGGATTTTAGTATTAACTCGACTTACTAAACTACTTACAGCTAGCTTATTACTTATATAGGTTTAGTATTATATAATAATTATAAATTTAGTTCTAAATAGAACTAATATAATTAGTCTATTCTTAACCTAAGCTACCTCTTTAAGAGTAGATAGGATAAATTCCTATATATCTCTAGTAAACCCTTTTATTATAAGTTAAAGGGCTAGCTTATTAATAACCTAATTTAAGGGCTAGATTAATAGCTTTATAAATTAAGTCTTAGAGTAAGTATAAGTATCCCTTATTAATAGTTTATAGTATTTAATAGCTAATTATACTAGCTAGGAAGAAGTAGTTATAATTTTATATATAATTCTATAAATTCTCTCTAGTATTAAATTAATTTATAGATACCCTATTTTAATAAAAGCGTCTAATTAAAAAGTAAAAAGATAGTATTTTCTTCTAAAGTAGCTTATAAAGATACTATTATAAGAGGCTATTTACTAATCCTTTAGATAAAATAAGTCTACTCCTTAATAAGATAGAGTAGATTATAATAAATAATAGTAATAAACCTTAAAGAAGGAAAACACGTCAAAGACTAGTAAATAAGTAAGTAAATAGTAATAGAAAGTAGTAAATAAATAGAGATAGAAAGTAGGTAGTTATTACTATTTTTTAAGAGTTATAATAGTTTCCCTATTAAAAGGCTAGTAGATAATAGCTAGGCTTTCCTTAACTTTTAAAAGGCTAATTTCTTAGTAAGGGGTAAAAGCTAAATACTAAATCTAGTAGTTAAGATATTAGATAGGCGTCTTACCTAATATTATAAAGAGGTAAGGATCTAGATATATTATAATTATTCTATTTTACCTTATAATTATTAAGGTAAAATCCGGTCTAATTTAACTAGTATAGAATAGCGAACTTAGTAGCCTATAGCTAGGTTTATTAGTAGAGGACTCCTAATCTATACTACCTATTAGGTTATCTCTTAACCTATTAGAATAGTATATAATAGTATTACTATCAAATATAGTAGAAATCACGTCGTAAAAGTAATATAAAGTAAAGGTACTATTAGATAAATAGGTATATAAAGGCTTACCTTACTATCTAGTAAAGTACTAGTTATAAGTACTTACCTAACTAATAAGAAAGGTATAATAATATATATAAGGTATATATTTTTATAATAAAAATACTACTCTTAATATAATTTATGATTAAGTTATACCTCTAAAGTTATAAAGTACTATTAGGTATCTTCTATTTATCCTACCCTCTATATTTATCCTACTAATAATAAGCCTAGATTTTAAGCTACTAGGTGTAATATACCTTCTTCTAGCTACTTCTACTACTATCTATTATACTTATTAAAACGCCTTTAAAGGATTACTACTTAGAAGACTTTTAACTAATATCTTTACCTTTACTATAAAGCCTAAGATATTAGATAAAGATCTTCTAGTACTCCTTATACTATTTATAGCAGATATCCTAATTATTAATATAAAGTGTTTACCTCTTAGGCTACGCGATAAAAAGGCGGACTTTAATATTAATATAGAAAAGTATTATATCTATAATATAGGCCTAGAGCGAAAATCTAGGATACTTCAAGGTAAAGTATATGACGAGCCTAACGCCGAAACGGCTATTAATGGTAAGAGTGATCTTAGGTAGAATAGAACGGTCAAGCCCTCAGGCGGTACAGCCAACGAGAAGAAAGGAAAGAGGGATAGGTAGATACGGAATTCGAAGGGAAATCTAACGGCTCCGCCGATACCGACCTCCCAGTCGTTGATGTTACTACAATAGATATCAAAGACGGCAACCCAGAAGGCATAGTTAAGATCCGTACAGTTCCAGACTATCTAGAGCTTGAAGATCTAATTTCTGCTACACAAAAGCTGCCCGAACCGCGCAGCGAGAGCTTTCACGTCTGGCCAAAAGATATTTACCGAAATTTTCAAGGCTTTAGAATCGGCACTCTCAATCCCTCTCTCTTGGTAGTAACTATAAAGCGTCAGTTAATAAAGTAGGAGGGGTTAGCTCTAGGCTATATTTCAGATATTATAATGATTATTTATTAACTCTATCGTTAATCTCTTACGTGTGATGTGTCCCATTAAAAAAGTTTAAACGGGCATTATAGCTCTGCTTATGGATCTTCTGCTGGAGAAATACCAATCCGCAACTTCCCACGTCAAGTTTCTATTAAAGATAAAGCTCGATGGCACTCCAGCAAAGCTGAACCATTACTTCAACGAAAATCTGGAAAAATGGTGAGCAACAGCATAACGTTGGCGAGCAAAAACTGGATTGAATGTTATTCGTAGGTATTGAGAGGCGCCGATGAAATTGTATCTCAACATAACAGGTGTAGAGAATTTTCCCAAAGACGAACTCGACAAAAGTATTTCCGTGCTCTGCCCTCACTCTTTCTGAGATTGGATATTCCCATAGCAGCCATTACATAAAGGTTCGTCCCAATTGTCGTTGGCGTAGGCCACTAACTTTGACGTCTTTTCAAGGCTACAGCGGCTGCATACGAAGTTGGCACGCTTGACGAGTCGATGCAAGCACAAGGAGCCACGTGGAGGGAAACGCTTTTCGATTTCACCCAGCGGCGTCAGCGACTTTTGCGCGTCCTGTTTGGTAGGAAGATATCTGTCAGTGGAAGCTTTAGAGTCAGACGAACGTTTGTTAGGCCACTGACCATAGTCCCCCGCTTCGGAAAGGAAGGAGGAATTAGAATCAATCAGTTGGACAAATCCGGCGCTCGCAGTTGCACCAATAATATCGTATAGAGGGATGGATTAGGGACAACAGCAATGTTGTGCTGAGACGAAGGACGGAGATAGGCTGTGCGGTGAAGCCTGGAGAAAAGGGAGGATTTATGATATCGTTGTCTGATATTGATTTGCTACCATGGGGGTTGCTAAGGAGTAGGAAGAATAGGGGCATTTCCCTTCCCTAAATACATGCTTCCAACGCTAGTCCAATTACCCCTCATCAGCTCCAGAGAACACGTATGGAGCGCCCCTGCGAAGTATATTTAGACTGACCGCGTCGAGTCAGTACGTACTTCGAACTCGAGTCGGGTACCCGACTCGAGTCTTGGCGATTCGATACCAAAATCTGGTACCGAGTATTAGTACCGAAGTATTGACTCGAATTACTAAGACATTTTCTCTAGTGTTATTTTCTATTTTTAGTAGTATTTCTTACTATATTTTCTAATTTTTTTTCTAATTATTATTATTATTATTACCTAGGGTAAATAAGGTAATATAAAAAGGTAATATATATCTCTAGGAAAAAGTACGATTATAATATTAGTAATATTTTCTTTTTATAGTAATATTTACTATTATATAAAGATTTATTACTATATTACTAAGTATTATAATTATTATTACCTAGGTAATTCTTAATAGTAAATAAGATAATTAGAAAAGTAATAACTATTCCTATAGAAATAATAACTATAATATTATAAATATTTTATATTTATAGTAGTATTTACTATTATATCTATAATTTACTATTATATTACTAAGTATTATTATTATTATTACCTAGCCTAACCTAGGTAATTCTTTAAGGTAATATATATCGGTAAACTAGGAAGCCTATATACTATAGAAAAATGCGTATTTTCTATATATAATAAGCGCGCTTATATATTAGCCCTAGGGCTCGTTTTAATACCTCTAATTATTATAAGCTACTATTTACACCTTTATAATACTAAAAGCGCGCTTAGTTTTCCAATTATTTATTATTATATATAAATTAGATATTATAATTTATATAATATTCCTAGAAAAGGTTTATTAAATATTATAGCTAATATTTCTACTACCTACTTATATATATTTAATAAATATATCTTTTTTAGAATTTATACTATTATTATTATAATCTTATTAGGTAGTATTATTACTATATCTACCTATCTTATATATTCCTTAGAGAGCGCCGTTTATACTATTATTATAAGCGGTATTATTATTAGGAATTACTACTTATCTACCTATTCTAACTATAATAGTCTATCCGCGCTACCCTAATTTATTACCTATATTAATACTAGTACTATTATTAATAATATATAAAATTATACTTATAGTACTTAATATATATTTATTAGGCTATTTACTTAGTATTTATAAACTACCTTTTAATAAAATTATTCCTACCTACTTAACCTCCCTATATTATAGATTCTCTTCTTAAATCTTACTACTTTCTAGTTAAATTTCCACGCGTAGCTTTTTTCTAACCTACTTCTTAAATCCTATATATTCTACCTTATTACTATTTATTATAATTATATTACTACCCTTTAGTATCTTATACTATATCTATTCTAGTTATACTAGCTTAAATATACCCTAGAAATCCTCTATTAACTAGGATCTATAAGCGCTTTAATTTATAAGTAGATCTTCTCCTTCTATTATATATAATATATAGCGTCTTATAGGTTATTACCTACTATCTATCTTTAGTATACTTAGCGATATATATCCGCGTATAAAGGTAGAATAAGGGTTAAGAGGGAGGTTATTATCCTACCTAATTTAAGAGGTTAGTTATATATAAATAAATAGAGTAAGTAGAATTATACTATTAACTATTTCCTCTTAAGCCTTATTAATATATAAGGATAGTATTATTAAGGTTTAATACTTATATCCTAAAGAGCTATTTTATAATATTTAATTAATACTAGAATTATTACTTTAATTAGGTTTTAAGTTAGCTATTATATCTCTCTTTATATTAATTAGATAGGAATACATACCCTAAATACTTAAAGGACTAGGATATTTATTATTATCTAAATTATTTAATAGTAGTAGGTTATTTAGTTAACTAGTATTAATATCTATTCTATTTACCTTATTATTATTTTTATTTATAATTATAATATTATAGAGTATATCCCTTACCCCTTTTAAATAAAGCTTATAGATACGCCTCTTATAAAGGTTAAACTCTAAGTTATTCTACGTATACTATATTATTTACTAGCGCCTTATAATAGTATATAATTAGCTCTTAGTTATATATTTATATATAATAGTAAGATAGTTAGCTATATACCCTAGGCCTTTTTACCCTTAAATTTCTTAATATAGTAAATATTATACTTATATTTAGATATATAATATCTTACTATTATTACTATATAAATTAATAGGATATTAGGTAGGGGGTTAAAAAACTTCCTTATACTTTCCTTATTAGTAAAACTAGTCTTTATTAGTTTAAATACTATATTTATAAGTACTTTTATTAAGATAGGATTTAACTATTTAGCCTTCCTCTTATAAACCTAATATTTAATTAGAAGTAATATTAGATAGAGAGGTAACTTATATTATTATATATAAAAGTTAGGTAGTCTAATAATATATTAGCTTATACTATTATATTTATTTATAAGCTATCCTATTTATATATAGATAATACTATAACTTATATAATAATTAAAGAGTATAAGCGCTATTCTCTAAATAAGTTAAATAACTAATACTTAATTTAGTTAAGATAGGAGGTAATTATAAATATTATATTAACCTTTTAAGCTTTAAGTATAGTAGGTATACTATTAACCCTATTTAACTTACTTTTAATCTTAAGCCCTAACCTTTTAGTTACCTTATCTTATATAACTTTTATTTAACTATTTAATTATATAGGGTTATCTTTTAGCTATATCTCTCTTCCCTTCCCTAGGCTCTTAATAGTACTAGAAAGAATTATTACCTTTAGATACTTTATATAATTAGGGATAATAATAGTATATATCTTACAGGAGAGTACCTTAAAATAGTAATAGATACTATCCTAGAGATATAATCCTATTCTATTACTACTATAATAATCCTTATTAGTATTAGGGCTTAATAGGATATTACTTATCTTACTACTTACTCCCCCTACTAGATTTCTTATAAGAGGACTTATTAATAGTTAATTTCTCCTTAGACTATATTAATAGATAGTTATAGTATAATATAGAATAAATACCCCTATCTTTATATATCTATTATTAATAGAGGATATTACGCGTTTTTACTTCTCTCTAATTAAAGGTTACTTATTCTCTTTATTACTTAATTACTTATAGTTATTATCCTTAGCGGATACTAATAACTTAATAGACTACCTATTATTCTACCTACTATAATTACGTCCTTTATCTATCCTATAATTCTAGAGTTAGGTTATATTAGTAATTAAGTACTACGCGTCTAGGGGTAGTAGTCTTACTATCTTATACGCTATATTAATATTATATAGAGAATAGGTATTATATTCCTATAGGTAGATAGAAGGAAGAAGTAGTAGATTATATTATTAGTAAAGTTAAAAATAATAGGGGAAGGGGAAATCCCCTAAATTATTAAGAAATTAACCTATTTTATATAATATTAGGGGGCTAAGCTAAGTTAATTAAATTAGATAGGATTTAATAAATTAACTAATATTACTTTAATCTATATTACGTATATTAGTACTAGTAACTTATACTACTTATTTATAGGGAAAACTATTACTAGTAATATCTATTATTACTCTTAAATATAATATCTTTATTATATTTAAGCGTAGGGCGCCTTATTATAAATACTATCTAGACTTTAATTAGTTAAAACTACTTATTAACACTAGGTATAGGACTTAGTCTAATATATATTATATATTTTCTAGTAGTTACTAAACCCTATATATTAAAAGTAAAGCGCTTAGTACCTTAAGTATATATTTCTACTAGTACTACCCTCTATTCCTATTTATTAGTAATAATAATACTTAGTAACCTAGGATAGGTATAAATAATAGCGTCTTTTATCTTATTATAGCCTAGGTTAGACTTAATTAGGGCCTTAAACTTTCTAAAGTTAAGGTTATTTATATCTAGTAGTTATATATATATATTACTCTTCTAAATATCCTAAGTTATATATATTATACTTTAGTCCGTATTATTATTAATATATAATAAGGTATAGCGAATAGAAGCTATATACTAATTAGGTTCCCTAACTAAGTATATATATTCTAGTCTCTTACTTAAATCCCTAAATAATTTAGTACTTAATATTTTATAATCTTCTCTATTATCCTTATAGCATCGTTTAGCCCTTATTTATCTCCTCTAATTATAATTATTTTATTAGGTAAGGAAGAGGAGGTATTAATCCTTCTATTATTTAGGGATATTACTAAATATATAGGTAAAATCTTTATATATATTAATAAACCTAGATTATAAGTAGTCTCTTACCTTCTTTATATTTAATCTTTAATCTAATAGTCTTATAGATTCTAATTACTTTTATAGTTAGGTAAGAAGAAGTATATAGGCGGTTTTATTAATTTCTAGTATATCCTTTATAATCTTAGTAGATTATCTTATATTATTAAACTCCCTAGGATTTATTCCTATTAAGTCTAGTCTAGGTAGCTATCTTATATATACTAGATAAATAGTCGTATATATATTAATATTATAGTATTATTTATTAGTAAACCTACGTAGTATACGCGGTAATATATATATTATAGAAAGTCTATTACTTATATTTTATCCCTACTTCTAGGTAGCTTATAAATATAAATATTAAATATATTATTATTTAAGTATTATTATACTACTTCCCTATTATAATATTTAAAGTATCTATTATATTATTTTATAGCTAGGGCTATTCTAGTATTATAATATAGAGTACTATATTCCGTATCCTTACTAAAGAAGAATAAAAGGTAGGATATTATTATATTATAGTTATAGTATTATATATAAAGCCTTCTTATATTTAGTAGTTAAGAAAAGAAAAATACTTAAATTATAATTTTATTTATCTAGTAAATAATTTACTATCTTTTATTAGCTTAAAGAGAATAGCCTTCTATATTATTACTTATCTAGTCTATTAGAGAGATTTCTTATTATATATTATATTATATAAGTCCTAGTTAGTATAATTATTAATATAAGCTATATTATTATTTCTTATACCCTTTCTTATATATATTAATATAATATATATACTCCTTATAATTCCTATTAAGGGGATAAGTTAACGCGCTTTAAGTATCCTTAAGTTAATAGCTATATTAATTAGTTATAATTCTACTTCTACTATTCTATAGATCTTATACAGAGCCCCCCCTTTATAAATTCTTAGGAAATTTATAAGGGCTCTATTATACTTTAATAGTTAACCCTTTATAGTTAGACACCTTATATCTAATACTATTATAAGAAGCTAAAACTTAGTAGGCCTTTAGTTATAAAGTAATACTATATAAGCTTAAGGCCTTAATTCCTATATTAGGATATAATTATATCTTTACTTTCCTTAATTCTACTAGTTTACTATATATATTATATTATTAATAATAAGATTATCTATATCTTCTAGATCTTTCCTATCTAGTTTCTAGTATCTTATTAATAGATATAGGTAGATAAAGTATATAACTACCTACTTAGGATTATATTCCCTTCCATCTATATTTCTATTAATTATAGTCCTCCTATCTATCTCTTTTTAGTATTAGTATATAAAGACGGCTAGTATCTTAATAAGGCCCTCTACTTATAGATACTATTATATTATAGACGGTATATACTAGACCTTATTATCTAGTCTAGTAGCTAAAATTATTTATATTTACTACTTATTAGGTTTATATTAAAAATATAATAATTTAACTTCGCGACTAAGTATTAGTACCTTAGTTATAAGGTCTACCCTTTTTAGGATAGATAGCCTTATTATAAACTAAAATAGGTTATCCTTTATAGCTAATATTTATAAGTAGCGGGTAGTATAGTATATAAGTTATTCTTAAAAGTTTTCTTACTTATTAGTTAAATTAAAGAAAGCCTTAATTAGATAGTAATATACTACCTCTTTATATTTACCATTATAGTTATTTATAATATTAAATTACTAAATCTACTCTATATAATATATTATTACGTAGAGCTTTAGTATATTAAAATAGCTACCTAGGTTCGCCTTATTAACTAGCTTATACTAGTTAAAATAGGTCTTAAATTTATTAAATTAATATAGCGCGTCTTTAAGATATCCTAGTATTTTATTATTATATAAATAGTATTAAGTAATTAAGATAAAGTTTACTAGTACTTAGGTATATTTAAGTTCTAAACTATATAAGTTTATAAATAGCGGAGTAATTACTAATATAAGTTATTATATAATAGCTTATTAGTCCTTACCTATCTACTATATAATAGCGCTATAATACTTAAAAATCTTTAGGTTATAAAAGGGAGGAATATTATAGAATCTTTTATTTAATTATACCTTCCCTAGTACCTCCTTTAATATCCCCTTAGACCCCTTTAATTTCCTAGTACTAGGTATACTACCCTTAATAGTAAGATTAATCTATTTAAGTAAATAGTTAACCGCGCCTTTTAAGAGTTAATATAATAGATTAATAAGTATTTTTATATATATATCTACTATTATATATAATTAGGTAAAGTTTTATATTAGATATACCTATATATTATTATTTTCTAGTATATCCTTAGCCTTCTAGCGCTAGATTTAGGAATAGGTAGAGGAGTAAGTTTAGGGGGGCTACTTAGCGCTAAGGTTCTATTATTAATTTAATAGTACTATATAGATTATATACTATTAGCCCTTCTTAATATTAATAATTAATATTTATTCTTTATAATCTATTATAAAGCTTATAATAACTAGATAATAGTATTATATTATCTAATCTATATATAAAATCTTAAGACCTATAATTATAATATCTTAAATTACTAAGAAGGTATTAATATTATAAGCTTATACTAGATATACTACTTATATACTTATATTTTAAGATAATTAATATAGACTTATATTATATATTAGATTTAATATAGTTACTATTATTAGGTATAATAAGTAGAAATACTAGGAGTATTAATCCTAGTTACTTTTAAGCTTAATATACTTATACCTTTAAATTTCCTATAATAATATAGACTAGCTATATAACTAGATTACCCTTATACTATATAAGTACTATTTTATCTAAGGAAATTAATAGTAGTACTATAGTAGCTCTAATAGGAAGCTTCTCTTATATCTCTTACTACTAGTTACTAGTATATATCTTAGTATATATACGCCTTTTATTACTATTAAACTAGTATATAGGTTTAAATACTATATCCTCCTTAAATAGGTAATAACCTAATAGGAATCTAAGGGTCTTAATAATATCTTAATAGATAATATTATATTCTCTTAATTCTATATTATTAATATTAGATATAACTTTAAAGGTTTATTTATTCTATTTATTCCTATTAATACCTAGTATAATCTTATCTTATAACTCTATTATAGTATTAGTATTCTTATAACTTAAGAGGCTATATATATATTTAAGTTAATTATTATAAAAAAACCTATTAATATTACCTTTAATTACCTTTTCCTTATATAACTATTATATAAATATATAGTTATATATACTTAAGAATAGGTAATATACTCCTCTATCTTTATTAATATAATTTAAATCTTCGCTAAGCCTTAAAGGATCTTTATCCTTTTTTATAGATTTATAACCTATATTTATATAATAACTAGTAGCCTTTATAAATATCTTAACTTAAATATATAAGGATATTAACTACTAGCTTAAATATATAAGGTTAGGTAATAAGTATATTAACTCCTCTTCCTCCCTACTCCTAATAATATTAATATTAGGCGGGCTTTATAATAAGGTCCCTATATAGATATTAGTATCTCTTAGAATAGGAGTAAGTAGGTCTTTATTAATTTCTATTATAATATTAATATCTATATCCTTAATATCCTCCTAACTCTTTATAACTAGTTATAATAGTTATTATTATTAAGAGGAGGAAGGGAGTAAGGGTAAGCTTTATAGAATTTTCTGTAGGTAGTTATAAATATAAACCTTATAATATAAGATATATCTATTAAATCTACTACTATTCTTAAACCCTTCTTTATAATATTTATATATATATAGCCTTATTACCCCTTTTTATTATAATAAATTAATTATAATTTAGCTTTAATATATATTATATTAGTAGGGAGATCTAGATAGATATCCTATTTTAAGCTTACTATCTATAACTATCTACTTAGGGAATAAAGGTTAAGTATAATAGGGTTTAATAAATAATAAAAGTATTTATTAAATACTAGTATATAATTAGATTATAAATTATATTAGGTATATTTAATTTAATTAAATAAGCTAGCCTCTTTAAAGTAGGATAATTTAAGTATTAAGCCTTAATAGGTTAGCTTCTACGCGGGATTAAAACCGCTAATATAAAAGTTACCTACTCCCCTAGTAAAAAACCGCTTTAAGCAGATATAGAACTTATATTACTCTAAGAGACTATATTCCTATCTTATACCTAGCTTAAATAAGTAATTATAAGGTTATAAATTAATAAAAAAATAGCGGAGAGTAACTTAAATATATAAGTATTAAGTAGTAAAGTATTTAAAAAACGCGTATAAGAGGGGAGTAGGGGAGTAGTAGGGCGCCCTAGCCCTAATTAAGAGACTACTAGGGGTAAAGGTAGTAAAGCTAGAGAGGGAGGAGAGTATAAAGAGCTACGTATTAGGGTAGGGGTTATAAGGGCCTTTATTCTACTTATAAGCTTAATAAATATAATAATACTTAGATTATAATATATATATACTATAGGGATTATAAATAAATTAAGTAGCTAGGCTATTATAATAATAATAGCCTTTAAGGTTATAAAGAATAACTAATTTAAAGACTTAAACGCGTTTAAATAGAAGATTTTAATAGTAGGTATTAACCTAATATAAATGTATATTAAGGAACTCTAATAAAAAGGGAGAGAATATAAGGAGAGAGTATAAGACCTTAATAGGCCTAGGACTACTAACTAGGCTAGTACCCTAATAAGATAAGACTCCTTATAAGGCTAATAAAGCTAAGGGAACCCTTTTATAAGGAATATACTACCCCCCCCTTATAAGGGCTATATATATAGATACTAAAGGCGGTTAAGGCTAGGAGGATCTAATAGATACTAGTAGTATTAAAAGATAAGAAGGAGAAGGAAGTAATAGTAGGGGTAGTAGGTAAGAGGCTAGTTATAATATTTTAGGCCTTTAGCTATAAATACGCGTTAGAAATTATAGTAGTAAATTAAATAAAGAGTAGGGATATACTATTATAAGTTACCTTAATAGAGGTAAGGGAGGTACTAGAGAGGGAGTAGTTATAAGTAAATATAATATACTACTCTATAATAATAGTTAAGAAATTATTTAATATAGTAGTATATAGGGTATAAGTATCTATCTTTAATATAAAAAACTAGTAGGTAATTAAAGAGAAGATTTAATAAGAGAATAGGGCCCTCTATCCTAATTTAAATATAATAGAAGGGAGGTAGCTAATAGGTATATATATACCTAAAAAAGCCTACTCCTCCTTTATAATAAGCGTCGCGTTATTAATAATAGTAGATAAGTTAATTAAGAAGGGTTTAATAAAGGTAGAAGAGATAAAGCTTATAAAGTAATATAAATAAAGGGCTAGATTAATATAATACTTTAAATACTAGTTATATAAGTATATATATTATAATTACCCTAATAATATATAATATATTAACTATAATTAAGGTTATAATATAATAGAGTATAAGGTAAAGCTTATAAGCGCCTTATAAGGGTACGCCGCGTATAAATAATAAGGCTACTCCTCTTAATCTAATAAATACTTAGTAAGGGCTAGGGAGAAGTAACGCGCTAAATAATAGGTCGCGAATAAGACCCTATTTTATAGGATTAAATAGGAGCGTATAATAATAATAATAGATACTAAAGGATTTATAATTATAAGAGTAAAGAAAAAGAGGAAGGTTATAACTAACTAGGTAATATATAATATACTAGATAGTAGGGAGTAATTAAGACTATAAAGACCTAGGTATAAGCTAGGGAGACTACCTATCTTTAAGAGGCTCCTAGTAAAGGAGCTAGGCTAGAAAATATTAGAGGTAATAATAAGTAGTAGTAGGGAGCTATTAAATAGTATTAATAAGCTACTTATAGAAGTAGTAGTAAGCGGCCTTACTTACCTAGCTAAGGAAGGTAAATAGGCTACCCTAGAAGAAATAGATATATAGGAGGAAAGTAGTAGTATCTTAGACCTAGATATTTAGTATATTAACCCTAAAGATATTATAATATAATATTAAAGGTAAAATAGGTATAATAATAGCCCTATTAAAAGATAGGGCTATCTAGGATATAAATATCTTAGTAATCTAGGAACTATATTATAATACTAGGAACTACTTATTATATAACCCTAGCTCTAGGGTATTCTTTCTAGTATATAAAGTAGAGTAGGGTATATAAGTATATTTCTATATTAATAAAAGACTCTAGATAAATAGCTAGAATATAGAGTTCCTTATAAAAGATATTAATACCCTTAAGCTCTAACTTTATACTTAAGAGGAGGGGGAATACCTAGTACGCCTCTAGCTATATAATATATATAACCTAAGCCTATTACTAATAATAGGTAAGAACCTATTAAGCCTTTAAATAGTAGAGGAAGAGGTTAGCTACCTTAGGGAATATATTATAATAGGAGATTTTAACCTCTATTACTTTAATTAAAATAACTTAGGATAGTTTTTATACTACCTTAAAGTAGACTAGCTAGTAGGAATTATATCTAATAATAAGATAGACCTAACTCTACTAGATAGGATAGTTACCTAGAGGGTAAGAGGGTTTAAAAGTATAATTAACCTAGTCTTTATTATACTTAGGCTCCTTAATATAATATAGGCCTATTAAGTATACCTTAAGTTATAATTTAACTCTAACTACCTTCTTATATATATAGAGCTTAACCTAAGGGTAGAGGAATAGTAATATACACTTAAGAGATTATAAAAAATAGTAGACCTAGGAGAGATTAAGAATAGGGCTTATATACTAAGCTAAAAGCTAGGCCTTAAGCTATTAAAGACTATAAATTAGATAGATAACTACCTCTTATAACTTTAATAGGGTCTAAAGGAGATAATAGAGGAGATAGTCCCCTAGGTAAAGCCTAGAGGTAAGGGGAGAACCTTCTAGAACTTAAAGTACCAGCTTATTATAGAAAAAGTTATAAAAAGTATAAAGGTATTTTAATAAAATAAGGATACTATTATAAAGGGAGTTAAAAACGCGGCTATTAAAGAGAGAGATAGGATATTATAAATAGAGAAGGTAATTAACTTTAAGAGGAAAGTTTATAATATTACTAAATTATAAAAGGATATATAAGGCCTTATTAAGTAGGTAAGGAATAACAGCTTATTATTATAACCCCTCCCTAAGTTTCGTCCTTTAAAAAGGGATAATAGGGACGGGGTAGCTAAGACCTTTAAGGAGAAAGTAGAGGTCTTATAAGTAATATTCTTCCTACCCCCCTTATAAGTTAATCTAAATAATATTAAGAGGGTAGAGTACCTACTACTACTAGCGGACCCTAGTAATAGGGTAATATATAAGGAGGTCTAGTAGGCTATTTATAAACTAAAGTAGGATAAAGCCCTAGGGATTAATAGGATCCTAAATTAATTCTTTAGGCTAATAGTAGATAGGCTCCTTAAGGAGCTCGCCTAATTATTTAATATATACTTCTCCCTTAGCTATTACTTAAGGGAGTTTAAGAAGGCTAATATAATTATCTTAAAAAAACTAAAGAAGGAAGATTATATAAAACTTAAAGTATATTATCTAATAATACTATTAAGTATCTTTAGGAAGGCCTTAAAATTAATAGTTATAAAGTAACTTAATAACTATATTAAGAGCTAAGGCCTCCTCCCCTAAAAATAGATAGGGGTGTAAAGAAAGAGGTTAATTAAGATTATACTAGAGATTATTATAAAAGTAATATATATCATATAAGATTATAATAGGGCTAATATAACTAGCCTTCTCTTACTAGATATTATAAGAGCTTTTAATAATATCTCCTACTAGAGACTTATTTATAACCTTAAGGGAAAGGGGATCCCCTATTATATTATAAGCTAGATAGAAAGCTTCTTAAAGGGGAGGTCTTTATCTATTACCATTAGAAGGATAATAAGTAGAATAGAACTAATAGAGATAAGGATCCCCTAGAGGTTATTAATCTCTCTTATCCTCTTCCTATTCTTTAACGCGCTACTTATTAAAGAGTATATAACTACTAAATTATAATTATAAGTTAAAGGGTTTATAAATAATATCTACCTACTAGTATATAAGAAAATTATAAAAAGAAATTATAAGACCTTAGAATTAATATATAAAATCTACCTTAAATAGGCTTTAATATATAAGGTAAGCTTTACCCCCTAGAAGTATAAGTTAATTTACCTTACCTATTACCCCTACTACTTTAATATAAGCGTAGTAATATAATAATTATATTAACTTTTATTTTTCCTATTCCCTATAATCCCTTAATAAGTTTAAGGTTATTAGGTAAGTATACTAAGTACTCTAATATACCTATCTAGGAATAATTTAGCTTAATACCCTAGGTTATAAGCTTCTCCTTATAATTAATTTTATAAAAGAGGTTACTTATAATATATATCTAGATATCTTATCTAAGGATAAGTTATTATTATCTAGGGTTATAAATATAATTTCTATCCCCTTTATATATAGGATTTAAGGTCTTAATAGCCGCTAACTAGAACTTATATAGTATATTAGATAGGACTAGTCTAATATTAATTATAATTACTTATCTATAAAAATAGTAGTTTTAAATCGCGGCTAATAGTATCTTAGTAGTATTTATTAAATTAAAGACTAACCCTAATTATAAGTTACTCTAGACCCCTTCCTTAATAGGATAATAAAGTATAATAGTATAATTAATAAAACTAGTAAAAGGGAACGGCTATAAGAGAATATATACTAACTACTCCTTATTTTTAAATTTAATAAGGAAGGAGTCTTTAACTAGGAACTAATATTTAAACTTAGAGGGTAATTAGAGAAGGCCTATATAAATATAATTACTTCTAGGTATAACTTTTAAGATATATAATTAAAATTCCTAGGTCTAATATTATATAATATCTTAGATATTATTTTCTTCCTAGTAGATAATTAATATACCTTTTATAATCTAGTACTTATTACTATCTATATATATATATAATATTAGTATTTTAATAGGTAGATAATTTATATATAATATAATCTAACCCTTTTAAACTTTATATTTTATATTAGCTAGTTTATTAAACTAGTAAGTATAAAGTAGAAAGGCTTTCTTAAGTATAAATACCCTTATAATTCTATTATAGGATATAAAAAATAAATTAGGCTCTAAAGTAATAAATAATATAAATAGCTTAACTCTTATATTATTAAAGGTATTAAATATTTTAAATAGTTAGTCTTAAATATATTAATAATTACTTAGAGTTCTAGCTTCTTAAAGATTTCCTTTAATATATACCTTTATAAGGTAGAATATTAGGGATAGGAAACTTGACCTACCCTTTTAATAATAGGTAATTACTTCTTAATTATATATTATAATATAGAAGTCTTTAAATACTTTCTTAATATAGCTTTTATTTATATTACCTACTATAGATCCTATATAAGTTATAAGATATATATAAATAACTAGCTAGTCTAAGATATTATATATAGTATTAAGTTAAATTACCTAAGTATAAAGTAATTCCTCTACGCGCTTATATTCTAGAGTAGGTATATTCTTACTTACTAAGGCCTTAATTTTAATCTTTACGCTTAATAACTAATTATTATATTTAATTATAGAGATCCTAGATATTAACTAATTACTATTATCTTTAAATTAGCTAATAGGGGACTTCTAGCCTAGAAAGAGGAGCTTTACTTTATATATAAGTAACTTTTTAATTTTTATTATAACCTTATTACCTACTATATCTTTAATAGGCTTATAATTACCTTTAAAGTAGTTATCCTTATAGCGCTAGTAAGTATTAGGATTTATATAGACCTTACTACTAGCTAAACCTAGGTCCTTATCTTATATATAAGTAGCTATAATATTTCTATAAAAAGGTATCTTAGGTCTAGAGTAAAAGCCTACGGGAATATTAAATAAGGTATATTATATAAGTAAGGGTAAACTTATAAATAAAGTAAATTTACCTACTACTATTTATAACTTAAAACCTAGTATTATCTTAATATTAGAATAACTAGAAGCGGATACCCTAAGGCTAAATATTTAAAGTAAGAGGTCTATAATAAGGCTATAGGTCTATTTATTAGTAAGTAATATTATTTTATAATAAGGAGTATTTATATATATAAGCTATAAATACTTACTTACTACTACTCTAGTTCTTAAAGGTTAAGGAGAAATAATAAGTAATATATTATTAATAAGAGGTTAGTATTATATAAGTTAATTCTAGGTAATATTTATATAACTACGTTATATACTAGTTAAGTAAAGTAAAACAATAAGCCTATTTATTATTAGTATAACTTATTTTACTAAGGCTTTTATTACTAAGTTCTAAATAATAGTAAGTTTACTTAAGGATATTTTAAAGGTATAGAGGCTATCTTTTATTATTAAGTTTAA